>Ga0209724_1000005_pt1 | contig 472217 bp, 396 predicted proteins | sample grotaG_FD_184143 | JGI IMG/M metagenome (GOLD analysis project Ga0209724, IMG submission 184143) | Glacier valley bacterial and archeal communities from Borup Fiord, Nunavut, Canada, to study Microbial Dark Matter (Phase II) -... | ecosystem: Environmental > Aquatic > Freshwater > Ice >...
CATACGAGATAGCATCTTCTTTCGACATTACGCCAATCCCAACCATACGTCCCAATGCAATTACGTTGTGTGAGAAGAAACGGTCGTACTCAACCAGTTTCTCACGCATGTAAGGAATAAATGATTTTACATCTTTTTGGAAATCAGCATAAATGTCGAACATTACACCACCAATCACATTTTGATTGATAATCAAACGTCCGCCACATGTTTTTTCAAAAATGTGCAGAATGATTTCACGTTCACGCATTCCGTAGATAAAGGCAGTTGTTGCACCTAAATCGTTGGTTTGACAAGCCCATGCCAACAAGTGAGAGTCGATACGATTCAACTCGTCCATGATGGTACGGATATATTGTGCACGTTCAGGAACTTCAATTTCAACAGCTTTTTCAACACACATACACAATGCATGGCGATTGATATTTGCCGAAAGATAATCTAAACGATCGGTGAAGTGAAGTATTTGTGGGTAGGTGAGATTTTCGCTCAGTTTTTCAATTCCACGGTGAATATATCCACTGTGAACATCGATTTTCTTTACTATTTCACCGTCTAATGCTGTGCGAAAGTGCATAACACCGTGAGTAGATGGGTGTTGAGGTCCGATATTGATAATATAATCATCTTCGGCAAATATATTTACAGTCTCTTCCACCAACTTGCCATCAACTTCCATGATGCGTGGTGCAATGTCAATTATATCTTTACTTTCCAACGATAGTTCGTTCAACTCTGGATTAGCATCGTAATCCTTACGCAATGGATAACCTACCCAATCGCTGTTTAGGAAGAACTTACGCATATCAGGATTGTTGATAAATCGGATACCCAACAAGGCATAAACTTCGCGCTCGTTGAAATGCGCTGTTTCGAATAAATCGGAAACTGTGTACAACAAAGGATTTTCTCTATCAGCAGTTCCTGTTTTCAAAACGATTTCTTTCGAAAGGTCTGTTGACGAAGCAAGTAGGTAAATAACACCCAGTTTTTCGCCCCAATCCATTCCAATCAATTTTACCAACATGTCAAAAGGCAATGCGGTGTTGTCGCGCAATGCTTTAGCTAATTGGTGCAGTTTGTTTGGTTCTACTGTAACCGTAAGAATTTTTTTATCCTCAATTACGGCTTCAGGTACAGTATTTAGAATTACCTTTTTTATGTTTTCCATTTCTTTTATAAAGTCACCAGTCAACGGACAACAGTCACAAGTCCCGGTTTTATTTAAAGTGTCAATAAATATCTATTAGGTGTTGAAAATCGAAGTTGTCAGTCTTAATCTGTAGGCTGGCGACTGTAGACTGTCGTCTTATCTTTTTTATTCCCTAAGAATTTTTCCAATTTAATTTTGCGTTGCAATTGCATCAAGCCGTAAAATAGCGACTCAGGGCGGGGAGGGCAACCGGGAATATAAACATCAACCGGAATAATTTGATCAACGCCATTTACTACGTGGTATGAGTTTACAAACGGACCACCCGAAATAGCACATGCACCCATAGCAATCACGTACTTAGGCTCAGCCATTTGGTCGTAAACGCGTTTAATAAGTGGAGCCATTTTATGAACCATTGTTCCGGCCACAATCATTAAATCGGCTTGACGTGGACTGTTACGGGTAACCTCCATACCAAAACGCGAAATGTCGTGGTGAGCAGCAGCGGTTGACATAAATTCAATACCACAACAGCTGGTAGCATAAATTAACGGCCATATAGAATTAGAACGTCCCCAATTGATCATGTCGTCCAATTTACTTAGAACAACATTGACACCGTTGGCTTCGAGTTCTTTCACATAATTTTCAAGGTATTCATTGTCGTTAAATTCTGACGACGGAATTCCTTTTATATCGATATTTTTTACATCCATTTCAATACTCCTTTCTTCCAGGCATAGGCTAGACCTAAACCAAGAATAACTATGAAAAATACAATACTATACAATCCCTGAATTCCTAAATTGCGAACAACGGTAGCCCAGGGAAATAAAAAAATAGCTTCCACATCAAACATCAAATAGAGGATGGCGTAAAGGTAGTATCCTACCTTAAATTGCATCCATGATGTACCATGTGTTGGAATTCCACATTCGTAGGGTTCACCTTTTTGAAGATTGAATGATGATGGTGCTAATAAAATAGCTATGCCCAAACCGGCAATAACCAACGTTAGTCCTGTTAGTAGAACTACTAGAAATAGCGATAAACTGCTCATATATAATGAATGAATTTAATTTGCCTAAAAAACGGTGCAAAGGAACAACTTTTTTTTCTAACTACAGACTTTTTTCGGGTTAAAATCCGTTCAGAAGCCCGTTTGCGTATTTTTGTAATCTCGAGGTTGCAATTGATTTAAAATAAAGAAAATCAAAGGACTATAATTTTGGAATTCAATATGTGCTAAGTGAAATTATGATATATTATATTATATTAATGTTTTTGGGTGAACTTTTTAGCGAGTCGGGTCGCGAGAAAAGTATTTTAAGTTCGTTGGAAAGGGAGAATTCCGTCAAATTGAAAAGTTGACCTAAACGATAATTGTTCATAAATGATAGTCGTTTTTAATTCAGTTTCCAATGATTTATCCGGATATTTGGTAAAGATGAGCGTATCAGCAAATCCAATAAGTATTCAGGAGTAAAATGGAGAAAAGCCAAATGCTGATAATACAGCTGAGCATGGTAGATATAAAAGTGAATTTTACGACTTTGTAATCCGTTTTAATTGTATAACCGGAACTTCACATAGAAAAGGGTTGCAATTCAATGGCAACCCTTTTCTGTGAAAAATATTTGGTATTGTTTTTATTAGTCGTTTCCTCCTCTGAAACCTCCTCTGGAACCACCACCGTCACCTCCTCTGTCTCGATGGTGATCTCCTCCCGGAGGGCCAAATCGTTCCATTGGATTTGTTTCGGCAGGGTTGTTTTTTGAACCGGCAAATTTGTTGATTTTCATCGTGAAGCTCAACATAAAGTAGGAGGTAAGCGTGTTGTACTTATTGAATGAAATACTGTTGTCACCTATTGTTTGACGGATATTAAGTTGTTGGTGAAGGATATCATACACTTTCAGTGCAATCACACCCTTACTTTTGAAAACAGCTTTGTCAATCGTAGCATTCCATATTAATTGATTTTGATCAAAATTACCATAACCTTGTCGCTTGGTATAGTTTAAATCTGTTCCAATATTAATGCTGTACGGTAAATGTGCAACGACGTTACCTGCACCTGTCCAATCGTAAATTTCTGTTGTTAACTTATTCAGGTTGTTTACAGAATTGGTGTATCTTACACCTCCTCTAATTCCAATTTCAAATACATCTTGTGTAAAGGTCAATGACAGGTTTTCACCCAAATTGTATGATGGAGTGTTACTCATATCACCTTTAACGAAATTGTTAACATCAATTAATTCGTTATTCATACCTCTTGATGAGTAACCAATTGATCTGCTGTATCCGGCAGATGTGGCTGTGTTGAATTGTAACCGTTTTTTGATAAGTGGAGTGTTGAACATTACATTACCAAACAAACTGAATGGCATTATGTCAGCGTTAACGGTTTGGCTGTATTGTTTCCCTGTATTATCGTATATACTATTTGTTACCAATGCATCTTTTGTAAAATTTGCATTGAGGAATGTATTGAACGAAGAAAATGTTTGGTCGTTAAAGCTACTGTACATTACCCTTAATGATTGATTAAATGCCGGATTCAGATTAGGATTTCCAACTATCTCATTCATTAAGTTCGAATTATTTTTTACCGGTTGCATCTGGCTGATATCCGGTTGGTTTGTTTGTCCACGATAATCAAGACGTGCAAATTTCTTTTTACCAAAATTATATTGTAGTCGGGCAGTAGGCGAAAAATTAAATACGTTTCTTGTAATAGGGTCTAATTGTCCATTGTTGTAAATACGTGAACTATAGGTCTGCGAAGGTTCTCCTTTCATCCCAAACATCAGGTTGTATTTTTTATCAATGTAACGATAATTCAACTCTAGCGATTCCTTATTGAATCTGTTGTTGTAATTGTTACTGTATTCGTTGTTAATTGTTGTGTAGTTTCCGTTTGCGTCTCCGTTGTATTGAACTTTGTCGGAAGTGCTGTAACTATCACTAAATGAAACTGCTGTTTCCAGGAAATTTTTTAGATTCCATAGTGGTTCCACAAACGACATGCGCAGACTGACATTGTACTTGTTCGATTTATTAGTGGTTCGTTGATTGATAGTGGTGTCTGATGCAGTCGAAAAGTCGTATTTGTATGAATGGTTAAAACTTTCATTGTCGCTTTGTGAAATGCCGGTTTGGAAATTTGCAGTCAAGGTTCTTCCTTTTTTAGAGGCAAATTTATGATTGTAGATAATTCCCAATCCACCGTTAAGAGATGTTCCGTTGCCATTGTTCAACGTTGTTCCTCTACTGGTGCTATCTGTATTGCTTAGGTACGAGTAGGCTCTGTTGTTATCTGAGTAGCTTTGATTGTAGCCTAGATTAGGTTGGAAAATGATAGTATTTAAACTGTCCAGTTTATACTCCAATTCCAGTCGAAGATTGGCTGAATAGTTTTCATTGTGCGCAATGTTCTTTGAATTGTTTGTATTGTTTGCATCCTTTAAAAAAGTAGTTTGATTACTTTCGTTTATAGTTTCGTTACTCGAATGGTTGAGTGAAGCATCGCCTCCTATTTTTAATTTTTCGTTGATTACTGAACTGTTGTTCAGTCCAATGTTTTGAGTGGTGTTGATACCACTACTGATTCCACCAAAGCCGCCACCGTTTCTACCACGACTACTTCTTGATGTGTTGGCATTATTTCCACCGCCGGTTAATGTGGTTTGTGTTTCGCCATCAATCATATTCAAAAACATATTACCATCATATCGGACTTTATCTTCTGTGTCCAGACCTGCACCACCGGTAATATTGCCAAAGGTACCTCTTCTACGGTTCGATTTGAAAGTAAGGTTGATAATCCTTTCTGTATCATTGTCTTCAAAACCTGTCAATAAAGCCATATCCGATTTTTGATCCAATACCTGAATTTTGTCAATCATTTCGGCAGGAATATTCTTGGTTGTCATTTCTATATCGTCACCAAAAAACTTTTTACCATTTACACGGATCTTCTTAATTTCTTCACCGTTTATTTTTATTTTGCCATCGGATGTCACCTCAGCTCCCGGCAACCGTTTTAATAAATCTTCTACTACAGCATTTTCGGTCGTTTTAAAAGCGGTAGCATTGTATTCCAATGTATCACCTTTTACAACCATCTGCGCAGCTGTACCTCTCACTTCCACCTCTTTTAATAAATGGGCGTTTTCGGATAACTGAATGCCTTTCATAATAAGGTCTTTTTGCCCTAATACAATATTCTTGTAATATTTTAAATAACCGATAGAGCTGATGGACAAAATGTAATTTCCCGGTTTTACTTTGCTAAGCATAAAGCTGCCTTTTAAATCGGTGTTACAACCCTGAACCAAAGTAGAGTCGTCTTGCCGTAAAAGGCGAACTGTACCCAACTCAATGGGTTGTCCGTTTTTGGAGTCAAAGACTGTACTTTGAATACTGTGCTGAGCGTAAGCAGAAATGCTTATGGAGATGGCCAGAATTACTGTAAGTGAAAATTGCTTCATATAATTTAAAATTGAAATATATTTTTTGTATTATTTTTGATGTGCTGAATATATTGACTCCTACTTGTGTAAAAGGTTTAATCAGTATCTCAAAATGAGTGAAATTTTGTTCTACTATTTAAAATTGTTTTCAGGCTCATTAAGAATAATAGATATGAAACTTCTGATCTAAATATTTTGAATCGTAACTTTTTAGAATTCTTTGAATTACAAATTATTTCTTTGAAAAATCGAAATTCTATGAACAATCCGCTCAAAATTTACATTGTAATGGGTGATATATATGCTCGGATTTCTTTTGAATATGTTCTAAATTTGAAATAATTTCAAATAAATACAGCAAAACACGTAGTTTATCTATGTGAAATTAAAATTTTATTCTATATTTGCATCGAACATAAGATGTGAAAGCTTCTGTATTCATCAATTTTTTTTTGAACAAACTAACGCTTGTTCAGTTTCATAAAATGATTTGTTGAATTACAAATTGTCTTGTGTTCTTACAACAATTAATCTTTATTTACTAATACTAAATTGCAGTCAGAATGAGTGAACAAGAAGAAAAACCCAAAAAAAATTCAAGAAGAAAGTTCTTACAAGAATTAGGAATTGTAGGCATAGGTTCAGTTTTAGGGGGTTCTGCAATTTTAGCCGGTATTAATTACGATAAAAAAAAGACCGCCAGTCAACGCATTCGGGTACTTACTGCCGAAAACGAATTGCTGGAAATAGAAAAAAGCGACACCACAAAGGTAGCTAAAACAAAATACGAAAACCTTACATATCTGCAAAAACAAGGACGTGATGGACTTGCCGGTAAGAGATTTGTAATGGTAATCGACCTTTCTAAGTGCAGAAATGCCCGTAAATGTATGGCAGCATGTCAGAATGCGCATCATCTCCGTCCCGAACAGCACCATATCAACGTGCTGAAAATGGAAGAAACCGAAAATACTCCGGCATTTTACATGCCAAAACCTTGTCAGCATTGCGATAATCCACCTTGCGTAGCCGTTTGTCCGGTTGATGCTACTTTTAAACGTCCCGACGGAATTGTTTTGATTGATAATGAACGCTGCATTGGTTGTCGTTTTTGCATTGCTGCATGTCCGTACAGTGCCCGTGTTTTCAACTGGTCGGAGCCTCTGAATGCACAGGCCGATAAGGATTTGACATATAACGTTGAGCTGAATGTTCCACAGCGCAAGGGTACCATAAGTAAATGTTTATTCAGTGCCGACAGATTGCGTGAAGGTAAATTGCCATATTGCGTTGGAGCTTGTCCAAATGGTGTTTATTACTTTGGTGATGAAAATGAAGATGCAGTGACCAATGGTACTACAAAAGAAACTGTGCGTTTCAAAAAATTACTTGAAGATAATGGAGGCTATACATTGATGCCCGAACTTGGAACTCAGCCAAGAGTTTATTATCTACCGGCAAAAGGAAAAGACTATCCATTTCAGGATAAAGATAAGCCGGAAGCTTTAGAGCATCTACACGGATAATACAGCCATACAGCAGCATAAATTACATATTTATTCTTTGGCATTTGCATTCAATTGTGGATTATTAATAGAGAATTATTAATTGAAAGACATGTTAGGACAATCAACAACAGACAAAATTACATCCGATTTACTTCGACCAATCAGACTTACTAAAGGTTTTATGGCTTGGATGGGCTTTTTAGGTGTTTCACTAGTGGTGTGTTTAGGTGCATACGTTATACAATTAAAAGATGGTTTGGTTGTAACCGGCTTGGGCGATTACGTATCGTGGGGAATGTATATTTCCAACTTCGTGTTTTTTGTAGCTACCAGCCTGATCGGTATGTTGATAAGTGCTGTTTTAGGACTTTCGGGTGCTAAATGGGCTTCGCCGCTGGCCAGAATTGCCGAAATAATTGCACTCGCATTTGCAGCTGTGGCCGGATTGGTTATTGTTTCGGATATGGGACACCCCGAACGATTGCTGAATGTGTTTATTCACGGTCGTATTCAATCGCCTATTCTTTGGGACGTCACGGTGGTAACTATTTATGTGCTGATTAGCGCATTGTTTCTCTATATTCCGCTTATTCCCGATTTAAAGATTTGTCACGATAAATTAGATAAATTACCTCCTTTTGCACGTAATATTTATAAAGTATTGTCGCTCAATTGGACCGGATCGCATGAACAGGAAAAAATTGTAAAACAACTGACTCGCGCTATTGCTATTTTTATTATTCCTGTGGCGCTGGCTATTCACACAGTTACTTCGTGGTTGTTTGCAAGTACTTCAAGAGTGGGATGGGATTCTACTATTTTTGGACCCTATTTCGTTACAGGTGCTTTTGTGGCAGGTAGTGCAGCAGTAATTATTGCTATGTATTTCTATCGGGAAAATTATAAATTGAAGGATTATATTACTGATTTCCATTTCGATCAAATGGGGAAATTATTGGTGTTAGTGTCGTTGGTGTATTTATATTTTAATTTGAATGAATACATGGTTCCTGCCTACAAAATGAAGAGATCAGATGCTTTGCACATTCACGAATTATTTGTTGGAACTCATGCATTGTTGTTTTGGTCAGTACAGATTTTGGGATTAATTTTACCAATTATTTTACTTCTTTTCAAGAAAATTAGACGACCTCTGCCGATGATGATAATTTCTATATTTGTTCTTTTGGGCGCTTGGTTTAAACGTTATATAATTGTTGTTCCAACTCAGGAAAATCCATTTTTGCCTATTCAAAATGTACCATTAAACTTTAAAGTTTATACTCCCACACTTATTGAAATCCTTATTACTATTGCTCCATTTATATTGGCTTTACTTATCATTACCATTTTGTCGAAGATAATTCCTATAGTTTCTATTCACGAGACAATCGAAGAGTTAGAAGCAAAAAATAAATAATGCAGGTCGGATTAATCTATTAAATTATGCTTAAAAAAAACATTAAATTGAAAGTCGTATTTACAGTATTATTTACTGCGTTATTTTATTTTCAATCTGCTGCTCAACAAGCTTGGGATGTGCCTGCCGACAAGAAAGCCAAAAACAGTTATGTGAAATTCGATGGTGGCTCTGCTAAAGAAGGCGAAGCCATTTATACCAAAAACTGTTTGTCTTGTCACGGTAATCCTACTAAGGATAATAGCATGAAGTCGCTAAAACCTATTCCACCCGATTTGTCAGGTGCAAAAACACAACAGCTTACTGATGGTGAATTGTTTTATATCCTAAATACCGGTAGGGGTTTAATGCCTTCGTTTAGTAATGTGCTGTCGGAATCAGATCGTTGGAAAACAATAGCATATATGCGTAGTTTTAATAGTAGCTATGTTCAGGTACTTTCTAAAACCGATCCAACGAAGAGTAAACTTGTAAAAATAAATATGGATTACGATTCGCTGAAAAGTGTCGTTCGGGTTCATGTTACTGCTGCCGAAAAGAATGGGGTAGTAGTGCTGAAAAATGCTGAGGTGGCACTTTTTGCTGCTCGTTATTTTGGTAGACTTCAAGTAGACAAAACCATGCGTACAGATAACAATGGTATGGCTACATTTGGTTTCAATAAGACTTTGCCGGGCGACAAGCAAGGGTATGTAAATATGATTGTGAAAGTAAATGATGATAATTATGGCGAAATAGAATTGCAAAGTAAACTTAAAATAGGTGTGCCAACCGACAAACCAAGCTTGACCGAGAAAAGAGCCATTTGGAATGTTTTAGCAAAAGCACCTATTTGGCTGATCGTTCTTTATACCTCCGGAGTTTTGGTTTTTGGTGCGTTTTTACTCTTTATACTATATAGTTTATTTAGAATTAAAAAATCAGGTGAAAATTAAAAATTTGAAATCATGAAAAAATTAGCAATCATTGGACGTATTCTTTTTGCATTACCTTTTGGGATTCTTGGACTTAATCATTTTTTGATGACAGACGTTTTTTTGGGTATGATGTCATCGTTTATTCCCGGAGGAGCTTACACTATTCTGGTTACAGGAGCTTTACTAATTGCTGCAAGTATAAGTATTATTCTAAACAAATACATTAAAGTAGCATGCTTCGGATTGGCTGGTTTACTATTCATTTTTATTGTTTCAATTCATATTCCCGGACTGGTCAATTTGGATCCTAAGATTGCACAATTTGCGTTAATTGAACTTTTAAAAGATACCGGACTAATGGGTGGTGCATTGATGATAGCCATTTATTATGATTGTATTAAAATTGAAAATAAACATTGATCGAAGGACAATAAATTTGACGAAAATGAAAAAAATAGCTGTTTATCTTTTTATTACACTTTTCTCCTTAACTGGGAGACTAACTGCACAAGTTGATCAGTCGCCGGAAGTGGCTGTAATTGAACACTTGGGGACTACTATTCCTTTAGACTTGAATTTCTTAAATGATAAAGCTGAGAAAGTCACGTTGCGACAGTTGATTACTAAGCCAACCATTTTGTCTTTCGTGTATTTTGATTGTCCGGGCCTTTGTAGTCCGCTTTTAGAAGGAGTGGGTGATGTAATCAGAAAAACAGATTTCGTTTTAGGTAAAGATTATCAGGTAATAACGATTAGCTTTAATTTCCGCGATACTCCCGAAAAAGCAAAACAAAAGAAAGATCGATTTGTAGAGCGATATTCGAAAGGAAAAGGCGATGGTTGGATATTTCTGACGACCGACAGCACTACTATTTTTAAAATTACAGATGCTACCGGTTTTAAAACGAAAGCGGTAGGGCTGGATTTTGTACACCCATCGGCAATAATAGCTGTGAGTCCACAAGGAATGATTACCCGCTACTTGTATGGTATCACTTTTCTGCCGATAGACTTTAAAATGGCTATTATTGAAGCAAATAAAGAGCAACCCAGAACATCTATTCAAAAAATAATGATGATCTGTTATACCTATGATGCAGAAAACAAACGTTTTGCATTGGATGTAACAAAAATAACCGGGTCGATTATTATTTTCTTTCTCCTCGTGTTTATAGTGGTGTTTTTGTTGAAACCAAAAAAGAAATAAATAAAATAATAAATAGATAATGAGTAATAGTACGGAAAAAATAGAATATGTAAGCTATCTGGATTATCAGGGGAAGTATAAAGGATTACTTTCATGGATAATGGCTACTGATCATAAAAGAATAGGGCTGCTTTATATGTACTCTATTATGACTTTTTTCTTTGTCGGAGCTTTTTTTGGTCTGCTGATGAAGATTGAGATGTTAGCCCCTGGAGAAACAATTATGAAGCCACAAACCTACAATGGAGTGTTTACACTTCACGGTATTTTGATGATTTTTATGGTGGTGATCCCCGGCTTGTCAGCTGTGTTTGGGAATTTCTTTCTGCCGATTTTAATTGGTGCCAAAGATGTGGCCTTCCCTAGGTTGAATCGCTTTTCGTGGTGGATTTTTATTGTAGGAAGTATTATGGCGGTTGCCTCTCAATTGTTGAAAGATGGACCTCCTGATACAGGTTGGACTTTTTATGCACCTTATAGTTCACAAACGGGTACTAACGTTATTATGGCTACTGCAGCTGCGTTTGTACTTGGCTTTTCGTCTATTCTTACTGGACTGAACTTTATTGTTACTATTCATCAAATGCGTGCGCCGGGTATGCGCTTTTTCAATATGCCATTGTTTCCTTGGGCATTGTATGCTACTGCCTGGATTCAATTGCTAGCTACACCCATCATTGGTATCACGCTTTTGATGCTTATAGCCGAAAGGATGTTTCAGATTGGTTTCTTTGATCCTGCTTTGGGCGGTGATCCATTATTATTCCAACACTTGTTTTGGATTTATTCGCACCCTGCCGTTTATGTAATGATGTTGCCGGCCATGGGAGTGATTACTGAAATTATCCCAACTTTCTGCCAACGTCAGATTTACGGTTACAAAGCAGTTGCAATTTCAAGTTTAGCCATTGCCGGTGTAGGATTCCTTGTTTGGGGTCACCACATGTACACTTCGGGCATGAGCGATCAGGCACGTTGGTTTTTCTCGTTGCTCACATTTATTGTTGCGGTACCGAGTGCTATCAAAGTGTTTAACTGGATAACAACCATGTATAAGGGCTCTATCGATGTGAAACCGCCGTTTCTTTATGCTTTAGCATTTATCTTCCTGTTCATTATTGGTGGTACCACCGGACTTTTGTTGGGATCGGTAGCAACTAATGTTCAGGTACATGATACATCATTTGTTGTAGCGCATTTCCACTATATTATTTTTGGTGGTATGGGTTTTGCATTTTTCGCAGCCATCCATTATTGGTTACCAAAGATGTATGGTAGAATGTATAATTTCAAAATAGCTAATATTGCGTTGGTGATTAATTTTATAGGGTTTAATCTGCTGTATTTCCCACAATTTATTATTGGTGTACAAGGTATGCCTAGGCGTTATTTTGATTATCCTGTGCAGTTTCAACCCATGCAGGTTATTTCATCGATAGGAGGTTTTATCCTGGTTGCAGGGCTGATTCTTATGGTGTTTAATCTGGTAAAAGGGGTTAAGTCGGGACCTATTGCTCCGTCAAATCCATGGAATGGATCGACCCTTGAATGGACTTTGCCGGCTACTCCATCGTTAGAAAACTTTGACGAAGAACCTGTAATTAAGGAAAATCCGTACGATTACAAATAAGACCCCTAACCCCTGAAGGGGAATTATGCAAGTTCGTCTTCATAATCCTTTTTTTGTTTTGGGATTTGGATGCTTTATTTGAAATAAATATTTTATAATTAATCTCCTTTAAATATCTTTTAGGAGACAAAACTAACCTAGTTTCCCTTTAGAGCCTGTCCGGCTTTTGACGGAGGCTAGGGGTCAATTGAAAAACATATGAGCGAAAAAGCAATACATGTGGAAGAACATAGAGACGACGAGGCATCTAAACTGGGGATGTGGCTCTTTATTTTTACGGAACTACTTCTTTTTGGAGGACTGTTTTTGGTGTACTCTATTTTTAGAGCACAATATCCAACGGCTTTTCACCAAAGTAGCCTGGAATTAAGTGTAACCATTGGTGCGATAAATACAGTTGTGCTTCTTTTTAGTAGTATGACGGTGGCAATGGCTTTAACGGCTATTCAAAAGAACGATCAAAAACGGGCACTTATCTTTATTGGTATTACGTTGTTTTGTGCTGCGGCGTTTCTTTTTAATAAGTATTTTGAATGGGGACATAAAATAGAGCACGGTCTTTATCCCGGTTCGGACTTGATGCCGCTTCTGGATAGAGGTCATTTGTTGTACTTCAGTCTTTACTTTTTTATGACAGGACTACACGCACTTCATATCATCATTGGAATGACGCTTTTAATTGTATGCCTTTTTAAAGTGAAAAGCAAGAATATAAATGATCATGATTATGTATTGTTAGAAAATGGAGCACTCTATTGGCACCTTGTGGATTTAATTTGGATCTTCCTTTTCCCGCTAATGTATTTGATTTCTTGATGGGAAATAATAATATATTTCCTAATTATGAATTATGAATTAAAAATTATGAATTAATCATTCGTTATGGCAAATAATACAACACACACAATAGAGTACAGAACATTATCAAAGATTTTGTTGGTGCTTTTGTTTCTAACTTTTGTCACCATAGGTGTCACATCATTTCACCTTGGGCCTTTTACGGTAACTGTAGCGTTGCTTATTGCAGGCTTAAAATCCTTTCTGGTTCTGTCTAATTTTATGCATTTAAAGTACGAAAGTTTGCTGCTAAGAATTCTGGTAGCAATGGTTTTTGTTCTGTTTGTTGTAATTGTCCTCATCACATTTATCGATTATGCATATCGATAAATCATTGGGCTGTCTTAATTTTGTAACTCGTAACTATTAATTCGTAACTATATTATGTTTAGTAATGCATCAAATTTTGTGAACGGAGTAGATTCCGCATTCCTCATTATAACAGGGATATCGGTCTTTTTTCTTGTTGCACTTACTGCAGCGATGATTTATTTCGTTGTAAAATACAACCGAAAAAAAGGCAAACCTGCCGTTCAGATAAAAGATAATTCTCTGCTCGAAATTACCTGGATCACTATCCCAATGCTTTTGGTTCTTTATATGTTTTATATTGGCTGGGAGGGTTTTTTGCCAATGCGTGAGGTTCCGAAGGATGCCATTGAAATAACGGCTGTCGGTTCGATGTGGAAATATGAATTTATTTATCCCGGCAATAAATCATCCGATACCTTAATGGTTCCTTTGAATAAGGCTGTGAAAGTGAACCTTGAATCGAAAGATGTTTTGCATGGTTTCTCCGTGCCCGGATTTAGAATTAAAGAGGATATGGTACCTCAAAAAAAGAACTACTCGTGGTTTACCGCCGGCGAGCTGGGTGACTTTGATGTGTACTGTACTGTTTATTGCGGTGTGAGCCACTCGTATATGAATTCTATTATTCGCGTAGTGAGTCCCGCCGATTATGATAAATGGCTAAAGGCATTGCCGGTAAAGAAAGCCGATAATTCTTTGGGTTTAAAAGTGCTGGAAAAAAACGGATGTATAGCTTGTCACACACTGGATGGAACAAAATCGGTGGGTCCTACGTTTAAGGGTTTGCATGGAGCAACCATTGATGTTACAACTGCCGGTGCAAATAGAAAATTGACGGTTGACGATGCGTACTTAGAATCATCCATCACCGATCCGAATAAGGACATTGTAACCGGATATCCGCCGGGAGTGATGAAATCATACAAGGGTATTATCAAGGATAAAGATATTAAATTAATAAATGAATACCTGAAAACGTTGAAATAAGAATGAGGAATTATTTTCAAATAGTATTGGCCCTGATAAAATACAAGGTCTCGATAGCAGTTACTTTTACGGCTATCACAGGGTATATTGTTTTTTCGGGTCATTTTGATGTGCAGATACTGACATTGGTGCTGGGGGTGTTTTTTCTAGCCGGAGGGTCGAGTGCATTGAACGAGTGCCAGGAAAGTACCTACGATGCCAAAATGCCAAGGACGATGAATCGTCCGATACCAACCGGCAGAATATCGCTGGTTGAAGCCACCCTGGTTTCTATCCTGTTTTTAGTAGTTGGTACAGCCATTTTATATATTGCATTTGGAGCGGTAACCGCTTTGTTGGGCTTGCTCAACATTGTTTGGTACAATGGTATTTATACTTACCTGAAACGTGTCACTCCCTTTGCTGTAGTGCCGGGCTCGTTGGTGGGCGCTATACCTGCATTGATGGGCTGGACAGCTGCCGGTGGATATGTGTTTGAACCAACCATTGTCTTTATTGCTTTTTTCTTGTTTATCTGGCAAATACCACATTTCTGGTTACTGATGCTCAAGTATGGCAAAGAATATGAGGATGCGGGATTTAAAACCATCAATCAGGCTGTACATCCACAGAATCTGAAACTGCTAATTTTTTCATGGGTAGTGGCTACGTCGTTTTCATCCATTATTATACCGTTGTTTTTAGTCAATATCTCTCTACTGTTTTTCCTTGTTATTTTTGCATTAAATCTGGCTTTTATCGGCATTTTTGTGAAACTATCGTTTGGCAATGTGGCCGAGCTTAATTTCCGAAAATCGTTTATCAGTATTAATCTTTATATGATGGTTTTTATGCTAATGCTGATTGTCTTTCACCTTGTGGTAGCGTAAAAAGTATTGCTTTAAAATAAAATAAAACTCCCCGACACATGAATTTGTGCCGGGGAGTTGTGTATTATCTTTTGTTCTTTTCTCTTTTTGTCTTGTAGTTTATTTGTTTTTGTTTAGGTTGTTTCTTCGTCCCATGCCAATGCCATTCCCTCTGCTACCGTTCCGTTCATGAATAACCATAAGATTGAGTCCGTTTGCTCTGGTTGGTGGTGTCATGCTTCTTCTGTACGCATCTTTAATCTTTACCCAATTACTGGCTTTAACCACTTTCCCTCCGTTCAAGGCTCCTTGACCTATTCCGGCAATTAATTTGAATAACGACATAATTTTAAATTAAAAGTTAGACTTATTGAATAAATACTCTCTCCGCCTATAACAAATCATATTTCAAATTAGTTGCAGAATTATTCATATTAAACATTTCTTTCATCCTTTTCGCTTTAATTAAGTCGTGAGATGCTGGTATCTCCTTCGATTTGTTTAACTGTTCTTAAATTGCTGTAAATTTAGTTAATCGAGTGGATTAGGAATGCAATTTATTTAGAAAGTATTTTTACATTTGCACGGTGTTAATTATAACAATTCCTTAGTGACCTGTCAACAGCCTTAATGGCTAAAAATATATCAAGTTATTTACAATTAAATTTAAAATTATGTCTCAAGAAAATCAAATTTCTACAATGATACCAGCCGAAACACTGGCTGATATCCTTGCCAAAGTAAACGTATTAAATGAATCTTTGGCTAATTACTTACTTTTTAATCTCACACCAACCGACCGATTGGAACTTAGCAAGATGGGTGATAAAACCATTGCATTTGTTCAGAAAGCGTTGGAATATGGTGAAACGAATCCAACTTTAGTGCCGGGTTATTTGGATATTCCGGAGGCTAACAAAGATTTTGCACTTTCGCAGGATTTAAATAGCGTATTGAAACAAGTATCAACGCTTCAACGTGCTATCGAGGACACAATGATGGTGGCAGGTAGCGAAGCATATAACGCGGCACTTGTGTTTTACAACTCAGTGAAAGGAGCAAGTCGCGTAAATGTGCCTGGCTCCGAAGCGGTGTATAACGACTTACGACAACGCTTTGCGGTGAAACCCCAAAAAGCAGAAACAAAATAGAACCAGAGAAGGCCGTTTACAGGTAAAACTAGCGCCATTCCATTTAGTGGAGTGGCGTTTTCTGTTGTAGTTTTAGTGAGGGGGTGACTCAAAGTCACCCCCTCACTTATCACTTTAAATATCCGGCAACCTATCTTTTACATCCACCGTCGAATATTTTACAGAGACTAACCTATCTTTTAGAGTGTATATCGGATGTTTTGGAGCGTGTACCCTATCTAAAAGATACGATTTCGGATGTTTTACAAGGTATACCCTATGTTTTAGAGACTATATCGGATGTTTTAGAGGGTATGACCTCCTAAAAGATAGGATGGGGTATGTTTTAGATCGATTCGAGTTGCTCGAATGTCATCTTTTTAAGGAGATGAGTGTAGCGGAGGGATTTGATTTAGAAATTTGTAGTTAAGTTAATGAATAAATGTTTATATTTGCAGAACAAATATTTAATGGAAATTCGATATGGGATTATATGAAGGTATTAAAGATGTTGCAAAAATTGTACAACAAGCAGATAATATTGATTTGTACCGTCAGTTAATTGATTTAAGTTCTCAGGCGCTTGATATGCAATCGGAGATTGGTCGTCTAACAACTGAAGTTAAGGAGTTAAGAAAAGAGAAAGATATAGAGCAGCAAATTTTTCGCTATAAGGAACTTTTTGTGACTTTAGAAGATAAGCCAGAAATCAGATATTGTTCTCATTGTTTGGATTCAGATAAAAAACTCATTCAGATTCACTGTGATGAGTCAGGTGGTTTTAGATGTCCTCATTGTCAAACGGCAGGAATATATGATAAAGCTTTAAATGAAGAATCAATTGCTAGAAGAAAAATGATTAATCTAAATAGAAGAAGTAATCATTGGTAAAAAAACTCCCCGATACGCATCAGCATATCGGGGAGTTTCTATCTTAAGCCCCTTTAGGGGTTTGGGGTCATTATTTCGCCATTTCAATAGCTACAGCCACTTGAACAGTAGCTCCAACCATTGGGTTGTTACCCATACCCAAGAATCCCATCATTTCCACGTGAGCTGGAACTGAAGAAGAACCTGCGAATTGAGCATCACCGTGCATACGTCCCATAGTATCGGTCATACCGTAAGAAGCAGGACCAGCACCCATGTTGTCAGGGTGAAGGGTACGTCCGGTTCCACCACCTGAAGCTACAGAGAAGTATTTTCTACCTTGTTCGATACATTCTTTTTTGTATGTACCAGCTACAGGGTGTTGGAAACGTGTTGGGTTAGTTGAGTTACCTGTGATAGATACGTCAACACCTTCGGCACGCATGATAGCCACACCTTCGCGAACATCGTCAGCACCGTAACATTTTACTGCAGCACGAGGACCGTCAGAATATGCTTTGGTACGAACTACTTTCAATTCGCTTGTGTAGTAATCAAATTCAGTTTGTACATATGTAAAACCGTTGATGCGAGAGATGATCATTGCAGCATCTTTACCCAATCCGTTAAGGATAACGCGTAAAGGTTCGTTACGAACTTTGTTTGCTGACAAAGCGATACCGATAGCACCTTCAGCAGCAGCAAATGATTCGTGTCCTGCAAGGAAAGCAAAACATTTAGTTTCGTTGCGAAGCAACATAGCAGCCAGGTTACCATGACCAATACCTACTTTGCGGTCTTCGGCTACTGAACCCGGGATACAGAATGCCTGCAAACCAATACCGATTGCCTCAGCAGCTGAAGCTGCATCTTTACAACCTTTTTTGATAGCAATAGCTGAACCTACTACGTAAGCCCATTTTGCGTTTTCGAATGCGATGTTTTGGATAGATTCGCAAATCTTGTAAGGGTCGATGCCTTTAGCGTCACAAATAGCTTTAGCTTCGTCGATATCTTTAATATCGTATGTATTTAATACCGCGTTAACTTTATCGATACGACGGTCATAACTTTCAAATAACATAATATTTTTGTTTAATTGATAATTAATAATTCATAATGCATAATAACACAATTTACAATGGATAATTCATAATGAAATTAGCTTATTTCGGAATCTTTACTTGAATTTAGAATTGCAGTCAGAATTTTTATTAATTCAATGCAATCATCATTCATGCTTAGAAATTGCTTCTCAGAAATGTACTCTGTTTCATAAAGTAATTCGAGCCAATATTCTGTTTCGCTAGCTTCTTTAAGGGCAATGCCTAATTTAAAACGAAAATCTTTTTTGCTAAATCCTCTTATTGCTTCTTTTACATTGGCTCCAATACTGGTTCCACTTCTAAGAAGTTGTTTGGATAAAGTGTATTCTTTCTTTTCGTTTTGAAGGAACTGATACAAACGAATAATTCTAACTGCAAACGCTTTGCTTTTTACAACTATAGTATTGTCTTGTCCCATAATTATGAATTATGAATTGTGAACTATGAATTGACACTATTCGTGTCTTGGATCGATATATTTTGCTGCATTGTCAAAACGACCGTATTTGCTGGTCGATTTTTTCAATGCTTCGTTAGCATCTACACCTTTTTTGATTAAGTCCATCATAGGACCGAAACGTACGAATTCGTATCCGCAAGCTTCACCGTCTTCGTCCAACGCCATACGGTTGATATAACCTTCGGCCATTTCCAAATAACGTACACCTTTTTTGTTTGTGCTGAACATAGTTCCAACTTGTGAACGTAAGCCTTTTCCTAAATCTTCAAGACCTGCACCGATAGGAAGTCCACCTTCAGAGAAAGCAGATTGTGTGCGACCGTAAACAATTTGAAGAAATAATTCACGCATTGCTACGTTTATAGCATCACACACTAAGTCAGTGTTCAAAGCTTCAAGAATAGTTTTACCGGTAAGAATTTCGGCAGCCATTGCAGCAGAGTGAGTCATACCTGAGCAACCGATGGTTTCAACCAAAGCTTCTTCGATGATACCCTCTTTTACGTTCAATGTTAGTTTACATGCACCTTGTTGTGGAGCACACCAACCCACACCGTGAGTTAAACCTGAAATATCTTTTATTTCTTTCGATTTTACCCATTTACCTTCTTCAGGTATGGGTGCAGGACCGTGGTTAGGACCTTTTTTTACAACACACATGTGTTCTACTTCGTGCGAATAAATCATACTTTTGTTATTTAGTTAGTATAAAAAATAGTTTGATACTGGATATTCTTAATTCGACCACAAAAGTACGTTTTTTTTACCGTTTTGCCATCGTGTAAATAGACAATTTTCAGGCTTTAATGAACATTTATTTGAGATTATTGTTTGCAATAAACGTAAAGATTGTTACAGCGTATAAATTATCGATAAATATAAATAAAATGCTCGATTTCTATCGTATAATTAATGTTTATGACCCCATGTTCAGCCGTTTGTACAATCTGTACACGGCCTCATTCCCTCATCCTGAGCGCAGAAGCTGGGATGGTTTGGTTCATGAATTAATATACGAAAAACGATTTTTTTCGAATGCGCTGTTGCAAGAGAATGAATTTGTTGGATTTCTGAATTATTGGAAATTTGAGCAGTTTTATTATATCGAGCACTTTGCGGTGTTGGAAAAAATGCGTGGAAAAAACATTGGGAGTGACGCTGTTGAAATGCTGAAGAAGCAGTCGAAGGTGCCTATCGTTTTTGAAGTGGAGTTGCCGGTTGATGAGGCTACACGTAATCGTGTACACTTTTATGAGCGTCTGAGTTTTACGCTTTTATTACAGGAATATGCACAGCCGGCCTACATCGACGATGAATTGCAGGTGCCGATGAAACTGATGTGTAACGACGAGCTTTTTGGAAATGAAAATTTTGAAGCGATAAAATCCACTTTATACACTGAGGTGTATGAGGTCCTCTAACACGCCAGTTCAACTGATTTTATTCAGTCATAAATTTCCATGCCAGCCACGCCATTCCTCCGGCTCCGGTTTCTAATGCTTTTTCGTCAATATGAAACGTAGCACTATGAAGTCCACCCGTGTGGGCATTGATTTCTCCTTTTACCCCAAAGCGATAAAATGAACTTGGATATTTTTGAGTGAAGAAGCCAAAGTCTTCTGATGTCATACGCATTTCCAGTGTGCGAAGATTTTCTTCGCCAACCCAATCCCTAGCAAACTCACGTGCTTTCGAAGTGACAGCCTCGTCGTTCACCACGCACGGATAACCATCCGGAATTTCAATTTCTGCCGTACAGCCATGTGCAGCGCAGGTTTCGGTGATAATTCTGCGCACATGACTTTTAGCTTCCTCCCGCCATGTTTCATCTACCGTACGCATAGTACCTGCAAGCGTTACTTCGTGCGGAATCACATTTGTTGCTCCGTCGGCTATCAGTTTACCAAATGTCAGCACCATTGGTGTAAGGGGATGACAAAGTCGACTACGCACTTGTTGCAATGAGACGATGCATTGCGAAGCGGCCAGTACGGTGTCGTTTACTAAATGTGGTAAGGCCCCATGACCACCTTTTCCGTGTATTTTTACATGTATTTCGTCGGCCGAAGCCATAATCATTCCCGGTCGAAAGCCCATTGTTCCGGTTGGATAATCCACTGAAACATGCTGAGCCAGTATCATTTCCGGTTCAATATCAGCAAATAATCCATCTTCGAGCATAAGACGGGCACCACCGGGTGCTTTTTCTTCCCCTGGTTGGAAAATGAGTAGTATCGTTCCTTCAAAATCATTTTTCAGTTCGTTTAGTATTTTGGCAGCGCCCAGCAGACAGGTAGTATGAGCATCGTGTCCGCAGGCATGCATTACATTTTCGACGGTCGATTTCCATGCAATGTCCACATTCTCGCAAACCGGCAAGGCATCCATGTCGGCGCGCAATGCTATTATTTTCTTGGTTGGATTTTTTCCTTCAATCCGTCCCAAAATACCTGTTCCTCCAATTTCAGCGCGATAGGAAATTCTCATCGTTGTTAGTTCATGCTGAATGAATCGGGCTGTCTCGAATTCCTGAAAGGCTAGTTCGGGATGGGCGTGAAGATGACGATAGCAATCGGTAAAATACTGACTGTTTTGTGCGACGAGTTGTTGGATTACTGCTTTCATAATTCTTGTGATATTGAACATTAGCGACTTGAAGCTTGTTCAATTTTCGCGAAATGTCGAATTTGTGCAAAGGTAGTTATTTTCAAGTGGTCTCCAATGATTGATATTTGAGTTGTAATTTATGGCAGGTTTTTTGATAGGTCTATCGCAACTTGCCAATAATGCCAAATTTAGGTGCTGTTTAACGAAATTTAAGCAGATATTTCAGCTATTTCGGAGCGAGCAATCACTTTTTTTAATACTTTTGCATGTCTTATTGTAAAGACATTTATTTATATTTAAATAATTCAATAAAAATTTTAGTCATATGAAGAAGTTAAGTTTTCTAATTGTTTGTATAGTGCTTTCTTTCACAGCCGTTATGGCTCAAAAAGCTGTTGTAAATTTTGGAGTAAAAGAACATGATTTTGGTAAAATCAAGGAATCTGATGGTAATGCCACCTATGTTTTCGAATTTGTAAATAAAGGGAATGCTCCTCTTGTAATTAACAGAGTACAGGCATCTTGCGGTTGTACTACTCCAACGTGGACAAAAGAACCTATCGAAGCAGGTAAAAAAGGTACTATTACCGTTACTTATGCTGCTCCTGGTCGTCCCGGTGCTTTTACCAAAACCATTACCGTGTACAGTAATGCTGCTGATGAACAAACTGTGTTGGTAATTAAAGGAGAGGTTATTCCTAAATAATAATAGTTGAGAATAATAGGCTGATTCGACCGAATAGGACTATCTGAACTGATTTTTATTTAAAACGTTTTGTATGAAGAAATATAGTTTTCTGCTCATTTGTTTGTTGTTGAGTTTTTCTGCAATGGCACAAAAAGCAGTTTTGAATTTTGAGGTAAAAGAGCACGATTTCGGAAAAGTAAACGAAGAGGTTGGTAAAATTACTTATGAGTTTGAATTTGTAAACAAGGGTAGTGGCCCTTTGGTGATAAGCAGAGTTCAGGCTTCGTGCGGATGCACAACTCCTGTATGGACCAAAGAACCGATTGAGTCGGGTAAAAAGGGTTCTATTACAGTAACTTATTCTACTACTGGGCGTCCGGGTGCTTTCACTAAAACCATTACCGTGTACAGTAATGCTGTTGATGAGCAAATGATGTTGGTTATAAAAGGGGATGTTATTCCAAAACCAAATGCCGATAATGCCGCTTTCTATCCAGTGAATTTGGGTGGTTTAATGTCGAAGGCAAAGTTTATTCAAATGAATAATATTGTCAAAGGTGATAAACAAACCCGGGTGCTGGAAATTCATAACTCTAATAAAGTGATCGTGAAACCAACCTTCGAGGGACTTCCTTCGTATGTAACAGCTTCCGTTTCGCCCGAAACATTGAAACCAAATGAAGATGGTAAGGTTACTTTTACGTTGAACTCAAAGAATACTTCTTCCTGGGGGCCAACTAACGATGAGTTTTATGTGGTGTTGAATGGAAAAAAACAGTTTTCAGAAGATTTTAAATTGACTTTGGTGAGTAACTTTGTTGAAGATTTCAATAAAATGACCTTGGATCAAAAACGGAAGGCTCCTATTTTAGATTTACCTGTAAGAACGCTGAATTTTGGAACATTGAAAGCCGGCTCAAAACGTGTAGGCAAATTCAAAATAACTAATCGCGGTCAGAATTCCTTAGAAATCCGACGAGTTATCAATAACAACAAGGAAATCGTTAACCGTCAACAACAATTGACAGTGGCGAGTGGAAAATCAGCAGATATTGTGCTGAATCTGAATACCAAAAATCTGTCGGAGGGAGAATATAAAAAATCGATAACGATACAAACGAATGATCCGGATAACAGTTTTCTCATTTTAGTATTAAGCTGGACCGTTTTGAAGTAATTGTTGGTTTAGATTCAACTCAATAAATTTTTAATAAAAGCCAAGATTTTTGTAAAATAAATTCTTGGCTTTTGCTTATCGTGCAAATTAATTTCTTTAAGAATATGCATCATACAAAAAATATATATCACGAAAACGACCCTGCTTACAAGGGACTTGCTGTAAATCAAGGTGTAGAAGATGTTCCTACAGTCAATCCTTACCGTACAGCTAAGCGTCATCGTAAAAATTATACTGCTTCCGAATTCGTAGAGGGGATTTTGAAGGGTGACATTACAATGCTCAGTCAAGCGGTAACATTGGTGGAGAGCTCGTTACCCGAGCACCAACTAATTGCTCAGGAGGTTATTGAGAAATGCCTTCCTCATGCCGGTAAGGCTGTGAGGTTAGGGATTACGGGTGTTCCGGGAGCTGGGAAAAGTACCTTTATCGAAGCACTCGGAATGCATCTTATCCGTGGTGGGCACAAGCTGGCAGTACTTGCCATTGATCCCAGCAGTGAGCGTTCAAAAGGAAGTATCCTTGGAGATAAAACGCGTATGGAAGATCTTTCGGTGGCTAAAAATGCATTTATCCGCCCTTCACCATCATCCGGTTCATTGGGTGGTGTGGCGCGAAAAACGCGCGAAAGTATTGTGTTGTGCGAAGCAGCCGGTTTTGATACGATATTTGTTGAAACAGTAGGAGTGGGGCAGTCGGAAACTGCAGTACATTCGATGGTGGATTTCTTTTTGCTGATACAGCTAACCGGAGCGGGTGATGAATTGCAGGGTATCAAGCGTGGCATTATGGAAATGGCCGACGGTATTGCTATTAATAAATGCGATGGTGCTAACATCGACAGGGCAAAAGTTGCCAAAGCTCAATATCAAAATGCACTGCATCTTTTTCCTCCTCACGAATCGGGTTGGTCGCCTGAGGCTATCACTTGTTCGTCGGTAGAGAGAAATGGTATTTCGGAGGTTTGGGATATGGTCGAACGCTACGTTCAATACGTGAAAGCCAATCACTTTTTTGAACACAAGCGTAACTGGCAATCAAAATATTGGATGTACGAGACCATTAACGAGCAATTGAAAGCTCATTTTTATCAGAATGATGAAATAAAACATTTATTGGAGGTAAGCGAAAAGCAAGTTCTTTCGAACGAGATAAGTTCCTTTATTGCCGCTAAGAAAATGCTCGACAAATATTTTGGAGAGAAACCCGAATAATCACCGATATTACCGAATGTACCCATAATCTAATCTATCATCACATAAGTCAATTACCCCACATAAAATGGAATTAAATGTAATTTATCATCAATCATGTCTCGAAGGGTTGAAGCAATTGCCGGATGCATGCGTTGATTTGATTTTTACTGATCCGCCTTATTATCAGTTTCGTGCTCAAAATGTACAGGGGCTGAAAAAACACAAGGATGTGGTTACAGAATTCGATTTTGATGGCTTCACTTCCGAAGAGGAGTATTTGCAGTTTTTGGAGAGTGTGTTGGTTGAGTGTTTCAGGGTTTGTAAACCGGGCGCAAGCGGTTACTTATGGTGTGGCGACGATTTTGTTTCTTATTTAAACAGAATGGTTGAGCGGGTGGGCTTTCAGTTTCGGAAGGTGATTCATTGGCACAAAATCAATCCTTTTCCAGCTATTCACACCCGCAAAATGTATGCAAACAGCATGGAGTTGATGATCCATTTTGCAAAAGGGAAACCCAATACATGGAATCATAAGCCGGTGAATGAAATGCATAATTTTATTCAAACGCCACTTTGTATGGGTAAGGAACGCACCAAACATAAAACCCAGAAACCGCTGAAAGTGTGCCTGCCTTTTATCGAAATTAGTAGCAATGAGGGCGATTTAGTGCTCGATCCGTTTATGGGCTCAGGAAGTACAGCGGTAGCCTCAAAAATGCTGAAGCGAAACTTTATTGGCTACGAGTTGAATAAAGAATTTGTAAAAATAGCGAATGACAGATTGGAAGCATTCCCAATAAAATAAATAATACAAAAAGGACCGGGCTAATTAAAGTACGGTCCTTTTTTGTATGAATAATTGCTAATTGTTGATTGAATCAGAGCTAGATGAATTAATATCCCCATTTCAAATATATTGCTCCCCATGTAAAACCTGCACCAAAAGCAGTAAGGATAATATTGTCGCCTTTTTTGAAGTTTTTCTCAGCTTCCCAGATTCCCAGTGGAATACTTGCAGCTGATGTATTTCCATAACGCTCGATATTGATCACTACTTTTTCGTGTTCAACTCCCGTGCGTTGTACAACGGCGTCAATAATACGTAGGTTTGCCTGATGTGGAATCAACCATGAAATATCATCTTTCGTAAGATTGTTCTTTTCCATGATATTAGCCGAAACTTCGGCCATATTTGTAACAGCGTATTTGTATACGTTTGTTCCTTCCTGGTAAGTATAGTGAAGACGTTTATCAATGGTTTCCTGTGTAGAAGGCATAGCCGATCCACCAGCTTTGATATGTAAGTGTTTCATCCCCACTCCATCAGTGTAAATCAAGGAGTCCATAACACCAAAATCTTCTGTAGTAGGTTCAACCAATACCACAGCAGCGCCATCACCAAAAAGAGGAGCGGTGGTGCGATCGGTATAATCGGTTATAGCCGACATTTTTTCAGCTCCCAGTACCAATACTTTTTTGTATTTACCCGATTCGATAAAACTGGCAGCGGTACTAAGTGAAACGATAAATCCAGAACATGCAGCTTGTAAATCAAATGCCAACGCATTTTTGATGCCAACTTTTTCGGCAGCCATCGAAGCACATGAAGGGTAAATATGGTCGGGTGTGGTAGTTCCACAAATTATTAAATCAATTTCTTCCGGTTTAGTGCCTGTTTTAGCAAACAAATCTTCAATTGCCTTAGCAGCTAAATAAGATGTTCCCATGTTTTCACCCTTCAAAATACGACGCTCTTTAATACCAACTCGTGAGGTAATCCACTCGTCGTTAGTATCCATCATAGTGCTGAGTTCGTGATTGTTTAATACATAATCGGGAACATATCCTCCAACACCTGTAATAACTGCGCGAATTTTAGACATAAATTGCAATATTAAGTACTTAAAAATTGAGCCCTGAAGCATTTGTACTTAGGGCTCAACAATTTATTTATTATTTAAAGTAAACGGATTACCGGAATTAAGCGGTAGCCATTTTCTCGATAGCTAATTTGCCTCTGTAGTATCCACACTCTCCACAAACTGTGTGGTAGATGTGAGCTGCACCGCAATTAGAGCAATTTGCTAGTGTTTGAGGTATAGCTTTATAATGCGTTCTTCTTTTACGTGCTCTTTGTTTCGAAATTTTTCTCTTAGGATGTGCCATCTTAGTTGTTTATTTAATTGTTTTCTTTTATATTCTGCAGACCGTCCCATCGCGGGTCTGTCTGTGTTTCGTTTACTGTAAAATCGTCGTCGTCATCAAAATCCAACACGCTGTTGTTGTCATCATCATCGTCATCATCACTCTTTTGACGGGTAATGTGTTTTTTTAGTTTTCCGACCATCATTTTGTTGCATTCGCCGGCTGCATGTACATGCTTCATTGGAATGTTTAAAACGATAAACTCGTATAAAAACCAGGCAATGTTTATTGCTCCTTCCGTTTCCGGTACGATAACTATTTCGTCTTCTTCGGAAAATGAGTCTCCAAATTTGACAAGAAGTTTATCTTTGTAGTGAATGGCTTGCTCCATGTTGTCGAGACAACGGTCGCATGGAATTACAATTGTGCCGTCAACGTCAAATTTCAGCTCGTAAGCATCCATTTTTTTCTGTACACTCACTTTTGCCTTTACATTTCCTATCTGTACTTCGGGGCTATCTATCTTTTTGAAATACGCGTTGTCCAAGTCGTATTCGACTACACGAGTTTCATCGGCAATATCCTTTAGTACTATATTGTATTGTTCGAATTTCGACATTATTCACTTGACTTTTAAAACCGCGCAAAGGTACAAAAATATGTTCTATTATTAAATAGTTTCTATTCTATTTTATCGAAAATTATTCTAATGGCGATGTAACTGTCAGTAATACAGGTGTATTTTGTTAGTTTTTAGTGGAAATTTTGCAATAAATTTTATTCGTTACGAATTGGAATTCTGCTTTAAAACGATGCGAAACACGGTTCCAACATTCAAATCGGATTGTTTAACGAAAATTTTTCCTCCATGATACTCTTCGATAATACGTTTAGCAAGCGAAAGCCCTAACCCCCAACCTCTTTTTTTAGTTGTAAATCCGGGGGTAAATATTACTTTGAATTTACGTTTTTCGATGCCCTTTCCTGTGTCTTTTACGTCGATAATCAGCTCGTCGTCTTCAGTATCTACAAAGATATCTATTTCCCCAATTCCATCCATGGCATCGATAGCATTTTTGCACAAATTTTCAATAACCCATTCGAAAAGTGGGACGTTTAATTTGATAAATAAATGTTCGTCGGAAGCAAAGTGGCACGTGATGGCCACTTTTTGCGATGAGCGATTGCTCATGTATTGAACGGCATTGAACAGAGTTTCGTTTATACTTACCAATTGAAGATCGGGCTTTGAACCTATTTTAGAGAATCGTTCAGCTATAATTCTGAGCCGGTTCACGTCTTTCTCCATTTCTCCAATCAATTTCTCTTCTTTATGCCGCATTTTTAGCAAATCTACCCACGCCAGAAGCGACGAAATGGGAGTGCCAAGCTGATGAGCTGTTTCCTTGGATAATCCGACCCAAACCTGATTTTGTTCTGCTTTTTTTGTTCCGGAGAAAGCAAAAAATGCTACCAGTAAGAAAATGACAATAACGGCGAACTGCACATAGGGAAAGTAATATAATTGTTTAAGGAACAGTGAATCATCGTAATACAGATATTGGGTAGTATCGTCTAGTTTTAATTCGGTGGCAGGCCGTAAAGCTTTTAAACGCATAATTTCATTTAAATAAAACTCATAAACATGTGCTTTGGGTTCTATCATGTTTCGCGAGAAAAGCATATTATCATTCGCATCAGCAATAATCATTGGAATGCTGGTGCTGTTTTCAATGATGGTGGTGATAAAATTTATGTCTGTTTTTTCATCTGCATTGAGTAGTTGTCGGGTAGCTTCGGCCCAAAGAACTACTTTTTTCTGTTCCTCTGCTGCCAACGATTTGGCAAGTTGATTGGTAAAGAGAGTAGACGCCACTACAATGCAGACACCAACAACAATGAAAACCAGTTTTAATCGTTGTGAGATTTCATATAATTTATTGATATGTGGCATGTAATCAATTTTCAATTGTCTGAGTGAATAGGTCTGATTCGAATTTGAAACGTCAAATATACCAAAAAAGTATGAATTGACCTTTCAATTTTTCATCTGCATAAATTATCGTATCTTTGTAGCAAAATTGTAGTGAACAGTGATTTTGTTTATGTCCGAACAGACCGGCAACGAATAGCTGATAACTGATAACAGAAAAAAAATGCATAAATCAGGTTTTGTAAATATTGTTGGAAATCCAAATGTAGGTAAGTCTACTTTAATGAATGCTTTAGTAGGTGAGCGAATCTCCATTATTACTTCTAAAGCTCAGACTACGCGTCATCGTATTTTGGGTATTGTTAATGGTGAGGACTTCCAAATTGTGTATTCTGATACTCCCGGAGTATTGAAACCTAACTACCGTCTTCAGGAATCGATGCTTAATTTTTCGCGTTCTGCATTGACCGATGCTGATGTGTTGTTGTATGTAACGGATGTATTTGATACTTACGAGAAAAATGAAGACTTCGTAGAAAAGGTAAAGTTGAACCCTGCGCCACTATTGCTTATTATCAATAAAATAGATCTTATCGATCAGGAAAAACTGGAAGTGTTGGTTGATAAATGGAAGGCTTTATTGCCTCGTGCCGAGATCTATCCTGTTTCTGCTATCGAAAAATTCAATGTAGATACATTGTTTAGCCGCATTAAGGCTTTATTACCTGAATCACCAGCATTTTTTGATAAAGATCAATTGACGGATAAACCAGCACGTTTTTTCGTAACTGAAATTATTCGTGAAAAGATTTTGATGAATTATGATAAGGAGATTCCTTATTCGGTTGAAGTTGAGGTAGAGCAATTTGAAGAAGATGACAGACTCATCCGCATTAATGCCGTCATCTATGCCGAGCGCGATTCACAAAAAGGAATCTTGATTGGACATGGTGGTAAGTCGCTCAAAAAAGTGGGTACGGAAGCGCGCAAAGACATGGAAGTGTTTTTCGATAAGAAAGTGTTTCTGGAATTATTCGTGAAAGTAGAAAAAGACTGGCGTAACAAAGACCTGAAATTGAAAGGTTTTGGTTACAATTTGGACTAATTTAGAAAGTATAAGTTCATTTCAGAACTAAAATTAATTCCCGTTTTCGGAATTTAAAATTGAAATAAGAAATTCCCGCAAGATGTTGAAGGTACTGTTGTATTTTTGAGCTTCGCGGGATTTTTTGTTTCGTGTCGCATATCAATCAGAATATAAAATTCGTTTATTTCAATATATGGAAAGCATAAAATCTATTTTTCGTATTGGTCATGGTCCTTCGAGTAGTCATACCATGGGTCCAAAACTGGCAGCAGAACAATTCAAATCAGAAACCCCTACTGCCGCATTTTATCGTGTTAGCTTGTACGGAAGTCTGGCTGCAACGGGTAAAGGACACTTTACGGATAAAGCCATTGCTGATGCTTTAATGCCCTTGTCTGTTCAATTTCAATGGTTTCCTGAAATTGTGCTGCCGTTTCATACTAACGGCATGAAATTCGAAGCCATGGATGCGAATGCTGAGTTGCTCAAAGATTGGATAGTGTACAGCGTTGGTGGTGGTAAAATAAGTGACGAAAACTCGCACTTGGTCGAACGGCATGTTTACGAACATCATACCATGTCGGAAATTTTGCCGTGGGTGGAGAATCGTGGTAAGACATATTGGGAATATGTACAGGATCATGAAGAGTCGGACTTGTGGGATTATCTGAATGAGGTTTGGAAAACCATGCAGCAGTCTATTCAGGAGGGACTAGACAACGATGGTGTTTTACCGGGTGAACTCAACCTTCGACGCAAGGCTGCATCGTATTGGGTGAAGGCCAAAAGTTATAAGGTGAGTTTGCAGAACAGATGCTTGATAATGGCTTATGCATTAGCTGTTTCGGAACAGAATGCGAGTGGTGGCAAGGTAGTTACTGCTCCAACGTGCGGTTCGGCAGGCGTATTGCCGGCCATTATGTTTCATTTAAAAACCAATCATCAATTTTCGGATAAAAATATCCTTCAGGCTTTGGCTACAGCGGGTTTGTTTGGCGGTGTGATTAAAAATAATGCCTCCATTTCCGGGGCTGAAGTGGGTTGTCAGGGCGAAATAGGTTCGGCTTGCGCAATGGCTGCTGCTGCAGCTAATCAGGTGTTCGGAGGTAGTCCGCAACAAATTGAGTACGCTGCCGAAATGGGTCTGGAACACCATCTGGGTTTAACCTGTGATCCTGTTTGCGGTTTGGTGCAGATTCCCTGTATCGAGCGTAATTCGTTTGCCGCTTTACGTGCCTTAGATGCTAATCTGGCGTCGATGCTTTCGGATGGTAAGCATATTATAAGCTTTGATAAAGTAGTTGAAACCATGAGAATTACAGGTCATGACCTGCCAAGTCTTTACAAGGAAACAGCCGAAGGTGGATTGGCAATTGTAGGTAGACCCAAAATGGATATTTGCTGATGAAATATTGATGAGATTAACTTGAAAATAATGTGTGTTTGAAGGTTTATATTCGGTTAATTATTCATACTTTTACAAATAATATTGAGGATAAATAAGAACCTTATTAATGTTCAATTGTTTTAATTTCAGTCATTCATCTATAAATAAATAAAATCATGAAAAATTCTGTCGGTCTTTTGGCAGCCTTTTTAGGAGGCGCTGTAATTGGTGGTGCTTTAGGTTTACTTTTTGCCCCCGAAAGTGGAGAAGAAACGCGTAAGAAAATTGCAGAAGCACTCGAAAAAAGAGGCATTAAGCTTAGTAAAAGTGAAATGGAAGATTTGGTTGATGAGATTAAATCTGAAATGAGTCCTGAAGCAAAATGATTTTTTAAACTATCCAAGCATGACTACTAATCAAGATCCCTCAACTAATTTTCAACAACTGTATGATGATGTTAAGAAATATGTTGAGTTACAAACCGAATATGTCAAGGTTGATTTTGTAGAAAAGTTGACAATTCTATTGTCGGCTTTGTTGATAATCGCCCTGATACTCGTTTTGGCGATAGCGGCACTTTTCTACTTGTTTTTTTCACTTGCCTATGCACTTGAACCTGTTTTGGGGAGTTTGGCGCTTAGCTTTGGCATTATCTCCGGCATTTATGTTGTGTTAATAGTGTTTTTTGTTTTGTTGCGCAGGCAAATAGTAATCAATCCATTGGTGAAGTTTCTTACCAATCTGTTTTTGACAAAACCCAACAAATAAACGTATGGAAATTGTACCAACTTCGACTCAACAGAAAAAAGTGAATGGCTTGGATGAGTTGTCTATTCGAAAATTCGAATTGAAAGAGCAGATTCAATATCAGAAAATAAGAATTGTCGATTCGTCTCAGCAACTACTTTCACCAGCATCAGTAGCATCATATGTTTTTGGACGATTTACCAAGGGTCTGAATATGTTAGATGGCGTAATGATAGGTTATAAAATGATTCGCTCTTTACGACGTGTTTTCAGAAAATAATGTCGTTAAGCTACATAACAAATAAAGCGCGTTTCCCGATGTGGAAAATGCGCTTTTTTGTTGTTCCGTCGGCAAGTGTTTAAAATTCGTAGACTGTCATATCTTCACCCAGAACAGTATTTTCAAAAACAGCTGTTGCTTCAGCCAGTAGCTCGTTTTGATGAATATAGCGTGCTGAATAATGACCAATGATCAGTTTCTTTACCTTCGCTTTTTTGGCAATTTCGGCGGCTTGACGTGCTGTGGAGTGTTGGGTGTTTTTTGCACGAACCAATTCGTCGTCCATAAAAGTGGCTTCGTGAAACAGACAGTCGACGCCTTCAATTATTGGAATTATTTTTTCGGAATAGGCGGTGTCCGAACAATATGCAAATCGTTTAGGAGGTTCGCATTCGGTGGTCAGCAAGGAATTCAAAACGATTTCACCTTCTTCTGTTTCAAAATCTTCACCTTGTTTTATTTTAGGAATTCGCCAGGTTGGTATTTTATAAAAATCGATCATGCTGCGGATAATATGCCTGTCCTTTGGCTTTTCTTCGAATAGAAAACCACAGCAAGGTACTCTGTGTTTCAATGGTATAGAGAAAATTTTTACCGACCGGTCTTCAAAAATTAATTCGTTTTTTCGTGGGTTGATGGCATGAAAAATAATTTTGAAAGGAATGTCGGTACAAAAATAATCCAATTGCGGTTGCATGAGGGTTTCAAGATCGGCTTGTGCATGAATGTGTAAATCGGCAGTGCGATTGAGCATTCCAAAGCTTGAAATTAGTCCGATTAATCCAAAGCAATGATCACCATGCAGGTGAGAAATAAAAACATGCCCCAGTCGGTTTGTTTTTACTCCCATTTGTCGCATGCGAATTTGAGTCCCTTCACCACAATCAATCAGAAACTGCTTGTCGCGCATTTCCAGTATTTGCGCCGTAGGGAAGTTTTTCCGCGTGGGAAGTGCCGATCCGCAACCTAAAATTGAAATTGATGCTTTTTGCATGGGAAATAATTGCTTAAACTGCTTTATGAACTGTGGGATAGGATTTTGTGGCTAATTAAATGTGAGAAACCTTAAATAGATCCTCTTTCAATAAACTAAACACTTTTAAATCAACAAACCCGTAGGAATGAAGTTCACCGTCACGTTCAATTCCTTCAAGAATAAATCCCAGTCTTTCGGCCACTGCCTGACTTTTAAAGTTTTGGGTGGCAGCTTTTAATTGAATCCGGTGTAGGTTTATTTCGTTAAATGCGTACTCTGTTAAAGCCCTGCACGAACGTGTAACTATCCCTTTGTGTTGAAATTTTTCAGATAACCAATAACCAATCTCGGTTTTTCTATTGCCCATGTCTGTGTCTTTCATCCCTATAATTCCAACAAATTGATTTTTATAGGATATGGTGAACGTAAGGTCTGATGAGTCAGCAGCAATTGTGTGTTCAATAAATGTTTTGGTGTATGATATGTCGTGCGTTTCTTCCACAAATGGCAACCACTCTTTGAGGTAGTCACGTTCGTTATCAATGGTATTGAAAATTGGTGCGGCATCCTTTGGTTCTACAACCCTGAGCAGGATGTCTTTGTCTACAATTATTTCAATTTTATTGTTATTGAGTATTCCCATTTTAATTCCCATTTAATGCTTAAATATCAATCTCGTATTAATTAAAAAAACCTGTGCAAGTTTTAAGACAAGACACAGGTTGATTTTTAATTCATAGACTGACTCGCAATAATAAATCAATAATTGTTTCTTGAATATACTATGATGAGCCGACCTAAATTCTGGTTTTCTTTTTCAACTCAAAGTCACGTCCCAGGTATTTCTCACGTACCACTGGGTTGTCGGCAAGTTCCTGCGAAGTGCCCTGAAACAATATCCGTCCTTCGAAAAGTAAATAGGCTCTGTCAGTAATTGTAAGCGTTTCGTCCACATTGTGGTCGGTTATAAGTATGCCGATATTTTTATCTTTTAATTTCCATACGATATCCTGAATATCCTGAACCGCGATTGGATCTACACCGGCAAATGGTTCGTCGAGCATGATGAAACGGGGTTCGATAGCCAGACAGCGGGCAATTTCAGTTCTACGACGTTCACCTCCCGACAATCTGTCACCAATATTTTTGCGCACATGTTCCAGATTGAATTCTGAGATAAGTGTTTCCAGTTTTTCTTTTTGCTCAGCTTTCGAGAATTTAGTCATTTCCAATACCGATTTGATATTGTCTTCGACAGTCATTTTTCTGAAAACAGACGCCTCCTGAGCTAAATATCCGATGCCGCTCTGTGCGCGCTTGTATACAGGATACTTGGTAATCTCAACGTCGTTCAGAAATATCTTGCCCGAATTGGGTGTTACCAAGCCGGTGGTCATATAAAAAGTAGTGGTTTTTCCGGCACCATTGGGTCCTAATAATCCAACAATTTCTCCCTGTTTTACATTGATGGAGACGTCGTTTACTACTGTTCGTTTGCCGTATTTTTTAAATAAATTCTCGGTGCGAAGCACCATGCTGTCCTGTGTCATAAGCTTTGAATAGAAGCACAAAAGTACACTTTTTTGTAACGATACACAAAAATGATTTAGGAAATTAATAACGAAGGGTGTTTTTGTGTTTTTCTACCTTGTTTATGGTATATAAAATACGCTTAAAATGGTATTTCATAGCCGCTTTATACCAGCTATCTTTGCATTGTACAAATCAAATACTTCAATTTAAAAACAGAGATTATGAAAACATATGCCATTTGCCCTATTTCCAATCAAAAAATCAATGAAACAGTTGCTCGTCTTAATGGGCTGTTCACTGTGCTATTTCTAATTACTTTTGCATTGACAAGCAACTTGTTTATCATAAGCTCTTTACTGGTTGACTTTTTACTGAGAGCCACCAATAATTCCAAATACAGCGTATTTACTATTGTTTCAAAAAGCCTGGTGAAACGGTTTTCTTTGAAAGAACGTTTTATTAATGCCGGACCAAAAGTTTTTGCAGCACGTATTGGACTTGTATTCAGTGTTTCGATTTTAGTTAGTAGTCTTTTGGGATTTGATACTGCTTCGTACGCATTGACAGGTGTTTTTGGGGTTTGTGCATTTCTCGAATCTGTTTTCGGATTTTGTATTGCCTGCGAAATATATCCATTGATATATAAGTTTACTTATCGCTCAAAATTATCATAACAATATAAGTAGTTACAAGTAAATAGTTACGAGTTACAAGTATGTTCTCATTACTACTTATGAATCAAATCCATATTTATTAAATATGTGAAATATTAGTTTTGTTGTTAGTTTAAAATTAGTAGTAAAGGTCGCCTCCACAAGAGATGACCTTTTTTCATCTATGCAGGTGATAAATCCCAATTTTAATTGAATTTTTATTCAATTTATCTGCAAATAATTTACTACATTTGTTTCATCGAAACAGACAAAATGCTCACATGAAGTTAGTCTTTTCTGACAAGATAAATGCTTATTATGAATTATTAAATAATTAAACTATGTATCAGGAATTTAAATCGCATTTGCAAACTGAACTGACCAATATTGAACAGGCCGGATTATACAAAAATGAACGCATCATTGTATCTCCGCAAGGTGCTGTGATTCGCGTAGCCGATGGAAAAGAGGTGCTGAATTTTTGTGCCAATAATTATTTGGGATTGTCTAATAATCCATCGTTGATAGAGACGGCCAAAAAAGGGCTGGATACTCATGGGTACGGCGTTTCGTCGGTGCGGTTTATTTGTGGAACGCAGGACATTCATAAGCAACTTGAAGCATCGATTGCTCGTTTTTTTGGAACAGAAGATACCATTTTGTATGCAGCCTGCTTTGATGCAAATGGTGGTGTTTTTGAGCCGCTGTTGAACGAGCAAGATGCCATTATTTCAGATGCACTTAATCATGCTTCGATTATTGACGGTGTGCGACTTTGCAAAGCTCAGCGCTATCGTTATGCTAATGCTGATATGCAAGACCTGGAAGAGCAGTTGAAAACTGCTCAGGCACAACGTTTCAGACTGATAGTGACCGACGGTGTTTTCTCGATGGATGGTAATGTGGCTCCGTTGGATAAAATAGTGGCTCTGGCCGAAAAATACAATGCCATGGTGATGGTGGACGAGTCGCACTCGGCAGGTGTGGTGGGCGAAACGGGTAGGGGAGTGACAGAACGTTACCAACTTCGCGGAAAAGTGGAGATAATCACAGGAACCTTAGGTAAAGCCTTTGGTGGTGCGATAGGTGGATTTACTACCGGGAAGAAAGAGATCATCGACTTGCTTCGTCAACGTTCGCGTCCATATTTATTTTCCAATTCCATTCCGCCAATGGTGGCTGCGGCAGGAATAAGAATGTTCGAAATGATGGATGAAACGAATGAATTACAGGATAAACTACACAAAAATACTGCCTACTTTGTTGAACGAATGAAAGCGGCAGGTTTCGATATTAAACCTACCGAATCGGCTATTTGTGCTGTGATGTTATACGATGCAAAATTATCTCAGAACATGGCTACCCGTTTGCTCGATGAAGGTATTTATGTAACCGGATTTTATTTTCCTGTTGTGCCAAAGGGACAAGCGCGCATTCGCGTTCAGATTTCGGCAGCGCATGAACCGGCGCATTTGGATAAATGTATTGCTGCGTTTAGCAAGGTAGGGAAAGAGATAAAGGTGATTTAATTCGCTACGCTCGTGTTATTTGCTTCGCGTTATTAATCGTTATTCGCTTCGCGTTATTGGTAGTTATTTGCTACGCGTTATTATTATTTAAATTAGTTCAACGAATCAACTACATAACTAACCAACCAACCAACTAACCAACCAACCAACAAATCAACCAATCAACTAATCAACAATAATATGAAAGCCCTCGTAAAACTTCGCCCCGAGAAAGGGATTTGGATGGAAGATGTGCCCATGCCGCATATGGGTGTAAACGATGTATTGATTAAAATAAAAAAGACTGCTATTTGTGGTACCGATCTTCATATTTATAAATGGGACGATTGGTCGCAACGCACCATTAAAACACCAATGACCATTGGTCATGAATATGTGGGTGTGGTGGTGGATAAGGGTCATGGAGTGAGAAATATCCGTATTGGTGACCGGGTGACCGGCGAAGGCCATATTGCTTGTGGACACTGTCGTAATTGTAGGCGTGGTAAGTTGCACGTGTGCGAAAATACAGTTGGGATAGGGGTAAACCGCGATGGTGCTTTTGCTGAATATCTATCCTTGCCGGCTCAGAATGTGGTGCATTTGGATGCCCGCGTTTCAGACGAAGTGGCCTCCATTATGGACCCGTTTGGTAATGCCACGCATACTGCTTTGTCGTTTCCAATGATTGGCGAAGATGTGCTGATTACCGGTGCCGGCCTTATCGGGACTATGGCGACAGCAATCTGTAAATTTGCGGGAGCACGCAATATCGTAGTTTCGGATTTGAGTGACTACCGCCTGGAAATTGCAAAGAAAATGGGAGCAACCCTCACTATCAATCCTCTAAAAGGTGAGACAATAGAAGGTGCTATCAAAAGTCTGAATATGCATGGTTTTGATATAGGGCTTGAAATGTCGGGTTCGCCCATTGCTTTCCAAAGTATGATAGAGAATATGTACAATGGATCAAAAATAGCACTTTTGGGTATTTTACCCAACTCCACCACTGTGCAGTGGGATAAAATTATTTTCAAAGCACTGACTTTGAAAGGTATTTATGGACGCGAAATGTGGGAAACATGGTATCAAATGGAACAAATGCTCATTACCGGAATAGACCTTACGCCTGTTATTACCCACCGTTTTGAGATTGATGATTTCCAAAAAGGTTTTGATGTGATGGAAAGTGGCGAGTGCGGGAAAGTGATATTAAATTGGGAATAATAGAAGCTGACATTTTTTCAGTCTACCTCTTTTTTATGAAAAACTCATTTTCAATAATATCAAATTGAAAATGAGTTTTTTTGTGCTTTAGAATGATGTTTTTACGTTTATTATATTGATATGTAGCTGTATAATTGTCAGAGTGGATGCCCTGATGCTGACAATTTTTCATTGAATTTGAACTGGCATAGCTTTTGAAAATTCCTAATTGTAATCATTCATTTAATGTTTAATTTAAAAATTAGGAGGACACAATTATGTCACTTGTAAGATTTTCTAATCAAGTTCCATCGGTGTTTGACCGCCTTTTTGAAGGAGATTTATTCGATTGGTCAAACCGCAATTTTTCACCAACCAACACTACTTTACCATCGGTAAATATAAAGGAAACTACCGATACCTACGAAGTAGAAGTTGCTGCACCCGGTTTTGATAAAAGTGATTTCAAACTGGAACTGAATCACGAGATGCTAACCATTTTGTCGGAAAAGAAAATGGAAAACGAAACAAAAGAAGGGGAACAGTATACTAAACGGGAGTTTAGCTATCAATCGTTCAGTCGATCGTTTACTTTGCCGCAAACGGCGGATGGAGAACGTATCTCGGCAAACTACGAAAACGGCATTTTGAGGGTTAGTATTCCGAAAAAAGAAGAAGCTAAACCAAAACCAATGCGAGTGATTGAGATTAATTGAAATTTGGCAGAACTGTAGAGACGCACAGCCGTGCGTCTCTGTCTGATTTGTAGTAGAGACGCACAACCGTGCGTCTCTACTTTTTTATAAAACAGGGATTAATTCAGTCACCAAATTGTTCCCGGCCTTGTCGTAATAGGTGCAGGTCATTTCTTGCATATCAACCGTCCATTTTTCCACACCGGCGCCTGCAGCATCCCGACAGAAGGTTGCGTAGTTCGTTTTGCCCTGTTGGTGTATTTTTAGATTGTGTCTGAATGCTTCCGTGTTGCTGCTGCCGACAATGTTTAATGTCGCGTAACCGGCAGCAGACCGGACTGAGTAATTATTTTCGCCCTGATATTCTCCATGTCCATCGGTTACAAAGATATCATAACTTTTTACGCCCAACCGAATTAAATCCTGTACGTAAGCAGGGAAATCTGCACCACTTTTTACGTTGGCGTGGGCTGCCTTTACTTGTTCGATAGTAAACATAGTGGATTATTTCCCAAACATTTTAATTGTATAGTCGAGTAAGGAGCGATGGCCATACGCGCCGTGTCCGGGAATAATTATAACAGCATTCGGGAATTTTTGTTTAACGTTCCGTACCGATTTAGCCCAGGTAGTTACATTGGCTTCTGCCAGGTTGCCTTTGCCCGAACCCAGCGCTTTGATAATGCAACCGCCAAAGAGAACTTTCACGGAGGGGATATAACTCACAATATTGTCTCGGGTATGTCCTTCGCCGGGGAAGTCGTTGATAATGCTTGTTCCGCCTATCTTAAGTATCAGCTCTTTCGTAAAACCATGCCGCGGCACAACGGGTTTATTGGCGGTATCGTTACGTGCAAATGTTTGCGTCCGTTTAGAAGAATAGGATGGTATGCCGGCTTTATGAAATACGGCAAGACCACCCAAACAATCGGCGTGTGAATGATTGACCACTATGGCTTTTATACAACTGCGGGTATGAGTTTTTATCCACGAAATAAGTTCTGTGCCGACCGAATCGGTTGCCGGAGTGTCGAACACTACCGACTCACCCTTGTTGACATAAACGGCTCCGTTGCAAGATACCAGCCCCCAGTCTTTGGTGCTAAGGTAGGTGCGATGCACGTAAGTGCCGGGTGCTATGGAGTCTATTTCGAGTGTGGTGGTTTTATAAATGGTTGGATTTTGTGCCGATGCGATAAGGGGATAGATGCAAAGTAGCAGAAGTAGATGGATTTTCATGTTGTTTTCATTCTATTATGTTGTCTTTTTCTTTTTCAGACTATTGAAATCGATATAGTACAGTACTTTTACCGATATACTGTTCGACTGGTTGAGCCATGTATTGCGCAGGTTGCTCCAGTAGTTGGTTTCCACCATGTTTTGATCGGCATAGGCAGCATTTTTCCACGCCATCACAAGTTCCGACCCCGGTGCAAAGTTCCATTTCAGCATCATATCCACCGTAAAAGCATTGTAGTTTTGATCCTTATTTTCTGTGTAGGTCAGGTCTTCCATTAAGCTGCCATCTTGTTGTAATTGGTAGTATATATTGTTTTTAGCGCTCGACCAGTAATGACGGGCTCTTAGATTTATGCTCGCTTTATTGCTCAGAGCATACGATGTTGAAATTACGTTTTCCAGACTGTTCACATTTCGTTTGGCAAAGGTGATAGAGGTTTCCGAGTCGTTTTTATCTACGTATCCCACACCGTTGGTGGTATTGCTTACGCTAAACAGATAATCCATTTGCAGGCGCTGTCCGAGGCGCATGGTGGCCTGGAAATCACCAGAATTCTGGTATTGATCGGTGGTGGGCTGTTTGGCATGTCCGTAATGGAAATAGAAGCTCAGCGGCTTGCGGCTATCCGTGCTTAAGTTCAGGTTGTACGAATAAAAATGTGCAAACTTGTAAAAGCGACCCTTCACACGCGTTTCGTAGTAATCGTACCGATCCATGTTGTAATAACCATTGAAATTGAAGTTATAATTGTTTTTGAACGTAACATTCAAATTACCACCCGCAATATTATCGTACAGCGTGTTGGGGTTGTACATTCTGTTGTGATCTCCCCATATATTTCCGTTACATTCTCTAATAATCCAAAATGGTTCAATAATCTGATAATAAATCCATGCCTCGGTAGTCACTTGGTTGTTGCGCTGCAAGTACCCCAAATCGTTTGGGTTATATTTATCGGTAATCATGTTTTGCCATATACCGTATTGCAATTTTCCTTTGTTTTTTTCCACACCGAGTTTGGCATAGTAGCCTGTTTCGTAGGTGCTATCGCCGCGGGAACTGATAGCTCCTTTTCCCGTGAGGGCATAGGTTTTTGAGTTGTTGCGAATCTGAAACTCAGTGGCAGTGACGTTGGCCCGGAAGGGGTTGCCAAACATGGTAACATTGGAATTGATAAGGCTCACATACGAATTATTTTTCAACGATTTGTCCACCACCGTTACGTTATAGTTGGTAAACGGTTGCACCGATACATTGCGCTCTTTGCCTGTGAGTGTGTCTTTTACCTGCGCATTAGAACCGAGCGACATGGCATTGAGCACGCCAATTCCCCAGCCTTTGTTTGTTCGTCCCGAGATTTTTGTGGCATTGATCAGTTGCGTTTCGCTGGGATTGTAATCAATCACCTCGTTTTCTCTGAGCGAATTATCGGCTGAGAATTTAGGTGAAGAGCCTATCCTGCGCGAATAGAAAATACCTGCACGGTTGAAGAGTTCTGTTCCTTCTGTAAAGAATTGGCGTTTCTCACTGTAATACAATTCGTAGGGCGAGAGGTTCAGCTTTTTGTCGTCCGACTGTATCTGCCCAAAGTCGGGAATGAGCATCATATCCAGCGTAAAGCTCTCGTTGATACCGTATTTCAAATCCAGTCCACCCTTGTACAGAAAGTCTGCTTTGCTGCCTTTTTTCGATTCCAGGTAGGTGGATAAATACGGACTAAACGACAGCCGAACCGGTGGTTTTACATCCTTGATGCCTTCCAGTTGTCCCTCCTGATGAATAAATCCCGATACATTTCTATCTATTAAATTCCATGAATTATTGGAGTTATAGCGTCTGATGTTTCGAAACATATTGAGCCCCCATGTTTTATTTGCTTTTTCAGAGAAACGCAAGGCCGAAAACGGGATACGCATTTCCACTACCCAACCCTTGTCTGTTATTCTGGTTTTACTTTCCCACACTGCATTCCAGTTACCGTCTTCGTTGTCGCCGTCGCTTTTCACTGCTTTTACATCCACTTGTACTCCTGCAGGTGTCACGAAAAATCCATAGGCTAACTGTCCCTGGTTGTAGGGGTCAATATACACCCCAAAATAATCGGCCATACCTGTGTTGTCCCGCTCGGTCATATAATTAAAAATGCTATCAGGTGCACTGTCGTAGAGCATGGCTCCCACGTAAATAGCCGATTGATCGTAGAAATAATAGGCTTCGGTAGGCTGTATTGAAGGCTTACCATTGCGAGGTTGCAATTGCACAAAATCTCTGGCCGGAGTAGCCAGCTTGTATGCAGGTTCGTCCAATATTCCATCGATGGTTAGAGGAGTGCTGAAATTGAGAGCTTTAACAGTCTTCTTTGTCTGGCCAAATAGCGACAGTGAAAGTACGACTGCGATGAATAGTAGTTGTAAGCGCTTCATGATAAGGCTGAAAAATAGTTAGGAGTCTGATTTTTGTTGTTTAAGAGGCATCTCAGATTTTATTTTGCAAATATATGCAATTTATTTGTTTCAAAAGCGAATATTTATAAACACAGATATTTTCGTGTGTGGATAACACTAAGAGCGGTATTCATTTTTTTTATTTAAGTTGTAGGATTCAATCTTAGACGGTGTTTTTCTTGAAATTCAGTAAGTTCATGAATAATGAAAGATGGAGTTATCTCTAATCTATATTTCCACAAATTATTTTACGCTCTTCCTTTCCCCAAAAAAAACCTATGAATCATGTAAGTTTTAGAAAGAAAAGTGTAACAACAGTGGTCGTATTATGCCGTATTTTTGTAAACATAGAAAGTAAACGTTTCAGTATAGAATACTCAACTAAAACAAATGATGAATGGGTATGACGATAGTGCGATGATGGGAGTAGGGTATTGGTTGGGATGGCTAGTGGGTCTTGTCCTTTTGGCTATAATTATTGTATTAGTAGTGAGAATTATAGTCCATAACCACAAGCTAAAGAAATCAGAAAAAAAAAGAAATCCCGAAGCTGACAATTCTGAGTGGTAGCCTTAAAATAGCAATAGGCCAACTCCGTGAAGTCAGCCTATTGAATTGCTCATAAAATGAGAAGTGGATTTATTTTTTTGAAGCGATGGCTCTTTGCAAAGCACCTCCCAGCATGACGGTAGGTAATACCGATGCGGTAACGTTCGAGTCGTGACGATTTGTACTCCAACCGGTCACTGTTCCACAGTTTTTGGCATTCCACATATTGTTCAAAACACCTTTATTGTTGGTGAAGTTAACGGCATTGTTCGAAATAGTAATATTGTAAGTAGGGATATTGTATTGTTTATAAGCAGAAAGTCCGATGTTGCTAAAAGGCAGTTTTTGCGAATAAATCTTGTTGTTAGTTATGGTAATATCATGTCCGCTCGCAACAGTTAAGCCATATTGACCTGGATTCACAAGGATATTGTCTTTTACCAGTACATACGAACCACCCATATCACCTGACATAATGCCACCACCCGAACCAGAAGGACCGCCTCCACGTATTTTATTCCCAACCACTTGGATTGGGCTACCTGCTGTACCGTTTGATTTGTAAAGACTTATTGCATCTTCAGGATGACTTTGTCCCAAAATATTTTCTCCAACGTTATAACTTATGCTGCTTCCTGCTCCATTTATGTTTCCAAATTGTACTAATTGTCCTCTTGGCATTGGGCCTTGAACGTTTTTAATATCATTGTAAAGAACTTTAATGGCACTACCAACGTCTGCTACTACACCACTTTCCACGTATTCCATAGAGCAATCTCTTACTGTAATATTTGTACATTTGTATAGGAAAACTCCTTCGCCTTTTGATGGGCCTAACTTGCAATACTGAATCGTTATGTTTGAGCAGTTTACTAATTTAATGCAGTGTCCTCTAGGATTAGTTATTTCCAGATAGCTGATTGTCATGTCTTTTTTCCCTTCGTACACTATTGGGGTTGAAAGAGTGTAAGGCGATGCGTTTGTAGCTGCTGCCTGCGTGATAGTAACTTTCTGGTCGGTTGTATAATAACCGGAGACTGTTATCACTGCAGATCTGGGGGCTTTGAGTGTGTTTGGAGCCGCTATTAGAGTAATTTCAGCATTCTTGGAGCCAGTAGCTTTACTTACTGTTAACCAGGGTTGATCATTTTTAACTGTCCAGCTTGTATTGGAGCTTATATTAAAGCTAGCTGTGTTTGCTTGTTTTGCAGCTATGTTTAGCGCACTTGTTGAAATAGTTAATGTTGCACGTCTCCTTGCCAATTGAATGGCAGTGGAATCGGCAATAGAATCGGCAATAAAATCGGCAATAGAATCGGCAGATACATCCATTGTTTTAGGAGGATCTATGTTTTCAACACTGCTGCAAGATAAGCTCAATATTGAAAATACAATGCTTGTTGTTAATACGTTAATTTTATTCATAATTTACTTTTATTTGATTTATAAAAAAACTAATTCCCAATGAGGTATTTTTCATTGACGATTTACTGAATCAAAGTAACGGACAAAATCGTTGAGAATTGTGTGTTGATTTTTCGTGGTAAATAATACTATTATTATAATAATTGATTTTTATTGATCGATTGTTTTAAATTATAGGTAAGAATGGATTTAAATTGTAAATTATTTTATATCGTACTGCTTGTGTGATTATAAATGCTTGTATTAGAAAGTTATACGGTATTTTTGTGTTGATAATCTTTTTAGATTATAGTCGCGAAAATATTGATTGTGAGGCGTTTTTGTGTGTCAATAAATGCTACAATGCTATTGTTTTAAATATTAATTGGGCTTATTTACAATATTGAATTGATTCCAATTTTGCTTAATGGTCATTTATATTATATATTATTCACATATTATTCTGTTTTTATTAATAAATATTAACGTATTTGAAAACCTTTTTTTCGAATAACATTCATTTGTTGTATATATTATGACAAATGAATTTATAAATGTAATGTTTTATAATAATATCACTCACATAAAAACTATTTAAAATGCAATATTTTAGATAATTAGTAATTTGAATAGATATGAATTGAAATCCAAAAATGATTTTTTATTTTCTCTGGATTAGAAATTTTAACGACAGTTTAACTTTTATGAAGTTCAATGCCGCAACTCTTATTAACGTAAAATAATGTAATCCATTCAATTTTCAACTTGATGTAATAAAAGATGCCCGGTTCATAGATTATCTATGAGCCGGGCATTGCATTTGTTGAGAGTTGATTATCTCGAAATTGTTTTATTTTTAAAAGTCGATACATCCACCACATCCTGATTGTCGTTATCGAAAGTAATGGCTACGCTGTCGCCAATAGCTGTTACCGGAAAATCGTTGGATATTTGTGACGAGCCGATAAATACTTTTGGTAAATTACGCAGCATGAAATAATAGTACGTATTTCCGTTTTTCACATCGCCGTTGATACGACTAACCACCGATTGTATTACTTTTTTTTCAGTTTTGCTTTTTGCGTTAATTTTATTGCCCGACATATTAAAGGCATTTTTGTAAGCCATTAATGCTTCACGTAAGGTATTACCCACACCTACTATCGTATAATCTTCTATGATTAGTTTTGATTTTGATAAATATATTAAGAAGGTCTGTTTGTGTTAAATCGCCTCAAATGTACGGCTTTAAATTGATTTACCCAATATTTCTTCTAACTATTTATTCACAATCTGTAAAATAATCAATTACACAGAATGCACTATATCTCCAATTTAGAAGTCAGTTTGCCCTCTTTCTCACCCAAAAACCTATGAATGATGTAAGTCTTTTCAAGAAAAGTGTAACTAAGTAGGTAGTGATGTGCTGTAATTTTGTAAACAGAGAAGGGAAGCATATTTTACAAAATAATCAAATACGCAAATAAACTATTTTTCCAATTTATAAGTCAGTTTCGGTCATACACTACCAAAAACCTGTGAATGATGTAAGTTTTTTCAAGAAAAGTGTAACAACAGTGGTCGTATTATGCCGTATTTTTGTAAACATAGAAAGTAAACGTTTCAGTATAGAATACTCAACTAAAACAAATGATGAATGGGTATGACGATAGTGCGATGATGGGAGTAGGATACTGGTTGGGCTGGCTGGTGGGTCTTATCTTCTTGGCAATAATTATTGTATTAATTGTAAGAATTATAACGCAAAAGTATAAACTGAAGAAATCGGACAAGAAAGGAAGTTCACTAGCTGATAATTCTGAGCGAAAGGCCTAAAACAACAATAGACCGACTCCGTGAAGTCAGCCTATTGATTGCTCATAAATGAGAAGAGGATTTATTTTTTCGAAGCGATGGCTCTTTGTAGTGCACCACCCATCATAACGGTAGGTAATACAGAAGCAGTAAGGTTCGAATCGTGAAAATTGGTACTCCAACCAACTACTGTTCCACAGTTATTGGCATTCCACATATCGTTCAGCACGCCGTTTTTATTGGTGAAGTTTACTGCGTTGTTCGAAATAGTGATATTGTAGGTAGAAATATCGTATTGTTTGTAAGCCGAAAGACCGACATTGCTAAACGGTAATTTAGCCGAATAAATTTTGTTGTTACTTATTTCGATGTCATGTCCGCTCGAAACCGTTAGTCCATATTGACCGGGGTTGACCAAAATATTATCTTTTACAAGTACATATGAACCACCTAAATCGCCCGACATAATGCCACCGCCTGAACCAGAAGGACCACCGCCACGTATCTTGTTACCGATAATTTGGATAGGACTGCCGGCCGCACCGTTCGATCTGCAAAGACTGATCGCATCTTCAGGATAGCTTTGTCCTAAAATATTTTCGCCTACGTTGTAGCTAATGCTGGAGCCTGCACCTTTGACATCTCCAAATTGTACCAATTGTCCGCGTGGCATTGGTCCCTGAACATTTTTAATATCGTTGTAAAGCACTTTGATGGCACTACCAATGTCGGCTACTACACCGCTTTCTACATATTCCATCGAGCAATCTCTAACAGTGATGTTGGTACAATTCGATAGAAAAACACCTTCGCCTTTCGATGGGCCTAATTTGCAATATTGGATGGTGATGTTTGAACAATTGGCCAGTTTAATACAATGTCCGTTAGGGTTTGTAATTTCCAGGTAGCTGATGGTCATATTACTCTTGCCATCTAATGAGACTGGAGCCGAAACTGTGTAAGGCGATCCACTTGTTGCTGCTGTGACTGGTGCTGCAGTTTGAGTGATGGTTATTTTCTGAGCTGTGGCGTACTTTGCCGAAACTGTTACTACTGCCGAGCGTGTTACGTTTAGAGGGTTGGCGACTGCCTTTACGGTCATAGTGACGTTGTTCGAACCGGATGGGCTACTTACTGTTAGCCATGTTTGATCGCTGCTTACAGTCCAGTTCGTATTGGAACTAATGGTAAAGTTGGCAGTGCTGGCTGCTGTTTCAGCAATATTTAGTGTGCTTGTTGAAACAGTTAATGTTGTTGCGCGTCTTCTTGCTAGTTGCAGCGCAGTTGAATCCTCTGAAACACTCATTGCAGGTTCGGGAATTGTTGAATCCTGACATGAGAAGCCTAAGATGGATAGAAGGACGATTGTTGTTAATAAAAGAAATTTGTTCATACTCGTTTTTTTGTTTTGAAAGATAGTGAAGCAGATTCCAAAATATGGAAAAATCCATTGTTGTTTTGTCTGAGTCAAAGTAACGGACAAAATCGTAGAGAATTGTGGAGTGATTTCGTGTGGTAGTTAATGTGTCTTTTGTAGTGATAAATGCTACAAAAATGTTTCTGTGTTCGGAAGTCAAATACAGGTGATGGTTTTAAAGTTGATGCTGTGATTTTACGTTATTCGTAATTATAAGTTGCATGTTATGAGTGATTTATTAGTAGTGTTTGCGTTCTTATTTTCGGGATAGATGGTGAATTATTGAAAGGATCCGTTTGTTAAATAGAGATGTGATGTGGCAATAAATGCTACAATTATGTTTGATGTGAGAGTAAATTGATGCACTTTACAATAATGAATTGATTACAATTTCACTTAATCAACTCCATATTTATATATTATTCACACAAAACCACACAGATATTAGTATTTTTTAGCTAAAACAGAAAAACTTTTTTAATGCATCTATTTTGAATTTGGATAAACTATGACAAATGAATTTTAAAATTAAACATTATGTCATAAATATATCAACATAAAAATTACTTAAAACGCAATATTTTAGATAATTAGCAAATTTAATGCGAGAAAATAATTTTCTATGCAGTGTTTTTTTGTGGCCGAAAATTGTTGTTTTCGTCTCGTCAAAATAGATATAGAGTAGGGTTTGAAATCTGAATATTTGATTAAATCACAAACGAGTTCTGATTTTTGTCTGTTATTTTTTGCGGTTTTGCTGTGTAGTGAGGGAAGGATTAGATGGAATATTCTTGCTTCTATATCTGAAACGATAGTTATTGTCCGATAGAAATTAAGATAAAAAAACGCCCAACTTCAGGATAATCCTAAAGCTGGGCGCACTACTATATGAAGTTCGTAATTATCTGGAAACTGTTTTGTTCTTAAAAGTAGACACATCCACCACATCCTGATTGTCGTTATCGAAGGTAATGGCTACGCTGTCACCAATAGCAGTTACCGGAAAATCGTTGGATATTTGTGACGAACCGATAAATACTTTTGGTAAACTTCGAAGTGTGAAATAATAGTAAGTATTGCCATTTTTTACATCACCATTGATACGGGTAACAACCGATTGTATGATTTTTTTCTCGGTTTTGCTTTTGGCATTAATTTTATTACCCGACATATTAAAGGCATTTTTGTAAGCCATTAATGCTTCACGTAAGGTATTACCCACACCTACAATAGTATAATCTTCTATGGCTACCATAGCGTACATTTTTACCAACCCTCCATTGTCTTTCAGTGTGATAACATAGGTTGGAATGTTGTTTATATTGTATGGAATTGGTAGCGAGGCAGAGAAACCTTTTTCCTGCACTTTACCTGTGGCCGATTTTTGCGCAGCATATTCGGTAGCGCCACTTTGTTTGTACCAAATGGCTTTTTTAGTCCGTGTGTTTACCAACACAAATCCAACGGTCGATTCATCTGCACCCACCGAAGTAAGTCCGGTGTACCAATAGGCCTCATTATCGTCACCATAAACTAACGAAACTTGTTCAGTGATTTTTAGTTTGTTTTCGTTCGAAAAATTCCAATAACCTTTTACAAATTCGCCCCAGTCGTTAAGTTGTTTTTCAACAAAACTAGCCGGTTGTACTCGATCAACCCACTTTGGAACATTGTTTAGGGAGTATTCTTTGATGTCGCCTGTTTCTGCATTTACAATTACCACGCCTTGCGCTTCTTCGCCTCCAAAACCAATGGTCTTTTTATATTTTGTAACCACCCAGAATGGAATTCCGGCATCGTCAATCTCGAATGAGTAATCGGTCAATCCTACATTCCAATAGCCATGGAAGTATAGATATCGTTCCAGGTTATCGAAGAAATAAGCTTCCGATTGGTATTTTACGCGTATGCTTTTGCCACCTACTTCTTGCACCAGCTTTACATCGCGCTCATTGCAGGCATTTACCATTACATAGCCGGGAGCTCCTTCAATGTTTTTTTGCCATTTAAAGAACCCGGAGTGCAGGAGTGGAGCCACCCAATAAAGATCATTGCCCACTTTCTGGATGTTGAAAGTACCTAGTCTTACCTGGCTACCCAAAGCGGATTGCGAACCAAGTACTTTGTCGCCCAATAGTTCGGCAAGTGATTGATCTACCACACGAATTTTTTCGATGGAGATAGGCAACATATGGCTCGAAAGTTCTTTGCCTGTTTCAATATTGCCAATCAGACTGCGGTATTTCTCCGTTCTGAAAACGGCCCAGGTGGTAATCGCCGGCACAACGGTAATGTATAAAAACAAGATACCCAAAAGTATTGCCGGAATTTTTGCCGATTTGAGCTTTGGTAATTGTTGCTGACCATTTACCTGATTACCCAGTGTTTGGATGCTTGCCAGATTGTCGAGCACTATCCATACCACTATCAGGAACATGATAAGTATTGGAAAACTCAAAAAGCGAAAATTCAGCACCGGCATGTACATATAAACAATTACAACTGCTGCCAAAAGTAATACCAAGATATTTCTAATTTTACTCATAAGGGGATGTTTAAAAATGTTTATAATTCGATTTATGTTTCTTAAGTAATCGCTTGTTTTTCTATTGTCGTAATGATATTATTTCAACTCTAGATGCTCTCAATTGGGTTAAATAAATGGATTTTTCTTATACCAAATGTTTAGACCTCTCCCCTGACCCCTCTCCACAGGAGAGGGGATGGAGCATCGTATGTAGAAGATTCATCAGGCATATGCATGTATTTGTCAACGAAAATTTTTCATATGCAGAAATTGATTGCTATCGTACTAATAACCAATAAACCATTTCCCAATAAACCAATTCTAAAATTCAGAAGTGAAATGGAATCGTATTTTCTTGAAATCGTTTTGAGCCATTTGTAACACATAGCCTGAGTCGGCAAGAAATACGTCGCGTCCCTCTTTGTCTTTAGCCATATATTGAGCTTTTCGTTTCTTGAAATTTTCCAGTTCTTCGGCATCGTCGCTCTCTATCCAACAAGCTTTGTATAATGAGATGGGATCCCAACGACATTGAGCGTTGTATTCGTGCAGCAGGCGATATTGAATTACCTCAAACTGAAGTTGACCTACCGTTCCGATAATCTTACGACCATTGTACTGATTGGTAAATAATTGAGCTACACCTTCGTCCATTAGTTGATTCACACCTTTTTCCAATTGCTTTGTTTTCATTGGATCGGCATTTTCAATGTATTTAAACATCTCGGGCGAGAAGCTAGGAATACCCTTGAAATGTAGCAATTCGCCACCGGTTAATGTGTCACCGATTTTGAAGTTCCCAGTGTCGGGTAGACCTACAATATCGCCGGCATAAGCTTCGTCGACTGTTTCTTTTTTCTGCGCCATAAATGCCGTAGGGCTTGAAAAACGCATCATTTTGCCATGACGAACATGCTTGTAGTTGACGTTACGTTCAAATTTGCCGGAGCATATTTTCACAAAAGCAATACAGCTGCGGTGATTTGGATCCATATTGGCATGAATCTTAAAGATAAAGCCAGAAAAGGCCTCTTCATATGGATCAATTTCACGTTCTTGTGTATGTATTGGTCGGGGAGAAGGAGCGATTTCCACAAAGCAGTCGAGCAATTCTCTCACGCCGAAGTTATTTAGCGCACTACCAAAGAAAACAGGTGCCAATTGACCGGCCAGGTATTTTTCGATATCAAACTCAGAATAAACACCGTTGATCAACTCCATGTCCTCACGAAGTTTTTCGGCATCGTGTTTACCCACATAGTTTTCCAATTCGGGACTATTAATGTCAGAAAATGCTACCGATTCACTAATAGATTGTTTGCTGGGTGTGAAAAGATCCAGACTTTGTTTGTGGATATTGTACACTCCTTTGAACGAGAATCCCTGATTGATTGGCCAGCTAAGCGGACGTACATTGATGCCCAGTTCAGCTTCCAGTTCGTCCAGCAAATCGAAAGCATCTTTCCCTTCGCGGTCCATTTTGTTTACGAAAATCATTACCGGCGTGTTGCGCATGCGACAGACTTCCATTAATTTTCGCGTTTGAGCTTCCACACCTTTGGCGGTATCTACCACAATGATTACACTGTCAACAGCTGTAAGCGTGCGGTACGTGTCTTCGGCAAAATCCTGGTGACCGGGCGTGTCCAGAATGTTGATTTTATAATCGCGGTATTCGAAACCCATTACCGATGTTGCCACCGAAATACCACGTTGTTTTTCAATTTCCATCCAGTCGGAGGTAGCCGTTTTTTTTATTTTATTCGATTTTACGGCACCGGCCACATGAATTGCACCACCAAAAAGTAAAAGCTTTTCAGTAAGGGTTGTTTTTCCCGCATCGGGGTGACTGATAATGGCAAATGTACGGCGACGTTTAATTTCGGAATGTAAGCTCATTTGTTGTAGGTAGTGAGTAATCTGTAGTTATTGTTTTGAGGTGCAAAGGTACATTTTTTGAGCCGAATAGCCAATAGATGAACTAAGCTTGTGAAAATGTACCGAACTGCTGTTTCGTAAACAATAAAAGCCGACTGCTTAGCCGACTTTTATTGTTTGATATGATGAATATTGGTGCTTTTATAATTTATAACCGAATGAAATTACAATATTGTTTAGTGAAGTTTTTACAATCCCGGCTTCTGCTTTATCAGCTAAGGTACTTGAATTGTATGGGTAGAAATCCTCTTTGAGATTTTTGTTAGTAAATGCCACATCGACAGACCATTTTTCAGTATGGTAACCTACGCCTACTGATTCAAAAAAAGTTGAGTTGCCCAAAAAGTATTGAGTGTCCACTCTAGTATTATTCACTTCTCCCATGTATTCTGAAGCTCCTTTTTTTGTTGGGCTACAACTATATGCTAAACCGGCTCTTGCAGTAATATTTTCGGTGATATTGAATTCGCCGCCGACTTTTAAAGTGTACATATTACTAATGTTCCTTTTCATTGCTTGATTTTCATTCATGTAATAGTCTATTCCACCATCTTTGCTTAATAATTTAGCGCGAGAGTTTAGGCTGTAATCAAATTGTGCACTAATCAGTCCTCTGGTGTCAATTAAATATGCAGTGCTTAGACCAAATTGCAGTAGATTTTGCAGTTTGTAATCAACGGTTGCGAGTGGTGTTTTTGGTGTCGGCGAAGTTGTTGCTCCTTTATCAAAGCTCATATTACCACTTGATTTATCAACTAAGGCATAAACGGTTGGAGATTTTACAGATAGACCCACTCTCAAATAATCGGTAGGACTAATGATGGCTCCTATATTTATGCTGATTCCGGTTCCTTTGGTGTTGATGCTGTCATTCAAACGCATAGTTCCGCTAACTTCGTATTTCTCTGTGTATTTGCCTACAGCAGTGTAATTTATAGTTTGGAAATTTACTGTTGCACCAAGATGTATGAAATTCTCGTACGTTCCAGCCCAACCCAGTGAGTATTGATCAATAGCACCTTTCTCTTTGATATAATACGATGGTTTAATTGCTTCAGATGGGGTTAAAATACTTGACCAAGGATTAGTGTTCTTTTTTTCAATCAATCCGGTTTGATTTGCTAAATCTAATATCCAAGGATTGTTACCGAATGCACTTCCAGTTCCGTCAAATCCGATAGTGTTTCTAGCTAAGTCTTCCATGTAAACAGAAATGGAACTTTGTACATTATTTGCATTAATATCACTTCCAACATACATACTGCGATTAAAATCCTTTAATCGATTGTAGCTAAATGAGAAATTATGGATAAACGAACTTCCTCGTTTTCTTTTCTTATCTTTTTTGTCTTTTGTCTGTTTCTTTAATGATGACGGTACCAAAACGAATGAGAAGTTGTTCAATCCAATATTTGAATGCGAAAAATAACCGGTTCCACTATACCAGTTTGAGTTTGATTTTTGTAGTAGCATTTTGCCGGTGCCCATAAGCTCCGAGCGTGTGTATAGACCCATACCTGCCGGATTGTCTTTAATGGCTGTGGCATCGCCTCCAACTGCACCCATCGCACCAGCCATGCCCATGTATCTTGCCGTTCCACTAATATCTGTTTGTAATAGTTTTACTGCATCAAACTCTGTTTGAGCCATCAAAGATGTGCTATAAATAATTATTGCTAATGCTAATACGTACTTCTTCATATTCTGAGTTTTAAATTGCTTAGAATGCAAAAATAGATAAAAGTTTTTGTTTAACCAAATTGCTATCGGATATGGGGCAAAAAAAGCCTCCGTTGTGAAACGGAGGCTTTTTTTTAAAACTTAAATCCTAGTGTAACCAGTATGTTGTTGGTTTTTGTCGTCAACGTTGCAGGTGTTACTGCCAGATTACTTGATAATAAATTTGAGTTATATGGCATAAATGTTTGATCCAGATTTTTATGAACATAAGCACAGTCAATAAACCAGCCGGCTTCTCTATATCCAAAGCCTGCAGTCAGGTAATTTGTACCATTGTGTAAGAAGTATTCTGTATCGGTGCGTGTTGTGTTTAAAACCATTATTTTTCCACCATCTGCTTTCGTTGCACTGCTTGAATTTGCAAATCCGGCACGAAGCGAAAAGTTATCTGTGACTTTATATTCTCCACCAATTTTTATGGTATGAACGTCATTTAAAGTGTTTGGTATTCTTGCATTGTCCTCGGTATATGACTGAGTACTTCCTTCTTCATCCATAAACTTCGTTCCGGTATAGTTACTATAGTCGTATTCTACGCTGATAATACCTTTCTTGTCAATTACAGCGGCAGCACTTGCATTTATTTGCATAGGTCCCTGAATTTTAAAATTATTGTAACCATCAGTTGGGGTAGATACCGAGCCTCTGTTTTGTGTGTCGAAATTCAATGTTGACTGGTAATTATCTTCCAGCGAATACATTGTAGGCGTGTGTACAGCTAATCCAAAACGCAAGTAATCAGTAGGGCGCACAATTGCTCCAACTTTAAAATTAATCCCAGAGCCGGTTGTAGATATTGAGTTATTTAAGTTCATGCCTCCTAAACCGCTAAATTCTTCACCATATATAGTGTTCATAGAATAATCAACGCGTAATAAATTAGCTGTTGCTCCAAGGTAAAATACATTACTGAAGTTCCCTGCCCAACCTAATGAATATTCATCCACAAAGCCCTGTTCGCTTAAGGTGAAGGATGGTTTCACGGTTTCTCCGGGAGCTAATAAAGACTCCCAGGTATTTGTGCCAGTTCCGGGGTTTATTAAATAGCCTTCGTAAGCTAAAACAGAGATCCACGGAACATCAATGTTATCGTATGCACTTCCGCTTTGCATGTTGGTTCCGGATAAATCGGCTACGCTAAGACCATTTGAAAAATATGACAAATAATCAGTCATGGATGAAGCAGATGATCCGCTCTTGATGGTTGCAGTGCGATTAAAGCTTTTCAATCTATTGAATGAAAATGACCAGTTAGAACTTAATAAACCACTTGCGCCGGATTCATTTCTCCATGTTGGAGAAGCAATTACAAGTGAAAAGTTATTGAATCCAATTTTAAACGGATCTGTAGCATATCCAAATGAATTTTTTGTTGTACCACCTTCGGTATACTTCCAATTTGAATTGGTGTTTTGCATAGTCATATTCATGGTTCCCGCTAATTCCGATTTCCGATAGATACCTAGCCCGGCAGGATTATCCTTGATAGCAGATGGGTCACCACCCAATGCTCCAAAAGCGCCTGCCATACCCATGTAGCGAGCTGTTCCTGTAATGTCATTTTGCGTATATTTCAACGCATCGTATTCTGTTTGAGCTATTATGTTTGAACAGCTCAGAATTACTGCCACTGCTACTATTATCTTTTTCATATGTTGAATTTTATTTAATTTCAATACGGTAAACAATTTATCTCTTGTCGCTTTATTCATTCAATCAGTTATCTTCTGCTGCCACTTGATGAGCTACCACCTGAACTGCCTCCCGAACTACGAGAGCCACCACTGCTGCTGCCCGAACTAGAAGAACTTCCACTGCTGTAACTGCTACTACTTGGAGCCGAATAACTTGGAGATGATGATCGTGAACCTCCAGAATAGCTTGAAGAAGTGCTGTAGGAGCTGCTGCGTGATGGTGATCCGGTTGAATAACTGCTCCGTGTAGCTGTTCCTGTAGAATAGCTGCTGCGCGAAGGTGATTGATTTGAATAACTTGAACGGGTTGAGCTATTTGTTGTATTGTAATTCGATTGATTTGAATTTTGTGAAGTACGTGGTTGAGTATTAATATACGATCCGGTGCCATAACTTGAACCGTTGGCTCTTGATGTGTAGTTACTATTGTTGATAACACTTCTTGAACCTGTGCTGCTTCTCACTGCTCCGATACCATTTCCACGGCTGTAGCTCGATCTTGTTCCGTTATAATCTGTGGTAGCGCCACGTGATCCGTTGCTTGTTGAGCGAACACCTTGAGCCGATGTGCCTGTTGTTGATTGAGCACGTGAACCTGTTCCACTGATAGTTGTGTATGGATTACCGGATGCTCCGTTGTAACCACCACTCATTACTCTCGAAGTTGAACCTCCATTGTCTAAGCGGCTTGAGCCTACAGATGAATTTGCACGTCTGTTAGCTTCGTTATGAGCTGAGTTTCGTTGAGTGTATCCGTAACCACCTCCGTAGTAACCACCATACCCGTATCCGTAGTAAGGATAGTCCCAGTAGCCACCGTAACCACCATATCCATAATATCCGCCGTATCCGTATCCCATGCCAAAGCCACCATATCCGTATCCACCCCAACCATAATAGTTGTTCAAACTCCATGGATAATTGTTCCATCCGTAATATCCACCATATCCGCCGTAACCACCCCAGCCCCAACTGCTATATGGGCTGTAATTGTAGTTCCACCAGTATGGGTTTGTCCATGTAGGTGTTACATAGGCGTATGAGCCATCAACATATACATTCCAGTCGCTATTGTTCAGGAAGTAAATGTCGTTATAATTGGGATCTCCAATATGAATTGTATATCTTGGGTTATGAAAACGGCGAATGCGTTCCGCGTATTCCAGGTCGGATTCAGTTCCGTTGAATCCGTTGATATATTCACCTTGTTGATCGTAATTTTCAGTGCTGTCGTTAGCTTGCGCTAAAACATAAGTGGTATCGGGTGTTATGATTTTATTGCTTTCACGGTCGATATAAATAATTTCTTTTGCGCCATTTTTGTAATTGGGCACTTCGTTATTTTTACGGGCTTTCTGAACAATTTTCGCATCACTCGGTTTGAAGTATATGTCGTCGGTAACGGAAGATGGACTTTGACCCATCCCGACCAGCGGAACAAGTAAAGTCAGAGCGATAATAAATGTGGTTCGTTTCATGATAAAACCTCCTATTGATTTGTTAGTGCTTGTTGTTTTTATGTTTAATATTCAACAATAATCGTGCCATTATTAAGTCTTTTTCAGCTAATTATACATTAAAATTGGAATATAATTATCAATATGAAAATGTCTCAGAAAAAATGTACCTTTGTAGTTGAATTAATGTCATAATAAAATCTAGTAACGCCTCTAAAACTTTATTGTTTACAGAATCTGTGAATAAGAATTTTTATTCATGATATAGATAAATCAGAAATTATTAATTATTAAATATCAATTGCTTACATGGACTACATTGAAGTAAATTTTATTATCGAACCTTTTGAAGAATACATTTCGGATGTATTGGCTTCCGAGCTAGGTGAAATCGGATTCGACAGTTTCGTTCCAAGTGAAGTGGGTATGGATGCTTACATTCTTCAATCAAAATTTGATGAATTGGAATTGAAAAACCTATTGTCAGATTTTCCATTCGAAGCATCTATCGACTACAAAATTACACAAATCAAATCGAAGAACTGGAACGAGGAATGGGAGAAGCATTACTTTGAACCTATTGTAATCGGTAATGATTGTGTGATTCACAGCTCGTTTCACAAGGATGTGCCAAAAGCAAAATACGACATTGTGATCGACCCTAAAATGGCTTTTGGTACCGGACATCACGAAACTACAAGTTTGGTTATCGGACAATTGTTGCTTATGGATTTGGACGGTAAAACCTTGCTCGATATGGGTTGTGGCACAGCTGTTTTGGCTATTTTGGCAGCCATGCGGGGGGCTAAAGATATTGTGGCTATTGATATCGATACCTGGTGTACCGAAAATTCGATAGAAAATATCTCTATCAACAATATTTCGGGTATCGATGTGCGACTTGGGGGTGCTGAATTGCTTGCAGGGTTACATTTTGATATTGTACTAGCCAACATTAACCGAAATATTTTATTGGCGGATATGGAACAATATGTTGCTTGTTTGTCGAGCGGTGGTGAGTTGTATATGAGTGGTTTCTACAAAGAGGATATACCGTTGATTGAAGCTGAAGCTAACCGACTTGGACTACAACTGGTTGATTTTAAAGAGAAAAATAACTGGGTTGTGGTGAAAACGGTGAAGGGTTGAAAAAGACAAAAGACAACGGACGGCTGACAACTGTCAATAGAATTTGGATAAAAAGAAACGCTGCAAAATTTAATTTGCAGCGTTTCTTTTTGTGCTTCTAATCAACCAGTTGGCCAATTAACCAGTCAACTACTCAACCTTCTTGATTAGTGCCATTCCAATCTGGATGGCTTTTTCATTCATTGGGAGTAAGTGATGGTGTCTATCTGGAAGTGATTTTTTGAGCCCTTTTAAAACGTTTGCAACCTGCACAATAGGGCGCACTTTCAACAATCCACCCAAAATAATCATATTCATTGTTTTGGATTCATTATTGGCCATTGCATATTCTGTAGCATCAATACGATAAATATTAATATCGGTACGTGTAGGAAATTTTTTAAACCCGTTGCCGTCGAAAATCAACGTTCCACCTGGCTTTACTTTGCTTTCGAACTTTTCCAATGAGGGCTGGTTCAGCACAATGGCTGTATCGTAAGTGCTCAGAACCGGTGAGCTAATGCGTTCGTCGCTAAGAATCACGGTCACATTGGCAGTTCCACCGCGTTGTTCGGGACCATACGATGGTATCCAGCTCACTTCCTGTCCTTGCATTAGTCCCGAGTAAGCCAGAATTTTTCCCATAGACAGAACTCCCTGTCCACCAAATCCGGCAATTATTATTTCTTCTTTCATGTGTTCATTCTATAAATCGTAAATAATAAAATCGTAAATCATTAAATGTCCTTCAAGTCGCCAAGCGGATAAGCAGGGAACATGTTTTCAACCATCCAGGTGTTAGAATCGGCAGGTGATAATTTCCAACCCGAGTTGCAGGTAGAAACAACTTCTACAATTGAAGTTCCTTTTCCTAACATGCTGTTCTCGAAGGCTTTTTGGATCGCTTTTTTAGTTTTTCGTACCGAGGCTACCGTGTGAGCACTTTGACGCGTTACGTAGCAGGTTCCGTCCAACTGAGCCAATAACTTGGTGATGTCGAGCGGGTGACCGTTCAAAGGCACTGTTCTTCCGTTAGGTGATGTAGATGATTTCATTCCATGCAGGGTAGTTGGTGCCATTTGACCACCGGTCATACCATAAATACCATTATTGATAAAGATAATGGCAATATTCTCACCACGGTTGCAGGCGTGAATTGTTTCGGCAGTACCAATAGCAGCTAAGTCGCCATCACCTTGGTAGGTAAATACCAAACGGTCGGGAAGCAATCGTTTTACAGCAGTAGCCAATGCCGGTGCACGCCCGTGTGCAGCTTGTTGCCAGTCGATATCAAGATATTTATATGCAAAAACGGCGCAACCCACCGGTGCAATACCGATTGTTTTTTCTTGAAAGCCCATTTCGCCAATGATTTCGCCAATAAGTTTGTGAATCACACCATGAGTACAGCCTGGACAGTAGTGCATTGGAACATCGTTCAGCACACTTGGTTTAGCATAGACAAGGTTGGCGGGGTTAATTATATCATTTGTTGTCATAATATTTTAGTTGTCAGTAAAAAGTTATCGGTGAATTGTGAAATAATATGCAGTCACAATACAACCGGATCAATATTTTATTTTACTATTAATTTTTTCAATGCTTCAAATACATCATCCGGCGAAGGTACAATACCACCCATGCGACCGTAAAACTCAACAGGCACACGACCGTTTACTGCCAAACGAACATCTTCTACCATTTGTCCGGCACTCATTTCCACCGTAAGCATACCTTTTGTTTGGTTCGCGTAGTGGCTGATTTGTTCGGTTGGGAATGGGAAAAGAGTGATAGGGCGTAGTAATCCAGCTTTAATGCCGTGGGCACGAGCCGTTTCTACTGCTTTTTGACAAACACGGGCACTTGTTCCAAATGCAACGATTAAATATTCTGCATCTTCGCAATCAAATTCTTCAAACAGAACTTCCTCTTTTTCAATGATGCGGTAGCGCGATTGGAGTCTTAGATTCAAATCTTCCATTTCTTCTGCTTCCAGTTGAAGAGAATAGATGTAATTTGGTTTGCGATTGGCTGGTTTGCCCAACGTTGCCCATGGGCATTTTATTTTGATTTCTTCTTCTGTTAAGCGAGGTTGGAATGGAGGAAGAACTACCTTTTCCATCATTTGACCAATAACTCCATCAGCCAAAATCATTACCGGAGTAAGATATTTAAAGGCCAGATCGAAAGCCATAACGGTATGATCGGCCATTTCCTGAACCGAAGCAGGAGCAAGGGTAATCATTTTGTAATCGCCATGACCACCACCTTTTACGGTTTGAAAATAATCGGCCTGACTGGGTTGGATAGTTCCTAAACCGGGACCACCACGCATAACGTTTACAATTACAGCGGGAAGCTCAGCGCCGGCAAGGTACGAAATCCCTTCCTGCATGAGACTCACTCCCGGGCTCGACGAACTGGTCATTGATTTTTTACCACAACCGGCACCGCCGTAAACCATATTGATAGACGCTGTTTCACTTTCGGCCTGAAGTACCACCATACCAGTAGTATTCCACGGTTCAAGCTCCATAAGCGTTTCCATTATTTCTGATTGAGGAGTGATTGGATAGCCAAAATATCCATCGCAACCACAACGGATGGCAGCGTGGGCAATGGCTTCATTCCCCTTCATTAATCTGACTTCTTCTGTATCTTTCTTTTTATTGTTCATGTTGTTGATTTTAAAAAATGATAGGCTCTGATGTTTTAGAGCTTAACTCTGTAAACTGTGATGCAGGCATCCGGACAAACATATGCACAGGCCGAACAACCAACACAGGAGTCGGGATCGGCCATGTAAGAATAATTGTAACCTTTTGAATTTGCTTCGTTATTTAGTAACAATACTTTAGATGGACAAGCTACCACACATAGGTTGCAGCCTTTACATCGTTCTACGTTTACTACTATCGCTCCTTTTACTTTAGCCATTATGTATTTTATTTAAAATTGACACGCAAATGTAACTAAAATTCATTAGATAGAATTTCCAAAAACAGTTTTTTATAGTTTTTTTATTCTTGAAAATTTCTTTGAAATTTAGTTTTGAAGCATCAAAACCCCAAATTTATTTCGGGATTTTATGATTTGTTTTTCCCAATTACGTATTACTGTTAGTTGTCTTTGATTTAACGTCGTTTTGTTTCGAATGCAAAGTAAGCACTCCTGAATAATTATCACAAATGATTGGGAGAATTATTTTGATATTGGTACGAAAAAACTAAATTTGGGATAGAAAAGAATATATTGGGGTGAAATTAATGCTCATGTTCAGTTAATCTATCCTTTCTTTGAATATATAGCTCTTGTTTTTGGATTTTTATTCTTAGTTTATTCTTTAATGGGCTGTCTACTTGTGTAAATAGTCGCCTGTAATGGTTGATTATACATTTATTCAATTGCTTGCAAAGTGATTAATTACCGATTGCAAACACCAACATAGGCACAATATTGGCACACTTTTACATTTTCGGTTTGAGTGAACGCCACTTCCGGATTGAAAATTTCCTCCAGACAAGCGGTCAGATGTTCTTTGAATTCATCTTCGTAAACATTGAAATCGGTCACCGTGTCGTTTATGTTTTTATCGGGTCTGTAATGCAATTCGGTATCAAAACCCTCTTTAAAGACATCACGCATATAATAAATGCCCGGTGTCATTATTTTACCTTCCGCTTTTGGTTTGTACAAAATGCCGTAAAGAAATGTCTGCAACACAAATTTCGGTCGTTTGTCTTTGTTTTTCTCGAAGACTTCGTCCAGGCTTTTGAATTCCAACGAGCCACTTCCGGTTTTATAATCAAGGATGCGCAGTCGGCCTTCTTTCTCATCGATGCGGTCGATAAAACCTTTTATGTTTACTTTCTTACTGCCGTTTAATATTGGGTATTCAATTTTATTTCTGTCCTCAGAATTAATGTACCGAAACGGTGCATGTTGCTTGTCGGTTTTGAGGACCTGCAAAATATATTTGCGAATAACAGTTGCAATCAAGAGGTTGTTGCCTTCGAGTTGTACCACCGTTTTGTTTTTCTTTTTAAAATATTTCGACGAAAATGCTTGCGCAATTTGTTGGTCGATATACAAAGTATTTTTAAGTAATTCATCGAAATCGCTCGCCTGAATCATTTTTCCTTTGAATGGTTCATACAGATTTTCCATTACGTTGTGGAAAAGCGTACCAAACATATCAGCTTCGATCGTTTCTTTTACTTCGTCGGCCTGCTCCACTTCTTCTACTTTGGTAAGATAAAACTGCAACGGACAGTCAATGTAGGTGTTGATAGAACTTGCCGAGAGTGCCGGCGCCTTTTCGGCATCGGACGCAAAGCGCTGAATCTTTTCCATTACGGCAGGCGTTTTCTCTATCTGTATGGCTTGCGGACTACCAAAACCAATATCGAACGAAATGTTTTTTCGTTGATAGTTGACACCATAATGATAATATAATTGATGCATAAAGCGGCTTACTTCGCCTGTATGTCCGGACTCGGAACGAGAATCGTACATCAGATAAATGCGTTTGGCACGGTGTATCAACCGGTAAAAATTGTAGGCCGTGATAGCATCTTGATGTTCGGTGGTGGGCAAGTCGAAACCTTTGCGCAGGTTGTATGGAATAAAGCTATTAGTGCTGCTTTTTTGTGGAAAAATGCCTTCGTTGAATGACGTGATAATCAGGTTGTCGAAATCCAGTCCACGAGTTTCGAGCACACCCATCACCTGCAATCCGTCCAGCGGCTCACCCACAAACGGGATGGTGATACCGGAAGTAAGTTGGCGGGTAAGGCGTACCAGGGTATCAATCGTCATATCCACTTCCACAGGTTTATCCTTCATAATGTCGGACATTCGATTGATAGTAACATAGTATTGATACAGAAAATCGCATTCCAATTGGTAATTGTGCGTGTCGTTAGAGGCTTGTTGCCAGCCATTTTGTAAACTACGCAGGATGTGCAGCAAGTAGGGTAGAAAATGCTGTGTGTCGGTTTGCGGTGCGAATATGGAAGCCAGTAGTTCGTTCTTTTTCAGTTCTTCGGCATCGATGTAAATCCAGTTATTCCCGGCCATTTGGCGCAAAATGTGCTGAGCTTCATCGCCACATAGCATGGCAATATATTGATGGTTCAGAATGTTCGAGACATTGAGATGATAAAAGGAAATTTTATCGCCGGAGGTGCGCATACGCTTTTGCAACTCAAAAATGTGCTCTATCAGTCCCGAAACAGGAGTGGCTTTAAGCGGAAAACCCATGGTTACATTTACCTTGCCAATTTGTTCAGGTAAGGAATGGAGTAGGGGAACGAGCAAACTCTCATCGGGCAAAACTACAGCGGTACGTATCCAGCTCATGTTGGGCACTTCGGGTGGAAAAAGTTTATTGAGAATGGCATACGCTTGTTTGGCTTGCCCCACAGCCGAGGGAACGGCGATAAGTTCAATTTCTTTTTCCTGCAGCGATTCAACAATGGTTTCAATCGGATATTTCGATGGGAAAAGATGAATGTTCTCGGCATAGAAACGCGATGCCTGATTGTCGCTGTCGCGCAATTCGGCTGCATCGTAATCCCAGTAAAAATCGGCTTGTCCGCGTCGTTGAAGCTCGGCAAAAAGGGTTCGCTCGCAGGGATTCAGCGCGTTGAAGCCGATAAACACAAACTGTTTGTTTTCAAATTCGGGTATGAGTTCTTTGGCTTTCAGTCTGTCGGCCACATTTCGGCAAATCATGCCTTCGGTGGCAGTATTGTCGGCTATTAACTCGGCACGAAACTTCTCGTAGATGGGCAAAAGAATTTTCCATGTAGCAATAAAATCTTCCTGCGATTTGCCTTCTACCACGGGCACAAAGTTATTCCAGAACTGTCGGATAGCTTCCACCTGTCGATCTGAGAAAACGTTGAACAGTTGGTCGATTTGTTTTAGTTCGGTAATGTTGGTAAACAGTTGTTTGGCATCCACACGGTATTTGTCCACATCCTCAAAGTCGGACAGCAGCATTTCGCCCCAGAAAGCAAACGAATCGAAACTCTCGTCGCTGCCACTCTGCGCTTTGTAGATGCGATACAGACGAAAAAGCATGCTAAGCCGGTCGGCCGTTTGCCAGGTGGAAGCTGCCGAGAAGCACTCGTTGATGGTTACAATCTCCGGTGAAAATACAGGCTTTTGAGCCACTTCGGCAATGTATCGCTGAAAGAACAATCCCGCGCGACGGTTAGGAAAAACAAAGGTAAAGTTGCTTATATCCGATTGTTTTTGTGCGTAATAGGTTTTTGCTATGCGGTAGAGAAATGAATTCATGTTTGTTTTTAGTTTACTTATTTACCCTGCATCTCAATATCGTCTTATTATTTACAGGCTGAAAGCCTGATATATTCTAGCCCGGGTCAACGGCCCGGGTGAAGGATTGCATATGATATATTCGCCCTGAAAGGGCAGTATGTTTATTTATAATGCCCTTTCAGGGCGCAAATTGTATTTTATTATTGCCCCAAGGCATTGCCTAGGGCAAGGATATGAATGGCTTACAGCCATTCCCCGATATTTATTAAACAAAAATGTCGTAGTTTGATGGGATTTAGGGGTAGCTCATCATCTGATGCCCTTTTTCCGAGTGCTAAATTACACAATTTTAATCAATGGAGCTCAATCTAAGCTTATTTTGTTATTTTTGTAAGCGAAAATTTAATTTACTTATTTACGCTATTTCAAACACCCTCTATGATTGGAACACTTGTCAATGCAGCAGCCGTAATAGCCGGCGGAATAGTTGGTTTACTGTTGAAAAAGAGTATGCCCAAGCGCGTTACCACTATTTATTTTCAGGCTATAGGTTTGTTTACCGTTGCCATTGGCGTTAGTATGGTGTACAATATGCAACATATTCTTATTGTGGTGAGTAGTTTAGCCATTGGCTCACTTTTAGGGGAGTGGTGGAACCTCGAAACCGGAGCCGAGAAGCTCAGTTTATACCTCAAACATAAGTTTCGCATTGGTAGCGATAAGTTTTCCGAAGGTTTGGTAACTGCATTTTTGCTTTATTGCATCGGTTCAATGACTATTCTTGGAGCTATACAGGAAGGAACCAGTGGCTCGTCCGACTTGCTGCTCACTAAATCGCTTATGGATGGTTTTTCTTCTATCATTTTAGCTTCCGCTTTTGGAGTAGGCGTTATTGTCTCGGCTATTCCACTGCTTATTTTTCAGGGTGGCATCACGCTACTGGCATGGTATGCGGGATCGTTTTTTACTCCTACCATTATTCAAGGACTTACTGCTGTCGGCGGTATTTTGCTCATTGGGTTAGGTGTAAATATATTGGAAATCAAAAAACTACGAATAATTAATATGTTGCCCGCTTTGATAGTGGTAGCCTTGTTATTGAGTATAGATTGGAAATGGTTGAATTTTTAATTGAATTATTAGTATGAAGAATTTTATTGGAGCTTTGGTGTTTTCGTTTTTTAGTGTAGGTGTCATTAGTGCACAAATGTACGTACCGATAGATACGGCTAACTTAGTATTGCGCACAAAAGAAAGCAAGATGTACGAAGAAGGTGCAAAGTTTTACAACAGTCTTGCTCTGGAAGATTACAAGAATGGTGAAAGATCCTTGTTCAAAAAGAGATGCGAGGGTATGAATAAAGTAATGAAGGAGGATTTGTTGAGTGGCAAATACGTTTTCGATACTCGTTTTAAGAAAATGATGGATACGATTGTTTCCGAAATATCAACTAAGAATATTCAGTTGCCTTTGGGTCTCAATTTTTATGTGGCGCGCGATAATACCTTAAATGCTTCCAGTCTGGGTAATAAGTATTTTGTGGTGAATATGGGTTCATTCTATTTCCTCCAAAATGAAGACCAATTGTCGGCTATTATCTGTCATGAAATTGCACATTATATACTGAAACATGTTTTGAAAGATATACAGTACCAATATAGCTTGAAAAAGCAGACTGAATTGAAGAATGAGATAAGCATGATAAAAGAAAATAACGAGAATAAAAGCGACAAGGCCTACAATAAATTGAAAAACCTGCTTTACAAAGAAGAAGATTTGAACAAACAACAGGAGTACGAAGCCGATTCGTTGGGGTATGTTTTGTATAAGAATACGCGTTATAAAAGGGTTGATTATATAAACTCATTCAAACTGCAACAGGCCTATGATACTATTCGTCCGCTAGGTTTGCATTTGGATACGTATAAAAAAGTTTTTAGTTTGCCTGCGCAGCCTTTCAAAGTCGAATGGCTGAAAATAGAGGATTTTTCTAAGTACGATTATTCGAAATTTAAAGCAAAGTACAACGAAGACTCTTTGAGCTCTCACCCAGACACGGAATTGCGTATTAAAGCATTGTTGAAGTCGTTTCCAGAGCTTGCCATTGCCGAAAAAGAAATGGTTGCAACAGCCAACTTCGACAGCCTATCAACTGTAGCAAAGTTCGAACAACCTTATGTGTTTGAATTTCAGGAGGAATATGGACTTGGGGTTTATTTTTGTTTGTTTCGGTTGCAGCAAAAAGAAAATGTAGCTTACTACAATAATAGATTGGGAGTTTTATTCCAGAAAATATATGAAGCCCGAAAGGCGTATACCTTAAACCGATATCTTGAACGAATGGATCCTAAAGATCAATCGGTAAGTTATCAGCAGTTTTTGAGCTTTATGTGGAATTTAAACCTCACTGAATTGAAAAATATTGCCGACTATTATAAAGAAGCAAGATTGTAAGAAAACAGAACGCTAATTGCTTATTGAAATAAAGAACGCAAATTGTGCAAATTTCAATTAGTGTATGCAAATTATAAAGAAATATTATTCGCGATTATTTGCGTTCAACGTATAGTCAATAGTGCCTGATAGTAACAGAAAAATAACACAAATCTTATTTCCATAAGATTTGCGTTATTTGCGTTTAAAAATACATGTTTCTAACGGTACTAGTAGTTTAGTTTTTCTAGCCTTAGTTGATTGTACTTGTCTTTTTCGTGGTACTCGCGCAGCATTATGTATCCTTCTTTGGCAGGATGAGGTATAATAGTGTATTTTTTTCTAGCCGAAAGTTTAATTTTTTCTTCGGTTAATTTACCATCAATTATGGTGTTGATACCTAGCATTAATGTACTTCCCATATCAAATATGCCCAAATTAGGATCTTTTACCACATCGCTGTAGAAAAACACTACGCCTGTTTTGTCTTTTATGTATTGCGAGAATAAATAGTCGGTACTGTAATAGCTTTTCTCTTTCATTATAGTATTGATAATGCCTGGTGTGAAGTCTGCTTTCATGTTAAACAACACAAAGTCGGTGCTTTTTGGAGCTCCATTATTCCAAATATCGTATTTGAACTTTTCTGTCAGGATGGAGATAGATCCATCTTTAAAGAAGAAGTATTTAATGGGATTTAAACGGTAGTTTTTTTCCACGCGCCCTTTTTTATCCACCTCTATTTGGTTAGCAAACTCGCTCCATTCGGTGTACTTTTTCTCCACTTCTTTGCCTTGCTCATCCAATACTATTTTGTAGAATCCAAGATTCTGATCTAGCGTGAAATCGGTTGATTTATAGGGAGAATAATTTCCTGTTATGATAAGTTTATTGTCAATTTGGTGCATTCTGAGCGTGTGGCTGTACATGCTGCTTTTGTTTTCGAGTAAATAATCGAATTTTTTCACACCGGTTTGCATGTCGAGTGCTACAATTTTGTAGGCAGTTATCTTCATTTCGCCATAGCCGTCTCTTTCCCATTTGGGGGTAGAAACGTAGATGGTTTTTTTGTAGGAATATTGAAAACTAAAGCTGTTGTAGTTGTATTTTGTGCCAGTAGAGTTGAAGTCGAACGACCAGATTTTTTCATTTTTTTCGTTGTATAGCTTAACTTCTTTTTCCAGATACCCTTTTTTTGCATTGTCTTCGGTAATAATAAAACCGTTGAAGCTATCGTTGCTGAATGCGTTAATGATGTTGTGCACATCCATTCCTTTATAGTCCTTTTTCATGGTATCGTAATTGGGTGAAAATTCGGCGAAAACGCCATCTTTATACTCAAATTCCGACGTTACTTTGCTATTGGGCAATGAAATAGTTTGAAACGTGGTGACCAAAAGCTTAGAAATACTATTAAAAGTTGTAACATAGTAGTAATATTTGTTCAGTATAATATTATCACCCATAAGTGTACAGTCGTAATATCTGCTGGACACTCCGTCGTAATTGTAGGATGGGAATGTACCGTTCGACACTTTGTTGAGGTTCTTGTCCAAAAATACATATTCAATGTTTTTATTTTTATCGTTCACATCCTGTTCGTATAAATATAGGTACCCAAATATATTTTCATCGTTGTCATACAGCGTGGAACTGTAAATGATTTTGCCATTAGCCATTTTAGCTAAATCCTGAATTTGAGCTACAGCAAATAGACTGCATAAAAGACCAAAAACTACTAATTTGATTTTCATTGTGAATTGGGTTTTGAAGTTGCTAGCTAAGAAAAATTTATTGCATCCAACCTTAAATATATATCATTGTTTGCATTGCAAAAATATATATAAATAGTAATAGACAACACAATATTGTCTCTTTTTTTCATATATTGATTCAAATATATCTATATATGATAATTGAATAGACATTTTTAATTGTCATTTCTCCACTTTTTTGATCATCTGTACTGTTAAACTAACTGCAAAGGTTTAAAAACAGACCTATATATAGCACATTTAATCTACTTTTGTAGGCTTTTTTTAAATATGGTTTTTTAATTGAACGAAATTAAAGCTTAGTTGTTAGAGTAAGGTTAAACAACATTCGGATATACATGATAAATAAAAATGAAGTATTTGAACAGCGCCTCAAAGCGTTGCAAGAAATGGAAAACAATGCTGCGCAAAGGCAGCATTTAAAAGGTAAGCTTACTGCTCGCGAACGAATAAACATTCTTTTTGATGAAGGTACATTCTACGAATTTGATGCTTTTGTATCGCCTTCGCAAACGCCAATGAGCAGCAAACAATCTAATTTTGGTGATGGGGTAGTGGTAGGACGTGGTATGGTTCAGGGTAGAAGCGTGTTTGCGTATGCTCAGGATTTCACGGTATTGGGTGGCTCGCTTGGTTTTGCGCATGGTATGAAAATTGCCAAAGTGCAGGAAATGGCTCTCAAGCTTGGTGCTCCCATTGTTGGACTGATGGATTCGGGTGGTGCCCGTATTCAGGAAGGTGTGAAGAGTCTATCGGCTTATGCTACCATTTTTCGTAACAATGTTCAGTCGTCGGGCATTATTCCTCAAATTTCGGCCATCTTGGGGCCGGCAGCCGGTGGAGCTGTTTACTCGCCTGCGCTCACCGACTTTATTTTTATGACCAACCAAACATCGTATATGTTTGTTACAGGTCCGGATGTGGTAAAAGAGGTGCTGAACGAAGACATAGACATGGAAGGCCTCGGTGGCGGAAATGTACATGCCAGCAAAAGTGGTGTGGCGCATTTTGTGTCGGACGATGAAGAGCATACCATTATGCTTATTCGTAAGTTGTTGTCGTATATTCCTTCCAATAATTATGAAACATTGCCAGTGTCTAATCTGGTAAGTTCGTACAAGTCGCGTCAGGAGTTTTTGGATCGAATTATCCCTGATGATCCGAACCGTCCGTACGACATGAAAGAAATCATCAATATCATTGTGGACAAGGATTCTTTTTTTGAAGTACACGAAAAATTTGCACAAAATATTCTGGTAGGCTTTGCCCGTCTGAACGGAAAGTCGATAGGTATTGTGGCCAATCAACCTAAGGTAATGGCCGGAACATTGGACATTAACGCCAGTGTGAAAGGTGCTCGTTTTGTGCGCTTTTGCGATGCATTTAATATTCCATTACTGATATTGGAAGATGTGCCGGGATTCTTACCAGGTATGGAACAAGAGCATAATGGTATCATCCGTAATGGAGCTAAACTGCTATATGCATTCTGTGAAGCTACGGTACCTAAAATAACCGTTATCACTCGTAAAGCCTATGGCGGTGCGTACATTGTGATGAGTAGTAAAAATACAGGCGGTGATTTCAATTTTGCATGGCCTACTGCCGAAATAGCCGTTATGGGACCTGCAGGTGCTATCAAAATTGTGAACAAACACGAACTGGCAAAAGCGGAGAACAGAGGCGAAATGGAAAAAATGCTTGTTGATAAATACAAAGACGAAACTGCAAATCCATACAAAGCCGAAGAATTAGGATTGATAGATGAAGTAATCAGCCCGTCGAGAACGCGTGATCTTCTTATCACTTCGTTCGAAATTTTGTCCAACAAACAATATCATAAACCGGCTCGTAAACACGGAAGTATTCCTTTATAATTTAGTCAATAGGTTGATTTAGTTTTTTAGTTTATTGGTTGGTAAGTTCATTTGTTATCACCCAATTTCCTAAACTCTAATGACCCAATTGCCGTTTAACTATTATCCAATCAACCAAACATAAATGAAGAAAAGACTCTTAATTGCCAACAGAAGCGAAATTGCAATCCGCATTATTCGTTCGGCTCATAAATTGGGCATGTTGGCTGTGGTTTTTCAAAGTGATAAAGAGCCGGATGCTCTTTATTTGAAATATGCCGACGAAATTATCCCGGCCAGAGATGCCACTACCGAAAAACCTATTTTTTTGGATGCTGAGCGCATTGTAAATCTGGCTTTGGAGCACAATATTGATTTAATCCATCCCGGTTATGGTTTTTTGTCCGAAAATCCTGATTTTGCTGCGCTTTGTACAGAGAATGGTATCAACTTTATCGGTCCATCCGCTACCTTAATTCGCGAGATGGGACTGAAAACAGTTGCTAAAAGCATGGCTATCGAAGCGGATTTACCCTTGGTGCCCGGTAGCGATGGTGCTATAAATGATGCTGAAGCAGCAAAAGTGTATGCCGAAAAAATTGGCTACCCTGTATTACTAAAAGCTTCGGCCGGAGGCGGTGGACGCGGTATGCGCATCGTTGAAAAACCCGAAACAATAGAGCGACATTTTAAATCGGCATCCGACGAGGCGTTGGCTGCGTTTGATAATGGTGATATGTTTATCGAAAAATACCTTCAAAACCCAAAACATATTGAGTTTCAGATTTTGGGTGACAAACATGGCAATGTGATTCACCTCGGCGAGCGTGAATGCTCGTTGCAACGCAAGCACCAAAAATTACTCGAAGAAGCCCCTTCGGCCAGTCTGACTCCCGAAATGAGAAAAGATATGGGCGATATGGCGGTTCGATTTGCCAAGAAGATTGGTTATTTCTCTGCCGGTACTATTGAGTATATCCTGGACGAAGATGGTTCATTCTATTTTATGGAAATGAATACCCGTATTCAGGTGGAGCACCCTGTTACCGAAATGGTTTCGGGCGTTGATTTGGTGGACTGGCAGATAAAAATTGCCCTGGGCGAAGTGTTGACATTGAAGCAAGAAGATATCAAACTGAATGGTTGGGCTATTGAATGTCGTGTTAATACTGAGGATCCACAAAACCGTTTCAGTCCGCAAACCGGCTTTATTGACAAAATCCATTTTCCACACAGTAACGATATTCGTATCGAGAGTGGTGTGCAGAGCGGTTCGGTGGTAACACCTTATTTCGACTCTATGATTGCCAAAATTATTGTGCACGGCAGTAATCGTCAGGAGACAATTGAGAAAACGCTGGCTGCATTGTATGAATTCAGTCTGATCGGTTTGAAAACGACAGTTCCATTCTGCCGCGCGGTATTACAGCATCCAGAGTTTGTGGATGCAACCTATACCACGCGTTGGGTAGATCAGGTGTATACACCCGAGATGCTCGAAAATGCGGATGATGAAATGATAGGTGCATTGGCTGCTACGATTATGTATGCTTCGGAATACCTTCAATTATCTTCCGATTTGCCTTCTTATAAAAACGACTCGTTGAATGTTTGGGTATTAAACAAACGACTTAATTATTGATACATGGGAACTTCATATATTTATAAACGTGATGCTTCACGATTGTTTATTGCGTTACGCGATAATGGTAAACGCTACAAAATTTATATTCCAAAAGAATCGGAACCGGTAATTGACGGTGAGGAATACGATATTGATTTTGTGGAACAAGAAGATTTCCACTATGCATTCGATTGGAAAGGCAAACGCTTTCATTGCGAGTTGGTATCGCGTGATCAAAACAAGGCAGTGGTAAAAGTGAATGGGGTGGAGTATAAATTCAGCCTCGAATCGCTTTTCTCGTACATACGTCACGGAATGATTGGCAAAGATGATAAATCGATAGATGAGAACAATATCACTTCACCCATGCCGGGCAAGATTGTGGACATATTCTTAGCCGAAGGCGATTTGGTGAACGAAGGTGAACCTATTCTGAGTCTTGAAGCCATGAAAATGCAAAATGAAATTACGGCTACCTGTAATGGCGTTATCCGCAAAATTCATGTGGTGCAAGGTCAATCGGTAATGAAAGATGATTTGATGGTGGAAGTTACATCGATAGATGTTTAATGTAGGAGAACGGATTTCCATATCCGTTGAATGTGGGAGAATGGATTTTCAAATCTGTTGAATGTAAGAAAAAAACGGATTCGGAAATCCGTTCTCCCACATTATGTGAACCGTGACAATATGCATGTATTTTTCCCTTTCCCTTTTCCGATAGCTATAGGGACTTATTTCAATAAAATATCTTTATATCTTATCCCGAATTCACGTTAATTATCGAGGCAAAGTTTTGAACCGATTGTTTTTTTATCTACTTTTGAAACCTCAAAAATGGAAATTTATAAACTTATTATTCATCTTAAATAACTTTTATGCTAGAAAAGCTCTTTAAATTAAAAGAAAACCGTACGAATGTTCGTACCGAAATTATTGCAGGTATAACCACGTTTATGACCATGGCTTATATCTTGTTTCTTAATCCAAGTATTCTTAGCGCGACTGGTATGGATACCAACGCGGTATTCTTTGCAACAGCTATTTCGGCGGGTTTTGTAACTATTGCTATGGGGTTGGTGGCTAATTTCCCGATTGCTTTGGCACCGGGTATGGGTCTAAATGCCCTTTTTGCTACAGTGGCTTTGGCCGGTGTGGGTATGCCGTGGCGAGTAGCATTAGGTGCTGTATTTATTTCAGGACTTATCTTTATTTTACTTACCGTGACTAAAATTCGTCAGATTTTGGTGGTTGCGGTTCCGCATTCCTTGAAAAAATCGATTACTGTAGGTATTGGGCTGTTTATAACCATTATCGGATTTAAGTTGTCCGAAATAATGGTGGTTACAGCCAATGTTATTCCTCCTACTTTGGCAGCATTGAATAAAGCTACCGGTCCAACGGCTCTGAAATTCTTCGAATGGAACATTGGTATGGGAAGTTTCTCAAATCATTCTATGGTGCTTTGTTTGATTGGACTAGGAATTACAGCTATTCTTATGGCTATGCGTGTAAAAGGATCTTTGCTTATTGGTATCGTGTCTGCAACGCTTATCGGTATTCCAATGGGTGTTACTATTATTCCGGAACACTTTAGAATATTCAGTTTGCCTGATTTGAGCAAACTGGCAGTTGGTGAACTGGATATCAGAGGTGCCTTAAATATGGGGCTATGGACAGTTGTGTTCACCTTTACTTTTGTTGAGTTGTTTGATACTTTCGGAACTTTGGTGGGTACAGCCGAGAAGGCCGGATTTGTAGACAAAGAAGGCAATTCTCCGAGAATTGGAAAGGCTATGTTGGTCGATGCATTTGGTGTTTCATTCGGAGCTTTGATGGGTACAAGTACCATAACAGCTTATGTTGAAAGTGCGGCCGGAATCGGCGAAGGTGGACGCACCGGTTTAACAGCAGTTACTACAGGCCTTTTATTCTTATTGGCTCTGGTACTTGCTCCGTTGGCATTAATTATCCCGAGTGCAGCAACTGCTCCCGCATTAATCATTGTTGGTGTATTAATGGTTTCTTCGATTTTGGATATTGACTTTAATGATTTTACCGAAGGTTTTCCTGCATTTATTACCTTTATCCTTATGCCACTGACTTACAGTATTGCTAATGGTATTTGTGGTGGTATTGTTGCGTATACAATCTTAAAAGTAGTAACTGGTAAAGGCAAACAAATACATTGGATGATGTATCTGCTATTTGTTTTGGTAGTTGCCCGCTACATTTTCCTGGCTGAATAAATTCATTCCTTCAACGATATGAAAACCGCTTTCCATTATAGGAGGCGGTTTTTTTTTGATTTCTGTTTCAGAAATCTTAATTTTTGATTATCGGATGAAACAAAAATTGTATCTTTGCACGTCCAAAAATACTAAAACTACGGCTTTATATGTACAAGAATTATTTCAGGTTCATAGCATTGTTTGTTTGGCTTCTGCTATTCCCTTTTGACCTATTTTCTGCTTCGTCGTTTAAGTTTGCTTTCTTCACGGATTTACATATTTCGCAAACCAGCAAGGAGCCTGCCGAAGATCTTCAAAAGGCAGTAGATGAGGTCAATCGTTTTAAAGATTTGGATTTTGTTCTTGTTTCGGGCGATATTACTCAAAAAGGTGATTCCAACTCACTCGCCGAAGCGAAGCGTATTCTTCAACAGCTAACCATTCCCTTTTACATTGTAGCCGGCAATCATGATTTTAATTGGCTGACGACAGGACCTGCCCTTTTTAAAACCATTTTTGGCAACGATAAATTTTCATTCACACACAAAGGTTTTAAATTCATAGGTTTTACTACCACCCCTCTGAATAATCAGGGTAATGGCTATATAATGAAGCAAGATGTGGATTGGATGGCGTCGGAACTGAAAAGAACAGGTACAAGGATGCCGGTTTTAGTAGTTACTCACTACCCGCTGCTAACCGGCGATTTGGATAACTGGAAAGATATGACCCAACTGCTCCGGAAATTCAATATTCAGGCGCTTTTGGGAGGACATTATCACCGCAATACGTTTTTGAATTACGATGGTATTCCCGGCATTATTCATCGCTCCACCCTGCGTGGAAAACAAGCCGTGGGTGGTTATTCCATTTTATGTGTTGCCGATACGCTAACGGTTAGCGAAAAAGTAATCGGGCAAGAGGAACAAGAATGGCTAAAATTGCCATTGACCAATAAAAAGTAAAACTGAAAAATAATATTTAAAATAAGGAGTTGTTTACTTCTAACTGAAAAAACAATGAAACTAAATAAAATTGCCCGGTTGATAGGTGCGAGCGAAAACAAAATACCTACTATTGAAATTAATTGGCTATTGACAGACAGTCGCTCTTTATCTTTTCCGACTGAAAGTTTGTTTTTTGCCATTCGCACTTTACGCAACAACGGTCATAACTATATTTTGGAATTGTACCAGCAAAATCTTCGTTATTTTGTGGTCAGTGAAATGCAACCGGAATATGAAAACTTACCCGATGCCGTATTTATAGTGGTAAAAGATACCTTGCTGGCTTTGCAAACGCTTGCTGCAACTCATCGGGCTTCGTTCCACATTCCTGTGATTGGCATTACGGGTAGCAATGGAAAAACGGTGGTGAAAGAATGGCTCTACCAACTTTTGCACACCGACTATCGCATTACTCGTTCACCACGCAGTTATAATTCGCAGATTGGCGTTCCGCTTTCGGTATGGGCGATGAATGAAAATACGCAATTGGGTATTTTCGAAGCAGGTATCTCGGAAATGCACGAGATGGAGCATCTGCAACCGATTATTCAACCAACGATTGGTATTTTTACTAATTTGGGTGAAGCACATCAGGAGAATTTTACCGGCCTGAAACAGAAATGCGAGGAAAAACTTCAACTGTTTAAAGATGCGGAAGTGCTTATTTATTGTTCCGACAGTAAATTAGTGGAAATATCCATCGCGCAATCGGGTTTCATTGGCAAACTGTTTGCATGGGGAAAAAGCGATAAAGCGCAGGTACAGGTTTTGAAACTGGAAAAAACGGTCAGTGCCACTCAGGCTCTGTTGAAATACGGAAGTGCTGATATCAGTATCGCTATTCCATTTACCGACGCAGCATCCATCGAAAATGCTCTTCAATGTGTGGTGGTGATGCTTTATTTGGGTGTGAAAGCCGATGAAATTGCGAAACGTATTTTGCTGTTGGAGTCGGTTGCTATGCGACTGGAAGTAAAAGAAGGTGTACGCGATTGCCTGATTATAAACGATAGTTACAACTCCGATTTGAATTCATTGAGCATCGCACTCGATTTTTTAAATCAACAGGCTACGGCCAAGAACCTATCAAAGACGCTGATTCTGTCGGATATTCTGCAAACCGGGCAAACACCCGATGAGCTTTACAAAACGGTGGCAGAACTGGTGAAAAATAAAAACGTTCAGCGCATTATCGGCATTGGTTCCGAAATTGGGAAACAGGCTGATAAGTTTGATGCCATCAATACCGTTTTCTTTGAACATACTGACGACTTTTTGAAATCAGCATCAATTCGCGATTTTCAAAAAGAAATTATACTTTTAAAAGGTTCACGCTCTTTCCATTTCGAAGATATTTCGGAGAAACTGGAATTGGTAACCCACGAAACGACCTTGGAGGTAAACCTCAATGCATTGGTGGATAACCTGAACTATTTCCGATCCAAGCTGCTCCACGAAACAAAAATGATGTGCATGGTCAAAGCGTTTGCCTACGGAAGCGGAGCTGTAGAGGTGGCTCGCACGCTGCAACATCACCGCTGCGATTATTTGGCCGTTGCGGTAGCTGATGAAGGAGCTGAGTTGCGTCGCGAGGGTATTCGCATTCCTATCGTGGTGATGAATCCGGAGAAAGGCAGTTTTGGAATGATTTTCGACAATAAACTGGAACCTGAGATTTACAGTTTTCGCTTGCTCGATGCCTTTATTGCTTCGGCCGAAAAACTGGGATTAACTGATTATCCGATTCATGTAAAGATTGATAGCGGTATGCATCGTCTGGGTTTTGAACCGCAGGATATGGAGCAATTACTTGTTCGGCTAAAAGGGCAAAACCAGGTGAAAGTGCGCTCTGTGTTTTCTCACTTGTCGGGTTCCGATGATGCTAAGTTTGATGATTTTACCCGACAACAAATAGCTGCATTCACCGCTTGTGCCGATCAACTATCGGCTACATTCTCGCACCACATTATGCGGCATATACTTAATTCGGCAGGCATTGAACGTTTCCCCGAATATCAGTTCGATATGGTACGCCTGGGCATCGGGCACTACGGTATCAGTTCATTGCCGGATGCCAATCTGAAACAGGTCTGTGCTTTGAAAACGGTTATTCTTCAGATTAAAACGGTAAAGGCTGGTGAAACAGTCGGCTATAGTCGCAAAGGAATTGTAAATACCGATAAACGCATTGCTATTATTCCCATTGGTTATGCCGATGGCTTTGACCGCAAGCTTGGAAATGGAGTGGGTGAGGTACTTGTCAACGGACAACGCGCCAAGGTGATTGGTAATGTGTGTATGGATTTGGCTATGATTGATGTCACGAACTTGGAAGCAAAAGAAGGTGATGTGGTGGAAATTTTCGGTGATAATCTCACTGTTTCTGAAGTGGCCGGTTGGTTGAAAACCATTTCGTACGAAGTGCTTACAAGTGTTTCGAGACGGGTAAAGAGAGTGTATTTTCAGGAGTAGGACAGACAGCAGACAAAAGACGAAAGACAAAGAAATAGCTCCCTAAGTGAATGCAGTTCATTAATTCATTAGCTTACTAACTTATTATCACATCAACACATTATCACATCAACATATTATCACATCAACTATGGTTTTAGCGCTTATATACAATCCCGATAGTGCCCAAACGCTACTCAAAAGTGCAGCAACGCTGGCTACTCAACTCGAAAAAGAGTTCGGGGTGTTGAGCCTTGTGGATAGCGCTGAACAGATAGATAGCAGGGAGAAGGATTTGAAGGAGCTATTGCCGGAAACGACAATTTGGGTACGAGATTCCAAAACTACTCAACTCGAAGCCGTTTGCGAGGAGTTGGATGCTTCATTTTTGTTTATTCAACTTTCTGATGCAAGCTTTATTCGCAGCTATTTGAAAGCTTGTCGAGATTTGAGGATTCCGTATGTTTTGTTCAAAGATGCATTTGCTGAAATGGATTTGACAAAAGTAATCCTGCCGATTGGTTTCCTGGAAGAAGAGCTCGAAAAAGCGCAATTTGCAGCAGCTTTCGGACGGTTTTGCGGCTCGGAGATAAAGATGCTATTGGCCAACGATTATGGCTCGAAAGCGGCTACCAATGCCGAACGAATGCAAAGTTTATTTGATAAGTTTGATTTTAAATACACGTTGGAAAAAGCTACCAAAGACAGTTTTAAAGTAGAAAAAGAGGCTGTTCAGGTGGCAGAAGTCCTGCATGCCGGAATGATTATCGTTTCCGCTTCGCGCGACTATGGTTTGGACGATATTCTTTTTGGCCCGAAGGAATATCATGTGCTGAAAAAGGCGGCTATCCCGGTTTTACTGGTCAATCCGCGAGGCGATTTGTACGCTTTGTGCGATTGATATGAAATGAAACTATTTATCTAAAAGAATACTATGAGACTACGGTCAAGATTAAGAATCCTGATGTTAAGAGAACTACTGGTTCCCTTGTTGGCTTTGCTTACAATAATTATTGTAGGCTTTGTGGGCTTTATGGTGATTGAAGGTTTCAGTCCGCTTCAGTCGCTTTACGTAATGGTCATTACCTTTGCTACTATCGGATATGGCGATGTTGTTCCGGTAACGGATACGGGAAAAATATTTACGATTTGTCTTATTATCTCCGGCTTTACGGTGGGGGTATATGCCATTGGTAAAATTTCTGCTTTTTTTGTAGAAGGTGAATTGTCGAAATTATTAAAACTAAGAAAAATGAACAAGGTGTTAGACAACATGAAGAATCACTACATTGTATGTGGTTACGGAAAAACCGGAAAAAGTGTATTGGAAGATTTGCTCGAAAAAGGATTTGAAGTGGTGATGATTGAAAGCAATGCCGAACGCAACGAAAAGTTGAAGGAAGTATACGGTCAGAAATTTATACATATTGATGGCGATGCTACCGACGATGCAGTGCTGATTCAAGCAGGAGTAGAGCGGGCTAAAATTCTAATTTCGGTACTTTCTACCGATGCCGAGAATCTTTTTGTGACCCTTAGTGCCAAGGATTTGAATAAAGACGTAAAAGTGATTACCCGTGTTGCCGAAACAAATTCTACCGAAAAATTTCGTAAGGCGGGTGCAGATTTTATTGTTTCGCCTATCGAAATAGCCAAAGATCGTATCATTTCTATTGCCACCACCAGTGCCGATTTCTTTAGTTTTGTGGAATTTGCGGGAGCTAAAGAAGAACTCAAAAGCTACAAGTTCGGGCTAGTAGAAATCCATGAAGGAAGCGATTTGATTAATAAAAGCTATCGCGACGCCAATATTCCCCAACGTACCAATTTGGTGGTGATTGGTTATTACTCGTCGCAAAGTGAATTGCAGATTAATCCCAAAGCCGACAATATTATTCAACTCGGCGACCGACTTTTGGTGTTCGGAAACGAACCACAAATCGTTGCTTTGAAAAAAATAGCGCATCATAATTAAAAAATAAGGATAAAACTTAGAATGACAAAAATTGGAACAACACTCTCGTCCGTAGGCAAAAAAGCCGTTTTGTGCGGATCGGGAGAACTAGGAAAAGAAGTTGCTATCGAATTGCAACGTTATGGTATCGAGGTAGTGGCGTTGGACAAATACCCCAACGCACCGGCCATGCAAGTGGCACATCGGTCGCACGTGCTTTCGATGCTCGATGGCAAAAAGCTTCGTGAAATTATTGAAACAGAAAAACCGGACTATATCATCCCCGAGATTGAAGCCATTGCTACCGATACTTTGGTAGAATTGGAAAAAGAGGGCTTTAATGTAATTCCTACTGCCAAAGCTGCTTTCCTGACCATGAACCGCGAAGGCATTCGTCGGTTGGCAGCCGAAGAGTTGGGCATTGCCAGCTCGCCGTATCGTTTTGCTTCCAGCAAAGAAGAATTTGAACTTGCGGTGACTGCCATTGGTATTCCCTGCGTGGTGAAACCAATTATGAGCTCGTCGGGTCACGGACAAAGCGTAATCAAAACTGCCGATGACATTGAAAAAGCGTGGAAGATAGCGCAAGAGGGCGGCCGAGCCGGAGCGGGACGTGTAATAGTGGAAGCATTTGTAAAGTTCGATTACGAAATTACCTTGCTTACCGTACGTCACTCGGCAGGTACTACTTTTCTGCAACCGATCGGACATTATCAGGAAGATGGTGATTATCGCGAATCGTGGCAACCACAACCCATGCAGGAAAGCGTGCTGGAGAAGGCACAGAAAATAGCCAAAGCGGTAACCGATGCGTTGGGTGGTTATGGTATTTTCGGCGTGGAATTATTTGTTTGTGGCAACGATGTTTTGTTTAGCGAAGTATCGCCCCGTCCACACGACACCGGCATGGTAACCATGATTTCGCAGGACTTATCGCAGTTTGCATTGCATGCACGCGCCATTTTAGGCTTGCCTGTACCTTCGGTTCGTTTTTACCGTCCGTCGGCCTCTAAAGCCGTAGTGGTGGAAGGCGACAGCGACAAAGTGGTGTTTGATAATTTGCAAGAGGTATTGTCTGAAGCAGATGTTCAGTTGCGTATTTTCGGAAAGCCGGAAGTAGTTGGGCACAGACGCCTGGCCGTAATTCTGGCAAGTGCCGATACCATCGAAGAAGCACGTGCGAAAGCAAATCGGGCCTACGATAAATTAAAGATTGAAGTGTTGGCGAGATAAGTTTGCCTTCGGCGAAATTGGAGCTTCTAATGTCGCAAAAATCACAAAAACGGTCGTCGTGAAGCTTCCAACGCCGCAGGAAAGGCAAAAACGGTCGTTTTGAAGGTTCTAGCGCCGCAGGAATGGCAAAAACAGCCGTTTTGGAGCTTCCAACGCCGCAGGAATGACAAAAACAGTCGTCGGGAAGCTTTCATCACTGATGAAAGGACCAAAACGGTTGTCGGGAAGGTTTCGGAATTTCCGAAATAACTAAATACCGCGAGTTGGAACTCGCGTGACCCGAACAAAAAACCACCATTCGAAATTCCGAATGGTGGTTTTTTAATTGTGGGCGCTTTTGCACAGTTTATTTCAATCGCTCAAAAACAAGTTTGGTAATAGTAGAATCGGTTTCGTAAAACTTTTCCACTTCTATTCTGCTCGTTTTTAAGTCGAACTTAAACGTATAGTCCTTATAAGTATTATCGTTTGATAGATAAGAACGAAGCGCTATTTTGTTTTTCGATATTCGGTAGTCATAAGGGCCGGATCCATGTTTCGGAAGCCTAAAACTATCTCTTATCTCGTAACCTCTATTCACCATCATAGCTTCCTGGTCGCCAAACAAACCAAATACCAACGTATCGGATTTTGTATTGACTTCTATCCATTTGCCTTTTAGTAAATCGGGGGTTGATAAGCTGTCGCTCGTACAACCTATCAACATAATTGCGATAATTAAAAATACATATTTCATAATCTTAGATTTAATCAGTGATCTTTTGAAACGATAATTAATTAGTAACCGCGAACCGAATTTTAGACCCCAAGCGATGCTCTTACTGCCTCAATTTTTACATTGGCAGCAGCATCAGCAGCATCGTAGTCGGCACGACTAGCCATTGTGCCGCGTACCTCAACATAGAATTTAATTTTTGGCTCTGTTCCCGAAGGACGTACTGAAATTTTAGTACCATCTTCGGTGAAATATTGTAATACATTGGAAGTAGCAGGCATTACCAGGTCAGAAACTGCGCCTGTAGCCACGTTTGTCAATTTCAATGTTTCGTAATCTTTGATAACGCTTACTTTCGATCCGGCTATTTCTTTTGGAGGATTGTTGCGGAAATCTTTCATCATTTGAGCAATTTCTTCGGCTCCCGATTTTCCTTTGCGCACTACCGAAATACCTTTTTCTTTTCCGTAACCGTATTCTACGTAAATATCCTGTAACAGTTCGAACAATGTTTTGCCATTGTCTTTGGCCCATGCAGCAATTTCTGCCATCATAGTACATGACGAAACAGCATCTTTGTCGCGGGCAAAATCTTCGGGCAAGAAACCGTAGCTTTCTTCGCCACCGCCAATGTATTCTTTTTTGCCTTCGTTTTCACGAATCACCGCACCAATCCATTTGAAACCGGTGAAACAGTCGAACATTTCAACGCTATTGCTATCGGCAATTTGTTTGATAATTTCGGTGGTAACAATCGTTTTTACGATATATTGGTTGCCTGTAAGTTTACCCAGTTCTTTCCAACGACGGATAAGGTAATAGATAAAAATCAAAGCCGTTTGGTTTCCGTTTACCAGAATCCATTCGTTTTTGTCGTTTTTTACAGCAATACCAAGGCGGTCGGCGTCAGGGTCGGAAGCCATAACGATATCGGCGTCAGTAGCCATTGCTTTTTTTACAGCCATATCCAATGCAGCAGGTTCTTCAGGGTTAGGAGAAACTACGGTTGGGAAATCGCCGCTGGTAACATCTTGTTCCGGAACGTTGATAACGTTGGTAAAACCATATTCGCGCAAAGCACGTGGAATCAGTTTCACACCTGTACCGTGAATAGGAGTGTATACAATTTTCAAATCGCTGTTGCGTTTGATAGCATCAGGTGAAAGCGAAAGTTTTTTGATATTTTCGATATAAATCTTATCAATTTCTTCGCCGATAATTTCAATCAAAGCCGGATTGCCTTCGAATTTAATTTCGTCGATGCTTTTGATTTTCATTACTTCGGTAATTACGTTCTCATCGTGTGGAGCAATCATTTGTGCACCATCGTCCCAATATGCTTTGTAGCCATTGTATTCTTTCGGATTGTGAGAAGCGGTAAGGATAATACCACTTTGACAGCCTAACTGACGAATAGCAAATGATGCTTCAGGCGTTGGACGTAGGTCTTCGAATAAATATACTTTAATGCCATTAGCCGAGAAAATATTGGCAGAAACTTCTGAAAACAAACGGCTATTATTGCGACAGTCGTGTCCGATAACCACGCTGATTTGAGGAACGTCAGGAAATTGTGCTTTCAAATAATTGCTCAATCCCTGAGTAGCTGCTCCAACGGTGTAAATGTTCATACGATTGGTTCCTGCACCCATAATTCCACGCAATCCACCCGTTCCAAATTCCAGGTCGCGGTAAAAACATTCAATCAATTCAGTCTTATCGTCGGCATCAATCATGCGACGTATTTCGTTTTTAGTTACTTCATCATAGTTACCAGTAAGCCACGTTTGTGCTTTGGCAATAACTTCCATTAGTAATGCATTGTCTTTCATACTCTTTATAATTTGATAGTTTGATTTTGTTGGAACGATAAAAATACAACTTTTTTTTGAATAGAGAAAATCAATCGACTAATGATGATCAAATTCATGTTATTTCTTAGCTGAAAGCAAGTCGTCAATTTTTCTTTTAATTTATAACAAAACACTTTGTTTTTCCATCAATTTGTGTAAATTTGCGTGTCTTAAAAACAAGTCAGATGGAGTAAGATAAACTCCCGCACCTGTCACTACGATAGCAAAATCAACAACCTTTTATATTTAATACAATGACAATTCGCCAACTCTCTGTTTTCCTCGAAAACAAAACCGGCCATTTGAACCAAATCCTTTCCGTTTTGGCCAAAAACAACATCAATATTATTGCGTTAACCGTTGCCGATTCAAGTGATTACGGTATTCTTCGCGCTATTGTTTCTGATCCCGAAAAAGCCATGGAAGCTTTACGTGCCGAACAGTTTACGGTGCGTGTACACGACATTCTTTCGCTCGAGATGGATGCTGCGCCCGGCTCTATGTCGCATATTCTCGACCTGTTTACGGCAGCCGATATTTGCATTGAGTATGTGTATGCTTTCAGTTTCGGGAGTAAATCCATTCTGATCATTCGTACCGACAATTGTGATAAAGCTGTGGAGGTAATTAAGGCTAATGGATTGAAATCTATTACTGAATCGGAGATAAGATAGCGGTAAGCAGTAAATAGTGACCAGTTATCAGTAAACAAGTTAACCAGTAAACGAGTACACAGTCAATTATTTAAATACACACAATAATAACAATTAATAACGTCGAAGACTAATATCGCCGAAGGCAAATAACGCGACCGTAGGGAGTAAAATAACACGAAGTAATAAAATATGATTTGGAATAAAGACATAGAATGTATGGGTCGCGACGCGATGCGTGCGTTGCAAAGTGAGAGATTAATAAAATTAGTGCAACAAGTATACGGCAATGTGGCTTTTTACCGTCGGCGAATGGATGAAATGGGTGTGAAACCTTCGGATATTCAATCTATCGACGATATCGTAAAATTGCCCTTTACTTATAAAACCGATTTGCGCGATAACTATCCGTTTAATTTGTTTGCTGTGCCCATGAAAGATATTGTGCGTGTTCATGCTTCTAGCGGAACAACGGGTAAACCAACAACGGTGGGCTATACCAAAAACGATATCGAGAACTGGCGCGAAGTACTCGCGCGTTGCCTCACTATGGCCGGCATCTCCAACGAAGATGTTATGCAGATTTCCTACGGTTACGGATTATTTACCGGCGGATTAGGGGTTCATTACGGAGCTGAAAATGTGGGTTGCGCTGTTATCCCCATTTCAGGTGGAAATACCCGTCGACAATTACAATTAATGTCCGACTTTGGCTCTACCGTGCTGGCTTGTACGCCTTCGTATGCGCTTCACCTTGCCGATGCATTAACTGAATATGGTTATTCGTTGGCCGATATGAAATTAAAAATTGGCGTTTTCGGTGCCGAACCATGGACGGAAAACATGCGATTGGAACTTGAGAAGAAATGGGGAATTAAAGCTTATGATATTTACGGACTCAGCGAAATTATGGGGCCGGGTGTGGCTAACGATTGTGAGGCGCATACCGGATTGCATGTTCACGAAGATCATTTTTATCCGGAGATTGTTCACCCCGACAGCAAGCTGCCTTTAGCCGATGGAACTGAGGGTGAGTTGATATTTACGACGCTTACCAAAGAAGGAATTCCGTTGTTGCGTTACAACACGCGTGACCTTTCTACTCTCACCCGTGATACTTGCGAATGTGGCCGCACATTGGTGCGCATGAAAAAGATTACCGGTCGCAGCGACGATATGTTGATTATTCGTGGAGTGAATCTGTTCCCATCGCAAATTGAGCACGTTCTCCTCGAAATGGGTGAAACCAGTGCACACTATATGCTCTATGTGGACAATGTAAATAATCTTGATACATTGGAATTGCAGGTGGAAATGGATGAAACAAAACTGACCGATACCATTCGTGAGCTGCAGGATTTATCGAAAAAGATCTCGCATGCACTTAATTCGGCTATTGGGTTGAGCGTGAAAGTAACGCTGGTAGAGCCAAAAACCATTGCGCGCAGCGAAGGAAAAGCAGTGAGAGTGGTGGATAGGAGGAAGAAATAATAATTAGCCTTCGGCGATATTAACTCCGTGTTATTTGCTCCCTTCGGTCGCGTTATTGTTTTCTTCGAAAACGTTATTTATTAAATTTCGAAAATGATTATAAAAAAAGAAATTGTCGATTCACTTTTTGCTCAATTTGGTGAGTCGGATATTACTCAGCTATCCATTCGTGAAGTGGGTAAACTTGTTGCACAAATAGAGCAACAAAGCGGGCAGGAATTTATACATATGGAAATGGGTGTGCCGGGCTTGCCGGCTTCATCTATCGCTATTGATGCCGAGAAACATGCGTTGGACACCGGCTTGGCAGCTCAATATCCGAATATCGAGGGCATTCCTTTTGCTAAAACAGAGATTGCCCGTTTTGCCAAATTGTTTATCAATATCGATGTTAGTCCGCTCAACTGTGTGCCAACAGTAGGAGGGATGCAAGGAAGTTTTGCTGCTTTGCTGGCTGCGGCGCGCACCGATCCGAATAAACCCTACACTTTGTTTATCGATCCTGGCTTTCCGGTGCAGAAATCGCAATTGCACCTGATAGGTGTGCCGTATAAATCATTTGATATACTGAATTTCCGTGGCGAAAAGCTGCGTGATAAGCTCGAATCGTTTTTGGCAGAAGGAAATATTTGTTCCATTTGTTATTCGTCACCCAATAATCCGTCGTGGATCTGTTTTTCGGAAGTTGAACTGCAGATTATTGGTGAACTGGCGACTAAATACGATGCGATTGTAGTGGAAGATCTGGCTTATTTTGGCATGGATTTTCGCCAGCATTACGGCGTTGCGGGTGTTGCGCCTTATCAACCTTCGGTAGCAAATTATACCGACAATTATATCCTGTTGCTCTCTGCGTCTAAAGTTTTTAGTTATGCCGGTCAGCGCATTGGTATGATGATAACTTCCGAAAGGTTGCGGACACGCCATTATCCGAATCTGAAAAACTATTTTACCAGCGATGTACTTGGTCATTTCATTCCTTATGGCGTATTGTATGCCACCACGGCCGGAACTTCTCACTCGGCACAATATGCCCTGGCTGCTACTCTGAAAGCGGTAAATGATGGTGAGCTTGATTTTGCAAGTGCATTGCATCCTTACGCTGAAAAGGCACGTTTGATGAAAGCTTTATTCCTAAAATATCGTTTTTATATTGTGTACAACGACGAAGACCGTGAATTGGCTGACGGTTTCTACTTCACTATCGCCTACCCGGGCATGACGAGTGGTGAACTAATGAAAGAGTTTCTGTACTACGGTATCAGCGCCATTTCATTGGCTATTACGGGTAGCGAAAATCCTAACGGTTTGCGTGCTTGCGTGTCGTTTGTGCGGTTAGACCAAATGGCAGTGCTGGAACAACGGTTAATTGAATTCAGTAAACAAGTAAACAAGTAAACAAGTAAACAAGTAGACGGTGCTATTTTGCTTAAAGTAAATTGTTGTTATGAAATTAGTAAATGCCTCCGATTATAATTTGCCATCGCGTGTTATCTTGCGCGCTGTTGACGAAAATCATATCGCTATTGTAAAGCTTATCAAGAGTCGTATCATTCAAAAAGATGCTGCAAAAATTGTAGAAATAGCCAGGCAAATACAAAGTGTAGATGCTGACATGAAAGTATCATTGGTTTGTTCATCTACCATCTGTTCAAAATCATTGACTCTGTTGAAGAATGAGGGTGTTGGAGTGATCATTGAAGAATTGTAGTAGCCAGTATAAAATCTGAAACGAGGCTTGCACAACCAAATGTGTAAGCCTCGTTTCGTTTTGAAATAATGAGCTGTATTTAGCTGGCAGGGCTAAGTTCTACACTTGCATTAAGCGTTATTTCATCGCCAATCATTGCTGCAGGGAATTTACTCCCAATACCAAAATCGGATCGTTTCAAAATTCCTTTAACGGTGAAAACAGCTATGTCTTTTTTGTTCATTGGGTTGGTGACTTTGCCTTCAAAAATCAAATCCAAAACTACCGGTTTTGTAACCCCGTGCATAGTAAGATTACCCATCAATTTGAATTCATTGCCTTTGACGTTTTTTACAGAAGTGCTTTTAAAACTCAATGTCGTGAATTGCGCAGCATCAAAAAACTCAGGAGTTTTCAAGTGAGCGTCACGTTGTTCGTTATCGGTATTGATACTTGCAATTTGTGCCGTAACTTCAATTTTAGCATCGCTATAGTCGGGTTTTGTTGTTACAGCTTTGACTTCAAATTGTTTGAAATTGCCGGTTACATGTGAAATCATAAGGTGAGAAATTGTGAACCCTAAGCGGGAATGCGCCGCGTCTGAAACCCATGTTTGCGAGAATGCTGTAACTGTAAATAGTAAAACTACTATCGATAAACTAATTTTTTTCATATTGTTTCTTTTGTAAATGAATAATTTTATATGTTTTTATTGAAACACTAAAACAATCATTTTGTTTTTATATTAATCGTGATTTTAGATTATCATGTGTTTTATTATGGTTTAATATACAACCGAATTATTGCACTGGTTACCAGGGTGTATAAGAAAAAAGGTTACACAATTTACAAGACAAATAGCAAAGCCTATTCAACAAAGTTACTTATTCAAATTTAGTCCAAGTAGTGGAATACTGATTTTTATACCCGTATCCACATGTCTGAATTGATTGAAACTACTGAATAAACCTACTTTATAAAGGCTGCCAATACCTATAGAATAGCCAATTTCAGAATACGGTTTGCTCGTTTGTTCGTTCCAAAGCGTTTTGAAATGGAGTGTTTCAGTAAAAAGTTTCGTTTGCAGGAAAGGGATACGTTTTAAAAGCAGATACTTGGATTTATAATTGAAAGCGGTTATTAACCATTTGCTTTGGCTATTACTGTAGTTGGGCAAAAGGGCAAAACTGTTGTCGAATGTCTTGTCGCTAAATAATAATGGCATCGTCGTAAAATAGTTGAAGTCCGGGGCATAGATTTTTTGTTTGCTGAGAAATGCTCCGGCTGTAAGTTGATAGCTGAATTGGTCGAATTCAGATACTTTGATGTTTTGAAACATCGATACATCTATTTTGTCATAGTCCGACTGCTGACTTCCGTTGAGTAGCGGTACTGCTTTTTTGTATTTCAGGGCAAAACTTGGATAAGCAGAGCCTGCATACTCTTTTTTGCCATCTATGATCCTGTATTTCATGAAGGGGGTATATTCTAATTTTAGCGAGGCAGTTGTACTGGTATGGTTTGGAAATGCATCACTATAAGCCTGATCGGGATAGTTGGGCAGTGGCGCATGACCAAAACTATGATAGCTGGTATTATTTGTAAGCAATGTTCTGTCTTCTAAATTGCCATTTATGGTTAATCGTAACCCATTGGATAGGTCTATCTGATTCTCAATGGATATGTATTTCTTTTGATAGAATCGGATGACGTTATCGCCCGTCAGAATTGATGATATGTAATTAAACAACCTCGAAGCCCCTTTCCCTTCCTGAATGTCTTCGCTGGTATTGCCCAAGGCAAAACTCAATTTTCCATTGGATAATGGTGCATATTGATACGTGTTATTTAAGTTCCAGATCAGGGAATGACGCGCTGTGGTATAATATAACTCCGGTTCAATTTTGATCGTATTCGTTTTTATAGTGTTGATTAGAAATGCAAATGACTGTCCTAACCACAAACCATCCACGAAATTATATTCACCTGCACAGCCGTTTAATAGGCCATTGTATCGGAAGTAATTTGTTTTACCTAACATTAACTTACCTCCGGTGAGTATTGATGATTTGTTTGAATTACCAAAATCTACAGAAATGGAGTTTTTGTCAGTTTTGATGCTTTTTGAGCCCTGAAGTGAGTCATTTCTCTTGAAACTTTCTGCTTCGTCGGCTCTGAGTGGCACATTGCGAATCTCCTCCCAATAACTTGAGTCGCGCTTTGCTGACATTGAGTCGACTTCCATTTTTACTAACTCATCGTCCTTAATTTCAAGCGATTTATTTTTAGTATCTTGTGGTTTAGTCTCTTCGGCCATTAAGCGTGCCAATTCAATGGCTTCTCTTGTTTTCAGATTTTCTTTAGCAGATAATTTAGCTATTTTAGCGAGTGACTTACTCGACTTGCTATTCGTTGAAAGTGACGGATTGGCAGGTGCTTGTTGATTTTTTTGCACTGCAATAGAACCATTAAGTTTAATGTCGTTATATTTTACGGATGAGTAATAACGACCATATCCTTTCACTCCCATGGTGCCAATATTCATGTACGAATCGAAAGTAATTGGCAAAAATACGCTGGGTCTTATCTCTTGATACGTAATTTTATTATTGGTGGTAGAACCCATTTCCAAGGTGTTGAAGTCAAGTGAAAACACGCTCCAATTGTCTTCCAAAATATAAATGTAGCCCGACATAAGTTTTTCGCTCTGCAATTTAGGCGTTATTTTTATTTTATTGACAGTGTATGCACCGTTGGTATAAATGTCTTCCAGTTTAAACTGATAATACTGAAACGCTTTGGTAGATAAAGGCGATATATAACCCATAAAATAAGATTGGTAGATACTTGATGTACTAATCTGAACACCTCCTTTAGGTTCAAATTCTTTTGGGATGGAGCTTTTGTAAGCTATTACTTTTTGCGTGTATTTTGCTGGCGATTGAAAAGTTACCTGATTCTTTGATTCCAACACCATCAATTTACCGATAAGTGAGAGGAACTTTTTATCTTTTATCATCATTTTCATCAGCCCGGGAATCTTCTCAATTTTGGCACTTCCTTTCAAATAATTTTCGGAAGTAAAACTTGCTACCTGATACAAATGTTGGGGTGCGTGCGCAATAGCTTGTCGCATCACCCTGTTGGCCGGATTATCCTTCGACGGTTTTACCAGTAACTCGTTGAGTTTAATTTCTTTTTCGACCATGGAAATTTGAAGTGTTGCGCCTTCGGGTTTCAGTTCTATCGTTTTTGTTTGCGACTCGTATCCCAGCGATCTAAACTCGCAAGTATACGTTCCGGCATTGAGGTGGGTTTGAAATCTACCTTGTTCGTCGGCCACGATACCCGCTGTGGTTTGGTGAATGTACACTGTAGCAAAGGGAACCGGTTCGCCGTTTGCTTTTGTAATACTTCCTTTTAAAATTTGTGCCGAGAGGGCTAAACAGAAAAACAGAAAAGAAAAGAGTAGGGAAAAATGTTTCATAGATTCGTTATATGTATGATTGATAAACAATGCAAATATAATGATTTTATAACTATTACTCTTTAAACTAAACGGCTGTTAAATGTTATTTAACAGTGGTGCATTGAAACCCTTATTGTTTTTATATTTATTTTCTAACAGTTGTAATTTTTCACATATCGGATATTCATATTCAGCTCAATTTTCAATTTGCGTTTAATTTATGTAATTTTGCGGTGATAAAATAAAACTACAATGGCGAAAATACAGATTCAACTTACAGGAGTAGGAGCAGAGCTCGTTTTGGGAAATTATATGCCAAAAGATACTACCATATTTCATAACTGGGAAGAGTTTTTTCATTATAACGATTTGGTTCACGGTTCGCATTTATTGGCCGAACATATTGCCGAAATCGAAATTAAGCAGGATGATGCATTGATTTTCAAAGGACAAATCCCTGCAAGTCAGTTTAAAGCTCAAAAAAGTGCTTCGCCCGTATTTGTAGATAAAGGATTGTACCTGCGTACCGAATGTGCCGAAAATGCGGTTTACAAATGCGAATTTGAAGTGGATGATTTCAATAAGATGAATCTTCAGTTCGAAACGCAGGACTATGATTTCCTTTTCAAAGTAGGTAAATCATTTGTCACCAAAATGCTTTATAATGATAAGGCGCTTGAATTGGAGTGGGTGAGTGCCAAGCCCGTTGGTAATATTTGCTTGCTTTGTCGGTTCGAAAATGGTTATTTAGTTCCGATTTACGATGCGGTGAAAAGAATTGCGAATAGATGATGAACGTTTGTAACCTGGTTTTTTTGTGCCGCATAAATAAACTATAGATATTTTCTATCTTTCGATTTATGCTTTCGTTAAACATATCATTGTATCTATTGTTATTGTATTATGCTTGAATAAATTTAATAATTTGTTATTATAATATATGAAACAAAGAAATGCAATTTTATTTTTCGTTTTACTATTCTCTTCACAAGCTTTTGCTCAAAATGGTGTACTTAAAGGTCGCATTTACGATGCCAAAACCAATCAAGCTTTAGAGTTTGCTGCAATTTTAATACAAGGTACCACTATTAGTTCCACAACTGATGTGGAAGGTAACTACGCGTTTATCGGTATCGAACCGGGTTTTAAACGGTTGGTGATTAGTTTGGTGGGATACGAAAAAACCATCTCGTCCGAAGTGCAGGTGCAGGGAAATCAAACTGCCTTTTTGGATGTTGCAATGGAGCAAACAGCCGTTCAACTTTCGGAAGTAACGGTTCGTTCTACCATCAATGTCAAAAGAATAGAAAGTCCAATATCTGTTTTATCAATAGGAGTTCAGGAAATTGAAAAAAGTGCCGGTGCTAACCGCGATGTTTCTAAGGTAGTGCAGGCATTGCCCGGAGTGGGAGCCACCAATCCAAATCGTAATGACCTGATAGTGCGTGGTGGAGGACCTTCTGAGAATGTGTTTTATCTTGATGGGATCGAAATTCCTGTTATCAATCACTTTGCCACTCAGGGTTCGTCGGGCGGTACGGTGGGCGTTATTAATCCCGATTTTGTCCGCGAAATAAGCTTTTACACAGGTGCTTTCCCTGCCAACAGAGGCAATGCACTCAGTTCGGTGATGGAAATAAAGCAAAAAGATGGTAGTAAGGACCGTTTGCATACCAAACTATCGGTGGGTGCTTCGGATGCAGCATTGACCATTGATGGACCAATTGGAAAGAAATCAACCTTTATTGTTTCGGCTCGTCAATCGTATTTACAGTTTTTGTTTGCGGCCATTGGCTTGCCGTTTCTTCCCACCTACAACGATTTTCAAGCAAAATATAAAATTCAGTTAGATAAAAAGAATGAGATTTCATTTATCGGCATTGGTGCTATCGATGATATGGTACTCAATACCGGTATAAGCAACCCTACTGAAAGTCAGCGTTATTTGTTGGCTTATCTGCCCACCTATAAACAATGGAATTATACTGTCGGAACTGTTTACAAACATTATGGCGATACGCATTACGATACGTGGGTGCTTAGTCGTAACATGCTTCGCAATTCTAATTTCAAGTATCTGGAGAATGATGAAACGAAGGGAAAAACCTCGGATTATAAGTCGGACGAAGCCGAAAACAAGTTGCGCTTCGAACGCAATTACCCCGATTTACCCATCAAACTTTCCTACGGAGCCGGCATTAAGTATTCACATTACACCAATGAAACAAGCCGAAAATTATTTATGAATAATACGGTTACCGATTTAAATTATAATACCGGTATTAACTTATTTGGTTATCAGGCTTTCGTGCAAGCCTCGGACCAATACATGAACGATAAACTGAAATTGTCGCTGGGAGTCAATTTAGCAGGGCTGAATTACAACGATAATATGTGCAATCCGTTCCATCAGTTCTCACCACGTTTGTCGGTGTCCTATATGCTGTCCGAAAAACTGGATTTAAATGCCAATGTAGGACGTTATGCACTTCAACCTTCTTATACCACACTCGGTTTTAAAAACACCGCTGGAGCCTTTGTAAATCAAAATGAAAATTTACGCTATACCATTTCCAACCAGGCCATCGTAGGATTCGATTATCGTCCTATGGACAAAGTGAGGATGACAGTGGAAGGATTTTATAAGGGGTATCATTATTACCCTTTCTCAGTGGTAGATGGTTTGAGTATTGCCAGCAAAGGAACCGAATATGGACAAGTGGGGGATGAGGAAATTGTTTCTACTGGAAAAGGTCGTGCTTATGGTATTGAATTTATGGCCAAAATAGTGGAAATGAATAAAATGAACCTAACGGCGACCTACACCTATTTCAGAAGTGAGTTTACGAATCTGGCGGGCAATTATGTTCCTTCTTCGTGGGATACCCGTCATTTGCTCAATTTGATAGCCAGCTACAAACTCCCCAAAAACTGGAATGTGGCTATTCGTTGGCGTTTTGTGGGTGGTGCTCCTTACACGCCTATCGATTCTAAATCGTACGTCAAGGCTGCATGGAACATTACCAATCAACCCTATCTCGATTATGCGAGGTTTAATACGCTTCAATTAGCCAGTGCGCACCAACTGGATATGCGTATTGATAAAGAGTTTTATTTCAAAAAGTGGGTGCTGAACCTGTATACCGATATTCAAAACGTTTATAATTTCAAAACACAGGGTGCACCTGTTTATACCAACCTGGATGCAAGTGGAGCAGTTATTCCGGATGCAAACGGTGATAGCAGCAAACAGGGCTTACGAACGCTCGACAGCTTTGCAGGAAATATACTGCCTACCATTGGGATAATTATAAAGATATGATGTGTACAAAAAGCCCCCAAATCGTTGATGAATGATTTGGGGGCTTTTATTTTTATCAGGGTGTGATTTTATTCGCTTCGGGATAGGCTATCCTTGTATGGTATATATTCTTAATTTTTTCTTTGAATACTGATTTTACCGTTTCTACGTCTCTAAAGGTAATCGGCGCATCTTTAAATTGACCATCAGCTATCTGACTGTTAATCATGCTTTCCACCATCTCGTTGATGCTTTCTTCGGTGTACACTCCCAAACTTCTGGAGCGGGCTTCCACCGCATCGGCCATCATTAAGATAGCTGTTTCTTTGTTGTTTGGTAACGGTCCCGGATAAGTAAAGGCAGCGTCGTTAGGTGTTTTGTCTGGATAAGCATTTATAAATGAAGTATAAAAAAATTTCGCTTTGCCTAAACCGTGATGGGTACCAATAAAATTGATGATCTGTTCAGGTAAATGACTTTTCTTAGCAATCTCAATACCATCGGTCACGTGGCTGATGACAATTTTTGCTGCTTCTTCATAATCCATATCCGTGAGTGGATTTTTACCTCCCATTTGGTTTTCGGTAAAAAATTCGGGATGTTTCATTTTCCCAATATCGTGATACAAGGCTCCTGTTCTCACCAGCAGACTATTTGCGTTTATTTTCTTAGCAGCTTCTGTAGCCAGATTCGAAACCTGAAGCGTGTGTTGAAATGTGCCCGGTGCCACTTCGGCAAACTTCATCATTAAATCACTATTGATATTAGTCAGTTCCACCAACGTAACGCTGGAGATTAGACTGAACATTTTCTCGAAAATATAAATCAAAACATAAGCAAAAAGCAAACAAGCACTGCTGATGGAGAAATATAGAATGGGTTGCCAATTGATTCTTTCTATATTTCCTTCCGAAATAAGTTGAAATGCCAGGTACATAATGCAATAACACAAAAATATATACAGTGCTGTTTGAGCTAGTTGTGAGCGTTGTGTCATGTCTTTTAAGCTCGAAACAGCTGCCATCCCAATGGTCACTTGTAAAAGTATAAACTGGAACGAATTATCCACCATAAATGAAATGATGAGCATGGTACAGATATGAGCAAATAAAGCCGTACGCGGATCAAAGAAAACCCGGATAATAATCGGAATCAGTGCGAATGGAACCATGTAATAGCTCAAAGTATCGTATTGCAACGAAAAGGCTGTCAGACCTACTATCATTACGATGAGTAGCGATAGAAAGAGTAAATCGCCGAATTTATTGTAGATACGCGGACGGAACAGGTAGATGTACGAAAAGAATAAGCAAATGAGTCCGGAAATCATGATGATCTCGCCAACAACCACAATGGCGGACTGTTGGATAGCTCCTTTGCGTTTTTCGTATTCAATTTTCAACGACCGTAGTTCCAGAAAATTTGCCGGTGTTATTATTTCACCTCTGTCAATAATTCGTTGCCCGGTTTGAACCATTCCCGATGTGAGCGACAGGTTCTTTAATAAATCGATTTTGGATAATTCGGTAGTGGCACTATCGAATTTCAGATTTTCCACCAAATATAAATTCAAATCGTATGACTTTATGGCTTCGGGGGCATCCCGCAGAATTTCTTCGTAAGCAGTCTTAGGGGTATACACATTTTCTACAGCCAACGTATGGGACACTCTGTTAGGCGTGATGCATGAAATGTTTTCGCGTTTATCTTCCAATAGTTTATTATAATCTGCTACCGAGATAATTCCAACAGCGTAAATCCCCTGGAACTTTCGTTTGATATAATTCTGAGAAATCGGAAATTTACCGGTTTTCTTTTTCCAGTCGGTAAATAATTTATTGATTTGAAGGTTGCATTTTGTGCTGTCAAGCTGAAAATAAGGTGTAAAATCCTTAAGTATCTCCTCTTTCTCTTTCGTTATCTGGAGATCACTTTTGTAAATAGGAAAATCAAAGGAAGCTGTAATCAATTCATAGGACCATGGTTTACCTACCTCAAATTGATATTTGAATTTGCTTTTGGAGGGGAATAATTGTACAATTAGTGCTATAACACAAATAAATAGCCCCAATTTTGTAATATTCTGAACCTGTGTTTGAGTAATTTTTATTTTCATAACCGGAGCCAATATGAACAATAGAATGTTTTAAATATAAAAGAGCCGAAAATTACGAAAAAATCTGCTAATAGTAGCGTGTTAAGCAAACTTTCAGTATTTTTGCGGGAAATCTATTCAGTTATCAACGATTAGTTATGATGGAATTATCTCTGTCAACTACGAACCACCAACAATCATGACAGGCATCATTACACTTCCATTAGTTTCACTTCGGGTGAGTAGCAGCGAAAGTAGCGAATTGTCCACCCAACTTATGTTTGGTGAGTATGTCGAGATTTACGAAGTTGGTGAACGCTGGCTACATGTCAGAAACCTGACGGATAACTGCCTTGGGTGGGTAGATTCAAAAATGGTACAAATCCTTTCTACTGAAGAAGAGAAACGTCTTTCTAACTCACCGGTTTTCTGTATTCCTGTTCCTCTACTGGTTTGCGACAAACCGGTTTCTCATCAAAAAATGTATTTGCCCGGAGGAAGTTATTTTCCATCGTATAATTATGGTCGATGTATTATTGACGACGAAATTTATCAAATAAATATGTCGTCCAATCAGCCAAAACCAAGTTCACTATCCCAGGAAATTACGAATAATACCTTACAATATCTAAATGCTCCCTATCTTTTGGGTGGAAAAAGTATTATGGGAATCGATTGTTCGGGGTTGGTGCAGGTAGTATTTGCTATGAGTGGTATTAAATTGCCGAGGAATGCCGGTCATCAGGTAGAATTTGGTCGTGTAATTGATTTCCTTTTCGAAGCACAACCGGGCGATTTGGTGTTTTTTGAAAACCCTGAACGCGAAATAGTCCATGTTGGAATCTTACTCAATACGCATCAAATCATTCACGTTTCGGGCTGTGTAAGAATTGATTCGATAGATTCCCAAGGCATTATTTCCTCAAAAACGGGAGACTATACGCATACACTGCGTGTGATTAAGCGGATTATTTAGAGAGAACCTATTTTCAGAAGGCCAAGTAAAAAGCCCACTACTCCAATAGCAATAATGATAAAGCCGGTGATTTGATTCAAAATTTTCAATTCACGCATGTTCATTTTATTCCTGAATCGACTTACCAAAAAAGTAAGTATGCTCCACCACGTAAATGCACCTCCCAAAATGGACAAAATACCAATTATCGAAACGTATAATGTGGTATTGTTACCAATAAATTCAAATCGTGCAAAAAGTGCAATTAATACAAAAAGAACCAGTGGATTAGAAAGCGTTAGCCCAAATGAAGTTGCAAAGTCACCAAGCAGCGAATGCTTGAGCGTTTCGTTCGGTTTTGGTTGCGTAGCCGGATTAGTTCTGAAAATATAATATCCAAAGCCAGCTACTACAATACTCCCGATTAATTGAATGGCAAAACGGTGAATTTCAATAAAATCCAATACGAAACTAAGGAAGAAGAGAGTAATTATTGTGTAAATTAAATCGGAGAATGTAGCGCCCAAACCGGTTACAATGCCATACTTTTGCCCCCGGTTCAGGGTTCGTTGTATGCATAACATACCAATTGGTCCCACCGGTACCGATATGCATAATCCGATTAATATCCCCTTTACAATTATTTCTAACATGCTTTACCTTTAAATTTGGAACGCAAAGATAGCTTTTTTTTGCCATTTAACCACCAAAATGTAATGGCATGTTAACCGTTTATAAGGAATTATTACAATCTTTTTTGAGTTCACTACCTGAACTTTTTACTAAAATCCGAAATCATCAATTTTCTTTTCAAACTTCTCAGCTTCGGCCGGTTTATTGGCGGCGATCTGAGTTTTATTTCCCTCAACATAAATGGCAGCGTAGGGCTTTGCCGGACAGATGGACTCGCAGCCTCCGCAGCCGATGCAAATATTTTCGATAACTTCAGGAATGGTAAGTCCATTTTTGTATGGAACCATGTGTACTGCTTGTGTTGGACAATGCTCTGAACATGCTCCGCAATCCGTTTCGTCAACAGCTACGATACACTTATCTTTTCTGAATTTGGCAACCCCAATCTGAACAAGTTTCTTTTCCTCTATCGGCATCTCTTTTAATGCACCTGTAGGACACACCGAAGAGCAAATGTTACAATCGAAACTACAAAAAATATGAGTGGAGAAATTTAAATGCGGTTGCATTATGCCCGAAATACCGTACTGCAATACAGCCGGTTTCAGTACCTGCATTGGACATTTGTCAACACACAGCTGGCAACCGGTACATTTTGTATTGAAATGCTCAATAGATCCGGCTCCCGGAGGCATTATCGGAGTGCGGGTAAGTGTTGCGTCTTCTTTCTGCCCGGTAAGTGTTTTCGCGTTGGCAAAGGCCAGTGTAGAAATTACTGCGCCCGAAGTAAGCAAAAAAGTACGTCTGCTGCCATCCGTAGGAGTTTGCGACGCTTCTGCTTTCTGCTTCTTGTAGCCAAACTGATAGTTTACGCCGGATCTTTTACAAACGCTAAGGCAGTTGTAGCAACTTACGCAGCGAGACTGATCCACTGTCATTGCATCACTGTCGATACATTGCGATTTGCATGATTTTTCACAGGCACCACATTGATTGCACGACGATTCGTTGATGGAAATGCGAAAAACAGATAGTTTGGACAGTAAACCCAATGAAGTTCCCACCGGACAAACAGTATTGCAATACAACCGACCCTGAAACCACGACATAACACTTATCAACACGAAAAAGAAAAGTGTTATTCCAAAAGCTACAGGTACAAATGTAAGCTGTTCCACTTTGAAAACAGAATAGTTGCCCATACTGCTAAAAATGGCTGCTATTCCATTGTTGGCGAACAATACTAATGGGCGTAGTAGTTGCGAAACAATACGTCCAAAGATGCTGTACGGATCAAGTTGTACTACTAAAAACGAGCTACCAATAACAAAGATAAGTACCGTTAACGCCAAAATCGAATACCGCAAGATATTTTGAGGTTTCTGATATTTATAACGAAACTTCTTTTTTTTCTTCGAAAAAAAACGTGATTTTCGGGCAGCAATATCCTGAAATATTCCCAAAGGACAGATCGTTGAACAGTATATTCGGCCAAAAAGAAGGCTTATAACTACTAGTACAGCAATAATAATCATGTTTAACGAGAGTAATGCCGGTATCCATTGAATTTTGAGCAATGCATGCATTTGCATTGGTAATTTGCCCGTGAAATCAATTAAATACAGAAAGATAGGAAGAAAGAAAAGGATTGCAAGTGCAACTCTGATATTTTTCAGATACTTCATTTTAGTAATGTACAATTAGTGATAAAAGTGATGCTGATGAGACGAAAATCTTTTGATAGCAGTTACTTATAATTTTATCTTTTTAACGTTCAGTTTTTCAAGATTCTGAGTTCCTATCTTTAGTTTTTCGGCCATAGCTATGTAACGTACATCGGCTATATTTGTAGGTTGTACTTGTGCAAACATTTTCATGGCAGCAGTATCGGCAGCCACAAAATCCGGCGAAATAATCAGCGATTTTAATGTTACTGCATCGGCTTCGGTCTTTCCCTGAGGCCCATTTGACTTCATAATGCGGTAAGCATCAACAATATTAAGTGCTGGTTTTTTGTAGATAGTCGCAGAGTCGGCTATGCATTGGTGTAAGTCGTTGGAATGAAAAAACTGTCTGTCCCAGACTATTCCCATTAAATTTTTCATCGATATGGAGTTTTTTGCACCACCATGATGTTTCAGAACGGGTACGTTAAACCATACATCGCAGTCGAGTATAGCTTTATGAATTTTAGCTGTTTTTAGTTGAACCCCCTTCGGAACCTGAACTTCGCGGTAATAAGATTCATCGTTGCCGGGTACCATTTTTCCACCCGCTTTCTCTACTGCGGCCTTGATTCCACTGTTTGTATAGCATTTCTGCCAATCCTGACAGGTATGATCAAAAACTAGAACTTCAGCAGCTCCTGCACTCTTGCATAGCTTAATTAAAGCACCTACAAGTTCAGGATTGGTATTGGCAGCCATTTCAGGTTTCTTATCCCAACCGATGTTCGGTTTAATAACTACTTTTTGTCCTTTTTTTACGTATTTGCCAATTCCGCCTAACTCTTTCATGGCTTTGATAAGCATAATTTCAGGTTCGCCACCCATAACTGCCACCATATCAACACCTGTTTGAACAGATATTTTGCTCGCCGCTGTAGTGCTTGCGGCAAGTGTACCGGGTTTGAATATACTGGCAAGGCCTACAACTGCTGCCGATTTAAAAAAATCTCTTCTTTTCATAATGACTTAATAGTTAATTAAATAATAATAAAATTAAAATGATTAAAAAAATGTATGGAACTAATAACGAATTATTTTTTTACTACTAACGCACTTATTTCCCACAACATATAGATAGGTAAGAATACCACCATCAAAGTAAATGGGTCGCCTGAAGGAGTTATAACCGCTGATAAAATTAAAAGAATTATAACAGCGTGTTTTCTGAATTTTGTGAAAAATGCACGCTTTAAAATACCTAATTTGGATAAAATCATTGATAATAATGGTAGCTCAAAAACCAATCCCATAATGAAGCAAAGCATCAAAAAACTATCCATATACGAATCGAGCGAAACGCTATTTTCAATATATGAGCTTAAATTGTATCCTGCTAAAAATCGCAATGTGAGTGGGAAAACCATCAGATAACCAACGGTAACACCCATATAAAAAAGAATATTGCCAAAGAAAAATGCTACACCGGTGTTTCTGCGCTCGTGGCTATACAGTGCCGGTTTTACAAATACAAAGAGTTGATAAATAATAAACGGAAAACCGGCCACTAATGCCAACCACAGTGAAGTAGACATGTGGATGAAAAACTGAGAAGAAAGATTGATGTTGATGATCTTTACTTGAAATTTGCCAATGCAGAAGTCTGGAAAAATCGGGTACTTGGCGCTCAACCGATTCATCCATTCGTAGAGAAAAAAATTATCCCTACTAGGAGCAAGAATCAAGTTGTCAAAGATTTCTTTCATGTATGAGAAAAATCCCAGAGCAAGGATAGCGATAAAGGCAGCTATTCTGAACAGGATTTTTCGTAAATCATCGAGATGATCCCAAAAGGTCATTTCACTTTCAGCAATTTCGTTCATGCTTACTTGGTTGTATCTTGTTTTTCGTCGTCTTTAATGTCTTTTTTTATCTCATTCTCTACATCGTTAAGTCCATCCTTAAAGTTTTTTACTCCTTTTCCTACTCCTTTCATTAATTCCGGAATTTTTTTTCCTCCAAATAATAAAAGTACTATTAAAGCAATGATGATTATTTCGCCTGTGCCTAAATTTAGAAACATTAAGTGATTCATATAGATGTGTTTTATGTAGTTATAACTATTTCATAATTGAAACGTGCTGTAAAAATACAACTATATTTTTTAATTGAAGAATAAAAAAATCTAAATAAATACTCATAATGTCAATTCTTATGCAAAATAATGTATAAATATTTAAGTTGCTATCCCTGAAAATGATAAAGAGCTCAAAATCATTCGACTTTGAGCTCTTTATCTGTGATAATACTGTTTTCTAATTGATAATTTCAAATCCGGTATACGGTATCAATGCTTTTGGAATGCGGATACCTTCGGGTGTTTGATTGTTTTCAAGCAATGCAGCAACAATCCGAGGTAAAGCCATAGCACTTCCGTTCAGCGTATGAACAAGTTGTGTTTTTTTGTCATTTCCTTTGAAGCGACATTTTAAGCGATTGGCCTGGTAACTTTCGAAGTTGGAAACAGAACTAACCTCAAGCCAACGTTCTTGTGCGGCTGAATATACTTCAAAATCGAATGTAAGTGCAGACGTAAAACTCATATCGCCGGCACACAGACGAAGAATGCGCCAAGGTAATTCTAATTTTTCAACCAGTGTTTGTACGTAATTTACCATTTGGTCAAGCGTTTCGTACGATTTATCCGGATGTTGAATTTGTACAATTTCTACTTTGTCGAATTGGTGCAAGCGGTTTAATCCACGTACATCTTTGCCATACGAACCGGCTTCACGGCGGAAACAGGCTGAGTAAGCTGTATTTTTGATGGGCAATTCACTTTCGGAAAGAATTACATCTCGGTAGATATTTGTAACCGGAACTTCTGCTGTAGGTATTAAATATAAATCGTCCACAGTACAGTGGTACATTTGGCCTTCTTTATCAGGTAATTGTCCGGTCCCATAACCCGAAGCGGCATTTACCACGTAAGGTGGTTGAACTTCAAGGTAGCCGGCAGCAGTTGCGTTATCCAGAAAGAAGTTTATCAATGCGCGTTGCAGACGCGCGCCTTTTCCTTTGTAAACAGGAAATCCTGCACCCGAAATTTTTACACCCAATTCAAAATCAATCAAGTCGTATTTTTTAGCTAAATCCCAATGAGGAACAGCATCGGTAGGTAGAGTTGGCATTGCACCACCCGAGCGTTCTACAAGGTTGTCTTCGGCGTGTCTTCCTTCGGGAACGCTTGCGTGAGGTAGATTTGGGATTTGAACCAATAGCTCGTTCAGTTTTTGTTCGGCATCTCCCTGTTGGTCGCCCAGCAATTTGATGATTTCTTTTAGCTCACTAGTTTTTTCTTTGGCTTGAGTTGCTTCAGCTTGTTTGCCTTGTTTCATAAGCATACCGATTTCTTTCGATAGATTATTCAATTCGGCCGAAGCTGTATCTACCTTTACCTGAGATGCTTTGCGTGTATTGTCTAACTCTATAACCTGAGCAATAATAGCCTTGCCATCGAAATGTTTTTTAGCCAAACGGGCAATTACCTCGTCTGTATTTTCGGTAATGTATTTGAGTGTAAGCATAGTTCTGTTGTTTTAATCGTTGAATTGTTTTAATCGTTGAACTGATAACTGTTTACTGTTCACTGAAAAAAGAAATCTCCCGCAATTTTACACGGATGTAAAACAACAGGAGATTTATGTGTGATGCGTATCGACTAGCTTTTAGTTAGCTACTTCGATAGGTTTTACAGAAACAAATGACTTGTTGTCTTTCTTTTTTCTGAATTCTACGATTCCATCAACTAGTGCAAACAAAGTGTGGTCTTTTCCCATACCAATGTTTTGACCAATGTGGTGTACTGTTCCGCGTTGACGTACTATGATGTTACCTGCTTTAGCAAATTGACCACCGTAAATTTTAACGCCAAGTCGTTTGCTTTCCGATTCACGACCGTTTCTTGAGCTACCCGCCCCTTTCTTATGTGCCATTTTCTTCTAATTTTTTTTCGGTTAAGCTACAATTTCTTTGATAAATAATTCTGTGAAATCTTGACGGTGACCGTTACGTTTGCGGTAACCTTTACGACGTTTTTTGTGGAAAACGATTACTTTTTCGCCACGTACGTGCGATAATACTTCACAAACTATTTTTGCACCTGCAACTACGGGAGCACCTACTGTGATAGCACCTTCGTTGTCTATCAATAATACTTTGTCAAATTCTACTACAGCGCCTCTGTCGGCTTCTGCCATGCGATGGATATACAGTCTTTTTCCGGCTTCCACCTTGAACTGTTGTCCCAAAATTTCTACGATTGCGTACATTTTTTAAATGACTTTTCTGATTACATCGGGAAGGTGAGGTGCCGTTGGCATTGCTGCTTTTTTACCTTATCCGAAATTGAGGTGCAAAATTACACATTTATTTTTAATCTACAAAGTGTTTCTGTAAAATGATTTACAATAATCTTGTGATTTTAGACTGACTTTTAGATTATTAGTTTGCTGTACGAAAAACCTGTTGCTCAACCAATTTTTACCGAGGTCATTGTTAATGAACCCATCACGGCTTTATCATTGAAAAATGAAACTTCCTCATCCTCTTTTTTTAGTGCCAATGCGTATAGCAGAGGTAAATAATGATCGGCCGATGGTACAGCCATTTCAACTGCTTTTCCCAATGATTTGTAATTGATTAGCTCGTTGTGCTTGTTGCCTGAAATTAGTTTTTTTACTGTTTCGTTTGCTTCAATTGTCCAGTCGTAACCGTATTCCTGATCATCAGGTTTGTCCCAGGCAACCTGACGAAGGTTGTGAACAATGTTACCGCTACCGATAATCAATACACCTTTATCCCTCAATGATACTAGCTCTTTTGCTAACTCATAGTGCTCTTTGGGAGATTTATTGTAATCCAGACTTAATTGAATAACAGGAATGTCAGCTTTGGGGTAAATGCGTCTGATAACACTCCATGCGCCATGATCCAATCCCCATTTTTCATCGGGCAATACGGGAGAGCTTTTGATTAAATTTATAGCTTCTTTGGCTAGTTCAGGATTTCCGGGTGCAGGATAATTTATTTCATAGAGTTCCCGTGGAAACCCACCAAAATCGTGAATGGTTTTGGGCTGTTGCATGGCTGTGATCTGTGTTCCGCGCGTTTCCCAGTGTGCTGAAATACAAATAATCGCTTTAGGCACAGGTAATGTGTCGCCCATGTCCCGCCATGTTTGTACAAATTCATTTTCTTCTATGGCATACATTGGACTTCCATGACCAACAAACAGCACGGGCATACGCCCGGTGTTTTCAGATATATCAATTGACTTCATGTTTTTTTGCAGAATTATTCATAAATATATATGAATGACAAATTTATGAATAATATCTTAAGATGTACTGTTTTATAAAAATAAACGAAACTCAAAAATCAATGAGTTTCGTTTGTTTGTTAAGTTTCACAAGTTAGTTTTCGCTTAAATTTTTCAATCTTCCCAAGCCTTTATCCCAGTCTTTTCCCATTGATTTTTCCATATTCATAAATAAATTCATGATGTTGAAAGGATAGGGCATAGTACCTGTCATTCCCCAGGTAGCTTTTGTTCCATTGCCTTCGGGACTGAGTTTTACAAAACCTTTTCCGTGGCTTTCCTGAGGTTCAATGAAGACTAATTCGGTTTCAAAAAGCGTTGGTTTTTCGATGCGGGCAATGGTTTGACTTCCTTTGCCTACCTCTTTGCCATCCCAACTTTGTTTGGCACCAATGGTTCCGTCGGTTCCACTCATTTCTTTTTTCATGTTGGGGTCGTAATCATTCCACGGACTCCATTTGTCTATCGCTGTCAGGCTATTAGCATTTGCCCAAACGCTGTCGATAGGTGCATTGATGGTGATTGATTTCTCGTAAGCAAATTCTTTTGAAACAAATAAAGCGATAATTAAAATTAATCCTACGATGGTTGCGAGTACAATACCAATGATTTTTAAAGCTTTCATCATAATGTAGATTTTCTATAGATTATTTTTTTTATGATATGTTTTTGATTCAACACATTCTAAGCCTAAAATGTTGACGGAATGCGCAGTAAAATGTAATTATTCCGTTGCATTTTTATAATAACCAATAAGCAGGACTATTTTATCGAATAGATTCCAAACTTTTTCTCAAGTGCTGCAGTTCGATAATTGAATATTTGTTTGAGTTTCGACCGGATAATGAGTTTGTTGGCAATTGCTCCAATCACTCCTAAAGGTGTTTGATAACTGACAATATCCGTCATCAAGACTCCGTTTTCTATCGGGAGAATAAAGTGTTGGTGATGCCACATGGCGTAAGGTCCAATGCGCTGCTCGTCGATAAAGAATTCTTTGTCGCGAATATGTGTAATTTCGGTTACCCAGGTAGTTTTTATGCTCAGGAGCGGACTCACTTTATAGCCGATAATCATTCCTTCGTACATTTTATCCGACGGCTGCTCGGTATTCATTATATCAAAGCCCATGTAGGCAGGTGTTATTTCTTTGAGGTTGGTGGGTGAGGAGATGAAATCCCAAATTTCGTCAATGGATGTATTGATTTTTTGCTCGTTGTGAAATTGATAAAAAGCCATAGCTGATTTTATTTAGTTTTAATTTTAAAAATAAAACCCCCTCAAACACAAATAGTTTAAGGGGGTTTCAAAATTTCAGAAGAAAAGACTATTCTCTGATGTTTGGTTTTTCAAGTCCGTAGCCCATTTTTTTGTCTTCTGCTTTGAGCAAGAAAGCAAAAACAATGGCTAATATTCCGAAGCAAGAAAATATAAGCATAGGAATGGTGTAGTTATATTGTGTGATGATTTGCTCTTTTCCTTCTACCATTTTAGTAATCGTACCGGTGATGCAATATTTGTCAAGCACATAGCCAATCAACAACGGCACGCCCATTAATCCCCAGTTTTGAACCCAAAAGGTCATGGCGTAAGCCGTTCCGAGTTTGCTCTCAGGAATAATTTTAGCAATTGCAGGCCACATAGCCGATGGAACTAATGAGAATGCAATTCCTAGTACCATTACAAGTCCGATAGCGATTGGAAAACTGTTGAGCGAAGGTATTGAGAATAGTAAATGCACACAAACTAAAATGATTGAACCGATAATCATAATGGTGGCTCCTTTTCCTTTTTTGTCGGAAATACCACCAAAAACAGGTGTTAGCAGCAAAGCACTAAATGGCAATAGCGCTGGGATATAACCGGCATAGGTGTCAGGAACATCAAATTTCTGAACAATCAGGTTGGTCGCAAATTTAATAAATGGGAAAACGGCTGAGTAGAACAGCACGCAAAGAATGGCGATGTACCAAAATGCTTTGTTTTTTGCAATATCTGTTACATCCGAAAATTTGAACTCTTCGTCGCTTGCAATTCCTGCATCAGATTCTTCCTGATCTAATTTTTTATCTAAAACGGTGAAGAAAATAAATACTAATAATCCAATCAACAACAATACGATAGAGAGAAGAACAGGTGAACTTACATTTTTTGTCAGGTTTACGAGTGGTAGTGGAGTAAACATGGCCAATGCAGTCCCGATACGACCGGTAGAAGTGTTTAATCCGATAGCCAGTGCCATCTCTTTGCCTCTAAACCAACGAACTACGGCTTTGTTGGCAGCAATACCGAACATTTCGCAACCAACTCCGAAAATACCAAAACCTAATCCTGCATAAAGTGCTGATTTCGCAGTGCCGTTAAAAACCTGCCACGATCCGATGGAGAATTCTACAGTTCCGTCGACGTGCCCCGAAATAGCCCAGTATTTAATTCCTGCTCCAAATAACATAATAAATATGGCGAGGATGCCGGTGAAACGGGTTCCTAATTTATCAAGAATCATTCCGCTGAAAATCAACATTAAAAGGAATACATTGAACCAACCGTATCCACTTGTAAATAGACCATAATCAGAAGCCGACCACGATAATTTGCCTTGTAAACTTTCCTGCAACGGTGCCATTGCATCGGTAAGATAATACATACACATCATGGTAAATGATACCAATATCAGTACCACCCAACGTGCGGATTTTGATTCGCGAAGTGAAGATTTTTGTTCCGTCATAAACTATTTGTTTTATTGATTTGTTTTTGAATTATTAATTTGCACGTGAAATGACTAACGATTGAAGCATTTTACATTTATGGCGCACAAAACTACTGAAAAAAATCATTTGTTGAGCATAACTGACAAAATTTCCGATATAAATACAAATTTGGGGTTTCGGTACTGTTTTTGACGTACACAACAAAGAATTTTACCAACTATTTTATACTTAATTATTGATTTAGAATTCTCATTTCTTAGTTTTTTATTCCTATTTTTGTAAAACAATAATATCACAAATAAGTGAGGTCTTAACTTACCAATTTACTGAACTCGAAAGTCAAACCAATCAAACTACGAATATATGACAGTCAACTATTCAGAACAATTACATAATGTGCTTTTGTACAGTTCGCAAGAAGCCGAACGATTGGGCAATAACTATGTTGGCCCCGAGCATTTGCTGTTGGGCATCTTACGTAATGGTAGCGGAAAAGCCATCGATATATTAAACGGATCGCATGTGAGTTTATCTAAAATAAAACAAACGATAGAAAGTCAAATACGCACCGATCTAGAACCCAGCGGCCAAGAAATTCCAACACTGAAAAGTACGGAAAAGATAAAAAAGATTATGGAGTTAGAAACCCGTTCATTGTCGGCCGAAACAGCTGATACCGAACATTTACTTTTAGCTATTTTGAAAGAAAAAAATAATTTGGCAGGCGATATTTTATCGGCTGAGCACTTAACATACGATCAGGCCAAGGCATTTATCGAAAAACCAGAAATTATTATGGGTTCGAGCTTTTCGGATGATGATGAAGATGATGAAGACCCACGTCAAAAAAAGAAACCAAGTTCGGCAGCGGGTGCAAAACAAAGTGATACCCCTGCGTTGGATACTTTTGGAACCGATATTACCAAAGCGGCACTCGAAAATCGTTTAGATCCGATAGTTGGTCGTAATAAAGAAATTGAACGATTGGCACAAATTCTGAGTCGTCGTAAAAAGAATAATCCTGTTCTGATTGGCGATCCCGGAGTGGGAAAATCGGCCATTGTTGAAGGACTAGCATTGCGCATTATTCAACGTCGAGTATCGCGTGTGCTTTTTGACAAGCGTGTGGTATCGCTGGATATGGCTTCTATTGTGGCGGGTACAAAATACCGTGGACAATTTGAAGAACGTATTAAAGCTATTTTGAATGAGTTGACAAAAAATCCTGATGTGATTTTGTTTATCGACGAGATTCACACCATAGTAGGAGCAGGTGGTGCACCGGGTTCGCTCGATGCTGCCAATATGCTGAAACCGGCGTTGGCTCGTGGCGAAATTCAATGTGTGGGTGCTACTACTTTGGATGAATATCGCAAAAGTATCGAGAAAGATGGTGCGTTGGAACGTCGTTTCCAAAAAGTAATGGTTGACCCGACCACAGCCGATGAAACCTTGCAAATATTGGAAAATATCCAAGATCGATATGAATACCACCACAATGTGCGTTATACGCCCGAAGCTATCAAGGCTTGTGTGCGTTTGACCGACCGCTACATTACCGATCGCTGTTTCCCCGATAAGGCTATTGATGCATTGGATGAAGCCGGATCGCGTGTTCACATTGGTACTGTTTCAGTTCCCGCAGAAATAGAGGAATTGGAAAAACGCATTGAGGATTTAAAGAAAGAAAAACTAAAAGTTCTGTCGGAACAAAGATATGAATTGGCTGGTCCCATTCGCGATCAGGAAAAACAAACGCAATATCAACTCGAAGACGCCATAAAACGTTGGGAAGAGGAAGCGCAACTTCACCCCGAAACGGTTGATGAAGAGCAAGTGGCCGAAGTAGTGGCTATGATGTCGGGCATTCCGGTACAACGTATTGCTCAAGCCGAGGGTTTGAAATTGCGTCAAATGAAAGATGTTTTGCAAAGTAAGGTTATCGGACAAGACGAAGCGGTGAATAAAATTGTAAAAGCCATTCAGCGAAATCGTATAGGATTGAAAGATCCGAACAAGCCGATTGGTTCGTTTATTTTTCTTGGACCTACAGGTGTTGGTAAAACTCATCTGGCGAAGATTTTGGCAGAGTTTATGTTTGATAGTGCTGACTCGCTGATTCGTGTAGATATGAGCGAATACATGGAGAAATTCAGTGTTTCGCGTCTTATCGGAGCACCTCCGGGATATGTGGGTTATGAGGAAGGTGGTCAGTTGACCGAGAAAGTTCGCCGTAAACCTTATTCAATTATTTTGCTCGACGAAATTGAAAAAGCTCATGCCGATGTATTCAATATCCTATTGCAGGTAATGGACGAAGGTCGCTTGACGGATAGTTTAGGTCGTCGAATTGATTTCAAGAATACGATTATCATCATGACTTCCAATGTGGGAACACGTCAGTTGAAAGATTTTGGTAAAGGTGTTGGTTTCACCACATCTACCACCTCTGAGGGTGATTCGGAATTCTCTCGCGGTGTCATTCAAAAAGCGTTGAACCGTACCTTTGCTCCCGAGTTTCTGAACCGTGTGGACGATGTAATTATGTTTGATCAATTGAGCAAAGATTCTATCGCATCCATTATCGATTTGGAACTGAAAGGAATTTTCGGTCGAGTAACAGCCATGGGTTATAAACTTGAACTAACCAAGGAAGCCAAAGATTATATTGCTGAAAAAGGATATGATGTTCAATTTGGTGCTCGTCCGCTAAAACGTTCTATCCAAAAATATCTGGAAGACGAATTGGCAGATGTTGTGTTGGGAGGTGAACTGGAAGCCGGCGATACTATTATGATGGAATTAGAACCGGAAACTAAAGTAATCAAAGCAAAAATTGTAAAACCAACTATTGCCTTAAATTAAGAGTTGTTTTCAATAGATAAATCGAAAATCCCTGCTACAGTTGATGTGGCAGGGATTTTTTGTGATATGTTATTGTAAGTGATTAAGACAAAATTATTTATTTGGAGCTTTTTCAAGGGCTACTTTTATTGCGTCTCTGAATATATTATACGACCACGTAGCACCGGTTATAGCATCTACCTGTTCAAGTTTTTTCGATTGGTTGAATTTTTCAGTATATGCTTTTATACCTTTTAAATCATTTCTGCATTGCTGAATATATTCAGGATTATCTTTAAAATGTTGCTCGTAGTCGGGTCCAAAAACTTCATTTTTATCCTTATCTATAATCTGAAAAGTAAGCTTGACGATTTTGTCATTTTTTATCTCCAAAGTGGCTTGTCCCCAATAAGGTTCGCCTTTATACTTTGACTGCGATTCGCCTGTATATGTTCCATCTTTATACTGTTTTTTTACACTCATAGTTCCTGAACTTAGAGCTATGGCCAATGATATCAGAACTAAAACTCGTAATTTTTTCATTGTATTTCTTTTTAAATGTTACTAGATTTTTGGAGTGGCAAAAATAGAGATAAATTTTTACAATTACCAGAGTTGTACTGTTTTTTTTAGTTGTAAAACAACAATTACTTTCTGCTACCTGTAAATTATTGAGTTGGTAATGTACAGTAAGTAAGATTCTCAAGCTAGAGCTTCCTACAATTCTGCGGCAAGTTAAATTTGTAAGCGAGAGGCTGCTGCAGCACCACGAGTGGTTAAATACGCAAGCGAGAGGCTCCTGCAATTTTGCAGCGAGTTAAATGCGCGAGCGAGAAGTTGCTGCAAAACCACGAGTAGTTAAATATGCAAGCGAGAAGCTCCTGCAATTTTGCAGCGACTTAAATACGCAAGCGAGAGGCTGCTGCAGAATTGCAGCAATCATAACTCAAAAGTGCGTCGTACTAATACGAACGATCCAAACAAAACTGCGGCGCTCATTCGTACTAGTACGAACGACCCATGCAAACTGCAGCACTCATTCGTACTAGTACGAACGACCCATGTAAAACTGCAGCGCTCATTCGTACTAGTACGAAGCAATGCTGCAAAACTGCAGCGCTCGTTCGTATCAATACAGCGTTTTGGAAGCTCTTCTGAGGTGACCTGGTATCTTGTTTTTCTAATTCGTATATCTTTTATGCCCCGAGATGTACTTTCCATAAACTATGGGTAGGCAGCCAAGCAGCTAATGATTCCGAAAAAAATGGAATTTTCTCAACAAAATCAATGGCATCCCGTTAATATGTTGTATTTTTGTTCATCTCATAAAAGGCGGTAATATTACATCGCACTTTAATTATCTGTTATACTCAAAAACAACACATTATTTATCCTACTCATTATGAATCCAAAAGTAAAAAAAGGACTCGTCGTTGGTCTGTCGGTTTTCGCAGTAATTTTTGCTGCCTTACTTATCTTGCCTTTTGCGTTTAAAGGTAAAATCGTAAAACTCGCTCAAGAGCAGATAAATGCTAAGCTTGACGCAAAAGTTGATTTTGATAATCTTAGTTTGAGTTTTATTCGTAGTTTTCCGAACGCTTCGGTGCGGTTTGAGAATTTGAGAATCGTGGGAGTGGGGGAGTTTCAAAAAGATACTTTGCTGTCCTCCGAAAATATTGATCTTGAATTGAATTTAAGTAGCTTATTTTCCGATAAGGGATATGAAATTCGCAAGTTTGAGGTTGATAATTCACGTGTGTTTGCACATGTATTGGCCAATGGAAAGTCCAACTGGAACATTATGAAAACTGATTCAACAAAAGCTGTTGATACTTCGGCCATGAGTTTTAATATGAAATTAAAAAATGTTGTTCTTGATAATGCCAATATTGTTTATCTGGACGAACAAGGCAAGATGAAAGCGGAGATATTAAACCTAAACCATCATACTTCGGGCGATTTTACTGCAGATAGTTCGTTGTTGAAGACCAAAACTACGATTGAAGCACTTAACTTTACAATGGACGGTGTGCCTTATCTCAGCAAAGCGAATGTGGAGCTTAATGCCGATATCAATGCTAATCTGAATAAAATGATATTTACCTTTTCCGAAAATTCTTCTCGTATCAATGCCATACCGTTTGCCTTTGCCGGTTGGGTGAAGATGCTTGACGATGGTTACGATATGGATTTGACCCTCGATGCTAAAAAAGTAGATTTTAAAGCTATTTTGTCAATGATCCCAGCTATTTATGCTAATTCGTTCGAAGGAATGAAAGCCGGTGGAGCTGTAAACATGACTGGATTCCTGAAAGGTAAAATGATAGGTGATAATTATCCTGCATTCGATTTTAAACTTACTGCTGTAAATGGTTGGTTCCAATATCCAAGTTTACCAAAATCGGTTCAGAATATCAACGTGGCTGCTCATATTACCAACCCTGGCAAGACGCTTGATGCTACAGTTGTTGATATTTCTAAGTTCTCGTTGGTGATGGCTGGCAATCCTTTTTCGGCTCAAATGCGCGTGGCTTATCCAATGTCTGACCCTGAATTGCTGATGAAAGCCGTTGGTAAAATCGATTTGGGCTCGGTGAAAGATATTTATCCACTCGAAGCAGGAACAAAACTGAATGGTGTGCTGGATATGAACCTCGACTTGGGCGGTCGCATGTCGTATTACGAAACGAATCAGTATGACAAATTCAAATTTGGAGGTAAGTTGAATGTTAGTAACATGTTGCTAAAAATGAAAGCCTTGCCGCAAGATGTAGCCATCTCGAAAGCCAATATGGTATTCAATAATCGATATGTCGATTTGGCTGCTTTGCAAATGAAAATTGGTCGTAATGACATTTCAGCAACCGGTAAACTCGAAAACTTTGTAGCTTTTGCGCTTCACAATAAAACGCTGAAGGGAACGTTGAACATGCAATCGAACTACTTCAATGTGAGTGATTTTATGACGGCCGATGCCGCTGCACCTGCTGCTTCAACAGCAAAGCCGGGCACTGCTGCTAAGTCAGCACCGTTGACTGTGGTAGAAATTCCTAAGAATATTGATTTCACTATGCAAGCTGATTTCAAACAACTGCAATACGAAAAAATGAATTTTGCAAATGCCAAAGGGGTGTTGAGAGTGCTTAATGGTGATGTGAAATTTCAGAATATGAGCACCCAGGCTTTTGGTGGAAATATTCTGATGAATGGTATGTATAGTACTGCAGATCCTAAAAAACCATCGGTTAACTTCGATATGAATATCACTGATGTCTTATTTACCGAAATGTTTAAACAAGTGGAAACTTTGCAAAAATTTGCCCCTGTTTTCGAGAAAGCTGCCGGTAAATTCTCTACTAAATTGTCTTTCAACTCTTTGTTGCAAAAAGATATGATGCCTGATTTAGCGAGCCTGATTGGTAATGGGTCATTCTCGACTAAATCAGTTGGGTTAAGTAATGTGCCTGCTCTTACTGCCTTGGCAACAAGTCTGAAACGCTCTGATTTAGCTTCGACAACAATAAAAGATTTGGGTTTCCTTTTTGAAATAAAAGATGGAAAATTGAATACTAAACCTTTTGATGTGACCGTAGGTGGCATCAAAATGAATCTTGGTGGAACTACAAGTCTTGATAAATCTATAGCCTATTTGGGTAAAGTACAATTGCCAAGCAGTATGAATTTAGGTAAATTCTCTACTGTAGGTTTAAAAATTGGCGGAACATTTATGAAACCAAAAGTAGAACTTGATTTGGCAAGTACACTCAACTCTTTAATGGGTGATGCCAAAGCTAAGGTGACTGACGAAGTAAACAAGCAAGTTGATAATACTAAGGCTAAAGCTCTTGAAGAGGCTCGCAAACAAAAAGATGCTGCATTGAAAGCTGCACAGGCCAAAGCAGATCAGATACGCGCTCAGGCTCAACAATTAAGTGATAAATTGATAGCTGAAGCTCAAAGTCAGGGCGATCAATTGGTGGCAAAAGCCAGCAACCCTATTACAAAAAAACTGGCGCAGGTCAGTGCTAAAAAAATAGTGGACGAAGCTAATAAAAAAGCTGCCGATATGAATGCAAAGGCAGAAGCAGAAGCTACTAAATTGATACAAAGTGCTAACGGAGTGAATCCCTAGTGACTGATTTATTCTTGAAAGTACGGTGAGATTTTGTAAATGAACAAGGTCTTGCCGCATTTCTTCAAGTCTAAATTTATAGTTATTGCGCTAGTGTTATGTTAGGTTTATTTTGATGGTAGGTATCAATTGCCGTCCCATTTATGGGACGGATAATAAATAGTTATATTTGGCTAAAGCCAAGATATTTGTGTAATCTTCCATCCGTCCCATAAATGGGACGGCAATTAATTGTCGTTTAATATAACACTAGTTGGACATCTTACTTTACAAAAATATTGAACAAAATACCCCGATGAAATTTAAGTTGATTTTCTTTTCTCTTTTTCTATGCATTTCTCTTTTCGGCCAACGCGCGGTAGAAGCTGATGCACTTTTCAATAGCAAACAATATACAAAGGCACGTGGCATTTATGAAACATTATTGAAGCAGAAACCCAATGATGCAAAATATAATTTCAGATATGCTCAGTGTTGCTATGAGTTGAAGGATGCTGAGCAAGCAATACCTCACTTCGAAATGGCCGGCTCTAAGTTTCCGCAACGTGATATGTATCTGGGCGAACTCTACTTTACAACTTATCGCTTTGATAAATCGGTAATTGCCTACCAAAATTATGTGGCAACATTAAAACCTGATGACAGTAAAATTCAAGAACTGCAAAGTAAAATAGCTAAGTCGGAAAGGGCTGCCCGTTTACTCACTAAAGTGGAGGATATAGCTATTGTTGATAGTATTTTGGTAGATAAAACAGACTTTTTACGTTTTTACAAAACGAGTAGCGAATTGGGAACGATAAATCAAAGCTTGTTGAAACTGAATGCCCGGCGGACTGTTGATAAAATCACGTATACCACGCAACGTAAGGATAGGGTTTATTATTCCGATTCAATTCACGGTCAAATGGATTTATTTACTTCTTACAAATTGTTTGATACCTGGTCGACTCCAGTTTCAGTATCGAAGGTGATTAATACCTCAGCTAATGAAAATTATCCATTTCTTTTGCTCGATGGTATTACTTTGTATTTTGCTTCAGACAATGAGAATTCAATTGGCGGATACGATATTTTTGTAACCCGCTACACACCTTCAACCGATAGTTTTTTAGCTCCCGAGAATGTCGGATTTCCGTTCAACTCCATGGCCAATGATTATATGATGGTTATTGATGAGCAGCGCAAACTCGGCTGGTTTGCTACCGACCGGAATCAAGTGGCGGGTAAAGTGATGATTTATACTTTTGTGCCGAATGAAAGTAAAACAATTATTCGGAGTGAGGATAAAGATTATGTCCGCTCGGTAGCACTTCTGAAAAGTTATCGCAAGAGCTCCAAAACGACTATGGAAAATACTGAAACAACTAAATCGGATGTGACGGAACCGAATAAGCAGATTGAATTTATTGTCAATGATTCGACTGTCTATACGCATCTGTCTCAGTTTAAATGTAGTGCCGCAATGAAAATTTGGAGTGAGAAAGAGAAAATTGCTAACGATTTGAAATTATCAAAAGCGAAACTTGACGCTTTACGTTTGCGATATGATAATGCTCAGACATCCGAAGAACGAAGTGCTATTGCACCTACAATTGGAGAACTGGAATCAAAAAATATTGAATTGGAATTATTGCTTAAAAAGAAAATAATGGAGCTTCGGAATGCAGAGAATGCTTTTTTGAAGAAATAATGAACAGGCTCTTGCAGGTTTGTTTTATAGCTAATCTATTCTGTTTCTCAGAACTTTTGTCTTTGCTATTTGTTTACTGGTTGATTAATCTAAATATTTAAAATGGAAAATGTAAAAATAGTAAAAGGCGGCCCTTATGTGGTTACTGGCGATTTTAAGCTAAACATGCTTTCGGGCGAAGTGAAAGATGTCACCGGAAAAACTTATCTTTGCAGGTGTGGGTACAGCAGTAATAAGCCTTTTTGCGATGGAGCACACGTAAAAAGTGATTTTGATAAATAGAATTACCAATTTTGCCAACAAACAGATAGGGGGAATCCTATCTGTTTGTTTTTTTATATACAATTGAAAATGATATAATGGCTCATAAATCATAAATAAATTTCAGTTAGTCAGATAAATATGTATTTTTACTTTCAGTTTTATTATTGAGACTAACTATTCTTTATGAAGGCTTAACGTTATTTCTGATATTTTGTAGTCGTAGTTCGATTTTTAAAGTTAATTTTGTCACCTTAAATAGATATTGATGGATAAATTACGTTTTCAGAGTTTTGGCAGTGGCAGTAGTGGAAATTGTTACTTTATAGGCAATGCATCAACCGGCATTTTGATAGATGCAGGTATTGGGGTGCGTTCTATCCGTAAATATTTGCGAAACATTGGATTAGATTTCGAAAATATTTGGGGAGTATTCGTTACCCACGATCATGCCGATCATATAAAAGCGGTAGGTCCATTGGGTGAAAAACACCGTATTCCTATTTATTCTACACGATTAGTTCATGAAGGAATTCAGAAAAGTTATTGTGTGACAGAAAAATTATATTCGAGCCGTAAGTTTATAGAGAAAGGACAAACCGTGGAGGTTGGTGACTTTAAAATTACCGCATTTTCAGTCTCTCACGATTCCACAGATAGTGTTGGTTACACGGTGGAATATAAAGAAAAAAGATTTACCTTTGCAACTGACTTAGGGTATGTATGTGAGGAGGTTGCATCGCATTTAGTTCAAGCCGATTACTTGGTGTTGGAAGCTAATTATGATGAGCAAATGTTAGAACAAGGTAGCTATCCGGTCTATCTGAAAAACCGTATTATTGCACAAACAGGTCATTTGAGCAATGAGCAAGCGGGACGATTTCTGGCTGCGAATTATAATGAACGGACACAACATATTTTTCTTTGTCATTTGAGTAAGGAAAATAATTTACCCGAAGTGGCATATACTACCATTCAAAACCATTTGGAGAGCCGGCAAGTTATTGTGGGTAAACACGTTCAACTTGTGACTCTGGATAGATTAACTCCATCGGAATTATATATTTTTTGATAGAATAAGTCGCTTAGATAACTGTGTCTGTCAACATACAAAGAAACTACTAACATTCAACTAAATAACCATGTCAAGCAATTTAGTCATTATCCCCACCTACAACGAAAAAGAAAACATCGAGAATATTATTCGCGCTGTTTTTAGTTTGCCATTAACTTTCCATGTTTTGGTCATAGAAGACGGTTCTCCTGATGGAACTGCTGCTATTGTTAAGAAGTTGCAAACAGAATTTTCTACTCAATTGTTTATGGTTGAGCGCAAGGGTAAGCTTGGCTTGGGAACTGCTTATATTGCCGGCTTTAAATGGGCTATTGAACGCAAATACGATTACATTTTTGAAATGGATGCCGATTTCTCGCACAATCCCAACGATTTACCAAAATTATACAATGCCTGTGCTAATCAGGGTGCTGATGTGGCTATCGGTTCGCGCTACGTTACGGGTGTAAATGTAGTAAACTGGCCTATGGGTCGTGTTTTGATGTCTTATTTGGCTTCGAAATATGTTCGGTTTGTTTTAGGAGTAAATATCTCTGATACCACTGCCGGATTCAAATGTTACAGACGTGAAGTGCTTGAAACCATCGAATTGGATAAAATCCGATTCAAAGGCTATGCTTTCCAGATTGAAATGAAATATACTGCTTTCGAATGTGGTTTTACTATTAAAGAAGTGCCTATTATATTCATCAATCGTGAACTTGGAACCTCCAAAATGAACAGTGGTATCTTTGGAGAGGCTTTCTTTGGCGTGGTACAATTGAAAATTAATAGTTGGTTCCGAAAATTTCCACAAAAGAAAATCAATTAATCCGCAGATATACTACTCAAATTATGAGCAAATTGCAAATTATCAGAAACGCCACTATTGTAAACGAAGGACGTACATTTATTGGCTCGGTTGTTATTGATGGTGAGTTGATTAAAACCATTTATGAAGGTAACGAAGTAATACAACTTTCCGAGCCGCATACCGAAGTTGATGCCACCGGTTTACTCCTTTTGCCGGGTCTCATCGACGATCAGGTTCATTTTCGTGATCCGGGACTGACGCACAAAGGCGATATCTATACCGAAAGTAAGGCTGCTGTAGCCGGCGGAATAACTTCGTACTTTGAAATGCCCAATACAAAACCTCAGGCTACAACTGTGGATATTTTAGAACAAAAATATACGCTGGCAGCCGAAAAATCGATGGCTAACTATTCCTTTTTGATGGGAGTTACCAACGATAATCTGGACGAGCTGAAAAAGGTAAATCCGCGGAATGTGGCCGGTTTGAAAATGTTTATGGGCTCTTCAACCGGAAACATGTTGGTGGACAATACCAATACGCTGAATCGTGTTTTTTCGGAAATTCCTTTGCTGATTGTCACGCACTGCGAAGATGAGGCAACTATTCAGCACAATATTCAACATTACAAAGAACTTTTAGGAGACGATATTCCTGTTAAGTATCATCCGCTGATTCGCAATGCCGAGGCATGTTACAAATCTTCAGCTTTCGCTGTGGAATTGGCCAAAAAATATAATTCGCGCTTGCATGTTTTTCACTTGTCTTCAGCTTTGGAAATGTCTTTGTTTTCCTCAGACAAACCATTGAGAGAGAAACGAATCACTGCCGAAGTATGTGTGCACCATTTGTGGTTTTCGGATGCCGATTATGTAAAATATGGTAACCGTATTAAATGGAATCCTGCTATTAAATCGGAAGTAGATCGCTTAGCGCTAATCGATGCTGTCAATTCGAACAAGATAGATGTTGTTGCTACTGACCATGCACCTCATTTACTTTCTGAGAAAGAAGGTTCATGCTTAACTGCTGCTTCGGGTGGACCGTTGGTTCAGCATTCGCTTGTGGCTATGTTGCAATTGGTAAAGCAAGGTGCATTTACGCTCGAAAAGGTGGTGGAAAAAATGTGTCACGCACCTGCCGATTTATTTCGAATTGAAAATCGTGGATTTATTCGTCCCGGGTTTTATGCCGACTTAGTGCTCGTGAATCCTAATGATGCCTGGACTGTAAGTACTGAAAATATACTTTACAAATGTGGTTGGTCTCCTTTTGAGGGTACTACTTTTGATGCTAAGGTGTTGAAAACTTGGGTGAATGGGCAGGCTGTATATGATGACGGTAAGTTTGACGAAACTGTCAGAGGCAAGAGATTGCTTTTTGAGATTTAATTCAGAGAATTTGTTGAAATGAAAAAGACCGGATTAATTTCGTTACTTGTTGTTTTTGTTTGTTTGGTAGCAATAGTTGGTTATTATTTAGTGAATAAGTCAGAAGTTGCAGCTGTAAAGGCCGTTGAGTACATTCATAATGAAGGTCAGACGCAGGGAACTACTTATTCAGCTACCTACCAACAACCCGATGGACGTGACCTGAAAGCTAAGATTGAAGAGCGATTGCAACAGTTTGAAATGTCGCTATCAACGTATAATCCTAATTCTATTATTTCGAGGATTAATAATAATGACCCAACCGTAAAAACCGATTTGGATTTTGAAACCATATTTTACGCTGCGCAGGAAGCTGCAGCGCGAACGGATGGTGCATTGGATATCACTGTAGGACCATTGGTTAAGGCCTGGGGATTTGCATTTGGAAACAACGACCATAGCAAATTACCAAAAGTATCGGAGTTTCTTCCTTACGTGGGCTACAAAAAGGTTCGTATTGAAAATCATAAAGTCATAAAAGACGATCCGCGAATTTTGATTGATGCTAATTCTATTGCACAGGGTTATTCGGTGGATGTTATAGCCAAACTGTTGAGCGACAATGGTTGCAAAAACTATATGATTGAAATTGGTGGTGAAGTAGCTTGTAAGGGATTGAATGCCAAGGGTGAAAAGTGGAAAATTGGGATTGACAAAGCCATTGATGATTCAACAAGTATGAACGAAGAGCTACAAACTATCCTCTCGATTACCGATTGCGCTGTCACCACGGCCGGTGATTACCGAAAGTTTTATATCAAGGATGGCAAAAAATACTCGCATATCATCAATCCGCATACCGGCTATCCGGCTAATAGCAACTTATTGAGCGTGACTATTGTGGCTCCAACTGCAATTATGGCCGATGCCTACGACACACCTTTTATGGTGCTGGGAGTAGATAGTTGTTTGAAAGTATGCAAAAGTATTCCCGGAATGGAGTGTTATTTGATTTATGTGGATAAAAATGGTAAAAACCAGATTGTCTATTCCGAAGGATTCAAAAAATATCTTGCAAAGTAAAATATAAAGCTTTGACTTTTGGGACTTCTGTTTTATGAAGGAATGCTAAATCTTATTAACCTTTTAGCTTGAATTTGTTCATAATTCATTATTAATTGATTGAATTCTCTACTTTTGTTAAATTGAAAGCTTATATTTTTTTATTCCTGAAAAAACAACTACTTTTGCACACCAAATTATTATATGAAAAAGCTTCAATTATTTCTTTTAGTAGCAGTGTTAGCTTTTGTGTCGTGTGGCGATTATCAAAAATTGCTTAAATCGAACGACGCAGAGTTAAAGTATAACAGAGCTGTTCAGTATTTCGATAAAAAAGATTTTGTTCGTGCTTCGACTTTGTTTGATGCCGTGTCAAGTTATTACAAAGGAACCGATCGGTCAGAAACGGTACTTAATTACATGGCAAGATCGTATATCGGTCAGAAAGACTATTTTACTGCAAGCGAGTACTACAAAACGTATATTAAAACATATCCGAAAGGTAAATTTGCTATCGAGTCAAAATATATGATTGGATTCTGCTATTATCAGGATTCGCCCGATGCCCGACTTGATCAAGCTGCAACTTATCATGCAGTTGCTGCTTTTCAAGAGTTCCTGGAACTTTATCCCGAAAGTGAACGCGTTGCCGATGCCAATAAATTGTTGGAAGAAATGAATAATAAATTGGCGTACAAAGCGTATTTGAATGCAAAATTATACTTCAATCTTGGTAATTATTTAGGAAATAATTACGAATCGTGTGTCATTACCGCTCAGAATGCATTGAAAAATTTCCCTTCGACAATACACCGCGAAGAATTGTCAATGCTGATTTTGGAGTCGAAATACCAACTTGCTACTCAAAGTATTGAAGAAAAGAAAGTTGAACGTTACAGAAATACAATAGATGAATATTATAATTATATCAACGAGTTCCCGCAAGGAAAGTCTAAAAAACAGGCTGATAAGATATTCAACGAATCGAAAAAAATAGCTAAAGATTAAAATTAGTAAGAATTTGAACAAAGTTGGTCGTTTAATTGTATTTAGATGCCAGTCAAATGTTCTGAAAATTTAATTATTAATGACAGATTATTAATTACAAAGTATTATGGACTATAAAAAAGTAAATGCGCCAACGAACACGATTTCTCGTGACATGAGCACAATGAGTGAAAGTATCGGAAATGTGTATGAAACGGTAAAAGTTATTGGAAAACGCGCTAATCAAATTAGTGTTGAAACAAAAGCAGAACTTGACAAAAAATTGCAAGAGTTTGCTTCATTCAATGAAAATATCGAAGAGGTTTTCGAAAACAGAGAACAAATTGAAATTTCGCGTTACTACGAAAAGCTTCCAAAAGCAGTTTTAGTAGCTACTCAAGAATTTTTGGAAGACAAAGTTTACCACCGTAATCCGCTTAAAGATAAATTGAAATAGTCAGCTGTTTCAATCAAACTCCATTTAGATAAAAGAATATTGTGCCTGTCACTCTACTCTTTTATCTTTTTTTGTTTGTGATAAGTTCAATTCATTTTTGTATTTTTGTAAACTATAGATTCAAATGCAAGAATAATATTCCTGTATTTTAAAATCATTATTTATAATTGAAAAGCACTATGGCATTAAAAGGTAAAAAAATAATAGTAGGAGTTACAGGCAGTATTGCTGCTTATAAATCGGCTCAACTCATTCGTTTGTTAGTGAAAGAAGGAGCTGAGGTGAAAGTAATAATGACCTCGCTGGCAAAGGAGTTTATCACTCCGCTTACACTGGCAACATTGGCAAAGAACCCTATTTTAGTCGATTTTTTTGACCCTACAAATGGTAACTGGAACAGTCATGTTGATTTAGGGCTGTGGGCCGATGCCTATCTGATTGCACCTGCCACTGCAAATACAATTGCTAAAATGGCTACAGGTGTTGCGGATAATTTATTATTAACTACCTATCTTTCGGCTAAATGTCCGGTTTTTGTAGCTCCTGCTATGGACCTGGATATGTTTGCCCATCCCACTATGCAACGTAATATGGAAGCATTAACAGCTATTGGCAACAAGGTTATTGAGCCTGCAAGTGGAGAATTGGCCAGTGGATTAGATGGAAAGGGTAGAATGGAAGAGCCTGACAAGATTGTGGGCTATATGGATGATTATTTTACATCAAAAGGACTGCTTGGGAGAAAGATATTGATTACTGCCGGTCCGACTTACGAGAAAATTGATCCGGTACGTTTTGTAGGCAATTATTCGACTGGCAAAATGGGTTTTGCACTGGCCGAATCCTGTGCCAAGCATGGTGCTGATGTATGCCTGATTGCCGGGCCAGTTCAGCTCAAAACTATTCATCCCAATATAGAACGAATCGATGTAGAGTCGGCAAATGAAATGTACAATGCAGTTATGGATCGTTTCTATGGTTGCGATGGTGCTATTTTATGTGCTGCTGTGGCAGATTTTACACCGGTGACTGTTGCCGATGTTAAAGTGAAACGAGAAAAAGAAAATCTTCAGTTGGAATTAAAACCAACTCAGGATATTGCTGCTGCTGTTGGACAAATGAAGATGGGAAGCCAGTTTCTGGTAGGTTTTGCACTTGAGACAAACAACGAAGAAGCCAACGCACTTCAAAAAATGGAACGTAAAAATCTTGATTTTATAGTGTTGAATTCCCTGAATGACGAACAAGCCGGTTTTGGATACGATACTAATAAAATTTGTATTCTGCATCGCTCAGGAACTAAAATACCATTCGATTTGAAAAGTAAAGCTGCTGTGGCTGATGATATTGTAACTGAAATAATTAATTTCCAGAAAAACGATAACTAATTTGTCCGTCTACTCCTTACCTAAAGAATTAATCTAAACTGAAATGAAACAATTGTTGATGGTGTTGAGCTTTTTACTGACTATCAGTTATGGTCAGGCTCAAGAATTGAATTGCAGTATCAATCTAAATTCCGATCAGGTTGAAGGTTCGAACAAGTCTGTTTTTGTGACGCTTAAAAAATCGATTTCCGAGTTTGTGAATAACCGGAAGTGGACGGAGTTGACCTATGCTAATAGCGAACGAATTGAATGCACGATGAATATCATTGTGAAGAAAATGGATGACGATGTTTTTACAGCCGAAATTCAGGTTCAATCGCGTCGTCCGGTTTTCAATTCGAACTATTACAGTACGTTGTTTAACTTCAAGGATAATAGCTTTACGTTTAATTATAAGGAATTTGACCAGTTGGAAATGAACCAAAATACCATCACTTCCAATCTCACAGCTGTTTTGGCGTATTACGCCTATATCATTATTGGTTACGATATGGATTCATATTCCCGCCTGGGTGGAACACCTTATTTTCTCGCCGCTGAGAGTATTGTTAATTCAGCTCAGGGAGCTGATCTAAAGGGTTGGAAAGCGTTTGAGAGTCCAAAGAATCGTTATGCTCTGGTTAATAATCTGACCGATGAAGCTTTTAAAAAGTTTAGAGAATATATTTATGAATATCATCGGTTAGGCTTAGATGATATGACCAGCAATGCAATTAATGCACGCGGTAAAATAGCTGAAGGATTACCTTTGATTCGTGAAGCAAACCGGGCAAGACCTTCTGCTATCATTATTTCAAGCTTTATGGATGCGAAGAGCGATGAGCTGATCAATATCTTTAGTAAAGGCACTCAAAAGGAAAAGGCCGATGCTGTAGAAATACTATCGGATATTAATCCGTCGCAGGCTTCGAGATATGAAAAAATCTTGAAATAGAAAGAGCCGGATTTTACTATTTTAGTTTCGAAATTATTACATTCAACTCACTGATTCGAATATGCTCAAATCGCTTTATATTTCTAATTACGCTTTAATTTCTGAATTAAGTATCGATTTCGAAGCAGGTTTCTCGGTGCTAACCGGCGAAACCGGAGCGGGGAAATCGATTATTTTAGGTGCTCTTTCGCTTATTTTGGGTCAACGGGCCGATAGTAAATCAATTAAAATTGATGCAGAGAAGTGTGTGATTGAGGCTGAGTTTGATATTTCGAATTACAAACATTTGGATAGCTTTTTCAGCCAGAACGATTTGGATAATGCAGGCAAGGAATGCACTATTCGTCGTGAACTTACCAACAGTGGCAAGTCGCGGGCATTTATAAATGATACGCCGGTGTCGTTGAATGTGATTCGCGATTTGAGCAACCGTCTGCTGGATATTCATTCGCAGCATGAGAATTTATTACTGTCTAATGATGTTTATCAATTGGAAGTGGTAGATACTATTGCCGAAAACGCAACACTTTTGACTCAATATCACACTCGTTTTGCCGATTGGAAAAATGTGCAGTTGGAATTAAAGCAATTGCAGAAGATGGCTGAAAAGCAAGGAGCCGATTTGGACTATGTGCAGTTTCAGTTTCAACAATTGACGGACGCTCAGTTGTTGGAGAATGAACAAGCAGATTTGGAATTGGAACAAGAAACGTTGAGCCATGCCGAAGAGATAAAAATGGAATTGGTAAAGGCGCATCAATTGTTGGACGAGGAGCACACTTCGTTGCCCATGCTTAAAGACGCGATAGCAGCTCTTGCGCGCGTAAAAAGTTTTGTTCCTGATGGAAATGATTGGTATGATCGGTTACAATCTGCATTTATCGAGATAAAAGATATTACTGTTGAGATGAATACGTTCGAAGAACGACTGGAGTTTGATCCGGTACGTTTGGAATGGGTGGAAAATAGATTGAGTGAGCTTTTTACCCTGCAAAAGAAATACAAAGTGATTTCGGTTGCCGAGCTGATAGAGTTGCGTGATGGTTTTGGCGCGCAGTTGCAACGTATCGATTCGTTTGACGAGGAGATAGAAGCGCTGAAGACGAAACTAAGCGCTGCGCATGCTGCCGTGAAGGCTAGTGCTCAATTGCTGACCGACAGTCGTAAGAAGGCCTGTAAACCGATAGAAAAGTACCTGGTAGAACAACTAACCAAGCTGGGAATGCCCAATATTCAGTTTGAAGTTGCTATTTTACCCTTGGCTGAGTATGCCGAACAAGGAAACGATGAAGTGCAGTTTCTTTTCTCGGCCAATAAAAACCGTCCGGTTCAGCCCGTAACGCAGATTGCTTCGGGTGGTGAAGTGTCGCGTTTAATGCTTTCGATAAAATCGTTGGTGGCACATAAAGCTGATTTGCCTACCATTATTTTCGATGAAATAGATACGGGTGTTTCGGGTGAAATAGCCCACCGAATGGGCGATATTATGCAGTCGATGAGTGCCGATATGCAGGTAATTACCATTACGCACCTGCCGCAAATTGCCGCAAAAGGAGCACAGCATTACCGAGTGTATAAAGACGATAGCGGCGCACAAACGCAAACGCACATCGAACGCCTGAGCGATAATGAACGTGTGAATGAATTGGCACAAATGCTTAGCGGGAAAAATATTACAGACGCAGCTTTGAAGAATGCGCAGGAACTGCTTGGTATTTTGTAATTGAAGTCGGTTTATTCGGGTGCATTGACCATCCAACTCGAAAACACATTCAGATAATTCCAAAACGAAACAATCAGGGGACGGGGGATGGTAAGTTCTGCCAATGCTTGTTTGTAGCAATTGAGCCACACCAAACGACCTTCGGGGGTAATGTGTGAACCGGCATGACGGTTGACGAGCATGGGGCGTCCGCGATGTTGATTATAATAATCAGGACCTCCACATATCTGCACCATAAAATCGGCTGAGTTATTCATTCCAATTTTAAAGAGCTCATCGTCTTTCGGAAACAAATGACTGATTTCGCTTACCCGTAATAACTCATAGTGGCGGGTCACTAATTTTCTAATTCCTTCTTCGCCCAGCATCTTATAAAATTCCCTATCGGGGATAGTTACATCGGGGCGTACACCAAATTTGTAGTTCGTTATTTCCAGGTCCGGTGTATATCTTTTAAAAATCATATTGTCTCTTGGTTTTGCTATGCCTTCTTGGCTTTTGTTGGTGTGAAACGCTTTGTGACCAAGGTTTGTTCAATGGGGGAGGGGATGTTGTTATTTTTGCATAGTTAATTATATAAAGGCATTTAATGAAAAAAGAGGTGTAAATTCTCCTTTCAGTTTTTAATGCTGGCTTTTGTGACTTCCAGATTATAGCCCGATTTGTCGGAGTTTAGCGCGTAGGTTATCACCCGGGTTGCACCGGTTGGTTTTATATCGTTATTCTTTTCTGAGTAGATGGGAAATTCGAGAATGATGGCGTCTTGTTCAAACTTATAGATTTCGCGTCCCATACAACCGTCGAATATTCCGGCTTTTTTGCAATCTCTTCTGCCGTTTTTTAAATTGATTTGAGTCAGGCCTTTGTCCTTATCGGAGGCAAACCCAAATAATTCACTAAACGAGTTGGTGTCAATGCTTCGTGTGGTGATGTAAATTTCGTCGTAGCCGTCTTTGTTGAGGTCGGTTACGATAACTTTCTCTATCGGATTAATGTCTCGCAGTACAATGGGTGTATTGAGATGTAAACACTCAGAGCTTATTTTTACAGTGCTTAGATTCTCGCCAATGGGATGTGTTTCGGTAATGCAGATTATCTTTCCGCTTTTTGTTTTATACTCTTTGTGACTGCTGGAATTTGTAGTTGGTTTCCTTTCTCTCGAAATACAGTCGCAGCGTTGAGAATTACTGTTCCATATTCCTCCTGCAGCGAGGCAGTCGTTTATTTTTCGCGTTTCGGTAAATGAGATGGTAAAAAAGACCAATAACATGGTTGAGACTACAATGGCTACAATTAGAATGGGTCTTTTCGTGATAGGTTTTTGAGGTTGCATATACTGTCATTATTAGGTTTTGAAGGTGAACAGATATTTAATACAGGTGTAAACATTGGGTAATTGATAAATAGTAAAATTATAATATGATCAAATTTAGCCGACTGATTTTGTGTCTTTTCGGTCAGCTAAATAGATTTATGTGATGTTAATTAGATGCAAAGATTATAAAAAAAGTTCACATTAACAAGCTTTTTCTGATTTGTTTTAAATAAATAGAATAAAAAAAGCCATAGAGCATTCTCTATGGCTTAACTATGATGAGTTATTGTATTTATAATAAGGAAAAATAAAGAAACTAATTTAGATTAAATCCTTGATACTTGCTGTAATTCCATCAGCATCCAGACCTAACATATTGTACAGTTCTTCCGGAGTGCCATGTTCCACAAAGGTATTGGGGATGCCCAGGCGTTTTACCCGAATGTTGTATCCGTTGTCCGACATAAATTCCAATACTGCCGATCCAAATCCTCCCTGAATCACGCCGTCTTCGATAGTTACGATTTGCTTGAATTTTTTAGCAATCTCGTGTAGCATTGTTTCATCGAGCGGTTTCAGAAAGCGTAAATCGTAGTGGGCGATGGAAATATTCTTCTCTTTTTCCACCTTTTCTATTGCTTGCTGTGCGCTGTGTGCCATTGATCCGATAGTGAGGACAGCCATATCGTCTCCTTCTTTCAGTTGTTCGCCTTTTCCTACCGGTAGTACTTTCATCGGTACTTTCCAATCAATTACAGATCCTTTGCCACGCGGATAACGAATGACGAACGGACCCATGTTGGGCTGTTGAGCAGTAAACATTAAATGGCGTAATTCCACCTCGTTGCGGGGAGCGGAAATGGTCAGATTGGGAATGCAGCGCATATACGATAAGTCGAAGATACCGTGATGTGTGGCTCCATCGGCACCAACAATACCGGCTCTATCCAGACACATCACTACATTCAGTTCCTGTAAAGCCACATCATGAATCACATTGTCGTATGCCCGTTGCATAAACGACGAGTAAATATTGCAAAACGGCATCAGACCTTCAATGGCCAATCCGGCCGAGAACGTCACTGCGTGTCCTTCGGCAATTCCTACGTCGAAAACACGATTCGGAATTTCACGTTGCATAATGTTCATGCAGCAACCCGATGGCATTGCCGGAGTAATCGCAACGATTTTATCGTTTGCTTTTGCCAGTTCCAAGAGGGTTTCGCCAAATACATCCTGAAAAAGTGGAGGAGTAGGAACCGTGATTTTGGCTGTTTTTCGCTCGCCTGTTTCTACATCAAACTTTCCGGGTGCATGCCACTCGGTTACAGAGTTCTCAGCAGGTTCGTATCCTTTGCCTTTTTGGGTGATGCAATGCAATACTTTAGGACCTTTGAAATCTTTTATGTCGCAAAGTATTCTCACCAATCCGTCCACATCATGTCCGTCCACAGGCCCAAAATAGCGAATGTTGAGACCTTCGAATATATTGTTTTGATTTGTGAGTGTAGCTTTTACGCTGTTGTTGAATTGAATGATTCGCTTCTTATTTACATCCGAAATGATGTTTAGTTTTTTTAGAACGCGATAAGCATTGAAGCGTAACTTGTTGTAAGCTTGCGAAGTTGTTATATCTACCAGATATTGTGTAAAACCACCATGAATAGGATCAATAGCCATTTGATTATCGTTGAGAATGATCAAGAGGTTGTTTTCGTCCATTGAAGCATTGTTCAGCCCCTCAAAAGCCAACCCACCGGTCATAGCCCCATCGCCAATTATGGCCACTACATTGCGGTTTTTTTCATCCTTTAACAAGGAGGCCACCGACATGCCCAGTGCAGCCGAAATAGCCGTGGACGAATGACCAACTCCAAAAGCGTCGTATTCACTCTCTTTTGGGGTTGGAAAACCGCATAAACCTTTAAATAATCTGTTTGTATGGAATTTTTCGCGTCTGCCGGTAAGAATTTTATGGCCATAAGCCTGATGACCCACATCCCAAACCAAGCGGTCGTAGGGTGCATTAAAAACATAGTGAAGCGCCACTGTGAGTTCCACAACTCCAAGGTTAGATCCTAAATGTCCGGGATTTTGCGAAACTTCATCGATGATAAATTGCCTTAATTCTGCACAAACACTGATAAGATCATTTCTGTCAATGGCTTTTAAATCAATGGGTGAATCTATATTGTTAAGATACTTGTATGTTCTTTCTGTCATGGTTTGAATCTAATTGCTTGCAAAAATAATACAAATTCCGTCTCTTTACCTATTTTGGCTTGCATATCTTTCAATGAAATATACTTTATTTAATAAAGTGACAAACTCATATTCGTGTTTAATTTCTGTTTCGACATATTTCCTTAATCAAGTTGTAATTGAAACATGTTTCCTTATAACGCTTTCTAATAGAAATTGCTCATTTAGTATTCAAATATGTTTTTTCTCTATTTTTTATGCCTTAAATCTATCAAATCGAATAAATATCACATTTTTTTCTTCCAAACTATTTGTCGATTCGATTTCTTGCCTTATCTTTGCAGCCGAAATAAGAAACAATATATGACTTTTCAACGCATTTATACTATTCTCGTACTCGTCGTGGTGCTTTTGGTGCAAAATCAGAGGTGAGGAGGACTGTGTTATTATAAATGTATGTGAATATACAGAAAACCTTTCTCACCATAACGGAGAAAGGTTTTTTTAATACCCCTAACCCCTAAAGGGGGATAGGCAAATAAAACAATAATACTAACTAATAAAAAATCCCCTTTAGGGGTTTGGGGTTATGAAAATAGATTTACGTAGTTTAACCAGTACCGGTGGGCGTAGAATGGCTGGTGCCCGCTCACTTTGGCGTGCCAACGGAATGACGGATAAGCAAATGGGAAAACCAATTATTGCTATTGTCAATTCATTTACTCAATTTGTTCCGGGTCACGTTCATTTACATGAAATTGGTCAGAAAGTAAAAGCCGAAGTTGAAAAGCTTGGATGTTTTGCTGCTGAATTTAATACTATTGCTATTGATGATGGTATAGCAATGGGACATGACGGAATGCTGTATTCTTTGCCATCGCGCGATTTGATTGCCGATAGTGTGGAATATATGGTGAATGCTCACAAAGCTGATGCCATGATTTGTATCAGTAATTGCGATAAAATTACGCCGGGTATGCTTATGGCTGCCATGCGACTGAATATTCCTACTGTTTTTGTTTCGGGTGGGCCTATGGAGGCCGGTGAATTAGATGGGAAACATCTTGATTTGATCGACGCTATGGTTCAGGCGGCTGACGAGAATGTGTCGGACGAACAAGTAAAGAAAGTAGAAAATGCTGCTTGTCCTACTTGTGGGTCGTGTTCGGGAATGTTTACTGCCAATTCAATGAACTGTTTGAACGAAGCCATAGGTTTGGCGTTACCGGGCAATGGAACTATTGTTGCTACTCATGCTAACCGCACGCAACTTTTTATTGACGCAGCCAAACTGATTGTTGATAATGCTCATAAATACTACTTCGAAGGCGATGCAACCGTTTTACCACGCAGTATCGCTACCCGCGAAGCATTTCTTAATGCTATGACCCTGGATATTGCCATGGGTGGATCGACAAATACTGTTTTGCACATTTTGGCGATTGCTCACGAAGCTGAAGTAGAATTGACAATGGACGACATGGATAAACTTTCTCGTATAACTCCGTGTTTATGCAAAGTGGCTCCTAATTCTCCGAAATACCATATTCAGGACGTGAATCGTGCCGGTGGAATTTTAGGTATTCTTACTGAATTGAGTAAGGGTGGTTTGCTGGACACATCTGTATATCGCGTTGACGGATTGACATTGGGCGAAGCCATTCAACAATTTGATATTACAGCTTCAACAGTTACTGAAGAGGCTATCAATAAATATAAAAGTGCTCCAGCACATCGTTTTAATTTGGTGATGGGTTCACAAAATGAGCAATATCCGGAATTAGATGGCGACCGAGTCAATGGCTGTATTCGTAGTGTGGAATATGCCTACACAAAAGATGGTGGACTTGGAATTCTTAAAGGGAACATTGCACAGGATGGATGCGTTATTAAGACCGCCGGTGTGGATGAAAGCATTTGGAAATTTACCGGACCCGCTAAAGTGTTTACGTCACAAGATACTGCTTGTACGGCTATCCTGAGTGGAAAAGTGGTATCGGGCGATGTGGTGGTAATTACGTACGAAGGACCAAAAGGTGGCCCTGGAATGCAGGAAATGCTTTATCCTACCTCTTATATTAAATCCAAGCATCTTGGAACTGAATGTGCTTTGATTACTGATGGTCGCTTTTCAGGAGGAACTTCAGGATTATCAATAGGTCACGTTTCGCCCGAAGCTGCTTCAGGTGGCAATATCGGATTGATTGAAGATGGTGATATTATTGAAATAGATATTCCAAACCGTTCGATAAATGTAAAAGTGAGCGAGGAGGTTTTATTGCAACGTCGTCAGGCTGAAGAAGCACGTGGCAAGGATGCATTTAAACCAAAAGATAGGAACCGTATTGTTTCCAAAGCGTTACGAGCATATGCAAGTATGGTTAGTTCGGCTGACAAAGGTGCAGTAAGGATGATAGATTGACCCCAAACCCCTAAAGGGGCTTATTGTTAGGGGTTTGTATTTTAAGAATTTTGTGATTTGTGAATAACTTTATTAATTCACTTTTAAGTCCCCTTCAGGGGATTTAGGGGTCATTATATTATGGAAAACAAAAAAATAACAGGAGCTCATGCATTTATGCTGTCGCTCGTACAAGAAGGCGTAGATACTATCTTCGGTTATCCGGGTGGTGCAATTATGCCTGTTTTCGATGCGCTTTATGATTACGATAAACATATAAATCATATTCTTACCCGCCACGAACAAGGTGCAACACATGCTGCGCAAGGTTATGCGCGTGTTTCGGGAAAGGTGGGCGTTTGTTTGGTTACTTCGGGACCGGCAGCTACCAATACCATTACCGGAATTGGAGACGCTATGTTGGATAGTACACCGATGGTGGTTATTACCGGTCAGGTTGCTGCTCCTTTGTTAGGAACCGATGCTTTTCAGGAAATTGACGTTGTTGGTATCACGCAACCAATTACCAAATGGGCATACCAGATTCGTCGTGCAGAAGATATCGCCTGGGCCGTGGCTCGTGCGTTTTACATAGCACGCAGTGGTCGTCCAGGGCCTGTAGTACTCGATTTTGCAAAGAGTGCTCAAGTTCAGGAAGTGGAATTTGACTATAAACCATGTACTTTCATTCGCAGTTATTTGCCTATTCCGGAAGTTCAACCTTCTCAGATAGATGCTGCTGTGGCATTGATAAACGGAGCTAAAAAACCGTTTGCATTGGTTGGACAGGGTGTAGTGTTAGCAAATGCAGAAGAGGAATTGAAAGCATTTTTGGAAAAAGGAAATATCCCTGCTGCCTGGACTTTGCTTGGTGCGTCGGCCATGTCAACTGATTTTCCATTGAATAAAGGCTTTTTGGGAATGCACGGAAACGTGGCTCCAAACATGAAAACCAACGAATGCGATGTGTTGATTGCTATCGGTATGCGTTTTGATGATCGCGTAACCGGTGACTTGAAAACCTATGCTAAGCAGGCTAAAATTATACATTTAGATATTGACCCAGCTGAAATTGGTAAGAACGTTATTCCTGATGCACCTGTATTGGGTTCGGCTAAAGATACTTTGCCTGCATTGACCGCTAAATTGAATGAAGCGAAACATACCGAATGGATTGCTTCGTTTGAAGAATATGTGAAACTTGAGTACGATAAAGTAATTCAACGCGAAGTTTATCCTGAATCGGGTGAAATGACGATGGGTGAGGTAATTCATAAAATATCTGAAGCTACGGACAATAAAGCCGTTTTGGTAACCGACGTAGGTCAGAACCAAATGATGGCTGCCCGTTATTTCAACTACTCTCAAACCCGCAGTTTGGTAACTTCTGGTGGTTTAGGTACTATGGGGTTTGGTATTCCGGCTGCCATGGGTGCTAAAATGGGTGCTCCCGATCGTACGGTTTGTATGTTTAGCGGTGATGGTGGTTTCCAAATGACTATTCAGGAATTGGGTACTATTATGCAGGAACAAATTGGTGTGAAAATGATTATTTTGAACAATCATTTCCTTGGAATGGTACGCCAATGGCAGGAAATGTTTTTTGAAGAGAGATATTCATTTACGGAGATGCTAAATCCTGACTTTATTGCTATTGCAAAAGCATATCGGATTGACGGAACGGAGGTTCACAAACGCGAGGAACTGGATGCGGCCATTGCAGATATGTTGAAAGACGATAAGCCTTATTTGTTGGTTGTAAATGTTGAGAAGAAAGGCATGGTATTTCCTATGATTCCTGCTGGCGCATGTGTTACTAATATTTTATTGGGAGACTAAAATCATGGAAACTAAATTATATACGATTACCGTTTTTTCGGAAAATACAGTGGGTTTATTGGGGCAGATAACTATTATCTTTACCCGCCGCGCTATCAATATAGAAACACTTTCTGTTTCTCCTTCAGCCATTAAAGGTATTCATAAGTTTACGATTACGCTTTTTGCCACAGAAGATGTTGTTTCTAAAGTGGTGAAACAGATTGATAAACGAATTGATATTTTGAAAGCATATTACAATACCGATGAAGATTTGGTATTTCAGGAAATTGCCTTGTATAAAGTGGCAACTGACAAGTTGTTGGAAAAAGGATCTGTTGAAGATTTAATCCGTAGATATCATATCCGAATTTTGGAGATGAACAGCGATTTTGTGGTTCTGCAAAAGGCCGGACACTATGATGAAACTCAACACCTATTTGATGAATTAAGCGAAACAGTTGGTGTTTTGCAATTTATTCGTTCGGGTAGAGTGGCTATTACTAAGTCAAAAGTGGAACGATTGAGCGATATGCTTGAAGGTATTCAGGCAAAATACGGAAGTTTATAATCGGTGGATATGTCACTAAAGAAAGCTTATTCGTTTAAAATTCAACCTCAATTCGTCGATTTTCAGTTCCGGGCTACAATGGCATCTCTGGGCGATATTTTGCTTACCACTGCTCAATTTAATGCGGATGACAATGGTTTTGGACTACGTCGTCTGAATGAAATGGAATGCTCATGGGTACTTTCGCGCATGGCGATTGAAATGACTCGTTTTCCGGAGCAATACGAAACTATTCAAGTGGAGACTTGGGTGGAGGAAGTTGGACGAGCCAATACAACGCGTAATTTCTGTATTCGTGATGAGAAAAACGAAATAATCGGAAATGCATGTTCTGTCTGGGTGTTTTTTGATATGACAACCCGTCGTGCAAAAGACTTACAAACCCTGGATGGTATTCACGATTTTGCTTCGGGTGAACCGGGTTTAATTGATAAACCCATCAAGCTTCAGGCAGTTGATGGCGAGGAATATGACGGATTTAAAGCGAAATACAGCGATATCGACATTAATGGTCATGTAAATAGCATTCGATACATCCAATGGATTAGCGATTGTTTTACATTGAATAATTACCGTAAATATCAGGTGAAACGTTTTGAGATAAATTATATGACCGAAATGATGTTCGACGATTATGTTGATATTATACGGTCGGAAGTTGAACCCGGGGATTTTCGCTTCGAAATTCGGAAAGATGATAAAATTGCCTGTAGGGCAAGAGTTGTGTTCTGAAGCCCCACCCAACCTCCCCAAGGGGAGGAATTAATATGTATTGAAAATTAAAAATAAATAAAACAAATATAAACCAAATTGGTAATGCTTAAACATAAGCGTGTGCTTATATAGAGCTTTAAAATTAGAAAAAATGGCAAATTATTTTAACTCACTTCCTCACCGTCTGAAAGTTCAGGAACTAGGAAAATGTGATTTTATGCAAAACAGCGAATTCGCTGATGGTGTCAAAAAATTGATTGGCAAGAAAATCGTGATTATCGGTTGTGGTGCACAAGGATTGGCTCAAGGTCAAAACATGCGCGACAGTGGTTTGGACGTTTCTTACGCCTTGCGTCAGGAAGCTATTGATAACAAAAGAGCATCTTTTGTAAATGCGACTGAGAATGGTTTTGTTGTGGGTACTTTTGAAGAATTGATTCCTACTGCCGATTTAGTTTCAAATTTGGCTCCGGACAAACAACATACTTCTGTTGTTAACGCTGTGGTGCCATTGATGAAAAAAGGTGCTACTTTGTCTTATTCTCACGGTTTCAATATCGTGGAAGAAGGTACACAAATCCGCAAAGACCTTACAGTAGTAATGATTGCTCCAAAATCACCGGCTTCTGAAGTTCGTGCTGAATACCTTCGTGGTTTTGGTGTTCCTACACTTATTGCAGTGCATGCTGACAACAATCCTAATGGTGATGGACTGGAAATTGCCAAAGCGTATTGCGTTGGTACAGGCGGTCACAAAGCAGGTGTTTTGCTTTCTTCATTCGTAGCTGAAGTAAAATCAGATTTGATGGGTGAGCAAACTATTCTTTGCGGTTTGTTGCAAACTGGTTCTATTCTTTCTTTCAACAAAATGGTTGAAAAAGGAATTGACAAAGGCTATGCTTCTAAATTGGTTCAATACGGTTGGGAAGTAATCACCGAAGCATTGAAAATTGGCGGTATCACTCACATGATGGATCGTTTGTCTAACCCAGCTAAAGTGGAAGCTTTCAAATTGGCTGAGGAATTGAAAGACATTATGCGTCCTTTGTTCCTGAAACACATGGATGATATTTTGTCGGGTGAATTCTCACGCATCATGATGGAAGACTGGGCTGCAGGCGACAAAAACCTATTAGCTTGGCGTGCTGCTACAGGCGAAACTGAATTCGAAAAAACTCCAGCCGGAGCAGTTGAGATTTCAGAACAAGAATACTTCGACAATGCTACTTTGATGGTTGCTTTTGTAAAAGCAGGTGTTGAGTCGGCTTACGAATCGATGACTTGCTCGGCTATCAAAAACGAATCGGCTTACTACGAGTCATTACACGAAACTCCACTTATTGCAAATACTATTGCCCGCAAGAAATTGTATGAAATGAACCGCGTAATTTCTGATACTGCAGAGTACGGTTGTTATTTGTTCGATCACGCATGTAAACCGCTTTTGGCTGACTTTATGAAGAAAGTGGATACTAACATTATTGGTAAAAACTTTAATGCTACCAGCAATGGTCGTGTTGACAACTTCGAATTGGTAAAAGTAAATGCCGCTATTCGTAATCACTCAGTCGAAGTATGTGGTGCGGAACTTCGTGCTGCTATGACTGCTATGAAGAAAATTGTAGAATAATATTGTAAAGACTCAAGGCATTGCGTCTCTACGTAACAATAATAAACAAGAGCTGCTTCTTACCGAGGCAGCTCTTGTTGTATCTAGTTCTTTGAATTTTCTACATCCGCTCTTATCTCATTGATGATTTGAATAAGTGGAATGTTCGTTTTCTCTGCAATTAAGCGACAGTCCTCATATTCGGGTGTGAACTTAAGGAGTTTACCATTTCTAAAGGCATATTTTACTGTAACGACACCGTATTTTGTGTTGACTTTATCGAATTTTCGTTCGAGTTCTTCGCGTTCCACTTTGTATTTTCGAATACCCAGTGTACTTGTTTCAGTAAACAGAATTTCTTCTAATTGTTCTACCGTTTCTTCGTTGCACAATACGCTCAGAATATTGGCTGGCCGGTTTTTTTTCATTATTATCGGCGTAACAAAGACATCCAATGCCTTTTTGTCGAGTAATTTTGGAAATAAATATGAGTAAATCTCCGGATTCATATTGTCGATATTTGTTTCCAGCATGGTCAATGTGCTAGGACTTTTTTTTTTACCTACAATTACTCGTAGCACGTTGGGGGTTTCCATGTCTCGTTTGCCCAGACCGTATCCTATTTTTTCAATAACAAACTCGGGCAGGCTTCCAAATTCACTACAAAGTGCTTTTAGAATGGCGGCGCCGGTGGGAGTGGTCAGTTCTTTTTTTGCATTTTTGCTATAAACAGGCACTCCTTTTAGTATTTCAAGTGTAGCAGGAGCGGGGACGGGGAAAACTCCATGTTCACAATGTACGAAACCACTGCCCAGGTTAATCTCCGAACATTGAATCTCATCAATTTGCAACATTTCCACACAAATGGCCGCACCGATAATATCCACAATCGAATCCACTGCACCCACTTCGTGAAAATGTACTTCATCTATCGTTTTTGCATGGATTTTAGCTTCTGCCTCTGCCACAATGAGAAAAATCTTTTTACTGGCAGTTTTTACGTATTCACTTAAATCGCTACTATCAATTATTTTGTAAATGTCCGATAAGTTGCGGGTGTGCGCATGATCATGAGGTTTTTCGGTGTGGTGATGCTCATGCGTATGTTCATGTTCGTGCGAATGATCGTGATGGTGCTCATGCGTGTGTTCATGATGATTATGATCATCTTCGTGCTCATGAGTATGTTCTTCGTGACTGTGTTCCTGATGCGTGAGATGCACCGTAAAATCAGTTCCCGATATGCCTTTTTTCAAACCTCTTTTTATCTCGATTTCGAATTCGTCGAGATGTATTTTGTTTAGTTCGGCTAAAAATAGGTCTTGGTCAATGCCCAGATCCAGTAATGCCCCGATTGTCATGTCACCACTTATGCCCGAGAAACAGTCGAAATATAGAATGCGTTTTTCCATTGTGTTTATTATGTTTACTACCTGCTATTTGCTACCAACTACTTACTATTTAACTCTATTTGTCGGATAATTGTTGATGCCATAAATCCTGCGCCAAATCCATTGTCGATGTTTACCACGGACACTCCGCTGGCGCAACTGTTGAGCATAGCCAGTAAAGCAGCCAATCCGCCAAAGTTAGCACCGTAACCAATGCTGGTGGGAACTGCGATTACAGGTTTGTCGGTCAGGCCACCCAATACGCTCGGTAAAGCACCTTCCATGCCCGCTACCGCAATAATGACCTGTGCGCTATCCAATCGGTGCAGGTTGGCAAGCAAACGGTGAATACCTGCTACGCCTACATCATAGAGTCGCTCCACTGTGCAACCTAACTTTTCGGCAGTGACCACCGCCTCTTCAGCCACCGGTATATCCGATGTGCCACCAGTTACTACCAATATGCGCGATTTACTTTTAGCGATTTCATTTTGTTGAATAAAAATGGTGCGCGCTTCGGGATAGTACTCCATGTTAGGATGCAGGTCTTTGATAGCTTCATAGACCGATTTCTCAGCTCTGCTGGCCATAATATTTGTACCCTTAGCCAACAAGCGTTCCACTATACCACGTATTTGTTCGTTGGTTTTTCCCGGGCAAAAAATCACTTCAGGGTAACCGGTTCGAATCTCGCGATGATGATCCACTTTGGCGTATCCCAAGTCTTCGAACGGAAGCTGTTTAAGCTGATTCACAGCTTGTCCAAGTTCCAGATTTCCGTCTTTTACGTTTTTGAGTAATTCAAGGATTTGATTTTCGGTCATACTGTTACTTCTTTTCAATTACACGGTTTAAACTTCCGGTTATATATCCTTCCATTTCAAGACAAACATATTGATAACCATATGATTTCAATTGTTTGGAAATAGTGTCAAGTACTTTCTCATCAAAAAGTTTAGTACGTTCTTCGGGACTCACCTCAATACGCGCAATATCTCCATGACTCCGCACACGGAACTGAATAAATCCCAGCGTGCGCATATAGTCTTCCGATTTATCAATTCGGGTCAATTTTTCGATGGTAATACGTTCGCCGTAAGGAATGCGTGAACCCAGACAGGCCAGTGCCGGTTTGTTCCATGTACGCAATCCAAGCTCGTGCGACAGTTCGCGAATATCACTTTTTGTAAAACCGGCCAATCTCAGCGGACTAATAACTTTTAATTCCGATAAGGCTTGTAATCCCGGACGATAGTCGGACATATCATCCACATTTGAACCATCAAAAACGATGGAAATTTTCTCTTCTTTGGCCTTGTTTAAAATGTGTGTAAACTCCACTTTTTTGCAGTGGTAGCATCTGTTTACAGGGTTGGCCAGCACTTCATCTTCAATCTCATCGTCATTAATCATATAATGAGTAATGCCAATTTCTTTTGCCAAGTCCTCGGCATCTTTCATTTCCGATTGTGCATTCATGGGCGAAACCAGTGTAATGGCTATCGAATTTTCCTTCAGCACGTCGAAAGCCACTTTAGAAAGTAAGGTGCTGTCCACACCGCCAGAGTACGCCACCGCCGCTTTGCCGGTTTCGGCTATGATTGTTTTTAGTTTTTCGTATTTATCTAGTAATTCCATGATGTATTTATTTGAAAACTTATTATTTGGAGAATGATTGTTGAACCCCGAGGTTGATTTATAAACCCATGAACTGTATGGCTATTCCACTAAAAAAGATAGCGCTTCCAGCCAATGCATGAGTGTATTTTTCTAATTTTTCTAATTTCACGAAACTTATTCCGGTAGCCATTAATAGCACGATAGTGGTCATAGTAGCAATGGTTACAAGACCAAAAACAGCCGTGACACTTATCACACCCCACACACTGTGCTGTAAGGCGGGGAACATGAGTAACGGGATAAGCGGTTCGCAAGGGCCAAAGACAAAAATGACAAACAATATCCAGGGTGTTAGATTTTTATATTCAATTTTCTCGATGCTTTCCGTTTTTTCCTCGGTGTGAAGATGTGTATGATCTACAAAGTGAGTATGTTCGTGAACGTGTTTCTTACCATTGAGATGAAAGTGTGCGTGTGTATGAGGCTTATTGTTCAAAGCTCGTCTCAATCCCCAAACAGCATACGCCAATCCGAAACCAATAAAAAGCCATCCGGCGATATTCCCTCTGAAAGACTCAAAGGCTTCCAATTTCGAAAGTGCCACGCCAGCAGCTATTCCTATAAATCCAATAAGCACCGAACTCCCCACATGCCCAATACCACAAAGAATCGTGATCCAAATAGTTTTGATCTTGCTCCATTTTCGAGCTTTGGAAAGCACTACGAATGGTAAATAATGATCGGGTCCTAAAAGCGTATGCATAAAACCCAGTGATGCTGCAGTAAGGCTTAAAATGGCAATTTCTGAATTCATATTTTTGAGTTGACAGTTGATAATTGATAGTTGAAAAACGGATACAGAATTTTCTTTTGTGTTATTCTGCTTTACTCATAATTAATTTTCCATGTTCAATGCCTTTAATACCTATCAGACTATCCGATAGTTCCGTCAATTGATAGGAAGCACCTTTTACTGCTATAATTTCGAGAATTTTTTCCGAGTTAATATAGAAATACTGAACAGAAAGAATGACATCAATATAGTTTTTCTGAATTTCAGAAAGTTTGTTCCTGACATCGTTCTTGTTAGAATCGTATCTGAGAATGATGGCTCCTGCTACTATGTGGTTGCATTTCCATTTGCTCTCTACAATATTTTTCTCAATCAAGTGTCTGATGGCCTGCGATCTGTTGGGGAATTTGTTTTCCTGAACATACTCATCAAGCGCGTCTAATAAATCGCTTTCAAGCGAAACTCCAAAACGTGTTACCGACATCGTGTTACTATTTTATAAATTAGTGGCACAAATATACATAAATACTTGGGTGTTTCGTCGTTTTGACTAGAAATATTAGCCACATTTCTTATAAACAAAGAGCCACTTCCAATTTGGAGGCGGCTCTTGTTTAATATATACAGTGGTTTTAATTGTGAATTATGCATTACCAATTATGCATTTTTATTTAATCAATCTCCAGATTAAGTCCGTCACGCAGTTTGGCTAAAGCGGGATTTTGTTCGGTCATTATTCTAAACCTGTCTTCGGGCGAAGTGCCGCGTGTTCTCTCGGTTTCCTCCACCATTTTTATATTCATGGAGATAGAGGAGTTCTGAAGTTGATTTCGCAAGAAAACCACAATGTCTGGTTTGAGGCGATTAAATTCTTTTTCTTGTGAGTTATTATTGACTGTTATCTCGAAGGTTTTTTCCGACAGTAAGTTGGGCTTATTGCTTAGAATAAAGCTTGTAAGTCGGGTTTGTTCGGGTATGGTATCTGCAAATCTACGCCATGCTATTTCCAATTCGTCTTCTGTAAACGGTTTGTTTTGGATAACTCTGGCTTCTACTTTTACTTCGCCGGTTTCGGAAGTTTGAGTTGTGTTCACCACGATTGGGGCAGTGATGGAGATACTTCCCGGACGTTGGAATGATGGACGTGGTTCTGCGACCGCAGTTGCTTTTACCGGCTGACTAATTGTAACAGCAGGAGTGGGGGTGGGAGCAGTTGCTACCGGAGTTGAGATGTTGTCAGCCGGCACGTCAACCGATATTTTTTGTATCGGTGCCAGCCGTTCATCGTCATTTATAGATTTTTTTTTTTCATCCGTCAGTTGGCACAGACGAATTAAAGCGAGCTCTACAAGAAGCCGTTTATTTTTACTTAGTCGATAATCAATGTCGCAGTCGTTGGCAATTTTCAGTGCCTGAAACAGAAATTCAGGTGTACAACCCAGCGCTTGTGTTTTGTAACGTTCGCCAATTCCGGCACCTACTTCGAGCAATTCTATTGTCTGCGGATCTTTGCTTACCAACACGTCGCGCAAGTGCGAACTTAAGCCGGTAATGAAATGATGCGCATCAAAACCTTTATTCAATACTTCGTTGAAAATAAGTAATGATTGGCTTACTTCACCTTTCAAAAAGCCCTCCACCAAACGGAAATAGTATTCGTAGTCAAGCACGTTCAGGTTGTCGATTACGCCCTGATAGGTAATGTTATTTCCACAAAAACTTACTAACTGGTCAAAAATGGACAAGGCATCACGCATTCCTCCATCGCTTTTTTGCGCTACCACACTTAAACCGTTTGCATCTACGGTTACGCCTTCTTTTTCGGCTACCATCTGCAAATGTTTCACGGTGTCGGCCACAGTGATACGGTTAAAGTCGTAAATCTGACAACGTGAAAGTATGGTGGGGATGATTTTATGTTTTTCGGTAGTAGCCAAAATAAAAATGGCATGAGCCGGTGGTTCTTCAAGTGTTTTGAGGAAGGCATTAAAAGCACCTTGCGACAGCATGTGCACCTCATCAATAATATATACGCTGTATTTCCCGATTTGCGGCGGGATGCGTACCTGGTCGATGAGTGAACGAATATCGTCCACACCATTGTTCGAAGCTGCATCCAACTCGTGAATATTATAGGAACGTTGATCGTTGAACGAAACGCACGATTCACACTCATTACAAGCTTCGTATTCGGAAGTTAAGTTTTGACAGTTTATTGTTTTTGCAAAAATACGGGCGCAAGTAGTTTTTCCCACACCACGCGGTCCGCAAAACAGATAGGCATGTGCCAAATGATTGCTTTTTATTGCGTTTTTGAGGGTGATAGTCAAAGCAGATTGACCTACCACCGAATTGAATGTGGAAGGACGATATTTGCGTGCCGAAACAATAAAATTATCCATAAGGGAGAATGACAAGGAATTAGTTTGAAGCTGCAGCGAAGATAAAATGAGCAGTGTTAGATAATTAAAACCAACCCCTCTTAAATCTGTACTTTACGTGCTTTAGTGTGCAAATATACTGAAAAAAAACTAGACATCAACAAAAAAAAAGATTTCTCAAAAAAAAGAAGGTTCATGAAAAAAAGCGTACCTTTGTCATTCATTTTTCGTTTAGAATCAACAATTATTAGTCTTTAATTTCTTGCTAGTTATGTCAATCCCTGAAACAAAACCCGGTAAATTTAAATCGCTACTTTTGAATAAGTACCTGATTGTATTTTTGTCGTTTGCTGTTTTTGTGACTTTTTTCGACGAGCATAATTTGATTCAGCGCTGGAAGATGAGTCGGAAAATAAGCCAGTTGCAAGAGGAACTGAAATTCTATCAGGAAGAAATAAAAACGACGCGGCAAAAAAAGAATGAATTGCAGTCGAGCGACCAAAACCTGGAAAAATTTGCTCGTGAGCAATATTTTATGAAAAAAGAAAATGAAGATATTTTTATAATTAAAGAATAATGCAGAAACAACTCTCTCCATACATTTACCTTGCCGGTAGTGCAGTCACTTTCATGGGTGCGGTGGCTCAACTTTTAGAACTCAGCTACGCACCTTATATTTTTTCGGTTGGTGCTGCGCTTCTTATTTACGTACAGATAAAAAATTTCATTGATAAAGGAAAAGCAGACTCTCGCACCATGCGTTTTGCACGAATTGGATTGTTTACAAGTCTTTTATTGGCACTTGCCGCCTATTTTATGTTTACGGCCTCCAATTTGTGGGTGATTGCTGTTCTTATTTATGCACTTTCATCACTTTATCACTCGTTTAGGGGAAACTACTAAACAAGTATATTCCTCCATTCTCTTATAAAACAAAGGTCGCGATATGAATTCATATCGCGACCTTTGTTTATTATCTATTTTGACAAGGAAAGATTATTTAAAAATCTTTCTGTTGTTAAGCTCTTGTTGGTATTTCTTTGCATTTTTGCTATGTTCTTCCCAGGTCGAAGCAAATTTATGTTCGCCATTCAAAGTTTCAGAAGCACACATGTAAATATAATTGTGGTGAGTATAGTTCAATACCGCATCAATACCATTTGGTGTGGCAACACGTATTGGACCCGGAGGTAAACCAATGTTTTTATAGGTGTTATAAGGCGAATTAGTACGTAAATGTCCAAAAAGGATACGCTTCAGACCAAAATCGCGAAGTGCAAATTTTACCGTAGGATCGGCTTGTAATGGCATACCCGTTTTGTAGCGGTTAATGTAAAGACCGGCTACCATTGGGCGATCCTTCTTGTTGTTTGTCTCTTCTTCCACAATGGATGCCAAAGTACTGACTTCGCTTTGTGTAAATGGAATGGCAGCAGCTTTCGCTTTACGCTCATCAGTCCAGAAAGTGTTGTATTCTCTGTTCATTCGTTCAAACAGCGCTGTAGCATTCGTGTTCCAAAAAACCTCGTAAGTATTTGGTATGAAGAGTGAAATAGACGTGTTTGGGTTTAAATGATAAGTGGCCAGAAATGCACTGTCGTTCAGTAGGTTCAGAATACTGGTCGAATCGGCCATCAATTGCTCACTCAGACGTGCTGCTAATTGCTCTTTGGTTCGAATGTTGTTGAAGCTAAGTTGAACGGGCGTTTGGCGACCACTGCGCAAGATGCGTACCAGTTGGAAGTTATTCATGCCAGACTTCAATTCATAGCGTCCGGGACGAACTTTGTCGCCGTAGTGCAATAGGCTTGCTACCTGACGAAAAGCTGAAGTGTTGGTCACCGTAGCTTTCTTTTCCAGGAGAGTTATAACATCTTCAAATTTGCTACTGTCCGGTAAGCACAAGTATGCTTTCTTCTCTGATTTTGGAAAAATGTTAGGCATAAACAAGATATAAGCAAAGTAAAGTACAACCGCGAGTAGGGCATAGCCAATCCATTTTACCGGTTTACTTATTGCTTTCGATTTTTTCGTTTTCGTTGGTTTTGTAGTCATGATATTGTATTTTGAATCGTTTCGTGAGTACAAAAATAGGTAAATGTTTCGACATATGTAAAAATGAAAACCTATTTCAAATTATTTTTACTCGTTTTTTTAATCTAAAATACAGAAATTCAATAACTAGAAAATTATGAATCATGAATTATGAATTATGAATTATGAAATGGGTTGTATAATTGGAAAGTCTTTTCTATCTTTGCACTCGCTAAAGCAAAAAAGTCAGGAAGTTTGGGTGAGTGGCTGAAACCACCAGTTTGCTAAACTGACGTACGGGCAACCGTACCACGAGTTCGAATCTCGTAGCTTCCGCTAAAAGTGAAAAAGAGACCTAAACGGGTCTCTTTTTTTTTGCCATAAGTCAAGCTATTGTCTCAGGGTTTTTCATCAATGTGGTTCTTTGTAAATGTTTGATACCCCGAAATCAAATAATTGAGCCCATCTATCTTCCAAATTACTCTTACCAGCCCCCTTTTTTCATACCACAAACAAGGTATATAAATGCCTAACTAATGGTATTTCAAATTATATACTGAATGCTGAACTTTGTATCAGAATTTTAATCTCAACAAAGTCATTAAAACGGAAACCTAATCAGTAATCAGTAAACAGTAATCAGTGAACAGTAAACAGTTATCAGTAATTGGCAGTTTTCAATAATTACACCATTCAACGTTTATACGATTATACGATTCAGCAATTACACAATTACACAGTTACACCAATACACCCTTTAACCCTTACACTATCATGAATCTCGAAACATTAGAAGTACTACAACGAAACATTTCCTTGTTGACTGAAAATTCGGTTCCCGAATATGAATACATTCCCCAGCACGATACAGCATTGCCTTCGTTGGAAAAATTGAGCGAGGTGGTGGATATACTTCGTGCAGTGGTTTTTCCCGGTTATCATGGCCAGACAATTGTGAACTCCACCAATCTGGAATACCATTTGGGCGTAAACATTGAGCGATTATACGGACTCCTTTCGGAGCAAATATACAATGGATTAAGCTTTAATAATGATGAAAATGCTCATGACAATAAAGCAGCTGCTCAGCAAATAGCATTGACATTTATAGATAAAATCCCGGAACTAAAACGCCTGCTGGCAACCGATATCAAAGCTACTTTTGATGGTGATCCTGCAGCAAAAAGTTTTGGTGAAGTAATCTTCTGTTATCCATCTATTCGGGCGGTGTTCAATCACCGGGTAGCACACGAACTGCTTAAGTTGGGTGTTCCGGTTATTCCACGTGTAATTTCTGAGTTGGCACACTCCGAAACGGGAATCGACATTCATCCCGGAGCACAAATCGGTGAATACTTTAGCATTGATCATGGTACCGGTGTGGTGATTGGTGAAACTACTGTAATCGGCAATCGTGTTCGGCTTTATCAGGGCGTTACGCTGGGAGCTAAACGATTTACGTATGACGAAGACGGTAATCCTCTAAACATTCCCCGTCATCCTATTCTCGAGGATAATGTGGTGGTATACGCTAACGCCAATATTCTTGGTCGTATAACCATCGGTAAGGACTCTACCATTGGTGGTAATGTTTGGCTTACTACCGACGTTCCGCCGGGGTCGCGCATTTTGCAACAAAAAGCAATTGTAAGTTCGTTCTATGACGGAGCGGGAATATAAAAATAAAACACATACATTCACTTAACTCATGGCGGGGTGGCATTTTGCTATCCCGCTGGTATTTACATTATGTCAGTTATAATTAGACAAATTCAACCTGAAGATAACCCTGTATTAGCGGAGTTGATAAGAGAAATTTTACGCGAATTTCATATCGACCGACCGGGTACTGTTTACACCGACCCGACAACCGATCATTTATTTGAATTATTTCAAGTAGAAAGATCGATTTACTGGGTGGCCGAAGAAGATGGAGTGGTGCTTGGGGGTTGCGGAATCTATCCAACCTCCGGACTTCCTAAGGGCTGTGCGGAACTGGTCAAATTTTATCTGTCGGCTACATCCCGAAAAAGCGGTCTTGGTAGACTTTTGCTGCAAATGACCTTGAACTCAGCCAAGCGTCATGGCTATTCCGAAATTTATCTGGAGAGTTTTCCTGAACTGGAACAAGCTGTTGCGGTTTATAAAAAGGCCGGATTCAAACACATTCATCAGCCTTTGGGCAATTCGGGTCATCATGCTTGCACGGTTTGGATGAAACGAAGAATTTCGGTGGCAAGATAACCTATATAAAACAGCTAACTATGAGCATTGAAATACCTATAAGAACAAATCCCATGGCCTATGCTGAGGATTTTAGACGAATTAATGAAGATTGGATTTCTGCCAATTTTTGGCTGGAAGAGTCGGATATTCAGGTGTTGAGCAATCCACAAAAATACATTTTGGATAAAGGTGCCAATATGATTTCGCACGCAGATAGGAAGCCGTATTCCTTTACCAACCAATCAGCATAGAAGGATCTGCTGAAAACTTAGTCTGCTTATTTTTGATATTAGGTTACGGTGCGCTGCACCTTAGATTTATTCGTGAAATAAAATTTCTACAAAGTTTTCTCAAAACAAGACACAAAACACCTTAGCTTGTTCCACTACAACTACATTCGCTGCACCTCTTTCTGAACCACGATTATATCAGATGAAAGGATATATCAGATTTTTAGCGTATCTGTCTTTATCTGATTCATCTGCTGAATCCAAGTTCAGACAATTATCCACCAGCCAACCCGTACGTTTGTGCAAGCAAGTGGTGGTTATATATCCGCGAGGACAAGGTCCCCTTCAGGGGATTTAGGGGTAGACACTCTTAAATTGATTCTGTCTCTAAACCGATATTTCTGGCTTTTTGAAATGCTTTCACCCATTTGGGAATTGCATTATAAAATACCACACAGGCACAAAAAATAATTACTCCCGATAAAGTCAGATTTACTATACCCTGAATCCTCGTTTCACTTTCCAAAGCCTGAGGAAAATAGATCGTAATTATATTGGCAAAACCTGCATAAAGTGTTGTAAATCCAATAAAAATAAAGGGAATTATGGTTATCAACGCATACTTTATTTTGCCCCGGTTGATTATATAACTTGTGCCAACTGCCAGTGCAATGGAGGCGAGTAACTGATTAGCTGTTCCAAACATAGGCCAGATAGTGGAAACGCTTCCGGTATAAATGAAATATCCCCACGAAACGACCATTAGTAAACTGGCAATAATGTTCCCGGGTAACCAGTTAGCACGTCCAAACGGAGCATACACTTTACCCAGCATTTCCTGCAATACAAATCGTCCGATGCGTGTTCCGGCATCGATAGTGGTAAGGATAAACAAAGCTTCAAACATAATGGCAAAATGATACCAATAGGACATTAATCCGTTCAGACCCGGGATGGACGAAAAAATCTGAGCCATACCAACACCCAGCGATACTGCTCCCCCCGTGCGACCTGCAATCTTCTCTCCAACTTCTGCCGAGAGTTGAGTGAGGTTAGTATCTATAAAGCCCATTTGATGGAGTTTAGGAAGTATAGTCGCAAATTTTTCGGCGGGTACATTTATGGCAAAATAATCTAATGGAAATAAACTGGAAGCTGCTATCAAAGCCAGAATACTTACCATGGCTTCCACCAGCATGGAACCGGCCGCAATGCTTTTAATATGCGATTCTTTCATAATCATCTTGGGCGTAGTTCCCGAGCTTACCAGCGCATGAAATCCCGAAATTGCACCACAGGCAATGGTTATAAACAAATATGGAAACAATGTACCCGGAATAATAGGACCTCCTCCATGAATAAATTGTGTGAATGCAGGCATATGCATAGTGGGTGCAACAACTATAATTCCAACGGCCAGCATGGCAATCACGGCAATTTTCATAATAGAACTGAGATAATCGCGGGGAGAAAGTAAGAGCCACACAGGCAGAACAGAAGCTGCAAATCCATACATTATAAGCAATATCGTCAGGGTTTTATGGTCGAAAGTAAACCATGAAGCATAAGCAGAGTCCGGAATATATTTTCCGTAAATTACGGATAAAGTCAGCAGTGTGACACCAATAATGGTAGCTTCAACCGTTTTCCCTTTTCGGAACTTAAACATCCATACACCCATAAACAAAGCAATGGGAATAGTAGAAGCAATGGTAAAAACTCCCCATGAGCTCTCAGCCAATGCATTTACAACCACCAACCCCAATCCGGCCATAGCTATAACCAAAATCAGCAATATGGCTATCGATGAGGTGAATCCGCTCACTTTGTTTATCTCCACACGGGCAATTTCGGCCAGCGATTTGCCATCCGAACGGGTGGAAGCATATAGTATAATAAAATCGTGTACCGCACCGGCAAAAACCGATCCCACTAGCATCCAAACAAATCCGGGGAAATATCCGAACTGAGCTGCCAATACCGGACCTACCAAAGGACCTGCTCCTGCTATGGCTGCAAAATGATGACCAAATAACACCCATTTGCTCATCGGAACATAGTTTTGTCCATCGTAAAGCCGACCCGATGGAGTTATATTGCTGTCGTTGATAGTGGCAATCTTTGCAGCAACAAAACTGATATAAAACCGATAAGCAATTATCAGTATCAGAATGGCTGAAATGACAAGGGGAGTTGCATTCATAGGAATTAATAGGGGTTAAAGTATTATACTAAAAAACAGGGCAAAGATATAAATTTCACTCGCTGGCGGATACAAAGAGGTCGGATTAGAAATAAATCCCACCGACCAGCCCGCACTTTTGTGCAAGTAAGTAATGGTTATATATCCGCGAGGACAAGAGTTTTCCTCAAAATGAGTTATCTTCATAAAATATTTGAAATCTTATCTTTTCAATTCACTGCTACGGTGGTTAATTGTGTATCACAAAAGTAAAGATTTGTAATTAGAATTCGATATGAATTGTACGAAGATTTTTATTCATACGATGATTTGCGAAGATAATTGTTTTACTAAAACTAATATGAATGGAACTGGCAATTGATTTCAATTCAATTTTAATAAAATACTCATTCATCAAACTTTTTATTTCTTTACATGTTTTAGCAATAAGAATCAATTTTTTAAAACAATTCTAAAATGAAAATCAGCAAACTAGTCTTCGTTTTACTTACAGCTTCAATGCTCCTTTTCTTTTTCTCGTTCGTGACGGAGAAACAACAAAGCACTACAACAAAAAGTACCAGAGAATTGTATCTGCAATATTGCGCCACTTGTCACGGCGAAAATCTGAATCGATTTGCGGCTCGACAATGGGTGTATGGAAATTCTTTAAGTGAGGTTTCGTCTACTATTAAAAACGGACGTCCGCCAATTGGGATGCCTGGTTATGCCAAAGTTATGAACGATGAGCAGATAGCTGCGATGGCAAATTATATGATCGCTGAAGTGGCAAAAGTGCCTGCAAACGAACCTTCGCCGTTCAAGGTCAATGATGTAGTAAAGTCCGCTGGTTTTTCATTTGTTTTGAAAGAAGTTGCGGGTGAGAACCTATCCATACCATGGGGGTTGGCATTTCTGCCCAATGGCGATATGCTGGTTACTGAAAAATCAGGGAAATTATACCAGGTTTCGAAAGGAAAAATGACAGAAATAGAAGGACTACCCAAAATTACGGTCAAAGGACAAGGTGGTTTAATGGAAGTGATTGTACACCCAAAATTTAGAACAAATCAATTGATCTATATTTCGTATGCCGATGGAGAATTATCTAATATGGTGAATACATCGATAGCTAAAGCGGAACTTAGAGATGGTAAATTGATAAATCTGAAAAGAATTGTTCATGCGATGCCAAATTCCAATTCAGGTGTGCATTTTGGTTGCCGCATGTTTTTCGATATTAATGGATATTTGTATTTTTCCATTGGAGAACGCGGAACAAAATCTAATGCTCAGGATTTGACCAATTATTGCGGAAAAATTCATCGTATTTTTGACAATGGTAGAATTCCATCTGACAATCCGTTTGTGAAAACTCCCGGTGCAATTGCAAGTATTTGGAGTTATGGACATAGAAACCCGCAGGGTCTTTGGTACGATAAAAAAGCAGATGTGATTTGGGAAAACGAGCATGGGCCAAAAGGTGGCGACGAATTGAATATTATAAAAAAAGGAAAGAATTACGGCTGGCCGGTCATCACTTTTGGAGTGGATTACGATGGTACCATCATTTCGCCCGATACCGCCAAAGTGGGTATGGAACAGCCTGTTTACTACTGGATTCCTTCCATTGGACCAAGTTCGTTGACAAGAGTTACAAGCCCTGTTTATAAGGGTTGGCAAGGTGATTTTTTGAGTGGTTCGTTAAGTTTTGACTGCCTCGACCGATTGATAATAAAAGGCAATAAAGTAGTTGGACGAGAAAAGCTATTACCAAAAATAGGACGTGTACGCAATGTGGTGGAAGGACCTGATGGATATATTTATATTGCTATAGAAAGGTCGGGTAAGATTTATAAAATAGTTCCAATCATCAATTAGTTTTAAAAAGTGAATGTCCGAACATCAATAATACATTCCATAATTGGTTTTTCGATGTGTGCGTCTGTATATGCAACTCATCCGGTGAATACAGACACCTTACTTAACGACAGTTCCAACATCAAAAAGATTGATTTGGAAGAACTTGTCGTGAGCACTTATCGATATAATAAAAACATTCGCGATGTCTCGGCGCCTTTTCAGATAATTGGAAAGAGTAAAATTGAGAAAAATGATATAGGCGAACTTGCGGCTGTTTTAAATTCAGTTCCCGGTTTACAAATGCAATCGGGCACTTTTCAAACCACAAAAATCACGATTCGGGGAATTGGTTCACGTAGCCCGTACAGCACAAACCGAACGCGGGCATTCTTGGATGATATTCCATTAACTACAGGAGATGGAAGCACAGTTATTGATGATATTGAACTGACTTTTATCGATAGAATTGAGATTACAAAAGGACCACATTCTGCATGGTATGGTTCGGGAATGGGTGGTTCACTACGGTTTGTTAGTTTAATGGAATCTCCCAAACCTTTTGTGGCCGAAGCAAATCTCAGTTTAGGTACTTTTGGCACGGAAAAATACAGTGGAAATGTTCGTATTTCCAAGCCGGCGGGATATTTGAATGTCGGGCTTGCACAGATTAAGGGTGATGGTTATCGTCAAAACAGTAGTTTTTCAAGGAATTCAGTTTTTATAACCGGTGAAAACCGAAAACGCAACAAGCTGAATTATTTATTTTTGTATAGCGGAGTTAACTCTCAAACACCCAGTTCAATTGATGAGCAAACTTTTATAAATACGCCTTCTTTGGCCGCAGCCAATTGGCTCAATGTGAAAGGGCGCAAAGATTACGAACGCTTTTTGGGTGGTGTCAGGCTTGAATCGCCAATCGGTCAACGATTTAAAAATACTTCAACTTTGTCGGGGAGTAGTTACGACCAATACGAACTTCGGCCGTTTAATATATTGGATGACAAAGCAATGTCATTCAATTTCCAGGAAAATATTATGTATACTCATAGGTTGTTCTCTGTTTCGGCAGGTTTTGAATGGTTGCACGAGAATTACTTTTGGCGTATTCTGGAAAATGATTCGATGCTTGAAAATCAAAAATCCAACGAAATTCGCAATCAGTTCAATTCTTACTTTAATTTTGAAACGAATCTTCTCTCATCGCTCAGTTTATCGGTATCAGGTAATATTAACTCAACCCGTTACACAGTTTCAGATTTGTTTTCAACTGATGATATTGATTATTCAGGCAATTATTTCAATAATCTTATTTTTTCTCCCAAAATAGGATTGAACTACCGACATAATTCGGATGTAAGTTTTTATGCATCTGCTGGCCATGGATTTTCGAATCCTACTGTAGAAGAAAGCCTCACTTCTCAAGGATTTTTAAATACTGAGTTAAGACCTGAAAAAGGTTGGACAATTGATGTTGGAGCGAGAGGATCGGCTATTGCCAATGTACTTTCGTATGAAATTTCAGCATATTATATTTTATTGAATGATTTATTGGTGACCAAACGTATTTCGGAAGAAATATTTTATGGCGAAAATGCCGGAAGAAGTACACTGAAAGGTGTTGAATTACAGGTGAAGTACAAACCCACTTTGTATTTTCAAACGTTGGTTTCGTTCAGCAAATCGGATAATCGGTTTATAGAGTTTATAAGCGATAATGTGAATTTCAAGAACAATCAACTACCCGGAATTCCATCAATGAATGCAAATATTGACATGCAAGCATTTTTATTTAAAAATTTGCAATTGAATGTGATTTATGCTTATAGTGGAAAACAATTCCTGAATGATGAAAATAGTAAGCAAACAAATGCTTGGCAAACTGTAAATTTTCGTGCTGGTTATACATTTCAGATTTTTAGAAAACATAACGTTCAACTCATTGCCTCCATTAACAACATTTTCGACGAAAAGTATGCTTCCATGATTCTTGTAAATGCTCCAACTTTTTCGAATAGACCACCGCGTTATTATTATCCCGCTTTGCCCCGCAATGTTTTATTTACAATAAAAATGCATTTGAACTAATACTGATTGCACAAACAATAAAGAATAGATTTAATTACGACTTATTGCTAATTTGATTATTCCTAACTAAACAGGACAGTATATAATATACTGTCCTGTTTAGTTAGGAATTTTAAACTCCAAAAGTAATTTAAGGCTTTCACAACCGATTCATTTCCAGTTATGCAAACTCATTTTCAAGTATCAGTTATTCTCCAGTCCCACCGGATATATATTTTATTCTTTGCACAAGAGTGCGGGCTCGTTGTTGGGAACCAACCCGCACCTTTGTGCAAGTAAGTAATGGTTATATATCTGCGAGGACAGGGGAATCTAACAAGTCATTCAAATTAATTATTTTACTGCCATTTTTTTCGTAATAATTCAGCATTTCGTCAATTTTCCTTTTATCATAACTCGTAATACAATCTGATAAAACTGTAACTTTGTAGTTTCCCTTGCACATATTAAATACGGTTGATTTCACGCAGGCAATGGCGTCTGCTCCTGTAATGTAAAATTCGCTTATTCCATTTTTCTTGATAAAGTCAGTAAAATCTTCGCTGGTCAATGCGTTGCCTTTGGACTTTTCAAAAATGTTTTTGGAAACCAATTTCATGTCCGAAACTAATTCAGACCCATGAGTATTAGGTTTGAAAGTCCTTGTGCCATCAGATAAGTTAAAATGCCTTATGTAAACGACATGAATTTCATTTTCCACTGCCCAATCTATTGCTCGATTAACATTGCCAATGATTTCTTTGTAATTTTTGGTAATGTCATTTTGAATGTCAATTACCACTAAAGACTTATTCTGCATGGGATTTCCTTCTTTAATTTTATGTTTTAATTCAATTTTCTATTTCATTGTCCATCGCACTCTCGCTTTATTACATGCTTGTGGCTAACAACCCGTCCCTCCGGATGTATTTATCTTATTCTTTGCAGAATGGTTCTGATTGGTTCCCACCGACCAACCCGCACGTTTGTGCAAGTAAGTAATGGTTATATATCCGGCAGGATAAGGGTATTATCTTTCTTTTCTTTGTTGTCTGAGTACAAAAAAACTGCCACAAATTACGAAAATATTAAAATCCTACTTGTATAACCACTTACCTCTGTCTTTATAATACTCATGTACCAAATCTGTCAGCCCATCCACTGTTATTCTACCTAAAAAACTATCGATTTTTTCAAAGTTTCGCATTAGAAAATTTAGTGGGTCTGAAAAATCATAATTTATCTCCCAAATTGAGAACTTTTCTTCAAACATCATAAATCTCAAATCTTGTTTTTCATCTTCTAATTTAATGAACGAAAGAAGTAATTCTAAACCAACTGAATATTTTTCTTTTTCTAATTCAATAAAAAATTGTCCTTTGTCATTAATAAGAACAATATCCATTTCTTCATTTGATAAATGTAGAAATGCTCCCATACCAGGACCATCTTCCTTTTCGACAACTTTAAAACCGAGTGTCTTGAGAGGTTGTTTGTACTTTTTAATATATTTTTCCAGATTTGAGAGAAATGACATATCGTTAATTGTTTGTTTTGTTTCTCAACCCCGTTCACCGTAGCGTAAATCATATTGTTTCCGATGTTTGGCATAGCGTCCCGCTATGTCAAAGCTAAAACTTGTCCGTCTACTGACGGAGGGAAAGCTCTTGCTTTCCATATTCTATTTTTGATATGCAAGGCAAGAGCCTTGCTTCTAACCTGACGTAGTCTGGAGACTACGCCAAACTGGGACTTCGCCAGACTTTAATACCGCCAAACTACGCTCAACTGAGTTTAAAAATCTCAGTACCTCTATCTTTGTTTTTTTTAATTTTTAATTAGAATATTCATAACCTTTTCATAATAAGATGGATATTTCTCTAATAAATGAAATATATTATCCTTTTCATATTTTATCTGCTCTATCAAATCACTTTTAATTGTAGGAAAATGATCAAAATTTGTCGCTAAATCAATTGCTATTACTCTATCAGCAAATCCAATCTCATAAAATGCAATAGCTAATTGATCATGTAATCCATATTTTATCATTTTCTGAAGTGTATTCAAATTTTCTATCAACTCATCATATAATTCATTTTCTTCTAAATTTAGAACTTCACAAATTGCAGCAATAAATAGAGTAATTCCATATGAATATGTGTTTTGACATATATCTATAATAAACTCTTGATTAATTAACCGTAGTTGTTTACCATATTGTGTTTTTGCTCCTTTAACTGTATTCAATAACTCTGAATATTTAAATCCATTTATCCATGATAAGGTTAAATCAAAAGCAAATTTATTTGGGACTATTTTTTTTATATTATTTGTTGATTTTTGATATAGAATAGGCCAAATTTTTTCTAACAATTCGTCATAAGAATTTGAATCAATCAATATGTCTTTATTCGTTTTAGTCCAATTTTCTACATCAAGTATATCTTGAACCCCGAGCAAAGTTTTACCAAATGAAATACGTTTTTCAGTTGTTGTGATTTTCTCAGTTACATTTTTTGCAAGCAATCTAAATAATTCAATAAGCTGTCCCTTCTGATTTTCATCAGATAATGAATATGCTAATGTTTCTCTTGTAATAATATCAATACCATCATATTCCATAACTGAGCTAATGTTATATTCATCCCAATATGCCATTAAATAGCTTTCAATTGATGAAATTATTTCGATTTTAGAATTGATTTGTCTTCTTAAACCATCAATTGAAAATCTGTTTGCAATATGATTTTCTGTAATAGAATAAGGAAGATTAATAACCCTTTGGTTGCTATCTATATATGCTCTAACTAATGCAATCGGATCCATATTTATTTCATGTTTCAAATCATCACTAGCTAATGGGTCAAATATTGAAAGTAATGTACTACCACAAGGTTCAGAATTTGTTGGATCTAATAAATTTTTAGCTTGTTTCCATTTCCAGTCATTATCTAAATTACTTTTATTGTCAAATAATTCAGTATCTGTAAAAATAATACTACCTTCAGTATGCATTCCAGACCTACCAGCTCGACCAATTAAATTATGAAAATCACGTGTTTTCAGTTTAGAATTTGCTTGATAGAAACTTGTAATCATTAAATATCTTATTGGTAAGTTAACACCTTGTGCTAGAGTAGAAGTACAAATTACAAATTTTATTTTCTCTTTTTGCATGGCATATTCGATAGCTAATCTTAATCCCTCAGGTGTATAAGAACTATGTGTGAATATGCCAAGACTTGAACTTTTAAATATTTTGCTATCTTCTCCAAAATGCTCAGAATGAAGAAATGATAATTTTTTTACTTCCTCTGTATCTGAATTTATTAACGCACTAGAAACGTCATATCCTCTTTCTAAAATGTCTAAGACGCTTTCTGAAATTGACTTAACTGCTAATTTTGAGCCACAAAATATTGCAACTGAGCCATTCTTGACTAGTTTTAATGCTAAATATAATGCAATAGTCTTTCCATCTTTCTTTTCAGGGAAAAATCTTTGTTTTACTTCTCTATTTTTTTTAGATAAATGAACTTGTTCGATAACTCTCGGTACAAAGAAGTCAATTTCATCTGGATTATCGTTTTTGACGAATTGTAGCATTCCTAATTGTGTTGTCCAATTTGCAAAAGCTATAGTTCTATAAGTTGATAAAAGACCTAGACTTGTTACTATTTTTCTCTCTCCATTAATTAACCAATCTCCAATAGCTTCACCATTACTAATTACAGCAGAAATTAATATTATCTGAGTTTCAGTTGAAACTTTATTTTTCAAGGATGACAATAGTAATTCATATGTAACACCTCTTATTCCATTATCAAATTGATGTCCTTCATCATAAACAAGGAGTCCAATTTCAGTTATTAGTTCTGGATTATTCCTTAAAATATAGATAAATTTTTCAGGAGTTAGAATTAAAACCAATTTTGATTCTTCAAAATCAAAATCATCTAGAAAATCAAAATCTGATTGAAGTACATCACTGGGTTCATTTACACTTATTTTTTCATTTATAAAAGCACTCTGCAAACTGTTTTTTATTTCTGAACATAACGCACGAAAAGGAGCAATGATAACTGCTAAATTTGTTCTATTTGAATAAAAACTACTTCGAATAATTATTTCAAGTGATTTAGTTTTTCCAGCACTAGTGGGCATTTGAATTATTGCTGATTTTCCTCTGAAAATATCTTTTTCACCAAGTATTTTCTGCGCTGGCCAAAATTCTTTTATAAAATTCTCTTTCTGAAGAGTTTCTTGCAATTGATCATTATCAAAGTCTGTATATCTTTTTAAACTTGACCATGAAGAATTATAAATTTGCTTTTTAATAACAGACCTTATGATATCCGCAAGTAATAAGTGTCTATCGTTCCCCTCAACATATGCAAACTTACACAAAGAGTCTAATTCTCTGATAATTTTTTTTCTACCATATCCATTTAAATAAAAGGTTTTTAAAAAATCTATTATTCTTTCAATATTGGGAGAGAATAAACTATCATGAATAGATATTTGATTTACAATGTTATTTTTAAGCAAAAATATCAATAGTGTTTCTAATCCCTCGCCTTGAAATTCAATTATATTTTCAGTGACTTTATCAGCTAAAACCATTGCATTGCCAGGTTGATCTGCTAGATAAAAAGCTGATGATCCAATTAATAAGAAATAATCAGAATAATCAGGATTCAACTTAGATTCAACAAAAGAATCAAAAAAATTTGCAGCAAAAACTAAACTTCTTTTATATTCAGTTAATAATTCTTCGCTTTGTTCTTTTTTGTTGAACTTACCATAATCACCAATTATTCCTATTGTTAGTGAAAGTAACTTTGAGGGATCATTTACTAATTTTAAATGGTATTGATTTGGTACATTAAATTCGTACATTTTTGCTTTTGAACGTGTAATTCCAAGCAGATTATATGATTGATTTTCAGGCTTCATTTGCAGCAATTTTATAAAGTTCATGGACAATATTCATTAAATCACTACCTTTTAAAACAATTAGTAACAGATCAGAATTGTTAGGATGGCTTGAAGAATCTGAATTAGTGATTATACTATCATTGTATATACTATTTGAGAATAATGCTGCTGCACCATATGTTAACGTGTAAGGTTTGTCTGCAATATTTTGAAATCTTGCTATTTTATTAGCACTTACAATTTCACCTTTATCAAATAATCTTTGTTTCATTCCATTTAAAGATTCAGCTTTCCTGAGTTCATCTTTAACTGAGTCGTTAATTGCATTTTGTAGTCTTGGATTTGTAATTGTTCCAGAAAGCTGAGCTTTGACTTCAAACATGGTTAGTATATCATTGACTGTTTCATGATCATCATAAATCTTAAATCCAATTAAATCTGAACCTTTAGTTGACTCATCCCTAATAATTTTATTTCCATAGCGTGTTCGTGGTACCCAGTATTCTAAAATGAATTCAACATAATCTGCAATTAAAATCTCACTAAAATCTCCAGATCTAATTCCTGGACCAAATCCTCTTGTTGTTGGAAATTTCAATTGTTGTAGAAATTCTTTTCTTGATAATTTTGTTCCTTCTCTAAGAAAATCTATTTCATTATCAAAGCAATAATGATTTCTGAAATGTTTTGCCCATTTAGACATAATCTCTGTATTACTCAAATCAGGATTAAATTCTAAAAGAGTAACTTTCTTTCCATCAATAGTTGTCAATGTTGATATTAAAGGTTTAATCCAACTTGTATGTTCTAAGTTCCAAGGCATATATTTAAATGTCGCTTTATAATATGTGAGTTACTTTTTAATTTATAATAGTAAAATGTTTCAATATACACTGAGTATTTTTTTTTAATTACCACTAACGACCGAGGCTATGGGCATTGGCGGTTTGCGGGAGCATTCGCTGTCGTGAAACGACAAAGTGAATGCGGGAGCAAAACTGCCGGAATGCACGTCAGCCAGCCAATGAACATAGGCGTGTGTTGGACAGTCGTAGTTTGTTGTTTATCAATCGTATATGTTCAATTTAATGTGCTTTCACTTTCAAAACAATACTTTCCTTTTAGTTGTTGTCGAATATATATTTCTGCCCACTAACGAACAAAATTATCTAAAATAGAAGTCATTTCGTTATTTTTTCTGTTGCCAGAACGCAATTTCAAAAATACAATGTTGGGTCTTTGTTATTTTATCAGTCCTTTGGTTTCACTTTCCTTGTACCAAGTAGGAAATTCCGCCAAAAGTTTTTTATACAACTCATCATCAGAAATCGTACTTATGTCATTTAAAGAAAAAAAAGATACATTTTTGTTAGCACTATTCAATGTAATTAGTTTTGCGAAATCATTACCTAATCCTACAAATTGCCAAAAAATAGGCTTGTTACACGAATTTTTCACAAAAGTTTGTAATTCGCCAATATCACCATCGGTTAAAATAACAGCAAAAACATTACAACCAGTGCTTTCTTGAAAGTGTTTTTTATCAATATCAACTAATGCTGTTGATACGTCTGTTCCACCATTTGACAAAATACCATTACTATTTACGTAATTTTGAAAATTAGACTTTGAAACAGAATTTAAACGCTTCGATTTGTCGTTAAAAGTCCATATGTCTAGTTGGTCATTAGATGAAATGGACAATGAAACTGCTAAAAGTTTTTCTACAACCTGTTGCACTGTACCATTTTTGAATAAATTATCCATTGAACCTGAAATATCAAGAGCAATAGTAACTTTCAAGTTCTTAAATTGCTTTATTACAGGCTCTTGTTTAGGCACTGAGTAATTTTCAATAATAACAGGTGCTGTTTTCGACACCTGAACAGGTCTCGTGTTTAAGAAATTCGTTGTTACTTTTGGTGAATACTGAATTTGAGGTGTTGATACTTGCTTTATTGGTTCTTGTTTTAATTCCTTTTCTGTGGGAATAACTTTTTGAGTTTCTTGTATTAGTGTTTGTTGAGTATTTACCACTGGCTTAGAATCTATCACTAAGCATTCGTCGTTTGATAATTGAGTAAGTTCATTTTCATGGACATTATCTTTATCTTGTTCAATATTTTCAAAGAAATTTTGATTTTCACTCACTTCTTGTGACTGGTCTATAACTGTTTCCGTTTTATCCTCTATAATATTTTGCACTTGTATTGAACGTTGCAGTAAAGTAACTTCGGGTTGTATTTCTCTTTGAAAGTTTTTTGCATCTGTATTTTCGGTGTCAATATCAAGTGCTGTATTTGTTAGTTTATTGATATAAAGAATATTTTCATTTTTTTGCTTCATTTTTTCAACCCGAAGTGTCAAGTCAGTTGAAAAGTATTCTCTAAATGCAATTCTCTCAAATCTTACAATTTGAGAACTGTCAAATGGTGCTACTTTGTCAATAGAATTGCCTAATTTAGATTTTAATTTTTCAAATTCTGTTCTAAACTCTTTCATCAAATTGGGCTTTCCTTTGAACAACATAATATTTTCGTCGTTACGCATTTCTGCATAATATGTCCAATTGTAAGAGCCGTTAAAAATAGTTTCATTATCAATTAGACAAAATTTATGGTGCATTATATTTGGGTACTCACTCAAATACAATTTACCACCCAAATCTACAAATGTCTGAAAAGGTAATCCAAATTCCCAATTATTGATATAGTCGTTGATAATAATGAGTTCTACTTTTATACCTTGTTTCAATTTCATACAAAGCAGACCAAATAAGTCATCATTTGTAAACCAAGCAACAGCAACAAAAATAGACTTCTTTGCTTCGTTAAGTTCTTGCAATAACTTTTCACGAATATCTGAAAAATAAATTTCTTCTACTTCGTTAGGATTTTTGACTTGGTTGTTTAATACCAAAAACCCATTTTCGCTACCTTGACACCTTTGTATAATTTCACTTTTAAAGTCTAATTCCGCCTTATCAAAATGAAATTTTAGTATTTCAGTTGAACAATAATTAGTTAATTTATCAAACCATAGGCGGAATTTATAGTCATCAGTTGCTTTGTGGTAAAAAATTGAGTTCAGATTTTCAATTTCGTTATTTGTTTTCGAGTTAAATTTTAGCAAGAATTTAGCTTGTTGAAAAACATCTTCGTTATCAATTGTTTTAATCCCATCAACTAAAATATGAAAAAGGTTTTGGTTGTATTCAGACGTATTTATTTCAAAAATTGTTTCTAAAAATGATTTTGGTGCAACTTTCTTAATAACGAGTAAGTTTTGTTGTATTTCTTGTTCTGTTTCTGTAATCTGATTTTCTGTTATTTGAAAAAATTTAGGTAGTGATTTTTTAATACTTTCTGTTTTTGATAAAATATCGCTAATATGGGATTTCGCTTGCATGGTCTCTATCTTTGACACCAATTTCGTTTTTAATTCGTCTTTTGCGTGCCTAAAAATAAATTTTATGGTTGGTATATCATATTGAATAATATCTTTCAAAATGATTTTTTCACAGTTCAATGTACAATTATCTGCGTCTTCTCTTTCGCCAATTTTTGTTTTAGTTATCTTTAATTTAAACAGAACAAAAGCACCTTCCTCAATATTGTCAATCTCTTTCCAATTGGTTAATGAGTTTTGATGAAAGAATTTTTCACTACTATTGGGTGTTTCAACCCAAGCAGTAAAGTAATTGCTGCCTTCATTTTCCTTTTTGATCAGTCGTGTTAGTACACCTAAATGTTTTTCGGATTGGTTCATGTTTTTATTTTTTTACTATGCTGCCTAACTTGTATATATGCGAACTTTAATTAGACATATTCCTCATTTAGCTGTGTATGCGAACTACTAGTTCGCATATTTCCACTTTAGGTGATGCATTTATTCTGTTTTTTAATTAAAATTCAGCCCCAAAGGTAGAAACAATTTCTCATATTAACAACGTATCTTTTGATTAAATTTTAAAATAGTTGCTTATTGCTCTGCACGACTAAATATGCTGGTAGTTATGATACTATGTCCTGCTGATATGAAGCCACGTTGCTTCGTTTTTATGGCGTGATAAGATGCTGTAATGGGGTAATAAGGCACACAGCTGGTATACTGCTGAAGCTTGGAGGTGTAAGCACCCGGATAGATAAAATGAGAACCTACAGTGATAGCATAACGCCTTATGTTTTTACCACTTCAACTGATGTTGAAGCGGCAACAACACAGCTTAGAGTTTCTTGAACAGATGTTGTAGTTTCTAAAACATCTGTTCAAGCTTTAAAAACATCTGTTCAAGAAGCTACAACATACCTTGGAGTTTCTTGGACATGTGTTCAAGTTTCTAAAACATGTGTTGAAGTTTCTACAAGGTCTGTTGAAGAAACTATAACACATAAGGTTATAGCTTCAACACGAGGCTTCCGGCAGTTTAGACTACCGGCTCTGTCTGTAAAGTGTTGTTTGTGAGTGTGATTGTGTTTTGGTCTGCGGACAATTACAAGCCTTGATAGACTGCTTAAAGGACACCAATTACATGGGCATATAATATAGATTGTCCTATATCCTGCATTTGAGTTTTGCGTAGTATATTCCTGCGATGATTGTTTACGGTATGTATGCTTCTGTATTGTTTTTCTGCTATTGCATTGCTGTCGTATCCTTTTACTATCCATTTTAGCATAGCTATTTCGGTATCTGTAAGTCTGGTTTGTGCGTTCGAAACCAGCTTTTTACGGGTACGTACATTGATAATAATGAGGCCTCTTGGTGGTACTGTATTCGCTTTGCCCGGCATAGCATCCAACTGCAACCTCAGTAGACAGGGTTTACCTTCGCTGTTGGTTTCCAATACCATAAACTGATGTACAACGCGGTGATATATTCCGTGTTGGTCTTTCATCCTGCACTCATATATTAGTTTGTAGTGTGTGAGTTCGTGATGGGGTATTGTGTTCATTCTGCTTATGGCTTCCATTTTACTTTCTATCACATATTCTATATCCGAAGGATGGATAAGATCTTCCAGTGAATTCATGCTGAAGGTTATAGGTTCGGTGTGATGCTCACTTTCAAATATCCAGTGCAGAAAGCTATACTTGTCTTCATTCATTTCGTAAATAGCCATGCAGGTATTGCTGGATTTGCACTCTTGCTCCAATGCAAGTTTTTTAGATTCGCTGGCAAGGTTATCAATTGTACAACCTTCTCTGAAGTGGGCGATAGATTCCTCGTAGTGCTGTTTAAAATTTTTCATACATAAGATTTTATTTTCACAATTAATAATTAAATATAATATTATTTAACGTTTTACGGGTTCTCTTTAAAGTATAGGGTTATTCAGGACAATATTAGGTTAATAATAAAATGACGATTACTCGCTATTGTTTTTTTATGAAATGACCAATAATTTTGCTTCCGACAGACGGAAATAGCACACTATCAGTTTCATTAATAAATATAACAATAAATTTTAATTTAAAAAAATGGGGTGGAGCAATGCAATATCCCACAGTTATTCATTTTTAAACACAAAAATTATGGCAACAGGAGCAAGAATTCCCCGCGGGATTGATGATTTTAATCCCTACATTGTGAACACTACTGCCTTTCTGCAGATAGGTGCACCAACCAATGCCGAGCGGCTTGGTATATTGATTGCTGAGTTAGAAAAATGGTCGGGTTTTGCAGCTGCCTGGGTACCGCTCTATACAAAGTACAGCGATAAGAAAAACAGCCGCACTACTGCTGTAAAAGATCAGTTGTTGGAGATTATTACCAATACAACAGATTTTGACCAAACGGTACATTTTCTCGACCGTATTGCTGCATCGGCCAATGTTACTATTGTGGATATGGAAGCATTTAATATCAAAAAAGGGGTGTTGCAAAAACAAACCCGCAGCAGTTCTACCACGCCTATCACCGAGCCGGTAACTGTTACCATTCAGCCTATTGGCGGTGGTACTGTAACGCTTAAATGCTATAGCACTACGGGGCAACGTGCTTCTATTTACAGCGAAGCGGATGGGGTACAGATTCTGTATGTGGTGGGCAATGTGCCTCCTGTTTCGGCTGAGGCTCCGGGATTGTCTAAGGAATTATCTACCAAAGCTATTATAACACTGAGCCTTGGTTCCGGTAGTTCGGGTAAGAATCTGTATATTTATTTCCGTTGGTATAATACCAAACATCCTGAGCTGTCGGGTCCATGGAGCGCTTTGCAAACGAGCCTGATATTGTAGAGCTTATTGGTAGTCTGGAAAAGGGGAAGGGGGTGTCCAAAAAATGAACTATACCCCAAAAGTTAGACAAAAAACTTTTGGGGTATTTTTATGTCAATAAAGAAAAAGAATCGAAAGCATAGTCTTTCAGAAAAATCAGGGTTTACTTTTAAAAATACACGTTCTTATTTCAATCTACTTTTATTTTAATCTACATTTTATGCGAATCAGGAGTTGAAAATAATTTTACTTTGCTTACAGTTAGCTATTTCCCGTAGGGAATGTATATCAATAGAAAATAGAAATAAACAAAATCTATTCCCCGTAGGGGATAAACAAAGATAAAACATTAATGTCCTACGGACAATAAAACATTGATACATGTTTATTCTATTGATATTGAAGTCCTACGGACTATTTTTCAACTCCTGATTCGCATATTTTATGTTCGGTGCTTCCGTCAAGTCGGAATGTACCATACGCACCTTTGTTTTCTATGTTTAATTCTTCTACAAATAGTACGGTGCTACGCACCTGGTAGCAACGTAGTTGCGAACCATTTGTAGAATTATAAAAAAGGCTAATTATAAGGTGCGTATGGTACATTCCGACTTGACGGAAGCACCGAACCAGAGAAAGAGAAGGACAAATATCTTTGTTTAAATCAGATTTTCACACCCCACCTGACAGTTTTTTTTGCTTCACATGACAAAATGAATTTTGGGCATAAATCTTTCCAGTTACTTAGGTGAGGGCAACGCAGGATGCAGATATTTTGTGTTTTAAAACTGAACCCCTCCGCTACGCTCGTCCCCTTGATAGGGGACATATGAGAGGAGGAATAGTAAATACCTCCAAAAATAATTTCAAACTCATTAAACCCTGCAGCTGTTTCATAGTCAAAGAAAACAGGTAGTAAAAGTTCACGTTTAAATAGGAGTTTTTTTATGTATAAAAGAGTTTTTTTAGCATTAATGCTGGTGACTAATGTTGCATTTGCTCAAGAGAGGGCAGGAGAGAGAAAGGATAAGAATCCGGTATTGCACGAGGTGTCGAACAAGGAAGTGGTTCAGAGTGTATATCCTGATGCCGTAAAGGTAGAAAAGGTGAACGACTACTGGTTTAGGGTACTTAATGACAAGAATAAAACGATAGGATTTGCTATGTCGAGTGCATCGTTTTGCCAGGATGTAAAGGGGTATAATAATCTAACTCCGGTAATGATTTTGGTTGATAAGAGCAAGACGATAAAAAAAGTTGCACTTTTGACCAATTGGGAAACACAGCGATTTGTGAATAAGTTGGAACAAAAAGGTTTCTTCGATGCTTGGGTCGGAAAAACACTGAAGGACGCAAAAGCCGTTCAGGTAGATGCGCATACCGGTGCAACCTATACGGCCATGGCAGTAACCAAGAATGTTGATTTCTTACTAAGTACCGCCGTAAAAAAGTTGCCAAAGAATTAAATAGATCGTAAATAGATCTGTAAGTAAGAAAATGCAGTCAGTTAGGTAAAACTAACCGACTGCATTTTTTTTATTCGTTATTCTTATCATTAGATTGTGATTTAGTAGTAAGTAGTACCATAAGCATGGTATAAAAATACCCCCTCGACGGTATGGTGTGGATTTAGGCTATAAAGTATTTTTGCCCTATCAAATTTTAAATGACAAGAGAAACGCTATTTGCAAATTTCGATACGAATCGGAAAGCATAAAGTTGGAAGGAATCATTTAAATAAAATATCAAAATATGAAGAAAGGTAAGAATGATCAGAAACTCTTCACCGGATTATTTTTCCGGGGAAAATTGAAAGAAACAGGTTTAAAGTATTTAGAACTGAGTAATCGAATGCGTCGCTGTTGTTGACCATAAAAATAAAATTTTAAAATCAGACAATTATGAACAAACATTCGATTAAATTATACAATTATGAACTCAAAAAATACAATCATTATTTCTATTTTATTTTTCAGCCTTTCTCAAATCATTTCAGCTCAGGATGGCCTTTCGGAAAATAAACTATCTGAAGCTGAACGCCTTAAACTAGTAGAAAAAGCAATAAGTGTATTGCCAAAAATAAGTGGTTTAGTGAATCTGCGTTACCAGTATTCCACCGAAGCAGCTAACTATAACAGTGGGAAAAATGGCTTTGATGTTCGCCGGGTTTATTTAGATTTTAGGGGTAATGCTACCAAAGAATTAAACTACCGGGTGCAATTGGATTTTGCAACGAGTCCCAAAATACTGGATGCTTATGTGGAGTGGAAACCAAGCAAATATATAGGTTTGCAAGCAGGACAGTTTAAAACTGCCTACACATTGGAAAATCCATATTCGCCCTCAAGTTTAGAAACTGCTGATAATTCGCAGGTAATATCTAAACTGGTTACAGATTACAACAACAATGGGCGGGATATTGGCCTGACTATAAACGGTAGTTTTTTTCATAAAAAAGGATTCAACCTCATTGAGTATAAAGTAGGATTGTTAAACGGAAATAATATAAACACGACTGACAATAATAAAACCAAAGATGTATATGGGATATTAATAGTCAATCCGCTGAAATTATTGAGCCTGAATGTATCTTTATATAAAGGACAATATGGTGTGGAAACTGCCAAATACGATAGAAATCGCAGCAGTTTTGGGGCAAAGTATGATGATGGCAAGCTATTGGTTCGAGCAGAATATGTTGCAGGAGAAATTGGCACAGTACAAGCAAACCTGAAAGATGCCAAGGGCTATTATATTTCGACAGCTTATTACATAACAGATAAACTGCAACCCGTACTGAAATATGATTTCTACCAAAACGATAAAACGACAAGTAGCTCTCAGATTACAAATTATGTAGTGGGCTTAAACTATTGGATAACTCCTAAAACAAGACTACAAGCAAACTATACCCGCAAGGACAATAAAGATTCATCCAAAGTGGATACCGATTATATGGTTGCCCAATTACTTCTTAGCTTCTAATTATAAATACGATTTTAATAAAATATAGATATGAAAAAAAATGTAACATTAGTATTGGCATTTGCTGTTCTGTTTGGATTATCCAATCCGGTGCAGGCGCAAAAGAATGAATTAAAAGGTCAAATTTCGTTATCTGGTGCATTTGCACTTTATCCGTTAGCTGTAAAATGGGCCGAAGAGTTTAAAAAACTACATCCTCAGGTAAAAATTGATGTGTCGGGTGGTGGAGCAGGAAAAGGCATCACTGATGCATTGGCCAAGGTGGTTGACTTAGGAATGGTTTCGCGTGAAATTCACCCGGAAGAATTGAAAAAAGGAGCATGGGCTATAGCCGTAGCAAAAGATGCAGTGGTTCCGACTATCAATGCAAAGAATCCGAAAATCAAAGAATTACTGGCTAAAGGAATTACTCAGGCTGCTGCAACAAAAGTGTATGTTACCGGCGAATACAAAACATGGGGGAATGTTCTTGGAATAAATTCTAATATTCCTATTCACCTGTATAACCGCTCTGATGCTTGTGGAGCAGGCGAAACATGGGGTAAATTTTTAGGTGGGAAAAAACAAGAGGACTTATTGGGTACCGGCGTATTTGGCGATCCTGGTGTTGCTTCGGCTGTTCAAAAGGATCCTGTGGGCTTTGGATATAATAATATTGCTTATGCCTATGATCTGAAAACGAAACGTCCTAATCCGGGAATTTTGGTGTTGCCTATCGATGTAAATAATAACGGAAAGATAGATGCCGCTGAAAATTTTTACGGCACTTCTACTCAATTGATTTCTGCTATTGCTCAAGGTAAATATCCTTCGCCACCGGCACGCGATTTATACCTTGTTTCAAACGGAAAACCTACCGATCCGGTAGTGGTGGCTTTTCTGAAATTTATTCTTACTGAGGGTCAGAAGTACAACGTACCAAACGGATATATCAGTTTGCCAAAAGATAAATTGAGCAAGGGAATAGCAAAATTGAAATGACCCCAAACCTCCGCCAGTAGTCGGACAGGCTCTAAAGGGGCTTAAGGGAAAGAACCCCTAATCCGTCAGCTGACGGAGAATTAGGCAAGTTCATTCTACATAAAATTACAGTTAAAGAGATTTAAACAAAACTATACTAACCTAGTTCTCCGTCAGCTGACGGATTAGGGGTCGTCATTATCATCATTATGTCATCAAACTCATCATATAGAATTCTCAAAAATAAAATAGCAGGAGGGATTATGTTCAGCATAACGGTTCTTTCTGTGTTGTTGGTAGTGCTTATCGGCTTGGGACTTTACATCAAATCGGTTCCTATTTTTGAACATAACAGTTTCTGGCAACTTATTTCGTCTTCGGAATGGCGTCCGGGAAATGGTCAGTTTGGCTTTTTGCCTTTTATTGCCGGAACAGTTGCGATAACATTTATCGCCATTGTACTGGCTCTCCCCATTGCTTTGTTGTCGGCGTTGTTTTTAACGGAGTTTTCTAAAAGCTATCTCAAAAAATGGGTTTTCACGGCTCTTGATATTTTGGCAGGAATTCCGTCGGTGGTGTATGGAGTTTGGGGAACTTTGTTTATAGTACCCTGGATTTCAGAAAAACTGGCTCCGAACTTTGTGGAATATTCTACCGGATACACTGTTTTGGCGGGAGGAATTGTATTGGGAGTAATGATTCTGCCTTTGTTGATAAGTCTGTTTGTGGAAATTTTCTCAGCTGTACCGCGTGAATTTCGGGATGCAGCTCTATCATTGGGAGCTACCAAATGGCAAACCAGTAAGTTTGTGATTTTGCGGAAGACCTTTCCGGGAATTTTAGCCGCGGTTATTCTGGCAGTATCACGTGCCTTTGGCGAAACCATTGCTGTGTTGATGGTCTGCGGAAACTTACCCATGGTGCCACACTCGCTGTTCGATTCCTGTTACCCGCTACCTGCTTTAATAGCAAATAATTACGGTGAAATGCTTTCGGTACCTTTGTACGAATCGGCTTTAATGTTAGCTGCCTTTTTACTTTTTATCGTGGTATTTATTTTCAATGCCTCATCAAGAGCAGTGATTTACAGGATAGAAAGGAAGTTTAAATGAGAGACCCCCGACCCCTGAAGGGGAGGAAGATAACGCATAATTCGTCAGCTGACGGAGAACTAAGCTAGTATTGATTATTACAAGTCAATTAAATGGAAACGTGACAAAACAATATACCAGACGAAAGTAATTTCAGTTCCCCTTTAGGGGCTAGGGGTTCTTAAGGTTTAATATAATTATCATGAGATTAAAATTTATAGAAGAAAAAATAGCCAAAGGGCTGATGGTTGTAGCTTCATTGGCAGTATTTGCCTTTGTGGTTAATATCATTTACACCATATTCCGTCGTGGTTTTCCGGCTTTAAACTGGGAGATGATTAGTCAGATTCCAGCCGGTGGATACTACAACGGTGGTGGCGGTGGAATACTGAATGCCATTATCGGCTCGTTATACATTGTGCTTGGATCTACCTTTCTGGGTTTGCTTATCAGCATTCCGGTGGTGTTTTACCTCAATGTATATCTGAAAAAAGATTCCAAACTGGCTTATGTTGCCCGTTTAGCATTCGACGTATTGTTTGGTATTCCGTCTATCGTTTATGGAGCATTTGCATTTACCATTATGATTTATCTGGGAATGCATACCTCCTTAGGTGGTGGTATACTGGTAATTACTTTGTTAGTGATTCCTATTTTTATCCGCTCAATGGACGAGGTGGCACAGCAGTTACCAAAAGATTTACTGGACTCCACTTATGCCTTGGGTGCCACCAAACTGGAAACGATAAAGGTAGTGCTCCGTCAGATAGCTCCGGGTATTGCCACGGCTACTTTGCTGTCGGTGGGTCGTGCCATTGGGGATGCGGCGGGTGTTATGTTTACTGCCGGTTTTACCGATAGCATTCCTACTTCGCTTGGTCAGCCTGCCGCTACTTTGCCATTATCGGTGTTTTTCCAACTGAGCAGCCCCAATGCAGATGTGCAGGACAGAGCTTACTCCGCTGCGCTTATTTTGATATTTATTGTTCTTATTATAAGCGTTCTGGGACGACTAATTACAAACCATTTTTCAAAACACAAAATATAATGAAATTCCTATACCGAAACCCCACGCGAGCCAGTTGGGCTGAAGATTATTCCTTTTTGAATAATGATTTAGACAAAAGTGCAAAAGAGAAACTTGAGAAGGACAAGGAAGGTCTCAGAATTAAAAAATCATATTTGAAAGTAAGTGACTTAAATATTTATATTGGTAAAGCGCATATTCTCAAAAATGTAAATTTGGAAATTCCGGATAAAAAAATAACCTGTATCATCGGACCTTCAGGTTGTGGTAAATCTACTTTGCTCAAAACTTTCAATCGGTTGATTGATGATACGGAGGGTATAAGATACGAAGGGAGTATATTGGTTGATGATACGGATATTTTCGACAAAAAAACAGAGATAACCGATATCCGTAAGAAAATGGGATTGCTTTCGCAACGCCCTTGTCCGCTGCCCATGTCGATTTACGACAACATCGCTTTTGGATGTAAAATGCACGGTGAACGCAATCGCAAGAAATTGAATCAGATTGTTGAACAACAGTTGAAAGCTGTGGGACTTTGGGAAGAAGTAAAGAACCGCTTGAATGCACCTGCTTCTAAATTGTCGATTGGTCAGCAACAACGTTTGTGTTTAGCTCGTGGTTTAGCTGTTGAACCCGAATTCATTCTGGCTGATGAAGCTACTTCGGCTCTCGACCCTATTTCAAGCAAACATATCGAGGAGCTTTTCGTGAAGCTGAAACAGGATTATACCATTATTATGGTTACGCACACCCTTCGTCAGGCTTTGCGCATTGCCGACCATGTCATTTTTATGTATCTTGGCGAAGTAATTGAAGCCGGTCCTGCCGACGAAGTTTTCAATAACCCTAAACAAGAACTGACACAGAAATACCTGGAAGGTGCGTTTAGCTAATTAACGGCCTAAATATAATGTCGTGTTTTGGACACATAGTAATCATAGTTTTTATATAGTATCACATAGTTTTTTATGTAAAGTTTACATAGAAACACCTGCGGTGTTTACACATAGAAAGTTAGCTAATCTTTCAAAAAAACCGATAGGTTTTTTACTATGTGTTCTGATTGTTTGATAATTGTAAAAATATAATAGCGTTAATTTTCTGTTCAAATAGAGATTAGAGATCTTTGCTATGTGTTACTATATAAAAACTATGCAACTATGTGTCAATTGCTTTTGAAACTTAAAATGCGACAATAATTGATTCTCACTACTTAATTTACAATTCATATTTTTTTTGACTCCTAACTAAAGTCCACACAATGTATAAATTACCAACAACTCTCACAGAAGATATTGCTTATTTCGGAACGCTTATTGACGATTTTAAACTAGGTAAAATTGAACCCGTAAAATTCAAAGGAACGCGTGTTCCAATGGGTATTTACGAGCAACGCAAAGATGGAACCTATATGGTTCGGGTGCGTTGTACCGGCGGTTTTATCAGTCCGGAGCAATTGAAACAAGTGGCACTTACGGCCGAAAATCATAAGTCGAGCTTATTGCATATTACTACCCGTCAGGAAATTCAGATTCATCATATTAGCATCGATCAGGTAAAAACTATTTTGCCTGAACTTCAAACTGTGGAGCTATCATCGAAAGGTGGTGGTGGAAATACAGTGCGTAATTTTCTGGTAGACGTAAACAGTGGAATCAGCACTTCAGAAGTGTTCGATGTGTTGCCCTATGCGGTTGATTTGACCACTCGTTTGATTGCTGAGCCCGATTCATTCACCCTACCACGGAAACTTAAGATTGCCTTCTCTACCAGTGAGGCCAATGCCGATTTTGCATTAATAAATGATTTAGGCTTTGTTGCCACTATTAAAGATGGTAAACGTGGTTTTAAAGTATATTTGGGAGGTTCGGTAGCTTCGAATCCAACACTTGGATGGGAATTATTTGATTTTGCTCCGGAGGCAGAATTATTCAATATTGCCATTGCTGCCAAGCAGTTTTTTAATCAGCATGGTAATCGTAAAAATAAGCACAAAGCTCGTATTCGCTACATATTTTTCAAGGAGGGAATTGAGAAAACGAAAGAATTATTCTTTAATTATTACAACGAAATAAAGGCGAACGCAAATACCGTTTATTCGCCTAACAAATTGATTTTTGAGTATAAAACCCCGGCATTTGCAGCAATTCAGAATAATTCGACCGAATTTGAATCGTGGAAGAAAAATGCTGTTTCAGCTCAAAAGCAAGCAGGATTGTTTTCAATCATTATTCCTTTCGAAAACGGGAATACAGATAGTGATACTTTACTGAAAATTGCTGAATTTGCAGATGCTTTTGGTAATGATGTGTTGCGGTTTACACCACGCCAGCAACTACAATTGCGCAATATCCCCGAAGCTTATATCCCCAACGTGTATCAATTGCTTGCGCAATTAAACATAAATACCACATTGCCATGGGTAGCCAATAATGTTGTTTCGTGTACCGGTGCCGATACTTGCCGACTGGGTATTTGTTTGCCAAAAGGGGCTGCTACAGCTTTACGCAATCAACTTGGTAAAAGCCCGCTCAAACTGGATGAACTTAACGGCCTTCAGATAAATATTTCCGGTTGTCCAAATTCATGCGCACAACAAATATGGTCCGATATCGGTTTTCAGGGACGAGTGGGTCGTAACGAACGTATGTATGCCGCTTACAATGTATTTGTGGGAGCTGATAAAGGGGCAAACCCACAACTTGGCGAAGCAATAGGTGCAGTTAGTGCGAGAGATTTGCCTCAGTTTACAGAGGAAATTTTGGAAGGCTATCTTGCTGTAAAAAATGAAACAGGTACTTTCAAACGATATCTGGAAGCCGATGGGAAAGCTAATATTCAGGCTTTGGTTGAAAAATATAAAAATGTTCCAAATTTTGCAGAGGATAAAAACTACTATTACGACTGGGGAAGCGAGGAGCTATTTTCGGTTGCCAACAAAGGGCCTGCCGAATGTTCTGCCGGATTATTCGACATGATTGATGTAGATTTGAAGTTTATCAATGAAGGCATTAAACAATTGGAAACAGAGACAGATGAACGTAAGATCAACCTAATTCTGTACGATGTCATTTTCTCATCATCACGCATGTTGTTGGTCACAAAGGGTGCAGAGCCAAAGACCGTCTCTGAATCATTCTCCTTGTTTATCGACAAATTTATCAACGATGGTTTGGTGAGCGATGCATTTACCGACTTGGTAAAGACGGCCGAAGCAACACCAGGGTTCAATTTTGCGACTCGAAAGCAGGAGATCTTTGCCCTTGCAAATGCAGTCAAATCCTTGTATGAAGGTATGGATGATTCCTTGCAATTTAAAACTCAGTTAGCTAAACCTGCCCAACCGAATGTTGAAGTAACGTCAATACAAAAAGCAAATGTGAATGCAGAAGTGCGTGTGAAAGATTTCAGAGGTGTAGCTTGTCCAATGAATTTTGTGAAAACAAAGATTGAACTATCTTCTTTGAAATCAGGAGATTTGTTGGAAATTTGGCTTGATGATGGACAACCCATTCAAAACGTACCAGGATCGGTTCGAAATGAAGGGCATGAAGTTGTTTCAGTAGCTCAGGATGGCATTTTTTGGAAGGTTTTGATCAAAAAGAATTGATGGTTTGTGAAATGTAGTTTTGCATAACTTCTAATCCGTTTTTTTTGTGATCAAGCTATTGCAAACAACAAGTTGATGACACATAGACATATAAACTATCGGTAACTGCCCTCGAAGCTTTTGCCAATCACAAAGAAAGAGATCCCGTTGGGGTCTCTTTCTTTGTGATTGTAAGTCAATTTGTAGAGTAATTGAATTAAATTTAGTTGCTGTTGATCTCAACTTGATTTCAGGAACAAATACTGGAGCCTTTCGCTATGAAATAACGATTTGTAAATGTTTATATCAAAAACTCCCATTAAAAAGTCAATTTTTATGCATTAAATGATAAAAAAAAACACCAAATTTGCATTGGAATTTTAAACAGTAGGCTACAATTGTTAGTCTGAATGTAGATGCAGCTGTTATTCAGTGGTATATGAGAAGATTGAGTGAGTCTCGCCGTTTATTTGTATTCTAAACAGTTCTGAAATACATTGAAAGCAATGAAATAATAACAACGATATAAATCAATAACTATTTACACAATTTTATGAAGAAATTCACCTTCCTTTTCGCTTGTGTTGTGGCAGTTTTCTGTACATCGCAGGCACAATCTGTTTCCAAAGTCTGGGTATCCGATTTGGGAAATGGCAATTACAAAAATCCGGTGTTATATGCCGATTATTCCGATCCTGATGTTTGCCGGGTGGGTAACGATTATTACATGGTTGCCTCCTCTTTTGCGAATACGCCTGCTTTGCCTATTCTGCATTCCAACGACATGGTAAACTGGACGATTATCGGTTATGCCGCTCAGCAGGTTCTCCCCGAAGATCGTTTCAATACCATGCAGCACGGCAATGGGGTATGGGCACCAAGTATCCGTTATCATAACAATGAATTTTATATTTATTTTGGCGATCCGGATGCGGGTCTTTATATGACCAAAGCGTCCGACCCCAAAGGGAACTGGTCGCCACTGGTGATGGTAAAAGAAGGCAAGGGTTTGATAGATTGTTGCCCGTTGTGGGACGAAGATGGCAAAGCATATATGGTGCACGGATATGCCGGAAGTCGCGCCGGAATGAAAAGCGTGTTGGGCGTTTTCGAACTCTCTACCGATGGAACGAAAGCAATTAGTACCGACCGATTAGTATTTGATGGTCACCCTGTAAATACCACTACCGAAGGTCCTAAATTTTACAAACGTAATGGATATTACTATATTTTTTGTCCGGCCGGAGGTGTGAAACCGGGCTGGCAGCTGGTTTTGCGTTCGAAGAACGTGTATGGCCCTTACGAAGAAAAACGTGTATTAGCCCAAGGTAAATCGGATATCAACGGTCCTCATCAGGGAGCCTGGGTGGATACTCCGGATGGTAAACAGGATTGGTTTTTCCATTTCCAGGATTTGTATGCTTACGGTCGTGCCGTGCATTTGCAACCAATGAAGTGGATAAACGATTGGCCGGTGATAGGTGAAGACAAAGATGGGGATGGTTGTGGAACGCCTTATTCTACCTATAAAAAGCCGGATGTAGGTAAAACTTATCCTGTGGCAACACCAGCCGAAAGCGATGAATTCAATGCGAATACGCTCGGACTTCAATGGCAATGGCAAGCCAATAATAATCCGCTGTGGTACTTCCCAGCGGGTGATAAAGGCTACCTTCGGTTGTTTGCATGGAATGAGATTGGTGCTGCTAAAAATCTATGGGATGCACCCAATTTGTTGATGCAGAAATTTCCTGCTCCTAATTTCAAATTTACTACAAAGTTGACTTTTAATCCCTTCAAAAAGGGTGAACGCGCCGGACTGGTGGTTTTCGGACAGGATTATGGTACCATCACCATCGAAAGCACAGATAAAGGTTTGGTGTTGAGTCAGTCGAGCTGTAAAAATGCTCCCGATGGTACCCCCGAAACCATTAATGCTACCGAAGCAATAAGTAAAAATACGGTTTACTTCCGCGTAGAAGTCAAACAATCAAAGGCTTTAAACAAAGAAAATATTCAGCAACCGAAAGCTAGTTGTACGTTTAGCTATAGCCTCGATGGAGAGAAATTTATACCGTTTGGTAATCCATTCACAGCTTGGGAAGGCAAATGGATTGGTGCTAAAGTGGGTATCTTCTGCCAACGTCCGCAACCACTAAATGACTCTGGATATGCCGATTTCGACTGGGTAAGAATTCAGCCCTGAGGTTAGGATAAATAGTCAAACGACCTAGCGTCTGTTTTCAATATTCCGGATAAATAAAGCATTTAATGTTTTTATTTATCCGGATTTTTATTTGATGCTCACTTACTTTACAACATTTGAATAGGACTTGTGGTAAAATTTTGCGTACCTTTGCAGCATATTAATATATATCACATGAGATTTGACGAACTTCCGCTTTGCGATGCCGTGCTTGATGGCTTGCAAGCAATGAATTTTACTGAAGCCACCCCGGTTCAGGCCGAAACTATCCCCGTAATTTTACAAAAACGCGATGTAATTGCCTGCGCACAAACAGGAACCGGCAAAACAGCGGCTTTTATATTGCCTTTACTTCACAATCTGCAATCGGAACCACATGCCGATAATGCCGTAAATGCCATTATTATGGCGCCAACACGTGAGTTGGCTCAGCAAATCGACCAACAAATGGAGGGTTTTTCTTATTTTACATCCTTCTCGTCGGTGGCGGTATATGGCGGTAGCGATGCTTCGGCATGGGACGTTCAGCGCCGCGGTTTGCAAAAAGGAGCGGATGTGGTCATTGCCACTCCGGGACGTTTGCTTTCGCACCTCAATCTTTATGAAATAGATTTTTCGCAGGTAAAATACTTTATCCTGGACGAAGCTGACCGGATGCTTGACATGGGATTTTTTGATGATATCATGCAAGTGGTAAATCGTTTGCCAAAAGATCGTCAAACGATTATGTTCTCGGCCACTATGCCTCCTAAAATTCGTCAACTGGCCAAAACTATTCTGAACAACCCGGTGGAAGTGAAGATTGCTATTTCGCGTCCACCCGAAAATATTATGCAGACGGCTTATATCTGCAACGAAGCCCAGAAACCTGCCATTGTAAGAAGCCTTTTTGCTTCGAACGATCAAAATAAAGTGATTATCTTTTCCGGCTCCAAGCTGAAAGTGAAAGAGATTACCAAAACCTTCCGCCAAATGGGACTATCGGTGGGCGAAATGCACTCCGACCTGGAACAAACCCAACGCGAACACATTATGCACGAGTTTAAAAACAACCGTGTGAATATTTTAGTGGCTACTGATATTGTGTCACGTGGTATTGATATCGATGATATTTCGTTGGTAATTAACTACGATGTACCTCACGATGCTGAGGATTATGTTCACCGTATCGGTCGTACGGCGCGTGCCAGTGCTAAAGGGATGTCTATCACTTTTGTAAGCACCGAAGAGCAATACAAGTTCAAACAAATTGAAAATTTTCTGGAAAAGGATATTTATAAAATTCCATTGCCCGAAGAAGTGGGCGAAGGACCGGAATATAATCCCGAAAAAAATAAACACGCTAAAAAAACTTTCTCGAAAGGAAAAGGGTCATTTAGCAGAAATAAACCGAAAAGATAAAATAGTTACAAGTTACAAGTGTCTTGTCTCAATAAACTAATTTTCATTCAACCAATTTCCAATCAACCAAAAGCTTATGATTTACTTAGCCGACACAGCCAATCTGGAGGAACTCAAAGAGTTGTTTTACTATTTTCCCATTGCAGGGATCACCACCAACCCAACCATTCTGGCTGCAGAAAAGCAACCGATGTCTGTTATTTTACCGAAACTAATCGACATTGTAGGAGATAAAATGTTTCATGTACAAATGATTAGCACCATGGCTGTAGACATGGTACGCGAAGCTAAAGCCTACAAAGCAAAATACAGCTTGGGCGATAACTATTATGCGAAAATTCCGGTATCGCACGAAGGATATAAAGCAATGACCATGTTGAAAGATGCAGGTATTAATGTTACTGCTACCGCCATTTTTACGCAGCAACAAGCTTTGGTTGCAGCTCGTGCCGGAGCCGACTGGGTAGCGCCTTATGTAAACCGCTTGGATAATATTTCTTCACACGGTATCGAGGTGGTAAAACACATTGTCGATAACATCAATTACTTCAAACTTGACACAAAAGTACTTGCTGCCAGCTTTAAAACAGTCGATCAGGTACACCGCGTAAGTATGGTAGGTAGTCATGCAGCCACTATCAGTCACGAAATCTTGGAACGCCTGCGCAGTCACCCAATGACCGATATGAGTTTAGACTGGTTTGCCAAAGATGCCGAAGGCATTTATGATATTGAATTCTAAATTCACAAACAATACTCTAAGAGCCGCGAAACTTTCGCGGCTTTTTTTTTGTGCCTATACCTTTGTGGACATGTCGCCATTGGCGAAAGTTTAAACTCAATAGTCGAGCTTTGTTTTAAGTGTTGATATTTTACCCTAACCATTCTGTAATCTGGTTTTATAGTTTGCATCAATAAGCTCCTGCCTTTCCAGTTTTGGCCGATTAATGATTATCTTTGTGCTATGTTACAAAATTTCATAGCCTCGCAGATAAAAGCCCAATTACCTTTCGAACCTACCGAGCAGCAGACCCATTTGTTGGATGCGCTGGGGGAGTTTTTGATGTCCACCGATAAAGAAAAAGTTTTTTTGTTGCGGGGATATGCCGGTACAGGTAAAACATCGGTGGTAAGTGCGCTGGTGCGTGCGCTCAATGAATTGAAACAAAAAACAGTGTTGCTCGCACCCACCGGTCGGGCTGCCAAAGTGATAGCCAATTACTCCGGCTTTCCGGCTTTTACTATTCACAAAAAGATTTATCGACAAAAATCGATGGCAGAATTCCGCTTTCAACTGGCCGATAATCTGCAAACTCATACTCTTTTTATTGTCGACGAGGCTTCGATGATTTCCAATACCGGCACCGAAACTGCTTTTGGATCTGGGCGATTGCTCGACGATCTGGTGCAGTTTGTGTACAGCTCCGACGGCTGCAGCCTTTTGTTGTTGGGCGATACAGCCCAGTTACCGCCCGTGATGCAACCGCACAGTCCGGCGTTGGAGAGCAATCAACTGGCCGGCTACGCCCTACATGTGCATGAATTTACGCTTACACATGTTGTTCGTCAGGCGTTGGAGAGCGGTATTCTGCACAATGCTACCTTGCTGCGTCATCAGCTCACAGAGGAAAAAACAAGTGAATTTCCGCATTTCGAGCTAGCCAATTTCCCCGACATAAAAAAGCTCAGCGGCATGGAACTGATTGATGAAATTCAGCGATCGTACGACGGAGTGGGAGTGGAGGATACCATTGTGGTTACGCGGTCGAACAAGCGTGCCAACATGTACAACAATGGCATCAGGGCGCGTGTGATGATGAAAGAGGACGAGCTCACTAATGGCGATTTACTGATGGTAACGCGCAATAATTATTATTGGAACAAACCCTACAAAGAAATAGATTTTATTGCCAATGGTGATATTTTGCAAGTAGTGCGTGTGCGCAAGAGTTACAACATGTACGATTTTCGGTTTGTGGATCTCACGCTCCGTTCGTTGGACTATGAGTGGGAGATTGATGCGCGCATTTGGTTGGACGCCCTGCAAGCCGAATCGCCCGCTGCCATGAACGAGATGACCAACAAACTCTTTGCCTCCGTGGCCGAAGATTATCCCGAAATTACCAACAAGCGCGAAAAATTCAAAAAAGTATTCGAAAATGAATATTACAATGCCTTGCAGGTAAAATTCGGCTATGCGGTTACCTGTCACAAGGCACAGGGTGGACAGTGGAAAAAAGTATTTATCGATCCGGGTCAAATAGCCGACGACCAACTCAATAGCGACTTCTACCGCTGGCTCTATACCGCACTCACACGTGCTACCGAAACAGTGTATCTGGTCAACTTTCCTGATAAAAGTTTTTCGGATAAATAGTCATTTTGTATACAATTTTGGTGATTGCACTATTTCCAGTAAAAGAACATTTTATTTTTAAGCCAATAAAATACAATGTTGTTTAATTTTTAGCGTTTCCTTCCCTCTTGTTTCTTCCCCCTTCACTTAAAATAATTGCAGGCTGTATGTTTTTTTTATTTGTAGTTGGTATTTTCTGCTACAAATATAAATGTCCCAAAGTCCTGCATCTATTGCTCATTATAAAAAATAGAAATTTCAGATTCTGATTACCAGGATAAAAAATAATTCAGGTACTATTTATCTCAAGTGCGTAGGGATTTTTAGCGTTGTTCAAAAACAAATACTGTAGTAAATATTTAGGTTTTTGAGTACAAAATATGACAGTAAATCAGCAAAATACTACAGATGGGAAAAAGTTATATTTGTAATCGTTTTATTATAAAATGTAAAAGAAGTTATTGATAAATAGTTTAATCTTTTTCCAACAATACCATTTTGTTTGCAATCAGGTTTTCTCCGATAATGGATTTTTATTGCAACAAATAACTACTTAAGTTGGTATTATGTCTATTCGGTCTCTAAAAGCAATTTTAATTCTCCTCTCCTTGTCTTTTTTTTCGTGTATGTCGGACATTGAGTTGTCAAATATCTCGGGTGAAATAAGTATTGATCCAACTTTGGTGATGCCAATGGGCAGCGTAACAGTAAACCTGGGGGATGTTATCGCTGCTAACGATTCGGATAAAATACTATCAACTGATTTAGCCGAAATTACCTATCAACGTGCCGATAGCATGATATTTTCATACCCGAAAATTGATATAGCCGGCAATATACCTACAGTTACCAAATCAATTGTTTTGTTACCAAGTTCTCCCTTTTATCCTGTCCCAATTCCCGCTAATACTACTTTGCCATCGGTTACCATCAATCAAAATTTCGATTTGGGAATAAATGGAGTAGGAGCAAAAGAAAGAATAGATAGTATAAAAGTTTCTAAGGCGGTATTAAGCGTTCGTGTGTCGACAAATGTTGCTAATCTCGATCCGTCAAAACTCAAAGTTATCGTCACATTTGGCAACGGAAAATTGCGAAAACTTGATGGAACGCCAAGCGTATTGATCGTTCAACCCACTGGTTTTAATACGCCGGAACAATCTACTATTCAGAATTTTGTAATTGATGTTTCCGGAGGTATATCTTCTATTCCTCTAAAAATAGATTTAGAAGCACAAACAGGTAGCTCACCGATTTTATTGAATCAAAATTCAAAATTGGATATTGAATTTAGCTTTAATAAACTCGATTGGCAGGTATTGTATGGTGAGTTCGATATGTCGAGCCTTGCCACTTCTGTTCAGGAAATACCGGTAGGTCTCAATACAAATATCCTTAACGGGGCATTTAAGTTCTCGAACCCCCAAATAAATATTTCGGCAATAAGTAATGTTGGGATGAAAATGGGGTTCAAATTGGATTATTTCAAGTCGCGCTCTAACGTAAGCAGTATTTATGCACATTTTGATGGAAAAGAGACGCTGACGCAGGATTTTGCAACACGACCTATGATTCCGGGCGAAACAGTAAATGTGAACTTTAAAACCTTTGATAGAATCTGGGGCGAAACCGATAAGCTGTTTGAAATTATGCCTACTTTTTTTGAATTCAAAGCTACTCCTTTTGTTGATATTACCGACCAGACACCCAGCTATCTGACACCTGACGGCCAAATTAAAGTGTATCTGAAAACGACCATCCCTATGCAATTCAATGCCGGAAGTTATTATCAGTATGCCGATACCATTACTAATTTATTTGATCCTTCTTCAAAAATTCTTGGAGATGATGTTTTGAATAAGGTAGAAAAAGCTACTTTTGTGTTTACAATCCTCAATTATTTGCCTGTAAAGTCGATATTGGCATTTCGTTTTTTGGATGCTGAGGGTACAGAGGTAAAAATGTCGGATAGTTTTAATAAAAAATATGAGATTGCTGCCGGAAAAGTGAGTATGAAAGGCAAGATTATACCCGGTACCGAACCCCAACAACTAACTATTTCGGTAACTCGAGATGAGCTTCTCCAAATTAAAAAGGCTAATAATTTAGAATTTCAAGTCAGAGTTGAAGGTGCTGACGTAGATTCAAAGATATTCTTTTCAATGTCTAATAGCTTAAATTTAAAATTAGGTTTACTTGTTAAGACAAGATTAGATCGATAGCTATTGAAAATATTACATCCTATCTTTTTTATGCTTAAGTCTATTAAACGGAATTTAGTGGTTCTAACCATTTTTTGTGTTGTTTCTTCACTCGCTTCGGCTCAGCAGGTGAATACACTCTATTTTATGGATAATGTGCCTTTTCGTCATACTTTAAATCCGGCTTTTCAGCCTGTTCAGGATGTCTATATTGGCCTTCCTGTTATCGGTTTCACGCAAATGAGTGTTGGTAATAATTCCGTGGCATTGAAAGATGTAATTTATAAATACAATGGACAAACCGTTAGTTTTCTTCACCCTGATGGCGGTAATATTGATAAATTTTTTCATACTTTACATTCCACTGGTTTAATCAGTACCAGTTTAGAAACCAATTTACTCTCGTTTGGTTTTAGGCATAAAACTGCATTCTGGAGTTTTACGCTTACCGAAAAGTTTCAAAGTTTAATTGCTATACCCAAAGATGCATTTAATCTGGCGTTGTATGGAACACCTTTATTATTTGATAATAAATTCAACCTGACAAAGCTTGAAACCGATGAATCGCTTTATACAGAGGCAGCTTTAGGATATGCAAAGGTATTGAACAAGAAATGGTCGGTAGGTGCTAAGTTGAAGTATTTGTTTGGCTCGGCCAATTTTTCGAATACCAATACAATGATTCAAATGAATGCAGGAATAGATCAATGGACGTTGGTTGGTGGAGGAAATGCATACTATTCAAGCCCGGTAGCAGTAAGCATTGCACCTGATTTTAAATCGATGACTTACAGTTTGCCCAAAAATACGAATGACTGGCTAAAACGTTCGGGTTCCGGAACAGGAATCGATTTGGGTGTCACTTATGTTTCAACACCCCAACTGACATTTTCGGCAGCTCTTCTCGATCTTGGCTTTATCCACTGGAAGAAGAATGCATTAAAGGTGAATTATAAAACCGATTATACATTCGATGGTATTAAAGGAATAGATTTGTCGAGTTCAAACCTGAATATATCCGGTAATTCTTTAACCGACTCTATCGTTACCGCTTTAGACTCTGCTTCAACATACGGTAGCTCCAAAACATCCTACAGCACTTTTACGCCTGCAATACTCAACGTGGGTGCAGAATATACATTCCTGAATAAAATAATGAGTGTTGGTTTACTTTCACGTACTCAATTCTTTAAAAATATTGTCAGCGAAGAAATTACTTTGTCGATCAATGCCAGACCGTCCAACCACTTCAACACTTCCCTCAGTACATCATTTTTCGAAGGACGACTTGGTTCAATAGGAGCAGGGGTGGGCCTGCGCACCGGCTTTGTTCACTGGACACTGGCAGCTGATTATATTCCTTTTCAATTGTCTACTTATCAGGGAATTCCCATTCCCTATAATACCAAAACGTTTAATCTTGCTTTGGGTATTAATTTTGTTTTTGATCATATAGTCCGAACTGCCGGACTTCATAAAGTCGCGACTAAAAAAGCTTGTAACTGTCTCTAGAAACTTTTGTAAAATATTCTATGATACTCATTTGAGAAAATGGTTCATCCTTTTTTATCGATTTATTTTTTTTACCCATAGAGATGGATTCTGTTTTATGGAATAAATTTACTATTTTTGTGTTTTGAGTGAAAAAGTATAAAAATTAGTCAAATCAAAAAATGCGAATTATGAAAAACAAGTCTCTTTTTAAGATCTTATCCATGCTCTGGATATGTTCCATGATTTTCACAGCTTGTATGTCCGATGTAGAACTGTCGAAAATATCGAAAGATGTATTAATAGATGAGTCACTTGTCGTTCCGGTTGGTGTGGATACGATTAAAATTAAAGAGTTGCTACAAAAGCTATCCAAAGACAATCAGGTTACAACTGATCCGGTAGGACAAGGAACTGAAATTTATTTTGAAAAGGAAGATAGTTCTAATTACGACTTTAGACATTTGTCAATACCTAATTCGACAGTTAATCCTAATCCATCATTTACATTTCCTCCGGGTTCATACCCGTCTAACTCAACTTTAACGGCCAACATTACCACTAGTTTTAGTTTAGGATTAAATTCAAATGTGGCTGATGAACGTGTTGATAGTGTAAAAATTAAAACGGCGACTGTAAGTTTAAATATTAATAAAGGGAGTTTGGGACTTAGTTCTGTAAAAGTGACTGTAAAGTTTTTGAATAATACTGCGCGTTTTTCTGATCAAAAAGATGAAGTGTCATTTACAGTTACAGGTACGAACTTAAGCTTAAACAGAATAACTGAGTATCCAATATCTAATTTTGTTGTAAAACCGCTAGGGACTAGTAGTTTGCCGGTTAGAATTACAGTAGAAGCTATAACAACTGGTTTGCAAAATGTCACTTCTGCTCAACAAGTAACTATGGCACTTATGCTCAAAGATATTAATTTCGATGTTGCCTATGGGGCATTTAAACCAGCTACAAATGCCACTTCTACTCAGAAAATTCCGTTAGATGTTTCTTCTTATTTGCCTGACGCATTTTTGAAATTTGCTAATCCACAGGCTACAATTACGGCAAAAACGAATGTGGGAACGTATATTGTGTTTAGAATTGATTACATTAAAGCATACTTAAAATCAGATCCTGCAGCTTCAGAAGCAAAAGCTAGTTTTAATGGAAATGATTATTTTGACTTTAATATGACTAAGCCCGCAAAGCCGGGTGATTTAGCCACTAAAACAGAGGTGTTTGATAATATTAACGGACGTACGGATTTGCTTTTTGCGAATCCAATAAGGCCAGATGTACTTGAATATAAATTTACCACATCTCTTAATCAGCCTGAAATAAACTCTCATCCTACTGAGCCTCTTTTTTTTCCGTCTGACGGGAAAATTAAAACTAATGTAAAGATTAAAATACCACTTTATTTGAATGCAGGTAGCAATGTAAACTGGAACGATACGCTTCAGATAGATGGTGGAACAATCGGTGATAAGATTGATAATTCGGTTATAGATAGTTTGGTGCTTGTGTTTAAAGTAAGTAATGGACTTCCAATAAAAGCCAGTACGCTACGGTTCTCGTTTCTTGATTCGAACGGTGCTAAAATTAACACTGATTTGGCTAATCAGAATTATGCGATTAATGCACCAACTATTGATGCAGCCGGAAAAGTCGTTGTTTCTAGTATAGTTGCTCAAACCATTAAGATCAATGTGTCCAAAGCTCAATTCGAAGACCTGAAGAAAGCTAAAAGCGTGATATTTAATATTGCTGCTGAAGGAAAGGATAGTTCTACGGCTATTCATTTTACGACCAATGATAGTTTTGTTGTAAGATTAGGTGTTTTTGTAAAAGGTAATACAGTTAGAAATTTAAGCAACAACTAAACCGAAAATCGTTATGAAAAGAAATAAAATATTTAAAACAATACTGGCTCTTTGCATCGTTTTTTCGAGTTATGTTGTTAATGCACAACAGGTAAATACAATGTACTTTATGGAAAATGTACCGGTTCGTAATTTCTTGAACCCTGCATTTCAACCATTAAGTAACTTTTATCTAGGATTTCCTGCGGTAGGTTTTTCGCAGTTTAATGTAGGTAATAATTCATTGACATTAAGAGATTTTGTATATAAAAATGGAACTCAAACCATTACTTTTTTACACCCCAATGGCGATAAGAATAAGTTTTATAATGCCTTACGACCAACCACTTTGTTTGCTGCCGAATCTCAGCTAAACTTGTTGGATTTTGGTTTCAGAACGGGTAGAGCCTATTGGAATTTTTCGATAACTGAAAAAGTAGAAGGGCAATTTGCAGTTCCCAAGGATTTCATGAAGTTATTATTGTATGGCACTCCCGAGATAGACAATAATCTTTATAATTTGAAGAATCTTGAGTTGGGCGGAACAGCTTATACCGAAATTGGTTTAGGGTATGCCAAAAAGATAAATGATCAATGGTCATATGGGCTTAAGTTGAAGGTGTTACTTGGAACTGCCAACGTTTCATTGGTAAACGATAATTTGAATCTTGTTGCCGGAATGGATGAATGGACGATGAAAGGTAAAGGTACTATTAATGCTTCGTTGCCGGGTATACTCACGGTAGGGAACAATCTTAGTACATTGGATTATTCATCGCCGAGTAATAATTCAGATTGGATTAAACCTTCCGGATTGGGTGGAGGTGTTGATCTGGGTGTAACCTTCAAACCGGTTTCTAATGTAACATTGTCGGCTGCACTTATCGATCTTGGAATGATCCGTTGGAATAAGAATATGAATAATATTGCTTATAATGTTGATTATAAGTTTGAAGGAGCTAGCATTAATGCCTCTGATGATATTGATGCAGAACAGCTGTCCGATTCTATTTATGAAGGATTTAAGAAATCGGCTACTTCAACACAAACAGCAAAAAAATATACTACTTACACGTCTCCTAAGCTGAATATTGGAGTTGAATACGCTTTTTTAAACAATAAGATGTCTTTGGGTCTGTTGTCAAGAACCACGAAACGCAACAACGCGTATTACGAAGAGTTAACAGCTTCTGTCAATGGGCGTCCTACGAGTTGGTTTAACCTGTCTGCATCTTATTCTGTTTTAAATGGTAGAACAAGTAATATAGGTGCCGGTTTAGGTCTCCGACTTGGTTTTATCAGTTATTTTGTTGCGGCCGATTATATTCCATTGTATTATGATTCATATACTTCTAATGGAGTTAAGATTCCTGTTCCCAATAATACAAAAGGAATGAATGTAGCTGTGGGGTTGAATTTTGTGTTTGGTAACCGAAAAGATGCCGATAAAGATGGGGTTGTAGACCGAAAAGATAAATGTCCGGAGACTCCTCTAAAAATCAAAGTCGACAAAAAAGGTTGTCCTGTTGATACTGATGGTGATGGAGTACCCGATTATCTTGATCAATGTCCCGATACACCGGCGGAAGCCTATGGAAAGATTGATCTCAATGGTTGTCCGTTGGATTCGGATAGAGATGGAGTGCCTGATTATTTAGACAAATGTCTTGATACGCCAACGAAATCTATTGGGCTTGTAGATAAAGATGGTTGCTCGTTGGATTCTGATGGAGATGGTGTTTTCGATTATTTGGATAAATGTCCGAACACTCCAGCAAAAGCAACTGTCGATTCACTTGGTTGTCCGTTGGACAAAGATGGTGACGGCGTTCCGGATTATCTCGATAAATGTCCTGGTACTCCTGTAACAGCCCGTGGAATGGTTGATCAAGCCGGTTGTCCGCTTGATAGAGATAGCGATAACGTTGCCGATTATCTGGATAAATGTCCGAATACACCGCTTGAAGCACGTTCTTCGGTAGATAAAAACGGTTGTCCGATTGATTCTGATGCTGATGGTGTTCCAGATTATTTGGACAAATGCCCGAATACACCGGCTGAAGCCCGTGGAATGGTTGATAACAAAGGTTGTCCGCTTGATACTGATGGTGATGGCATTTTTGATTACTTAGATAATTGTCCAAAACTGGCGGGAGTTATTTCTAATCATGGATGTCCCGAAATCAAGAAGGAGGTAAAAAAACTCTTCCAAAAAGCTTTGCAAGGTATTCAGTTCCAAACAGGCGCGTCGACCATTAAACCAGGTTCGTTCCCTATCTTGAATCAAATTGCGCAGGTATTGATTGCGAATCCAACGTACCTGATCGAGATTCAGGGTCACACTGATAATGTAGGTAAGCCGGCTTCTAATTTAATTTTATCCGATAAACGAGCTGCGGCAGTTAGAGACTATCTGATTAAAAAAGGAGTAAATAATGACAGAATGACTTCACATGGATATGGTGATACGAAACCGGTAGCCGTGAATACAACATCGGCTGGTAAAGCTAAAAACCGACGTGTAGAATTTGTAGTGACATTTGAAGAAACCTCATTTGAATAAATGAGGTTTAAGTAAAACAAAGGAGTTGTGAAAGCAACTCCTTTTTTATTTCAAAAAAATATGAAAAAATGATGGTTCTTTGCAAGTGTTTTAATACTTTTGCGGAACGAAATGAATCGGCTGATAGTTCTTGCCATTCATTGGTCTCTAATGTTGGATAGAATTGAAAATCAGATAACAGTAAATAAATAATATGGGAAGAGCGTTTGAATATAGAAAGGCTACGAAAATGAAACGTTGGGGCAATATGGCCCGCGTATTCACAAAATTAGGAAAACAAATAACTATTTCGGTGCGTGAGAGTGGACCAGATCCAGATACAAATCCACGCTTACGGGTATTGATTCAACAATCGAAAAAAGAAAACATGCCCAAAGAAAATGTGGAGCGTGCAGTCAAAAAAGCAATTTCGAAGGATGAAGCGGACTACAAAGAAATGGTGTACGAAGGTTATGGCCCGAACGGTATTGCCATTGTCATTGAAACTGCAACCGATAATCCTACCCGTACCGTTGCCAATATCAGAAGTTATTTAACTCGTAATGGTGGTTCATTGGGTACTTCAGGTTGTCTTCAGTTTTTGTTCGATCATAAATGCGTTTTCAAAATTGCAGCTAAACCGGATGTTTCTATCGAAGATCTGGAATTGGAATTGATTGACTTTGGTGTAGATGAGTTAGTTGAAGACGAAGATGGCGGAATTGTTTTATATGGCGAATTCCAATCCTATTCTTCTATTCAGAAATATCTGGAAGAGAATGGTTTTGAAATTTTCAGCGCTGAATTCGAACGTATTCCTAACGATATGAAAGAATTGAACGAAGAACAAAAGGCACAAGTAGTGAAATTACTTGATAAGATTGAAGATGATGAAGACGTTCAAAATGTATTTCACAACATGATTGAATAGTTATTGAAATTTGAAATTAAAAAAATGCCTCCGGTTTTTAATCGGAGGCATTTTTTATTCTCTATCCCTTTTAATATTGTTCTTTTAAATTGGGGAAATCACCCGATTTTACGTCTTCCACGTAATGTTCGATAGCTTCATTCATAATTGCCTGAACATTGGCATATCTCCTGAGAAAACGTGGCGAGAAATCTTGTGTTAAACCAATCATGTCGTGTAAGACTAATACCTGGCCATCCACGCCACCACCTGCACCGATTCCGATGATCGGGATAGTAAGCTCTTGTGCTACGCGTTGTGCTAATTCGGCCGGAATCTTTTCCAAAACAATGGCAAAACAACCGGCATCTTCCAATAAATGCGCATCGCGGATGAGTTTGTCGGCTTCATCGCCTTCTTTTGCTCTAACAGCGTACGAACCATATTTATTGATCGACTGCGGCATTAAACCCAAGTGTCCCATGACTGGTATTCCAGCACTTAAAACCCGTCTAACCGATTCCAGAATTTCTTCTCCACCTTCCACTTTCAGGCAATCGCCATGTGTTTCTTTCATGATCCGAATAGCAGAAGCAAGGGCTTCTTTGGAGTTGCCCTGATAAGTTCCAAAGGGCATATCAACAACTACCAATGCACGTTTCACACCCCTCACCACCGATTTTGCCAAAAAGATCATTTGATCAAGCGTAATAGGCAATGTGGTTATATTTCCACACATTACGTTCGATGCAGAATCGCCTACTAATATAATATCAACCCCGGCTTTATCTACTATGGTGCCCATTGTAAAATCATAAGCCGTCAGCATACTGATTTTTTCACCGCGTTGTTTCATTTCTAACAATCGCTGTGTGGTTACTCGTCGTGAGTCTTCGCTATGTATCGACATATTTTTTTTTTTGAATTTGAGCTTGCAAAGATATGTATATATTTACAATTTTATTTCGATTTTGTCGTTAAGAGTTGAATTGTTAGAACCGGACTGCTCGAGAGAACTATTTTAAGTTATTACAAATCGATATTTGACCTATTTTGTTACATTTTTCATAATTAAAACTTATCTTTGCAAACTGTTTCGCTAGACCTATTATTAACCGCTGAATTTAACCGAAAATGAAAGATAAATATAGCTTTTTACAGAATACAGATATTTTTTCGCACATTACTAATCTCAAATATATACCGCGTTGGTTAGTGCTAGCGGTTGATTTAATACTTTGCTTTGTAGCCTTTTATATAGCTATCTACATTTCCTCCCGATTTTACTCCAATCATCATGACGAAAGGATTTTTACTTATTTTCAACGAATGAGTATAATTCTTTGTCTTCAGGTCATATTTTTCTGGGTTTTCCATACTTACTCAGGCGTTTTACGTTACTCGGGCTATGTTGATGCAACGAAACTTTTGTTTGCAGTATCATCTAATATTGCTGTTTTGTGCCTTGGTAACTTTCTTATTTACCAACTTAGTTCAATAGTAATGTTTTATTATGTTGCATTGTTCATTTACGGTGTAATTGCCTTCTTGCTTCTATTTTGTTTAAGATTAGGTGTAAAAACAATTTACGATTATTTTACTCAAAATTCAGGACAAATAGTACCGGTAATGATTTATGGAACTCAATCGGCTGCCATAGGAATTGCTAAAATGCTTCGCTCAACGCAAGATAATAAATACAAATTAGTTGGCTTTATTGATGATGACAAAAATGCCTCCGAGAGGGTTATCATGGGCGTGAAAGTCTATAAGTTGGATGAAGAAACGATAGAAAGAGTTGTGGTTAAGAAGGCTAAAGCTATTATAGTTTCTCCAATCAAATTGGGTCAGATAAATCCGAATGTAGATTTAGATATTTTTCTAAACTCAAATTTGGCAGTGCTTACTTCGCCTCCAATGAGCATTTGGAAAAATGATATGCCAACGATCAAACAAATTAAATCCATTCAGATTGAAGATTTGCTCGACAGACCTACCATCGATATTTCGTCCGATAATATTGCTAAACAACTACAATCAAAGGTGATTTTGATTACTGGTGCAGCCGGGTCAATCGGTAGTGAAATTGTACGTCAGGTAGTGAAATTTAAACCGAGTCTCATTGTTTTGCTTGATCAGGCAGAATCGCCAATGCATACTTTGAAATTGGAACTCGAAGAACAATATCCCGACCAGAATTTTAGTCCGTTCTTGGGCGACGTGCGCAATAAAGAACGCATGGAATATATGATGGATATGTATCGACCAGATTATATTTATCATGCTGCAGCCTATAAACATGTTCCATTGATGGAAGATAATCCGGTGGAAAGTATTCAGGTGAATGTAAAAGGGACTAAAATTATGTCCGATTTGGCTGTAAAATATAAAGTAGAGCGTTTTGTTATGATTTCGACCGACAAAGCTGTGAATCCAACCAATGTGATGGGTGCTTCGAAACGTATTGCCGAAATTTATGTGCAGTCTTTATTTCGAAAGCTCTGTGCTAGTGGCAATTGTACTACTAAATTTATTACCACTCGTTTTGGTAATGTGCTTGGTTCCAACGGTTCTGTAATCCCGCATTTCAAAAGTCAGATTGAAAAAGGTGGTCCGGTTACCGTTACTCACCCCGACATTATTCGTTACTTTATGACCATCCCCGAAGCCTGTATGTTGGTGCTTGAGGCGGGTACGATGGGCGATGGTGGTGAAATATTTATTTTCGACATGGGAAGTCCGGTAAAAATTGTAAATCTGGCTCGTAAAATGATTCGTTTGGCAGGATTTGTTCCCGAAGTGGATATCAAAATAGAATTCACAGGTCTTCGTCCGGGTGAAAAGTTGTACGAGGAACTTCTGAACCATAAAGAAACGACTCAGCCTACTTATCATCCGAAGATAATGATTGCAACAGTGCAAACTTACGATTATGATATAGTGTCGCCTAAAATTGATGAGTTGATTCAATACAGTTTTCTTTGTAAAAATTTCCTTACTGTTTCATTGATGAAAAAAATCGTGCCAGAGTTTTTGAGTAAAAATTCTCAATACGAACGATTGGATGTCTAATCACCAATCGGGTGAACAGTTTCAGTAATAATTATATATTTTGACAGTCGATTGGTATCAGTCGACTGTTAGCTTTTTTATAACCTTTCAATTATTTTCACTCATATATGATTTCTGTAGAACAACTTACTGTTGAATTTGGTGGTTCACCGCTTTTTGATGAAGTTAGCTTTTTAGTTAATCCAAAAGAAAAAATAGCTTTAGTTGGAAAAAACGGAGCAGGAAAGACCACGCTTCTAAAAATATTTTCAGGAAAACAAGCTCCAACACGTGGACGTGTAACCATTCCTAAAGACCTTACTATTGGCTATTTGCCTCAACATATGATTCATAACGAAGGCACTACGGTGATGCAAGAAGCCGAAAAGGCATTCGAACATATTACTGATTTACAGGCTGAAATTGAACGAATGAATATTGAGTTGGCTGAACGAACTGACTATGAAAGTGCAGGTTACCAACAGCTTATTGATAAACTGACCCATGATAATGAACATTTGCAAATTATTGGAAACGGTAATTTTTATGGCGAAATAGAAAAGACCCTGATGGGTTTAGGCTTTTTGAGAACCGATTTTGAGCGTCAGTGTTCGGAGTTTAGTGGTGGGTGGCGTATGCGGGTTGAATTAGCTAAAATTCTGTTGCAACGCCCTGATGTTTTGTTGCTCGATGAGCCTACCAATCACCTTGATATTGAATCTATTCAATGGTTGGAGAATTTCCTGACTACTTCAAGCAGCGCTATTTTATTGGTGTCGCACGACCGTGCATTTATTGATGCTGTAACTACTCGTACTATCGAAATCTCGCTCGGTAAGATTTATGATTATAATGTAAATTACTCTAAATATCTGGTACTTCGTATCGAACGCCATGAGCAACAAGTGCGCGCTTACGAGAATCAACAAAAACAAATTCAGGAAACGGAAGAGTTTATCGAGCGTTTTAGATATAAAGCTACCAAAGCGGTGCAAGTACAGTCGCGTTCCAAACAACTCGATAAATTGGTTCGTTTGGAGGTGGATTTGGAAGATAACTCCCGTTTAAGTTTAAAATTTCCACCTGCACCACGTTCGGGTAGCATTCCAGTAGAAATAGAGCATTTATCTAAAGCGTACGGCGATAAAGTCATTCTTGATAATATCGGAATGATTATCAACCGTGGTGAAAAAGTGGCTTTTGTTGGTAAGAATGGAGAAGGAAAGAGTACGCTCGTGAAGTGTCTCATGGATGAAATTGCTTATTCGGGAACATTGAAATTAGGGCATAATGTAAAAATTGGATATTTTGCTCAAAATCAGGCATCGTTGTTAGATGGCGAACGCACAGTTTTCGAAACAATTGATTATGTGGCAGTGGGTGATATTCGAACTAAGATTCGCGATATTCTGGGAGCTTTTATGTTTGGTGGCGAGGCATCCGATAAGAAGGTACAAGTACTTTCGGGAGGGGAGCGCAGTCGTTTGGCAATGATCAGACTGCTGCTTGAACCGGTGAACTTACTTATTCTCGATGAGCCTACCAATCACCTGGATATGAAATCGAAGGACGTGCTGAAAGAAGCGATTAAAGCTTTTGATGGAACGGTGATTGTAGTGTCGCATGATCGTGAATTTTTGAACGGACTGGTAACTAAAGTCTATGAATTTGGGAATAAAAAAGTTCGTGAGCATTTAGGCGGTATCTACGAATTTTTGCAATACAAGAAAATGGATACGCTTCGCGAGTTGGAGATTTCTACTTCGTTGAGATCTGCTGCAGCTGCTGTTGATAAATCGGTTTCTGATAATAAGTTAAGCTATGAAGCACGCAAGGAACTGAATAAAAAGATTAAAAAGGCCGAGAGAGCTGTGGAAGAAATGGAAAAACAGATTTCTAAATTCGAAGATGAAATAGCCGAAATGGACAGACAACTGGAAAAGCCCGAAAAGGCTTCGGATAACGAATATATTCAACTTTACCAACGAAAGAAACGTGAATTGGAACAAAAAGTATACGAGTGGGAATTGCTGAGTGAAGAGCTCGAAGTATTGACTGCTGAAATATAAGTACCGATAAATAGCTCAACCTCAAATAATAAATTCTCCAACAACCGAAACACCCAATGCCAACATTATATTTAATACCTACTTCTCTGGGCGAATGTTCTTTTGATAAGATTTTACCGACTCAAAATACTCAGATTGTGACTGATTTGAAACATTTCGTAGTGGAGGATGTTCGTACAGCCCGTAGATTCCTCAAAAAAGCAAATCCTGCCATTGAAATCAATGATCTGACTTTTTACGTGTTGAATCAACACACCACACCCGAAGAACTGAGTAGTTTCTTGAGTCCAATGTTTGCCGGACATGATTTGGGAGTATTGTCAGAGGCAGGTTGTCCGGCTATTGCCGATCCTGGTGCCGATGTGGTGGCTATGGCGCAGAAAAATAATTTTACTGTTGTGCCGCTTGTTGGTCCATCTTCCATTCTGCTTTCACTTATGGCTTCGGGCTTCAATGGTCAAAGTTTTGCCTTTGTGGGTTACTTACCTATACAACCTGCCGATCGCGCTAAAATGCTGCGGAAACTGGAAAATAGAGCCTACACCGAAGATCAATCGCAGATTTTTATTGAAACCCCTTATCGTAACATGAAAATGTTGGAGGAGATTCTACAGGTTTGCCAACCCAATACCCGTCTTTGTATTGCTGTAGATATCACCTTGGAAACTGAATTTATTAAAACGAAGACGGTGAAAGAGTGGAAAACGCAATTGCCCGATTTAAGCAAGCGGCCGTGTATATTTTTGATTTATAAGTAAGCATCAATTATTGGGATAATTAACTCGCCATTTTCCCAACTTGACGGATTTAATCTTACTTTTACATTCCGTTTCTTGTTGAAATGAGTTTTGAAAAAGTACTTATGCATAAAAAGATTGAACCAAAGCCACTTACTCTTCAGGCAATAATAAATTTCTCAGTTAGTAAATTCTCCAAATTTCCTGCTGTATCTTTTGTTGATGGTAAACCTATAACTTATGGTGAGCTGGGTGAGAAAATGGAAGAGATTTCTGCCATGTTGTTCTCACTTGGTCTGAGTAAGGGCGACAAAGTGGCATTGCTGAGTCATAATATGCCTAATTGGGTGATTGCTTATTTCTCGGTTGTGGCCAACGGACTGATTATTGTTCCGATTCTACCCGATTTTACGCGCGAAGAAATAGAAAATGTATTGATTCATTCCGAATCAAAGGCAATGTTTATCAGCGAAAAATTGATGTCCAGAGTAGATGGATTGAAATTACCTCAGTTAGAAGCTACTATAATTCTTGATACTCTTTCTTGCGTAGGCAACAATCGTGGATTTTCGTTGGATGCAAAGCTTCCTATAATTAAAGTTCAGGAAGACGATACGGCAGCTATTATTTATACGTCGGGCACCACCGGTAGATCGAAAGGTGTGATGCTGTCGCACCGGAGTTTGGCTTTTACGGCTATGCAATCCTATACTTTTCAGTCTATTGATAGCTCGGATGTGTTTTTGTCGTTATTGCCTCTGTCGCACACCTATGAGAATACAATTGGAATGATTTATCCGGTAATCTATGGTGCGTCAATTTATTACCTCGAAAAACCACCCACCGCGGCGGCACTTATGCCGGCTCTTGCCAAAATACGACCTACCATGATGCTTGCGGTACCTCTTATCATGGAGAAGTTGTATAAGTCTCAGATTCAAAGTAAGTTTATGAAAAATAGTTTTAAACGGATGATTTATAAAACACCGTTTTTTCGTGTTCTCATTCATCGTATTGCGGGTAAAAAACTTTTCCAGACCTTTGGTGGGCGTTTAAAGTTCTTCGGAATTGGTGGAGCGAAACTCGATTCGCGTGTCGAACGGTTTCTGAAGGAAGCTCGTTTTCCTTACGCCATTGGTTATGGACTGACCGAAACAGCACCACTTCTTGCCGGAGCCGGTACTCATCAAACCAAATTGCAGTCTACCGGATTTGCTGTACAAGGAGTTCATTTAAAATTAAATAATCCTGATAAAAAAGGAGTAGGGGAGATTTGGGCAAAAGGGCCAAACGTAATGCAGGGCTATTATAAAAATGCTGAAGCAACGAGCGAAGTATTGACCAAAGATGGCTGGTTTAAAACCGGTGACTATGGCCGTTTCGATTCACATAAACGACTGTATGTGAAAGGGCGTATGAAGAATACGATTGTAGGGGCGAGTGGCGAAAATATATATCCTGAAGATATTGAGACGGTTATCAATAATCAACAGTTTGTGGTAGAGTCGTTAGTGATCGAAGAGGATGGTTTTTTGGTGGCGAAAGTGCTCTTAGATTTAGATCATCTCGAAAAAAGTATAGAGCATTTTAAGTTGGTAATCGAAGATAAAAAAGAGAAACATCTGATTTGGAAGCAAAATTTCACAAAGGAGGTGAACGCTAAATTGAATCGTGTTTCTCAGATTAAACGTATAGATATTATCGATAAACCATTCGAAAAGACTGCTTCACAAAAAATCAAACGGTTCTTGTACACAAAGAGACCCGATAAGAAAATGGATAAGAAGTAGGAGGCAGCAATTGAAAAACTGTTGCTGTCTACTTCTTCATTTCTCTGTCAATATCTCTTTTGTCTTCTTTCTCTTTGAGCGACTGACGTTTATCGTAGTTTTTCTTTCCTTTTGCGACTCCAATTTCCAACTTGGCCAAGCCTTTTTCGTTTATAAAAAGCTTGGTGGGAACGATGGTGTTGCCCGTTTCTTTTGTTGCGCGACTTAATTTGTTGAGTTCACGTTTGTTGAGCAACAGTTTTCTGTCTCTGCGTACATCGTGGTTATTGTAAGTGCCAAAAAAATAGGTGGCGATGTGCATGTTTTTTACCCATAACTCCCCGTTGATAAACAGGCAATACGTATCGCTTAGTCCGGCTTTCCCATCGCGAATCGATTTTATTTCAGTGCCATAAAGCTGAATCCCGGCCACAAATCGGTCGATGATTTCGTAGTCGAAAGTAGCACGCTTATTTTTTATAACTATGTTTGATTTTCTGAACATTGTGTAAAGAGATTTTTTTCGAAATATTTAGGCATTTGGAAGCATTAGATGGATTATTTTGTCAATAATTACGGGAGAAAGAATGATTACCGATGTGAAAACCAGTACAATGTTTCCTCTTTCTTCTTCATTTAATTGTAAAACAGCCCTACATGCTTCCCAAATTAGATAAGCTGTGTATATGTTTAAAATCTGTAGATAAAACAAACTCGGCAAAATAGTAGTAATTATCTCAATTATAAAAGTGATTGTAAATGAGTAACCTACAATTATTTCTGCAATAACAACTGAGTATTTTTCCTGATAATGTTTACGAAGATACCAAAAACATACTGCTTTGGAAAGAAAATAGGCTCCAAAAAGTGTTACGGTGCTAATAATAGAATTTATAAAACCAGTCTCGATTGATTTATTCGGTGAATACAAACTCTTAAATATAAAAGTTACCAGCACGCAAACCATTATCCATGGGAATACAAAACGATTTCGGACTTCATTTTTTGAAATCTTTACAGATGCAATTTTATCCCAAGTATCTGGAGTTGAGGTTAATAACTCCCAAGGTCGTTGAACTATTTTTTTTATTTTTCTTTTCATTTTTATACGGATGACAAAAGTACAACTATTTTTCTTTTTCGTGCTATAATTTGCTGTTCTATGTTGGTCAATCTAAGGTAAGAAGCGAGAGGAAATTTTTAAATCTTCAATTAATGAACTTGCCCGTTTTTTATGCGTTTTTTTTACAAACAGGCGGTAAGTTTTATTTAAATATGATTTTTACTTTTAAAAATATCAGTATATTTGTTGTCTTTAAAAAATAGGGGTTAAATAGTAGCGATGAACAATTATAAATTGATATATTAACAATGGAATCGGAAATAAAGTTAAAGATTACGGCTTTGGTCTACAATCAAACTGTGGTTGGAACCTATGGACTTGTGTTGAGCGAAGAGGAGGGAAATCGTAGGTTCTCAGTGATGATTGGCGAGCCAGAAGCTCAGTCGATTGCTTTGAAGATGAATAATAAAAAGTCGCCACGTCCGTTGACTCATGATTTGATTAAAAATTTGTTGGGTGTTTTTGATGCTGAGTTATTCAAAGTGGTGATTTACGATATGGTGAACGATGTTTTTTATTCCGAATTGCACATTCAACGGGAGGATAAAACACTCATTGTTGATGCGCGGACTTCGGATGCTGTGGCGCTGGCTGTCCGTTCGGAGTGTCCGATTTATATTAAATCCGAAATTTTAGAAATAGTAGGTACCGAAGTAGAACTTCCCGAAGTGGAAGAAACAAAGGAAAGTACTCAGGTTGACATCGACAATATATCGTCCGAGGACTTGAATGATTTACCTTTGGATGTTTTGGAAGAATTGCTCAGAACGGCAGTAGCTGAAGAAAAATATGAATTAGCAGTGAGCATTAGAGATGCCATTGAACGGAAAAAATAAATTTTAGATTCACTACTCGTAAATAATAACAATCACAATACTAACAAGATAATCATGGCATTAAAGTATCGTTTGACACTAATGAACTTCCTGCAGTTCTTTATTTGGGGTTCGTGGCTCATTACTATTGGCAACTATTGGTTTCAAACAAAACAATGGTCGGGCGCAGAGTTTGGTGTTATTTTTTCTACCATGGGTATCGCCTCTTTATTTATGCCGGCCATTGTTGGTGTGGTAGCGGATAGATGGGTAAATGCCGAGAAGTTATATTCCATTTTACATATTTTAGGTGCGGCTTCTTTGTTTCTTATCCCGCAAATAAATAACCCGGTGACATTCTTTTGGGGAATTTTGCTGTCGATGGTTTTTTATATGCCCACTATTGCGTTAGCCAATTCCATTGCTTATACAGCCCTGAAGAATGGTGATTATGATGTGGTGAAGGATTTTCCGCCCATTCGGGTTTGGGGTACGGTGGGTTTTATTGTGGCCATGTGGATTGTAAACCTGACCGGAAATAAAAGTTCTGCTAATCAGTTTTATATTGCTTCTGCCGCTTCGTTTTTGCTGGGGGTGTATGCATTGTCGTTGCCAAAATGTCCGCCATTGGCGCATACAGAAGGAAAAAAGACATTATCGCAAATTCTTGGTTTAGATGCATTTGGGCTGTTCAAAAATAGAAAAATGGCGTTATTTTTCCTTTTTTCCATGTGCCTGGGAGCTGCATTGCAGTTAACTAATGCATACGGAGATGTTTACTTAGATGATTTTAAAAATGTGCCTGAATATGCTAACTCGTTTGTAATCAGATATTCTACCATTATCATGTCCATTTCTCAAATATCCGAGACATTATTTATTTTGGCTATTCCGTTTTTCCTGAAACGATTTGGAATTAAAAATGTGATGCTGATAAGTATGTTGGCCTGGGTACTTCGTTTTGGATTGTTTGGCCTGGGTAATCCTGCCGAAGGACTTTGGATGATTATTCTTTCGTGTATTGTTTACGGTATGGCTTTCGATTTTTTCAATATCTCGGGTTCTTTATTTGTGGAGACAACAACAAATCCCTCAATGCGATCGAGTGCACAGGGCTTGTTTATGATGATGACGAACGGTTTTGGAGCAATTATTGGAAGTAGTGTGAGTGGATTTGTAATTCAAAACTATTTTACTCATGGTGGGTTGAAAGATTGGCACTCTATCTGGCTTACTTTCGCGGCCTATTCGCTGGTGGTAGCTATTCTGTTTGCAGTGTTTTTTAAACACAAGCATGAACCAACTAAATTACAAGAAATTAAACATTAAAGAAATGCGGATAGAAACTTAATTCTATCCGCATTTCTTTTGATATGTATGTACTGTCTAGTTGACATTAAAAAGGTACGTCGCTGCTGTTTCCAGCACCCAGAAAAGGATTTCCGGTGGTAGGTAGTGCCGCTGTTTCGCCATAGAAACCTGCTCCACCATCATTCATTTTCGACGAAATGACCTGATATCCGCCAAATTCATTGTCATCTTTATCTTTGTCATCCTTGTTCATAAACTTAGCATAGGCGCCCTTAAACTTCAATTGAACGTCACCGGTTGCACCATTACGGTGTTTAGCAATGATAATTTCAGCAATTCCAAGCAATGAATTTCCTTGTGCATCCTCGGTTAAATGATAATATTCCGGGCGGTGAATAAAGCATACCATGTCGGCATCCTGCTCAATAGCACCCGACTCACGTAAATCCGAAAGTTGTGGACGCTTACCTTCTAATCCCGAACGACCTTCCACACCACGATTCAGCTGAGAAAGAGCAATGATTGGAATATCCAGTTCTTTGGCCAACCCTTTGAGCGAACGGGAAATAATACTTACCTCTTGCTCACGACTTCCAAATCCCATCCCGTTTGCATTCATAAGTTGCAGGTAGTCAATGATGATAATTTGAACTTTGTGCTCTTTTACCAGTCGACGTGCTTTACTTCGCAGTTCGAAAACGGATAAGCTGGGAGTGTCATCCACATATATGGGTGCATCAATTAAATTTTTAATGTCTATGTCCAGCTTGGCCCATTCGGCTTGATCTAATTGTCCATTTTTTACTTTTTCACCTTCCAACTCGCAAACGTTCATAATCAAACGATTGACTAGTTGAACGTTGGACATCTCCAGTGAGAATACGGCTACTGGTTGATTGTAGTCAACACCCATATTTTTGGCCATCGAAAGAATAAAAGCTGTTTTTCCCATCGCTGGACGGGCGGCAATAATAATTAAATCGGATTTTTGCCATCCGGAAGTGATTTTATCCAAGCTATGAAAACCGGTTGCCACACCACTTGATCCTTGCTTACCTGCGGCCTCTTGCATTCGTTTTAAGGCTTCATCAATAACAGGGCTGATCTGAGTTACATCTTTTTTCGTGTTGCGTTGCGTAACTTCAAAAAGCATTCCTTCAGCTTCCTGCATTAAATCCTCCACGTCCGATTTATCATCAAATGCTTTGGTTTGAATCTCGCTTGAGATGCGTATCAGTTCACGAGCCAGGAATTTTTGCATAATGATGCGGGCGTGGTACTCGAGGTGGGCCGCCGACGAGACCTTGGCGGTAAGCAATGTGATGTAATAAGGACCACCAATATCATCAATCGTTCCGCTTTTGCGCAATTGATCAGTAACCGTATGCATGTCAATTGGTTGCTGATGCATCGCCAGCGTCATGATGGCTTCAAATATTTTTTGATGCGCTACTTTGTAAAAGCTCTCCGGTTTTAGTATTTCCGAGATGAGTGAGTAGGCATCTTTTTCAATCATGATGGCACCCAATACGGCTTCTTCGAGTTCGGGAGCCTGAGGTGGTAATTTGCCAAATTCGTTGGCCGGGATAGGAGTAGGTCCGGTATTTTTTTTTGTATAATTGCGTTTTTCAGCCATTTCAAAATTAGTTAATAATTCACAATTAATGATTCATAATTGCGGGATTCAAAAGTACAAAAGATTTTCGATACTATCATATTAAATTTTTCAACAGTTTATCCACAATTAATCTTCGGATTTTATTAAAATGCTTGTATGTGTTTTGTCTTAATACTGAAAATGATTATCTTTGAGTTGAATTTAAATATGACTGTGTTTGGGTAAATACTCTAGGCGGTTAACTATCTAACTGAGTTTGGAGCATGTACTCCCGACTCCTAAACTCATCAAGCAAATGCTTCTTTTTCCGAATGCAAAAATAAACCTGGGGCTGAACGTTGTCGAGCGTCGTCCGGACGGTTATCACAATATCGAAACTGTCTTCTATCCCATTGGTATAAGCGATGTATTGGAAATTGAACCTTCCGAAACATGCACCGATTATAGTTTTTCAGCTTCGGGTATTCCGCTTTCGGGCGATCCGGAAGAGAATCTTATCGTAAAAGCCTACCGATTACTTCGTTCTCAATATCAGTTTCCTGCCATTGATATTTCGCTGTGTAAACAAATACCCTTTGGAGCCGGATTGGGTGGGGGATCGGCCGATGCTGCATTTATGCTCAAAGGATTGAATGAATTATTTGAACTCAAAATAACCAAACGTAAATTAGAGAGTCTGGCGGCTAAGTTAGGTGCTGATTGTCCTGTTTTTATTAAAAATAAACCGGTTTTCGCTACCGGTATCGGTAATGTCTTTACGCCCATTAAATTTTCGTTGCGTGGTTATTTTTTGGTGTTGATAAAACCGGATATTCATGTTTCCACACCCGAAGCCTATTTACTCGTTGTTCCGCAAAAACCGGAAATATCATTGCTGGAAATTATACAAAAACCACTTTCGGAGTGGAAGATATGTATGAAAAATGATTTCGAACAATCTGTTTTTGCAAAACATCCGGCGATTGAAAATATTAAATCAAAATTGTACGATATGGGTGCAGTTTATGCTTCTATGTCAGGTTCAGGTTCTTCGGTATTTGGTATTTTTGAGTCGGAACCTGAGAGAACAGATGCGTTTGCAGACTGTTTTGTGGCAGGGGGAATGTTAGAGTAATTTTCAGTTTCTAAATACGGTGTTTTTACTTGATGAAATTTCTTAAATATAACACATTTATCGAATCATATTTTTTGTAAAAACACTTGCATAATCCAACAAAAAGCAGTACTTTAGTGCGATTTTTTAGATAGTAACAAAATTAATTATAGATGATTGATCAAGACAGAATTATTAAGGTAAACATTGACGAAGAGATGAAATCTTCGTACATCGATTATTCAATGTCGGTGATAGTTTCGCGTGCATTGCCCGATGTGCGTGATGGTTTTAAGCCTGTACACCGCAGGGTGTTATTTGGAATGAACGAATTGGGTAATAATTCCGATAAACCCTATAAAAAATCTGCCAGAATTGTCGGGGAAGTAATGGGTAAGTATCACCCACATGGTGATTCGTCCATTTACGGCACCCTGGTGCGTATGGCGCAACATTGGTCTATGCGTTATCCATTGGTTGACGGACAAGGAAACTTTGGTTCTGTTGACGGTGATAGCCCTGCAGCGATGCGTTATACCGAAGCACGTTTGCGCAAACTATCGGAGGATATGTTGATTGATATCAACAAAGACACTGTTGATTTCCAATTAAACTTTGATGATACGCTAAAAGAACCGGTGGTTCTTCCAACGCGTATTCCTAACTTGTTGATTAATGGTTCATCAGGTATTGCAGTAGGTATGGCTACCAATATGGCACCACATAACTTAACCGAAGTTGTGGATGGAACTATTGCCTATATTGAGAATCCGGAGATTGAAATTTCTGAAATTATCAAATATATCAAAGCACCGGATTTCCCAACCGGTGGTATCATTTACGGTTATGCAGGTGTAAAAGATGCCTTGGAAACCGGACGTGGTCGTATTGTTGTTCGTTCGAAAGTGGAGATCGAAACCGATGCTTCGGGACGTGAGAAAATTATTATCAACGAAATACCATATCAGGTAAATAAAGTTGAACTTATTAAAGCAGTTGTTGCTTTGGTAGTTGATAAAAAAATTGAAGGTATTGCACATATCAATGATGAGTCCGACCGTGAAGGTATGCGCATCGTAGTTGATATTAAACGTGATGCCAACTCAAGTGTAGTGTTGAATAAATTATTCAAATACACAGCTTTACAAACGTCATTCAGTGTAAATAATATTGCATTGGTAAAGGGTCGTCCACGCATGTTGAATGTGAAGGATTTGATTCATTACTTTGTTGAACACCGTCATGAAGTTGTTATTCGCCGTACTCAATTCGAATTGGGAGAGGCTGAAAAACGTGCCCACTTATTGGAAGGTTTCATGATTATTCTTGATAATCTGGATGAAGCCATCAGAATTATACGTAACTCTAAAACACCTGAAGAAGCCCGCAATGGTTTGATGGAACGTTTTGGTTTGTCGGATATTCAATCGCGTGCAGTAGTTGAGATGCGTTTGCGTCAATTGACCGGCATGGAGCAAGATAAATTGCGTGCTGAATACGAAGAAGTAATGGCCTTAATTGCACGTTTGAAAGAAATTCTTGCAAATGTGGAATTACGGATGCAAATTATTAAAGATGAATTGTTAGAAGTAAAAGCAAAGTACGGTGATGTTCGTCGCACACAAATTGTTTATTCTTCCGAAGAATTCAATCCTGAAGACTTCTATGCTGATGATGAGATGATTATAACCATTTCGCATTTAGGATATATCAAACGTACTGCATTGACCGAATTCAGATCACAAAATCGTGGTGGAGTAGGATCAAAAGGTAGCGATTCGCGCGACGAAGACTTTATCGAATACATCTATCCGGCTTCGATGCACAATACCATGTTGTTCTTTACACAGAAAGGAAAATGTTATTGGTTGAAAGTGTACGATATTCCTGAAGGAAGTAAAAACTCAAAAGGACGTGCCATTCAAAATATGTTGAACATTGATGGTTCGGACAAAGTAAATGCATTTATTCGAGTGAAAGGTCTTACTGATGCAGAATATATCAATTCGCATTATCTGATTTTTGGAACCAAGAATGGTGTTATCAAAAAAACATCATTGGAGGCTTACTCTCGTCCACGTCAAAATGGTGTAAATGCCATTACCATTCGTGAGGACGATCAGGTGATACAAGTTCGTTTAACTGATGGTAATTCAGAAGTACTGATGGCCAACCGTAACGGTCGTGCGATTCGTTTCCACGAATCTAAAGTGCGTGAAATGGGTCGTACAGCTACCGGAGTGCGCGGAATGACGCTCGACGAGGATGGCGAAGACGAAGTGGTTGGCATGATTTGTGTAAATAAGGCTGAGAAAGAAAGCATAATGGTTGTATCTCAGCAAGGTTATGGCAAGCGTACTTTACTTGATGAGGTTGACGAAAATGGCGATTTAGTTCTTGAAAACGGAGAGCCGGTGGCAGTATATCGTGTTACCAATCGTGGTGGAAAAGGTGTAAAAACCATGAACATTACCGATAAAACAGGTAAGTTGGTAACTATCAAGAGTGTTACAGATGAAAACGACTTGATGATTATCAATAAATCGGGTATTACCATTCGTATAAAAGTTGCCGACTTTAGAATAATGGGACGTGCTACTCAGGGTGTTCGATTGATTAATTTAGAGAAACGTAACGATGAGATAGCCTCAGTTTGTAAGGTTCTGTCGGAAGTGGCTGATGAAGAAGTTGTAGAAGAATTAGTGGACGGAATTGTTCCAGAAGCAGATGATGATGCAACCGAAAGTCCGGTTGCCGATTTGGAAGATACTACAGAAGAATAAATTAAAAGGAGTGAACGGGCAAGATGATGCTTGTTCACTCATTAAATAAAAACTACTAACATTAATATTACTCATCATGAAAAAACTTATTTTATCCCTAATTTTGGTGATAAGCTTTACATTTACTTTTGCACAGAAAGCCAATGTTTCGAAAGCGAAAAATAAAGCTTTAATGGAAAGTCCGGATTTTGCCGGTGCACGCGAAGCAATTAAACTTGCATTGCAGGATTCAACTACTAAAAATCTTGCTGAAACATGGTATGTGGCCGGATTGATCGGAAACAAAGAAAATGATGCTTTGTACCAAAAAGCTTTATTGTCGCAACCATTTGATGCCGACGTAAAAGGAAAAGCTATTTTAGAGTCGTATGCTTATTATTTGGAAGCTAGTAAATTAGACCAATTGCCAGATGCGAAAGGTAAAGTAAAACTGAAATATACAAAAGACATTAAGGCAAGTCTGAAAGATTACTACAAAGTACCTCAAAATTTAATTTCTTACGGAGCATCTCTTTACGATAAGAAAAATTATGAAGGAGCTTTGAAAGTTTTTGAAACTTATCTTGACATTCCCAAATTGCCATTGATGAATAATGAAATTTCAATGTCAGATTCGTCTTATAAAATGATTAAATATTATGCTGCTATTGCTGCTAAAAATGCAAAAAAAGATGATAAAGCTATTGCATTGTTGGAAAGTTTGAAAGGTGATAATTATGAAACTGTAACTGTTTATCAACTTTTATATGAGCAATATTATGCCATGAAAGATACAGTGAAGTATGTAAAAGCACTAAAAGAAGGATTTGAAAAATTCCCTTCTGAAGGTTGGTTTTTACAAAACCTAATCAACCACTTGATTTATAGTGGTAAAACTGCCGATGCTTTGGTGTATTTGAATACCGCTATTGAACGTGAACCTAAAATGGCACAATATCGCTTTGTGAAAGGAAATTTGGATGAATCATTGGGAAATACAGATGCTGCAATTGCTGCTTTTGATAAAGCTATCGAATTAGATCCAACATTGGCTGAAGCTTATGCTGGTAAAGGTCGTCTTTATTACAATAAAGCAGTTAAAATGTCTGAAGTGGCAAACGCAATTAAGGATGTGAAGGCTTATAATGCTGAAGTGAAAAAAATTGAAGAAGTATTTAAACAATCAGTGCCTTTCTTCAAAAAAGCTGCAGAATTGAATCCAAAGGAAGTTGAGTACAAAAAAACACTCAAAAACTTATATTACAGATTGAAAATGGATGCTGATTTCGAAGCTATCAAAAAAGAAATTGACGCAATGTAATCAGAACTCATTTATTTACATTTTTGGAAAGGGTCATTCGGCAATGCTGAACGACCCTTTTTATTTAGTAATAGCTTAAAGATTTCTTTTCAGATAACAGGATAGTGTAGTTGGAAATTGAATAAAAATGCCTAAATTTGCGTCAAAATATATCACTTATAAAGCAAAAGGCAATTATTACTATCAAAGTGAATTGTTTTTCTTTGCTACTACACTTCATTTTATTTATGTACAAAGACTTATTTATTAGAAAAACGCTCGCGGAGCTTGAAGAGCAGGCTGATAGTAACCATAATGGTTTAAAACGACATTTAAGTGCACTGAATCTTACGCTGTTAGGTGTAGGGTGTGTAATTGGTGCAGGAATTTTTGTGTTAACCGGTACAGCGGCTGCAACGCATGCCGGTCCGGCTGTGGCATTGTCATTTGTAATCTCTGCGTTTGGATGTTTGTTGGCCGGACTTTGTTATGCTGAATTTGCATCTATGATTCCGGTTTCGGGCAGTGCGTATACTTATGGTTACGCCACTATGGGTGAGTTTGTAGCATGGATTATTGGTTGGGATTTGATATTGGAATATCTTTTTGGTTCGGCCACAGTAGCAGTTGGTTGGGCTGGATACGTGACTAGCTTTTTAGCCGATTTTGGAATTGTAATTCCTGCATCAATATCTCAAAGTCCATTCATTTACGACACTACCGGGTTACATCTGTCGGGTAATATTATTAATTTTCCAGCCATTTTTATTGTTGTGTTAATGACTACCTTGTTGGTTGTTGGGATTAAGGAATCAGCTAAATTCAATAACATTATTGTTTTGATAAAGGTAACTGTTATTCTTCTTTTTATAGGTTTCGGTATTTCTCATATAGATACTGCAAACTGGACTCCATTTATTCCGGAGCGAACGGTAGATGGACATTTTGGCTGGCTAGGTGTTTTGACAGGTGCGGCAGTTGTGTTTTTTGCATATGTAGGTTTCGATGCGGTATCAACTACTTCGCAGGAAGCTATTAATCCTAAGCGAGATGTGCCCCGTGGAATTCTTTTCTCTTTGCTTATTTGTACAGTTTTGTATATTGCCGTAAGTTTAGTGTTGACAGGTATTTTGAATTATAAACATTTGAATGTTGAAGCTCCAATAGCATTGGCAATAAATAGTGCAGGACCCAGTTTAGCCTGGTTACGACCAATTATAAAAATTGGTGCAATAGCAGGGTTGAGTTCGGTAGTGTTGGTACTTTTATTAGGTCAGTCGCGTGTGTTCTTTACTATGGCGAGTGATGGATTGTTATGGAAAAGCTTTGCTAAAACTCACCCAAAATTTAAAACTCCGCATGTCACAACTATTGTAACGGGTGCCGTTGCTGCTTTTTTTGCCGGCTTTTTTCCTATTGGTTTATTGGGTGAAATGGTTTCTATTGGTACTTTATTAGCATTCGTAATTGTTTCGGTAGGTATCATTCTTTTACGCAAATCAGAGCCGGATGCAGTGCGTGGATTCAAAACGCCATGGGTGCCTCTTGTTCCAATACTGGGAGCATTAGTGTGTTTTGCTCAAATGGCTGCTTTACCACTTGATACCTGGATACGATTGATTGGATGGATGGCAATAGGTTTTGTTATCTATTTTATGTATGGTCGCAAACATAGTCATGCCCGACTAAAGAGAAAAAATAAGGAGTAAGAAGTTCGGCATATTTTCGAACATTAAGAATAAAAAAACGTTGTTTAATAAGATTAGACAACGTTTTTTTTATTTACAAGTATTTATAAAATATACAGAAACTATATATATGTTCAAACTTTTTAAAAACATTGATAATAAATCATATAAACCGAAATATGGCGGTTTAGAAATATTTAAGTTTATTGGACCGGGCTTACTTGTAACAGTAGGATTTATTGATCCCGGAAATTGGGCATCGAACTTAGCTGCCGGTGCCGATTATGGGTATGCACTGTTGTGGATGGTAACTTTATCGACCATTATGCTTATTTTCCTGCAACATAACGTTGCTCACTTAGGTATTGCTACCGGGCTTTGTTTGTCGGAAGCTGCAGCCATTCATCTCAAACCACGGTATTCAAAAATGCTGCTCTCGTCGGCTATGTTAGCTTCAATATCTACTTCTCTGGCAGAAATTCTGGGTGGTGGAATAGCTCTGAATATGCTATTTAATATTCCTATTCGAGCCGGAGCATTACTTGTTACTATTTTTGTGTTTATAATGCTCTATACCAATTCATATAAACTTATCGAAAAATGGATCATTGCTTTTGTTTCGGTTATAGGTTTGTCATTTTTGTATGAATTGTCGCTGGTAAATATCGATTGGAATAGTGCCATTTATGGTTGGGTAACCCCAAATTTCCCTCCGGGCTCCATGATAGTGATAATGAGTGTGCTGGGAGCTGTTGTAATGCCTCATAATTTGTTTTTGCACTCCGAAGTTATACAAAGTAGACAATGGAACCGGCAGAATGAAAAAGTCATTAAAAGGCAGCTAAGGTATGAGTTTTTGGATACATTGGTCTCAATGCTTGTAGGGTGGGCGATAAACAGTGCCATGATATTGTTGGCTGCAGCTACTTTTTTCAGAACCAAGACTCCTGTTTCGGAGTTACAGCAAGCAAATCATTTATTGGTGCCATTGTTAGGTAATAATGCGGCAGCAGTGTTTGCAGTTGCATTATTATTTGCGGGTGTGGCTTCAACTATCACTTCGGGAATGGCAGCCGGAAGTATTTTTGCAGGGATGTACAAGGAGCCTTATGATATAAAAGATAATCACTCACGTTTAGGCGTTGCCATTTCGCTAGTACTAGCTTTGGGTATTATTTATATAATTCCAAATCCATTTAAAGGTCTTATTTTTTCTCAAATGATTTTGAGCATTCAATTACCTTTCACCATTTTTCTGCAAGTCTATCTTACTTCTTCAGAAAAGGTTATGGGTAAATATAAAAACTCAACAGGTTCTAAGATTTTGCTTTATTCGCTTGGCGGTTTAGTAACCGTTTTGAATATTGCCTTGTTTGTGAGTTTCTTTTAATGGGAGTAGGGTTGATAGAACCGTTCTCCTATTTTCTAAACTTTCCAGCGTTTAAGCTCATTGTATAAACGTTGAATGGGTAATCCCATCACGTTGAAGTAGGAACCTTCGATAAACTCAACACCAATATATCCAATCCATTCCTGAACGCCATAAGCGCCGGCTTTGTCGTATGGATCATAATTTTCTAAATAATAGCTAATTTCCTGAGGGCTAAGTCTTGCAAACCTGACTTCGGACATAACATGAAAAACCTTACGCTTCGTTTTTGTACAAAGGCATACTCCGGTAATTACCTGATGTGTTTTGCCGGATAGTGCTTTAAGCATAGCAGTTGCTTCGGCTTTATCCTTGGGTTTATTGTACACTTTACCTTCGTGCCAAACGATGGTGTCAGCAGTTATTAATAAGGTATTCTCGTCCATTATCTCTTTGTATGCGTTTGCCTTTTTTTCTGCCAAATACATAGGGATGTCTACACCAACAAGTTCGCGTGGATAGGTTTCTTCCACGTCAATTACTTTCACTTCGAAAGGAATATTTAGTCCGCTTAAAAGTTCTTGACGACGAGGAGATTGAGAAGCAAGAATTATATTATAGTTTTTTAGATGTGAAAGCATATATAAAATGTTGATAGAATTATAGTTGTGTGTATTAAACCGCCAACTAACTAAATTAGTATTTTGATTAAGAAATATTAGTCGTTTATTTTACTGTGAAAATATTAAACAGACTGATTCCAAAAGCTTTGGCCTGTTGATAGTAAAAAATGAAACTATAACAAACTCCAATCACCATTATGAATTTTGATAAAGTGGAAGCCTGATGATAGTCAGCTGGAGTTTTAGCTGCATAAATCAAGTAAGCCAATGCTCCAAATGGAAGCGTTAGTCCCCAAAAAATGTAACGCGTGGTAAGACTTCCGTCGAAAGGAATCAAAAATAAATCAAAGATGTAAAGCATTGAGATTGTAATTATTATCAATGCATATATTGCTATTTTTGTTTTGGAAGAGCCCCATTTTATTGCCATAGTTCTGCACTCCATTTCTCTATCTCCTTTTTCGTCCTCTAAGTCTTTGATAATCTCCCGAACCCATGTGCAAAGAAAAGAGAAAAGTGCAAAACCACCAATCCAACCATAAAACTGTCGTGGAATTGGAGTTTCGAAAATGAGTCGTCCGTATTCTTTTTGTAAAAATGCCAATTGGGCAATGCCAACGATTAAGACAGTAAGTCCTGCTACAAAAGCAATAACCAAATTACCAATAATGAACTGGCGCTTATAGCTTGCTGAGTAGAACCACAACAAACCGGGAACGACGATATAAATAAATGCCAGCGTAAAACTGTGCGCGAAAAAGGCCAATAGCAGACCTGAAAAAACACCCACGCCTGTAAGAACCTGATGCAAAAGCATGGCAGTACGTCTTGGTATTTTGCTTCCAACAATTTGTTTCGTTGGTCTGTTGATGATGTCAATTTTTATATCAAAATAATCGTTTAAAATGTACCCTCCGGCAGCAATTAACACTGTTGAGCTAATTAGCAAGCATAATTTGAGAGCATCAAACCCCGTATCAAACCCAAAAGCTTGCAGAATAGGCACTATCACCACTTCACTCATCAAAAATTGAATGAGAGCTATAAAAAGAAGGTTTTGAAGCCTGATAAGTTTTAGGTATTGAGTCATTGTTTTTTGAATTTTGCAATAATATATCTTGCTTTTTTCATTAGTGTGTTAACGCCTTTTTTGAAGAAACCCTCATCTTTGTTCTTCTCGTGTCTGGCGTGAATATATTTAGTCAGTTTTTTATAAATTGTTTTCCAGTTTTTTCTATTATCAAGCATGATAAGATGCTTGTTTATAATATTTTCGTCGTATCGGATAGCCGGTCCGGTTTGTGCTTCTCTGGGTGACAATGTGTTTATTTTGTCCGCAGTTTCCATAATCAATGGTTTGAGAATGTCGAATTCGATTCCTGCTCCAAGCACAATGTCGTGGGCAATGTCATACATGTAGTTTGTGAAATTGCAAGCAAAAACGGCTGCCAGGTGTACTCTTCTACGTTGTTCCGAACTTAGAATATATGTTTTAGTTGTGAGTAATTTGGCGAGTTCAATCAGTTCGTTTTCTAACTTTTCAGTGTTGGCTTCAATGCAAATGGGCACATTACTAAAATCAATTTCTTTATTTATGGAAAAAGTTTGTAGCGGGTAAAAAACGCCATATCTTTCGGTATATCCATAAAAATCTTTCATGGGGATGCTGCCCGAAGTGTGAATATGTATGGCTTTTGGAAGGTTAAATCTCTTTAGAAGATTTAGAAATGAACTATCTTTTAGAGCGTAAATATAGATGTCAGCGTTTCTATCAATACCTGATGTGTGGGTGGTGAAAGAAGTGTTGAGTTTTTGGGCTAAAAGCTCAGCATTGGCCGAAGTTCGGCTGTAAACCTGACTTATGATAATTCCTTTTTTCTGAAAAGCCAAGGCCAAATGTGTGGCCACATTACCTGAACCAATAATTACTGCTTTCATAAAATATAGTTGTCTAAAGTTAAATTAGCAATAGAGCAATGACCGCTATTTCTTTCTAAAAACCAAAAGTGCTCCAGCGGTAATTAGCAGAACAGGCCAGATAAAATCAGAAACATTTCTTGTCCAATGAATTATATCGGAAAGACGAAATAGTAGTCCGACTGCAATCAATACAAATCCGATATTTTTATTGGAGTGGGAGAGTAAAAATATTATGCCGATAATTAAAGGGTAGTTTTTAAAATCGAAGACGATATTTGCTAATTCAGCCGGCATAATGTGAAGTTGGCGAATTAAAAATAAACAGCCAAACACCAAAAGGGTTACTCCCCATGCTAAACGATTATCATTTTTTTTTGAAGCCATATTTTTATAGTAGGTAGATGGATAGAAAGTTGTTCGTAGTACGTGGTGTGAATTTACAAATTTAAGTTGATACAAAAATAGATAGAATTATTGATAAATAACACATAATTAGTTTTTGTCATTGCTAATTACTAATTATATCCCGATTTGAGAACCGTAAATTTAAAACTTTTCGGTGTGAACCTTATCAAACGCCAATTTTTCCATGTCAAATGCTTTGCGTTCTTCGTTTGGATAGCCAATAGAAACAACGTTAAGTACAGCATAATGCGATGGGATACCTAACAGTTGACGCACAAACGCCTCGGTAGTTGTACTTTCGTCTTTATCGCGTTTGTAGACTTGTACCCAGCAACTACCAAGTCCTAAATCATGTGCCTGAAGTTGTATGATGATGGCAGCGATAGATGCATCTTCAATCCAAACATCACTCTTTGTAGTATCGGCAATAACAACAATGCCCAATGGAGAATCTGCCAACAATTGTGATCCGTGAGGTCGGCTTTCGGCTAATTCTGCCAATATTTCTGCATCTTGTACCACGATAAATTCCCATGGATTGCTTCGTTTTGAAGCCGGTGACATTAAAGCTGCAGATACAATTTGCTTGATTTTTTCAGGCTCAACAGCTTGCGGTAAATATTTGCGAATGCTTCTGCGTGTTTTTAATAGTTCGGTAAATGTGTTCATATATTTTATGCTGCCTTTGCGAATTGTAAAGCTTTTGTGTTTGGTTTACTTATATTGTTATTTACTAGCTTGTTTATCAATAAGATATTGAATAATGCCGTTCGGTTTCAGAATATTTCTGATTCTAGCAAAAGGTATAGTAACTTCAGTTTGTCCCATATAATAAGGAGCTATTTCGTAAGGATTGAACACATAATTAATGCTTTCGTCGGTTATATAAAAGTTGCCATTTGGTTTGATAGCCTCTGTCCAGAAGTCGGTGTCTTCCAAACTCATAATCGGATCGGCATCTTTTCCTTTTGCTTCCTTGCTTTCTTCGATAATACGTGTTTTGATCAGTTCAGACAGAGCTGTTTGAAAATTGGCAACATACAAGTCTTTTTCAGTGATAAGCTTTCCTGTTTTTAAATTGAAATTGTAATAATTTCGATTGCTTAACCCATGAGCACCACCCATAAATACGTATCTGTCAATTCCGTACGAGTATATTTTTTTGTCGCTCAACAAACTGAATCCTTCAACGGTGTGTTCATTATTGAATGAATACTTACTGGTGCTGTCTAATGAATTCACTAAAGGACCATTATTGTCTCTGTAATCTGCTTGTAGACTATTCGTAAATAATAAAACGAGAGAATCGTTGGGGTGTGCAATAAATTCGTCACCAAATAAATTTGAAATAATCGTTGCGCGAATTGAATCCAGAACATTTTTATCGGCAAATGCAATGGGAATTTCAACGTGGATGTCGACATTTAAGGCTCCTTTAGTCGTGTCGGAGGTTAAAAAACTTCTTCTTGAATAATCCTTTTCTTCTGTTTTTACAGTATTTTGTTTGCAGGAGAAAAATAATGTTGAGGTTAAAATGCTTAATGTGAGTAGAATAGTTTGCTTTTTCATAATCAAATACTTTATTTTATTTACGGAACAAATTTACAATATAAACAGACATATATCTAAAAAATTTGCAAAAAAAAATCAGATTATTTATAATTCTCGTATCTTTGTAGAAAATATGGTGAAAAAGGGATTAATATATATTGTTACTATCTTATTTGCAACTTACTTTCTGTTGGCCGGAACCGGTTTTAATGTGGTAAAGTATTGTTGCAATTCTTGTGCCGATGTCGGAATCGAGGCTTTAGCCCATGGGTCGTGCGAAGATGTACATGACCATTCATCAAACTTAAAAAACAATCATCAAGGTAACGATATAGCTTGCTCGAATATAGAGCATCAGCCCGAAAGTTGTCATCTGTTAAGACTGTATATTGATACTCCTTCTGTGGTTACAAAATCATCTACTGTAGATAATACAATTAACAGTGTCGATTTGTTCTACACATTTCAAAATAATTTGACCCTAAGGTCATTATTTCCCACACTCAGTGTTTCCCCTCCTCCTGATTGTTGTTTCTTTTCTTCTGGAAGAGAGATAATTACACTTCACGCCGTTCTGCTGATTTGATTATTTCATTTGTAATAAGTTTTGCAAACAAAGTTTTTTTGTTTGCTGCTTTTTCTTGCATACTATTCAATCAAATTATTATCAAATTATATATTCTATGATAGAACGTATCATTCATTTTTCCATCAAAAATAAGTTTATTATTGGCTTATTTGTTGTTGCACTTATAGGCTGGGGAACGTATTCGCTTACTCAGTTGCCTATTGATGCTACTCCGGACATAACCAACAATCAGGTTCAGGTTATTGCGCTTGCTCCATCTTTAGCGGTTCAGGAAGTGGAAAGCTCAATAAGTGCCCCTATAGAGGTAGCTGTTGCCAATATTCCAAACATCATTGAACTTCGCTCCATATCCCGATTGGGTTTGTCGGTCATCACTGTTGTATTTAAAGACAATGTAGATATTTATTGGGCAAGACAGCAAATAAGCGAACGGCTCAAAGAGGCTGAGGATATGATTCCACCCGGTATTGCTAAAATAGATTTAGCTCCCATTTCGACTGGATTGGGTGAAATATACCAATACCGTCTTGCTGTAGATAAAGGGGTTGAGCATAAATATAATCCTATGGAATTACGTACTATTCAGGATTGGGTGGTACGCCGTGAGATGTTAGGAACTACTGGTGTAGCTGATATTAATAGCTATGGAGGTTTTGTAAAACAATACGAAATTGCTGTAAATCCCGAAAGACTCAGGGGGATGAATCTGACCCTTAATGATATTTTTAGTGCTCTTGAGAAAAATAACGAAAATACAGGTAGTGCTTACATTGACAAAAAACCAACTGCTTATTTTATCCGTGGCATTGGGTTGGTAAAATCATTGGAGGATATTGAGAAAATTGTTGTAAAAAGTAATCCTTCGGGTATTCCGGTTCTGATCAGGGATGTAGCAACCGTTCAGTATGGCAGTGCTATTCGGTATGGAGCATTTGTTGTGGATACAGCAGAAGCTGTAGGCGGTGTGGTGATGATGCTGAAAGGGGCAAATGCCAATGAGGTAACAAAAAATGTTGAAGCCCGTATTCATTCTATTCAGAAATCGTTGCCTCAGGGAGTGACAATTGAGCCATTTTTGAATCGTTCCGATTTGGTCGGACGTGCCATTGGTACGGTATCGCGAAATTTGATTGAAGGAGCTTTAATTGTTATCTTTATTTTAATTCTGTTTTTAGGCAATTTCAGAGCCGGCTTAATTGTGGCATCAGTGATTCCGCTCTCCATGCTCTTTGCCATATCCATGATGAACTTTTTTGGAGTAACAGGTAATCTGATGAGCCTTGGTGCCATCGACTTTGGACTGATTGTGGATGGAGCCGTGATTATTGTTGAAAGTGTGGTGCACCGAATATCAATGAGTAAAAGCCATCATCAGGGTATTTTGCGCCTTTCGCAGCAACAAATGGATGAAGAAGTGTATCAGGCTTCCAGCCGAATAAGAACGGCTGCCACATTTGGAGAAATCATTATTCTCATCGTTTACATGCCTATTTTATTCTTAGTTGGAATTGAAGGTAAAATGTTTGTGCCTATGGCGCAGGTAGTAACCTTTGCTATCTTAGGCGCATTTATACTTTCTCTAACCTATGTTCCTATGGCCTCGGCCTTGTTCCTGAGTAAAAATACAGAGCACAAGCCAAATTTTTCCGATAAATTAATGGATTTTTTTCATAAAGGTTTTCAGCCGATTATTCATTTTGCACTTAAACGTAAGCTGTTGATTTCAGTTTCTGCCATAGTGTTATTTCTGATTAGTTTGGGAGTATTTGCCCGTCTGGGTGGAGAGTTTATCCCACAACTCGAGGAAGGAGATCTTGCGGCATCGGTGATAACGTTGCAAGGTGGGTCACTTTCCAATACTGTTGAAATGGTGCAGAAAGCGAATAAAATATTGCTCGCCAAGTTTCCGGAAATTAAGCATGCAGTTTGTAAAATTGGTGCAGGTGAGATACCTACTGATCCTACACCCATGGAAACCGGTGACTATATTATTACGCTAAAAGATAAGAGTGAATGGACTTCGGCTGATAGTCGTGAGGAACTGGTTGCAAAAATGGAAGAAGCATTGATTCCATTGGCGGGTGTTAAATTTGAGTTTCAACAACCCATTCAGATGAGAACCAATGAATTACTTTCAGGATCTAAACAGGATATTGCTGTAAAAATATTTGGTGACGACCTGAATACACTTGCAGATAAAGCTTCGCAAGTGGAAAAAATTATTCAAAAGGTGCAAGGCGTTCAAGACATCAATGTAGAGAAAGTAACGGGACTGGCACAGATTCAGGTAGAATATAACCGCGACAGGCTGGCACAGTACGGACTTTCTGTTGAGGAAGTGAACCGTGTGTTACGCACAGCCTTTGCCGGAAGTCAGGCTGGTGTTGTTTTTGATGAGGAAAAACGTTTTGGAATGGTGGTTCGATTGGACAAAGATTATCGCCAAAATATCGATGATGTCAAAAATTTATCGGTTTCTTTACCCGCCGGCGGACAGATTCCTTTAGAGCAAATAGCCAGTGTAGCGATTAAATCCGGGCCTGCACAGGTGTCGCGTGAAGATACTAAACGACGTATAACCATTGGGTTCAATGTTCGTAATCGTGATATACAGAGCGTTATAGCAGATGTGACAAAACAGATAGATGCAACAGTACAATTGCCAACAGGCTATTATGTGAAGTATGGCGGCCAGTTTGAAAATCTTCAGGCAGCCAAAGCTCGTCTGGCTATTGCTGTGCCGGTGGCATTACTGCTCATATTTGTGCTGTTGTTTTTTACGTTTCATTCCGTAAAACAAGCCTTGCTGATTTACACGGCTGTACCCATGTCGCTCATTGGTGGTATTTTAGCACTTTGGATTCGCGATATGAATTTTTCGATCTCGGCAGGAGTTGGTTTTATCGCATTATTTGGTATAGCAGTACTCAATGGAATTGTGCTTATTGCCGAGTTCAACCGACTCGAAAAAGAAGGAATCGCTGATATTACAGAGCGGGTGTTAAAAGGATTACACACGCGTTTACGACCGGTGATTATTACGGCTGCCGTAGCTTCGCTTGGATTTTTGCCAATGGCGTTGTCTACTTCGGCCGGTGCTGAAGTTCAGAAACCGCTGGCAACTGTAGTTATTGGTGGATTGTTATCAGCTACCATACTTACGTTAATTGTGTTGCCCATTTTTTATATTTTCTTTTCTTCCGATCGGTTCAGGAATATATTTAAACGCAAATCGGGAATCACGGCTTTAATCGTTCTTTTATTGCTGGGTTCAACAACTGCTCATGCTCAATCAACGAGAAAACTTAATTTAAAGCAAGCTATTCAAATGGCACTGGACAGTAACTTGTCGGTTCGTTCAACGGCTTATTCTGTTGATGTTCAAAAAACATTGAAAGGAGCTGCATGGGATATTCCAAAAACAAACATTGATGGGCAGTTCGGACAGTTTAATTCTTATTCAAAGGATAACAGTTTTACCGTTTCGCAGTCGTTTGCTTTTCCAGCGGTGTATGCCAATCAACATAAACTGGCCAGTGCAAATGTAAAAAGCAGCGAGTGGGAGTTGAAAACTGCTCAGCTTGAAATAGCTACTCAAGTAAAACAGGTATATTGGCAGTTGTCATATCTACATTCAAAGCTAAGATTATTTGTGTGGCAGGATAGTTTGTATACCGGTTTTCAGCGTGCAGCTGAATTGCGGTTGAAAACAGGTGAAACCAATCAGCTGGAAATGATTACAGCCCGTTCGCAAAGTATGGAAGTTCAGAATCAGTTACAGCAAGCAAAGGCCGATATTCTGATTTTTAATCAAAAATTACAAGTACTATTAAATTCCAATGAGTCAATATTGCCTGTAGACACAGTATTACAGCGAGCAGATTTTTTGCCCGACGCAAACAGTGCTGTAGTTCTTTCCAATCCTCAGTTGGGATTAGCTCAGCAACAAATTGAGTTATCCCGCATTGAAACAAAACTGGAGAAAAGTAAACTATTACCCGATGTAAGCATAGGATATTTCAGTCAGACCATACGTGGTGAGCAGGCTGTTAATGGTGTTCCGCGCACTTTTGGTGCCGGCGACCGTTTTACTGGTATTCAGGCAGGTATTGCTGTGCCATTGTGGTTTGGAGCTAGTGCAGCCAAAATTAAAGCAGCCAGATTAAAAGAAAAAGTAAGCCAATTTACTGCTGAGAATTATTCAAAGTCGCTTTCGGGTCAGTACAACTCCTTGTTGGGTGAATATGCAAAATATAACAATAGTTTGAGTTATTACGAAAAACAAGCTGTACCGGAAGCTGATTTAATTATCAATCAGGCAACCAAAAGCTACAAAGTAGGAGCTATTGATTATCTGGATTATATTCAGAGTTTAAGCCGAGCATTGACTATAAAACAAAATTATCTCGATGCTGTGAATAATTACAATCAAACTATCATTTCAATTGAATTTATTACCGGAAAATTTTTTTAAAAAGAACTACATTATGACAAAATATAATTTCAAATTAATTATTTTAATATCAGTTTTGGCCATAGCTTTTGTATCATGTAGTAAAGCTACAAAAACTGAAGCAGAAGGCAAGGAAGAAGTTTTGCCCGAAGATATTGTGGAACTGCGTGAAGACCAGATTAAACTCGCCGATATAGAAACCGGCAAGATTGAATTGCGATCGATGAGTGGAACCTTAAAAGTAAGCGGCACCGTATCAGTTGCACCACAAAATCTGGCAACTGTTAGTATGCCAATGGGTGGGTTTGTGAAAACAACAAACCTAATGCCCGGTAATTCCGTTCGTAAAGGTCAAACCCTGGCAATACTCGAAAACCAGGAATTTATTGATATTCAACAAAACTACCTGGAAGCTAAAAATAAGCTGGAATATGCCGAAGCCGAATATGCACGACACAAAGAACTTTACAAAGATGATGTTTATTCTCAAAAAAACCTTCAACAGGTAACGACAGAATATAAAAATCTGAAATCATTGGTAAGTGCATTTAAACAAAAACTTGAATTAATCGGGATTAATCCGGCCAGGCTTACTGAAGATAGAATTAGTCGTTCGGTAGCTTTGGTGTCACCTATTTCGGGCTATGTAAGAGCGGTAAATGTGAGCATCGGTAAATCGGTATCTTCGTCAGATGTGTTGTTCGAAATTGTAAACACCGATAAACTGTTTCTCGAACTCACCTTATTCGAAAAAGATGCTGATAAAGTTGCAAATGGTGAAAAAATTCGATTTTACATCAATAATGAAACGGAACAACATGATGCAGTTATTTACCAAACCGCTAAGTCGATAAATAACGATAAAACGTACAAAGTGTATGCAAACGTGGTTGGTCACTGTAAAAACATGCTGCCGGGAATGTATGTAAATGCTGTTATTCAGGCTAAAAGCAATCAGGTTAGTTCTGTGCCATCAGAATCAATTGTTAGCTTTGATGATAAAGACTATATTTTTGTGCATGATAAAGATAAACTAGAAAACGGAAAGAAAATGACTGAATATCGGATGATTCAAATCCAAAAAGGTGTTGAAGCCGACGGATTTACAGAAATTATTTTGCCGGAAGGTTTCAACTTTAAAGCTGCACGCCTTGTTATTAGAGGAGCTTATAATTTACTTTCGGCAAAGAAAAATGCCGGAGAGATGAGTTGCTAGCGTATCTGATGAGTAGGTTGTAAATTAATAGAGAATCATTTTATGAGAATAATACTATCCGTAGGCATATTCATTCTGGCAGGTCTTTGCGAAATAGGAGGGGGATATCTTGTGTGGCTTTGGCTACGCGAAGCAAAGCCCTTGTGGGTTGGTGTTTTAGGTGGCCTGATTCTTGTGACATACGGGATTGTGGCCACCTTGCAAACCGAAAATTTTGGAAGAGTGTATGCTGCCTATGGCGGAATATTTATAGCGATGGCTATTCTTTGGGGCTGGAAGGTAGGCGGAGTGATTCCCGATCGATACGATTTGATTGGTGGTGCAATAGCCCTTTTGGGCATGATGATTATTATGTTTGCACCAAGAACCTAAGTATAAGGGTTCTGTTTACTCCTTTAATCTAAATAAATCTTCAATCGAACGAATAAACCATTAAAAAAAATCAATTTTCTCTGAATTATATATTGAATGTTGGAAAACAATCTATCTTTACATAGCAAATTAAAGGTATTATTGAATGATCTACTCGTTTTTTGATCTTGGTAGTAATACTATATAACATGTTTGCCTATTCAATTTCAAAAAATTATTAAACGTTTCTAACAACTATTTAAAATTAAACAAAAATGAAAAAAGTCCTTGTTCTATCGCTAGTTGCGATTTTCGTATCATTTGCTTCTGTATCTGCTCAAACTGCACCAGCAAAAGCACCAGCAAAAGCAAAAACAGAAACTAAAGCTTGCTGCAAAGGCGAAGCTAAAGAAAAAAAAGCTTGCTGCAAAGACGGTGCTAAAAAAGCCGAAGGAAAAGCTTGTTGCAAAGATGCAGCTGCAAAAAAATAATCTCAATTTATTTTATTACTAAAGCCCCGAATTTTTATTCGGGGCTTTTTTTGTGCAATTTCGAATCATATCAATTAGTGATCTATTCATGAAATTACTCGTATAAATAACATTTTTTTGCTTGAAAGCCCCGAGTCTGTTCGGGGCTTTTTTATTCTTTATGGTTGTCTCTATAAGCTTTGTTGGAAATAAAATCTCGTTATTAAGTCAATATAATTAGTGAAAGTACAGTTTTATTATATCAATTCGTTAAATATTGTTATCTCGTTTTACCATAGTAATCTTTAACATATATTTTCGCATGTAAATACAATAAAAATACTGTTGATATTCAGTTTTGAAATGAGATTATATTTATAAAATGTAGCTTAAAATGCTACATTAAAATTGCTACATTAAAATTGCTACATAACAACTGTTGATTTCATTGAATAGGGTTGATAAACATTAGCAATGATAGTTGAAAACAGGAATGTATATGTGTTTTAAAAGTACAGCTTATTTCTAGAAACTTTGAATATAAGATTCAATATTTTACTAAGTTATGAATCAATGACCGTGTCATCCTTTTGAATATTGAATTGTTGAATTTAATTAACAAAATGTAAAAAAATATAGATTTAATAGTAGATATTGCGATTTCTGAAATTTAATATTATTGATGTTGTAAAAACTTTTATTTCTATAATAAATAAAGACAAGTCATTAAACAGTAAGTACGTTATAGGATTTATACAGATTTTAGTCTTAAAATATGTCTAACTTAATTAGTTTGAACGATAATGGAACTTAATTATAGCGTGTAGTAATAACTATGTATGTAGTGCTTTAATGTGCTACAAATCTGATTTTCATAACTTTAAATATTATTGTTATCTTTGTCTCGTCGCTAAAATATTAAGGAATCAACTTCTGATTTGAAAACGAAAAGAAGTGAATATTTGATACTTTTGAATGAAAAATTATTCATTTTAATTGGATAATAATCAACCTGAATTTAGAATAAAATAGTGGTTGTAGATACTAAATTTTAGATGATTATACTTAAAATATATTTTAAAGAATTGGACCTAAATTCAGTGGGTAGAATGAGATTTTTAAAAATTTAAACCTTTTATATGTGCCCGGAACATAAATGTTAAGAGTAAAAATGTTGCAAATAATAATAAAATCAAGTGTTTTACTTGTTTTAAGTTTTGGATTTATTGGATTACATGCACAAGAAGTAGTGACAACTTCGGGTGGTAGAGCTGTGGGAAGTGGCGGTTTTGTAGATTATACTGTTGGGCAAATAACTTACACCACAAATTTTAGCGGAACCTATTCGGTTGCTCAAGGCGTACAGCAGCCTTATGAAATAATAATTGAAACTGATTCACGTGATGCCTTAAATATGACGTTAACTTGCTCTGCGTATCCTAATCCTGTTGTTGATATTTTAACATTACAAGTTGAAAATTATATTGATGAGAAAATTGAGTATACTCTTTACGATGCTGTTGGTAAACTTTTGACAACAGGAAATGTGGAAAAGAAAAAAACGGTTATATCAATGGTAGGATATGTTTCGTCGACTTATACTCTAAAAGTGATCCAACAACGAAATGAATCTATACCAAGAAAAACAAAGGTATTTAAGATTATTCAAAATACAAGATGATGATAGATTGTTTAGATTGAAAACGTTTTTTAGGTTTTAGTAAAACCACTAGAAAACGATATATAATTTCAAGTTAACCAAATCCGCATGTAGCCTAAGATTTTGAATTGCCCTTCCAGGCTAACCCTAAATTCTTGATTGTTTATTTTATCTTGAAATTGTAAACTCCATTGAGCACGCAAATGGTAGTTGTACCCATTGCGTGCTTGCTTGATAATAATCAATTTTCACTATATCGAAAGGAGAAACGATTCTATTTTCGAAAACAATAAATTTTAAAAGATAATATCTGAAAGAGATATAGAATTATAACTATTCAAAAAATGAATATGAAGAAATTATACACTTATTTAATATTTTGTATCATCATTGCAAGTGTATTTGCTCAAGCTCCTAAGAAAATGAGCTATCAGGCTGTAATCAGAAACAACAATAAAGTTTTGATTACAAACAAGAAGGTAAGCATGATCATCACCATTTTGCAGGACAAAACTCCTGTTTATGTTGAATTGCATGATGCAATAACCAATGATAATGGTCTCGTTAGTTTTGCAATTGGTAACGGAACTGCTCTAACTGGAACCTTTGCAGCTATTGATTGGTCAAAAGGATCTCATTATATTAAAACGGAAACAGATCCTACGGGAGGAAGTGATTATTCCGTTGTTGGTGAAAGTGAATTGTTAAGTGTGCCATACGCACTATTTGCTGCGAATGCCGGATCTAACTCAGGTACCGTTATTCAGGATACACGTGTTTTAAGCTCCAGCACTTGGTCGTCAGATAAAATTACTGCTCAACTGGATCTTAAAGCAAGTTCATCATCGCTTGCAACTGTTGCATTTACTGGTAGTTTTAAAGATTTGACAAATAAACCAACAACATTGGCGGGCTATGGCATTACCGATGCCGGTTCCGGAACTGGGGCATTACTATTGGAAACTGGGTCATTTTATGTTGGTGATGTGAATGGCAAGGCTATTTCAACCGCAAAAAATGCCATTCCTTTAAGTGGTTTTGCTTATCCTAATTCAAATATTTCGCTGGGTAACGGATCGACAAATTTTAGAATAACCAATCTGGCCGATCCTGCATCGAGTCAAGATGCAGCAACAAAATCGTATGTAGATAGTAAACTTTCAACAGGAACAGGTGGTGGAAGTTCAGATCCATTTCTAACATTTGATGCTGCATATAATTTATCAATTAACGGAAAGTATCCTGTAAGCTTAAGCGATCTTAATCAATCTTTAAGTCTTGCAGGTACAGTGCTTTCCATTTCCGGCCCCAGAAACAGTCATGTAGATTTAGCAGGTATATTGGCCGGACTTGGATCTTCGGGTAGTGGTAGTGGGGTTGTGACACATGATGCAACATTAACCGGTAGTGGAGCTTCAACCAGTCCGTTAGGTATCTCAAACCAAGGCATAACTCCTCTTAAATTAGCGGGGATAAGTACAAATGGAACAAGTGGTCAGGTTCTTACAACAAATGGTGGCGGTAGCTTTGTTTGGGCTGATCCTGCTTCGGGCAGTGGGAGCGGACTGACTGCAGTTACTGCCTCACAAGGTCTATCGACTACGACACCTACTCCAGGGACAATAAATGTTGGTGTTATTGATGGTGCATTAGCATTATCTAAATTAATACCTATTGCTACAGGAACTTTTCTTGGAAATAATACTGGAACTCTTAATTATCCAGCCCCTATATCTGCAACTACTCTAAAATCAATGTTGGCGTTAACTAAAAGCGATGTAGGATTAGGAAATGTACAAAATGTTGATCAAACTAATGCAACTAATTTAATTTCAGGGACTATACCTGCCGGAAGGTTTGCGAGTGCAACAGTACCGGTCAATGCTATTATTGGTAATGGAGATGCAACTACCTATTTAAGAGGTGATGGTACATGGGGTGCTCCGGTTACGGGAGGAAGTTCTGCGGCTTCGGGTATTTCTACAACAGCAATTTCCGGAGTAACCGGAACAAATGTTCAGACAACACTGGAAGGTTTGAAGACTTTAATTGATGTGAATACTACAAGCCTTACATCAAAAATGACGGGTAATACGGCAATAACAGGTGCAACCAAAACAAAAATTACTTATGATGCAAAAGGGCTTGTAACTGCAGGAACTGATGCTACAACTGCTGATATTGCAGATTCTTCCAATAAAAGATATGTGACTGATGCCCAGTTATCGACACTTACAAACACAAGTGGAATAAATACCGGTGACCAAATTGCTTTAACAGTTCCGGTTACTCCAACAGGGTCATTAGTTTCTACTAATGTGCAGGCAGCTCTGGAAGAATTACAAGGCGAAATTTCAACATCTGCTTCAGGAGGACTGACGGCTGTATCGCACGATGGCACATTAAACGGTGATGGAAATACTACTCCATTAAGTTTACCAGCCGTTGGAACTTCAAGTACTTACAGATCGGTTACTACTGATGCTCAGGGACGTGTTATTTCAGGCACAAATCCAACTACTATTGCTGCTTACGGAATTACTGATGCGAATATAGATAATTTGTTGGATGTTTCAATTACTGCAAAACAAGACAAGGATGCTTTGATTTGGAATGGGTCGAAATGGGTTAATAAATCATTATTATCTGTTTTGCCAATTGCCACCGGTACCGATCCAGGGCTATTTTCAGCTACAGATAAAAACAAACTTGATGGTTTAATAAATTACTCCTTGCCGATAGCTTCTGCTACAACATTGGGTGGTGTAAAAGTTGGTCCCAGTTTAGCCATCGACGGAAGTGGAGTGCTTAATATTACCGGAACTGTTGGCGATATAACAGGTGTTATTGCAGGGTCGGGTTTAGCCGGTGGTAGTTTAACCGGTGATGCTACGATTGGTTTGGCTCCAATAGGCAACAATACCATTTTAGGAAATAACAGCGGCGCAAGTGCTGTGCCGACAGCACTAAATTCAATTCAGACAAAAACGTTAATATCGCTCGAAAATGTAAAGAATTTTGATCAAACAAATGCTGATAACCTGACTTCAGGAACAATTCCCCCTGCACGCTTTGGAACTTCCAATATACCTTTAAATGCGATGAGTTTAACAGGTACACCTTCTATTGCTACTTATCTGAGTGGTAATGGTACCTGGGAACTACTTGCAGCAAGTTCAATAAGTGGTATTTTGCCCGTTGCAAATGGAGGAACAGGAATTGGCTCCTACACGGCAGGTAACTATATAAACGCCGGCAATTCAACCACTTTACAACAAAGAACACCTTCTGAAGTTAAGGTTGATCTAGGCTTAGATAAAGTGCAAAATACGACTGATGCTGAGAAGGTTATTAGTGATGCAACGCAAGCTGCTCTTCTTCTGAAAGAGAATTTGTCGAATAAAAGTACTAATGTTGCTACAGATGCAGCATCAAATGTAAAATATCCAACTGTTAATGCAATTAAAACCTATGTGGATACAAGAGTAGATGCTGCTGTACTTGCTGCTGGTGGTGTTCCAATGGCAAATTTAACGACTCTAGGTACCATTCAAATGACAGGGGATTTAGGTGGTACGGGTACAAGTCCGACAGTGCCAGGTCTTTTGCTAAAAGAACCTCTGATTACGAGTCTTCCTGTTACTAAGGGCGGAACAGGAATTACGTCTTACACAGCCGGTAACTTTATTACTGCCGCTTCTTCAACAACCCTTCAACAATTGACACCTGCACAAGTAAAGGCAAATCTAGGTTTGGACCTGATAAACAATACAAGTGATATGGACAAACCTATCAGCACGCTTACACAAAATGCCCTAAATACAAAAATAGATTTGTCGGAAAAAGCTGCTAATAACGGAGTAGCAACACTCGACGGCACCGGAAAGATTCCTTCCAACCAGATTCCAGCGATTTCTTTTTCCTCGGTGGATGTATTGCCACTAGCTTCTGATATGACTGCATTGAGTGGCGCAGTGGTTGGAAGTATAGCTATTATAACGGGTGATGGAAAAAACTACGTTTTGTCACAAACGCCAGCTTCAATTCTAAGTAACTGGAAAGAGTTAATCTCAGCACCTTCACCTGTTCAATCTGTAAATACAAAAATAGGGAATATCACTTTGACAAAAGCTGATATCGGCTTACCAAATGTTGATAACACAACGGACTTATTAAAACCATTGAGTACGGCTACAATAAATGCATTGTTATTGAAGGAAGACAAAACGAATAAAAGTAATGATGGAACTTTAGCCGGGGCTTCGAGTACAAAGTATACAACTGAAAATGCAGTTAAAACGTATGTGGATACTAAAGTTCCAGCTTACAGTTCTGCTAATGGTAATAATGTTCTAACGGTAAATGCTGGAGGTACAGCTACATTATGGCAACCGGCTCCATCAGGTGGTGGAACGGTGACTGGCATATCAATAATTGCAAATAATGGTATTACTGCCCCAGTTCTAAATTCATCGACGTCACCTCTAATCACCTTAGGATTGGGAGCTATTACCCCAACATCTATAAATACGGCGGGAGCTATCACAACAACCGGAAATTTATCGGCAGGTAACATTACAGTTACAGGAGCCATATCTGCACCTAATATTAGTGGAACAACCTCAGGAGTTAATACCGGTGATCAGACAATAACACTATCGGGTGATATGACAGGGTCGGGTACAGGGGCAATTGCGACAACTATTGGTGCTAATAAAGTTACCTATTCTAAAATGCAAACCATGACTGCCGGTAAGTTGTTAGGTTCAGGAGCTTCAGGTACTGCAGTAAGTGAGATTAGCTTAGGAGCAGGATTAAGTTTTACAGGAACTACCCTCAGTGCTACCGGTGGTGGCACGGGCACTGTAACCGGTATTTCAGTAGTAACTGCTAATGGTATCAGTGGTACTGCAACTTCAACAGCCACTCCGGCTATTACCCTTTCATTGGGAGCTATCACCCCAACTTCTGTAGCTGCAACAGGATATATAAATGGTACAAATGTTACCGGAACAGCTGTAAACACAGGTGACCAGACGATAACGCTTATCGGTGATGTAACTGGTTCAGGTACCGGTTCTTTTGCAGCTAGTATCGGAACGGGTAAAGTTACAACAACTCAGATTCTAGATGGAACTATTACTGCTACTGATATTGCTAATCAGACCATTACTGCAACAAAATTGAGCAATATTAGTGCAAATGGGACTAACGGACAAATACTAACATCGAATGGGAGTGGCGGATTTACATGGGGATCGGCAACAGGTACCGGTGATATGAATAAAGCGACTTACGATGTGGCTAATATTTCTGAACAAGTTGTTGGCTTAAATGCTACGCAAACCCTGACGAATAAAATATTTACCAATCCGGTAATAAATAATCCAACTGGGATTACAAAGGCAAATGTAGGATTAAATCTTGTTGATAATACAGCAGATGCCAGTAAGAATGTGGCATCAGCTGCAACAGCGATGAAACTAACTACCGCAAGAACCATCAATGGAGTTGCTTTTGACGGAACTTCAGATATTACAATTGCGGCTGCACCTGATGCGACAAAACAAAATCTAGATGCTGATCTAACTGCTTTATCGGTATTATCATCAAGTGGATTGATTGCAAGAACAGGAGCAGGGACGGTAGCAACCCGTACAATAACTCAAGGTACTGGCATTACTGTTACTAATGGGGATGGCGTGACAAACAATCCTACAATTGCTTTGGCTACAAGTGGTGTTACTGCTAATAGTTATACTTCGGCCAATATTACAGTTGATACATATGGACGTATAACTTCGGCTAGTAATGGAAGCGGTGGAGGAAGTTTACCTACAGATCTTACCTATACAACTTCAGCCTTAGATGGGGTAGTAGTTTCAAGTACCGGAAATGATGCTACTATTCCTGCAGCAACGAGTACAACTGCAGGTTTGATGTTACCCACTGAAAAAAATAAATTAGGGAAGTTTGCCGATATAGCCACTGGTTCCACAGATCAGAATAAGGTTTTAACTGTGAATGGTAGTGGAACTGCAACCTGGGTTTTACCACCGAGTGGAACAGTTCTTGGTTATACCGCTTCAGCTACAGACGGAAGGGTAAATAATACAAGTACAGGGACTTATACAACCATCCCGGCAGCTACTGGTACAAATGCCGGTTTGATGATACCTGGAGATCTTACAAAGCTGAGTAAGATACCAACTCCCCCAACAACTGCGGCACAGGTTTTAACTTCTAAGGCTGATGGAACTTCTGAATGGGTTGCTCCAGCAACGGGAGGGGGAGGTGGGAGCTCACTTCAGACTTACCATCCAACTAACACTACCAATCCAACTAATCAATCTAATGTTACGGTTAAAGCATCGGCTTTAGGTATAACTGTTGCGCAAAAGATAGGATACACATCATCAAAAGCACCGTCTACTTTTAATAACTTGGTTGAAATAACTGTACCAGCTGGTGTTGTGCTTCAATCCATTCAAATAATTGGGGATAACCCATTTTTAGGAGAACCAAGTGCATCCAATGCCTCTCCCAATATGGCTATTGATATTATTTATGGTGACGACATTAATAATGATATAACTGATGCAATTTTACCATCTTCTACTGTTTTATATAATAGAAATACTGTTGGTCAAAGTCAAGTTTGGCCACTAGGTACTGGATTATTTCAGTTATTAGTGTTTGATCCTAGTGGTCATAAATTAAGTATGCATTGTACGACAGCTACATATAAAAAATTTGCATTATGTTTAAACTTTTAAGTCGTTTATGCTCTGTTAATAATACTTTGTTGGTGAATATGTCTAAGTATTATATCGTCGTTATTATTTTAATGATTTATGCACCACAAAGTATCGCACAAACAGCGCTAAATGGGAGATTCTTTGTACATGGACTTAGTGACCAGATTAGTTTTCCAACTTCAAATTTTTCTATTGAAGGAACATTTACAGATCCAAATTATATTCATAATGCTGATGAAATTCTCAAAGGTGATATGATTGCAGATGCTATGGGAAAGATTTTCCGAATTGATTCAATAACTACTCCTGCAAATGGTACTTCTGAAATTATAGTTGATGTAACCTATATATCTGGGTCAATTGACGGTTATGATATTTCTCCTGCTTTATTTCAAACGGGAACCTTGTTTCACCCAACTTCTAATGGTTATCCGGTAGTAACGTATGATCCTGAAAATAATAATCCTGCTTTGATGGTTTCAGTTCAAAATGCAGCGATTCAAAATATTAGTGATGATATTTCCAAATTTACTTCTGGTACAACTGCTGATATACCTGCCAGCCCAAATATTGGAGCAGGCTTTTATAATACCACCGAAAAGAAACTCTATATTTATAATGGTACTCAATGGATGGCAGTTGGGAGTGGAACAGTGCCCAGTGGAACCAGTACAGAATTCACAAATCCTGCTACGAAAGGGGATATGTTTTTTAATACGGAAGATAATTCCTCCTATATTTACAATGGCACTATATGGCTTAAAATTTCAACGAATGGTTCCGTACCCAGTGGTATTTTCAATCCTGACCCTGCAACCGTTACGGTTACTGAAGGTAGTCTGTTTTACAATACCTCTGATCATAAGCTTTATGTGTATAACGGTACTGTATGGATGCCGGCGGATAATATATTGCCAAATGGACAGATGTATGTAGGTAATTCTACGAATGTAGCTACTCCGGTTACAATGTCAGGTGATGCTACAATCAACAATAGTGGTAAACTTACGGTTGCGAATAAAGCAATAACAGATGATAAATTAGATAAGACACATATTCCTCTTAGTGGTTTTGGCAATCCTACCGATAATGTTTCATTCGGAGATGGAACGACCAATAATAGGGTTGTCAATCTAGCCAATCCGACAGGTGCACAGGATGCTGCTACAAAAAATTATGTAGATGCTTTGTTCACAAATCCTACTGCTTTACTGACGTTAGCTTCAGGCAACTTTTTTGTTGGGAATATTACAAATAAAGCTGTTGCAACAGCTAAGAGCACCATTCCTATCAGCGGTTTTGGAGCTGCTACAGCTAATATTTCATTAGGAGATGGAACAACGAATAATAAAATTGTAAACCTTGCTAATCCTCTTGTGGCACAAGATGCAGCAACAAAAAGCTATGTCGATAACAGAATTATTGATCCTGTAAGTATTACCCTGGCAACAGGTAGTTTACTCTTAGGGAATGCTAGCGGAAAAGCCGGAGCAGTGGCAAAAAACACAATTGCTATCAGCGGTTTTGGTGCAGCTACTACAGATGTTGCATTTGGAGGATTTAAACTGACAAATGTGTCGGATCCTGCAACTGCCCAGGATGTTGCAACAAAGAACTATGTCGATACCAAAACGATTGATGCCAGTAGTCTTAATCTTGCTTCAGAAAGCATGTTTTTAGGAAATGCCTCAGGGAAAGCTATCTCTACTTTAAAAACGGTTATTCCATTAAGTGGTTTTGGAGCTGCAGCTGCTGATGTTTCTTTTGGAAATTACAAATTGACTAATTTAGCTACTCCACTTGCTGATAACGATGCAGCCACGAAAAAATATATTGATGATTTATTCGCTACTCCGTCTAACAGTCTTGCTCTGGCTACAGGGAAAATGTTTCTAGGGAATGCGACTGGAAAAGCAGTGGCGACATCAACCAGTGCTATTCCGGTAAGTTCATTTGGCAAAGCAACTGCTACCATTAATATGGGCGATGCTGCAACGCAGTACAACATAAGTTTTTTGGCGGAACCGTTGTTTGCACAAGATGCAGCCACAAAAAATTATGTCGATTCAAAGATTGCCGGCCCCGGAGCTCTTACCCTTTCAGCAGGATCTATTTATGTTGGTAATGCTTCAAATCAAGCAATTGATGTACCTAAAAGTAATATTCCAATCAGTGATTTTGGTGTTGCAACTACAGATATTTCTTTAGGAAATGGAACATCTAATTTTAAAATTACTAATCTGGCAGATCCCACTACTGATCAGGAAGCTGCCACCAAAAAATATGTGGATGCAAAAACAGCTTCCACTCAAAGTGGAGGAACATTACCTTCGAGCGGTCAGCAGGTTTCTGATACTTACTATTCTACCACCGACAATCGCCTATATGTTTACAATGGAACCTCTTGGGTGCCTGTAGACAATTCGTTAGCAAACGGGCAATTATATGTTGGAAATGCTTCGGGTATTGCTACTGCCACAGCTAAAAATACAATTGCACTAAGCGGATTTGCAGCAGCCGGAGCCGATGTGGCATTTGGAAACGGTACATTGAATTATAAAATTACCAACTTGGCCGATCCAACAAACGATCAGGAAGCGGCAACCAAAAAATATGTAGATACAAAGACTTCGGCTGCCGGATCATTGGCTTTACCAACAGGTTCTATCTTTGTGGGTAGCGCTACGAATCTTGCCACTCCTGTGGCTAAAAACACAGTCTCAATAAGCGATTTTGGTGCTGCTACCGCAGGAATTTTATTGGGTAATGGAACCACTAATTTTAAAATATCGAACCTTGCCGATCCAACTGCCGATCAGGAAGCTGCAACAAAAAAATACGTAGATGCCAAATCTGTTTCAACACAAACCGGTGGTACGCTTCCCGCGGTTGGACAAATGGGCGATACCTTTTATTCAACTACAGACAATCGACTTTATGTTTACACCGGTTCAGCATGGCAGCCGGTGGGTAATGCTCTGGCCGATGGGCAGTTCTTTGTTGGAAGTGCAACCGGAATTGCGACAGCCACTACAAAGAGCTCAATTCCGATAAGTGGTTTTGGCGCTGCTACAGCAAATATATCATTGGGCAATGGAACAAATAACTTTAAAATAACGAATCTTTTAGATCCTACAGCCGACCAGGAGGCTGCCACAAAAAAATATGTTGATGCAAAAACAGCAACAACTCAAAATGGGGGAACCTTACCTGCAACAGGTCAAACCGGTGATACATTTTATTCCACTGCCGATAACCGACTTTATACCTATAATGGAACAACTTGGGTTGCGGTAGGTACTGACAATTTAGGTAATCATACTGCTACTACAAATTTGAAAATGCAAACATTCAGCATAAGTAATGGCGGTGGAGTAGGAGCAGGATTAAGTTTTGATGCCACAGAAAATGCCGTTATTTCAAAAGACCTTACCGTTAATGGTAACTTTTACACACCATCCGATCGAAGGTTGAAAACAAATATAGAAACATTAACAACGGTGCTTAAATCGATTGATCAGATTCGGGGAGTACGTTTCGAGTATAAAAATCAAAAGAAATATGCAACAGGACCAAAAATTGGTGTTATTGCTCAAGAACTACAGACCGTTTTTCCCGAAATGGTAAATTTGGGTAAGGATGGCTTTTTAAAAGTTGATTATACTCAGTTGACCGGTGTTCTGATACAGGCTATCAAGGAGCAACAAAATGAGATAAATCAACAACAACTGGAAATAAAAAATTTGAAGGATAGAATGAATAATCAGCAGCAACAAATTGATGCGATTATGAAGAGATTACTGTAAAGTAATTCTGTTGTATTTAGTTCAAATTAGGATGTATGAATAACTTGAATAGAAGATTTTGAAAAGATTACCCGCTATATCGAAAATTGTATTATTTTTATTATTTACTGTTACTTGCTCTGTTTTAGGACAGAGCAAGTTTCGAGTTCTTTCAGGTTTGCCACATCTCCCCATGGTAGACCCAACGTCAATAATTAGTCCCGAACCTGGGATGTTAGTATATAGTAATCAGGATAATACGCCAATGATTTATACAGGTGTCAGCTGGGAAAATTTATGTTCCAGTACTTTGAACACGGTAACATCAAAGGACTTTGTTGCAGTAAAAAATGGAATTCCTTATATTCCATCATTAACTAGTAACCCCACTATTGGGTCGTTAAAACAAGGTGTGATTTATTATTCAAAGACCAATAACTCTTTGATGATTCATAACGGAAGCGATTGGTCAAAAATTTCTGATATTTCCAGTATTAGCTTTATTGAAAATACCGGTTTTTCGGCAAGAAAGACATTTAAACTCCCTATTCTAAACAATGATCCTACACCGGCTAATCTTACAGCCGGTGCTTTGTATATAAATGTAGCAACCAAATCTATTCGGTTTTATGATGGCTCCATTTGGAAGGATATAAATTGTGGAGTGGTGATTTCCACTGTTTTGCCAACAGATATTACGAGTACAACTGCAACAACCGGAGGTTTGATAACCAATACAGCCGGTCTGGTTGTACTAACTCAGGGGGTATGTATCGGTAACTCGGTAAATCCAAATATTGTCTCCGGTACAACAACCACTCTTCCGGGTTCGGGTGTAGGTAGCTTTGCGTGTAATCTAACAGATTTACAACCAAATACGACCTATCATGTACGCGCTTTTGCCACGAGCAGTGCAGGAGTGACTTACGGCGAAGACAAGGTTTTCAAAACTTCAGTTACAGTACCTACGATTATTACTTCGCCAGCAACAGATATAAGCAATACTACCACCGTGAGTGGTGGTAATATTGTAAGTGATGGTGGTGCGCAAATTACTGCCAGAGGAATAGTATGGAGCACCACTACCAATCCGCAGGCAGATGCAAACAAAATTGTTACGCATGACGGTTCAGGTGTTGGTCCATTTCCAAGTACACTTACAGGTTTATTGGAATTGACAACCTATTATGTTCAGGCTTATGCCGTTAATGCCTATGGGACTGCTTATGGAAATGTGGTAAGTTTTGCTACTCCGGCTGCTGTTGCTCCGGTTCTTAATTCGTCTGATATTCAGATGAGTAGTATTGGAGATATATCGGCTGTAGGTGATGTTGTGATTCTTAATAATGGTGGAGCACCCGTATTGGAAAGGGGAATCATGTGGAGCCAGGATAATGTAACATTCACGAAGGTGCCTTCCGGTACCGTAAATGCATCTGACATTGGTAAGTATTCGAGTACTATTACCGGCTTATTATCAGGTATTACTTATTACGTTAAGGGTTACGCCACTAACAAAGCAGGTACAAATTACAGCAGTATTACAAGTTTTGTAACTACTTCGTATGTTGTTCTTGTCACTACTCCTCCAACAGGTGTTAATAGAACTTCGGCGGGAAGTGGTGGTGAAATTACCAATTCCGGTTCGGCAACTATTTCGATACGAGGAGTTTGTTGGAGCACTACCAAGAACCCAACCGTTGACCTCTCCACGAAAACGGCTCAGTCTGTAACAGGTGCAGGTACCGGTGCTTTTTCCAGTTATCTTTCGGGATTAACACCCAACACTGTATATTATTTGCGTGCTTATGCAGTTAATAGTCATGGTATTTCTTATGGTAATCTGGATAGTTTGGCAACTATTGATTACCCTGCGGTTGTTACCATTCCGGTTTCTTCTTTTGTAAGCTTAAGTGCCAATGCCGGAGGTGATGTAACAGATGACGGAAGATCGCTGGTTACCGATCGTGGAGTATGTTGGAGTACATTGGTGGATCCTGCAATTGGTGATGGACATAGCAGATATACACGTAATGGCACCGGCACCGGACAATTTGCAAGTGAGATGACTAATCTCACCCCAAATGTTACTTATCATTTAAGAGCTTATGCTACTAACGAGGTGGGTACTGTTTATGGAAATGATTATACATTTTTGCTGTTACCAACTGCACCAATTATTACCACTATAGATGCAAGTAATATTACCAATAAAACTGCAGCCACGGGAAGTAATCTTGTTAGTACCGGTGGAGCTCCGGTTACAGAACGTGGTATTATTTGGAGTAATTTATTTGATCCAAAGGATGATGTTGCAGCAATAAAAACGGTTGATGCTACAACAGAAGGTAGTGTGCCTGTTGCGCTTACCAATTTGTTGGGAAACACTACTTATTATGTAAGAGCTTATGCTGTTAATAGTGTAGGTAAGACCTATGGTGATCTTGTTCAGTTTAATACTATGCCGGTAACTAAGCCGATATTTAGTTCTTCTGCTTTAAATATAACGGATATCACCAATATCTCAGCCGGAGTTAATTTTACAATAAGTAGTAATGGAGGGTCGCCTGTAACCACACGTGGAATAATAATTTCTACAGACAGACAAACTTTAGATGATATTGCTGCCCCATTTAACGAAAGCACTGACGTAGGAACCTATAACATTAAATTAACCGGTTTGACAGAAGGTACTACTTATTATGTATATGGCTATGCTACAAATAGTAAAGGAATCACTTACACGGATGAGAGCATATTTTCAACAACTCAACTGGCCAATCTGGTTACTGCTTCGGTAACGAATATTACGGGTACAACAGCCGTCAGTGGTGGAGAGGTAGTCAGCAACACCGAAGCTACACTTGTGGCAAAAGGAATTTGCTGGAGTACCAATCAATATCCTACCCGCGAGGACCGTAGAACTTCAGAGGCTATTACAAGTGATGGACTTGGTGTTTTTGCAAGTAGTATGACAGGACTATTACCAAATACAACTTATTACGTTAGAGCTTACGCGGCAAATAGTAAAGGTACAGCGTACGGAAATCAATATACTTTTATCACTGCTACTCAACCCACACTTATTACCAGTCCGGTAAGCGGTGTAACCAGCACTACTGCTGTTTCCGGTGGAAATATTGATAATGATGGACGAATGCCGGTAACTTCACGCGGAATCTGCTGGAGTTTGTACACAAGTGCTCCTGAAATTAATAGTGCTAATACAAAAGAGGGTACAGGCACCGGAAGTTTCACAAGTAATATGACCGGTTTGTTAGCTAATACCACTTATTATGTAAGAGCTTATGCATCAAACGGTGTAGCATTAAATTATACAAGTGTTGCTTATGGTAATACAGTGAGCTTTTTCACAGGACCAGCATCACTTGCCACACTTAAAACGAATGCAGTAACTGCCATTGCCAGTACTTCGGCTACAAGTGGTGGAACTATTACTGATAATGGTGGTGAGCCAAATAGCACTCGTGGAATTTGCTGGAGTACATTGAACGGTCCAACTATCAATGATAATCACGTTAGCAATGGCATTGGATCAGGAAATTTTACAAGTAAAATGAGTGATTTGATGGGTAGTACCCGATATTATGTGAGGGCTTATGCTATCAATAGTGCGGGCACATCATACGGTGATGAAGTAGCTTTTATTTCGGCACCACCGGTTCTGCCTACGCTTACCACAACTACAGTTACAAATGTCGGCGGCACAACAGCCCGAAGTGGTGGTTTTATATCCAGTAATGGTGGAGCAAATGTAACACTTCGTGGAGTATGTTGGAGTACTTCTGCCACTCCAACAATAGCTGATAATTATATATTTGCAGGTGAAGGAAGTGGGAGCTTTTACGTTGATATCATCGACTTAACACCTACAACAAAATATTACATAAGAGCATTTGCCGTAAATAGCGAAGGCATTTCATACGGAAACGAACTTAGCTTCTCTACATTTACAACACCAACACTTACTACAACTGTTGCAACTGCAATAACCAGTTCTACAGTTGTGAGCGGTGGATTTATCGAAAAAGACGGTGGAGTACCGGTTATTTCCAGCGGAATATGCTGGAATACAGTGGGGAGTCCAACGCTAACCGATACGCATACAACCATTGGAACCGGTATTGGAGAATTTATTAATACTATTACCGGATTACTGGGAAATACTACCTATTATATCAGAGCATACGCCACCAATAACGCAGGAACTGCCTATGGTAATGAACAAATTTTCACTACAAAACCACCTGTTTTAGCTACACTTACTACAAAAGCAACTACCAGTGGAGCTGATGGTGTAAGTGCTCCAAGTGGTGGTATTGTATCGAGCAATGGTGGAGGTATTATTACATCAGTGGGTATTTGTTGGAGCATATCTCCAAATTTTGATCCGGCAACTGTATTCTCAAACAGGGTTTCTAAAGCAGGTACAGGTACTTTTGATATTACCATTACAGGCCTAAGTACAGGAACGACTTATTATGTCAAAGCATTTGCAGTTAATAGTGCCGGCACAGCCTATGCCGATAATGAATCCAGTTTCACAACGCCCAGATTGGCAACGGTTACTACAACCACTCCTCCCATTGCAACGGTTTTGAGAACTACAGCTATTGGCGAAGGCAATATTACAAACGACGGTGGAGCAACGGTTACAAAAAGTGGTTTGTGTTGGAGTGTTACTGAAAACCCTACTGTTGCTGATGGGCATACGACGGCCGGCACTGGAACAGGTAGTTTTATTCATACCATGACGGGGTTAATGGGAAGTACAACATATTATGTGCGGGCTTATGCAACCAATAGTGTGGGAGTTGCATACGGAAATACTGAAAGTATGACCACAATGCCTCCGGAAATTCCAACTCTGACTACAGGTGTTCCAACTCTAAATTCTTCCACAAGTGCCAGAGTGGGTGGTAATATTTCCAGCGATGGAGGTGCAATGGTTACTACGCGAGGTTTAGTTTGGAGTATTAGTCCAAACTTTGATCCTTCGACAGTTACTGCCAATAAAACTGCACAAACCGGTTATTTTACAGGAAATTTCACTGCAGATATGAGTGGCCTTACTCCAGCAACAATATATTATGTACGTGCTTATGTAATTAATAGTGTTGGAGTTGCTTATGGAAACGAAGTTAGTTTTATAACTCCTAAACTCGCTACACTTACCACTGTATACGCATCTTCTCAAACCAGCAATACTGCCGGTAGTGGGGGCGATATAACCGATGATGGTGGGGCCTATATTAGTTCCAGAGGAGTCATCTGGAGTACAACCCCCGATTTCGTTCCTGAAATTTCGTCTCCCAACAAAACAATTGATGGAGGTGATAAGGGAAGCTTTGTAAGTAAATTGACTTTTTTGGTAGCAAGCACAAAGTATTATGTACGTGCCTATGCGACCAGTATTGCCGGTACCAGCTATGGTAACCAGGTTAGTTTTACAACAAGCCCTCCCGATTTTGCCAGCATTACTACCAAAGCCACAAAAATAGTTCGATGGAATACAACCATTACTGCGGGTGGATACATTAACAATGATGGTGGAGCTCCTGTCACTACCAGAGGCGTTGTTTGGAGTGAATTTCCTAACTTTAAACCGGATACAGTTGTGGTGAATAAAACTGCCGAAACAGGAAACTATACCGGAAATTATAGAACCGAATTTGATTGCACCACTCCACTATTAAAGCAAAATACGACTTACTACATGCGGGCTTATGGCCAGAATATAGTAGGTATTGCGTATGGAAATGAGGTAAGTTTTACCACCGTAGGTGTTCCTACTCTTGCTACAGTTCCAATTGGGGCAAGCGCTACCGGTTACACAGCCATGAGTGGTGGTACTATAATAAATACCGGACAGTCGCCGGTTTCCGATAGAGGTGTTTGTTGGAGCGTTGGTCCAAACCCTACTGTTGGATTATTTACTAAAACAAGTCAGGGATATGGTTCTTCTTTCACAAGTAAAATCGTAGGTTTATCACCTCTGACAACTTACTATGTGCGAGCTTATGCTGTTAATGATTTGGGTTTAGCTTATGGTGATGAAACTACTTTTACAACACCGGCATCTGTTCCAATACTTTCTACTACTTATGCTTCAAGTACATCAAGTAATTCTATCCTTACCGGTGGTGAAATAACCAGTAACGGAGGTGCTTCAGTAACTTCACGTGGAGTAAGATGGAGCAATATTGCAAACTTCAACCCCGATACTGTGTCTGTTGCTCAAACAGTTGATGGCGCCGGCACAGGAATTTTTGTAAGTAATATTCTGAATTTAAAATCCAGTACTACTTATTATGTGCGGGCTTATGCAACTAACAGTGCAGGAACAGGTTACGGAAATCAGGTTAATATGTCTTTATTTCCTACATCACCTATACTTGCGCAAACAGTTGCAAGTTCGGTTACCGGTGTTAGTGCCATTGGTGCCGGTAGAGTAACCAGTGATGGAGGAGATCTGGTAACTTCTCGGGGTATTTGCTGGAGCACTGTTTCAAATCCAACCACAAAAGATAGCAAAATTGTCTGTGGAAAAGATACAGGTAGTTATGTAGGAAATATGACCGGATTAATTCCGAATACGATATACTATGTGCGGTCATATGCCATCAATAATATTGGAACAGCTTATGGGCTTGAAACAACATTGCAAACAGCTTCGTTGCCAACACTTTCGGGTACTGCCTCTGCTACCAGCATTCTAACAACTACTGCTACAAGTGGTGGACTCATAACAGATGACGGTAGGGCTCCGATACTTACACGTGGAGTTTGTTGGAGTCTTTATGGAAATCCAACTATTGCTTTATCAACCAAAACAATTGATAATACAAGCACCGGAATCGGTAGTTTTATCGCTAAACTGACCGGTTTAGTTCCTAATAAAATGTATTATGTTAGATCGTATGCCACCAATAGCGTAGGGGTGACTTATGGTAGTGAAATTTCGTTTACCACGGCCGATGTGATGCTGCCCACAATTACTACATCGACTCCAAGCGCAATAACCAGCAACACAGCTACTGTCGGAGGTGAAGTGTTGGATGAAGGTGGAGTAGCAGTAACTTCACGGGGTTTATATTGGGGCACTGTAAATCCACCGCTAACTAAAGTTCCTGCTGCTGTGGGTGGTTCGGGTATTTTTGCAACGAGTCTGGCCGGATTATTACCAAATACTAAATATTATGTGCAGGCATATGCCATTAATACTGTGGGTACAGTTAATGGAGATGTGAAGAGTTTTACAACACAAGTAATGGTACCGAAATTAAGTGTACCAAGTATTTCGGGTCTTACCATTAATACTGCGGTTGGTATTGCAACTGTGACAGATAATGGGGGTGATGCATTGACAGATATGGGACTTTGTTGGAATACTAGCGGAATTGACCCATCGCTGATTAATGCTGTTCCCAATGCAACTATTGGTACTACTATAAATGGAACTATTACCAACTTGACACCGGGTACCCGATATTATGTATGGGCTTATGGAACCAATAGTGGTGGTACAGGATATAGTGCTTCGCCAATAAGTTTTACTTCGCCAACGTTGGCAGCGCTAACCACAAAAGCAGTAAATACAATCACATTTAATACCGCAAAAAGTGGTGGTAATATCACAAGTGAAGGTGGTGCGCCCGTTACTAAACGTGGAACTTGCTGGAGTACAGTTAGCCCTCCTTATTCTTATGATAGTCATATTGATGATGCAGCGGTTGGTTCGGGAAGTTATGTCTCAACTCTAACAGGTCTAAATGGTCGTACAACCTATTATGTTCGTTCGTATGCAGTTAGCAGTTTGGGGACTAGCTACGGAAATATATTAAGTTTCACAACTCTTTCTAACGCAATTCTTACTACCAATGAGGTGAGCTCCATAACGAGTAATTCAGCACTTACCGGAGGAGAAATAACTGATGATGGAGGATCTCAGATTCTTGCATGGGGTGTGTGCTGGAGTACATCACCAAACCCAACTATTCCAACAGTTAATAAAATTTCGACGAGCAGCGGAAATAGTGCCAGCTTTAGTAATACGCTTACGGGATTATTACCGAATACAACTTATTATGTACGGTCTTTTGCTGTTACCCTTCAGGGAACATCTTACGGTACACTTCAAAGTTTTATCACAATGGGTGCGGTTCCTGTATTGAGTTCTGTAACGATATCATCTGTTACCGGAACCACTGCCATGACAGCTGCAACAATTACTACCGAAGGAGGAACAATCATAGATCGCGGTGTTCGTTGGAATACAACTGGTGTTATTCCGACAGAAACCGATAGTACACTTTCTAACGGTTACTTTGCTACCACAATAGGTGGAAAAATTGAAAACTTAGTGGGTGGAACTAAATATTATGTTTGGGCTTATGCCAAAAGTAATATTGGAATTGGTTACAGTGCAAATCCTGCAATCTTCACAACTCCATTATTAGGTAATATAACCACTACTAAACCCGTGAGCATTACCGGCACAACGGCAAGTACCGGTGGTAATGTTTTAAGCGATGGAGGAGGTACTATAACTGCACGTGGTGTATGTTGGAGTACCAGCGATTTGCCTACTATTGCAGATAATATCTTGGCTTATGCAAGTGGAGGTACCGGTGCCTTTACAAGTAACATTACCGGTTTGACCGGAGGTGTAAAATACTATCTTAGAGCTTATGCCACTAATTCAGTAGGAACAACTTACGGTGGCGTGGAGTCTTTTACGACTTTGACTACTCCAACTTTGACCACTGTACCTGTTACAGCAGTAACTTCAAATTCCGCAGTTTGTGGTGGAAATATTAGTAGCGATGGTGGTGCATCCGTATCTGTTCGTGGAGTTTGCTGGAGCACAACAACCGGGCCTATTGCCACTGGAAGCCACGCAGTTGCAGCTGCAGGAGGCATTGGTGATTTCACCTGCAATATTACAGGTTTGCTTCCGGTTACGTCTTATTTTGTGAGAGCATATGCAACAAGTTCACAAGGGACTTCTTATGGTAATGAGGTTATTCTTACTGCTTTGCCTGTGCCTCCAACTGTTGGCTCACTGGTACTGTCTAATATGACCGCTTCCACTGCAAATTGGTCAGCAACAGTAACTGATGGTGGAGGTGCAGTGGTAACAGATCGTGGTGTGTGCTGGAATACTGCAGGTTTGCCTGTCGTTACAGATAACAAGATGGCCTCAGGAACTGGTGTTGGTAGTTTCAATGATATGCTTACCGGGCTTATAGAGGGACCTACTTATTATGTACGCGCCTATGCTACCAATGCTGGTGGAACTTCATATTCTGCAGTGCAGACATTTAAAATTTGTCCTACTTTTACTGTAATCCATAAATTAGCTTCTGGTTCACCGGTAGATAATAAAACAATAACGTATAATTCTATAAATTCCAATATTACCGGATCCTCATTGTGCTGGATTACCAAGAATTTGGGAGCCGACTTACAGCCAGCTTCTGCTACCGATATCACCGAAGAACCGATGGGTTGGTACTGGCAGTTTAACCGTAGTCAGGGTTATCAATATACCCCTGTGACTCCTCGTACTCCGGTGGTTTGGGCAACTTCGATTAATGAAACCAGTGATTGGTTAGCAGAAAATGATCCTTGTTTACTTCAGTTGGGGCCAGGGTGGCGTCTTCCTACCAATGCAGAATGGACTGCTGCTGATGCAGCACCACAATCGTGGGTTAAAGCTGCCGATGCTTACAACTCCGTATTGAAACTTCATAATGCAGGTTATATAACAGCGGCCGGTTCATTGGCAGGTCGTGGTACGGGTGGTTATTATTGGAGTAGCACACAAAGTGCTGTCACCACCGGTTGGTATTTATCTCTGGCTGTAGGTAGTAGTGGTATGGGTACTATTGATAAGGCACAGGGACAATCCGTTCGTTGTTTACGTGATACTTTACCCACACCAGTGCCGGTACTAAATGCAGTGACTATTTTAAATGAAACGATGACAACGAGCTCGGTGCAGGCTTCTACTCTTATTACTTTTGATGGTGGATTTGCTATCACCTCCCGTGGATATTGCTGGAATACTACGGGTAGTCCGACCATTTCTGACAGTAAATTGGTTGACAGCAGTACCGGTACGGGTAGTTTTACAGGAACTTTGAGTGGTTTAATCGAAGGTCCCACTTATTATGTTCGAGCTTATGCCACCAATAGTAAAGGCACCGGTTACGGTGTTGTTCAAAGCTTTAAGCTTTGTCCCACCTTCACGGTAACGCACATTGGCGGTTTGAATGGCGCAGCCGTGAGTAAGACCGTCAGCTATAAATCCGTTAGTAGTACTTTATCCGGTGTAGCACGTTGTTGGATTGGTCAAAACCTGGGTGCCGATCAACAGGCTGCTTCCGCTACGGACAATACCGAATCTTCCTCCGGTTGGTACTTCCAGTTCAACCGTATTCAGGGTTATCAGCACGATGGCAGTGTTCGTACCCCAGCTCCGGGTTGGACGAGCTGGATTGGTGACATCACCGAGAACTATGACTGGGTAGCCACTTCCGATCCTTGTAATTCATTGTTGGGTATCGGTTGGCGTGTTCCCACCAATAGCGAATGGACAAATGCCGACGGTTCACCTCAGAACTGGAACAGTGCCGGTGATGCGTATAACTCAGTCTTGAAGCTTCATATGGGCGGCTACCTGAGTTATAATGTAGGTGTTTTGACCGGTCGTGGTAGTAGTGGAAATTACTGGAGCAGTACACAGACCAATGTTTATTACGGATATTATTTACCTTTGGCCTCCGGTAGCAGTGCCATGACTTACACCAATAAAGCTACCGGTTATTCCGTTCGTTGTCTTCGGGATGAGTTGGTTGTCACCAAAGCCACAGTTAGTGATGTCACCATCCCTACTTCGGGTATGACAAGTACCACCGCTCAGGGTAGTGCAATGGTAACATTGGATGGCGGCTCTAGTGTGAGTGCCCGTGGTTTATGTTGGAACACCACCGGCGGTCTTCCGTTGATTACTGATAATATCATTTCCGGTGGCACCGGTACGGGCAGCTTCACGGGAACCTTGACCGGTTTGAGCGAAGGCCCTACTTATTATGTACGTGCTTTTGCCACCAACAGTCGTGGTACCACTTACAGTGCCAATGTGAGTAGCTTCAAGATCTGTCCGACCTTCACGGTTATCCATACCGCTGGCACGAACGGTGCTCCGGTGGACAAGACAGTGAGCTATAATTCTATCAGTACTACAGTTTCTGGTGTTGCCGCTTGCTGGCTGACTCAGAATCTGGGTGCCGATCAACAGGCTGCTTCCGCTACCGATAATACTGAACTTTCTGCCGGTTGGTACTTCCAGTTTAATAATGTTCAAGGATATCAATATACCGGTGTTCGTACTCCGGCAACCCCCGCCTGGAGCAGTTGGCCTTCCAGTAACAATGGATCTACCGATTGGCAGATTTCCAATGATCCGTGTAGTCTTCTTTTAGGCACTGGTTGGCGTATACCTACTTATACCGAATGGAATACCGCTGATGCCCCTCCTCAGTATTGGCTCACTGCCGCTGATGGTTATAACTCGGTTCTGAAACTTCATATGTCAGGTTCATTGAGTTATGATACGGGTGTTCTTACCGGTCGTGGTAGCGGTGGTTATTACTGGAGCAGTACACAGGTGAATGCCTCTGCCGCTTATTACCTTTCAACAGCTGCTGGTTCCAGTGGACTGACCAGTATCAATAAGGCAACTGCAGCCTCTTTGCGTTGTTTGCGTGATGCGGTGATCATCAATGTTCCTTCGTTGAGCATTGTTACCGTTCCTGCAGGAAGCATGACCAGTACCACTGCCCAGGGGAGTGCTACGGTTACCCTTACCGGTGGAGCAACAGTCACAGCTCGTGGCTTGTGTTGGAATACCACCGGTAATCCAACGATAGGTGACAGTCGTATTGCCGATTCATCGGGTGGTACGGGTAGCTTTAGTGGTAGTATGACCGGGCTTACCGAAGGGGTAACGTATTATGTACGTGCTTATGCCACCAACAGTGCCGGCACCGGTTACGGTGTTGTTCAAAGTTTTAAGATTTGTCCCACCATCAGCGTTAATCATAAAATAAGTTCAGGTGCTCCAATAGACAAAGCAATAACGTATAATTCAGTCAACACCAATATCTCAGGATCCTCTTTATGTTGGATCACCAAGAATTTGGGAGCCGACTTACAGCCAGCTTCTGCTACCGATATCACCGAAGAACCTATGGGTTGGTACTGGCAGTTTAACCGTAGTCAGGGTTATCAATATACCCCTGTGACTCCTCGTACTCCTGTTGCGTGGGCAACTTCGATCAATGAAACCAGTGACTGGTTAGCAGAAAACGATCCTTGTTTACTTCAGTTGGGGCCAGGTTGGCGTCTTCCTACCAATGCAGAATGGACTGCTGCCGATGCAGCACCACAATATTGGTTGAATGCCGGTGATGCTTACAACTCTGTATTGAAACTTCATAATGCAGGTTATATAACAGCGGCCGGTTCATTGGCAGGTCGTGGTACGGGTGGTTATTACTGGAGTAGCACACAAAGTGCTGTCACCACCGGTTGGTATTTATCTCTGGCTGTAGGTAGTAGTGGTATGGGTAATATTGATAAGGCACAGGGGCAATCCGTTCGTTGTTTACGTGATAATCCTCAGGTTATTGTACCGGTATTAAATGCCGTTTCGGTATTGAACGAAAGCATGACCAGCACTTCAGTGCAAGCATCCACGGTTATCAACTATGACGGTGGTGCTACTATCACCTCTCGTGGATACTGTTGGAATACCACAGGTAGTCCGACCATTTCTGACAGTAAATTGGTTGACAGCAGTACCGGTACGGGTAGTTTTACAGGAACTTTGAGTGGTTTAATCGAAGGTCCCACTTATTATGTTCGAGCTTATGCCACCAATAGTAAAGGCACCGGTTACGGTGTTGTTCAAAGCTTTAAGCTTTGTCCCACCTTCACGGTAACGCACATTGGCGGTTTGAATGGCGCAGCCGTGAGTAAGACCGTCAGCTATAAATCCGTTAGTAGTACTTTATCCGGTGTAGCACGTTGTTGGATTGGTCAAAACCTGGGTGCCGATCAACAGGCTGCTTCCGCTACGGACAATACCGAATCTTCCTCCGGTTGGTACTTCCAGTTCAACCGTATTCAGGGTTATCAGCACGATGGCAGTGTTCGTACCCCAGCTCCGGGTTGGACGAGCTGGATTGGTGACATCACCGAGAACTATGACTGGGTAGCCACTTCCGATCCTTGTAATTCATTGTTGGGTATCGGTTGGCGTGTTCCCACCAATAGCGAATGGACAAATGCCGACGGTTCACCTCAGAACTGGAACAGTGCCGGTGATGCGTATAACTCAGTCTTGAAGCTTCATATGGGCGGCTACCTGAGTTATAATGTAGGTGTTTTGACCGGTCGTGGTAGTAGTGGAAATTACTGGAGCAGTACACAGACCAATGTTTATTACGGATATTATTTACCTTTGGCCTCCGGTAGCAGTGCCATGACTTACACCAATAAAGCTACCGGTTATTCCGTTCGTTGTCTTCGGGATGAGTTGGTTGTCACCAAAGCCACAGTTAGTGATGTCACCATCCCTACTTCGGGTATGACAAGTACCACCGCTCAGGGTAGTGCAATGGTAACATTAGACGGTGGTTCTAGTGTCAGTGCCCGTGGTTTGTGTTGGAATACCACCGGCGGTCTTCCGGTGATCACGGATAATATCATTTCCGGTGGCACCGGTACGGGTAGTTTCACGGGAACCTTGACCGGTTTGAGCGAAGGTCCTACTTATTATGTACGTGCTTTTGCCACCAACAGTCGTGGTACCACTTACAGTGCCAATGTGAGTAGCTTCAAGATTTGTCCGACCTTCACGGTTATCCATACCGCTGGCACGAACGGTGCTCCGGTGGACAAGACAGTGAGCTATAATTCTATCAGTACTACAGTTTCCGGTGTTGCCGCTTGCTGGCTGACTCAGAATCTGGGAGCCGATCAACAGGCTGTTTCCGCTACCGATAATACCGAATCTTCTGCCGGTTGGTACTTCCAGTTTAATAATAAACAAGGGTATCAGTATACTACCGCACGTACACCGGTTACTGCTTGGGTAACCAGTACACCCGGAGCTACCGATTGGCTTTCAGCTAATGATCCGTGTAGTCTTTTGTTGGGAACAGGTTGGCATATTCCTACTAATACTGACTGGACAAATGGAGATGCTCCGCCTCAGTATTGGCAGAATTCGGCTGACACTTATGGTTCGGTGTTGAAGCTTCATAATGCCGGTTATTTGAGTTATGATACGGGTGTTCTTACAAATAGAGGCAGTATGGGATATTATTGGAGTAATACTCAAAGTGCAAGCACCACAGCATATTATCTTTCTGTGTCCGGCAGCGCAAGTGCTCCAACAACTATCAATAAGGCTACTGCAACCTCGTTGCGTTGTATAAGGAATTAAACAAAAGAACAAAAAATACTGTTTAAGAAATAAAAGAATTAGAAACGAAAAATGAAAAGAGAATTATTGAAGATTAAAATTAAGAATGCTGGTGTTGTAATATCACTGATCTTTTTAGGTTTGAATTTAAATCTAAGTGCTCAAAACACACGTGATGTAAATATAAAAGTTCATTTAAATGGTGTTCACTCCAGTAAAATTACCCTGATGCCAATGTCAGGTTCAGGTGCATTGAAACCTCTTATCGAAAAAAATGGGATTTTAAATAATGAAACGGTAGTATTGAATGTTCCTAAAGATAAATTGCCCGGACAGTTTGTTTTGCGTTTCGATTATAAAGAGAAGGAAAGTAGTAATCCATATCCTTCGGAAAAGTACATTTTTATAAATAATCAGGATTTGGAGCTTTGGGTGAAACCTAAGTCAGCCAATAATCCGGATAGTACTTATTTTCAAAAAGGGGAGAAAGAAAATACTCTTTTTATGACTTTCTCTATACAAAATGCTAAGCGTAAAGAGCAATTGGGTTTACTCCAAAATTTTCTAATGAGTTATGACCAACCGGAGTCTAAGTTTTATACCAATGGTGTGGAAGAATATGAAAATCGTAGAAAGGAATATAATTCATGGCTTAATGCTCAGGTCGAAACGCATAGCGATGCATTTGTAAGTTGTATTTTTCCACTTCAGTATGTGTCACCTATTATTTGGAAAGGCACAGAAAAAGAGCGCTTAAATAGTTTGATGGTGCATTATTTCGATGGGATGGATTTTAAAAATCCTAAGTTGGTCAAAACAGCAGATTTAAAAGACTGGATGAATAAATATGTAAACCTATATGGGACTATGTCAACCACTATTGCGCTGAGAGATTCGTTATTTGCATTGGCAGGAAAGAGGGCTATCGAAAAAGCGAAGTTAGGTCATCCGTTGGTGTATGGTTGGATGGTGGACTATTTCTATGCCGGATTTGAGAGTTTTAACATCGCTTCGGGGATGAAAATGTTGAAACCTTACCTTGACGACCCGTACTGTCTGACAAACAAACGACAAGCAATTGAAGTTCGTTTGAAAGGTATGGAAACGCTGGTGCCCGGTTCTTTGGCTCCTGATTTTCCCTGGAAGTTAAACTCCGGTAAAGTAATACAGTTTCATGATTTTAAAACAGAAGCTAAATATAAATTGGTATTGTTTTGGTCTGCCGACTGTCAGCATTGCAAAGAATTGGTAGGTAAACTTTATGGGTGGTATCAGCATCCTGTTTATCGCGATTTGCTGGACGTTTTTGCTATAAGTATGGATGAAACGGATACTGAAATTCCGATATGGGAGAAAGCTGTTGTAAACTATCCGGCCTTTAAACACAAACGAGCCGAAAAAGGGATTCGAAGCTATGAAGCTACTGGCTATTTTGTTTTGGCAACGCCAACATTGGTTTTGGTAGATGCTAAAACGAATAAAATTGTGGCTTTGCCCGAAACAGTAGAGCAGTTGGAAAAAGAGCTTAAATAGGGTGCTATCTAATTTCTTTGCCAGAAGATAAATTATTATTTTGTTGTTTTAAATTAATAATATTGAGTTTTTTCTAAACTTTCTTTATAATTTTTTTCTCATGATTTTGAGTTTTTGCTGATATAATTCATATTTCCCTGCACTATGATCATCAAAAATATACATACAACTGATGGACAGCATTGCGAAACTACTGCCATAGGTACAATGCTCAGGCAATTGAATATCAATTTGTCGGAACCTATGCTTTTTGGCCTTGGTGAGGGACTTGATTTTTATCTTTGGGATATAGAAACGATGCAGCTTCCGTTTATTAGTGGACGGGTGCGTCCGGAAATAATTACGAAAAATCTGGCTCGAAATCTTAAGTTGAAACTGATTGTTGAAGAAACAACTTCGCCTGAAAGTGCATGGGATGAAGTGAAGAAATTAATTGATAATGATCAGGTCGTTGGACTGAAGCTCGATTGTTTTTACCTCGAATACTTCAAACGTCCTTACCATTTTGCCGAGCATTTTGTGGCAATGTATGGTTATGATGAAACAGATGCCCTTTTGGTTGATACTACACAGCAAGGAGGTAAGGTGAAAACCTCACTGCAAAGTCTAGCAATTGCTAGAGCGCAAAAAGGGCCGATGGGGTCAAATCATTTGTACTTTACATTAGACAAAACTGAACAGTCGTTTGAGTTAGAAACTGCAATTGTCAAAGCTATAAAGAATAATGCAGCTACTTATCTTCAGTCTGATAACCCACTTGAAGGAAACAATGGAGTTTGCGCTTTGAGTTCTCAAATTATCGATTGGTTTACGACAGGTGATGATGTCTCAATCGGTTTTAAGGTAAGTGCTAAAATGATGGAGAAAGCCGGTACGGGTGGCGCATTGTTTCGCAATTTATACCGTGACTTTTTGAAAGAAAGCTATGAATTAGTACAAAAAGAGGAACTCAAAAATGCTTACGTGGCGTTTGTGGAAATCGCTAAAGCCTGGAGTCATGTTTCTGATTTGTTTCTTCAAGCTGCAGAAACAAATGATTTTCGGTATATACAGGAAGCATCTGAGGTGTTGAAAGCGATTGCTGAAAGCGAAAAGAATACAATGGGACTATTGGCAGTTACCCTTTAAATTCTTTGAAGTTGATCTTGTGCAGTTAAGATATCCTTATTACAATGGTAGGGAGTACTCAAATCTAGCCCCTTTAGGGGTTTGGGGTTCTTTCTCTTTTCACTTTACCGGTGCTGGTCTCCTCAAACCGCGGCTTGAAAATGATTTCGCGTGGTTTCTCAAATTTCCCCAAAGTGCTATTTAATTGAATATCCAGCTCCTGTTTTTTAATTTCTGAAAATGGTTCACTTTCAATAATGAGTACTACTTTCTCCCCAAGTTTTTCGTCTTCTCTGCTCGTAATGTAAAATCGTTGTCCAATGAAGGATGATATTTTCTTTTCTATCGTTTCCGGAAATAGTTTTACTCCACCGGAATTGATGACATTGTCAAATCGACCGATCCATTCAAAGCAGTTTATGTTCTTTAATTTCACAATATCGTTGGTAATGAAAGGTTCAGCTTGTAAATGGGGAGCGTGAATTACCAAACAATCACGCTCGTCCTGTTCAAACCAAACACCTTCCAACGCTAGATATTCGTCCGAAGAATCTGATCCATTTATTTTTCGAAGTGCAATGTGAGAAACGGTTTCAGTCATGCCATAAGTTGCATAGCAGTTTGTTGAAACGTTTTGAAGTTTGGTTTCCAATAATGCCGAGGTAGCACTTCCACCGATAATAAGTTTGTCAATGTAGTTCATAGTCGCCAAGCCTTCTGTTGAGCTTAATAACGTTTCCACTTGCATAGGCACCATAGCCGCAAACTTAACTGGCTCGTTGATAACAGGGTAGGAGGCAGGCTCTATTGCAATTAAATGCAGATGACCCACTAATGCCCGCACGATCATCATTTTGCCGGCAATATAATTGGTTGATAAGCAAAGCAAAACGGTATCCTCTTTTTGCAAATCAAAGAATTGATTTGTCAATCTGGCAGAAGCCTTCATTTGCTCTTTTTTAAGTTCTAACTTTTTAGGCACACCGGTCGATCCCGAAGTTTGGGCCTGAATGGAGTCGCTTTCGTCAAACCATTTTTCGAGGAACACAAACAACGCCTCTTCCCATTCGGGCAGTTGCAACCTTCGCTTTTCAGCTATCAACGCAGGTAGTTGAGCAAAAGTATATGTTTGGGAATGTATAGTGAGGGTCATAGTTTTTCGATAAAGATTTGATGAATTGTGGCAAGATTTATTCGAGTTTTCACCACAACTTGAACGGTTCGGCTTTAGGCGAAGGGATTGATTGTATTAGCCTGAAAACTTGCTCCGTATCAGCCACATCAGTCATGTATTTTTTGCCGTCGGCAGCAAGCATTTTCAGTTGACTACAATTTGTAGTCAACTGACTTCCTTCTTTTGTCAACCTATTTTTCAGAACACTCCAATATTTACGTGGATTGGGACTATCAGTCAATATACCAACTACATCAACAATGGAAAAGTACCATTTTTCGAACTCATCGTCCCATAAAGTACGAACTTTCTTTTCGTCGAATAATTTTAATGCATTTTTCTGTGTCATAATCATTCAGGTTTTTAGGAGTTGTTAGAACTGGAAGTGTTCATTTAACTTCCAAACGTTCTGATGGTCATAAAATAAATTTTCTCCGTTTAGCAATAGTGGCGATTCAAAATTGTTGGTATAAAGTTGTCCGGTGCCCAGACCTTGGGGCATTTCATTTTTTTGAGTGGCGCACCATTGTGCAATGGCATTCAGACCGATATTCGACTCAAGAGCAGAAGTTGCCCACCAGTCAATATGTTGTACGTTTGCTAGTCGTATCCATTCCTCACTACCTACAAAACCACCATGTAAACTGGGTTTGAGGATGATGTATTGAGGACGAATTGTTTCGAGCAATAATCTTTTTTGTGACAAGTCATTGATGCCTATCAACTCTTCATCCAACGCAATGGGGAGCGGCGTGTTGGCACAGAGTTGTGCCATTGCTTGCCACTGACCTGCTTTGATAGGTTGTTCTATGGAATGGATGTTTAATTTCGACAGTGCTTCAAGTTTTTGCAGAGCATCAGCCGGTGAAAAAGCACCGTTGGCATCCACGCGCAATTCTATCGTTTTGGCATCAAATTCTTGGCGAATGGATCTTAATAAATCCAGTTCGGTATCAAAATCTATTGCTCCGATTTTAAGCTTGATACACGAAAAACCGTGTTCTATTTTTTCATGTATCTGTCTTTGCATCTCTGCTTTAGTCCCCATCCATATCAATCCGTTGATACGAATACTTGATTTTCCTTCCGAAAATGCCGAAGGATAAATAATTCGTTTTCCACCATTTTTCAGATCGGCCAATGCCGTTTCCAATCCAAACAGAATAGAGGAAAAATCTCTTAACCGTTCAAAGAGTTCCGGCAGTGGAGGTAGGTTAGGAGTGAGGCTTTTCAGTACATCTTCATATCCGGGTCGATCCTCGGCACTGAGTCCCCGAAACAATGCGCATTCTCCCAACCCAAAAACTTCGGGCGATTCTTCATTCCATACCTTCAACAACCATATTTCTTTTGATGTCAGTATGCCGCGCGAAGTGCCACTCGGTTTTTTGAGAATAAGATTGTAAGGAGTAATGGAAGAATTCATGCTGTTTAATTCATAATTCACAATGCACAATTAATAATTATGCATTGTGAATCAATTATTTATCCGGGGAATTTAGGGAATTGTTGGAAGTCGGGTTTGCGTTTTTCGAGGAATGCATGTTTACCTTCCTGTGCTTCTTCCATAAGGTAGTACATCAATGTTGCATCACCGGCCATTTCCATCAATCCGCGTTGTCCGTCGAGTTCAGCGTTCAGTCCGCGTTTAATCATGCGGATAGCCATTGGGCTATTTGCCAATATTTGCTGACACCAATCTACTGTTGTATCTTCCAACTCAGCCAATGGCACTACTTTGTTTACCATGCCCATTTCCTCAGCTTCTTTGGCAGAGTATTGTTTGCAAAGAAACCAGATTTCGCGTGCTTTTTTCTGACCCACACAGCGAGCCAGATACGACGATCCAAAACCGGCGTCGAAACTACCTACTCTTGGCCCTGTTTGTCCAAAAATAGCGTTTTCAGATGCAATCGTCAAATCGCAAACTACGTGCAGTACGTGTCCACCGCCAATTGCAAAGCCGTTTACCATGGCAATTACCGGTTTAGGAATAGACCGAATGGCTTTGTGAAGATCTAAAATATTAAGACGTGGAACGCCTTGTTCGTCTATATAACCACCAATTCCTTTTACTTTTTGGTCGCCACCGGCGCAAAATGCCATGTCGCCGGCACCGGTGAAAACGATAACGCCAATGTCGCTCCGCTCACGGCAAATATCCATAGCATCAAGCATTTCGGTACTTGTCTGCGGGCGAAAAGCGTTACGAACCTCTTCGCGGTTGATGGTGATTTTAGCAATCCCTTCGAAATACTCAAACTTGATGTCTTCGTATTGTTTAATTGTTGTCCAGTTTCTCATATTTTTATTTTTTTCAATAATCGAAAAGCAGCTATCCACTTATTTTCGACATTATTATTTATTTACTAATTATAATATTAGCTTCTCATTGCTTTAAAATAATCCTTTAGCACTTTATCATTCTCCAATCTTGGTGTAGTTACTTCCAGTATAACCGCTTTGGCATGTGGTGCAAATACTTGTGGAAGAATGGATGCTAGTTCTGATTCATTACCTGCACTATAAAACGGAAGATCGTAAAGTGCTGCCATTTTCTTTATATCGAGTTCTTGTTTTGCTTCGAAAAATTCTTCCAACTCTTCTACGCCCGATGGTCCCGGAATAAATCGAAACAGGCTACCACCGCCATTTTTCATAACAATGATTCGTAAATCTGCTGATAGATATTTATTCCAAAGGGCATTTGAATCATAAAAAAAACTGATATCGCCACTTAAAAATGTAGTTGGAACAGTGCTGATGGCTGCTGCACCTACTGCCGTAGAGGTAGAACCATCAATGCCACTCGTTCCACGGTTGCACTGAATGCTGTTCAGGTTTCTTTGTTCAAATAAATGTGCATAACGAACAGCTGAGCTGTTGCCCAATTGAAGGTCGGAATTGATGGGGAGATGATTGTTTATTATCTCAAATGCTTTTAAATCGCTCCATGGTGCTGTGGCCATAAAATGGGCATGTTTTTGAGCTGAAATTTGCTCTTTCTTTTGCCAGTTAGTTGAAAAATCAGATGCAGCAAAACTATTGCTGTCGAAAAACTGTTCCAAAAATGCGCTTGGCTCCAATTGAATTAAAGCGGTAAGTCTGCGAAAAGTATCAATATGATTTTCACCTTTCCCAATGTACCAATGTTCTGCCGGCGGATTATTTTTCAGGAACGTTTTAATTTGTTTCGAAACCAGTGAACCCCCGAAACTGATCAACACATCAGGACGAAAATCATCTGTTTCTTCGGGCAAAATAACGTTCAATACCCGATCAATATTGTTGATTGTCAGATTACTCTGAATGTTCGAAATAGGTTCTGCAATAACAACTACATTGCTGATTCTCTCGATTTTTTTTATGACAGCATTAAAATTTTCTTTGACGTCAGCAGGTAGAAAGGCTCCCAAAATCATTATTTTAGGATTTTTTGGCAATCTACTTTTCAATTCATCAATCACTGCCGCATTCAGTTGAGATTCGGGTTCTATTTGATTGAAAACCCGTTCCGGAGTACTGTTGATTTCTGTAATTCCATATAATGGCTCCCGTAGTGGAATGTTGATGTGTACCGGTCCTTTACGACCCGAAATAGCTGCATTTATGGCTTCGTTTACACTCCTGTTTACATGCCACGCTTCGTCATCGCAGGTAATGTCTACCGGCAATTGACAGTTGTGTTTCGTAAAATTGGCAAATACCTGTTGCTGATTAATGGCCTGACTATCATCTTGTTCAATCCACTCGGTAGGTCTGTCGGCCGAGAGAATAACTAATGGAATACGTTGATAAAAAGCTTCAGCCACTGCAGGAGCATAATTGAGCAAGGCTGTTCCCGAAGTACAAACTAAGGCAACCGGTTCTCCTGATTTTTGGGATAAACCAAGAGCGAAAAATGCAGCGCTTCGTTCGTCCACAATCACATAACTTTCAATACGCTCGTCGCGATTAAACGCGATTGAAAGTGGTGCATTGCGTGAACCGGGAGAAACCACCACACGTTTTATGCCTTTTTGGACACAAATATTTACAATTATCTGAACGGTCTTTTTATCTGTTGTTGTCATTATTTTGCTGTTAGTAAACAAGTAAACTGTGTCTTTAATTATTGATTTGAAATTACTGATTACTGTTGACTGTTAATTACTTTCGATAGTGTTTCCAGTTTCATGCATGTTTCATTCCATTCGGCTTCGGGAACGGATTGTGCCGTTAGTCCACCACCTACAAAAAAGGCTACTCCTTCGTCGGTCAATTTCATGCAGCGCAAATTTACAAAAAGATTACATGCTTTTGCGTTTATCGGCCCAAAAAATCCGGCGTAGTATTCCCTGTCGTGAAGTTCTGTGGCGCTGATTAATTGTAAGGCTTTTTCTTTGGGAATTCCACACACAGCCGGTGTGGGATGTAGCGTTTTTACCAATTTTAATTGCTCATTTCCCGAAATATTTCCCTTGCAGGTGTAGGTGGTCATCAAATGACAAACATTGCCTGCATTTTGTTCCGTAGGACCGTTTTTTTCAATTTCAGAAAATGAAAATTTTTGCAGCACATTTTCTACATAATTGCTCACCATTTGTTGCTCTTCACGCTCTTTCTCAGTCCATTCTGCTTTCGCTATGAGCGATTTAGTTCCTGCAAGTGACATGGTTTGGATCCCTTCATCGCTCGATTTCAGCAAGGTTTCGGGAGTGGCACCAACCCATACACATTGCCCCGGAATATAAAAAATGGAAACAAACGCGTGGGGATATATTTTGGTAAGTTTCTCAAAAACAGAGGCTGCTACATTTTTATTGCAAGAAGTATTACTGACAGCTCGTGAAAGAACTACTTTATCCAACTCTTTATTCTTGAGTTTGTCTATTAAAGTGGATGCTTGCTGCAGATAATCCGATTGCGATGTTTCGTGCGTGGACGTGCTTGATTTTTTTACGTCTAAGGTTATTGAGAGGAGTTTATCTAACTCATTACTATCAATATTCTCGTTAGTAAAATGGATATCCGGGTTAAAAAAAAGTGTTTCGACAGAACTTTTAGCATCAAATGGTGCGACGATGAAACCATTTTTTTGACGTTCAAAATCCACAAATCGCTCTATTTTCGATGAAGTTTGAATTCCTGTAACTATTTCATGGCTATAGGGCATTCGATAGCTGAAAAAAGGTAGGTTTCTTACTATGCAGTTTTGTAGAATTTCGAATTGTTTCATCTGGGGTATAATCAAATATCTTTAATAGCAAATTTAAACACATGAAACAAATCGAAGCTCGATTAGTTTTATTCCTATTATACGCTACTAACAGGCAAAGTTAAGGTATTTTCTCGAAAAATTGGGTTCGGATAATGATTTTGTTTGTAAGGAAATGTTTTGAAGTTGAAGTGATGGCGACACATTTATAATTGCTCAAATTTTGATTATCTTTGTCGGAGAAGAAATATAACGATATTTTAAACCGTAAAATAGATGATATTAAAACATTATATAGATAGTTTTCGCTTACGTACCTTGCCTTTATCAGTTGCCGGCATTATGCTGGGTAGTTTTTGTGCCACTGCTGCAGGCTGTTATCGCCCGGAAGTTTTTGTCTTGGCATTGCTGACTACCTTATCGCTACAAATTCTTTCTAATATATCCAACGAGGTGGGCGATTTAGAAAAAGGAACCGATAATGAGCAACGCCTTGGCCCCATACGCAGCGTACAACGTGGTGATTTGACGGTTCAAAACCTCAAAAATGCAATGATGCTTTTCATCATCTTATCGGTATTGTCCGGAATATGTCTTGTTTGGTCAGCTTTTGGCACCTTGATGAGTGTGCCGAGTGTAACGATGTTGGTCATGGGTGCATTGGCAATTGTAGCTTCCATAAAATATACTTTTGGCAAAAAGGCCTATGGTTATGTGGGTTTAGGCGATTTTTTTGTTTTTGTATTTTTCGGTTTGGTGAGTACAATGGGCGTTTATTTTATTGCCACGGGCGAATTGCCGTTATCGCTTATTTTGCCCGCTTCGGCTATCGGAATGCTCTCCACAGGTGTGCTGAACGTGAATAATATGCGTGATATTGAGAATGATACAGAATTTAAAAAACGTACAATGGCCGTAAGGATGGGTGCCAAGAAGATTAAAATGTATCATCTGTTTCTGGTGATTGGCGCTTTAGTATTGACCACTGTTTACACCGTTATTCAAAATAGCGGTATGTATAGCTATTTATTTCTTCTGACCATTCCGGTTTTCGCTCTTCATCTTTCTAAGGTGATGAAAAATAACGGTCGTGCGTTGGATAGTCAATTAAAGGTATTGTCGCTCTGCACTTTATTATTTTCATTCTTAGCAGGATTAGGTAGTTTACTTAATTCATAATCGGTTGGATATGTTTCAAACAAAAGTAGAAATACCGAAATCTGATTTCAATATCGCATACGAAGACCGTGTGATGACATTAGGCTCTTGCTTTGCCGAGAATATAGGGCAAAGGATGCAGAAGCTGTATTTTGATATTGATGTCAACCCGTTTGGAGTATTGTACAATCCTGTTTCCATTCGAAATAGTATTGAACTGCTCATCGAAAATAAGCCATTTACACACGACAATGTTTTTGAGAATCGTGGTTTGTGGCAGAGTTTTGCACATAGCAGTTTGTTTTCAGATACAAGTGCTGAAAAATGTTTGAGCAATATAAATGAACGCTTTCAATCTGCTGCTGCTTTTCTGCAAAGAACGGATTATTTGTTGATCACTTTCGGGACGGCATGGGTTTTTGAAGAGAAGAGTGGGAGAGTGGTTTCCAATTGCCATAAATTACCGGCTCACAACTTTGTTAGACGACGACTAACCGTTGATGAAATCGTAGCCGATTATACAGCTCTGATAACCAGATTAGCAAATACATTTCCTCATCTAAAAATAATATTTAGTGTAAGTCCCATTCGTCATTGGAAAGATGGAGCACACGAAAATAATATAAGCAAAAGTACTTTGTTACTGGCAGTCGATGCCCTTCAGAAACAGTTTTCACAGGTACAGTATTTCCCTGCTTACGAAATTCAGATGGACGAACTCCGCGACTATCGTTTCTATGCTTCGGATATGCTGCATCCTTCCGAAGTGGCTGTGGATTATATCTGGAGTCGATTTTCGGAGACTTATTTTGATGGAATAACTATCGGTACGAAAAACGAATTTGAGCAACTGCAGGGCGATTTGTCGCACCGTCCGCTTCATCCGGAGTCGGAGGAATTTGAAAAGTTCAGGCATAGTGTTCAAATGAAGAAAACAGCTTTGATAAAGAAATACCCATTTCTGGAAAACCGGCTTTGAAATGACCATGAACTTATGACCTGTAATTATCCCGGCTTTATAGCTCATATCAGACGCTATGTGGACCTGACACAGTCTGATGTTGAGATTGTTGAATCGTATTTTAAACCTCTCGAATTAAAAAGGAGGGAACATTTGATTTCCGAAGGTCAGATATGTACATCCAACTTCTTTGTGGAAAAAGGCTGTATTCGCATGTACTATGTCAATGAAAAATTAGCAGAACAAACTACGCAGTTTGCTTTGGAAACCTGGTGGCTCTCCGATTATTTTAGTTTTGCAAAACAATTACCCTCACAATATTTTATTCAGGCAGTAGAAAAATCCACTGTTTTGGCTATCGACTATCAATTGCAAGAAAAATTGTTTAGTGAAGTGCCGCAAATGGAACGGTATTTTCGTATTATAATGCAGCGTGCATTGGCTGCTTCTCAACTAAGAACTAAACTGATGTATCAGTATACCAAAGAAGAAATGTACAGACATTTCAACAGCTCATTTCCTCAATTTTTTCAACGGGTTCCGCAATATATGATAGCTTCCTACCTTGGTCTCACTCCCGAATACCTCAGCGAATTGAGAAGAAAAGGATAATTTTCCTTATTTCTTAAACAGGCTTAATTTTTATTCGAGTATTATATTTCTAATTTTGTCCGCACTAAAGCAAGTAGTGTAAACAACGGATATGAATCAGAATTTAAAACACAAATAAAATGAAAACAGAAATCAAACTTCCACAGAAATTTTACGATGTACTAAATCACGAAGGTGTTGTGGCAATTGTTTCGTGGGGCGAAGGTGAGCCTCATGTAGTGAATACATGGAATTCATTCTTAGTAATCACTGAAGATGAGCGAATCCTTATTCCGGCTTACGGAATGCGTAAAACAGAGAATAACATAACTGTGAATAATCGTGTAAAACTGACGGTGGGAAGTAAAGAAGTAGTGGGCTACAAAGATTATCAGGGAACAGGATTTCTGATTGATGGAACAGCCAGTTATCTTGAATCGGGTTCAACCTACGACATGATGAAGGAAAAATTCTCTTTCCTCACCAGGGTAATAGAAATTACAGTTACAGCCATCAAACAAACTATTTGATACCTATCGCTTCGTTCTAAGTACTCTACGTATTTACGTACAAAAAAAAGAGCTTCTTCTGTCACCAGAAGAAGCTCTTTAACGATTTATCTAACTATCAAACTATTATAAATCGGAAATTGGTTTGTATTTTGGAACCAATGTTTTCATAACTATCCACCCAATTAGATAGGCTACAGCGCAGAACGAAAAGACTATGGTGTATCCGGGAGTTTTGCTTCCCCATTCAACTAAACTATAATCGAAAAGCATACCACTACCTTTGTTAATTATGAATGAGCCTATACCACCTGCCATACCACCGATACCAACAATAGTTGCTACTGCTGATTTAGGGAACATATCACCGACTGTAGTAAAGATATTTGCAGACCATGCCTGGTGAGCGGAACCGCCTATACCAATTAATAAAACCGGAATCCAAAATGCATTGTTACCTAGTAAAGCAATATGACCAAATGGTTGAGCCAGTAAAACTAATAGTGGGAAAAATGCAATGATTAACATGGCTCGCATTCTGCCGGCATACGGATTCATTCCTTTGTTGATAAAAAAGGTTGGAAATTTTCCACCAAAAACAGAACCAAAAACAGTAATTGTGTATAATATTCCAATTGGCAAAGCAACTTCCGATGGCAACATTCCATATTCAGCTTTTAAATATGCAGGCGTCCAAAATAAGAAAAACCACCAAACTCCATCTGTCATAAATTTACCAAAAGCAAATGCCCAGGTTTGTTTGAATTTTAGTGCTTGTCCAAAAGTCATTTTTTTAATTTTTACAGTCTCATCAGCAACAACTTTATCGATTTCGTCATCTTGATTGATATATGCTTTTTCAGCATCGTTTACTTTTTTGTTGCTTTCCAGTGGTTTGTAGAAAATTAACCAAGCTGCCAACCACAAGAATCCTACTGCTCCAATTACAAGAAATGCAGTCTCCCAACCCCATGCTTCGGCCATAAAAGGCACTGTCATCGGCGCTAAAATAGCTCCTACATTGGCTCCTGAATTAAACAAGCCAGTAGCAAAAGCACGGTCGCGTTTTGGGAAGTACTCAGCAGTTGCTTTGATAGCAGCCGGAAAGTTTGCCGATTCACCAAATGCTAATAAAATACGTGCAATAACAAACATCACGACACTTACTACAGAAATAGTTGCTACTATTGTACCCGAAGCATTTGTCAGTCCTGCAGCATCAGGTATTCCAGTCCACCACTCTGTCGCTAATCCACAAAGAGCGTGAAGCATGGCAGCCACCGACCAAACTGCGATAGCCCAGGCATAACCTTTTTTAGTGCCCATTTTGTCGACAAATCTACCTGCAAACAGCATAGAAACGGCGTATGCAAGTGAGAAAATGGAGGTAATTGTACCGTAATCACTGTCTGTCCAGTGAAACTCTTCTGCCAAGATCGGTTGTAGCAGAGATAAAACTTGACGGTCGAGATAGTTGATAGTCGTTGCCAAAAATAGCAATGAGCATATCGTCCATCTGTACTGAGTCATTTTCTCGTTGATTTTTCCAATTGAACTCATAGGTTATTTTTTTACTTTTTTGATTATTTCTAAAGCGTCACTACATAATTTGGTAATTCCAGCCCAGTCATTCGCTTTCATCATTTCCGCAGGGAACAGGTTTGAACCCATACCTACACAGGTTACACCTGCATCAAACCATGTTTTCAAATTAGCTTCTTCGGGTTTCACTCCACCGGTTACCATTAGGTTAGACCAAGGCATTGGTGCTTTTAGGTTTTTTACAAAAGCTGCACCAAGTACATCGCCGGGGAATACTTTGCAAACATCGCAACCCATTTCTTGTGCAAAACCAACTTCCGATACCGATCCACAACCCGGTGAATAAGGAACCAAACGACGATTTGCCACTTTAGCTACTTCCGGATTGAATAATGGACCAACAATAAAGTTAGCACCTAGTTGAATGTATAAAGCAGCTGTTGGTGCATCTACAATCGAGCCAATACCCATAATCATTTCAGGGCATTCTTTGGCTACATATTTTACTAATCCTGCAAAAACATCCTGAGCAAAATCTGCGCGGTTTGTGAATTCGAAAACACGAACTCCACCATCGTAACAGGCTTTTACAACATTTTTAGCTACTTCAATATCGCTGTGATAAAATACCGGAACCATACCGGTTTCTTTCATAGCTGTAATTACTTGAATTTTACTGAATTTCATTTTGTGTAATATTACCCCCGACCCCTAAAGGGGAGGAAGAAAAGTTAGTATTGTATTGTTTTAAAATATATAACCTGTGAAGAAGAAGTAATTAAGTTCCCCTTCAGGGGTTAGGGGTAGTTTTATCGTTGAACACGTCCGCTAGAGTCACCTCCACACAACGCTTCTACTTCTTCGATAGAAACAAGATTAAAGTCACCGTTTACTGTGTGTTTCAATGCCGAAGCAGCAACAGCAAATTCTAATGCTTCACCTTGATTTGGTTTGGTTAACAAACCGTGGATAACACCACCTGAGAAAGAATCACCACCACCAACACGGTCAATAATTGGATCAATATCGTAGCGTTTTGAAGTATAGAATTCTTTTCCGTCGTAAATCATTGCCTTCCAACCATTGTGAGTTGCCGAGAATGATTCACGTAAAGTAGAAATAACATATTTGAAATTAAATTCCTGAGCCATTTGAGTAAAAATGCCTTTGTAACCTTCAGCATCTGTATGTCCGCCTTCAACATCTGCATCCGGTTTAAAGCCTAAGCAAAGTTCAGCATCTTCTTCATTACCAATACAAACATCTACATATTGCATCAATGGACGCATGATAGATTGCGCTTTTTCTTTTGTCCAAAGTTTTTTGCGGAAGTTTAAATCTACCGAAACTGTAACACCATTACGTTGTGCAGCTTCGCAAGCTAATTTGGTCAGTTCAGCTGCTGAGTCAGAAATAGCAGGGGTAATTCCAGACCAGTGAAACCAATCGGCTCCTTTCATGATGGCATCAAAATCGAAATCTGAAGCATTAGCTTCTGCAATAGAAGAATGAGCACGGTCATAGATAACCTTACTTGGACGCATTGAAGCTCCCGTTTCGAGATAATAAATACCTACACGATCGCCTCCACGTGCAATAAAATCTGTTTTTACACCAAATTTGCGCAATGCATTTACAGCAGATTGCCCAATCTCGTGTTTGGGTAATTTTGATACAAAATAAGCTTCGTGGCCGTAGTTTGCACAGCTCACAGCAACATTTGCTTCTCCTCCACCATATACAACATCAAATACATCCGATTGAACAAAACGCGTGTTGCCTGGAGTTGATAGACGGAGCATAATTTCTCCTAATGTTACAATTTTTTTACTCATTGTTTTCTTAGTGTTTTTGTAATAAATGTTAGTTTTTGAAATTGGTTGACCAAAAGTACTGCTTTTTTCCGAATATCCCAAAAAAATGCGTTAATTATACTTATATACACCAATTTACAATATAATGTGATTGATTATTGAATATTTATTAGAATTTAAAAAACGCTTTAGCATTATTGTAGCTGATATCCTCTACCATTTTACCAATAAAATCAAGTTCTTGATGAGGTAATAAACCATTTTCAACATCATTACCAATCAGGTTACACAAGGTCCGACGGAAATATTCGTGACGTGGGTATGATAAGAAACTGCGTGAATCTGTCAACATACCAATGAACTTACTCAATAAGCCCAATACCGACAAAGAATTCATTTGTTTTTCCATGCCGTCTTTTTGATCTAAGAACCACCAGCCCGATCCGAATTGAATTTTTCCGGCTACGGTTCCATCCTGAAAATTGCCTATCATAGTGGCAATCATTTCGTTGTCGGCAGGATTCAGGTTGTAAAGTATCGTTTTTGTCAATTTGTTTTGAGAATCTAGTCTGTTCAAAAACTTCGACAATGCTTTGGCTGTATTAAATGTTCCTATTGAATCGAAACCGGTATCAGCCCCTAATTGGTTGAATAAACGAGTGTTATTGTTACGGATAGTCCCGTAGTGAAATTGTTGTGTCCAGCCTTTTTCCCAATCCATTTCGGCAAAAATAACCATCATGGCCGATTTGAATTTTAAAACTTCAGCGTGCGTTAATTCGCTTCCACCATATATTTTATTGAAAATGGCTTTAATTTCTATATCAGTATAATCTTCAGCATAAAATTCCTCAATACCATGGTCGGAAAGTTTACAACCCATTTCGGCAAAGAAATCCTGACGTTTGCGCAACGCAAGAATCATATCGTCGAAAGTAGAAATAGTGATTTCTGACACTTTTTCCAATTGCTCAACGTACATTTTAAAGCTAGCCGAATTTTCAACAGCCATTGCTTTGTCAGGACGCCATGTTGGTAACATTTTTATTTCAAAACCATCTTGTTTTGTTTTTAAATGGTGCTCAAGTGTATCGATAGGGTCGTCGGTAGTGCAAACAGCTTCCACATTATAATGGCGCATTAAGTTACGTGCCGAGAATTGAGGGGTTTGTAGTTTTGCGGTACATTCATCATATATTTCGCGGGCTGTGGCAGGCGAAAGTAATTTGTCAATTCCGAATGCAGTTTTCAACTCCAGGTGTGTCCAGTGATACAAAGGGTTACGCATAGTGTTTGGAACTGTCTCAGCCCATTTCTCAAATTTTTCCCAGTCAGAAGTATCTTTCCCTGTACAGAATTTCTCGTCAACACCATTGGTACGCATAGCACGCCATTTATAATGGTCGCCACCAAGCCAAGCCTCAGTCAATGATTTAAATTGGTGATCATTAGCTACCATCGATGGAACTAAATGGCAGTGGTAGTCAATTATAGGCATTTTGGCGGCATGCTCGTGATAAAGCTTTTGCGCTGTTTCTGTTTGGAGTAGAAAGTTTTCGTCTAAAAAGTTTTTCATGACAATATAATTTTGTTGTTGATTATTTAAAGGACGTATTTACAATTATGTCTGTACTATGGAAAAACAGAACAAATTGAAATTTTGTGAATTAAAGTTGGATTTATCTACGAAGAAAATCACGTGATTCTACTGAAACTCTTACAAACTATAGTTTTTCAGATATTTATCTTTGTATTTTAAAATGTATTTTTACTTCCGTGTTCGCACACAAAGATACGAATAGTTTTAAATCTACAAAACAAGTTGACACCTCATCGCGTATTAAAAAATGTATTCAAATGTCGAATTACTAAGTTCTAAGAGACGATTGCTTAATTATAAAAATCAAGATAACCATTTTTTCCACCATATAAATTATATTTTCCACATTGTATAGTTGTCAACTTTAATCCAATGTAAATTTTATTCAATTTACAGGAGTCTGATATAATTGTACAATAACTTTAATGAAAGACAAAGCTTATTTACTCGGATAAATGGAACTGAGATTTGTATTTGACTAAAACGATAGATTTTATATTTTGAGATGGTATGAGTTGAAAGAAAACTACTAATAGCTGGTTGAGCAGATCTAATTTTGTCGAGAAATATTTCGTTCGTTTTTTTTATTCTATTAGTATAAAATGCACATCGCGTTTATATATTATCATCTACTTACTTTTTGAACATTTGTTTGAATTTTGTTCACTCATATTACTTAATTATCTGGTTTTTAGAATAGATGTCAACCCTTTAGATGGGTATTTCTGAATTAAATGCGGTGAATTTAATGTGTTTATAAACAGTGTTTTATTGGGTGTTTTGTGTGCTGTTTGTGCATTTTATCAACAATATATGTTAAATTTACTTTGGTCAAATATTGCACCTATAAAGGCATTTATTACACATATCCCGTTTTTATTATCCATATATTTGTGCCGTTAATATTAAATCATAAAACTCAAATAAATGAAAAAACAATGAAAGAAGTAAAAAAACAAAAAAAGCAATTCTTCATTCGCTTGATGCTGTCTTTTCTTTTTACCTTCTCGGCATTTAGTTATGCAAGTGCACAGGTAAAGACTGTAACGGGTACAGTGAAAGACGAATCGGGCGAGACCATTATTGGTGCCTCTGTTTTGGTTAAAGGAACAACCGTTGGTTCAATCACCGGCATTAATGGTGACTTCAAATTGAATGTTCCGGCTAATGGTAAATCAATTGTAGTTACGTATATTGGCATGGTGAAACAAGAACTACCAATTACAGCCAATGTGATTAATGTTGTACTCAAAAGTGATGCAAAGGATTTAGATGAATTAGTAGTGGTTGGTTATGGCACGCAAAAGAAAAGAGATTTAACTGGTTCTGTGTCTTCAGTGAGTGAAAAGTCATTGAGAGATATTCCGGTATCAACAGCTGCTGAAGCATTAACCGGAAAACTTACGGGGGTTCAGGTTACTACTACCGAAGGTTCGCCTGATGCTGAAATTAAAATTCGTGTTCGTGGTGGTGGATCTATTACACAAAGTAACTCACCACTTTATATTGTTGATGGTTTTGCCAAAGATGATATTAAAGATATTGCTCCATCTGAAATTCAATCTGTTGATGTATTGAAAGATGCTTCTTCTACAGCAATATATGGTTCGCGAGGTGCTAATGGTGTCGTAATTATAACTACTAAAACAGGTAAAACAGGTAAAATTTCTGTTTCATATAATGGTTTTGTAAGTGTTAAAAACGTTAGCAAAACGCTGGATGTTTTATCACCTTTTCAATTTGCCCGAAAACAATATGAAAGAGCTGTTTGGGGTGGTGCTGCAAAAGTAGCTAGCGAATATGAAAGCTTTTTTGGTAGTTACGATGATATTGATTTGTATCAATATATAAAAGGAACTGACTGGCAAAAAGAAACATTTGGAAACACAGGTATAACTCAAAACCATTCTTTGGCCTTGAGTGGTGGAACCCAAACCTTTAGTTATAACGCTAATGTAAGTCATATTTACGATAAAGCTATCATGTATATGTCTAATTATAAACGTGATAATGTAAGTTTGAAGTTGAAATACAATCCAATAAAATGGTTAAAAATTGATTTTGCTACTCGCTATGCTGCAACGGTAATTAATGGCTCGGGTGCAAATGATCAAACTGGAATGGAAAAGTCGACTAACGATTCACGAGTGAAAAGTGCTCTTATTTATACACCAATCCCACTCAAGAATCTTGTTTCACAAGACGATAATGTTGATGCAAATGCAAGTCTTTACTCACCAATTACATCTACCGAAGATAATAATAGGTATCAAAATACAAAAGAATTTAGTGTAAATGGTGGTGTAGGAATTGTGTTTAATAAAATGCTTTCATTCAATTCAACTTTTGGTTACACCAAGTCTACTAAGCTTGATAAAAGATTTTATGGACTTACATCTTATTATGCCAGAGAGGGTGGTGCATTTAAAAGGGATAATGCTATTGCTCCATCAACATTTATTTCGGACATAAATAGAAGTACCATTCAAAATACAAATGTAATTAACTTTAAAAAAGATAATCTTTTTGAGGGACATAATATTAGTGCTGTAGTGGGTGAAGAAATGCTTATTCGTTCAAATAATTCATTTGTTCACGATTATGAAGCTTTCACCACAACTTATATGTCTAACGATGTGTGGAATAATCTAGCTGATGGTACTGTTCGTCCAACAAGACTTTTTACAGCACCTGATTATCGTTTATTATCTTACTTCGGTAGGGTTAATTACGATGTCAAGGGAAAATATTTATTGGCTTTAACTCTTCGTGCAGATGCTTCCAGTAAATTTAAAAATGAGAATCAATGGGGAGTTTTTCCTTCAGCTTCATTAGGTTGGAGAGTTTCGGATGAAAAATTCATGGAAGATGCTAAGGACTGGTTGTCAAACTTGAAGTTAAGAGGCGGTTATGGTGCTGCAGGTAACGACAATATTGATGATGGTGCATTTATACGCTCCTATACATCATCACCTTCAAATTATTTACCATCAACAATATTTCCAGGTATTTATGCAGCAGGATTGACATTGTCTAATCCAAATTTGAAATGGGAAACTACCATTACAAAAAATATTGGTTTAGACTTTGGATTCTTCAATAGTCGCATTAATGGATCTGTTGAATTGTACGATAATAAGACTGTTGATGCCTTGATGAAGGTTAGTTTGACGGGTGTGGGTTATACTGATCAATGGCAAAACGCCGCATCAACTTCAAATAAAGGTATAGAACTTTCTTTAAATGCGGAGATAATTCAAACAAAGGATTTTAATCTTAGTTTCTCGTTCAATGTTAGTGCAAATAAAAACAAAGTACTGAAATTAAATAACGGTGCAATGTCTACCTTTAATGAAGCCTGGACAAGTTACAGTGAAGCTTCAAATAGCTATGTTGTATCAGTTGGACAGCCAGTTGGTCTAATCTATGGTTTTGAAAGCGATGGCATGTATGGTGCTGACGATTTTATGTGGAATGGTTCAAATTGGGTTGCAAATACAGCCAAATATACAAACTACGATGCTGTAACAAAGGTTTATTCTGACAACAGTGGAAATAAATTAGTTGATAATAGTGGTATTGATGGTTTAAGCTGGGGTCCCGGTGCCATGAAGTTGAAAGACATCAATAACGATGGAAAAATTGATTTAAATGATAAAAAGTTAATTGGAAATACAAATCCAAAACATTTTGGAGCATTTGGATTCACTTCAAGTTACAAGGGTTTTGATGCAAGTGTAAATTTCAATTGGGTGTACGGAAACCAAATTTATAATGCCAATAAAATAGAATTAACGGCAGCGTTTTATAAATACAGAAATACGCTTACAAGCACGCTCAATTCTTATACTCAGATCGATTGGGCTACAGGTAATCGTGTGACAGATGCAGCAACATTGTCAACAATGAATGAAGGAGCAACTATGTGGGCTGCACCTACCGGAAGATACGCAACTACATCATGGGCTATTGAAGATGGTTCTTTCTTGCGGTTGAACAATCTTACCTTTGGATACACTTTGCCAAGTAAACTTACGAAAAAAATCTATGTTCAGAAATTAAGAATATATGCTTCAGGATATAATTTATATACCTGGACTAAATATTCAGGGTATGATCCGGAAGTAGATTCGCGTCGTTCTTCACCCGCTACTCCGGGAGTTGATTACTCAGCTTATCCAAAGAGTCGTTCTTATAATGTTGGAGTAAACATAACCTTCTAAAAATTTAATCACAATGAAAAAGCAAAATATAATATTACTATTTATAAGTGTTTTTATCATCTCTTTATCTACGTCTTGTTCTGATTTTTTACAAGTTTCGAGCAATTCATTGTTAAGTGATGATATGGTTTTCACAAATCCTGACTCAGCAAATCAAGGTATTGCTGCAATTTATGATATTATTGGACAAAACAATTCATATCGTAACCGTCTTTGGTTACAAATGGGAGTGAATACCGACATTGAATATCGTTCGGGTTGGGGAACTGGTGCACCTTTGGCTTTGACTAAATCGGACGATTTCTTTGCATTGTATAACCCAAATAAATCAATAGCCGATGGATACAACAATGCTGATGCTGCCAATCCATGGAGTCGTATTTATCAGGGAATAGAAAGAGCAAATTTGGCTGTTGAAGGCATTCGTAAATATGGTAGTCCGGCTGAAGGAAATGATATGGGTCAATTATTGGGCGAAGCTTTGACAATGAGAGCTTATTTCTTTTATGATTTGATTAAATGGTGGGGCGATGTTCCGGCACGTTTCGAACCCGTTTCAGAGGCTACAATTTATATGGCCAAAACAAATAGAGATAGCATTTATAATCAATTGGTAGTCGATTTACAAGAAGCTACAAAATTACTGGCTGCTCCTGGAGCAAGCAAGTTCACAACTACTACTAAAAGAGTATCAAAAGATGCAGCTCGTGGATTTTTGGCCAGAATTTGTTTGTCTGCTGCTGGTTATTCAATGCGTCCAATTGCAGGTTCAGATGATTCTGAAATTAAAATCACTGCTTCAGATGCCCGTAGAAAAGAGCTTTATACAATAGCTCGAGAAGCATGTAGAGGCGTTATTAATGATGGACATTATTCTCTTGATCCAAGTTTTAAAAATATCTTTTTCGAACAATGTCAGGATATTGATACACAGAACAGAGAAACTATCTGGCAATTGCCTTATTACATGGGAATTCGTGGTCGTATGTTGTATAATCTTGGTTTGCCAAGAGATGCTGATGGTAAAAATAATAAAGTTGCAATAGGCGGACAATTTAAAATTACTCCAAGTTTCTTCTATGATTACAATGTAAATGATAAAAGGCGTGATATAACTGTTGTTCCTTATAAAGTTGCAAAAAATGCTACTTTGGGTGTTATGGAGCAAACCGTTTCGGCAGGTATTACAGGCTTTAATATTGGTAAATGGCGTGCCGAATGGATTAAAACTCCTATATCAGGAACCGATGATGGTGTTTCTCCAATCGTATTGCGTTATTCAGATGTATTATTAATGTTTGCAGAAGCAGATTTGTTCTTGAATGGAACCGAAGGTACTGAAAAATTCAATATGGTGCGCCGTCGTGCATTTGGTTTGCCGGTAGCTACAGCTTCGTCCAATGATTTACCCCTGACTTTGGATAATATCAAAATGGAAAGAGCCTTTGAATTTTGTGGTGAAAACATTCGTAAATATGATTTGGAGCGTTGGGGTGAATTGAAATCGGGAATTGATAAAGCAAAAGCTAATCTGACTGCATTACGAAATGCAACCGGTAATTATTCGACTGTTCCCGGAACAATTTATTATAAATGGACTGTTGACAACTCAATTACCACAGGTGAACGTGTATTGACTATTTATGGCCTTCAACGTGGTGAAACTGATGATAAAACAGTTACTGATGCTGCAGGTGGTTGGACTAAAAAGACTTGGACACAGGCAACTACAGGTACTCCGGCGGAATTATATTTAAGTGATGGGTTTATTAATAATTTATATCAAGGTAACCCCGACAAACGACAATTGTTACCTATAATGAACCAAATTCTGACGTCAAGTAATAGCTTGTTGTTTAACGACTATGGTTATGATAAATAAAGTTGAACCAAAAATATTTACAAGAATGAAAAATATAAAAAATATATATAAGCTACTTATTGTAGTGGCTGTTGGCTTTATGGGAATGTTTACTTCTTGCAAGGAGGAAGCAGATCTGCAATTGCCATATTTATTCCGTCCAATCAATTTCAATGTTGAGTTGAATAAAACAGTAGCAACTGTTTCGTGGGCAGCGGTTGATAGTGCCGTAAGCTATACATTTCAAATTAGTCAGGATAGCTTATTTAACTCTACTATAGTTGATACTACGCTTACTCAACTTTCGTATGTGAAGGAGTTGGCAGGTGAAACCAAGTTTTTTGCAAGAATTCGTGCAAATGCAAATGATGCAACAAAAAGTTCTAAGTTCAATTCAAAACTTTCGTTTAAAACACCTGCCGAAAACATCTTTTTGGGTTACGGCACTAACACAAATGTAGGTAAACTTTATAGTGCGTACATGACTGATGTTAATTCGTTGACTGTAAAATGGAAGCCGGGATCAAATGCCACGCATTTCATCCTGGTATCGGCGGATCTGAGTAAAAAGGACTCGGTTATAATTTCGAGTGCTGAAGCGCTTGCAGGGGTTAAAGTTATTCCAGCATTATCGAACTCAATTTGGACAGCAAAGATCTACAATAAAAAAATTCTAAGAGGAACCACTACCGGAACTGTCGAAGGTGATATTGTCTTGAGTTCTGGGGCTGATTTACCATTAGCCATCTCTAATGCTACTTCAGGCCAAATAATTTTATTAGCGCCTGGTGTTGTGTATCCTATGGGAACAGCTACTGTTCGTTTTGGTAAAAATGTTAAAGTTAGAGGATTGTCAGCTACTAACCGTTCCGTTTTATGTATGGCAACAGGAGCTTCCACAACAGGTACCTCAAGCATGTTGGGATTTGCTGACGCATCTACAATTAATTTTGTAAAGTTTGAAAATGTTGATTTTACAGGATATGCCGATAATAATGTAAATGCAGTTAAAATTGGTTATTTATTTAATAATAACTTATTGACAAATGTGAAAACTTTATCTTTTGATAATTGCAACTTGCATAATTTTGGTAATACACCGATGCGTGTTCAAGGAGGTAAAAATCAAATTGTAGATACACTGTCGTTCAATGGTTGTGTAATTAATGATATCGGATTTGCCAGCACGTACGCAATTGTAAATAGTAATTCGGCCGACTTTGTAAATACTATACGTTTCAATAACTGTACAGTGTATAACTTTAAAGGTTCATTAGTTTCCAGAACTACACAAACTCTGAATTCAATTAGCATTACAAATTGTACTTTTAATCAGGGAATGCAAGATCCATCATCTGTAAGATTCTTTATTGATACTAATACAGCCACATTCACAGGTTCAGGAATAACTATTAAGAATTGTGTGTTTGGTAGTTCTGGTGGAACCTTAGGTGGCGCAGGTATACGCACTACTGGCACATTAGCAATTACTGGCAGTTATTATACCAGTGATTATGTAGATCAAACATTAGTGGCTACGGTTAGCTATTCTAGAAAATCTTTAATGACATCTTATGCAAAGCCGTCGACTGAGCTTTGGAGTAATCCCACAACGGGCAATTTCTCCTTCAAAGATGCAACATTTGTAGGAAAAGGCGTTGTCGGAGATTTAAGATGGTAATGATATCAGAACTTACCTGAGGTATTTGCTATAATAAATACCTCAGGTACAGTTTTATATTTCAAATTTAAATTGAAGTATCCACTTGTTAGTGCATTTTAGTTCATATCTTTTTGTTTAATTTTAAAAATGAGAATATGATTTTTTTCAAAAAAACAATCGTTTTGATTGTTACAATCGTTTTTATTTTTGGTAGCACTCATCTACATGCTAAAAATAAGTACATCCAACTTTATAAGGATCTTCCATTTTCGATGGAGAAAATTAATGAGCCGGTATTTAAAAGCAACACTGTTTCAATAGTCGATTTTGGTGGCGTAGGGGATGGTAAAGCGCTTAATACTGAAGCATTCAGTAAAGCCATGGATGCTTTATCAAACAAAGGTGGTGGGAAATTAGTGGTGCCTGCCGGTGTCTGGTTTACCGGACCGATTGTATTTAAATCGAATATCAATTTGCATTTAGATAATGGAGCGCTTATTCTTTTTTCCTCTGATTTTGATTTATATCCACTCGTAAATACTATTTTCGAAGGACTGGAAACACGACGTTGTCAATCGCCAATTTCGGGGAAGAATCTGGAAAATGTGGCTATCACTGGTCAGGGATCAATTAATGGCTCCGGTGAAGCTTGGCGTCCGTTAAAAAGATCGAAAGTAACCGAAGCACAATGGAAAAAAGTAGTCAAATCAGGAGGTGTACTCAAAGATTCTGATTTATGGTATCCAACGGCACAGTCCATCAAAGGGCAATCGTTAAGCGATATGAATGTACCTCGTGGAAATCTTTCTGAAAACGATTGGCTCGAAATAAAGGACTATCTTCGTCCCGTAATGGTCAGTTTTATTGAATGTAAAAACGTATTTTTGCAAGGTGTCTTGTTCGAGAATTCGCCTAGTTGGAATATTCACCCGTTGATGTGTACCAATGTGATTGTTGATAATGTATTTGTCAGAAATCCTTCCTATGCGCAAAATGGAGATGGCATTGATGTTGAATCGTGCAAAAATGTGTTAGTTGTAAACAGTACGTTCGATGTAGGCGATGATGCTATTTGTATAAAATCGGGTAAAGATGCCGAGGGGCGGCTTCGTGCCCGTCCTACTGAAAATGTAATTGTTGATAATTGTAAGGTTTTTCAGGGACACGGTGGTTTTGTGGTTGGAAGCGAAATGTCTGGCGGAGTTCGCAATATTTCGGTCCGCAATTGCCAGTTTATGGGTACGGATGTAGGTCTACGTTTCAAGAGTAGTCGTGGACGTGGAGGTGTTGTTGAGAATATATATATCAGCGATATTTATATGTTTAATATTGTAACTGATTCCTTTCTTTTCGATTTATACTACGGTGGAAAATCAGCTTCAGAATCTATGGAAGATGGCGATGTGAATCCAAAAGAAATCACAATTCCACCCGTTACAGCTGAAACACCTTCATTTCGAAATATCTATGTGAAAAATATAGTTTCGAGAAATGCCTACAGAGCAATGTTTTTCAATGGATTGCCGGAAATGAATATATCTAATATAAACGTTGAAAATGCATTTATTACGTCTCAATATGGAGTCTTACTCAGTGAATCGGATGGGGTGAAATTTAAAAATGTTCATGTAACGCCTCAAACAGGACCTGCACTGACACTTCAAAACGTAAAGAACTTTGAATTAAATGATTTTACATATCCCGATTCATTGGTTCAGGTTATCAAGATTGAAGGCAAATCAACCAATATACAATTGCCGAATACAATTGATAAACAAAAAGTTATAGGTTTAAAATAGTAAACCTGTTTGATAAATTAACACGAATTATTATTCCAAAAAAATTATGCGAACTAAAATTAATTTAATTGTATTTCTTCTTTTTGTGTTGAATATCGTTCAGCTGACGGCTAAACCAAAGTACTACCAACAAATGGCTGATTCGGAAATGAAACGATATCCGGAGAGTTGGATGATTGATTTCTCAACCCGATTAAAATGGGATTATTGTAATGGACTTGAACTACAAGCCATTTACAAAGTTTGGGAAAAAACAAACGATAAGAAGTATTTCGATTATGTGAAAAGTTATACAGATACTATTATCGATGTAAATGGAAATATTACCGGCTATAAAGCAGATGATTATAATATCGATAAGCTGAATTCGGGTAAGATGTTATTTGCATTGTATGAGCAAACCAAAGAAGAGAAATTGCACAAAACAATAGATTTGTTGCGTACGCAAATGAAAACTCATCCGCGTACAAGTGAGGGTGGATTTTGGCACAAAAAAATATATCCTAACCAGATGTGGTTGGATGGTATTTACATGGCATCTCCATTTTTGGCCGAATATGCTCAAAAATTTAATGAGCCGGCATTGTATGACGAAGTTGCTTTTCAGGTAATTACGATGGCCAAGCGTAGTTATGATCCCCAAACGGGTCTTTATTATCATGGTTGGGACGAAAGTCGTCAACAACGTTGGGCAGATCCGCAAACGGGTCTTTCTCCAAATTTCTGGAGTCGTAGCATGGGATGGTATATGATGGCAATGGTGGATGTGCTTGAATTTTTACCGGCCAACCATCCAAAACGTCCTGAAATCATTAAAATTCTAACGGATTTGAGTGTTTCGCTCGACAACTATCGCGATCCTAAAACCGGCATGTGGTATCAGGTGACGGATAAGATAAATGAAAAGGGTAACTATCTTGAATCGAGTGGTTCCGCTATGTTTATTTACGCTTGGGTTAAAGGAGGTCAAAATGGATATTTGCCAAAATCATTCCTCAAAAAAGGAAAAACTGCTTATGCTCAGTTTGTGAAGCGATTCATAAAAAATAATACAGATGGAACAATCTCGTTGACCGATGTATGCTCGGTTGCCGGACTTGGTGGTTCACCTAAATATCGTGATGGTAGCTTTGCTTATTATATTTCAGAAAAGGTAAGAGATAATGATCCAAAAGCAGTAGCGCCATTTATTATGGTCAGCGTGCTTTTAAACAAATAAGCTGTTAATGAGATACTTATATATTCGTTTTTTATGAAAAAGCTTATTTCAATTTTTGCGTTTCTATCATTCGTTTTTACTGTCTTTGCCCAAACACCTGCATTTCCGGGTGCCGAGGGCGGTGGAATGTATACCACCGGTGGACGTGGGGGCAAGGTGCTTTATGTTTCGTCATTAGCCGACGATAACTCCGTAGGTACATTTCGCTGGGCTGTCAACCAATCGGGGGCGAGAACCATTTTGTTCAAAGTTTCAGGAATTATTAGTTTAACTAAGCCGCTGTCGATAAAAAACGGAGACTTGACTATTGCCGGACAATCGGCTCCGGGCGATGGCATCTGCATAAAAGACTATGATGTTTTTGTAAGTGCGGATAATGTAATCATTCGGTTCATGAGATTTCGACTGGGCGATTTGATAAAAAATCATGAGCCTGATGCTTATGGTGGTCGTAATCAAAAGAATGTAATCATCGACCATTGCTCATCAAGTTGGTCGATTGACGAATGTGCCTCGTTTTACTCGAATGAAAATTTTACGATGCAATGGTGTATTATTTCCGAATCGCTTAATAATTCGGAACATCCAAAAGGTGCTCATGGTTACGGTGGTATTTGGGGCGGTAAAAATGCGTCGTTTCACCACAATCTGATTGCTCATCACAACAGTCGAAACCCACGTTTCAACGGACTAAGACGAGCCGGTTTAAAATATACCAATGTACAGGACGAAGAGCTTGTTGACTTTAGAAACAATGTGATTTATAACTGGGGTAGCCATAGTACGTACGGAGGCGAAAGTGGAACTTTCAATATTGTAGCCAATTATTTTAAAGCAGGTCCGGGAACAAATCCGAAAATTAAAGATCGGATTACCCAAATAGATATAGACGCCGATCCGTCAAAATGCCCTCCCGGGTACGGGAAGTATTTTATTGAGGGGAATTTTGTCTATGGTTATCCTGCTGTTACGGCTGCCAACTGGAAAGGTGTTTACTATGCCAAGGGAGTTGACAAAGTTGATTCCAGAGTTTCAAAACCATACATTACTACGCCGGTTACAACACAACCTGCTTGCGTAGCATACGAGAAAGTACTCGCCTATTCGGGTGCATCTTTGCACAAAGATGCTGTGGATACACGTGTAACCAATGAAGTGAAAGCCGGAACTACAACGTTTAAAGGTTCGCTAAATGGTCGCCCGGGCTTGATTGATTCTCAGTCGGACGCAGGTGGTTGGCCCGTTTATCATTCAGACGAAGCACCATTGGATACTAATAACGATGGAATACCTAATGGTTGGTTGGAAAAGAATTATCCGGATAAAAAATCGACAGATATCGATAAAAGTGGTTACACATATCTCGAAGTTTACGTCAATAGTTTGGTGAAACAAATAACCGACATGCAAACTGCTCCAATAGCAAAACAAAAATAGAAAACGAAATGAGAAAATATCTTTTACTAATTCTGATTCTGGCAGGATATTTAAACACATTTGCACAAACTGCTCCCAATACTATTGTGGTGGATAGGAATGGTACCGGTCATTTCCGAAATATTCAGCAAGCTATTGATTCCGTACGTGCATTCAATCCTGCCGGAACGGTGACTATTTACATAAAAAACGGAGTTTATAAAGAAAAGCTGGAAATCCCGACACACATATGCAATGTTCATTTTATTGGAGAAGATAAATTTAAAACCATTATCAATTATGATGACCATGCAAATATCAGAAAAATGGGAACTTTTAGAACCTATACCCTGAAAATTTGTGGAAATGATATTACAATGGAAAACCTCACGATTGAAAATTCTGCTGCCCAACTTGGTCAAGCTGTAGCTTTACACGTTGAGGGCGACCGAATTGTTTTTCGCAACTGCCGTTTCCTTGGCAACCAGGATACTATTTATACCGGACGCGAAAATGCCCGTCAATACTTCGAAAACTGTTATATTGAAGGCACAACCGATTTTATTTTTGGTCCATCAACTGCCTGGTTTGAAGAATGTCAGATATTCTGTAAGCGGAACTCGTATATTACTGCTGCCAGCACTCCGGTACAAGTAAAGTATGGTTATATATTCAATCGTTGCACCGTGAACCTCGATAGTTTGGTTGATTCGGAATATCTTGGTCGCCCCTGGAGGGCATACGCTATGACCTTGTTTATGAACTGTAAATTGCCCAAAGGTATAAAACCTATTGGTTGGGATAATTGGAAGAATATTGAGAACGAAAAAACAACCCGCTACATGGAATTCAATAATTCGGGTGAAGGTGCTGATGTAAGCCAACGTGTAAGTTGGTCGAAAAAGCTAAGCGCTAAAGAGGCAAAAGAATTTACCATTGAAAATGTCTTAAGTGGTTATGATAAATGGAATCCTACAAAAAAATAAGTTGCTATTTATTTCTTAATTGAGTACGAATATACACAGGTAACATTTAAATTAAGGGATGTAGGTGAATTTATTCTACATCCTTTTTTCATGCTCTTTTAAAAATACGATTATTTATAGAGATATACACCCGAAAATAGCTATTTTTGCAATGAAAATCACACAACAACACGAATTCAATTTCACAACAAAAAATAGTATTTGTCATTGAAACAGTGTAACTATCACATCTATGAAAAGATTTCTCCAACTTCTCCTTTTAGTATCACTTCCACTTTTTACAAGTGCCCAGTATCATTTCTCATTCTCACATTATACTTCTGATAATGGTTTGTCTCAGAATACAATAACTGTGATGATGAAGGATAGCAAAGGCTACCTGTGGTTTGGCACGCGAGATGGGTTGAATAAATTTGATGGATATAATTTCAAAACGTATAATTCAAAGTTAAATAGTAAGTTATCTGTTTTAAGTAATAGAATTTTAGATATAAAAGAAGATCGTTGGGGATTTATCTGGGTAAAAACATACGATGAAATAGTGTACCGGCTGAATACTTCTACCGAAGAGTTAATCCGTGTTGAAAATCCCATTGGTGGGTTTATTAATGATAAAATTGCTCAGATAGTGGTACTTCCATCCGGTATCGTTTGGCTTACCACCACTGACAAGGGTTGTTATAAAATAGTCACCAATGAAGAAGACTACAAACTAACAGTTACTCTTTACGACAAAAAAAATCGAAATATCTCTGGTAATGCCATTGAAAGCGTTTTTGAGGATAGTGAGAAGAATACCTGGATTCTTACACAAAGTGGTCTCTGCTGTTTAGAAACCAATGGCAAACCTGTATTCTATTTCGACCGACTGGCATTTCATTCTTTTGTTGAAAATGAGAAACGAATCATGTTTGGTTGTGATGGCAAGATGATTCAGTACGAAAAGAGAACAAGAACATTTACATCTATCGAATTACCTGCCGGAGTATCAGTTGACAATTTGGCAAATTTCACATCAAATAGTTATTTATTAGCAACTCATGGGAAAGGTTTCTTTACTTACAACTTGCTCAGAGGCGAGCTAAAGCAGTTTTCGGTTGAAAAATATCCCGAAATGAAATCCAACGATATTCAAGAGATCTATATTGATAGAGCCGGTGATGCGTGGTTGGCAATAAAAGCTTCCGGAATACTGCATTTCAATCCACAAACCAACAAAATTGTTTATATACCTTCCAATATCAACGTAGGTCAGGTCACAAATCCTAATTTTTTAATTTTTGAAGATGAGAAAGATGTGCTGTGGATTCAGCCTTACTACGGCTCATTCTCCTGGTTTGACAGAACAAACAATAGGCTCGTACCTTTTAGCAGCGTTTATAACGAGGATATTAACACCCTCTTTTCGTATGGCGTAAATCATGTTCTGGCTGATTCTCAGGGCGTTTTGTGGATCAGTACAAACAGAGGTAATGGTTTTTTTAGATGTACTTTTCTTCCCGAATATTTTAATCACTATTTATTAGACGAACACTCTGTTTACAGCATTTCAAACGAAATACGAGCTATTTTTGAGGATCGTGAAAAACGCCTTTGGGTGGCTTGCAAGGATGGTGTGGTTCATGTCTTTGATGAAAACAAAAGACAGATTGGGACTCTAAGCCCTGATGGGCGAATTTTGCCGAGCAGTAAACTTGATGTGCTTGTTTATAATTTCTTTCAGGATAAAAAGGGAAATATCTGGTTAGCCACAAAACGGAAGGGTTTGATTCGCCTTATTCCTTCGGATGGTAAAAATTCGTTTAAAATTGAAAAATTCGTTCATAATCCCAATGATATCTATTCACCGGCAAGCAATGATTTTTATTCTGTTACTCAGGATAAAACAGGGCGAATCTGGGCTGCCACCTATGGAGGTGGTTTACATATGGTGGACGAACAAAATGGTAAAATACGATTTTATCATGCAAAAAATGACTTGAAATCATATCCATTTGCCAATTGTTCCAAAGCTCGGCAGGTTTTTGTCGACTCCAAACAGCATATTTGGGTAGCCACCACTGAAGGTATTGTTGTTTTTAATTCTAATTTTAAAAATATAAAAACGATTCCGTTTGTTTACTATCATAAAACTGAGAATAGCGCTAATGGTTTAGGAACGAATGATGTACACTGCATCTCTGAAGATACCGAAGGGAATATGTGGTTTGGTACTTTTGGTGGTGGATTAAATAAGCTCAAGACAAAGGTGATTTCACAGAACACAAAACTGGAATTCGAATTGTTCGATAGAACAAAAGGGATGCCTAATAATGTGTTTTATTCAATCCTTGATGATAAGCAAGGCAGTCTATGGATGACCACTGAAAACTCGATTGTCAAGTTGAACAAATCGAGTCGCAAAATTGAAGTTTTTGGTAAAGGAAATGAGCTTGAAAATGTAGAATTTTCTGAAGCATCAGCTTGTATTCAACAGTCGGGTAAAATTTGTGTGGGTTCAAAATCAGGTTTTTATTCTTTCTTCCCGGGTGCAGTGAAACGGCGGGTAATTCATGCGCCATTGGTTTTTACAGGCTTATCATTGTTTAATAAAGAAGTGGAGATAGGAGTGGAGGGTTCTGTGCTCCAGTCGCATATCGATAAATCATCTCAAATTGAGTTCAATCACAAACAAAATGTATTTACTATTGAGTTTGCAACATTGGATATGCGCGCCCCCGATAAGATTCAATATGCCTATAAGTTGGATGGGTTTGATCCTGAATGGAATTATGTACAAACGAAACACTTTGCAACTTATACCGCGCTTCCTCCGGGAAAATATACTTTTCATGTAAAATCAACTGATAGTGAGGGTATATGGTTGGATAACGAACGTCAGATACAAATTAAAATACTACCATCGTTTTGGCAATCTGTGTTTGCCAAATTTTTGTATGCAATTTTTATAGTTTTATTATTTCTGTTGGTGTTCTATATATTTATCACCATATTCAAGTTAAAAAATAATGTACATCTTGAGAAGCAAATGACTGATATGAAACTTCGGTTTTTTACCGATATTTCTCACGAATTGCGGACACCGCTCACATTAATTTCACTTCCGGTTGATAATATGCTCAATGATGAAATTGATCCACACATCAAGGATCAACTCACGTTGGTACGTCGTAATCTGGATCGGGTAATGGTGTTGATAAACCAAATTCTGGATTTTCGGAAGCTGCAAAATAATAAAATGCACTTGACAATTGAAGAAGTGAATTTTGGTGAATTTGTTCGGGTGTGCAGTAGCAACTTCATTGAGATGGCTCATGCCAAGAATGTTGGATTTGATATAGTAGATGAATCGAATGGTGTGAAGGTTTGGGTAGATCCGGAGCGATTTGACTCTATCATTTATAATTTGGTTTCGAATGCACTTAAGTTTACTCCTGCCGAGAAAAATATTGTGATTAAAACGTCTGTACAACAAGGCGTAGCAGTGCTTTCGGTTATTGATGAAGGGATTGGCATTGCACAGGAGAAGATAAACTTTATCTTCGATCGTTTTTTTAGCATTTCAACTTTTCGGAGTATTGCCCAAAAAAGTACAGGTATCGGACTTGATCTGGTAAAGAAAATGGTAGATTTACACCATGCTACCATTCATGTTGAAAGTCAACTGGGTAAAGGTTCAACTTTTCAAGTTGACTTCAAACTGGGAGTCTCACATTTCGATAATGATGATGTTGATATTATTGTTTCTGATCAAACAATTCCTAACGATACCGTAGAAATAGATCATTCTGCAGAAATGCAGATGCCTGATTCAGATGACGTTAATCCGTTGATACTTGTTGTAGAGGATAACGATGAATTGCGGCATTTTTTGAAAAATAGCCTAAAGAATCATTATCGGGTAGCCGAAGCCGAAAATGGAATTAAAGGTTGGCACAAAGTAGAATCGTTGTTGCCCGATTTTATAATTGCTGATTTAAGAATGCCCGAGATGGATGGAATGGAACTTACCGTCAAAGTGAGAGAGGATAAACGAACATCGCATATTCCTATTATTCTGCTAACCGCGGTTACCGACATGGAAAGCAAAGTGGCGGGAATGAAAGCAGGTGCCGACGATTATATTACAAAGCCATTCAATTCGGCATTTCTTCATGCCCGGATTGATAATCTGATGAACCAACGCAAGCAGTTGCAGCAGTATTTCAGGGCGCAGATTATTTCTACGAAACCTGACTTTAATTTGCCACCTTTGGAAGTTAGCTCTCACGAAGATCTTTTCATGCAAAACCTAATTAAAATAATGGATGAAAATCTTGAAAATTTTGATTTGAACATTGATTTACTTGCTAAAGAACTAAATATGAGTCGAACCGTATTTTTCAATAAGTTGAAAAGCTTAACCGGCTATTCACCTGTAGAGTTTGTTCGTGAGGTGCGTTTTGAGCGTGCTGCTGAATATATGCGGGATACTCAGTTGACCGTTTCTGAAATATCGTATCGTGTAGGAATTGAAGATCCACGTTATTTTAGTCGTTGTTTTAAACAAAAATTTGGAGCTACTCCTTCTGAATATAGACTCAAAAATGGAATTAATAATTAAAAAAATAATAAGAATGAAATCAATGAAATTTAAACTTGTAAGTGTTATTTTAGCATGCTTTTGTGTCACAACTGCATTCGCTCAGAAGAAAATAATGCTTGATAATTTTTACAATAACGAAATAAGTTCAAAAACAGGCAACCCGTTTCACTACATTTGGGAGGATAAGGCTTTAAGCGGTTTCTCTGAGCTGGGAGACCTATTTCAGGCACAAGGTGCCACACTTGCCACTCTTAAAACAAAGCCAACAAAGGCTAATCTAAAAAGTGCCAATGTGTTTATTATCGTTGATCCTGACACACAACTCGAAACTGCCCATCCAAATTATATGGATAAGAAAGCCGCTGACGCAATTGCTAATTGGGTAAAGAAAGGCGGTATTTTAGTGATGCTAACAAACGATGGTAAAAACTGCGAACTTGATAGTTTCAATATTCTGGCAGCAAAATTTGGTATAAGATTCAATAATGTGCTCTTACACCCCGAAATTAAAGCTGAACCAGGGATGCCACGAAATTATAATAGTTGTGCATCTGTAAATTTGCCTAATCACCCATTGTTTCAGGGGGTTAATAAAATTTTCTTGAAAGAAGTTTCTTCAATCTCTTGTCAGAGTCCTGCTAAAGCTGTATTGGAAGAAAATGGAGAGGTGTTGATTGCCGAAGCAAAATTTGGAAAGGGATACGTGTTGGCAGTTGGCGATCCATGGTTGTACAATGAGTATATCGACCATGCTCACCTGCCAACAAATTTCGAAAATTTGAAAGCTGCAAAAAATCTGGTTCATCTTATACTTTCGTATAAAAAATAGTATTTATGATGAGATAAAACAAAAAAAAGTTCACGTTAAATCGTGAACTTTTTTTTGATTGTCTGGAATTATTTTATCTTTAATAACCAGGCTAAGTTGACAGAGAGGTATAAATTGTTTGAAGTGTCAAAATAATCGCGGGTATCATTAGAGAATACATCACTCAACGAATAATTAGCGCGAGTATCGAGCTGAATAATATTTCCTTTAATATTTATCAAATATCCAAAACCGACACTCACTCCATAGTCGAAAGGATTTTGAATTTTAGTAATATGCTGTACCTCGGTGGAAGCAGTTGTAGTGTTGATAAGATCTTTTTCGGAGATTAAATAGCAGATTTTTGGCCCTATATTGAAAAAGAAACGGCTATTGTTCCCAAAATAGAAATGGGTTAGAAAAGGAAGCTCAATATAATTCAACTGACGAGTATACAAACCCGTTTTTTCCGCCCAGCCACGTTGCGATAAATTCAACTCTGCCTGAAAACCTATGTTCTTATCGGCAACATATCGAAATACCAACCCACCATTGTATCCTTGTAAAAACCCCTGAGCCACTGTTGGTTTAAACATAACCATCGATTCGCTTGCACCAAAGGTTGCACCAACATATATTTCAGGTTTTTTCAAATGAGATTGACTAAAAACAGTTGTTGATAATACTATAAAGAATAAAATAGATATTTTTCGCATAGGAGCTGAAATGTGCATTTAAGGTAATGGAGCTTATTTTTTGTCTTCGCTGAGATATAGTCGTTGATTGATAAAGCCCGATTCATTCGAAATTCGTTCGAAACGAGGTTGCGACTGAATGCCATTCGTGATACTAATGTTGCCGATTTTGTCAATGAATTTATTTCCATAGCGGTAAATAATGGAAATGAAATAGTTGGACAAATCGTAACCGAGCAAATCAAATCGGGGAGAATCAACGTTTACATCATTTTTGAATAGTTGAGTATATAATCTGTTGAAATCCCCAAGCTCTTTTGGGTTATATTTCGACATAAACGGAGAGACATAAATACTTGATGGCATTTTTTCATGCTGATTTTTCCAGTTGTACTGTTCGAATAAAGTAATTTCAAACTGGTCGGTACATGAACGTAATGGAGCAATAAACGGGCTCATATACGCATATTTATCGGTATTGAAAATTACCAGATTCTTTTCATTTTTTTTCAATACTGATTTGAAATCTGCATTGTCAGATGTGATTAGTTCAATTTCCGAGAAAGTTTTATGTTTTTTCTTTAATTCTTTTTTGAGTGCATCGCTCCAGATTTGACCTTCGTCAGATGAACTGATTCCGGGAAGTTCGGCAAATACAATATTGTTATTCAAATATTTGTTCGTCAGTAAATTGGCGCTGAAATTAAATTCAGCTTCTACGCCTGGATTGAATTGAAATAAATAGGGGTTATTTTCAATGTCATATACTTTTGAACTAAATGGAATTAAGGTGTTTACCTTGTTCTCTTTCGCAAAGTCAGTTACGAGTGAAATCTGATTACTAAATGCAGGGCCAATAATAAGATCCATGTCTTTTAATTCAGGATTGGCTAATACATCAGTAATTTTTTGTTCCGATTTTCCGGTATCAAAGGTGAATATCTCGCACGAAATTCCCCTCAACTTGGCTTTATGAACAGCTATCAGCGCGCCTGAGTAGAAATCAATAAATCGTTTGTCTGATGGATCCTGCTTTTCTTCATCAAGCATAAAAGGCAGTAGAAAAGCTATTTTGACAACCTTTGTATTCGAACCATTTTTTTCGAGTGCGTAATTATCTGCATATTTCTTTACAACTACTTCTGATTTGGAATTAGCAGATTCATTGTTTTTTTTCGTATCAACCTGATTTGTCGTTGGAATTTTTAATTCAGAGCCGATGGATAATTTTTTGCTTGATTCCGGGTTTAAGCGTACAATGTCAACAACGGTAACATCGTAAAGTCGGCTTATTGAATACAGTGTCTCATCTTCTTTTACAATATGTATTTTTGGTTCCGACTTGGTATTATTGACTTTCTTTACAGCTTTCACGATATTTTGTTCGCTTACCCAATTACTTTTGTCGGAGTTTGTTTTCGGTATCCTAAGCGTCATCCCTTCCGTAAGTCCTTTTGAAACTTCCGGATTTGCTTTGATAATATCTTCCTGACGAACTTTGTATTTTTTACTGATCGCAAAAAGCGTTTGCTTATTTTCTACTTTGTGAAGTGTATATTCCTGACGTAAGTTAGCAGCCTTAGAACTTGTTTGATTTGTATTTTTAGTAGTCTCCTTTTTTATGGGCACGAACATCTGCTGACCGGCTTTTAGTCCATTCTCAGTTCCAGGATTAATGTTTTTCAGTTCATCCAGTGACACTTCAAACTTTCGGGCTACGCCAAATAAACCTTCACCTTCCTGAACAGTATAAATGTAATATTCAGTTCCGTCAATTTTTGTTTTTGGATATTGCGAGTTTTGGCTAAAAATAGTGCCAAATGAAATAATACAAAACGTAAATATTAAGGTAAATAATTGCTTTTTCATAAGTTGAAAGTTACTAATTTATTAGTTTAAAGATACTAATTGATTTCTAGTTACAGGTGCAAAAGTACAAAAAATAAACATCAACAACTGAAATTGGCGAATAATTCAGCATTTTTTTTGTTATTGATAAGAAAGATGTACATTTGCATCCAATTGTGAAACGTAGGTAATTTATCATCCCGATTATGAGAAAATATTTTATTCTGATTTGTTTTTTCTTTGTTACATTTTTATCTTTTGCTCAGTTATCGAGTTCTAGTGGAAAGGCATATACTACATTTTCGGATGTAAATTATGTGTTTGTTTTCAATGGAATAAATGCTGCAACAACCATCACTTATGCAGGCCCTGCTACCGACTTAAAATGGTACAAATATGGTAACTCAATACCAATTGCAACCGGTGTAAATTCGTTTGATCAACCGGAAAATGCTACAGGATATATTTTAGAAGATGCTACAGGTAAACGCATTAGTTTTTGGGTGATTGATTATCAGCAGTATCTGGCATCAATTTCAACTTTTGATCCCGAAAATAATCCGGGTATTCAGTGTGATAATCTGAAGCTTCTTATTAATGCAAATGTTCCTCAACTATCTTATAAAACAGAACTTGGACAAATAAAGATAATGCCAAGGTATTTTACGGTGAAATATCAAACGCAGGAATGGAAGGATGCCTGGACGAAAACGGATAAGACTGAAACAATAGAGTTGCCGGCTACCGAATTAACCGTAACCGCTCCACTTTGCAATACCACCTTTACTCTTTCGGGCGATCAGTATGCAGAGGCTTTGGGTATTATTTCCACTCCGTTTGTGAGTTCTATGTATACAGCTGTTTCAGTAAAGTGTCATATAAAATCAGTCCTGACCACACGCGATATTCCTAATGAAGGTCAAACTCCATCTAGTAAAGCGCAAGTGGATGGTTCTTCTCCTCTTGACATCCTTTTTTCGAGCAATGGAAATGAACCGACGGCACTGTATTATAGCTGGTCGGTTTATCAGGGCAACAAGTTACTTTTTAGCACTCGGTCAGAGAAAGATCTACGCTATACGTTTATTGAATCGGGCGATTATAAAGTGAAATTGGAAGCGAGCAATGCCTATTGTAAGGATTCGGGATCAATAGATATAAAAGTGACTACTTCGGCTTTGCAGGTACCCAATGTGTTTACTCCAAATGGCGACGGTAAAAATGATGAATTTCGGGTAGCATACCAATCATTGGCTAGCTTTCAGTGTTGGATCTTCAACCGTTGGGGTCGAAAGGTCTTTTTCTGGACCGATCCACAAAAAGGTTGGGACGGAACAATAGGAGGTAAAAAAGCTGCCGAAGGTCCTTATTTTTATATAATAAAGGCTGTCGGGACAGATGGACAGAAATTTACACGCAAAGGGGATATAAACTTATTGAGATAAAAAAAGTAAAACCGATTACGATTTTACTTTTTGAACAAGATACATGCTGCAAACTCCAAAGGTGAATTTGCGGTGAATGTTTAATTTAAAGCCATTCTCCGTCAGGATATTTATCAGGCGTTCTCCGTTAGGGAAAGCATGCATTGAGGCAGTGAGATAGTCGTAAGCTACTTTGTCGCTCGAAAGGTACTTAGCCGTCATGCGTACAAAAACACGGGTGTATAGCTGATATCCTTTCAATAACAATCCTTTTTGAGGTTCATTCATTTCCAGAATCAGCAAATGCCCATTTGGTTTTAATACACGGTGAATTTGTTGAAGACTGTCATTCAACTTTTCAAAATTACGAATTCCAAAAGCAATAGTTGCTGCATCAAAGGTCTCGTCGGCAAATGTAAGCGTTGAGCAATCCTGAACCTGAAGATCAATTATTTCACTCAGATTTGCCTGAGCTATTTTTACTCGTCCCATGTCCAGCATTTTGTCTGAAATATCCACTCCCGTTACATGCTCCGGTTTCAGATACTGATAGGCTTTGATACACATGTCCGCTGTACCGGCTGCTATATCGAGTATATGCAATGGTTTATATTGTTTCAATGAAAGCAAAGACTGCTTGCGCCATACCCGCGCCATTCCCCATGACATGATGTCGTTGAACTTATCGTACTTATCCGAGATGGTATTAAACATTCGGGCAAGTTGAGCCGTTTTTTCTTCGTCTTGGTTATAGGGTTTTACTTTCGTAAAATCCACATCGGTAGTCTTATTTTTTTTCATTCTTTTGTTATTCGCAATATTTTAAACGTGTGCATCTACAACGCTCGCAACAGTGATAAGTTTGTTGTGGTACTTAAATACTTTGTGTGGGTTAAGCAGATTTAGGAACAGACGAATTTCTCAGCAATAGCCAGATACCCCAAACAATAAATGGTATGCTTAGCCATTGTCCCATGTTTAATGGTAAGCCCGATTCAAACGCTTCCTGATTGTTTTTGATAAATTCCAGCATAAAACGTGACCCAAAAACGCCGATCAGGAAAATGCCGAAAAGCAAACCGTTTTTCTTGTAAGCTTCTTTTTTCCAATACATAAACCACATGATGGCAAACGTAACAAGGCAATATATCATTTCATAAATTTGGGTTGGATGCATGGGTTGCGTTTCGCCTGTACGAACAAAAATGAACCCCCAGGGCAGGGAGGTAGCATCGCCATAAATCTCGGAATTCATTAAATTGCCAAAACGGATGGCTGCTCCACAAAGACAAACACCAATAAGTAAGCGGTCGAAAATCCAGTTAATCCCTTTTTTCGAAACATTTTTGTTGAACAAAATCATGGCGATTAATATTCCAATGGCTCCACCATGACTGGCCAATCCACCTCGCCAAATATACAAAAACTCCCACGGATGTGAAAGATAATGATTCTCGTATTTGAAGGTGATGCCTAGAAATGTAATCGGCTCAGCTACTAATTTCCACTCGTAGAAGAAACAATGACCCAATCGTGCACCCAAAATAGCTCCCAGAACGGTGTATATAAATAACTTGTCAACCGAGGCTTCAGGAAGTTTTTCGTGTTTGAATATCTTTGTGGTAATAAGCAGCGTTGCATAAATACCTATAGCCCAAAATAATCCGTACCAACGAACGGCTAGTGGTCCAATCCTGAAAATTTCAGGATTTACGTCCCAAGTGATGTAATTTAATAGCATACATATTAGTGTTTATAAAAACAGCTAACCCCTAAAGGGGAACTTAATCAGCTCCATGATGGTTCTAATCTTATTCCCCTTTAGGGGTTAGGAGTTCTTTTATTATCTTACTTTGAATTTATACAGCTCCGTGGCAATTTTTAAATTTCTTACCACTTCCACATGGACATTGATCGTTGCGACCAGGTATTTTGTCTACGTGAATTGGCTGAGATTTTTGCGGTTCGCGGGTATCCGTTTTGGTTGGATCGCCACCGCCAACTTCATCTTTCGTCGTTTTGTATTTACTAAAGTCCTGATGTTTTTCTATTTTAGCTTCGCGTACATGTTCCGGTTCCCGCATTGGAACTTGTCCACGCATCAACACTGACAACACTTTACGATTCATCGAATCAATCATTTCTTTAAATAATCCGAATGATTCTAATTTATAAATCAAAAGTGGGTCTTTTTGTTCGTAGCTGGCATTTTGAACCGAGTTACGTAATTCATCCAACTGACGAAGATGTTCTTTCCATTCATCATCAATAACAAAAAGCAAAGTTTGTTTTTCGAATGCTTTTACTACTTCGCGTGCTTCTGTGTTGTATGCTGTTTCCAAGTGAGCGGTTACATTGAAAACACGTTTCCCATCACTGATCGGAATCAGAATATTTTCGTATTGTTGTCCTTTTTGCTCGTATACTTGTTTGATGACCGGATTAACAACTGCAGCCAGTCTTTCCATTTTACGTTTGAAAGTTTCAATTGCTGATTCAGCTACACGATTGCACAAATCATTTGTTCTTCCGCTGTTGAACTCTTCTTCTGTGAAAGGAACATCCATTGCAAAAACTTTAAACAAAGTTTCCTGCAACTCGAAATAGTCTCCGCTGTTTTTAGCTGATTCAACCGCACTATCAGAAGCATCTAATATCATGTTAGTGATGTCTACACCAATACGTTCGCCCATTAATGCATGGCGGCGTTTTGAGTAAACCACTTCACGTTGTGAGTTCATTACATCATCGTATTCCAATAAACGCTTACGAATACCGAAGTTGTTTTCTTCTACTTTCTTTTGAGCACGTTCGATTGATTTTGAAATCATTGAATGTTCAATCATTTCACCTTCTTCGAATCCAAGTTTGTCCATAATGCCCGAAATACGCTCAGAACCGAACAAACGCATCAAATCATCTTCCAACGAAACGTAGAAGATAGATGAACCCGGATCACCCTGACGACCGGCACGTCCACGTAACTGGCGGTCGACACGACGGCTTTCGTGGCGTTCGGTACCGATAATGGCCAAACCTCCGGCGTCTTTCACCTCTTGCGTTAACTTGATATCGGTACCACGACCCGCCATGTTGGTAGCGATGGTAACCGTTCCTTTTTGACCGGCTTCTGCTACAATTTCGGCTTCACGTTGGTGAAGTTTAGCATTCAATACATTATGTCTGATTTTTCGTCCGTTAAGCATACGGCTTAATAATTCCGAAATTTCAACCGAAGTGGTACCAACCAATACTGGTCGTCCGGCTTCTACCAAACGTACAACTTCTTCGATAACGGCAGTATATTTTTCGCGTTTTGTTTTGTAAACGCGGTCTTCCATATCTTTACGTGCAATGGGACGGTTGGTTGGGATAACCACCACATCCAATTTGTAGATGTCCCACAACTCACCTGCTTCTGTTTCTGCAGTACCTGTCATACCCGAAAGTTTGTGGTACATACGGAAGTAGTTTTGCAATGTGATGGTTGCAAAGGTTTGTGTTGCCGCTTCGATAGTTACCTTTTCTTTTGCTTCAATGGCCTGGTGTAATCCGTCGGAATAACGACGACCGTCCATGATACGACCGGTTTGCTCGTCAACAATTTTTACTTTGTTTTCCATTACCACATACTCTACATCTTTTTCGAATAAAGTGTATGCTTTCAATAATTGGTTGATGGTATGAACGCGTTCTGATTTTACAGAATAGTTTTGAAGTATCTCGTCTTTTTGCGATTGTTTTTCTTCGGTCGTTAATGTTTTGCTTTTTTCTAATTCGGCAATTTCGCTACCTACATCCGGCAATACGAAGAATTGTGGATCGTCAGAATCGTCGGTAATTAAATCCAGTCCTTTATCTGTTAACTCAATAGAGTTTTGTTTTTCGTCAATAACAAAATACAAAGGATCGGTGGCGATATGCATGTTTCGATTGTTTTCCTGCATATAAAACTCTTCCGTTTTTAGCAATAGGGCTTTTACTCCCGGCTCGCTTAAATACTTGATCAACGGTTTGTTTTTAGGCATTCCTTTGTAAGAACGGAACAGTGCCAATGCACCCTCCTCTTGTTCTTTTTTGTTTTCCGATTTCAACAAATTACGTGCATCGGCAAGGTATTTAGTAGCAAGCGTTTTTTGAGTATTTACAAGGCGATCCACTTTTGGGCGTAAATCTTCAAATAATTGATCTTCGCCTTTTGGAACCGGACCCGAGATAATCAATGGAGTACGGGCATCGTCAATCAACACCGAGTCGACCTCATCCACAATAGCGTAGTTATGTTTGCGTTGTACCAGGTCGAGTGGGGCAGTAGCCATGTTGTCGCGCAAATAATCGAAACCAAATTCGTTATTTGTACCAAAGGTAATGTCGGCAAGGTAGGCCAGGCGTCGTTCTTCGGAGTTAGGGCTGTGTCGGTCGATACAATCTACGGTCAAACCGTGGAACATATACAAAGGTCCCATCCATTCCGAGTCACGTTTTGATAAATAATCATTTACGGTAACCAAGTGCACACCACGGCGGGTTAATGCATTGAGGAATACGGGAAGTGTAGCCACAAGGGTTTTACCTTCACCGGTTCCCATTTCCGATATTTTTCCTTTATGAAGTACCACACCACCAAATAATTGTACATCATAGTGGATCATTTCCCATTTGATAAGGTTACCACCGGCAGTCCATTGGTTTTTATAAAGTGCTTTGTTGCCTTCGATGGTTACAAAATCGTGTTTTGTAGCCAGTTCGCGGTCAAAGTCGGTAGCAGTAACTTCAGTGATTGGGTTTTCAGAGATACGGCGGGCGGTATCTTTCATGATGCTAAAGGCTTCCGGAAGGATTTCGTCCAATACTTCTTCGTATTTGGCCGTAATTTCTTTTTCAAGTTTGTCAATCTCGTTGTAAATTTTTTCACGAAGATTAATCTCTGTCGATTCGATGCTTGCTTTTAATTCTTCAACTCTTGTTGTTTCAGCGACAACATAGTCCTGAATTTGTTGTTTTAGTGATTCCGTACGAGCACGCAATTCGTCGTTAGTAAGACTTGCTATTTCATCGTAAACCGCTTTTATCTTATCTACAAACGGTGTAATTTCTTTTAAGTCGCGTTGGCCTTTACTTCCGAAGATTTTGCCTAAAAAATCATTAAATCCCATATCTTTCTAATCTTTTATTTTATTGTATCGTTATTTTTTTTTGTCAGTTCTGTCAGTTTTGTCAATTTTTGCTGAAAAAGACTGACAAAGATACTATTTTTTAGTTGTAAAAACGAGTATATCGCTAATTTATTCTACAGGCTATTGTAAAACAAAAAGCGCTCCAAGAATCCTGGAGCGCTTACTATCTTTAACCACCATTTTTGGGGTGGGGAAGGGTATTAGGTGTTCATTCCACCACAAACCGCAATTACTTGTCCGCTTACATAGCTTGATAAATCAGAAGCAAGGAACAAGGTTACGTTAGCCACTTCTTCCGGTTTTCCACCACGACGCAATGGAATAACTTCGTTCCATTTTGCGCGTTGTTCTTCGGTAAGTGCATGTGTCATTTCAGTTTCGATAAAGCCCGGAGCAATAGCGTTGGCACGGATACCGCGTGAACCTAATTCTTTAGCTACCGATTTAGCCAAACCAATCATACCTGCTTTTGATGCAGAATAGTTTGTTTGTCCAGCATTACCCGAAACACCAACCACAGAGCTCATGTTAATGATACTACCTGATCTTTGTTTCATCATGATAGGAGTACAAGCGTGGATAAAGTTGAAAGCAGATTTTAGGTTTACATTGATAACTGCATCCCATTGTCCTTCTGTCATACGCATCATTAAACCGTCTTTTGTAATACCTGCATTGTTTACCAATACGTCGATACGACCAAAATCTTTCAAAATTTCAGCAACAACAGTGTGCGTTTCGTCGAAGTTAGCAGCGTTCGAAGCGTATCCTTTTGCTTTTACGCCAAATGCTTCAATTTCTTTTTCGGTTGCCAATGCATTTTCGTCGATATTCAAATCGGTAAATGCAATATTTGCACCTTCGCTAGCCAATTTCAAGGCGATAGCTTTTCCAATTCCGCGAGCAGCACCGGTTACGATAGCTACTTTTCCTTCTAATAATTTCATGCGCTAATTTTTATTTTTGAGTTAGTTGTCGCACGAAACTCGCAATGAACATAGTTCTTGGTGAACGTTTGTTTTTGTGCTTGTTTCATGTAAGCTTTTTTATTTATGTCAATCAAAACGCCCAACTTGCAAGATGCTTGTGTCAGTTCGTTTATTTTCGACATGATTATAATTCAAAATCTTATAATTTTCGGCTGCAAAGATACTATTTTTTTCCTATATCGCTCAAAAACTTGCATGAATCGGGTGCTTTTGTGCAGAAAAAGCAGATTTGGGGCTAAATGACTTCCTGTTTTAGTTTCAATAACAAGGGGCAGTTCACTACTTTTTTATCCTAAAGGAATAAATGTTGATTTTATCCTATATAAATTATATAGAGCTGAATGTAGGTTTGTTTGTCTCTCTATAATTTATATAGCTCGATTTGAGCTCCGTTCAACCTTCTATAAATTATATAGACCTAAATGAAGCCCAATTTGGATTTCTATAAATTATATAGAGCTAAATGATACTGTTTGGATCTTCTATAAATTATATAGGCTTGGTTGATGCTCTCTTTAGGCTTCTACAAATTGTACAGACAAGAATTATACGTAGTTCTACCTTCTACAATTTGTATAGCGTTGAATGATGCTCAATTTGGGTTTCTACAAATTGTATAGGATGTATTGTGATAATGTTGGATCTCAATCAATCAATCAATCAATCAATCAATCAATCAATCAATCAATAAATAAACATACACTCGTTTTATTGATAAAAAAAAGGTAGAGACGCACAACGGTGCGTCTCTACCTTTTTTTTGCATATGAAAAAATGGATTATCCGTTCATTGAAACAAGAAACTCATCATTGTTTTCTGTACGTTCCAGACGGTCTTTCAAAAATTCCATGGCTTCCATAGAATTCATGTCAGCCAAGTGACGACGCAGAATCCACATGCGGTTCAAGGTATCTTTGTCGAGCAATAAATCGTCGCGACGGGTACTTGACGCCATAATGTCTACGGCCGGGAAAATACGTTTGTTCGATAATTTGCGGTCGAGTTGCAGTTCCATGTTACCGGTTCCCTTGAACTCTTCGAAAATTACTTCGTCCATTTTAGAACCTGTTTCGGTCAACGCTGTAGCAATGATGGTTAAGCTACCGCCATTTTCGATGTTACGTGCTGCACCAAAGAAACGTTTTGGTTTGTGCAATGCATTGGCATCAACACCACCCGAAAGAATTTTACCGGAGGCAGGAGATACTGTATTATAAGCACGTGCCAAACGAGTAATTGAATCCAGCAGGATCACTACATCTTGTCCACACTCTACCATGCGTTTTGCTTTTTCGTGAACCATGCTGGCCACTTTTACGTGACGTTCTGCCGGTTCATCGAAAGTTGAAGAAACGACTTCGGCACGTACGCTACGAGCCATGTCGGTAACTTCTTCAGGACGCTCATCAATAAGCAATACAATCATGTATACTTCAGGATGGTTGGCGGCAATAGCGTTGGCAATATCTTTTAATAAAACGGTTTTACCTGTTTTTGGTTGTGCTACAATCAATCCACGTTGACCCTTACCGATTGGTGAGAATAAATCTACCATACGGGCTGAAAGAGTGTCGTTTTTGCCACTACACAAATTAAATTTGGTATCAGGGAAAAGAGGAGTGAGGTGTTCGAAAGGTACACGGTCGCGAACATATTCCGGCGAACGGCCATTGATTTGGGCAACTTTGATAAGTGGGAAGTATTTTTCACCTTCTTTTGGAGGACGAATAGCACCTTTTACTGTGTCGCCGGTTTTTAAACCGAATAGTTTGATTTGCGATTGCGATACATAAATATCGTCTGGCGAAGCAAGGTAGTTATAGTCGGCTGAACGTAAAAAACCGTAGCCATCGGCCATCATTTCTAATGTTCCGGTTCCTTCCAGGATACCATCAAAATCGAATTGTTTTTCGGTTTTTTCAGGTCTTTGAGTGAACTTGGTGCGGTTACCGTTACCATTGCCGTTTCCGGCATTGTTTCCGCTGTTGGCAGGTTTGTTGTGCTTCAATTCAGGAAGCTCAATTTTTGTCTTAGCACTTTCAATCGCGTTTTCAATTACGCCTTCAATCACATTTTCTAACGCGATTTCAGGAACGAAAAGGGTTTCTTCAATTTGAGTGTCAAAAGCAGTTCTGTCTTCTAATACAAAAACTTTGGTTGGAGCGGCAATAACTTCCGGCTCTTTTTTCTCAACTTCTGTTTTGATAGATGGTTTCGGAGTTTTTGGAGCTTTTGCTTTGTTTGGCTTTTTTGCCGGTTTAGCTTCAGCTGTTGCTGCTTCAACTACCGGAGTAGCATTGGCTTCTGTTTGTACTTCCGGAGTTTTGATAATTGGCTTCGCAATTTGTTTTACCACTTTTACGGGTTCAGCTTGCTCCTTCGCAACTATTTTTTGCGCCGGTTTTTCATTGGGTTGTGTAGCATTTGCAGGTGTGGTAAACACTTTTTGTTCTGCGTTTTTCTTTACAGGTACGCGTAACCGTTTTTTGCGGTCAATTTCCTGAATTTCGTTAGAGATTGTTTTTCGTTGTGCATTGACAACGGCTTGTTGGTCCAGAATATCATAGACCAATGATTCTTTTTTCGTTGAATTAGATACTTTCAGACCTAATTCTGTTGCGATGTCTTTTAGTTCAGACAGTTCTTTCGCATTCAATTGCAAAATGTTGTAATTGCTCATAAAGTGATGGATGAACGTTTTTGGTGAGATTTTCCACGCGGAAAAATAAACGTTGATGTTGTGATGTTATGTTTTTTGATTATTGTAACAAAAGCAGGACAGCTTTTGTTGTTAGAATATGCTGCAAAAGTACGACTATATTTTGATTAAGCAAGTATTTACGGTATTATTATTTATTTTTTATAAGATAATGGCTTGTTGTACTTGTGCTAAGCCTGCAAATGCCGGCTTTGTAGCTTTGATAAATAAAAAAGACTTCTAAATTTATATTTAGAAGTCTTTTTGTAATGATTCAGAAAGTGATTGAGTCTTTCCGTTTATTATAGTAAATATTGTTCGCTAATAGATTGATTCTCTTGGACACGGTGAATCGTGTCGGCAAACATTTTTGAAATGGTAAGAATCTTAACTTTTGAACATCTTTCGGTGTCAAATGGAATAGAGTCTGTAAATGCAATTTCTTTAAGAGCAGAACCACAAATTCTTGAAGATGCATCGCCTGACATAACTCCGTGAGTTACAATTGCACGAACACTTTTAGCACCTCTTCCCATCATTAAGTCGGCAGCTTTACAAAGCGTACCTGCAGTGTCAACCATGTCGTCGCAAATGATAACATCTTTACCTTCCACATCCCCAATAATAGTCATTTCACCTACAACGTTTGCTTTTTCGCGTGTTTTGTGGCAAATTACCATTGGTACACCTAAGTGTTTTGAATAAGAACCGGCACGTTTCGAACCACCAACATCGGGCGAAGCGATAACCAGGTTTTCAAGTTGAAGCGATTTAATGTAAGGAACAAAAATGGTAGAACCGTAGAGGTGATCCACCGGAACATTGAAAAAGCCCTGAATTTGATCAGCGTGCAAATCCATGGTAATCAAACGGTCGATGCCTGCAACGCTTAGCATGTCGGCAATTAGTTTTGCTCCGATTGAAACACGCGGTTTGTCCTTTCTGTCTTGTCGTGCCCACCCGAAGTAAGGAATTACTGCAATAATTTTGTAAGCTGAGGCACGTTTAGCTGCATCAATCATTAAAAGCAATTCCATTAGATTGTCGGAATTAGGGAAGGTTGATTGAACTAAATAAATGTACTGACCTCTGATAGATTCTTCGTAAGATACTGAAAATTCGCCATCTGAGAAATGTTGAATTTTCATGTTTCCTAGCGGACACCCTAAACTTTGACAAATTTTCTCAGCAAGATAACGACTATTTGTCCCCGAAAACACTTTGAAAGGTGTGGTTTTAGCTGCCATTTGTTGTTTTTAGTTATTGTTGAATTTATTTTTTGCAAAAGTACTGTTTTAATTTTTAAAACGGAAACGAAAACTTCATAAAAATGACTTGAATATTTCTTGGTTATAAATACATAATTACCGGCCTGGATTTTCGGCTAATGATTTACTGCTAAACTGGAAATGCATTTGCTGACTTTTATATGTATAATTATTTTTCCGCAAACGTTTGAAATTAAATATTGCAATTTTCGGAACCACATAAAATCTTGTTTGTGAATTTACCATTACTTTTGATTTATGATAAAATCACGAGTTTCTTATTAGTCTATAATTCAAGTACCTATGAAAATACACTTTAAAATACCTTATTATACTCAATGGGGACAACGATTATTAGTTAGTGGCAATATACCCGAATTGGGTAGTGGCGATGTAACCAAAGCATTGGCATTGAATTTTCATGCAAAAGAAGATTGGTCTGCAGAAATAGAGCTAAACCACAATGAACCCTTTGAGCTGACTTATAAATACATTTTGTTTAATGAACAAAACGGTCAATACAGCGAAGAGTGGGGCGATGATCGCAATCTAAAACTCGATTCGTCGCAAATGGATCATTTTTTCTGTGTCGATGTCTGGAATTCGCCTGCAAGTCTCGAAAATGTGTTCCTAACTACTCCATTTCAGAACGTTTTACTAAAAGATGAGCGTCAGTTTCAAGTTCCGAAACCGATTGCGAAACCTACCCACATTTTTAAAGTAAAAGCCCCTCTATTGGCTAAAAATGAGGTGATTTGTGTTGTTGGCGATTGCGCTGTGATGGGTAATTGGTCAACAAAAAGTCCGCTGTTGTTGAACCGCACTGAGGGCGACTGGTGGACGGTTACTGCCGATTTAAGCAAAGCACAAAATGAAGTACATTATAAATATGGAGTTTACGATCCTGAAGATAAGGAATTTCGTTATTTTGAGTCGGGTGCAGATCATATTGCTCCGGTTGTAAATTCTAAAAAAACAATTGTTCAACTCTCGGATTCTTTTGTGAAGATTACGGATCATTCGTGGAAAGGTGCTGGAGTCAGCTTACCTGTTTTTAGTATAAGAACCAAAAAAAGTTTAGGCGTTGGCGATTTCTGCGATATTAAATTACTCGTAGATTGGGCCGAAAAGGTCGGACTGAAACTTATTCAGGTTTTGCCGCTGAACGATACTGTTGGGACTCACACCGATGCCGATGTGTTGCCCTATGCAGCCATTTCGGCATTTGCCTTGAATCCACTTTTTCTGAACCTTCAGGCGATAGGCAAACTCCCAACAACTCATCCTCTGCAAAAAGAATTTAAACCGAATCAAACGAAATGGAATGCGTTGGATTTAGTTGAATTTTTGGAAATAATAAACTATAAATTGCAATACGCTAAAGAATTATATCTTACTCAAAAAGATAAATTCTTACAAACTAAAGAGTTTAAAAAGTTTTTTGCCGACAATGAGTATTGGTTGGCTCCTTATGCTGTTTATTGCGTATTGAGAGACCAGTTTGGAACGTCCGATTACCGTAAGTGGAAAGAATATGCGCTTTACGACAAGGCTAAAATGGATGAATTTTCGTCTCCGGGTCAAGCGCATTTTGATGACATTGCAGTCAACTATTTTATTCAATATCATTTGCATGTTCAATTACAGGACGCAGTTAGCTATGCGCATGCGCATGGTGTTGTATTAAAAGGCGATATTCCCATTGGGGTAAACAGAAACAGTGTGGATACATGGGTGTCGCCCGAGTTGTTTCACATGCATATGCAAGCCGGTGCACCACCGGATATGTTTGCGGTGAAAGGGCAAAACTGGGAGCTGCCAACCTATAACTGGGAACAAATGGAACGTACCGGATTTGACTGGTGGAAGAAGCGATTCGCACAAATGTCTAATTATTTCGATACTTTCCGTATTGATCATATCCTGGGGTTTTTCCGCATATGGCAAATACCGGCAGAGCAGGTCGAAGGAATTATGGGACACCTGAATCCTTCTACACCCATACATGTCAATGAATTTGCCGAAAAAGGTTTGTGGTTGGATTACAACCGGTTCTGTAAACCTTATATTACTGACGCCATTTTGTGGGACTTTTTTGGAGAAGAAGCCTCGTGGGTAAAAGCCAACTATTTACAAATAGAGGATGGTTGGATTTTTAGACTAAAAGCTCCTTATACCAGTCAATTAGTTATACAAGAGCTTTATAACGATGGAAAAATATCCGAAAGAGTAAAATGGGGTATGTTTGACTTGATATCGAATGTGCTTTTGTTCGAGGTGGAAGGAAGTAATGGAACGCAGTTTTACCCCCGCTTCGGCATGGAAACACTTCGCTCGTTCCGCGACCTGGATAATTACACTAAAGACCGGCTTAAAGAATTATATGTAGATTATTTCTATCGCCGTCAGGATGCAGCCTGGTACAAATCGGGAATGGAAAAACTACCGGCGCTGAAACGTGCCACCAATATGATGATTTGTGGTGAGGATTTGGGTATGATGACCCCTTGCGTTACTTCTGTAATGAAAGAGTTGGGTATTTTGAGTTTGGAAGTGCAGCGCGCTCCAAAATCGAATAAAAGAGAATTTTTTCACCCAAGTAAAGCACCTTATCTATCCGTTGTAACACCTTCGACCCATGATATGAGTACGATACGCGGTTGGTGGGAAGAGGATAGAGGCGTGACGCAACGTTTTTATAATTCTCAGCTTGGGCATTGGGGCGAAGCACCTTATTTCTGTGAATGGTGGATTTGTCGCGATATTATTTTGCAACATTTATATTCACCGGCCATGTGGTCGATTTTTCAAATGCAGGATTTGCTAAGTATTTCCGATTCAGTTCGTAGGCAAAATCCGCATGAAGAACGTATTAATGTGCCTTCCAATTCCATGAACAGCTGGCGGTATCGTTTACATCTGAATATCGAAGATTTATTGGAGAAAGAGGTTTTCAACTCCGAACTACGAAATTACATTACACAGTCGGGAAGATGAAATAGTTTCTAGTTGATAGTCTCTGGTTGGTAGGTACAAGCCTGTTTATTAGGGGTGTTTAATTTTTAAATATTTAAATTATGCATATAACCCAATAGAGGCGTCTTAAAAAGACGCCTCTATTGGGTTTATATCTATTCGACCATTTCGCGTTGAGCTTTATGAAAGTAATATCTTGATAAACATACAAAAACGAATCCGCCGGGAATCGATGCATAAGCAGCTCCCATAAGTCCGTAAAAGTGTAGCGATATTGAAATGATTATAATGTTGAATAATAATACTATAAAGCTTACCAGAGCATTGTAGTTAATTTTACCAAGACCAAAAATTGCAGCACTTTGAAGCTGTACAAGTTGTCGAAGGCTCCAGCCTAAAGCTAAAAAAGGGAAATAATGCATTGACTCATCATATTTTCCATTAAAAACAAAATGAACAATGTGTGGTATTGTTAACCATGCAGCGAGAAATGTTACTGCTACCACCAGATAGAGTATTTTGTTGTAACGTTTGAATGCTATCTGAAACTGTTCCTTTTGATTGGAGATAGACGAAAATAGAGGACTTGTAATCTGCTGAACGGTGCTTGGAAATAATCTGAATAGGATAGTTATTGTTAGCGCAAAGCTATAAAATCCAATTTGATGCATGTCGGTGATGAAAAATCCAATTAAGACTATATCTACATAGGCAGACATCTCGGAAAGTAAATTAGCCCATAGCGATGATTTTGCATATTTCCAATGCGACGAAAAATACGAGAATTTATCGGATAATGAGGTTTTAGTATGCTCGATGCGTATAACTTTAAAACAGACTAATAGCATTAATATGAGGCCAAGGTTGTAAGCTACGTAATATCCTTTTATTCCCCAAAAGCAAGTTAGAATTAATATTCCAAGAATGGAAATCACCTTATTACTAACTGTTAATATAGATAGGGTTTTAAACTCATTGGCTGCTTGAAAGTAACTCGTAATGACAGAGAAAAGTGAACTGCTTATTATCGGAAATAAACCTAATGGGATTAGCCATTGTATAAGACTATCTCTGGTGAAAATATGGAAGTAATTCAGTAGGAGTATCAATAAGTAAAGGCAGGTAGTAGAAACGATAGTGAAAAACAGCCCTGCTCTGAATAAGGTGTCACGTTCTTCTTTTGTTCTGTTTTCTGAGCACAACTTTAGTGTCGATACATTAAATCCCATGCCTGCAATAATAGAGAATATCGACAAATAAGTCTGAATGATTTTAATTCGTCCAATATCTTCTGGCATAAGAATTCCTGCAACGATAAGTTGCGATGTGAATGCGACAATTTGGATGAGAATATTAGCCGATAATAAATGAAAAAATCCTTTTTGGCGAATTTCCTGAAGTCTAGTTTGAATATGTATATAATTTATTTTCATCGTAGATTCATTCTATTCGGGGGATAAATTAGTAATGGAATTGCAATAGTTGAAGTTTTTTCCAGTACTATTATTTCTTTAAAATTGTTTTGTATAATTTGTATATTTCTGTGCCAACAGAATGATAACTGAATTTTTGTTGAGCTGATGATTTTATGCTCTTTGTGTTGTAGTCGGCAAGATGATCCAATAGAAAATTCATACTTTCTGTCAAAGCTGTTTCATCTCCAGGTTTTATAAGAATTCCATTCGAATCGTTTATGAATTCAGAAATGCCTCCAACATTAGTGCTTATCACAGGCTTTCCAGCCGCTAAACATTCCGAAATAACTACGGGAGCATTTTCGTAATTCGAAAAATGAACTAAGAAATCGCTATTTTGAATCCAGTGAGCTACTTCTTTAGGTGTTTTTTCTCCTAGAAAGGAAACTGTTTTTTGGGGAAATTGAAATGTCTGATAATATGTATATACTTCATTAAAATCCTGTCCTGTTCCAATAATGATTAACTCAACGTCCTGACGGATTTTTAATAGGTCGTGTGTTGCACGGATTATTCCTTTGATATTTTTTGCACGTTCGTCAAAGCAAGAAATGTGTATCATTCTTTTTTTTGTTCGAGGTTCAGGAGGCGTATTTTCAAAAAAGAAGTCGTCAACCACATTGTTTACAACTCTATAATTATGATTATGAAGTTTTTGTTGTAACATTGCGTTTTTTAAACTCTCGGATACAGGAAGAACGGCTGCTGCATTTCTCACAACCAGTTTTGTAATAACATGACGAATTATGCCTTTGTATGCATCTCGAATGGGTAGATAACGTGACCAATGTTCGGATACAACATAGGGAATGTTTTTCCAACGTTTAAATAAGTAGGCTATAAAACCTGTACGGGAAAGTATGTTTACATGCACAATTTCCGGTATAAAGCCGCTACTTGTTACCTGCTTATATCCTTTACTGTATGCTCTAATATAATTGATTGGTTTAATGAACTTCCTGAAAATAAAGTTTTTTTTGTCAGGATAATATACTCGAATCTCAGTCAGGTCTTCGTGTATTTCTTCTGTAATTTCAAATGTGTCAACGTTTTCATCTGCATGCACATATAAAACCTTAATTTTACAGTGTAGACTCGTGGCTTCAGCATGTTTCTGAACAAAAAGCCCGGCCATTTTGTCATAACGATTTGGATACCATTGGGAAATGAAAAGGATATTCATAATCATTTGCTTATTTTCCCGGTAAGGAATGACGGACGAAACTGTTTTAGGATGTAATAGGGCTGGTTTATTGCACCAAAGCCTTTGTAAAAGCGTGCGATTCCTTCGATGCTAGAACCTTCAAAATCAAGTTCGATAGCTGTGTTGGCTTCTTTGCGAATAATGAAGTCGATAAGGAAAAACATCGCCGATGATGATTTTCCTTCATTGCTGGAAATAGGCAGCAAATAGGTGATTTTATCGTTCGAATCTAAAATGCAGAGGGTAGCAATCAATTTATTTTTGACAGAAAGAACACCGTATAGCGTTATTTTATTTTCAGCAATTCCTTTTTTTAATAGTTTTTCGGCTATTGATTTATGTGACAATTGATAGTTTTTATCTTCGGCATGATAAAAAGAAATAAATTCATTGACCGGAAGTTCGGTTTGTATAGTGAGATTTGCTTTTGTTGCTTTCTCAATGTTTCTTATTGTATTTTTGGAATAATGGGATGCTATTTGTGTGTAGGGTTTGTTTAGATCTAAAATGTAATTGGGGTATTCAACAGCATCAATGTGATAGTTTTTATCGTTCAAATTCAGTTCGTAACTAAAAATTCGAATTTGTTTTATAAATAATTCAATAATTTGTTTAGGTATAGCGTGTTTTGAAAATACGCCTAATTGTTGTACAAAAATAGGTTGTACCAAATAAGGTATTCCGTATTTTCGCTTGATAGGAAGGGGCATGATGAACTCGTAATTTTCAGTTACCAGAGCTTCCCAGTTGGGCGATACGATGTCTAAATACCAGGAGTAGGCATATGTCAATTGGTTGTGCGATTGCGTGATGCACGCATCCCAACGAGCATAGTCAATGTCTTTATGTTGTAGATGTTTTATTTGCATGCAAGGCTGTTTAACAGTAACTAAGGCAAAAGTAAGAATTTTTTATTATTCTTTATCACAGATTGAATACTTTATTTGACAGAACAATAAATAGTGCTTGTTTAATGAGAAGTATTTCGCTCAAGCGAAAAATTAATTTTCATTTTCCATCAATTTAGCCTATCTTTGTACCCGAAAGGAATTCGACCCGCTTCCAGGGTTGTTTTTCTTTCTTTTTTTTGAAATGAACAATTCTACGTTTTTGACGTTCGAACGTTCAACATTCAGATTTAGTGGGGTGCCTTAATATTTCGGGCTGAGATCATACCCTTTGAACCTGCGCAGGTAATTCTGTGAAGGGAATAAGTTCTATTCATCCGTATTTTTTATTGGGCTCTCAAAATCAAATTATTATTTAAACTAATAAATTGTTATGAGACAAATTTTTATCGGAGCATTTATGCTCATTTTTGCAGTATCGGCCTTTAGCCAGCATTTCATTAATGGAAAAGTGTTGGACGAAAAAGGCAATCCTTTGACGGGTGCTACCGTCGTTGTTCTTAATACTCCGTTGACAAATACTACCGACAGGTCGGGTAGTTTCCGGTTCAACAAGCTTACAGAGAAATCTTATACTATTAGTGTTTCATTTGTTGGATATGGACAGAAGTCTGTTCGTGCATCTGTGGGTAAAGAGTTAATCGTCAGTTTGGAACCTAAATCGGTATCGATAAATGAAGTTACCATCACTTCGCTTCGTGCTACCGATAAATCGCCGGTGGCTTATTCCAATCTTGACAAGGAGTCGCTATCTAAAACCAATCTGGGGCAGGATATTCCTTATCTATTAATGCAAACGCCTTCTTTTGTGGCTTCTTCGGATGCCGGAACGGGTATCGGTTATACCGGTTTTCGAATCCGCGGTACTGATGCTGCGCGTATAAACGTTACTATTAACGGAATACCGTACAATGATGCTGATGAGCAAGGCGCCTACTGGGTAGATCTTCCCGATTTCACATCGTCGGTAGAAAGTGTGCAGGTACAACGTGGCGTGGGAACTTCTACTAATGGTGCCGGTGCTTTTGGTGCTAACATCAATCTTCAAACGGAAAACTATGCTCAAAAAGCTTCGGGCGAAGCAAGTGTAACGCTGGGTTCTTTCAATACTTTGAAAGAGACTGTGAAAGCCAGCTCGGGTTTGATAAATGGACATTGGGCCGTAGATACCCGTTTGTCATCAGTGAAATCCGATGGTTATATCGATCGTGGTTCAGTAGACATGAAATCATACTTCTTCCAGGCAGGCTATTATGGCGATAAGACATCTATCAAATTCATTACTTTTGGTGGAGTAGAAAAAACGTATCATGCCTGGGATGGCGTTCCAAAAGATTCGTTAGCAACGCATCGTACTTTTAACCCATGTGGTTTTATGGGAACAGATGCTAATGGAAATCCTCTTTATTATCAAAATCAAACCGATAATTATATTCAAACGCACCATCAGTTAGTAGGTGTGCATAGTTTTTCATCTGCTTTCAGTTTGAATGCAGGTCTTCATTACACACGTGGTGACGGGTATTATGAAGAATACAAACAAGATCAAAAACTAAGCAAATACGCATTGTCAAGTTATCTACTAGATGGTAATTTAATTAAATCAAGCGATTTGGTTCGTCAAAAAAGGATGGGTAATGATTTTGCAGGAGGAGTTTTCTCTCTTAATTATACGAAGAGTAAACTCTCTGCTCAACTTGGCGGAGCTTTGAACCGATATTGGGGAGAGCATCACGGTGATGTGACTTGGGTAAAAAATTACATTGGGTCTATTTTGCCGATTACACAATATTACAGCAGCAATGTAAACAAATGGGATGGTAATATCTATCTGAAGGCCAACTACGAGCTGACATCAAAACTTAATGTCTATGCCGATTTGCAATACCGATATGTGAACTATTCGTTGAATGGAACAAACGATAAGTGGGATGATGCTACTGCTGCAATGCAAAAATTGGATGTGGCTAAGCAGTTTCATTTTTTCAATCCTAAAGCGGGTGTATTTTATCGTCCAAATGCAAATAACGATGTCTTTGCTTCTTTTGCTGTTGCCCAGCGCGAACCAACACGTACCAATTACACCGATGGTTCTGCCACTACATGGCCAACCAGTGAAACGCTTTATGATACCGAGTTGGGTTATAAATATCACAACAATACCTTCTCATTTGGCGCAAATGGTTATTTGATGTATTACCGCAATCAATTGGTTTTGACTGGCAAAATCAACGATATTGGTGAAATGCTTACCGAGAATATTTCTCGCAGTTTCCGTTCGGGAATTGAATTAGTGGGAGCTGTTAAACCTGTCGACTGGTTGCGTTGGAATGGGTCTGTAACCGTGAGCTACAATAGAATTATCGGATTCAAGGAGTTTGTGGATGTGTATGATGCCGACTGGAACTGGGCTTCGCAACAAGAGAATAAGCTGGGAAATACTCCGATTGCTTTTACGCCAAATTTATTGGCAAACAGCATGTTTACATATATGAATGGTAATTTCGAGGCCGGTTTTCAGTCTTTGTATATTGGTAAACAATACATTGATAATACCGGCAGTAATGACCGTTCGTTGAAAGCGTATTTTGTAAATAATCTTCGATTGAGTTATAACTTGCCTGTAAAAGGGATACGTGGTATTGGGTTTACGGTAATGGTGAATAATCTGTTTAATGAGCAATACATTAGTAATGCCTGGACTTATTCTTATTATCAGGGAGATAACTCAGGAACACAACGTTATAATGATTTTGGATTCTACCCACAGGCTGGAACTAATTTTCTGGCCGGGATTACTGTGAAATTTTAGAACGGATACGATACAAGAATGAAAATGGTTGAACGAGGAAGCGTTCAACCATTTTTTTTTGCCCAGAGTTAGAAATAAAAAAAGAGCTTACATCATTCGAAAATGATGTAAGCTCTTTTAAAAGCTCTCCCTCTTGGACTTGAACCAAGGACCCTCTGATTAACAGTCAGATGCTCTAACCAACTGAGCTAAGGAAGAATTTTTTGTTTGAATTTCAATAAAAAACCACTAACGTAATAGTGGTGATTTGCTCTCCCTCTTGGACTTGAACCAAGGACCCTCTGATTAACAGTCAGATGCTCTAACCAACTGAGCTAAGGAAGAATTTAGTTATACATTTTTTTCTCAAATGCTGTGCAAAAGTAATAGGTTTTATTGAAATATGCAATATCTTTGCACAAAAAATACGGAGAATTTTATGAAAAGAATTTTAGGAATGGGTAATGCTCTGACTGACATTTTATTGCAGATAGAGCATGATGAGGTGTTAGCGACATTAAATTTGCCAAAAGGCAGTATGCAGTTAGTAAATGGCCAATTTTCGGATCAACTAGGTACAGTTTTAAGCGGAATAGCAAGAAAAATGGCTACCGGTGGCTCTGCTTCGAACACAATAAATGGTCTGACGAAGCTTGGAGTCACTGCCGGTTTTGTTGGAAAAGTTGGAAAAGATGATGTTGGAAGCTTTTTTACTCGTGATTCTATCAGCAATGGTGTCACTCCTCATCTTTTGATCAGCGAAACACCTTCCGGACGTTGCACGGTATTGGTGTCGCCTGACGGTGAACGTACGCTTTGTACTTTTTTGGGTGCTTCGTGCGAATTGGATGCCAAAGATCTTACGCTTGAAATGTTTCAAAACTATGATATTTTCCATATTGAAGGTTATTTGGTGCAAAACCATGAATTGATACGCACAGCAGTGCGTTTGGCAAAAGAAGCGGGACTGAAAGTGTCTATTGATTTGGCCAGCTACAATGTGGTGGAAGATAATTTGGACTTTTTGAATGAAATAATCCGCGAATATGTGGATATTGTTTTTGCAAATGAAGATGAAGCCCACGCATTTACCAACAAGGAGCCTCAGGACGCGTTGATACATATATCGAACCATTGTGATATCGCTGTGGTGAAAATAGGCAAGGAGGGGTCTTATGTGAAGTCAGGCGATAGCTCAGTGCAGGTACAACCCCGCACTGCGAATTGTATTGATACAACCGGTGCCGGCGATTTATATGCAGCAGGATTTCTTTATGGCCTGGCCTGCAATTATTCGTTGGATGTTTGTGGACAGATCGGGTCGCTAGTTGCCGCCAATGTGGTGGAGGTACTGGGTGCAAAAATGACCGATGAGGTATGGGCAACCATTCATGAGGAAATTGATTTGATAGTTGGTTAATTGGTAATTGGTAATTGGTTGACTGGTTAATTAGTTAATTAGTTAGTTAGTTAGTTAATTGGGAATTAGTTAATCAGTTGACTGGCAATAGTTAGCTCTTTTATTTCTAAGTAAACCATCAATCAACCCATCAATCCATCAACTAATTAACCCATCAACCAATTAACCAATCCCCAATCAACCAATTCAAAATCAACCATTCAACCAAACAACCACTCGACAAAGAACCAATGTTGAAATCAATAAAGCTTTATACTGCCATTGTTCTTTCGATGATTTTTTGGTCATTTTCGTTTATATGGACGAGAGTGGCCATTCAATCCTTTCCACCCATGACACTGATTATGCTCCGGTTATTTATCGCGTCGGTATTGCTGTACACGGTAGCAAAGTTGAGTGGTAAGTTTCAACGGTTACGTGGCAAGGATGTGAAGATATTTGTGATGCTGGCATTTTTCGAACCGTTTTTATATTACGTGGGCGAAACATACGGTCTCACTATGGTGCAGTCGACATTGGCTTCGGTTATTGTTTCCACCATTCCGCTTTTTGCACCGGTACTGGCGTTTGTAGTTTTGCGCGAACGCATCGGTTGGGCGAATATTATTGGCATTGTGGTTTCACTTGTGGGGGTGTTTTTTTTGATTTATAATCCGAATGGTGGTTTTCAGGCCAACCCTATAGGTGTGGCGTTGCTGTTTCTGGCTGTTTTCTCGGCCATATGCTACGCCACCACACTTCGTAAGATATCAACGCACTATTCTACACTGAATGTTATCTTTTACCAAAGTTTGATTGGGTTGGGGTTTTTTATTCCCACTTTTCTGTTCACCGATTTTGCAACAATTCAAACTATAAAGGTGACCAGTGAAGCAATTACGGCTCTGATCATGTTATCGGTTTTTGCCTCCGTGGTGGCTTTTGTATTGTTTGCAGGAGCTGTGCGGCAGGTAGGTGTGGCGCGTACCAATGTGTTTGTAAATTTAATTCCGGTCTTCACAGCCATTCTTTCGTGGTTTATTCTCGATGAAGTCATCTCACTCCCCAAATGGATTGGTATTTCTATCGTTGTGGCAGGATTGTTTGTCAGCCAGTCGGGGAAGATCAGTTTCAAAAAGCTGAAAGAAGTGTAAATAATTGTCAATTATCAATTATTAATTATTAATTGTCAATTATTGATAGGGGTTTAGTCGGTAGTAAATAGTTTTTTAAGGTCATTTTAAAAAGGTAGTAGTAATGGAAAAAGTAAAATCAGAACATTTAAGCAAATTTAGTTTTTTTGGTTTAATCGTCACGCTGGGAATTGTATACGGTGATATCGGTACTTCGCCATTGTATGTGATGAAAGCTATTATCGGGGCTAATGCACATATAAATGCCGATTATATTATTGGTGCTGTGTCGTGTATTATCTGGACACTGACGCTGCAAACCACTGTTAAATATGTGTTGATTACCTTGCGGGCCGACAATAAAGGCGAAGGTGGTATTTTGGCACTTTATGCGTTGGTTCGTAAAAGCAAGAAAAAATGGCTGTACGTCATTGCAATTATCGGGGCAAGTACCTTAATTGCCGACGGTATTATAACTCCTTCCATCACTGTGGTATCAGCTATCGAGGGTTTGAAAGGGATAAACGGCGATACACCGGTTGTGCCTATCAGCATTCTTATTATCTCATTATTGTTTATTATTCAGCAGTTTGGTTCAAAAGTAATTGGTAAATCCTTTGGACCTTTAATGGTGATATGGTTTACCATGCTTGGTGTGTTGGGTGCAAGCCAGATTATACATTTTTTACCAATTCTGAAAGCGTTTAATCCTTATTATGCCGTACATTTATTAGCCACTTATCCGAGTTGGTTTCTGATTTTAGGAGCGGTATTTCTATGTACAACGGGTGCTGAGGCATTATATTCCGATTTAGGGCACTGCGGCATTAAGAATATCCGGGTAAGTTGGATATTTGTGAAGACAACCCTGATTCTGAATTATCTGGGACAAGGTGCCTGGATTCTTACCCACTTGAATGAAATTACTAAATCAACAAATCCGTTTTATGCCATTATGCCCGAGAGCTTTCTTATTTTTGGTGTGATGATGGCTACTGTAGCCGCTATTATTGCCAGTCAGGCGTTGATTAGCGGGTCTTTTACTATTTTCAGCGAAGCAATGAGTCTGAACTTCTGGCCACGTCAGCGAATCAAATATCCTACCGAGGTGAAAGGGCAATTGTATATTCCGTTTGTAAATTGGTTTTTGTATGCCTTTTGTGTAGTCATGGTTTTGTTTTTCCAAACATCAAGTAATATGGAGGCGGCCTACGGGCTTTCTATTACCATTACCATGTTAATGACCACATTGTTGCTGGCTTCGTATCTGAAAGCCAAGTTTAAACTGGCGCTGGTTATTCCGTTTATCTCGTTTTTCCTGACGCTTGAGTTTTTGTTTCTACTTTCCAATATGTTTAAATTCATGCATGGTGGATGGGTTACTATTTTAATGGCTGGAGCTATTTTTGCAGTGATGTTTGATTGGTACAATGCGCGGATTATTAAAAATAAATATGTCCAGTTTCTCAAGATTTCGTCATTTTATAAAATTATCTCCGATCTAAGTGCCGATACCACCATTCCAAAATATTCCACCAATCTGGTGTATTTGAGTAAAGCCGATTTGCAAACCGAAGTTGAAGGAAAGATTATCTATTCGATGATCAACAAACAGCCTAAGCGTGCCGATAATTACTGGATTCTTCATATCGACCATGTGGATGATCCGACGACGCTTGAATATACATTCGAAAAGTTGATACCGGATACACTTTTTCGTGTGAATATTAAACTGGGCTTTCAGGTTCAGCCGTTGATCAATGTTTATTTCCGACAGATTATTGATGAATTGGTACAGAATAAAGAGTTTGATCTTACCAGTAATTATCCATCTTTGAGAAAGAATAACATCCCCGGCGACTTCCGCTTTATTATCATTCATCGAGTGTATAATCAGAATCAGGGCTTTGCGTTCAGAGAGCGTATGACTATGAATTTTTACAGGCTGATAAGGCATTTGGGTATTCCGGATACTAAAGCTTATGGGTTAGATACCAGTAATGTAAGTGTGGAATCAGTGCCATTGGTCATCCGAACGGATCATAAGTACAAGATTAAAAGAATACAGGAAGCTTAATGCTTAGGCAATAAACATGAAAAGTGGAAGTAAGATGAAAATCTGGCTTCCACTTTTTTTATATTAAATTATTGTGTATTTTTGCATTGTGATAAAATGAAAAAGCGGGCACATGCTTGGTCGTTTCATTTTGCAGTAATTTAATGTTGGAATAATGAAACATGATATTGATTATCCGGAAATAGAAAGGTATGCTCGTTATCTTTCAACTTCTCAAAAGCAATCTATTCTTTCTGATAAAACGGCAAATGATCTGAATTTCGAAGAGCTGTTTGGTTACCTTGATCTTACTACTTCGAAAGTTGGGCAGCAATACTTCTACGCCAGATTGCGTTCGAACGAACTGACTCCTTATCAGGATAGGCATGAGGCAATAACTCAACTGTTTTCTACAAATGCCGGTTTCGCACAGGAAACAGAAAAACAATTGAGTAAATTGAGTAAGAATGATGCTTACAGCATTATTTCATTGTTTACCAAGCCGCTTCCAACTGTAACGAAGTTGTATTATTTTCTAATCAACGTTTTGCGCTTTGTTCCATTTATATGCGCAGGTCTTACCGTACTGTTCCCTTCGCAATTCTTTTTTATTCTGACCTTTGTCTCTCTTATTGTAAATGCACTTTTTCATTATTCAAACAAAAGTCTTCAGATTCCTTTTCAGAATTCTATACCCCAACTGATGAAACTTCATAAGGTTTGTCAGGTTTTAGTAAAGGAGTCGCGTTTTGATAGTATTTCGGCGGATGTACCTAATGCATTAGAGTCGTTGAAGCCCATTAATAAGATCTCTTCCTTGTTCAGAGTGGAACAGCTATTGCAAAGTGAACTGGCGGCTCTGGCATGGTTGATTATGGAATTGGTCCGAATACTGTTCTTGACCGAGCCTTATCTGTTTCACAAAACAATAAAGCTGATTAATGGCAAACAGCCGGAGATTGAAACCTTGTACAGCTTTGTGGGCGAGATAGATTCGTTACTGGCCATTGCTTCTATTCGCAAGTTGGACGGTGATATTAGCCAGCCAAGCATCGATGAGCAAAATGACCGACTTTCTTTTTCGGGGTTATACCACCCGCTGATTGAGGGGTGTGTGACCAATGACCTCGCTGTACGGGATACATCAATATTACTTACCGGCTCGAACATGTCAGGGAAGTCCACATTTATCCGAACGGTGGGCGTGAACACGCTGTTGGCACAAAACATTAATACCTGTTTTGCGAAGGAGTTTAAGCTAAAGTACCGACTCACTTTGCAGTCGATGATAACCGTGGGCGACGACCTGATAAACAGCAAGAGTTTGTTTTTTGAGGAAGTACTTTCGGTGAAGGAGATGCTGGATGCGTGCGAAACAGGACAACACCTTTTCCTGTTGGACGAAATTTTCAAAGGCACCAATACTCTGGAGCGGGTAGCGGCTGCGAAGGCGGTACTGGCTCAATTGATAAAGAACGACAATCTTGTTTTTGTGTCAACACACGATATTGAACTGGCTGAGTTGTTGCATGCCGAATATGCGCTCTATCATTTTTGCGAACATATCAGCTCCACAGAAGTGGCGTTCGATTATTTGCTGAAACCCGGTAAGTTGACATCATTTAATGCTATCAAGATATTGAAAATGAGTGGTTATCCGGATGCGGTAATTCAAGATGCATACGATACTATCAGCCAATGGGCATCTAAAACCTGTTTGGAACAAGGTCAAGAGATTTCTAAGTATAATTAAGTTCTCCATCAGTGCATCATTGAGCGAGCTTTGTATCATTGAGCGAGCTTTGTATATTATTGAGCAGACTTTTTGCAAATAAATGTGCCCCAAATAAAACAGAATTCCTTTTTGCGTTGTTAGAGTGATAATAACAATTAAAATTATCGGGTATATATGGCAAACATGCTGAGTACGAAAGAAAAGTCGGTACATATCAATATTGATTCGAAGTATTATGGTGCAATTGCCGAAATAGGTGGAGGACAGGAAACTGCACGGCACTTGTTTCAGGCAGGTGGAGCTTCGAATACGGTGGCTAAATCTATTTCGGCCTACGACAAGTTATTCAGCGATCATTTTTACAATCAGGGAACACCGTCGCGCTACGTGGCCGAAGATCGATTGTGCAAAATGGTGGACTATGAATACGGCGAACTGATCGAAATTCTGGATAAAAAGAACAGCCGTAAATTCTTTGCGTTTGCCAATACGGTGGAAACACTCAACTTTACCAAGACCAATCATGGAAACGGTTGGTTGGGAATAGCGGTGGAAGGCACTGATCGTTATCACCCCAATAAGATTTTTATCCATGTAAAGTTGCACGAAAATGATACATTGTTGCAACAATACACGCTTGGTGCGTTGGGCATTAATTTGATTTACGGCGGTTTGTTTGACTGGGAAGATCCCCGTACAATTTTACTTTCGTTGCTCGACAACCTGGACGCCGATAGGGTAGAGGTGGATTATGTGTATGTGGACGGCCCAGATATGAAGTGGGTGGACAACCGGCTGTTGAACCTTATGTTGGTGAGTAATAATATGACTCCGGCCATTATGTTTGATCAATCGGGGAAAGTGCAACAGCCCAGTGATATGTTGTACAAAAAAAATGTGCTGCTGCTGAGAGGAAATTTTAGACCCATCAACAAACTGGGAATGGATTTTATTCACGATAGTATGGCCATTTTTATGCGGGATGAAAATTACAGACCCGACAATACGATTGCTTTTTGCGAGATGTCGCTCAATTCGCTTATGCAGGACGAGAAGGTGGACGAAAAGGATTTTCTGCACAGGGTAGACTTGCTGAATATTATGGGACAGAGTGTGATGATATCCCGGTTTACACGATTTTTTAAACTGGTAAATTATTTTGGTCAGTTTAAAATGATTAAGCTTCGTATCGTTATCGGTTTACCAACCTTCGATAAAATACTAGAGAGTTCGAGCTATACCGATTTGCGGGGTGGCTTGCTTGAAGCTATGGGAGCGCTGTTTCAGGAAAATGTGAAAGTGTATCTATATCCCTATATCGATACACAGACGGGTGAAGTGGTTTATCCCGACGATTCGCATTTTTCGGAAGTGAATAAATTGCTCTGGCAATATCTGAACGCAATGAAGAAGATTCTTATTCTTAAAACTATCCCTTACAAAAGTCTGGAAATCCGGTCGGAGCATATCACTAAACTGATAGAGAATGGTGACGATAGCTTCGGGGATTGTGTGCCTACGGCTGTTTTCAACCATATTAAGGAGAACCGGTTGTTTGGGTACAATAGAAATAATATGTAGTTACGAGTTACAAGTTGGTAGTTACAAGCATCAAAAAGGGTTTGACAAATAAATGTCAAACCCTTTTGGTGTAAACTATTCTATGCTTTATAATTTCGCCATTTCTGCTTCGGCATTATCGTGATCAACGACTTTTACATCGTACAGAATTTGTATTTCGTAGGGTTTGCCTACAATGGCATTGTATAAATTTTCTACTCCTACATGACCCATGGATTGAAAATCTTGTTTCATAGTGGCGCAATTCGGATTTTCTTTGATGTATTTAAGCAATGGTCTGGAAACATCGAAAAATACTGAGATTCCACCAGCTTTCATGAATTTTGCCAATGCAGGAATGCTGTCAACACCATTTAAAATGGGTACACCCCACATTAACTGAACTCCATTGATGTTTTTGTTACGGGATAAGTTATCGGTAAGTAATTCTCTGCCATATTCAGGCATTTCGAAGGTGTAGAGTATTTTGGCTATTTTATCGTGACTGATCACTGAATTAAAACCCGATATTCTTTCGGTCATATTATCAGCACTTACTCCACCACTGAGTATTACGATTTGATTAGGAGTTTTATGAGCCTTTTCAAACATACTCATCATGGTTTCGGCGCATACTTTTCCGGCCTTTTTATTATCAGTTCCGATATAAAATAAGCGTTCGCTTTTAGGACAATCCGAGTCGAAAGTTCCTACTTTAATACCAGCTTTAATTGCTTCGTTAATAGGTTCTTTTAGAAATTCTGCGTCATTACAACTAATCAGGATACCATCCACTTTGTAACGAATCAGATTTTCAATCAACTCTTTTTGTTTGTTTTTGTCGATGGAAGTCGGAGCTTCCCATGTTACCACAATTCCCAGCTCTTTGCCCGCTTTTAATGCACTTTCTTTGACCTGGTCGAAGATGGCGTTATCTACTTTTGGAATAATTGCAATAATAATTCCTTTTTCTTCATGGTTTTTCTGTTTACACGAAACAAAAGCACCCATTAAAATGCAAAGCACTGCAAGTAAAAGCCAATTTTTTTTCATAATGTTTATATTTAAAGTTACTTGAAAAATCTAACTGTAATATACACCGGAGAACTTGTTTGGAACTTGTTTGCGAAGCGAGAAGTGAAATCTTTGATAATCTTTAAACAAATATAAGCAACATTTTGTTTTTAGTTGAGCCGAAAAATTTACAGATAATCATTTTTTTTATTGTATAAACAAAAAAATAGAAACGATGCATGTAGCATCATTTCTATTTTTTAATGTTTAATAATTACTTAGCGTAATTATTTCTTTTTCTTGAAGTCGTCAAGATCTGTTTTTTCGGTCTCATTTTGATAAGACGGAATGTGTTTTACGTGTTTGCCCGACTTCTCTTTTTTCGGCTTTTTGTTTCCTGCTGCTCCCATGTTAGAACCTCCAATTTAATTAAATAAAAATTATAAATTAATATTGAGTCGTGTTCGGTTATGAATCATAGCTGGACTGCTCGAATATACTGGCACAATAAACGAGCCACACTTATTAAAAAACCAATAAAGTCAATAAAGTAGCCACAATGGCATGCATTTACCGGGGATCTCCGAAAAATAAGTGCTTTGAACCTTTTTGCTCTTATTTTTATTTTACAGGAAAGAGCTAGCTGAAAACTGTACAAAATAAGGAAGAAATGCTTATTTTTGTAACTGATTTTATAAAATAACTGAAAATGAAACTTAAAGTACTATTTTTAGCAATGCTTATATCCGGTATTTGTTCGGCACAAACCAATGATGATCGCGGTTATCTGGTAAAAGTGGGCGATATGGCTCCCGACTTTAGCATGAAGTTGACAGATGGAACGACCGTAAAACTGTCGGACTTACGTGGAAAGATAGTGATGCTGCAGTTCACTGCTAGTTGGTGTGGCGTTTGCCGTAAAGAAATGCCGTTTATCGAGAAAGATATCTGGCAAAAGTATAAAACGAACCCCAACTTTGCACTGTTGGCTATTGATAGGGATGAACCGCTTGAAACGGTGCGTATATTTGCGAAAAGTATTCCTGTTAGTTATTCTATCGGTTTGGATCCCGGAGCAGATATTTTTGCATTGTATGCTGTGCGCGAAGCCGGAATAACACGCAATGTTATTATCGACAAGACCGGTAAAATAATTTTGCTCACGCGCTTGTACGATGTGGCTGAATTCAATAGAATGACTACTTTAATTGATTCGATATTAAAATGAACCAGTTAGGTCGAATGATTTGTTAGTTGTTCGAATAACTATATAGAAAGTGGGTGTTCAAATAGATTTTTGAATATCCTCTTTTTTTTGACAGAAAGATTTAGAGTTAAATAATGTTAACTTTAAATCTTTTTCGTATTATATAACGGTCTAATAATAAAAGATGTAAATGAATTTCTATTATTTAATTTCTTACAATTACAGTACTATGTATTGCATAGTACTGTAATTACATATATATTTGCAACGTGATTACATTAAAAGAAAATAATCAATGACGAATTGTTCTATTATTCGGCAATTTATCGGTTCGGTAATTACAATTCAACAGTAACATATATTACACTATATAAGAATGATTACACTAAAAGACATCAACAAAACGTACGATATGGGGCAGGCCTCGTTGCACGTTCTCAAAGGGATTGATTTACATATCGACAAGGGTGAGTATGTTTCCATCATGGGGGCGTCAGGTTCGGGTAAATCTACATTGCTCAATATTTTGGGAATTTTGGACGATTACGAAACGGGCGATTATCATTTGAACAATATTTTGATTAAAAACCTGTCTGAGAAACAAGCGGCAGTTTATCGTAACGAGTTGATTGGATTTGTATTTCAATCGTTCAATTTGATTAATTTCAAAAATGCGCTCGAAAACGTTGCTTTGCCATTGTACTATAAAAATATAAGTCGCAAGAAACGCAATATCATTGCCATGGAATATTTGGATCAGATGGGATTGAAAGATTGGGCCTACCATTTGCCTAACGAAATGTCAGGTGGACAGAAACAACGTGTGGCTATTGCGCGTGCCATTATCTCGAAACCAAAAATTCTATTGGCCGATGAACCTACCGGAGCATTGGATAGTGTAACGACAGTGGAGGTAATGAAGCTGCTCAGCGAACTGAATAGTAATGGTTTGACTACTATTATTGTAACTCACGAAAAATCTGTTGCTGACGAAACAAATTCAATTATTCATATAAAAGATGGACTGATTGAAGATATTATTCGTAAGTAACAGGATAATTTAAAAACATTAAAATCAAAATAATATGGGACTGTTTATTCTGCTATTGATTCCATTTGCAATTATTCTGGGGCTACTGTTGCCAATAATTGCCATTATCGATATACTGAAAAGTAAATTTCAAGGTAATGATAATATACTGATGATTTTGATAGTTATTTTTATTCCCTTTGGAGCAATACTTTATTTTGTAATAGCTCCTTCGAGAAAAATATAAATAGGCTCATACTAAAATTATACTAAAATGTTTTCAATAAATACCATAGAAGAAATATTCGCCAGCCTTAAACACAATAAGTTGCGTACTGTGTTGACGGGTCTATCCGTTTCGTGGGGGATATTTATCCTTATCGTGTTGCTGGGTGCAGGAAACGGGTTGAAAAACGGTGTGACATCAAACTTTAGCGAACGTGCTATCAATACTGTTCAAATGTGGGCTGGTAATTCTTCTTTACCTTATAAAGGATTGAAAAGTGGTCGGTCGCTAAATTTTGGCGAAAAGCAATTGTCTGATGTAAACAATGAACTGGTAGAGTCTGATAGTCAAACCGGAGTTATCGAAAAGCAATTGACACTGACCAATGGGAGTGAATATGGAATGTATGACATCAAGGGTGTAAATCCTAACTACCTTCAGATTTTCAATTTGAAGATTGATGCAGGAGATGGTCGATTTGTCAATAACCTGGATATGAAATCAAGTAGTAAAGTGATGGTTATTGATAAAAAAGTAGAAGAAGTGCTTTTTAAGGGAAAATCGGCTATTGGTAAATATCTTAAGGTAGGGCCATTAATGTTTAGGGTAATAGGTGTAAATTCAAAAAAAGAACGTTGGGGGAATGGTAGTGCTTATATCCCTTTTACTACTGCACAATATATTTTTAACCCTGATCGCAAATTCTATAGTATTGCCATGACTGTGAAAGGGTTGGAAACGAAAGAAGCAAATGAGGTTTTTGACGATAAACTGAAGAGTACCATGTCAAATAGTTTACGCTTTGACCCCAAAGATACTCAGGCATTGTGGGTTCGAAATTTTCAACGCCAGTATATCGAAACTCAAAAAATATTTCAAGGAATAACTATTTTTGTTTCAATAATCGGAATTTTTACGTTGATAGCCGGAATAGTGGGTGTGAGTAATATTATGCTTGTGTCGGTAAAAGAACGTACCCGCGAAATTGGTATCCGTAAAGCCATCGGTGCTCCGCCAGCTTCTATTCTGCGCTCTGTAATTATTGAAGCAATTATTATTACTACTATATTTGGATATATAGGAATGATGATGGGAATAGGGCTGACTGAGATGGTGAATTACTTTTTAGAGCAGTCAGCAGCAGGTACACCAGATGGGCCGCAGGTATTTAAAAATCCCACAGTTGCACTTTCTTATGTGTTAATTTCAACCGGTATTTTAATTTTTTCAGGCGTAATAGCCGGTTATATGCCTGCACGAAGAGCAGTACGAATTAAGCCAATTGAGGCAATGAGAGAAGAGTAGAAATAATTTTATATTCAAATTTTACACGTATACTATCCTATAACTTGTAAATAACAACAAATAATATGTTTGATTTAGATCGTTGGCAGGAGATTTGGTTTACCATAACACATAATAAATCTCGAAGTGTATTAACCGCTTTTGGAGTATTTTGGGGAATGTTTATGTTGGTCGTAATGGTAGGGGCGGGTATAGCACTTGACCGTGGTATAAGTGCCAACGTAGAAGGTTTTGCAACCAATTCATGTTTTGTGTGGTCTCAGGAAACGACTGAACCCTACAAAGGGTTTAAGAAAGGCCGAAATTGGAACATGGAAAATGCAGACATCCCGTTGCTTCAAAATAAGGTTCCGGAAATTCAATATCTGGCTCCCGTATTGTCTGGTGGTAATGGTGGTGGTACAAATAATGTTACTCGCAATGAAAAGGCCGGGAGTTATAACATAAACGGTTATTATCCGCAATATAACCTTATTGATGAGAGCAAAATGACATTTGGAAGATACATAAATGACATTGACATTGCTGAAAAACGAAAGGTTTGCGTGATAGGTGAACGTGTTTGTGAAGTATTATTTCCTAAAAATGAAAATCCTTTGGGGAAAAATATTCAGGTTAATGGTATTTATTTTCAGGTAGTTGGTGTAGCCCGGCATACTTCCGATATAAATATTGGAGGAAATCCGGAGGAATCGGTTGTGTTGCCTTTTAGCACTATGCAACAGGCATTTAATCAGGGAAATAAGGTTCACTACTTGGCAGTCACAGCTCAACCGGGAGTAAAAGTAAAAGTAATTGAAGATAAAATTCGTGAAGTACTCAAAACGAAGTATAGTATTTCGCCGGATGATAAAAAAGCTGTGGGTGGATTTAATGTGGAAGATCAATTTACTATGTTTTTGTATCTTGGTCTGGGAATTGGCTTTTTGATTTGGTTTGTTGGTTTGGGAACTTTGTTTGCAGGTGCAGTTGGTGTAAGTAATATTATGTTGGTTACCGTACGCGAGCGAACAAAGGAGATTGGTATTCGTAGAGCCTTAGGTGCTACACCCCGTAGTATAATTACTCAGATATTAAGTGAAAGTATTATTCTTACTTTAATTGCAGGTGTTCTTGGATTAATGTTGGGCGTGGGATTGCTATCGTTGGTAGGTATGGCATTAAGTGGTGGCGATCAGTTTTTCAAGGATCCTCAAATTAGTTTCAGTGTAGCCATTGCGGCACTATTTATTTTGTTGATTATCGGAACTCTAGCCGGATTTATTCCTGCAAATAGAGCAATGAAAATAAAACCTATAGAGGCGATAAGGGAAGAATAGAAACTAATTCATAATTCATATTGATATGGAAAAAATTTTGAAAACGAAAGATGCAAAAATTGTAATCGTATTTTGGATATTTTTATACACTCTCTTTGCACTTCAATTTTGTTATAACCTTGGAAAATTAAACAATATAGTTGAATCGGCTATCAGTTCAATCTCTACGTTGATTCCAATATTTTTGATTCAGATAGGTTCATTTATCATATTACAAAATAAAAATAAATATAAAAATTAATAATAAACTCAGTTTGCTTGTTTACCGGTTCATTCGCTTTCTGAAAACCCGTAACATGTAACTTGTAACTAATGTACATTATGAAAAAGATTTTTAAAATTGCGCTTTTGGTTATTGTTGCTGCTGCCGTGCTTTGGACATTTTGGTTCTTATGGCAAAAATCCCGTCCTGTAGTTAAGAAATATGAAATTGAAGAAGCTAAAATGGGGAATATAGAGAAACGTTCTGTTGCAACGGGTAAAGTAGAGCCGCGGAATGAGATTTTGATTAAACCTCAAATGTCGGGTATTATTTCCGAAGTGTATAAAGAAGCCGGAGACCATGTAAATGCCGGAGATGTGATTGCAAAAATCAAGGTAATTCCTGATATGATGAGCCTAAACAGCGCCGAATCGCGCGTTAGTCGTGCCGAAATTGCTTTCGAACAAACCAAGAAGAATTACGAGCGTGATGCAAAACTATATGCTGACAAAGTAATTTCTAGAGAAGAATTTGAAAAGACTCAGTTGCAATATAACAACGAAAAAGAAGATTTGAGTTCTGCAAAAGATAATTTGAGTTTGACGCGTGATGGAATTTCAGCAAAAACTAAAACATTTAGTAACACGTTGGTTCGTTCAACAATAACTGGTACCATTCTGGATGTGCCAATAAAAGTTGGAAATTCAGTTATTCAATCGAATAATTTCAATGATGGAACTACCATTGCCACTGTAGCTAATATGAGTGATATGCTTTTTGTAGGTAAGCTAGACGAAACAGAGGTAGGGAAAATTAAGGTAGGTATGCCTATGGATATTACCATTGGTGCTTTGCAAGATCAAAAATTGAATGCCATTTTGGAATATGTATCTCCAAAAGGAAAAGAAGAAAGTGGAGCTATTATGTTCGAAATGAAAGCTGCTGTAAAAGTACCGACGAATGTATTTATTCGTGCAGGATACAGTGCTAACGCCGAAATTGTGTTTTCAAAATCGGATAATGTACTTACGGTTCCGGAAAGTTGCATAGAATTTGGAGGTGACACAGCTTTTGTGTATGTTATGACTAAAAAAGAGCCACAGACTTTTGTAAAAAAACAAGTGAAAATTGGTCTGTCGGATGGTATAAAAATCGAGGTTAAGAGTGGGTTGAAAGCGAAAGATAAAATTCGTGCAGCCGAAATCTTAGAAAAGAAGAAAGAAGAACCAAAGAAAGAAGAAAATAAATAAGTCGGTTTGACTAGTTAGTTATTCAACTCCCTAATATTTACAAATGAAAACAAAAATATATATACTAATGGCAGCACTGCTAACAACAACGTTAGTAAGTGCGCAAAAACCCTGGACACTTCAGCAATGTGTTGATACGGCTTTGGCCAATAACCGAAATGTGAAACAACAGGTGCTGACTAAAAAAACGAGAGAAATTGCATATGATCAGGCTCGTAAAAATTTGCTGCCTGATTTGAATGGACGTATTGGTCAGAATTATGGATTTGGACGCTCATTAGATGAAAATAACAATTATACTAATAGTGCTGCAATAACTCAAAGTACAAGTCTTGGTTTTTCCAGTAGTGTGACATTATTTAATGCCTCTAAATTAAAAAATAATATAGAGGCCAGAAAAGCTGATATGTATGCCTCTGAGGCGGATTTGGAAAAAATTAAAAGCGATATTACTACGAGTGTTGCTGCCGGATTTTTGCAAATTTTACTAAATAAGGAATTATTACAGATTGCAACCGATCAGTTGGAGCTGACAAAATCTAAGATTGAACAACGTCATGCATTGGTTGGTGCAGGGAAAATGGCCGAAGGTGAATTGTACGAATTGGTAGCGCAACAATCAAAAGAAGAGTCGAGTAGATTACAAGCACAGAATGCATTGAATCTTTCATTACTTGACTTAGCTCAATTTTTGGAACTAGATCATTTTGAGAATCTCGATGTTGTTGCCCCGGAAAATTTGTCCGAGTCTGATTTGAAACTTCTCAGTGCGAACGAAGTTTTTGAGAGTGCTTTGACTCATCGTCCTGAAATTAAAGGTGCAGAATTTAGATTAAGAAGTAATGAATTGAATGTATTAACAAGTAGAGCTGATTATTATCCCAAACTTGATTTATCAGCGAGTTTTGGATCCTCGTATTATAAAGATAATACTAAAAATGCGGTTACTGGGGAGAACTATGTTTTTGATTCTTTCGGAAAGCAGTTTTCAGATAAGTTGAATGCCGGAATTAGTTTAAACTTATCTATTCCAATATTTAATAAATTTCAAGTGCGCAACAATGTTCGTACAGCTCAATTAGGAGTTCAAAGTAGTAAAATAAGTGTAGATAATGCAAAGTTAGAATTGAAAAAGTCGATTCAACAGGCTTACTACAATGCGATAGCTGCTAAAAGTCGTTGGGAAGCATCACAAAAATCTGAAATCTCTAGTCGCGAGGCATTTCGATTTGCGAATCAAAAATTTGAAGCTGGGAGGGGCACAAGTTACGAGTTATATCAAGCAAAAAGTAACCTGACACAAGTCCTTTCGGAACAAGCACAAGCTAAATACGAATACTTTTTCAGAGTGAAATTGTTGGAATTGTTGAAATGAAAGCTGTTTGCTAATTGGTTCAATTTAGATACCAATTAGCAACTAAAAATGATGAAATTATAAAGTTGATTTCTAATATTTAAACAAGTGTTGCCGCTTCATTGTCGATGTGTTTATTCTCCTAAACATATTGCCCGAAGCCAGAAACATATAAACTGAAAAACATATGAATGCAGATAACATTAAATCGCAAATGCGAAAAGGTTACTTGGAATATTGCATTCTACTTATTCTGAGGAAAAAGCCTGCTTATACTTCGGATATTATTGCCGAATTAAAAGATGCGAAATTGATAGTGGTGGAGGGTACACTTTATCCTTTACTTACCAGACTGAAAAATGGTGAATTGCTCGATTATCGTTGGGAAGAATCTACCCAGGGGCCACCACGTAAATACTACGAAATGACATCTAAGGGACAAGCGTTTTTGGACGAACTGGAGATGGCATGGGACGAGATCAATAATGTAGTGAAGAAGATTAAAGAGGATTAGAAACCTGTCTGTAATGAAAATTGCAGGCGCATAGATACTAACGTTTATGAAAAAGACATTAACTGTAAATTTGAATAACATCGTTTTTCATATTGATGACGATGCGTATGAAATGCTCCAAACCTATCTTCACGAAATTGCCGATCATTTTGAGGCTGATGAAGAAAAGGCTGAAATAATGAACGATATAGAAGCACGTATTGCCGAGTTGTTTACCGAAAAACTTCAAAAGAGTAAAAACGTAGTCAACTTGCTCGATGTTCAGGAAATTATCGAGATAATGGGCAAGCCAAGTCAGTATACCGGCGAAGACGAGGAAGAAGATAAGACACCAAAAGCTCCAAAATCGGAAAAAAAACAGCAGTCCCGACGCTTTTATCGCGATCCTGAAAATGCTATTCTGGGTGGAGTAGGAGGTGGTTTAGCCGCATATTTTGGATTGGATGTCACCATAGTGCGGGTGATATTAGCCTTTTTAGTCATTGTTTCTTCAGGTACATTTATCCCTATTTATATCATTATGTGGTTTGTGGCTCCAGTAGCTGTAACTGCATCGCAACGTCTTGAAATGCAGGGCGAAGATGTGAATATTGATAGTATAAAGACGGAATTGAACAATGCAAAAAATTATGTAGAAAGCGATAAGTTTAAACAAACTGCCAGTACCGTTGGTGATAAAATTTTCACGATACTCCGTTTATTTGTAAAAGTAGTTTTAGGGTTTATTGGTGCTATTTTGGGAATTGTGGGAGTTGTTGTTGTTGCTGCTTTAATTTTCCTTTTGTTCTTTTTAATTTTCGAACCAACATTTTTCAATAGTTTTGCGCCGGGAATGTTTTCCAATTGGGGAACAATTAATCCGGATAATGCTATTATGATTTTTATTTCATTGATTCTGGTTATCGGCTGCCCGATATTTATGCTTATTTATTGGGGAGTCAGAGCTGCTTCTGGAAAATATAACGGTTCGAAAACAGCATCGCTAGTAGTCTTAATTCTTTGGATAGCAGGCTTGTTTATGTTTTATAGTGTAGGTGCCAGCACATTCATTCGTTTACATCATAATGGTGAGCCTTTTCAGATCAATTGGAGTCGCGATGATAATTCGAACTTAAAAGATGAAGTTCGGAGCTGTGACGCTTTTTCATCGATTGAAATTTCCGGAAATATTGAGTTGACATTAAAACAAGATTCAACACAACAAGTCACTGTTTCAAGTCAGGAAGATATTCTTCCAAGGGTGGTTACCAAGGTTGAAAATGGCGTTTTAAAAATATATACCGACAATATTTTTATTGATAGAAACATAAAAGTTGTAATTTCTACTCCCGGCATCAAAAATATAATTGCTAAGGGTGCATGTAAAATTATGACCGATTCATTATTAACTGTACCTGAGCTTTCTATTGAATTGCTGGGTGCCTGCGAGGTGGATATGAACGTTGTTGTTGCCGGCTTGTTTACCGTTGATGCAAAGGGAGCTTCGGAAGCTCAACTTGAAGGATCGTGTGATAAGTTTAAATTAAGCGCGGTAGGTGCAAGCGAAATCAAAGCAACTGAATTAAAGGCTAAAAATGTAGAAGTTTATGCAGCCGGAGCCAGCGATACTAAAGTTTTTGCTACAGAGAGCATCGACGCCAAAGCTTATGGTGCGAGTGACATTGATTGCCAGGGCAGTCCAAAAACGATAAAACAATCGGATGGTGGAGCATCGAGTATAAATATTGAATAAACACAATAAGGTGCTGTAAATAAACATTTTATGTTTGTAAACCCCGTTTGGCAATTTTGCCGAACGGGGTTTTTGTTTGTGTATTATTCTACAAATATTCATGCTGATGTAGATATTCACTCAAATCTATATTATTCTTATAATTGGCCCATAATGATTAAAATATAATAAATATTGATTATTTAAAGTCAATAAATATTAAATATACAGCTTTAAATTAAGATGTGTTTACATATGTCAAGTTGATAACTGCGACAGCATAATAAATATGATTTATGTTTTGTAGCAACGGAGCTGTATTTATTTACTTTTTAAACTACAAAGGCATAGAAATAAATTTTCCAAATTGGAGAAATGCTTGATAAATCAAGTGTAGAGTGAATATCTTTTACAAAAACATTCAGAATTACTGCTGCTTTTTAGTCGAAAAAATTATATCAAGTATTTTACTAAAATTAATGTTGTAGTATTAAATATATTTATTATTATAATATGTGCTACAAATGACTGTATATCAGATAATTGAATATAATATATATATTTGATACGAAATTATTCAGTGAGAACAATTACAAATTTGAAGTTATTGGATACTGATTCGCAAAACATTTTTCCCTGAAATTTCAATTATCGTGTTGACTGTTTTTCAAATACTTACAGATCTACAGACAAGGAATGATGAAGTTATGAAATCAATTAAATACATATTATTTTTATTACTAATATCCAACTCAATTCTTGGACAGCCTGTCTGTCCCATAACCACTAATAACATAAGGGTCTGTCCAAATACTAATGCTCAGTTAAATGTTTCAGGAGCTCAGTTTTACTCATGGACGCCTTCCGCTGGTTTAAGTGATTCGACAAGTGCTAACCCAACTGTAAATGTGGCCATTACGACCAACTACTTCGTGACAGGTTTTAATGAAAGTAGTACGAATTTAATAGTCAATGGCGATTTTTCTTTGGGAAATTCCGGATTTACGTCTAACTACACCTACACTACCACTGATCTGCACCCTGAAGGATATTATGCTGTAGGTAAAAATCCAAAATCACTTCACTCAGACTTTTCGGCTTGTGGAGATCATACAACAGGCACAGGTAAAATGCTTATTGTAAACGGTAATGTTGTTCCGAATATTAAAGTCTGGGGACAACCAATAACGGTTAAGGCGAATACCTATTACGCGTTTTATGCTTACGTAACGCCTGTACATCCAACAAATCCACCGGTTTTGCAATTTAGCATTAATGGAAGTGTAATTGGTGCTCCTTTTACCTCGTCTAATGTAACCTGTACATGGCAAAAGTTCTACGCGGTATGGTATTCGGGTTCAATAACGAATGCCAATATAAGTATTGTAAATCAAAATACAATTGCCAATGGAAATGATTTTGCACTGGATGATATCAAGTTTGTAGAATTATGTACAGCTACCAATAAAGTGACGGTTACGGTGGGACCATTAACTTCAACAACGAATATTTCTACCTGTACTACTAATTTACCATATAACTGGAATGGAAGTGATTATAATGCTTCAGGAACCTATACAAAGCATTTAGCAAGTGTTCTTGGTTGCGATAGTATTGCCACTTTGAATTTGACAGTGAATGTTCCGACTGCTTCTACTACTAATGCCACTATTTGTCAGGGTGGTTCTTACTTATTTAATGGAACAAGTTATAACACAACCGGAACTTACACCAAAACTCTAATCAACGTTGCTGGATGTGATAGTATCGCCACTTTGAATTTGACCGTAAATGTTCCAACAAGTTCTACTACCAACGCCAGTATTTGTCAAGGTGGATCTTACTTATTTAATGGAACAAGTTATAACACAACCGGAACATATTCCAAAATATTGATAAATGCTGCGGGTTGTGATAGTATTGCTACCTTGAATTTGTCAGTGAATGTTCCAACTTCTTCAACGACTAACGCCAGTATTTGTCAGGGAAGTTCATACTTATTTAATGGAACTAGTTATAACACAACCGGAACCTACACTAAAACATTGATCAACGCTGCCGGTTGTGATAGTATTGCTACCTTGAATTTGACAGTGAATGTTCCAACTTCTTCAACGACTAACGCCAGCATTTGTCAGGGAAGTTCTTATACTTTCAACGGCACAACTTACAATGTTGCCGGAACATATTCTAAAGCTTTAATCAATGCAGCCGGTTGTGATAGTATTGCCACATTAAATTTGACGGTGAATGTTCCGACAGCTTCTACTACTAACGCCAGCATTTGCCAGGGCAGTTCTTATACTTTCAATGGTTCAACTTATAATGTTGCCGGAACATATTCTAAAACTTTAATAAATGCTGCGGGTTGCGATAGTATCGCTACTTTGAATCTGACAGTAAATGTTCCGACTAGTTCTACAATCAATGCCAGCATTTGTCAGGGTGGTTCATATTTATTTAATGGAACAAGCTATAGCACTACCGGAACTTACACCAAAACATTGACCAACACAGTCGGTTGTGATAGTATCGCCACTTTGAATCTGACAGTGAATGTTCCAACTGTTTCTACCACGAATGCAAGCATTTGCCAGGGTGGTTCATATACTTTCAATGGTTCGACCTATAATGTTGCAGGAACTTATTCAAAAACTTTAATCAATTCAGCTAGTTGTGATAGTGTTGCCACTTTAAATTTGACAGTGAATGTTCAGACTACCTCTACAACTAATGCCAGCATTTGCCAGGGTAGTTCTTATACTTTCAACGGTTCGACTTACAATGTTGCCGGAACTTACACCAAAACTCTAATCAACGTTGCTGGATGTGATAGTATCGCCACTTTGAATTTGACCGTAAATGTTCCAACAAGTTCTACTACCAACGCCAGTATTTGTCAGGGAAGTTCTTATACTTTCAACGGCACAACTTACAATGCAACCGGAATCTACACTAAAACATTGATCAACGCTACCGGTTGTGATAGTGTTGCTACCTTGAATTTGACGGTTAATGTTCCGACTTCTTCTACAACTAGCGCCAGTATTTGTCAGGGTGGTTCATACTTATTTAATGGTTTAACTTACAATACAACCGGAATCTATACTAAAACATTGATCAACGCAGCCGGTTGTGATAGTGTAGCTACTTTGAATCTGACCGTGAATGTTCCGACAAGTTCTTCCACTAATACAAGTATTTGTCAGGGTGGATCTTATACTTTCAACGGTTCGACTTACAATGTTGCCGGAATATATTCAAAAACTTTAATCAACGCCGTGGGTTGTGATAGTATTGCCACTTTGAACTTGACAGTAAATGTTCCGACAAGTTCTACTACTAATGCCAGTATTTGTCAAGGTGGATCTTATACTTTCAATGGCTTGATTTACAATGTTGCCGGAACATATTCTAAAACTTTAATAAATGCTGCGGGTTGCGATAGTATCGCTACTTTGAATCTGACAGTAAATGTTCCGACAAGTTCTATAACCAACGCTAGTATTTGTCAAGGCAGCTCTTACTTATTTAATGGTACAAGCTATAACACGACTGGAACATATTCAAAAACATTGATTAACGCTGTAGGATGTGATAGTATTACCACTTTGAATTTGACAGTGAATGTTCCGACTAGTTCTACAATCAATGCCAGCATTTGTCAGGGTGGTTCATATTTATTTAATGGAACTAGTTATAATACAACCGGAACCTATTCCAAAACCTTAATCAACGCTGTGGGATGTGATAGTATTGCTACTTTGAACTTGACAGTAAATGTTCCGACTTCTTCAACGACTAACGCAAGCATTTGTCAGGGCGGTTCTTATACTTTCAACGGCACATCTTACAATGTTGCCGGAACATATTCCAAAACGCTTATCAATGCTGTCGGTTGTGATAGTATCGCTACTTTGAATTTGACAGTGAATGTTCCAACTTCTTCAACGACTAACGCCAGCATTTGTCAGGGAAGTTCTTATACTTTCAACGGCACAACTTACAATGTTGCCGGAACATATTCTAAAACTTTAATAAATGCTGCGGGTTGCGATAGTATCGCTACTTTGAATCTGACAGTAAATGTTCCGACAAGTTCTATAACCAACGCTAGTATTTGTCAAGGCAGCTCTTACTTATTTAATGGTACAAGCTATAACACGACTGGAACATATTCAAAAACATTGATTAACGCTGTAGGATGTGATAGTATTACCACTTTGAATTTGACAGTGAATGTTCCGACTAGTTCTACAACCAATGCCAGCATTTGTCAGGGTGGTTCATATTTATTTAATGGAACAAGTTATAATACAACTGGAACCTACACCAAAACTCTAATCAATGCAGCCGGTTGCGATAGTATTACCACTTTGAATTTGACGATAAATGTTCCGACTACTTCTACGACTAACGCCAGTATTTGCCAGGGCAGTTCTTATACTTTCAATGGTTCGACCTATAATGTTGCAGGAACCTATTCCAAAACCTTAATCAACGCTGCCGGTTGCGATAGTATTGCTACTTTGAATTTGACAGTGAATGTTCCAACAAGTTCTAGCACTAATGCAAGCATCTGTCAGGGAGGTTCATACACTTTTAATGGTTCAACTTACAATGTTGACGGAACGTATTCTAAAACTTTAATAAATGCTGCGGGTTGTGATAGTATTGCCAATTTAAATTTGACCGTAAATGTTCCGACAAGTTCTACAACCAACGCTAGTATTTGTCAGGGAGGTTCTTATACTTTCAACGGCACAAGCTACAATGTTGTCGGAACCTACACGAAAACATTGATCAACGCTGCCGGTTGTGATAGTGTTGCTACTTTGAATTTGACAGTAAATGTTCCAACAAGTTCTAGCACTAACGCTAGTATTTGTCAGGGTAGTTCTTATACTTTCAACGGTTCAACTTACAATGTTGCCGGAACATATAACAAAATTCTAATCAACGCTGCGGGTTGCGATAGTATTGCAATTTTGAATTTAACGGTAAATATTCCAACTACTTCTACTACTAACGCCAGCATTTGTCAGGGTGGTTCTTACTTATTTAATGGAACAAGCTATAACACGACTGGAACTTACACCAAAACTCTAATTAACGCTGCCGGTTGCGATAGTATTGCTACTTTGAATTTGACAGTGAATGTTCCGACTAGTTCTACAACCAATGGCAGCATTTGTCAGGGTGGTTCATATTTATTTAATGGAACAAGTTATAATACAACTGGAACCTACACCAAAACTCTAATCAATGCAGCCGGTTGCGATAGTATTACCACTTTGAATTTGACGATAAATGTTCCGACTACTTCTACGACTAACGCCAGTATTTGCCAGGGCAGTTCTTATACTTTCAATGGTTCGACCTATAATGTTGCAGGAACCTATTCCAAAACCTTAATCAACGCTGCCGGTTGCGATAGTATTGCTACTTTGAATTTGACAGTGAATGTTCCAACAAGTTCTAGCACTAATGCAAGCATCTGTCAGGGAGGTTCATACACTTTTAATGGTTCAACTTACAATGTTGACGGAACGTATTCTAAAACTTTAATAAATGCTGCGGGTTGTGATAGTATTGCCAATTTAAATTTGACCGTAAATGTTCCGACAAGTTCTACAACCAACGCTAGTATTTGTCAGGGAGGTTCTTATACTTTCAACGGCACAAGCTACAATGTTGTCGGAACCTACACGAAAACATTGATGAACGCTGCCGGTTGTGATAGTATCGCTACTTTGAATTTGACAATGAATGTCCCAACTTCTTCAACGACTAATGCCGGTATTTGTAAGGGTAGTTCATATCTTTTCAACGGTTCGACTTACAATGTTGCCGGAACCTATTCAAAAACATTGATAAATGCTGCCGGTTGCGATAGTATTGCTACTTTGAATTTGACGGTGAATGTTCCAACAAGTTCTAGCACTAATGCAAGCATTTGTCAGGGAAGTTCATACTTATTTAATGGAACAACTTACAATGTTGCCGGAATCTATTCCAAAACATTGACCAACGAAGCCGGTTGTGATAGTATTGCTACTTTGAATTTGACAGTGAAAAGTTCGTCGACTTCCACAACCAGTGTCAGCATATGTCAAGGTGAGAAGTACTCGTTTAATGGTTCGACTTGTATTGTTACCGGAACGTATGTTGCATATTTGACAAATTCAGTGGGCTGTGATAGTATTGCCACTTTGCATTTGACAGTGAACATGCCCACAAGTTCAACGATTGAATCTTCTATTTCTGAGGAAGATATAAAAATGTTTGGTGGTTATAAGTTTAATGGAACAGTTTATCATCAAGTGGGTACATATACAGTTAAACTGGTAAATACTGTGGGTTGTGATAGTATAACAACCTTGGTTTTAAAAGCAAGAGCACAAACAACTCAAGCAACTAAAGTTACGGTGTGTAGCTCGGAATTACCGTATTTATGGAATGGAACCTCTTACAATGTTACGGGGATATTTACTAAAACGTTGAAAAATAGTTTGGGAGTTGATAGTATTGCTACTTTAGATATGACAGTGTTGAATTCAACGTCGTCGGTAACTAAAGCAATAGTTTGTAGCGGAAATACTTATTATTTCAACGGCTCAAGCTATTCAAAGGCAGGTGCCTATGTTGCTACATTAAATAATTCGGCTGGTTGTGATAGTATAGCCACTTTAGAATTGGCGGTTGACACGGTTTATAATACTTCACAAACGGTTCAATTATTCACCGGTGAAAAATTTACAGTGAATGGACACGTTTATGACCAGCCCGGAACGTATACTGATGTAGTGACTTCGGCTAATAATTGTGAAAGTACGACTATCACCCAGATAACGATGGTGGACTTACCAAACGCATTTACTCCAAATGGTGACGGAGTTAATGATGAGTTTATGAAAGATTGGCACGTTCAAATCTATAACCGCAATGGCATTCTTTTATTCGAAGGCAATGATGGTTGGGATGGAAAATATAATGGCAAACCGGTAACCAAAGACACTTATTTTTTTATCTTATATTACCTTAATGATTCTAAAACAAAATCAAAAGAAGGCTATGTGATGCTTATTCGCTAATTGTTTATGAAAAAACTGATTCTTATATTGTCGTTAAATCTTGTATGTATGCTGATGGTTGCTCAATCTAATATTCGATTGAATAATTATTGGGCAAACTTACATTATATCAATCCGTCAGCGGTCTATGATAAGTATATGGCGGTGTTTAGTGTTGCGGCAAGCAAACAGTGGTATGGCTTTTCCGGGGCGCCGACTACCTTTTTTGCGTCGGGTACTACTTATATTGACAATATGCATTCGCAAATTGGATTAGTGTTGGTTCAGGATAAAATTGGTTTTACTTCTACCACAAGTATCGATCTTTCGTATGCTTATTCCATGCAATTACAGAATGATTGGCAGTTGCACCTGGGGGTAGGTTTAAATAACCTGAGCACATATTATGATCCTTCTCAGGTCAATCTGATTACAGATGCTGACAATAATGCTTATCAATATTTAAAATCGGAAAATAACTTTAATGCTGATTTGGGTATGGAAGTTTTATATAAATCATTGAAAGTAGGTATTTCAAGCCAAAATGTTTTTTCAATGTTCTCACATGTTGACTTTCATCAAACGAATACCAATTTTCTGTACGTTCGGTATAGGGATAATACTGATAATGTTGTTAGTATGGGTTATGGAATTTGTGGTATCCAGTATTCCAATATGTTTCAAATGGAGGTGAATGCCACCAGTTACCTGAAAATTCCTCCTATTGCGGGACTTAATATGAAGCCGGAATTAATAGATGTCGGTTTGTTTTATCGAACAGGGAGCGAGATAGGGTTAGTTTTTGGTTTCGAACTCAGCGAATCACTCCATTTATCCTATACTTATAACTATCATGTGGGTGGGATTAGCCGTAGCTCACTGGGAACTAATGAACTAATGCTAACTTATAATTTAAGCAAAAGAAATGTTTGTCATAGTTGCTGGTACTAATTAAACTCAAGTTTGTTCTTTCTATCCTCAAATTCGAAATTTGTTATTCATTTATGCACTGCTTGTATGTTAGAAATGGTTAATAATTTTGAATAATAATTTTTTTTATTCGAAAAAATGCTGTATTTTTGAACTTCAAATAAAAAGGAACAGTAAATTATGGCCAAAGAAGTTGTTAATAATATCGGTGCAATGTACAATGCACTCACTAATGGAAGTAAAATTGTTGGTAAAATTTTTGCAGATAGCGATTTTAGAATTGATGGTGAAGTGGAAGGAACCATTACCTGTAGTGGAAAAGTGGTAATTGGTCAAAAGGGCGTACTTAAAGGTTCAATATCATGTACAAATGCCGAAATTATTGGAACTGTAGAAGGTGATATCGTTGTTTCAGAAACCTTATCACTTCGTGGAACAGCTGTTATTAAAGGAGATGTAAAAACAAAGATCCTAATGGTTGAGCCAAACGCAGTTTTTAATGGAACTTGCTCAATGAGAAATACCGAAGACTCAACAATAGTTGAATAAATTTCAAAGATAATAAATAGAAAGCGTTGAAGTAATCCGTTACTTTAGCGCTTTTTGTAAATCAGAAACAACTTGTTTTATGGAAAAAGAATATAAAGCATTAGTAATAAATGAAGTAAATGCAGCTTTTGAGCAAACCATTCAAACTCTTCATATTGATAATTTACCAAAGGGCGATGTGTTGGTGAAGGTACATTATTCATCTATAAACTATAAAGATGCACTTTCGGCTACCGGTAATAAAGGTGTTACTAAAAAATACCCCCATACTCCGGGCATTGATGCTGCGGGTGAAGTGGTGAGTTCGTTGGATGACAAGTTCAAAATTGGCGATAAGGTTATTGTTACCGGTTATGATTTAGGAATGAATACTTCCGGCGGTTTTGGACAGTACATTCGTGTTCCTTCCGAATGGGTTGTACAACTTCCTGAAGGATTAACTCTTAAAGAATCAATGATAATTGGTACGGCAGGTTTTACAGCAGGCATTTCAGTGTTGCGGTTGAGCACATTGGTAAAACCTTCCGATGGTAAAATTATGGTCTCAGGAGCTACCGGTGGAGTAGGTTCTGTAGCATTATCGTTGTTGTCGAAGCTTGGATATCAGACCGTAGCTATTTCTGGAAAAGAAACTGAATATCCTTTTTTGCGAAAATTAGGTGCCATAGAAATTCTGCCTCGTGCAGATTTTCAAGAAGTTGATAAACGACCTATGCTTTCGGCTCAATATGCCGGAGCTATCGATACTGTGGGCGGGCCGATTTTGGAAAATATTCTGAAAACTCTTCAGCCTTTAGGTGCTGTAACCACTTGTGGTAGTGTTTCGGCAACTCAATTAAATATGACCGTTTTTCCATTTATTTTGCGCGGAATTTCGCTTATCGGTATCTCGGCTCAGAATTATCCGGGTGCCTTGCGCGAACCACTGTGGATTAAACTGGCAACAGATTGGAAACCAGATAATTTATTGGAATTGTATTCGGAAATCAGACTCGAAGATATTCCTGAAACTGTTGCCCTGATTTTACAGGGAAAGTTGAAAGGTCGCACCATTGTGAACATGTTGGATTAGGCCCTATTTATTGGTTTACAAGCGCTTTTGTATCGTTGAATTTACCATTTACGCTTAATTCAAATCTTTTAGTACAAAACCCTTTTATTAATGAAAAAAAAAGTGCAATTTTGCACTTTAATTCAAATCGAATTTTACACCACTTTCATAACCCTTCTTTTGGATGGCATTAGCAAACGAGAATTACTTAAAAACTCCCGAAATCTACTGTTTTGACGAGATAGAGAAGCGTGTTAATGCTTTCAAAATTCTTCACCCAACTGCTAAAATTATACGTTTAGGCGTAGGTGATGTCACTCGCCCTTTACCCCATGAAGTTATTCAGGCAATGCATAAGGCTATTGATGAAATGGGTCATGCTGAGACATTTAGAGGGTATAGTCCACCACAAGGTTACGATTTTTTAATTGAAAAAATACAAAAAGATTATCGAACCCTTGGAGTAGTATTGGATAAAGAAACAATTTTTGTGAACGATGGTGCAAAATCAGATATTGGAAATATAGGTCATGTGTTGGGCCGCGATAATATTATTGCGATAGCTGATCCTGTTTATCCCGTTTATGAAAATGCAACCATCATGAGTGGTAGGGCAGGAGTGATAAATGATGATCAGAAATGGAGCAACGTGGTGTACCTTCGTTGTACGGCAGAAACGGATTTTATTCCCGAATTGCCAACTGAAAAAGTGGATGTAATTTATCTGTGTAATCCGAACAATCCGACGGGTACAGTGTTGAGTAAAGCGGAACTGAAGCGTTGGGTCGATTATGCAATTGAACATCAAAGTATTATTGTATACGATGGAGCTTATCAGGCTTATGTGAATGAACCGAATATTCCCAGAAGTATTTATGAAATAAAAGGAGCTAAAAAAGTAGCTGTAGAAATACGAACTTATTCCAAAACAGCCGGATTTACGGGTTTACGTTGCGGTTATACCATTTTCCCAAAAGAATTGATGGTGTATACCAAAATGGGTGAAGTGTCTCCATTAATCAAACTTTGGAACAGGCGCATTACGAATTATACAAACGGTGTATCGTATATAGTGCAACGCGGTGCTGAAGCGATTTATTCCAGAAAAGGCAAAGCTGAAACTCAGGAGCTGGTCAATTATTATCTTACGAATGCATCGTTGATCAGAACTGAATTGGTATCGCTCGGATATGAGGTATACGGCGGAATTAATTCACCCTATGTTTGGTTTAAAACACCCGACGGACAAACATCATGGAAATTTTTTCAGCAATTACTGTATGACTGTCAGGTTATCAGTACACCAGGGATTGTTTTTGGTAATTCCGGTGAAGGTTACATGCGTTTAACAGGGTTTAGCAGTAGAGAAGATACATTAGAAGCATTAAGCAGAATACGAAAAGGAGGATTTTAAATAATTGATTTCTTAACTAAAATATAAAAATTATGTGTGGAATTGTAGGATATATTGGAAACAAACAAGCTTATCCAATTTTAATTAAAGGTCTTCAACGACTAGAATATCGTGGGTATGATAGTGCAGGGATAGCGTTGATTCATGGCGATAAATTGAATGTTTATAAAGCTAAAGGTAAGGTTTCTGATTTAATTCATTTTGCAGGACAAAAAGATATTGAAGGTACAATCGGTATTGCTCATACACGTTGGGCAACGCATGGCGAACCAAATATAGTAAATGCGCATCCTCATTATTCTCAATCGGAAGAGTTGGCACTTATTCACAATGGAATCATTGAGAATTATGCTGTTCTTAAACAAGGATTATCAGAACGTGGGTTCACTTTTGCAAGTGAAACGGACACAGAAGTTTTAATTCAATTGATTGAATTTGTAAAAAAAACTAACAAAGTTGATTTGACTACTGCAGTTCAGTTGGCACTTAATCAAGTGGTTGGTGCATATGCTATCGCAGTTATCGAAAAAGGAAGACCCGATGTAATTGTTGCTGCTCGTAAAGGTAGTCCGTTGGTAGTAGGTATTGGCGAGGATGAATTCTTTTTGGCTTCCGATGCAACTCCAATTATTGAATTCACCAACAAAGTGGTTTATATTGGTGAAGAGGAAATTGTGACATTGGAGCGTGGAAAGGAAATTAAAATCAAGACGATAGGAAACGTTGAAAAAACGCCGGAAATTAAAGAACTGGAAATGACCTTGAGTCAATTGGAAAAAGGTGGCTATCCACATTTCATGATCAAGGAAATCTTTGAACAACCAAAAACATTGGCCGACAGCATGCGTGGTCGTGTTAATGTTGATGAAAATAATATCACTCTGGCCGGATTTATTGATAATAAAGAAAAATTCCTGAATGCTAAACGTATTATCATTACTGCTTGTGGTACTTCGTGGCACTCTGGCTTAATTGGAAAATATGCCATCGAAGAATTTGCCCGTATACCTGTTGAAGTTGAATACTCTTCAGAGTTTCGCTACAGAAAACCGGTTATCAATAAAGATGACTTAGTGATTGCTATCTCTCAATCGGGCGAAACAGCTGATACGCTTGCTGCAGTAGAATTGGCAAAAGAGCATGGTGCATTTATTTTTGGTATTTGTAATGTGGTTGGATCTTCTATTCCACGTAATACACACTCAGGTTGCTATACCCATGCCGGTCCTGAAATTGGCGTTGCTTCTACAAAAGCATTTACAGCTCAGGTAACAGTTCTTACCATGCTTGCATTGATGATCGGTAAGGAAAAAGGAACTTTATCTGAAGAACAATATTTGAAAATAGTTGGTGAATTAGCACGTATTCCGGAAAAAATAACTCACTTGTTGAAACAAGATGCGAGCATTGCTGAATTTGCAAAAACGTTTACTTACGCTCAAAATTTTATTTATTTAGGACGTGGTTACAATTTCCCAGTAGCATTGGAAGGGGCTTTGAAGTTGAAGGAAATCTCGTATATTCATGCTGAGGGTTATCCGGCAGCCGAAATGAAACACGGTCCGATTGCTTTGATTAGTCAGGAAATGCCTGTGGTAGTTATTGCTCCAAATGTGGGTATGTACGAAAAGGTAGTAAGTAATATTCAAGAAATTAAAGCTCGAAAGGGTAAGATTATCTCCATCATCACCGAAGGTGATGTGGTGGTGAAGAACTTATCCGATTATAGTATCTGTATACCTGAAACGGAGGAATGTCTGGTGCCTTTGTTGGCGGCAATACCTTTACAATTATTTGCTTATCATATAGCAGTTGTCAAGGGTTGTAACGTGGATCAACCGCGCAATCTGGCCAAATCGGTTACTGTTGAGTAGTATAATTAACCCCTTCGTTATTGTTGGGGTTTTTTGTTTTATTGTTAATGTCTGAGTTTGTTTCTTAATTAGTTCAATCTTAGATTTTCAAATTTTCTAAATAAATTTTTTATGTGCGGAATAGCAATGGTAAGGCTTTTAAAGCCTTTGGATTATTATCAGGAAAAGTATGGAACTTGGCAGTACGGATTGCAGAAGATGTACTTGCTTATGGAAAAGCAACATAACCGTGGGCAAGAGGGAGCCGGGATTGCTACTGTAAAACTCGATATGCCAGCCGGTGAGGAATATATTTGGCGTGAACGTGTGGAGGGGAAAAATGCTATCCAGGAAATATTTGCAGAGATTAATAAAAAAATGGCGAGTTTTCCAAGCGAGGTGTATGCCGATGTTCAAAAATCGAAAGAACTCCTCCCTTTTGCAGGTGAGCTGTATATGGGTCACTTGCGCTACAGTACTACAGGAAAAAGCGGCTTGTCGTATGTGCATCCATTCTTGCGTCGTCATAACTGGAAAAACCGGACAATGGTACTTGCGGGTAATTTCAACCTTACAAATGTAGACGAGCTTTTCGATCATTTGACCTTGAAAGGACAACACCCCCGCGATAAAGGCGATACTTTCCTGATGCTTGAGTCATTAGGATTTGGACTTGATCAGGAAGTACAAAAAGAATATGATAAAATCAAACAACGTTACTCAAACGATATAACCATTACTCGTAAGATTGAAGAAAATCTTGATATCGCATCATTTATCCGTAAATCGGAAAAAATGTGGGACGGTGGTTATGTCATTTGTGGTATGTTGGGACATGGTGATTCCTTCGTTTTCCGCGATCCAAAAGGCATTAGACCAGCATTCTATTATATTGACGATGAAATCGTTGTGACAGCCTCCGAACGTCCTGTTATTCAAACAGCAATGAACGTCAAAGAGGAAGATATCAAGGAGTTGCAACCCGGTGAAGCCATGATTATCAAGAAAGATGGTACCGTTAAGTTTGAAACAATTCGTCGTGCTTCCAAAGAGTTGGCCAAGTGTTCTTTCGAACGTATTTATTTTTCCAGAGGTAGCGATATCGATATTTACAAAGAGCGTAAAAAGCTGGGAGCGCAATTGGCTCAACCTATTTTGAAAGCCATTGAAAATGATGTTGAAAATACTGTTTTTTCATTTATTCCCAATACAGCCGAAGTGGCATTTTTTGGTATGATGGATGGAATTGAAGCAGCTACAAATCAATCGCCAAGAGTCGAAAAGGTACTGATTAAAGATATAAAACTGCGTACATTTATTTCTAAAAACGATGAACGAAATGATTTAGCCACACACGTTTACGATATTACCTATGGTTCGATCCGTCGTGGAAAAGTGGATAATCTGGTGGCCATTGATGATTCAATTGTGCGTGGTACAACCTTGAAACAAAGTATTCTGAAAATTCTAAACAGATTAGAGCCTAAGAAAATTGTTATCGTATCTTCTTCTCCTCAAATTCGTTATCCCGATTATTATGGTATTGATATGGCGAGAATGAACGAGTTTTGTGCGTTCAGAGCGGCTATCGAATTGTTGAAAGAAACCGGACGACAAGACATTATCGATGAGGTATATGTGAAGTCGAAGGCTCAGGAGTTTTTGCCAAAAGAAGAAATAATAAACTATGTGACTGAGATTTATAAACCATTTACAATGGAAGATATTTCGAAGAAAATAGCCCAAATGCTGACACCAGCTGAGGTTGATTGTCCTGTAGAATTAGTGTATCAATCTATCGAAGGGTTGCATGGGGCTTGTCCTAATCACTCGGGCGATTGGTATTTTTCAGGCAATTACCCAACTCCGGGAGGAACGAGAATGGTGAATCTAGCCTATATAAATTTCTACGAGGGTAGAGATAAATAGCATTGAATCAAAATATTGAGATAAAAAAGGTTATTGAAATTCGTTTCAATAACCTTTTTTTTATGTTTACAGCGAATTTAGATCTTAGGTGCAGTAGTATAAAACTCTTTTAGATAAAAAGGTTCAAAATAGGCCACATCAACAAATTTCTTTTCAGTATACGCTTTTTCGGCCAATACAATCATGTTTTCAGCCAATGGGTACATGCCGTCAATAAATCTGGCATTGGGATGTGTGAGCGTTGCTTTACATTTCTCAGCGCCGTTTCCGAAGAAATAAACGCTGTGATTTTCAAGTATTTCACTGTACGAATTTTCGTCAATGATATCGGCCGAAATCTCACGTTGAATGATCCCTTCCTGATTATAAATTGCAGCGTATACTTCCATTCTGCGGGCATCTATCATCGGGCAAAATAGTGAGTTAGCAGCTATTTCTGTAATTTGCAACGCATTTGCAGTCAGGACTTCCAACGTGCTGATAGCAATCAGCGGAATGTCTAATCCGTAGCAGAGTCCTTTGGCTGTTGATATTCCAATTCGCAAACCGGTGTATGAACCGGGGCCACTGCTCACTGCCACTGCATCAAGTTTTTTGGAAGCTGATTTCATAAACTCCATAGCTTCAGCTATAAAAACGCTGAGTAAAGCAGCATGATTCATGCCTTCCGAATCGGATTTAGAGAATAAACATTGGCCGTTATCGCTTACAGCAATCGAACAAATGTTAGTCGACGTTTCAATATGTAGAATGATCATTTTAATCGGGTTGTTGAATTGAACAATGGTACAAAATTACGCATTTTAGCCGAATGAAAAAAATAAATCCCCGCTCCGGTTAAGTGAGCGAGGATTGTTTGGTACCTGAAAAGGAATTTTATTTCAATTTCACAATTATTGGATTGATGATCGACTCGCGATAGTTGTTTATTGCACTAAACCAATCTTCGTCGGTTGGGAATAACCATTTGTTCCAACCGGCTCCGAAATAGTAGGTGAATTTATCGCCAACACGGTAGTTTGTGAGCAATAAACCATGTACACCTTTGCGAATAGCTTTATTGGTCTGAACAGGAACAAAAACACCTACATAATCGCGTCCCGAGGGAATTTTAAACTCCGAAATGGCTTCCTCTGCATATGCAACAGTCCCATTCGCAGCGTTTAATTGTAGGTTACCCTTTCCATCGTGCAAGAAAATACCGGTTCCCAATTCCATTTTTTGTGATGGTCCTGTGAATTTCACTACAGCTTTGTTCAACATCGAACCGGCTGTGGTGGTAATGGTGATTTCTTGTTTGTAATAACCAGTTCCCACTTTTACCGAATCGTAGGTAAGGGTAAATGATGAACGAAGCGGACCTACTTCCAATATTTTGTAGCGGCTGAATTGATTTCCAACCCACAATGAATCGGCAGCGTAAGGAGCCACGCCTCCTGCACCTAAGGTATGTCCCACTTTATAACAATCCATTCCCTGACCTCGATCGAGATGATACGATAATTTGTTATGAAGTTCGTCATTATACATTTTTGCCATAAATACTTCATCGGTTTTCTTTACCCACATATCCACCCCGTTACTTGGGTTTTCGTTGGCTAAAGCCGGTCCATACATGCGGTAAGCCGCAATGTCATTTTCCCATGCCATATCGTCTTTGCGTTCCGGCACAAAAAATGCAGCCGTTTTGGGCTTTACAGTTGCCGGTTTACCTTCGGTAAGTGTGTAAGTTGTTGAAGAATTTGCCTTTACAGTGGCTTGAAAAATAAGCGATTGTGCTTTTTTCTTGCCATTGTAGCTGAGCTGATAAGCAATTTCTTCGTTTTTGTCATTTTTTAAAATGTATGATTTCGACTGGAAATTTGCTTTCAGTTTTAAAGCATTTACTTCCACCATTTCGCCTGCTCTATCATTGCTCGACGGGTTAGTGAGTACGATTGCGCGTTGACCAACAACGGTAGAAATAAACAGGAGTGAAGCAATTATAGATAATGTTATTTTTTTCATAACTTTTTTTGCATTAGTATAAGTAATAATAAATAATTATTGATACTATTAATTTCGACCTCTCCCTAAATCCCTCTCCCGAGGAGAGGGACTTTGCTGAGTGAAAATTAATAGCAGAGTCTCTAAATTTGAGATGCAATGTCCCCTTTCTCCTTGGGAGAAAGGGTTAGGGATAGAGCTTGCCTGCGGCAGGCAGGGTCAAAATTAGCAAAGATGATTCATACGATGCAAATTTGATAAATATATCAATAACAATTGCCATTTATTAATAAATAATTATTGATATTATTTTAGAGTAGCTTCAAGGTAAAAAGACTTGTAACCTGCCTACTGCAGGCAGGCTTGCAACTAAATACTCGTAACTAATTATTTAGGTTGCTTTCCAATATACGCCAAAATACCACCATCAACGTACAAAATATGTCCGTTTACGAAGTCAGAAGCTTCTGAAGCTAAGAATACTGCAGGCCCTTCAAGATCTTTAGGTGTTCCCCAACGCGCTGCAGGAGTACGTCCGATGATAAATGTATTGAAAGGATGACCATCTTCGCGTAATGGAGCCGTTTGTGGAGTGGCGATATAACCTGGTCCGATTCCGTTTACCTGGATGTTGAATTCTGCCCATTCGCAGGCAAGATTTTTTGTCAACATTTTCAAACCGCCTTTCGCTGCTGCATAGGCCGAAACTGTTTCGCGTCCTAATTCGCTCATCATAGAGCAGATATTGATTATTTTTCCAGCACGTTTTGCAATCATTCCCGGAGCTACAGCTTTAGAAACGATAAATGGTCCATTCAAATCGATATCAATTACCTGACGGAAATCTTTAGCTGACATTTCGATAGCCGGAATACGTTTGATAATTCCTGCATTATTAACCAATATGTCAATGACACCCACTTCTTTGGTGATTTTTTCTACCATGGCATATACACCATCTTCGTCGGTAACGTCGCACACATAACCGTGAGCAGTGATACCATCAGCTTTGTAAGCAGCAATTGCTTTATCAACGCTTTCCTGGCTCAAATCATTAAATACAATTGTTGCTCCGGCAGCAGCATAAGCAGTTGCCAGTCCGTAACCAATACCATACGATGCACCTGTGATTAATGCAATTTTTCCTTCTAAACTAAATTGACTCATATTCTTATTTAATTTTAAATATATATTCTTATTAAAAATTCTTAGCGTAATTCGGTGTGTTTGTAAAAATTTTGATCGCTATAATCAAGATTTTCGCCGGCCATACCCCAAATAAACGTATAATTGCTGGTGGCTGCAGCCGAGTGAATAGACCATTCAGGAGAAATTACGGCTTCGTCACCTTTCATCCAGATGTGACGCGTTTCGGTAGGTTCGCCCATAAAGTGACAAACAGCTTGTCCTTCGGGAACTTCGAAATAGAAATATGCTTCCATTCTGCGGCTGTGTGTATGCGCCGGCATGGTGTTCCAAACGCTACCCGGAGCCAGTTCGGTCATACCCATTTGCAATTGGCATGTTTCCAATACCTGACAAACAAGCATTTTGTTGATATTACGGTGGTTAGAACCTTCTAATGATCCCATTTCGGCAACAACCGCATCTGTTTTCGTGATTTTTTTATCAGGGAAAGTTTTGTGAGCAGGTGCAGAGTTGAAATAAAATTTAGCAGGATGAGCAGCATCATTGCTTTCGAAAGTAACAACACGATCTCCCGCACCAATGTATAAAGCTTCTTTATAACCTAATTCGTACACAACGCCATCTACCGTTATTTTACCGGCTCCACCTACATTGAACGTTCCAAATTCGCGACGCGATAGGAAAAATTCAGATTTCAACGGGTCGATTGTTTCAAGACTCAACGTTTCGTTAATAGGCATTGCACCACCTACCACTAATCTGTCGTAAAGTGTGTAGACCATGTTTACTTCATTTGTTGTAAAAACTGTTTCAATCAAATGTTCTTTACGTAAACGTGCTGTGTCATACTTTTTCGCATCTTCGGGATGAGAAGCATAGCGAACCTCATAGTTTGTCTTCATTTTTTTATTTTTGAGTTGTTTTATTTATTTTGATAATTTATTACAGTTGCTGAATGAAAATGGTAACTGAACACCTGTTGTGAGTTAAATATTGTTTATTCAAACTGCTTTTAAATTGGTTGACCAAAATTACTAATAATAAAAATGATAACAAGGCTTCATTTTTATGTTGTACAACATGTTTTTGAATTATTGGGAAAATTGATTTATTATTCGCTATTGCTATTTTTCTGTGTGTCAGTTGTATATTGTATTTATATGTATTTGCATGAATCTAGGTTGCGTGCTAATTGAACCCACGGTACATTATTAGTCAGTTATTCGTCTTGATATATGAAACCAATCAGATGGGGTGTAGAGAAAGTCTAAACGAAATTTCAACCTCTTTTGTAGTTGCTTTTTTATAAAGCTGAGCCCTTATTTATACTGCATCATTGCAATTTAATTCAATCGTTTATACGAATCGGAATAAATTTTTACTCAATCGCTAAGACATTCTGATTAATCATTTTGTAGTTAGAAAATATGTATTACTTTTGCAAGTAAATTTTTCTGTGTGCGAACACGGATTTGAAATATTAGGACCAAATGAAAGAAATAAAGTCAAAAATACGTATAAAAGACATTGCCGTTTTGGCAGGTGTCTCGGAGGGAACGGTTGACCGCGTACTGCATCAGCGTGGTGATGTTTCGGCAAAGAGTCTCGAAGCAGTAAACAAAGTGCTGGAAGAGATCAACTATATGCCAAATTTGATGGCACGATCGTTGGCTTCTAAAAAACACTATCGTTTTGTTTGTCTATTTCCGGCTCATCAACCGACTGATTATTGGCAAAGTATAAATGATGGATTTAATATGGCAGCTGATGAATTTCTTCACCATAATGTTCAGATAGAGAAAAAGTATTTTAATCAGTTTGATGCGCAGACTTTTATAGCTACTTCCAATGAAATATTGGAAACAAACCCCGATGCCGTATTTATTGCTCCTATCTTCAGAAATGAGACCTTGCAATTTACATCAAAATTAGTAGAGCTTCAGATCCCGTTTTCGTATATCGACTCTATGATTGAAGAAACGGACTTTGTGACCTATTACGGTCAGCATTCGTTTCAAAGTGGGTACATCGCTGCTAAGTTATTACTTCATTCGGGTTGCGCTAATAATAAAATTCTGATTATCAGAACCCAAAGAAAAGGGGCTATGTCTAATCAAACCCTGAATCGGAATAGTGGTTTTATGCAATATATTAATGATAATGGCCTTGCAGACAAGCTGGAATTGATAAATGTGGAGTTTAAGGATGATGATGAAATGGCGAATCTGGAAGTGTTGCGCGAAGTATTTGCAACACACACTACTATAAAAGCGGCCATCACGTTTAATTCAAAAGCATACCGCTTGGCTATGCATTTGGAAACATTGAATAAATTGGATGTGCAGTTGATCGGGTATGATTTGTTGGAACAAAATGTGGACTACCTCAAAAAGGGCATGATTGCCTATTTAATTGCTCAACGTCCGGAGAAACAAGCTTATTGTACGGTTCGCGATATGTGTAAGGAGCTGATTTTTAAGCAGCAAGTTTCAACAATAAATTACGTTCCCATCGATATTTTGATGAAAGAGAATATCGATTATTATTCAAGATTCAGAGAGTAAAAGAAGCGGATATTCAGTCATCAGTCATCAGTTATCAGTATCATCAGTCAATTGATTAGCGTAGCGTCTAGCTGTTTCTTTTACGGCTTGACGCGTATAGAATAAAACAAATAAGTTACAAGCCTATAGCTTGTAACTATTTCCTTTTAACTCAGAATATTCAACGATATATTTTTAAAAATAATATTCAGATAAACAGACTTGTAACTTGTAACTCGTAACTATTCCCAATAAATATAAAGTTCAACTAATTAATATATAAACAAATAAAAAAAAGTTCTCTCTCATGGAAAAATTAAGTAGAAAATCGGCCAATGTAACCAAAACTTATCCGGAACGTATTATTCAGTTCGGAGAAGGTAATTTCTTAAGAGCATTTGTCGATTGGATTGTGTTCAACATGAATAACAAAGCAGATTTTAATTCAAGTGTAGTTATTGTTCAGCCTTTGGCGAATGGAATGATTGACATGCTGAATGATCAGGATGGTTTATATCACCTTAACCTACAAGGCTTAGACAAAGGAAAAGCTGTTGATAGCATTGAATTAATTGACGTTGTAAGTCGTTGTCTTAATCCTTATTCTCAATTTCAGGATTATTTAAAATTAGCCGAAAACCCTGACATGCGTTTTGTGATTTCGAACACTACCGAAGCCGGTATTGCTTTCGATGAATCATGTAAACTGGATGATGCACCGGCCAGTTCATTTCCCGGTAAACTAACGCAATTGCTTTATCACCGTTTTAAAACGTTCGATGGTGCAATGGATAAGGGACTGATAATGTTGCCTTGCGAATTGATTTTCCATAACGGAACAGAATTGAAAAAATGTATCGAACAATATATTGCATTTTGGAATTTGGGCGAAGAGTTTGCACAATGGTTCGAAAAGGCTTGTGGTGTTTATTGTACGTTGGTAGACCGTATTGTACCTGGTTATCCACGCGATACTATCAATGAAATTCTTGAAAAAGTACAGTTGGAAGACAAAATGGTAGTGAAAGCAGAAATCTTTCACTTGTGGGTAATCGAAGCTCCGGAGTCGGTAGCAAAAGAATTCCCTGCTGACAAAGCCGGATTGAATGTATTGTTTGTTCCAAGTGAAAAACCATACCACGATCGTAAAGTGACTTTGCTTAACGGACCTCACACTGTTATGTCTCCGGTAGCCTATTTGTCAGGTATTGATACTGTTAGCGAAGGTCTTAAAGACGATGTTATTGCAAAATTTGTGGATAAAGTAATGTTCAAAGAATTGCTCGAAACACTTGATTTGCCAAAAGCAGAACTCGAAAAATTTGGTGCTGATGTGCTTGACCGTTTCAAAAATCCTTTTGTAAAGCATTTCTACACAAGCATTATGCTTAATTCATTCCCTAAATTTAAAACCCGCGATTTACCTGGATTGAAAATTTATCTGGAACGTCAGGGTAAATTACCTGAAGGATTAGTGCTTGGTTTAGCCGGTATAATTACTTACTACAAAGGAGGTAAACGTGGCGATGTAGAGATTGTACCTAACGATGACAAAGCCATTACCGATTTATTGACAGAGCTTTGGAGTACCGGAGATGTGGCAAAAGTTGCTCAGGGCGTTTTAGCCGCAGATTTTATCTGGGGCGAAGATTTGAATCTTGTTGAAGGATTGACTGCCAAAATAGTTGAGAATTTGACATCAATTCAGGAAAAAGGTATGTACGAAACTGTAAAAGCAATTATTTAAATAGATATTTGGTCTAAGTATACGAGGAAATGTGATGTTTGCTCGTATGCTTATTGACTATATAATAGATTGTGTAGCTGTATACACATAAACTCGTTTACTTTATAAAAATGAAATATATAAAAATAAATGTCTCCGACAATGTTGCTGTGGCTTTGGTAGACTTACAAAAAGCTGAGAAAATAACTGTTGACGGAGTAGAAATAACGATTAATGCAGACATACCTGCCGGGCATAAATTTGCTCTGACTGCGTTGCCGGCTAATTCTCATATTATCAAATACGGTTATCCAATAGGACACGCTCGCGAGGACATTGCTCAGGGAGATTGGGTAAACGAAAAGACGATTAAAACAAACCTGGATAGCGTGCTTGATTATGAATATCAACCACATGAAGTTTCGTTGGATATACCTAAAAAAGACATTACTTTCAAAGGTTATAAACGTGCGAATGGTGAAGTAGGGGTGAGGAACGAAATCTGGGTTATCCCAACGGTAGGTTGTGTAAACGGTACTATCAATTCGCTGGCTGAAACACTTCGTGCTGAAACTCAAGGTAAAGGTGTGGACGCAATCGTTGCTTATCCACATAATTACGGTTGTTCACAATTGGGCGAGGATCACGAGAATACCCGCAAAATTCTTCGCGACATGGTGATGCATCCCAATGCCGGTGGTGTATTGATCGTAGGCTTAGGCTGTGAAAACAATCAGGTAAAAGCTTTCCGCGAAATGCTGGGCGATATAGATGAATCGCGTATCAAATTTATGGAAACGCAAAAAGTAGATGATGAAGACGAAACAGGCATGGAGTTGTTACGCGAAATTTATGAAGTCGTATCGAAAGATCAACGCGTGGATGTGCCAATTTCAGAACTAAAAATCGGTCTGAAATGTGGAGGCTCCGACGGTTTCTCGGGAATTACTGCAAATCCTTTGTTGGGAGTTTTCTCCGATTTTCTTATTGCTCAGGGTGGTAGTACCATTTTGACTGAAGTACCTGAAATGTTTGGTGCTGAAACCATTTTGATGAACCGTTGTGTGAACAGAAATATGTTTGATAAAACAGTTTTGTTGATCAATGATTTCAAACATTACTTCGAACAAAATAATCAACCTATTTATGAAAACCCATCTCCTGGAAACAAAGCAGGTGGTATTTCAACGTTGGAAGAAAAATCGCTTGGTTGCACTCAAAAATGCGGAAAATCCCTGGTGAAAGATGTGCTTATGTATAGCGAACGTCTGAAAACTAAAGGATTGAACTTGCTAAGTGCCCCAGGTAACGATTTAGTTGCCGCTACAGCTTTAGCATCAAGCGGTTGTCAGATCGTGTTATTTACTACCGGTCGTGGTACTCCATTTGGAAGTTTTGTACCTACGATGAAAATTTCTACCAATACTGCATTGTACAATAAAAAGCGTGGTTGGATAGATTTTAATGCCGGAACCATTGTAGAAAATGAATCGATTGAACAAGTTAAGGATCGGTTTGTTGATTACATTGTCAGTGTGGCAAGTGGTGAGTTGGTAAATAATGAGAAGAAAAATTATCGCGAAATTGCGATCTTTAAAACAGGAGTAACATTATAAAAAAAAGTATCTTTTTCGACAAAATATTTTAGACGTTCTATTGCTTACACACTTTTTTGAATTAAATGATTTAAATTGCTATATATTAACCAATAAATTTTTTTATCATGAAATTAGGAAAATTCAGTATTGGACTTGGCGACAGGTTTTCTCATCAAGGTGTTGCACAACTCAGGGCAATCGTAAAAGCAAACCAATCAGGTTTGGATATTTGCCCCGTTTGGAATAAATCGAATCGTGAACATATTTATGTTCATTCTCATCCGGCGGATGTCCGCAAAGAAGCCGATGCAGCAGTAGCTACATTGGGTTTTGCGGGAAAGTATTTTGTTGATGCTGATCATATAAATTTATCGACAGTAGCACCTTTTGTTGCCACTGCTGACTTCTTTACTTTGGATGTGGCTTCATTTATCGGTAAGGAAAGCAGTCCGGAAGATGTAAATGCTTTCGTGGCTTCTTGTGCTAAGTATATCGGGGATTTAAAAGTTCCGGGTATTGGACATCCACTGGTTGTTACTGATGAATTATTGCGAAAAATTGCCACTAAATTCTTAGCAGCCACCAAGCAAGCTGCTGAAATTTATACATTCCTGAAAGAAGAAAAAAACGCTGAAAACTTTGTTACTGAAGTTTCGATGGACGAGGTTGAAAGTCCGCAAACTCCGGTTGAGTTATTATTTATCCTGAAAATGTTAGCAGATAAAGGGGTGCCTGTTCAAACCATTGCACCTAAATTTACCGGACGTTTCAACAAAGGAGTAGATTATACCGGTGATTTAGATCAATTTGCCAAAGAATTTGAAGAAGATGTATTGGTGCTTGATTATTGCGTCAAAGAATTTGGACTTCCTGCTGAAATTAAATTAAGTGTACACTCCGGAAGTGATAAATTCTCCATTTATCCGATAATGGCTGCTGTTATTCTTAAACACGATAAGGGATTACATGTAAAAACAGCAGGAACTACCTGGCTCGAAGAAGTTATCGGACTGGCTGTTGCCGGCGGAGATGGACTTGTGTTGGCAAAACAGATTTATGCCAATTCACTTGGTAGGAAAGATGAGTTATGCGCACCCTATGCCGATGTAATTGATATCGATGAATCAAAACTTCCTTCGGCTGCCGAAGTAAATAGCTGGAGTAGTGATAAATTCGCCAATACATTGCGACATATTCCTGGACATCCTGATTATAATCCGAATTTCCGTCAATTGATTCACGTGGCCTATAAAGTTGCTGCCGAACTAGGTGTAGCTTATACCAGCTTGCTCGATAAATATGCTGACGTAGTTGGGGCATGCGTAGAAGAAAATATCTACGATCGTCATCTAAAACGCTTGTTTAATTTATAAATATAATCCCCGGTCTTCGTCAATTGATGGAGGCCGGGAATATAAAAAATCTGTGAAATGAAAAACCTTTTTGATATAAAAGACAAAGTCGTAGTTATTACCGGAGGAACCGGAGTACTTTGCGGAAAAATGGCCGAATACATGGCCGAACAAGGCGCAAAAGTAGTTGTACTGGCCAGAAATAAAGAACACGGCGAAAGCTTTGTTGAAAACATAAAAGCGAAGGGACATGAAGCTTTGTTTTTACAGTCGGATGTAAATGACAAGGCCGTGTTGGAACAAAACGCTGTTGACATTGTGGCAAAATATGGTCGCATCGATGTACTGGTAAATGGAGCAGGTGGAAACATGCCGGGCGCCACCATCGGACCGGATAAAACAATTTTCGATTTAGATGTTGATGCTTTTAAAAAAGTAGTTGATTTGAATTTGTTTGGTACCGTTATTCCTACCATGGTTTTTGCTAAAGTGATGGTAGAACAAAAACAAGGCAACATTATCAATATCTCTTCAGAATCTGCACTTCGCCCTTTGACCCGCGTAGTTGGATACGGTGCTGCTAAAGCGGCAGTTACTAATTTCACCAAATACTTAGCCATTGAACTGGCAACAAAATACGGTGAAGGTTTACGTGTAAATGCAATGGCACCGGGCTTTTTTATTTCGGAGCAAAACCGTGCTTTGTTGACCAATACCGATGGTTCATTAACCGCTCGTGGCAATACAATTGTTGCCCATACACCTTTCGGTCGTTTTGGTGAGCCGGAAGAATTGCTTGGAACGTTACACTGGTTAGCCAGCGATGCATCTAAATTTGTAACCGGAACACTTACGGTTATTGATGGTGGATTTGATGCTTTTTGTATTTAAACCCCTAGCCTCCGTCAGTTGACGGATAAACTCTAAAGGGGAACTAGGTAAGTTTTATATTTTTATTCGTTTAATGAATTAAGGTTTTAGGAGTAATATTTAGAAAAATCCCCTTATTGTCCGAAGGAGAATAGACTAGCTTTATTCCCCTTTAGGGGTTAGGGGTCAATAAGATTATGTATTTATGTAAACAATCGTGGAGATGGTACGGGCCGAATGATCCTGTATCACTTTGGGACATTCGTCAAGCAGGTGCAACTGATATTGTTACGGCATTGCATCAGATCCCCAATGGGGAAGTATGGCCTATTGAAGCCATTAAGTATCGGAAGAAAATAATTGCTGAAGCAGGTTTGGTATGGTCGGTAGTGGAAAGTGTTCCGGTGCACGAAGATATCAAAAAACGCACAGGGAACTACAAACAGTATATCGAAAATTACAAACAAAGTGTTCGTAATCTGGCTGAATGTGGTATTTTCATTGTGACCTACAATTTTATGCCGATTCTCGACTGGACACGTACTGATTTGGCTTACACCATGCCAGACAGATCTAAAGCATTGCGTTTTGAAATGGCGGCTTTTGTTGCGTTCGATTTGTATTTATTGAAACGGCCAAATGCTGAAAAGGATTACACTGTTGAGCAGATTTCTAAAGCCAAAGCCCGTTTTGACGGCATGACTGAAGAAGAAAAGGAAACGCTTGTTCGCAATATGATTGCCGGTTTGCCGGGAGCTGAGGAAAGTTTTACTATTGAGCAATTCCAAAAAGCTCTTGACACCTACGATGGAATTACCGATGATCAATTACGTAATAACTTGTTCTATTTTATCAACGAAATTACAACTGTAGCCGACGAGGTGGGAGTACAAATGGCCATTCACCCTGATGATCCTCCGCGTTCTATCCTCGGATTACCAAGAATTTTGAGTACAGCCGAAGATGTTCGTAAACTATTTAGTGCTGTTCCAAGTTTATCTAACGGAATTTGTTTGTGCACCGGTTCGTTTGGTGTTTCGTCGGTAAATGATTTGACGTCGATGTTACGCGAATTTGGCGAACGTTTGTATTATGTTCATTTCCGCAGTACCCGTCGTAACGAGGATGGTGATTTTTACGAAGACAACCACCTGGAGGGCGACGTAGATATGTACGAAGCAATGAAAGCTTTGCTGGTTGTTCAGTATACTTATAAACGCAATATTCCAATGCGTCCCGATCACGGACATCAAATGTTGGACGATTTGCACAAAAAAACAAATCCGGGATATTCCGGTATCGGCATGCTTAGAGGAATGGCCGAACTAAGAGGTCTGGAATTAGGTATCTCGAGAACATTGTTTTAGTCCCTTTAAATCTCCTGTTTTCCGGGACTTTAAGACAATGTATTTGAATTAAAATTATAACCTGGCAACTCTATTTCTTCCGTTAGCCAATGGAGGAAATAGAGTGCTTTAAATCTAATATCATGAGCATTGAATTAAAACAAAATTGCGCGTACTCTTTATTGGTAGCAACCAGCATGGGAGTTCGCATTACTCCCGTAAACGGACAACCTGTTCATAGCAGCAAATTATTCCAAATGGAGATTTCGAGTGCCGAAACAAATGTGGCAAGTATTTCCTCTTATTTAGGACTTCCCGTAAAAGTGTTGACCACTTTCGTAAAAGATAGCCCCATTGCACAAATGATTAAAAGTGACTTACGTAGTCGTAATATGGACTACGAAGGCGTTGAAGTTGAGCAAGGTGATCCATGGGGATATCGTCATCAGTTTAATATTGCCGATAGTGGCTACGGTTCACGCGGGCCACGTGTGTTGAACGACCGTGCCGGTGAAGTAGGACGCACATTGAACGTAAAGGATTTTGATTTGGATCGTATCTTTGCAAAAGAAGGTGTTCAAATATTACATTTATCAGGTTTAATTGGAGCATTATCGCCCGAAACAAGTGAGTTTTGTCTGCAATTAGCCCGCTTTGCCAAGAAAAACGGAACACGCATATCGTTCGATTTAAATTATCGTGCTTCTTTCTGGAAAGGACGTGATCAGGAGTTACGTGATATATTCACCGAAATAGCTTCGGTTTCTGATATCTTAATTGGTAACGAGGAAGATTTCCAACTCTGCTTGGGAATTGAAGGACCGGAAGCCGGCGGAAAAGGTATCGAAGCTGAAATTGACGGATTTAAAGGCATGATTGGTCGTGTGAAAGAAGCTTTCCCAAATGCATCTGTTTATGCTACCACTTTGCGTCAGGTGATCAGCACCAATGAACATCTCTGGGGAGCTATTATGCTCGACGGTGAAACATGGACAGTGATAGAACCTCGCAAAATAAACGTGCTCGACCGTATTGGCGGTGGTGATGGCTTTGTGGGTGGTATGCTTTATGCCATTCTGAAAGGTTGGGCTTCTGAAAAATGGGCTCAATTTGGTTGGGCTTCCGGTGCACTAGCCACCACTTTCCTAACCGACTACGCACAACCAGCCGACGAAGAGCAAGTCTGGAGTATTTGGGGCGGCAATGCCCGCGTAAAGCGATAAGAACATTTTGAATGAAACTATGTTTTCTATGTGTCTATGTGGTTAAAAAATTGAACCACATAGGCACATAGTTCATATCACAATCGTAAATCTAAAAAATCATGCTTTACTACGAAATAGGTTCAATAGACCACGAACTGAATGCCGAAGATTTGAAAAAAGGTCTTTTTGAAGCATTGGATAAAATTGGTAAGAAACAGAAAGTTCTTGCCATCCCCCCTGATTATACCCGCTTACCCAGTCGCGCCGGTGAACTTACTGAGTTTGCGTGGCAGTACTTTGGTAGGGCTTTAACCGATGTGTTGCCTGCTTTGGGTACGCACAGTCCCATGACCGATGCTCAAATAGCTCATATGTTCGGTACGCTACCTGCCTCGCTTATTCGCGAACACGATTGGCGCAATGATGTGGTGACAGTAGGAACTGTTCCTGCCGAATTTGTAAAAGAAGTTTCGGAGGGTGCTGTCGATTTTCCTTGGCCGGCTCAGGTAAATAAACTACTTTTGGAAGGCAATTTCGACTTAATTCTATCCATTGGGCAGGTTGTACCACACGAAGTAGTGGGAATGGCCAATTATAACAAAAACGTTTTTGTTGGCACCGGTGGAGTAGAAGGCATCAATAAAAGTCACTTTGTGGGTGCTGCTTATGGCATGGAACGAATGATGGGACATGCTGATACACCGGTTCGTCGCATTTTTAATTACGCATCGGATCATTTTACCAACCATATGCCAATTGTTTACGTGCAAACGGTAGTTGGGTTGGACAAAACAGATGGAAAAATAAAATGCCGCGGCTTGTTTATTGGTGATGATTTTGAAGTGTTTGATAAAGCAGCTAAACTGGCTTTGTTGGTTAACTTTGAAATGTTGGATAAACCATTGACGAAAGTGGTTGTTTATCTTGATCCAACGGAATTTAAAAGCACCTGGCTTGGCAATAAATCCATTTACCGCACTCGTATGGCAATTGAAGATGGTGGTGAACTGATAGTGCTGGCACCGGCTTTGAAAGAATTTGGAGAGGACAAAGAGATTGATCGTTTGATTCGAAAATACGGCTATTTTGGAACACCTGCAACCCTGAAAGCTTGTGATGAAAATGAAGAACTTCGAAATAATTTAAGTGCAGCAGCGCATTTAATTCATGGTTCATCCGAAGGTCGTTTCAACATTACATATTGTCCGGGAAAAGGAGCAGAGAACCTCACTCAAAAAGAAATTGAAAGTGTAGGTTTCAAGTATGCTGATATTGATGAAGTGACTGCAAAATACAATCCTGCAACACTTCGCGAAGGGTATAACACTATGGCAGATGGCGAAGAGATATTCTATATTTCCAATCCTGCATTGGGCTTGTGGGCATTTAAGGATAGGTTTAAATATTAATTTTTCTTTGAACCACATAGGCATATAGAAATCATAGTTTAAATATTATTGTGTGAACTATGTGATATGTTTAAGAAGCTTTTATAAAGGAATATTTTCCACGTTTTACAACAGAATATTTTTTTAAAACTACATAGGACATAGAAATCTTAGTTTAAATATTATTATGTGAACTATGTGTCTATGTGGTTAAACTTAGAAATTTATGACGCAAAAGGAAATTAATCAGATCAGTTACAATATAATTGGGTTTGCTATAGAAGTTCATAAAGAATTAGGTCCCGGTTTATTAGAAAGTATCTATGAAAAATGTTTAGCGCATCTGCTTCTTCAAAATGGATACAAAGTAACAAGGCAACAGTCGGTACCACTAAATTTTAGAGGATTAGATCTTGACTGCGAACTTAGATTCGACTTAATGGTGAATGATGAAATTATTGTTGAACTAAAAACAGTTGAGGAACTTATTCCAATTCATGAAGCACAATTGCTCACTTATCTGAAACTACTAAAGAAACCCAAAGGAATACTCATCAATTTTAATTGTACTAATATCTTTAAAGAGGGGCAACGTACTTTTGTAACTGAATATTTCCGTTTATTACCAACAGAATGAATTAACCACATAGACACATAGAAATCATAGAAAAATACATTCTGTGACCTATGTGCCTATGTGGTTCAAAATAAAAATATGAAAATAATAATAGACGATAAAATTCCTTATATTCAGGGAGCTTTCGAAGAAGTAGCCGAGGTGATTTATTTACCGGGAGCTAAAACTACCTCCGAAGTAGTGAAAGATGCCGATGCTATTGTGACGAGAACACGTACCATTTGCAACGAAAAATTATTGGCAGGTTCAAGCGTGAAATTCATTGCTACCGCTACCATTGGTTATGACCATATCGATACAGATTATTGTCAGACTGCCGGAATAAGCTGGACAAATGCTCCGGGCTGTAATTCAAAATCAGTGGAACAATATATTGCTTCAACATTATTTGTGCTGGCCGAAACAAAGAAACTACAATTGAAAGATTTGTGTATCGGTGTAGTGGGAGTGGGCAATGTGGGCAGTAAAGTGGCCAATGTGTGTGAGATACTGGGCATGAAAGTATTGCTCAATGACCCTCCACGCGAACGGGCCGAAGGATCGGCCGGATTTGTGAGCCTGCAGCAAGTAATGGAACAGGCCGATATCATCACTTTGCACGTTCCGTTGAATATGAAAGGTGCTGATGCTACTTTTCATTTAGGAAATGATGATTTCTTTTCAAAATTAAAGAAAAAACCGGTGCTGATAAATTCGTGCAGGGGTGAGGTGGTTGAGACAGATGCGGTGAAGTTGGCTCTGAAAAATGGTTTGCTTTCTGATTTCGTATGCGATTGCTGGGAAAATGAACCGGCAATTGATTTGGAATTGTTATCTTTGACCACCATTGCAACTCCGCATATCGCCGGCTATTCCAAAGACGGAAAGGCTACCGGAACACAAATGAGTGTGAAAGCAATTAGCGATTTTTTTAATCTCGGACTGAACAATTGGCAGCCCAAAGGGGTTGAAGTACCTATACATCCAACTCTTGAAATTGACGGTGCTGGTTTGACAGAACAAGAAATTATCTCAACAGCAATTCTTGCCACTTACGATATCCGCAATGATGATCGTGTTTTTAGAAATGATACCGAAAGCTTTGAACAACAACGTGGTGACTATCCCGTACGCAGGGAGTTTCCGGCATTTACCATTCATGCAAAGAATGTAGATGCTTTGGTGCTTGAAAAACTGAGAAAGTTAGGATTTAATTAGAAATGTATTCATTCATTTTATATATCAAAATATTAAATTAATTATAAATGAAAAAACTAGCAGATATTGGATTAATCGGTTTAGCCGTAATGGGCGAAAACCTGGTCTTGAACATGGAAAGTAAAGGTTTTACTGTTGGTGTATTTAATCGTTCGGTAGACAAAGTTGATAAATTTATTGCAGGACGTGGCGCCGGAAAAAACTTTATTGGTGCACATTCTATCAAAGAACTTTGTGACTCATTGGAAAAACCGCGTAAGGTGATGATGCTTGTAAAAGCAGGTCAGGCTGTAGATGATTTTATTGAGCAATTAATTCCGAATCTGGAAGCGGGTGATATTATTATTGATGGTGGAAATACCCATTTTCCGGATACAATCCGCAGAACAAAATATGTTGAAAGCAAAGGTCTGTTATATATCGGTACCGGTGTTTCGGGTGGCGAAGAAGGTGCATTGCTCGGCCCATCGATGATGCCGGGAGGTTCGCCTGCTGCATGGCCTGCTGTGAAAGAGATTTTCCAGGCTGTATCTGCCAAAGTGGAAGATGGTACTCCTTGTTGCGACTGGGTAGGCGAAGGAGGTGCCGGTCATTTTGTTAAAATGGTGCACAACGGTATTGAATACGGTGATATGCAAATTATCAACGAAGCATATCAGGTGATGAAAGATTTACTTGGACTAAGTGCTGATGAAATGCACGAAGTATTCAAAGAATGGAACAAAGGCGATTTGGATTCATATCTTATTGAAATTACGCGCGATATCTTAGCCGTAAAAGACGTAGACGGAACACCATTGGTAGAAAAAATTCTGGATACTGCCGGACAAAAAGGTACCGGTAAGTGGACAGCTGTTTCGGCACTCGACTTCGGTATTCCCTTGACGTTGATTGGCGAATCGGTATTTGCCCGTTGTTTGTCTGCTCAAAAAGACATGCGTGTATTGGCTTCAAAATCGATCAGCGGTCCTGTAGTTAACTTTACAGGTGACAAAAAACAATTGATTGACGACTTAAAAGATGCACTGTTTGCTGCAAAAATCATTTCGTATGCACAAGGTTACAACCTGATGATGGAAGCTGCCAACGAATACAAATGGAATCTAAACTACGGTGGCATTGCCTTGATGTGGCGTGGTGGATGTATTATCCGTTCGGTGTTCCTGGCCGATATCAAAAAAGCATTTGATAAAAACCCAACACTCGAAAACTTGTTACTGGATCCTCATTTCAAAGACATTGTTGAGAATGCTCAGGCCGGATGGCGTCGTGTTTGTGCAGCTGCACTTACCAACGGAATACCTGTTCCTGCATTGACTTCGGCACTTTGCTACTTCGACGGATTGCGTACCGAAAGACTTCCTGCCAACTTGTTGCAGGCACAACGTGATTACTTTGGTGCGCATACCTACGAACGCATTGATAAACCACGTGGCGAATTCTTCCATACCAACTGGACAGGTCGTGGTGGCGATACTGCTTCTACAACGTACATCGTTTAAGCTACCAGAATAGATACAAAAAAGGCTGTTTCAAAATGAATTGAGACAGCCTTTTTTATGTGGTATAACTGAGTGATTATTTCACTACAGTAGCTTCCAGATTTTTTGCTCTGATCTTGATAAAGAACGTTGAGCCCGGTTTGCTGTATGTAGCTTGTACGTATCCCATGCCAATACCTACTTTTGTATCGGGCAACATGGTTCCTGAACTTACTTCACCAATGATCTCGTCGTTTTCATTTGCGATCTGGTAACCATGACGTGGAATTCCGCGCTCTTTCAGTTCAAAGCGAACCAACTTGCGGGTAACACCTTCGGCTTTTTGTTTTTCGAGCAATGGTCGATCGATAAAATCTTTTCCGTCTACAAATTTAGTAATCCAACCTAAACCTGCCTCAATCGGTGAAGTGGTATCGTCGATATCATTGCCGTATAAGCAATAACCTTTTTCCAATCGCAATGAATCACGCGCACCCAGTCCGATAGGTTTAATGCCAAACTCAGCTCCCACAGTGAAAAGCGCTTCCCAAATTTTCGGACCATATTCGTTGTAGAAATATAACTCAAATCCACCTGCACCGGTATAACCCGTATTCGAAAGGATAACTTCGTATACACCTGCAAAATCGCCTACTGCAAAGCCGTAGTATGGTATTTTTGAGAGGTCAACTTTGGTTAGCTTTTGAAGCAGTTCAGTGGCTTTAGGTCCCTGAACAGCCAATTGCGCCATATGATAGGATGCATTTTCGAGAACGGCCCCTTCGGTATTGTTAGCTACGCACCAGTTCCAGTCTTTTTCAATATTCGAAGCGTTGACCACCAATAAGTACTTGTTGCTTTCGTAGTGGTAAACCAGCAAGTCGTCCACAATACCGCCTTTTCCGTTCGGGAAACAAGAGTATTGCGCTTTGCCGATAGGCAGAATAGAAACATCATTCGAGGTTACTTTCTGAAGAAAAGCCAATGCATTAGGGCCTTTTACCCAGAACTCACCCATGTGCGAAACATCAAAAACACCCACGCCACTGCGTACGGTCAGATGTTCGTCGGTTATTCCGCTTGGATATTCGATGGGCATATTATAACCAGCAAATTCGTGCATTTTCGCTCCTAAAGCAATGTGAAGATCAGTAAATGGAGTTGTTTTCATTTCTAAAAGTCGGATTGTATGATGACAGTTTTTATATATGTTTTTTTGAGAGAACTAATCGATAGTAACCGATTCGGCGATTTTTACAATAACCTGCATGGCTTTTTCCATCGATTGTACAGGTACAAATTCGAAGCGACCGTGGAAATTATGACCACCGGCAAAAATGTTCGGACAAGGAAGTCCCATGTACGACAGACGTGAACCATCGGTTCCTCCACGGATTGGTTTTACTTTTGGCGTAACACCCACATCATTCATGGCATTGAAAGCAAGGTCGATAATGTGCATTACCGGTTCAATTTTTTCGCGCATATTGTAATATTGATCGCGCAGCTCCAACGTGGCTGTACCTTCGCCAAACTCGGCATTGATTTTATTCACCAAATGCGCAAATTCTTTTTTACGACGTTCGAAACGATCGCGGTCGTGGTCGCGGATGATATAGCTGAGCGATGATTTTTCAACCGTTCCTTCCATATTGGTAAGGTGGAAAAAACCTTCGTAGCCTTCGGTATGTTCGGGTGTTTCGTGACGTGGAATCATGCTGGCAAACTGGTGTGCCACGCGCATAGAGTTCAGCATTTTGTGACGAGCATAGCCCGGGTGAACGTTTACGCCTTTGAAGGTTACTTTTGCCGAAGCAGCGTTGAAATTTTCAAATTCCAGCTCGCCTATTTCGCCACCATCCATGGTGTAAGCCCATTCAGCTCCAAATTTCTCTACATCAAAATGGTCGGCACCCTGTCCAATTTCTTCGTCGGGGGTAAAGCCTACGCGAATCTTTCCGTGTTTAATTTCGGGATGTGCTACCAGGTACTCCATGGCACTTACAATTTCGGCAAGTCCCGCTTTATCATCAGCTCCAAGTAGCGTATTGCCATCGGTAACCACTATATCCTGACCAATATAAAGCAGAATCTCCGGATACTTTGTAGTTTCCAGTACAATGGCTTTTTCTTCGTTGAGAACTATATTGTTTCCGTCGTAATTTGCTACTACACGCGGTTTTGGATTTTTTCCACTCATATCCGGACTGGTATCCATGTGAGCAATAAACCCAATGGTAGGTACTTCTTTTTGGATATTAGCTGGCAAAGTAGCCATTATATAGCCATTTTTATCTACATCCACTTCGGTTAACCCAATTGACTTCAGCTCATCCACCAGGTATTTAGCAAAAATCATTTGCCCCGGTGTGCTAGGTGTCATATTGGTATTCTCATCGGAAGTGGTAGTGAAACTTACATATTTCAAAAAACGTTCGGTGATATTCATATTGGTATGGTTTTTTATAATTGAACACAAAAATACGCAAAAAATGGTATACAAATTCGTTTTTTAAACGTTTTTTATTGACAGAATGTTTATGGTTAATTGTTTGTGATAAAACTGCCCTTGTCGTAAATTACAGTAGGGACGGTAGGCTTTGTGGAGATGATGAATTTCTTTGATATTTATATGCTCTGGCATGGGGCTCGCGACTTCCAAGTCGCGTTTATTTATGTTGTAATATTCGCGACTTGGAAGTCGCGAGACCCGTTTGCAAAGCCTATCCATTACCTCACTTTACCGTACCCGATTATTTCCGTACCTTTGCGCTCGCTTTTGAACCAAAAGTCGACAGAAGTGTTTTTTACAGAAAAAGTTATGCAATCAAAAATATATCAACTAACCGATTTCCTTCCCACTACCAAAAAAGAGCTCGAAATACGCGGGTGGAGTGAGGTGGATGTCGTTCTTTTTAGCGGTGATGCCTATATCGATCATCCTGCTTTTGGTGCGGCAGTAATTGGTCGAATACTCGAAGCGCAGGGATTACAGGTGGCCATCGTGCCACAACCAAACTGGCGCGACGACTTGCGCGATTTCAAGAAAATGGGAAAGCCACGTATGTTTTTTGCCATCTCGGCCGGAAACATGGACTCGATGGTGAATCATTATACTGCCAACAAACGCCTGCGTTCCGACGATGCGTACACACCGGATGGTAAATCGGGCATGCGTCCCGACTATGCCACCATTACTTATGCCAATATCATCAAAAAGCTATATCCCGAAGTGCCCTTGCTTATCGGGGGTATTGAGGCTTCGCTGCGTCGGTTTACGCATTACGACTATTGGTCGGATAAGTTGATGCCGAGCATATTGGTAGATACGAAAGCCGATTTGTTGATTTACGGAATGGGAGAGAAGCCGGTAGTGGAACTGGTACGTCAGATCAAAGAGGGTAAAAGCTTTGCCGAGATGACGGATATTCCTCAGACTTCATTTGCGTCGAAGGAAATTCCTCAGCACCCGAAATGGAAAGATATTACCTTGGTGTCGCACGATGTGTGCCTTACCGACAAAAAACTATACGCTTCGAACTTTAAGCACATTGAGCAGGAATCGAATAAATATGATGCGGCTCGTCTCCTTCAGAAGGCTGGTAATCGTTGGATAGTGGTGAACCCACCTTACGAACCGCTCAACGCAGCCGAACTGGATGCGTCGTATGATTTACCTTACACCCGTGTGCCGCACCCGAAATATAAAGGCAAAACCATTCCGGCTTACGAGATGATTAAGTTCTCGGTGAATTTGCACCGGGGTTGCTTTGGTGGTTGCTCATTTTGTACTATCTCGGCGCATCAGGGCAAGCACATTGTTTCGCGTTCCAAGGAATCAATTTTGAAGGAGGTGGAAAACATTACAGCCATGCCCGATTTTAAAGGCTATCTAAGCGATTTGGGCGGCCCATCGGCAAATATGTACGGCATGAAGGGTATCAAGAAGCACATCTGCCGACAATGCCGTAAGCCGTCGTGTATATTCCCGAAGGTATGCTTTAATCTCAATACCGATCATAATCCGTTGCTGGACATTTACCGGTCGGTGGATAAAGTGCCGGGCATTAAGAAATCGTTTATCGGTAGTGGTGTGCGCTACGATATGCTGTTGAGCAACACCAAAAACAATGAGTTTAATAAAAGTCATATTGAATATATTCGCGAATTGATTACCAACCACGTTTCCGGACGGTTGAAGGTGGCACCCGAGCATACGTCGGATGCGGTGCTGGATTTGATGCGCAAGCCTTCGTTTGCTTATTTCGGACAGTTCAAGCAGCAATTCGAAAGGATAAACCGCGAGGCAGGACTGAATCAGCAATTGATTCCCTATTTTATCTCCAGTCACCCGGGTTGTCACAACGAGGATATGGCCGATTTGGCTATTCAGACAAAGAAGCTGGACTTTAAACTGGAACAGGTACAGGATTTTACGCCAACACCCATGACGCTGGCTACCGAAATCTATTACTCGGGCTTTCATCCCTACACGCTGGAGCCAACGTTTACAGCCAAAACAAAGGATGAAAAACTGGAACAACGGAAGTTCTTTTTCTGGTACAAAGGCGAATTCAAAAATCAGATTATCAAAGACCTGAATCGCTTGAAACGACCGGATCTGTTGAAGAAGTTATTTGATAGATAGTTACAAGTTACAAGTTACGAGGTCGGGCTGAATTTCTTTGTTGAAATTCAGCCCGATTCTTTATTTTACCACTGTTTTTATATTTCTAGTTCCCATGTTTTGGCTATGTTTTCTTCTGTCACCTTGAGCTGACAGCCTTTGCAATCGGCTCCATCCAGAAACAGTTTCCATTGCTTAATCATTTGCGGAACATACATATCTTTTCCCGGAATAAAGTAGATGCCATTGCTATCGCAATATTCCTTCAGATAATTAGTTCGCTCATCTTTTTCGGGCATGTTATGATCGAAAACCATTTTACAACCCGACAGTACATCCAGAAGACTGGGCACATTATCAATGTCGGCTGATGACACTTGAGTGGCATTTACGACCAGATCATAAGGTCCGTCGAATTTCTTCAACTGCAACTCTTCCATTTTCGGTTTTACGCGTTCGGCATTTCTACCGGTCATGGTTACTGCTATGCCCAACTTACGGAGTACATGCGCCGCTACACCCGATACGCCGCCATTGCCATAAATGACAGCTGTTTTGATGTGGATGCCTGAACTTTTGAAATGATTTTGCAAGGCTGTTTCAAATCCAAAAGCATCTGTATTGTAACCGTACAGCTTACCGCCGATGTTTACTACCGTATTCACAGCGCCGGTGCTTTTCGCCAATTCCTCTATTTTATCGATATAAGGTATAATGCTCGATTTTAAACCTTGTCCTGTTACGGCACCACCAAGCATGATGGGTGATCTGAGCAGGTTGGCATAGCTTTCGGCAGTTATTTCATGTCCAAAGGTGAAGTAAACAATGTTGGCACCTAACTTCTGCAGGGCCTTGTTGTGCTTTTCTATGGACGACTGACTACCCGAAGTAGATAGCAAAAACAGTGTTTGCGTATTTAGCGGAACAGTCTGACTACTTATTGTTAGTGGATGGCTCATATGGTTTTCAAATTTTATTGTATACTAAGTAACGTTTCTCATCCCAGATTTCCTCCAATCCTGCTAAATATTTTCTCAGGTTGCCAAGGGATGTCGTCGCCAAGAATCATACGTGTCATTGTTCGTCGCTCTACGAATCCGTTTTTCTGTAAAAATTCAACTCCAGCAATATTTTCTGTAGGAAGTACAGCCTTATCAATCATTGCATATTTAAGTTGCATCAATGCTAAACCTGCTTCAGCGGTATCGGCAAATATAAAGCCTTCCTTTAAATCGGGAACGTAAAAGCCTAATAACTTGTCGTTTTCTACATACAAGATGGTGCTCAATAAATAATCATTCAGGAGCATTTCTCTTTTTTCTCCCGATACTTGTCGGTCCAGTTCGTAAACCATTGCACGGTATTTTTCCTCGAAAGGAACCAGATGATCCGAAATAGGAGCAGGCGTCCATGGTTTTTCTCTTTCCATAAATGAGTAGCTCGCCACGGTTCTGTATCCGGCTTTTATATACACCGGTTTCCCCAGTTCTGTGGCGATAAGCGAGCAGGTGGCTATCGATTCGTTTTGGATTTTTGCAAGCAATTCGTTGACAATGGCTGAACCGATACCTTTGTTTCTGTGTCGGTCTGCTACAATGATATGGGCTATCCAACAGCTATTTTCAAAAATAATCAGGGTGCCTGTTCCTACTATTCGATGGTCAATTACCGCTTTTATGGGGTGACAAAACGACGAATGGATATAAAACTCAATGTCAGGAACTATATCTGCCCAATCATGTGGCTGAATGGTACGTATCTCTTCTAAATCAATATAGGTTATTGGCTCGAATTGCATAGTTTAAGATTTTGTTGTCATTATTTGTCGGGTTCTGTTGTTGGATGATCTCTTTCCCATTTTTCATGATACTTAATACTGAATTTTTCATGAAATTCTTTGTAAGGTAAATTAATATCTTCTTCGTCCATTTCATATTCAATAAAAGAGTCGACATGCTCACAGCGAAGTTTATAGTCTTCATACTCTTCGCGTATTTCAACGGCATATATGATCCACCCATCATAATCCAAATCCTGCAATGCCGGATAGTATTTGAGAACAAGTGGTTGAATTAAATCATAATACTCTTTTTTTAATCCTTCTACTTTATTGAAATATTTAATGTCAGATTCCCATTCTTCATCCGCTATTTCTTTTATTTGTTCGGCTGTTAGTGCATTTAATAATAGTGGATGATTATCCAGCGAATGGTAATCGGGTACAGGTGGTTCTGGCGGTCGTGCATAGAAATCAATCCAACTTTCAAAATCCGGATATTTTTCACGAAGATTGACTCCCTCTTTTTGATCCTGAACTAAAATATTGAGCATCAATAAAAGTCGGTGTCCGGCCTTTGAAACCATCCAGTTGATATGATCCATCACCATTGGTCTGAACTCCGTTTCGAGCAATGGATACTGTTTATACATGAGTTTACGCACAGCAGGTGCGAGCTCTTTCATCACCGGACAATAAATGTTGTTGTAAAAAAGCGTAATGTCAATAGTAACCCCTAATTCGGTTTTGGATGCACGATTAAAGTATGCGAAATTATTATCGTACCATTTTTCTAATTCCGACATTTTGTAATCATCTTCCTCTTCTTCCTCTTCAAACATAACTCGACAATTTTAGTGTTGAACAATAGATTCTTTACGCATAAAGCAAACTCTAAATGGTAAATGTTCAAAATCTTTAAATCCGGTTTCTACAAATCCTTGCGATAAATACCACTTTTTAAGCTTACTATTGGAATCAATCAGGGCAATAGAGATAATTTTACCTCCTGCGTTCTTTATTTTATCTGTTGCAAAATCCATTAATCGAACGCCAATTCCCTGATGACGAAACTCCGGTAATACGGATACTTTTTCGATATAATACGTGTCAGTTTCTCTTTTCGATTTCTCGATAGCTATACAGCCTACTAAACGGTTTCCCATCTTCAACCCATATAGCGCTATTCCATTCTTTAATTGCTCCCGCAACGTTTTCTCGTCGATAAATGCATTGTTGGTGGGATTATCCTCTTTCGTGAAATTAAAATCTCTGGCTATCGTTCCGTGAGACAGGTTCAATACTTTTAGTACAGCTGATACATCCTCTTCCGGATTGATATAGATAAAGTCCATTTGATTGTTCACTTCTTATTATTTTAGGATAAACCAGCTCACTCGATTATGCGCATTTATACTTACAAAGATATGAACATTATTTTACATGATTCATTGCGATGAACATAAACTTTACTCAATTTATACTTAAGGATACTTGCTTATAAACAAATAGTGAGTGGCTTTTATTATTCTGCAATAAATAAATTGGCCGAAAATCAATTAAGAAATCCGGCCAATTTATTCAAACTGAAATACAATTAATTAGTTAGAAGTAGTACTTCATTTCTACCTTTTTATTTGTGTATATAGGTTTTTGCATCTCAAAATTACTCAGGTAATCCTTGTAACGTTCAATTTCACCTTTCAACTCTTGCTCTGTGGCACGAGCCGGACCCCAACTAATAAACGGTTGAAATACAGTCATGCCTGTAAAATAGAACATACCGTGTTGGATGGGGAATAATATCATATTGATATCTCCATTGTTTCCATCATCGGTGTAGGTATGTTTCGGGCCGCCGGTAGTCATGGTAATAAATACGCTTTTGTCTTTAAAAACACCTTTGTCATAGATGCCTTTACCACCTCCATAAGCAAATCCCATGGCAAAAACACGGTCGACCCACCCTTTCAAAATGGCTGGCAAACCAAACCACCAAAGTGGAAAATTGAAAATCAATAAATCACACCATTCCAGTTTTTCCATTTCATCCTTCAAAGCATCCACAAAATCGTTGTTACGATAGGAACTCAACTGTTCGGTCTGATATTTGAAAAATTCAGGATTGGCAACCGATTTAAAATCATATCTATCTCCAACCGGATCGAAATTCATGGCATATAGGTCACTCACTTTTACTTCATATCCCTTTGCTAAGAAAAACTCTCGGGCTGTATTTTTTAAACTTGAACAGAAAGATGCTTTTTCGGGATGTGCGCTAATTATTAATACATTTTTCATATCGAATCGTTTTATTGTTATAACCACAGCAGCACAACGGTTTACATGATTGTTTTTTTACTTTGTAGCGTTTATATTTTCAACCTGAATGATTTGTATTCCATTATGTCTGTTGTAGGTTGTGTTGTTTTTATTCATTTCATTCACTCAAAATCATTTTACTAGTATTAGAAACTGTTTAAAAATAAACGTTAATCTGACGTTATGCAAAGTATCAGCTAAATATAAGTTCATTAGCCTGTCGGAGAATTAAACTATCTTATAGTTTTCCATTCTTTTTTGTCTATTTGCACCTTTATTTTTCTCAAATAGCCCGCTATTTTTCGAAAAATAAAGCCACAACTAGCCTAAAAAACAATTGAAAAACTATTTAAGATTTATTTTTAAACAGTTTCTTAATGCTTCGCTCACTTCTGTTACCGGTCGTTGACACTGTTTGTCTCTACACACGTAAATTGTTGTTTCTCCTTCCACTAACTTTCCGTTTAGCATTTCTAAGTTTCCTTCGGCTTTTCCACCCGAAAAAAATACATTGGGTAAATAATGGCTGTCAAATTCTTTGCGCATTGCTTCACAGTCGTTTCCAACTATGGCTACCTCGTAAGGTGCACTCGCCAACCAAGCCATCAAAACGTCCCAATTGGCATAATAGGTGCCGTGTTCAATCGCGTTTTCTTTTATATTGTTGAGCATTTGTATTGCTTTTTCTATATAGTCGTCATTGTACAGGTATTGACCCAAAATGAACAGATTCTTAGCCATTTCGGAATTGGAAGACGGAATCACATTGTCCGACAATTCCATTTTACGGGCTATCAACGAGGAATCAACATCGGATGTGTAATAAAACATGCCACTTTTCGTATCATTAAAGTGATCCAAAGCATAGGCAGTCAATTGCTGCGCCTCATTCAACCATTTTTCGTCAAAAGTAGCCTGGTAGATATTGATAAATGCTTGAATTGTAAAAGCATAATCGTCTAAGAAGCCATTGATAGCTGTATTGCCCATGTTGAAATTTCTCGATAAGCAATAATCAGTGGTTTTGATATTGGAAAGTATAAACTCAGCGTTCCTCAGTGCAATATCCAAATACTCTTGTATATCAAAAACACGGTAAGCATCAACATATCCTTTTATCATTAGTGCATTCCACGAGGTCAGTAATTTATCATCCAAACCCGGACGAATGCGATGAGCACGTTCATTTAGGACTATCTGTTTTGCTTTCAAAACTAGTTTATTCAGTTCAGCTTCTGAAATAGAATACTTTTGGGCAATTTCGCGGTAGGACAAAGTTCGGTGAAGAATATTCTGTCCTTTTTCCCAATTTCCCTTTTGTGTAGCACTGTAATAATCACCTATTATGTTAGCTGAAGAGCCTAACATCATTTTCAGTTCATCGTAGGTCCAAACATAGAACTTGCCTTCTACACCTTCACTATCAGCATCCAACGAGGCATAAAATCCACCCTCCGGTGAAGTTAGTTCGCGTTGAACAAATGCCAGTGTTTCTATCACTATCTGTTTGTAGACCGGGTTCTTTGTTTGTTGATAGGCTGCACAATAAAGGCTCACCAGTTGAGCATTGTCGTACAGCATTTTTTCGAAATGTGGTACTTTCCAAACCTCGTCTACCGAGTAACGGGAGAAACCACCACCTATCTGGTCGTAAATGCCACCTTCACTCATTTTATCTAACGTTACGAGCACCGCTTTTAGTGCGTCAGCCTGGTGGGTTAGATGGTAATAATGCAACAGAAATTGATGCCCCGCAGGTAAGGGGAATTTAGGAGCAGCTTTTGTAGCACCCCACACAAAATCAATGTCTTTTTTCCAGTTCTCAAAAACCGCATCCAAATCATTTATGCTTAGCTCGCTTTTTGAGTTGGCGCTATAGATCAATTCGGTATTCTGAACTCCATCAGTCAGTGTTTTGGCCTGTTGTTCAGCTTTTTCGGGATAGCTTGTTACAAAGTTAGCAACCTGCGCCAGCATATCCAACCACTCCGCTTTGGGGAAATAAGTACCACCGTATATGGGTCGCCCATCGGGTAGGGCAATGCAGTTGAGCGGCCAACCTCCGCGGCCACTAAGCAGTTGCACAGCATTCATATACACCTGGTCAACGTCCGGGCGTTCTTCCCGGTCTACTTTAATAGACACGAAATGCTCGTTCATAAAATCGGCAACCTGCTCGTTTTCGAAACTCTCGTGTTCCATCACATGGCACCAATGACAAGCCGCGTAACCAATGCTGATGAGTATCAACTTATTTTCTTTCTTCGCTTTTTCCAATGCTTCAGCACCCCATGGATACCAGTTTACCGGGTTATGAGCATGCTGCAGCAAGTACGGACTGCTTTGCAGAATAAGTGGATTAGTATGTTTATGTTGAGTAGTATACATAACTTCTTTTTCAGCCTAAAACGGTTGAAAAAGAAAAAGGTTTTGGTTGATAAGATTATTTAATCAAAACGTAATAATTTTATATAAAACAGGAAGTTATGCTTACTAATTTGCCGTTTTTGTTTCGTTTAGAAGCTCGTTGATTAAAAATAATATAACAAAACAGTCCACCCATTTGTTGAGTTTTGTTCAACAAAATGGGTGGACCGAATAGGTACTTGTATAAAGGTAGGAGGGAGGTTAATCCCCGAAAATAATTACATAAAGTGATATAAAAATACGATGGTTGCGTCCAAAGCAGTTTTACGATTGTCTTTTATTTCGAGTGATACCTGAATTTCAGCTTTTGCAATTCCTCTTAAATTTAATAAGGATTTTAGTTTAGCACGCAGACGCACTTCGCTGTTTACCAACACCGGTTGATTAAAACGTAAACTCTCGATACCATAATTTACAGTTAGTTTCGAGTTATTTACCTCTACTATCTGATTCCACAAAAAAGGCATTATTGAGATGTTCAAAAAACCATGTGAGATGGTTGTTTTATAAGGGCTCTCATTTTTAGCTTTTTCGGTGTCGATATGTATCCATTGGTGATCCAGGGTGGCATCAGCAAACAAATTAATCTGATCTTGCGAAATCGTTATAAAATCTGATACTCCTAATTCCTGACCAATAAATTTTTCAAATTCGGCGAAGCTATTGATGACAATTTTACTCATTATTTCTGAAGCGTTAAATATCTGAAGATATAAAGTGATGTTTCTATTAATTTGAGTACAAATGTACTGAAATTTTAGTTTTTATGAAATAGCAAATCCATATTTTAGAGAACAATTTTTCAGAAAAATTTATAATTGGATAACCGCTTTCGTGAAATTACAGATAATGTAAATAAATATTTACAAAGAAATGCAGCACTAAAACTAAAACAAGGGCCAGACACAAACCTCCTGTGATAAGAATATAAAAATCGAAGCGTGATGTATACGAACGATATAGTTTTGGCATCAACCAAAACGAATAGGGAAGATACAACACAACCGATGTGATCACTGCCGGGAAATAACGTTGTAGAACAATTGTTCCAACAATATGTGGAAAAACTGCATTGACGACAAATACCGACACCAATATGGTCAGCAGGTTTTTTCGGTTCGATTCTTTTGTTTGAATATTGACCCACATAATAAGCAGCCAGGCAATGATAGTAGTCAACCCAATGGCTAAGATCACTGCATTGGAGTTGTGTGGACGCAGACCTAAAGGTAGATGGGTTGGATATACAAAATGAACCAATCCTACCGTCTCTTCAATATTATGCAAGGTGAATAATGCGCCTGCTATCAGTAATTGTTTACTATGATTTACTCCGGACATCATTCGTTTTCTTTAATGTGTATCCTTGTCAGACAAGATTGTTTCTGTTATTTCAACTGCATCCTGAATGTATTTCAAACAATGGGTGAAGTATAAATCCAATTCCATAATTTTAGCCATTCCTTCGGGTGAATTCATATCATGCTCATCCAGCAACTGGCGGCAGCAAATTGTTTTGTTCCGGCTTTTGAATTCATTGATAAGAAATAACGAGTGTTTATAGGCTAATGCCTTATCGTCTTCACTACCATTTTCGCCTTTGCCGTATTTGAGTCCAATGGCCATCAGCGCTCCGGTAACGGCTCCACAAGTTTCCTGCATGCGGGCAATGCCCGATCCGAAAGGACTTGCCAGTCGGAGGCAACTATCTTTCGATAATCCAAAATCTTCGGCAAATGCCGATAAAACAGATTGAGAGCAGTTGAATCCGCTTCGGAATCTTTCAGTAGCATGTCTGGTTTTTTCGCTCATAATATTTTCAATTAATAATTCATAAAGCACAATTCATAATTAATCAATTCCAATTAATCACTTACCATTCATCATTTTCTTTGACATTCGATGAAATTCTCTCAGTTCCAGTTTTTTCTGAGGGGATAACTGAGTGTAGGGAACACCTTCTATAGCTCCTTCGAGTCCAAACAATAACTGAATACATGCCCCCGGATCGAGTGTTTGTAAGCGGAGGAATGCCTGTTCAGTCCCTGCTTCTTTTAGTTCTGCAGAAGAAGTTATACCTACCTCTATCAGCTTTGCTTCGGTGTCTTTACCAATATTGGGTTGCTTCAATAAATCTGATACCATAGTCAATGTATTATTCGTTATCATAAGCATCTAAAGCTGTTTGCAAGCAGGAAGAAACACCTTTCAGTCCGCAAACGGTAAGGGTTATAAGAATGGTGTCCATAATCTCGTCGCGGGTAGCTCCAAGTTTCTTTGCCATTTTTACGTGAAAGAAAACAGCAGTACTATCGCCGGTGGATGATTTTATACCTATATAAACCAATTGTTTGGTTTTAGCATCCAATCCGGTGGTGGCTTTCAATGCATCGATAAGCCCATCGAATGCCTTGGCTACTTCGGGGGCTTCATTCTGAAAAGTGTCTAAAGTGCTTTTCATATTTTTTAAAATGTAGTTGATTGTTTTACTTACTCCTTGCCTCTTACTTCTTACTTCTGTTTAACGAACGATTCGAAGGCAGTAGCAAATTTAGTAGGCGTAAATTCTATAATTTGATAAGTAGCGGCATTGTGGATATTGAACGGATCTTCGGAAATAATGCGTTGAGTTTCTTCCAAACTGTCAGCATTACAAAGAATCACACCGCCGGTGCGAGGGTTTTGTGCACCCGAACAAACAAATTTGTTGAGCGAGTAGTACTTGTCGAGGTAAGCGCGGTGTTCCACCAAATGTTCCTCAATTTTCCCGAGGCCATGGGTGTAAGTTAGAACAATAACGTACATGATTGTGTGGGTTTTTTAATTAAAAAACAAAGGTAGGATTTTTTTTAATTAAGTATTCAATAAAAATGAAAAATGTGAAATGAAGGTTGAAAAAGCGATACCCTTTTTTGACGATTACTGTTTTTATTTTGATGCAGGAACAAAAACTACTCGTCTTATCCAGGATAAATGGAGCAAGGAAATGGCTGTTGTTGAAGCTAAGTCCGAACTTCTCAGGAACAAACAACTGTTACACCGATTATGCATAGTCGAATACCTGTGGTGCAACAGTCGGAATACAAAATTTCATTTAATATAAAGGAATAGAACCTGTCTGGGGTAGACAAGTTCTATTCCTTTATTTGTTTAGTGGACGTTAATTTATCAAATACATATTTATATCCATCAGCCATAATGTCCCATGAATACTGCTTCTCAGTATATTCTTTTCCTTGCAGTGATAGAATTTTTAGCTTATCTTCGTCACTGAGTAGTTTATGAATTTTATCAGCCCAAGCCTGCGCATTTTCGCTAGGCAGAAGGCAACCGTTTTTTCCGTCAATAACTGCATCTTTTATTCCTTCAATTCCTGAAGCTACCACATAGGCACCTCTGATACTGGCTTCGAGTGCCACCAAACCAAATCCTTCGGTGTCTCCTTCCACTTTTATGTTTGGCATTACAAACAAATCGGCTAATAACAATACCTGAAAAAGGTCTTCGTCAGAGACTTTTCCTAAATGATATACAGATTCCTGTTCTGCAACTAATTTTATAAGCTCTTTTGTATCTGTTGCAAATCCGAGCATAAGCTGAATAGTATGACTTGCTGTTTTAGGAAGACGTTCTACTATTCTTTCGAATAATGCTGGTTTGTTATTTAATGGCCCTATCATCAGAAAAATGATATTTTTGTCAAGTAAAGGCATAACATTTTTCAAAAACCACGAAAATCCTTTTCTTTTAACTGGTCTACCAGTGGAAACAATAATACGTTTGTTTGAAACATCAACTTTATACAGATGTTGTAGCCGTTCTTTTATATTTTCATTCGGTTGAATGTTGGCTAATTGATTATCGATACCATTCCTGACGGTGAAAGTGAGTTTTTCATTAAATCCCCTTTTGATGCATAAATTGCGGGTAGATTCGCTTACACATATTGCTCCGCTGTAGTTGGTGAGTTTGGGTATCAGTTTGTTTTGGAAAAACGAATGAGGAAATGTGATATCCAGTCCATGATAGGTTACTACTACAGGAATGTTGGTGTAGTTTTGTAACCAAAGGCATGCTACTCCCATCAAACCGTCATTTAGATGTATGAGTTTGATATTAGGGTTTTCCTGAAGCGTGGCTTTTATTTTTGATTGTAGACGTATAAACCATAGCAGTTTATTCCCTTTTTTTTGATAAGCAATTACATGTGTTTTATAGTGACGTGACATTCCTTTAATCAAATGGTAGCTTTGCTTTTCCATGCCACCAATCATGGGCGGATATTTATGTGTGATAAATAGAACTTCTGTCATTTGTGGAGTTTTATATGTACGCCTTTTGTTGTTGCTAAAACCAATATTCCCGACAAACCGAGCCAGAATAGCTGACGGGTTCTTCTGGCCAGGGAAGCAACTAACCAAATTTCGTTGCTCATAATGCCAATAGTGTTTAGCATCACTTTATTACCGTATTCTTCAACTCCAAGCTGTCCGGGAATGATGGAACCTACAGTTTTGAATATCATAACACCCATTTCTACTGAAATAACATCAATGATGGAGACATTAATGCCCAGAGTTCGTAGTATAATATAAAATTCTAACGCTCCAAATATCCAGTGAATGACAGACAAAAAGAATGCTGTGAGAAATTCTCTTCTGTTTTGGTGAAAATAACAAGATAAGGTTACATTAATTTCGTAGCATGAAGTCAATGTTTTTTCCGATAAAATTTTCCAACCGGTTTTATCACTTATTTTCCTAACGGTTTTACTGAAATACAGATCTTTATCCAGTAATAGTTTCGACAAATTATAGCCAAAGATAATCAGTGTCGTTACTGCTGTCAGGATGATATAAATATCTTTTTGATCATTGTTTTTGAAAACAACAAAGTAAACCGAAGAGATAACGACCAGGAAGATGGCTGATAAAAAATTGAGTACTCTCGAGAGCAACACAGAGCTTAATGCATTGTGTTTTGTTACTCCTTTTTTATAGAGGTAAGACGTTTTGAGGCTATCGCCGGCTACAATGCTTGTAGGATTAAAAACAGCCAACATCTCTCCAATTAATCTGTAAATGAATATCTCGGTTATTGAGAATTTCTTACCATCATCTCCCATGCAAAATATCCACGACATGGATGAAGCCAGATAAGCTATAAATGAGCAAATGATAATTGCCAAAAACATTTCCGGCATCTGATATAAATAAGTTTTTAGCGTATAAAAATCGATATTAGATATAAACCTGACAATAAGAGCAAAAACAGTTATCAATAATGCTCCGATAAAATAAAATCTATATTTTTTTACAATAGTTGTTATATTCATTTTTGCAATAAGTAAGAAAGTACTTTTGTTTTAAACTGTAAAGTAACCGCATCGAAATAACTTGGCACAAGATAATTCTTGCAGCTATAACTTCTGGCCAAAGAGTTGATGTCTTTAAAATACGTGTTTGCTAAAGTCTCCCAGTTTAATGTAGAGGTATATTGTAAACCGGCTAATTTCATCTTTTCTTTGAGCAAATTGTCGTGTAGTACTGTGTTTATTTTTCGTATATATTCTTCAGCATTATTTGGTTCGCACAAGAATCCTGTTTCTCCATCCATAACTAACGATTGAGAACCACCACCTCTGGCAATAATAGGCGTACAGCCACAAGCCATTGCTTCTACAACAACATTTCCATACGTTTCGGATACAGACGGAAATAAAAAAATATCGCTTGAAGCAAAGATTTTGGCCAGTGTGCTATGATCCGTAAATCCAAGAAATATAGCTTTTTTCATTCTTTTTCGTGCTATCTGTTCAGCCACACCAACCCCGGTCACTATAAAGTTTACATTTAATTGTTGAGCTTCAGCTTCATCATAAATATTAAACAGTGTTTCAATATTCTTTTCCCATACCAGTCTTGAAGCAAATAAGATGCAAGGTAGACCATTCCCGGTAATATTTTCCAGAAAGGATTTATCTTTTTTAGACGGATTAAATAATTGGTTGTCGATTCCCCGCTGCCACACTTTTAATAGCTTCTCGGAGATGCCCATCTCTTTAAGTTCTGTCACCATTTGCATGGTTGGAGTATAAATTAGGTTACATTTATTATAAAATGATCTGTATAATTTCTTAGCGATAGATTCGGCCGGCTTTATGAGAAAAGGCATTAACCCCAGGTAGTATTTTATGTACGAAATGAAATGTGTGTGGTAAACAGACAGTACCGGAATATGATTTTTATTAGCATAATTCAGCGCAAAAAAACCTAAAAAAGAGGGGGTTGAGATATGAATTATATCGGGATTAAAGTCAGAAAGCTCTCTTGTTATTTCTTCTTTGGCCAGAAATGGTATAGCGACTCTATAAGTACAATTGAAAGATAAAGTAATTGCCGGAACTTTGACAACCCTATGTTTCATTTCATGGTTTGGAGGTGTACCGCAAAAAAAAAGAAATTCAAATTGTTCCTCCGGAATTCTTTCAATGAGTTGATACATTGTTTTTATGGCTCCATCAAGATCTTTTGTCAGGATGTCTGTAAAAAAAGCGATTCTTACTTTTTGTGGAGAATTCATATGCGTAATTTTTCAAATGCTTACAAAATCGATATTTTAATAATCCGATTTTGCTAAATATGGAACAACTAACGTTGCATAAGTTGGATGTATAACTACTGATCGGGACTCAATCTTACAGCTATAATGGTTATCTTTGTGAAGTAAATAAAAATAAGTGACTAACGCGGAAACGACTTTCGAATAGAGCTGAAAAATCATACTGTATTCATTGCTTTGTCATTGATATGCAATGAATATAAAAGAAATAATAAAATATGAATATTCGTTTTGTTGCCTACTCATGATTTAAGAAAAGTATATGTCGGTGCTCTGCACCTTATTTGAAAAGACTCAAAGGGACAGCGTTCCGAGATATTTGTAGAAACGTAATTGTTATTGAATCTTGAGGTGCAGCGCACCGATATATTTATTGTTATTGGACTATAGATTTGTTTTTGGTAAGACAAAGGATAATCAAATAATGCGAATCAGTAGTTGAAAAAAATAGTCCGTAGGCTTCGGCGTGAGCTCAGTCGAACGGACTTATATATCCATAGAATAAACAGATCTACATATTTATTGTCCGTAGGACATTCACGTTTTACCTTGTTTATCCCCTACGGGGAATTGGTTGTATCTGTTTTTATTTTCTATTGATATGTATTCCCTACGGGAAATAACTCATTATAAATAGAATGTGTATGTATGCAACTACTGATTCGCATATATAATAACATTATAGTACTCCCCACTTATTATGCGTAAAATAATTCATATCGACATGGACGCTTTTTTTGCTTCTATAGAACAGCGGGATAATGCTGACTATAAAGGTAAGCCTTTGGCGGTGGGTTATTCCGGACCTCGGGGAGTGGTGGCAGCTGCAAGTTATGAAGCCCGGCGCTATGGTGTTCGTTCGGCCATGGCTTCAAAGACTGCTTTGCGTAAATGTCCTCATCTGATATTCGTGATGCCGCACTTTGAGGTTTATAAATCGGTATCCAGGCAGATAATGGAGATCTTTCACGAGTACACCGATTTGGTAGAACCGCTGTCGCTGGATGAGGCTTTTTTGGATGTAACTGAGAATCATAAACAGATGGCTTCGGCCACTCATATAGCGCAGGAGATAAAACAAAAAATACAGGAAACCACAGGACTAACGGCTTCGGCAGGTGTGTCGTTTAATAAGTTTCTGGCCAAGATAGCTTCCGATTACAATAAACCCAACGGTTTATTCGTGGTAAAGCCAAACGATGCCGAACGGTTTGTAGAAACGCTTTCGATTGAGCAGTTCTATGGGGTGGGGAAGGTGACTGCAGAGCGGATGCATCAGTTGGGTATCAAAACCGGTGCCGATTTAAAGCAATGGTCGGAGCAGGATCTGGTGACTAAGTTTGGAAAGGCTGGGCACAGCTATTATCAGAATGCCCGTGCCATAGATAACCGACCGGTGGAATGGCAACGCATCAGGAAATCGGTAAGTTCCGAAACAACTTTCGAAACTGATACCGACAACTATGAGGAACTACTGCCCGAACTGGAAAAACTTACCCGCGAGGTGATAGATTATGTGGCTAAAAAAGATTTTAAAGGACGCACGGTAAGCCTGAAGATTAAGTTCTCAGACTTCAAAGTGATTAGTCGCAGCAAAACATTCCCCACGCACGTATCCGATTACGAAACATTGTTCAAAACAGGTTCGGAGCTACTACAGTTGGTTGATTTGACGCCCAAGATTCGGTTGATAGGGATAGGTGTAAAGAACAACGAAGAAGAAGAAAGCTGGGCAGATGCCATTCAACTACGCATAAAGTTTTTGGAAGATGAAATGACGGAATAAGAGTTTTTTGAATACAGAAAGAGAAAAAATAAACAATGAATGTCCGTTTTTTCACCCACTCATGATGTAAGAAGAGTATATGTCGGTGCGCTGCACCTTTTTTATTTCTTTTCTACACGTTATTCTACAAAGATTTTGGTGCTCTGCACCTGATACCGGCACTCACAATTTAGTGCGTTGCACCTTATTTGACAAGACTTAAAGGGACAGCGTCCCGAGATATTTGTAGACGCATAATTATTGTTGAATCAAGAGGTGCAGCGCACCGATATATTTCTTGTTATTGAACAATAGATTTGCTTTAGGTAAGACCCTGGATAATCATTAAATAAAAACAGTCTGCCTGCACCTCATTCATGTTTGATAACCAATTCCACAGATTTACACCATCTTACTAAGCAATCTGTCTATGTTTTCGCGGTTCATCAGCGATTGAGGTTGGGTAACTCCTACAATCTTTTTTACCAGAAAGCGTTCGATAAAGTTCATCTTGAACGTCTTAAGTTCTCCACCCACCAGTTCGACTGAGAAAGCATGCTTTCGTAATATTTTGGGGTAAGCGTAAGCTATATTTTGCTCAAATTCTTTCACATTGAGGCAGCAAAGATACAAGCCTACTTTTTTTTGTAGCAGTTCGTGCATGTTTTTGTTGCAGAATTTTTGCACTACCGATTGATTCTTGCCGGCATGAATAGAACTACCCACTACTATTCTGTCGTATGAGCTAATATCAGGTTGTTTATTGTGCGCAAGGTTGAAAAGATCAACTTGCTGTGGTTGTAAATGTTGTTGAATTTTTTTTGCTACCATTTCGGTGGTTCCATGATGGGTAGCGTAGATAATAGCTGTTTTCATTTCTGATTATGGAGGTTTTAATTCACTAATTCGAGGACAAAAGTAGCAAAAATAACTTAAGTACGATATAAGTTGGCTCTGCTGAAAGACTAAGTCTATTTTACAAGATTAGATTGCGGTGCTCTGCACCTTAGACTTATCCTGGAAATAAAATTTCTACAAAGATCTCTCCACGCTGTGGCTTTGTTACATGTGCAGCGCACCGTACTATTTGTAGCGAATTATAAAAGAAGGTTACAAAGGTGCAGCGCACCGAGCCCAAAGTCAATCCATGTTACAGTTCTAATTGCCCTACAACTATTCTGAATTAGTAAAAAGCAAGATTAGTATATTCAGGTATAAATAAAATTACTATGTTTGCACCCTTATAGCAATTGATAATATGACTTCGCAAGAACTAAGTAAACAAGAATACATTGCGCGCATTAACCGCATCATGGAGTATATCGAGCAGCATATCGACCAACCGATCAATCTCTATGCTATGGCGCAGATAGCGCATTTCTCACCATTTCATTTTCATCGTATCTTTACTGTATTGGTAGGAGAAACGCCTGCTAATTTTTTGCAACGCATCCGAATAGAAAAGGCAGCGCAACAACTTAAAGATAGTCCCTCCAAAGTTATTGGCGATATTGCTTACAGTTGCGGGTTTAGTAGCTTGTCGTTGTTTAGCCGCACGTTTCGGAGGCATTTTGGAGTAAGTGCCAAGGAATACCGGCAGTTGGAAAAACCACTGCTGGTAAAGGATGGTGTTTACTTTAGCAAGATGGGTCAACAGTTGAGCAAGAAAAGTAAACTCTTTGTTGTCGAAAATGAGGAATTTTGTACCAACAAATTAAAACAACTCATTATTATGGAAACAGAAGTTATTGTAAAAGAAATGCCCGAGCTGCAAGTTATTTATTGTCGACACACGGGTGCGTTTAATCAAATCGGACAAGCGTATGGTAAGCTAATGCAGTTTGCCGGTCCGCGTGGATTGCTCAGTTCGCCAAACGCGAAAACACTTACGGTGTATCACGATGATCCGTCGGTGACAGAGATAGATAAAATGCGCCAAAGTGCCTGCCTTATTGTAAACAGCGATGTGAAAGTGGAAGGCGAAATAGGAAAGATGACTGTTCCGGCAGGAAAATATGCCGTTGGACATTTTGAAATTGTAGAAACTCAGTTCGAACAGGCATGGAACACCATGTGCCTGTGGCTTACCGAAAGTGGTTATGAGCCGGGCGAAGGGTATAACTACGAGTTGTACTACAACGACCATACTCAACACCCCGAACGTAAATTTATTCTGGACATTTGTATCCCTCTCAAAAGACTATAATGAAACACGATTGGAAAAAGCAGGAGAAAACTTTCTATGCACCTAAAAGTAAACCGGAACAGGTACATCTTCCGGCTATGAATTTCTTTAGCATCCGTGGCGAAGGAAATCCCAATCATCCGGCCTTTGCCGAATATATAGCTGTGTTGTATTCGTTATCGTATGCGGTAAAGATGAGTCCAAAATCGGGGCGTGCACCTGCCGGCTACTACGAGTACAGTGTTTATCCGCTCGAAGGGGTGTGGGATATTACCGACGAAGCAAAGCATAAATCTATGGAGACGTTGGATAAAAACACACTGGTGTTTAACCTGATGATTCGTCAGCCCGATTTTGTGACAGCCGCCTATGCTTCGGATATTATCGAACAGGTAAAAAAGAAAAAGCCCCATCCTTTGCTTGACAAAGTCAGGTTCGAAACGATAGAAGAAGGCAATTGTGTTCAAATCTTGCACCTTGGTAGCTATGATAACGAAGCTCAGAGTTTTGCAACCATGGAAGCCTTTGCAGAAAGTGAAGGCTTGGCACGAAAGTACAAAACGCATCGCGAAATCTACTTGTCGGACGCCCGAAAGACTGCGACTGAGAAGTTGAAAACCATTTTGAGATTTCAAGTATAGTTGCAACAGAAGTAACAGTTCGGTAAATAGATTAGACTATTCTCTTTCTCTTATTTTTCAACCAAATTTCGATTATAGAACACCCCAAAAAGGGAGTATGACCTAAGTTATGCTCCCTTTTTTTTGCGTGAGTAAAGCCATACTGCTTTGTATGTGTCTGAATTATAAATATAAATTGAGATTCAGTGTTATGAATGAGTATATAACAATCAGTTCTACCGCTGTTTCCCCTAACAACAGTTCATTCGCTATATCTATTACCCTTTTCACTATTAATTTTGCTTTATTCCCATATTACAATGAAGCATTGTATATAAGGAATGGTATATTGTATACATACAATAGAGCATTGTATGTAAGGAATAGCGTATTGTATACATACAATAGAGCATTATATGCAAGGAATGGCGTATTATAGACATACAATGAAGCATTGTATATAAGGAATGGCGTATTGTAGACATACAATGAAGCATTGTATACAAGGAATAGGGTGTTTTCAAGAAACTGTGTAAACCATAAAGCGAACTTTCAGTTATTCACCGTAGGTTTTACCTTATCCTGATAAGATGCAGCAATTATTTTTAATTGTTTGAATATTTTCTTCCGAAAAACCAATGACATGTTAATTATTATTTGTATGTTTGTGGGGTGAAAAAATAAACATAAAATAAGTGGTAGCGGTGAAGTATTTAATGGGAATATTGGCAAGTTCTGCTATATGGATGGCTGTGTATAATTCAGTAGAGTATAAATAGGTGTTAGAGCAATGAATAAAACTGAAACAAGATCGGATTATCAACAACTTTAAATATTAATATTATGTATTTCAAAGACCAAATTAAAATTCTCGGTGACAGAGTTACTAAGTTGAAAGACCAAATTTCAACTGAAGAAGCAACAAAAAATGCATTTATAATGCCGTTTTTACAATCACTCGGTTACGATGTGTTCAATCCTACCGAAGTAGTGCCAGAATTTATTTCAGACATTGGTTTGAAAAAAGGGGAGAAAATTGACTATGCTATTTTCATGGACGGAAAACCAACAATTTTAATAGAGTGTAAACATTGGTCACAAAATCTAAGCATACATGATGGTCAGTTATTGCGTTATTTTCATGTTTAGAAAGCTAAATTTGGTTTGTTGACAAATGGAATTAATTATCGATTTTATTCAGATTTAGTTGATCCGAATAAAATGGATGAAAAACCATTTCTGGAATTTAACATTCATGAAATAAAAGATAACCAAGTTGAAGAATTAAAAAAATTCCACAAGTCATATTTTGATGCAGACAGTATTGTAAATACAGCAAGCGAACTGAAGTATACAAATGAACTTAAACAACTTCTTCAACAAGAGCTGAATAACCCGTCTCCAGAGTTCGTTAAGTATTTTGCAAAACAAGTCTACCCTAGTAATATATCTGCTAAAATTCTTGAGTTGTTTACAAACTTGACAAAAAAATCAGCTCAACAATATATTAGCGATTTAATTACTGAAAGACTAAAAACTGCTCTTACAAAGGAAGACGAATCTGCAAAAGAACAAGACAGCAAACTTGAATTGCAAAACCAAGAGCCAGAAAACAAAGTCGAAACGACAGAAGCTGAATTAGAAAGTTTTATGATTATAAAAACGATTCTCAGGCAGAAAATTGACATAAAGAGAATTACTTATAGAGACGCACAATCATATTTCGCTATTCTTCTGGACGACAACAATCGGAAAACAATTTGTCGACTTTATTTGAATGGAAACAAGAAATACTTTGTCGTTTTAGACGAAAATAAAAAAGAAGTCAAAACAGAAATTCAAACACTTGACGATATTTTTACTTTCTCTGACAAGTTATTCGAAATCGTTGAAAACTACGATAAAAAATAATAAAGAAGAATATTCATAAGTCTAGTACATAGGACTTCATCTGGTAGACATGACCAAGTATGAAGTCCTAGTTGCGATACATCATTTTTGTGGTACTTTTTTCTGAACTAGGATTAAGCAGATGAATCAGATAAAAACAGATAGTCTGATTCATCTTTTAATATGATATAATCGTGGTTCAGACATTTGCGAGGTAAGAACGCTGAAGCTTGGAGAAAGACAGGAATAATTGAAATAATATGTCACACGAGATTAAAAATATTGTAAAAAGAGAGAATGCTGTTAGAAAGCAATTTCTAGGAATTGACTTTGAAGTGCTTGCAGTTGGAAAAGAATCTATGGTGACAAAAATGTTATTTAAAGATTCAGATTTCGCACCTCTACATAAACATCCAAATGAACAAAATGGATATGTAATTTATGGTCTGTACAAATTGACTATTGACACAACTGAGTTTATTATCTCTAATGGGGATGCTTATTCGATACCGGCAAATGTAGAACATTCGTTGGAAGTTATTGAAGCAGGTGAAATAGTTGATGTATTTACCCCAATACGTATAGATTATTTATAAAAAAAACAGATTATGCCAAACTCAAACATTCCATTTCAAACCATCGATTGGACAGAAATTACTAAGACTGAACACACAGGAGAAAGTGGAACTGCATTTTGGAAAACTATTCAGTTCTCCGGATTAAGAATAAGAATAGTTGAGTATTCAAAGGGGTATAAGGCTGATCATTGGTGTAAAAAAGGACATATTGTACATTGTTTGGAAGGTGAATTTGTAAGCGAATTGCAAAATGGAGAGGAATTTATCTTGACAAAAGGAATGACCTATGTTGTATCGGATGAATTGAGCTCACATCGCTCGATCACAAAAGATGGCGTAAAACTCATGATTATTGATGGTGATTTTTTGCAATAGATAATTGAATATGACAAGTTGATCTATTATGATTGAACGGAATAAAATACAAATTAGTAAAGCCCAAAACAGTGATGCAGATGTGTTGACTGACATTTCATTTGCAGCAAAGAAGCACTGGAATTATCCTGACAGTTATTATGACTTATGGAGAGATGAGCTAACCATTACGAAGGAATATATACAGCAAAACATCGTGTTTAAGGCTTTATATATGGACGTTGTTATCGGTTTTTATTCAATTACGGAGAATAAAGAAGATTTCTACAGTGGTGACACATTTGTAAAAAAAGGATTTTGGTTAGAACATCTGTTTATTAAACCCGAATATCATAAATTGGGAGTTGGTACGCTAATGATGAATCATGCAAAACAAGTATCAAGAGACTTAGGCATTACTAATCTATTGATTTTTGTAGATCCATTCGCAAAGGGGTTTTATGATAAGGTGGGTGCAGCATATTTGTATGACTCTAAATCGTCAATACCCGGCAGAATGATACCTGTTTATGGTTTGAGAATTTGAAACTCGAATCTCACTTTCGTTAAAGTATATTTACTGATTAGTTCATTTCTGAGCGTAGCGTAGACATTGACTTAATAAGTTACATTTTGATTCTGATAATTTAAAAATTCTGGTAATTCTGATTGAGATAAATGTACAACAATAAATAATACTCACCATGATAACATCAACCGAAATAAAAGAACTGGCAAAGGAGTTGGGTGCCGATATATGCGGCATTGCTTCTATTGATAGATTTGATGATTCGCCTGCGGGTTTTCATCCTATGGATGTTTATAAAAATACTAAATCGATTATCTCCATTGCTTGCTGCATTCCGGGAAGTTCGATGTATATAGATTCACCGTCGCCCTATACTGCCATAGAGGATATTGCTTTGGCTAGGGTGAATCAGATTGCTTTATCGCTAACGCTGTACCTCGAAAAATGCGGATTTCAGGCTATCATGATTCCTTCTGTGCCTTATGATTCCTGGGATGCTGAAACGATGACCGGAAAAGGTATTCTGTCGTTAAAGCACCTGGGTTATAAAGCCGGCGTAGGATATATTGGTAAAAACTCTCTGCTCTGTAACGATGAATATGGCAATTTAATAAAGCTGGGTGCTTTGATTACCAATGCTGAATTGGTAGCTGACCCTTTTATAGAAAAGAGTTTGTGTAAAGAGAGCTGTACGCTTTGTATTGACAGTTGTCCGGTTGGAGCCATAGGACCGAACGCAGAAGTATGTCAGAAGAAATGCCGGGAATATGCCGAGGTACCCAATAAGCGAGGCGTAGAGATATATGCTTGTCACGAATGCAGAAAGGTTTGTCCGAATCGTAATGGAATAAAAAAGCGCTAAACGCCGTTTATCCCGATTTAAAATGCGTCGGAATAGCTTCATTAAAATGCTGAAAAGGAATGAGCAAAGAATGAGATAGCCTGTCTACAGCAATTAATCATTATCTTGTGCGTTATTGCTAATGAAAACAATAGATGTCGTGTTTTTTATATCCATTGCTGCTACGGCAATGGAACTAAATGTAATAACACTCACACATACAAAACGATATAACTAATTTACGGATGAGAAAATTGATATTGCAGGTTTTTATATTTTTCACCTGTTTATTGGGCTGTTGCTTATTAGTGCTAATGCTGATACAGCTTAATGCCAACAAAGAGGAACTGGCACGAGTAAAAGATTATAATAAGGGAACTATCAGCAACCAGGAAAAAGCCCGCGTGCTTAAAACATTGCACATACTTGAAGATGGTTATTCCAAAAGAGACTTGACGGCTGTTGATGGCTGTGTGGCAAGTACGTTTAGCAATAAAGATGTGCTTATTCTGGGAACCAACCCTACTGAAATACTTACCGGAAAAGAGGGAGCTAAAAACTTATTGCTGGGCGACTGGACCTATTGGGGGAAGGTAAAGTTTCATTTGGACAGAACACGTTTTGATCAACTGGATAGCACAGTGGTCTATGTGGCCACTACTGGTGAGGTAAAGATTGATATGTGGCGAATGAAGCTTCCGTTACGAATTACGGGTGTGTTGGTAAATGAAAATTCTCATTGGCTTATCAGTAAACTGCAATTTCAATACGATACGAACACAAACCTGATTATATTTTCATGGTTGGCAACTATTGGGTTTATAATAAGCCTGATCCTTACTGTGCTGATTTGGCTATGGACTAAGCTGAAAAGAAAAACTCCACGCAGGGTAGTTTCAAAATACTAGTTTAATGTAATACTAACTCAAGTGGAAAAGAGGCTGAATTCGAGGGAATCAGTCTCTTTTCTTAGTTATATGTTTATGAAAATGTTCTTTGTGTTCCAATTTTGGTTTTGACAATTATTCATCGTTTTGTACGTTATAAGTGTAATTAGCAATCAATGTGAAGACAGTTGTTCTACTTACAGCTGTTTTATCAACTATTTAAAAGAAATAATGGAATTTTCAGGTACATTAAAGCGTTTTTTTAGATACAATCGTACAGGATCATTGGTGCTGATGGCAACAGTAGTATTACTATTTGTTCGATGCAAAAATGATGATACCAGTCACTACTCCGAATTTCAAAATCCACTGCAGAATACCACTGTTGGTCCTCCTGCGGGTAATCCCGATGGCAATTATCCAATCCCTTTAGATGCGGGTGTCGAAGATGTATCTCAACCAACACATGTTATTGGTAAAGGTACTCCAGAGAGTGTTACCGAAGAGGCATTTATTACCGCAGTGGCACAAGGTGGCGTAATTATGTTTAATGGCGGAAGTAAACCTTTTACACTTACGCTTACCAAACCGGCTAAAGTATTCAATGATGCAAGTCAAAAAGTAATTATTGATGGAGGTGGATTAGTAACCATTAGCGGCGGTGGAAAAACCCGTATACTTTACATGAATACCTGTGATCAAAATCAACATTGGACTACTTCGCATTGTGATAATCAGGAATTCCCTCAACTCACCCTTCAGAACATTACTTTAGCTGATGGTAATTCTACCACCGAAACAGAATTTGATGGTGGAGGTGCAGTTTGGGTACGTGGTGGTAGGTTTAAAATGATAAATTGCAAATTTTTCAATAATGTATGTGCTTCCAAAGGAGCTGATGTTGGAGGAGGTGCTGTAAGAGTATTCAGTCAGTATAATAATTTACCTGTATATGCTGTGAATACAACCTTTGGAGGTGCTAAAGGCTATGGAAATACAGGGTCCAATGGTGGTGCCGTAAGTAGTATCGGTGTTTCGTGGACCTTTATAAATTGTTTGTTATCCTATAATGTTGCCAATGGTAATGGCGGAAATCCTGCACAATCGGGTACACCTGGTGGTGGGAGTGGAGGTGCTATCTATAACGATGGGAACACCATGACTTTAACGCTGCTGGGTACACGAATAGAACAAAATACGGTCAATGCTTATGGTTCGGCTGTTTTCTTTGTTACAAACGATCATGCAGGGTCTATTCGTATAGACAAAAGTCTTATCCAATTAAACAATGGCGGATCGTGGTATCCTGTTTATCCGGCTATTTCTATGCATGCCGACACAAAGATAAATGTAACCGATTCAACCATCAAATAAACTAAATCTCAGACCATTTTTGTTGATTTGTCAGAGTTATAACCTGGCAACTTCATAATGAATGACAGTAATCTGATTAAAAAGTGTATCAAATACGCTAATAGCTTGTGTATTTGAGTTGAAAGGGGTAATTTTACACTCCTTTTAATGCAAACTGTTTGATGAATTCAATTAAATTTTTCTATTACAACAAAAAGTACTTTGCTTCTGCCTTTTTGTTTTCATGCTTTAGTTTTATTTTCAGTACCTGGGTAACCTATATTCCACAAATATCTGAAAAGCTTGATATAACAGAAGGTGGGATCGGTAAAGCCATTTTCTTCTCCGCTCTCGGTGCATTTGTCATGATTCGTATCTGTCGTCATTTTGTAGATAGGGTAGGAGTTGGCAAGTACACTTTTTATGCATTAATTGTTTACTGTATTTCTTTCTATGGTCCATTTCTGGCCTATAGTTTTAATACTTTATGTATTAGCTTGTTCTTTTTTGGGATGGCCGGTTCGTCGTTTGCTATTTCACTAAATTCATTAACTGCAGCTATCGAAAGACAAGATGAAATTTACATTATGTCGCGTAGTCATGCTTTTTGGAGCATTGGGGGGATGATTGGAGCTGCTACCGGTAGCTTTATCGCCGTTTTATTACACAACCCGATAATGCATATATCTATTCTGGTGGCCATCATACTGTTGGTTCAATTCAAATTAAAGCACCATTATTATCACCGGGTTGGTGAGCAGTTGATAAATGAGCAGCATAAAAAGAAAAATCTAAAACCACTTTACCTCATTGCTGTTATTGGACTTGTAATAATGGTTGCAGAAGGTGCTATTGCCGATTGGAGTGCTTTGTATCTGAAGAAAATCATTCTGCTGGACATGAAATACATAGGATTTGGTTATGCGGCATTCTCCTCAGCCATGATGATTGGACGTTTTACGGGCGACTCGCTCAGCAAAAAACTGGGTTCATGGCAATTGATTACCTATTCGAGCTTAACCGGAATAGTGGGTTTTTTACTGGTTCTTATTCTCAATCCGGTAGTTTCTATTCTTGGTTTCTTTATTGTGGGAATAGGCTTTTCGGTAGTCGTTCCTGAGGTGTACAGACTGGCTTCAAAAGTGGAAGGTATAAAGACTGCCGATGGTGTTTCGTTTATTGCAGCCACTTCGAATATTGGTTTTCTGGTAGGACCCGTGTTATTGGGTTTTGTAGCTGAGTTTCAATCTTTGCATCTTAGTTTTATAGTGCTTACCGCTTTTGTGAGTATAGCATTTATTATTGCTTTTGTGAAAAATAGGACTAGCTTAAAATTAATGTGATTTAGAAATAAGATTCTTTTGAATCTCAGCATTTTACAAGTCCGAAGGACTTGAATGTGAATAGCCATCGGTGAAACCGGTGGACAACAGAAAATATAACCGAGAACCCCGAATTGGGTTCAATATATAAATGCATGATATTGAACCCCATTTGGGGTTCTGGTCTGACTTTATCAATTATCCACCGGTTTCACCGATGGCTATTCACATTGAATCCCTTTAGGATTCAAATATTATTTCTCTTTATCCATAAGTATTAACTTATATCGAGCTCACATTAAAATAAAAAGGCAGGCTGTACTCGTTTGAGTTCAGCCTGCCTTTTTTATGGTGAAAAATTCACGGTGGAATTTTATTTATTCAATTTATTGATAAGCTTTTGATTTTTCCGTCTTGCCATTTTCAATTTGATAGTGTAGTCGAGCTCATACAGAGCCGGAACGAACATCAAGGTGAGGAAAGTGGCAAAGCTTAATCCAAAGATGATAGACCATGCCAACGGCCCCCAGAAGGCAACATTATCTCCCCCAAAGTAAATGTGCGGATTCAGCTCCGTAAACATCGTGGTGAAGTCGATATTCATTCCCACTGCCAATGGCACAAGTCCGAGCATAGTGGCAGTTGCGGTAAGGATTACCGGCGTGATACGTGTTTTACCTCCTTCGATAATGGCACGACGTGTACGCAGTCCTTCTTTCTTCTTGACATCAATAAATTCAACAATCAATATCCCGTTTCGGACAACAATACCTCCAAGTGCCACCACTCCAAGTCCGGTCATCATGATAACCAAATCCATATTGAAAATCATTACACCAAGCAAAACTCCGATAATGCTGAAAATAACTTCGCTTAGAATGATAAGCGATTTACTTACCGACCCAAACTGCGTGATAAGGATAAAGAAAATAGCACCCAGTGCAATAATCATAGCCATCATCAGGAAGTTGGCGGTCTCGGCCTGATCTTCTTGCTCGCCGGTTAGTTTTACAACTGTTCCTTCGTGAAAATTAAACTTTTTTGCTTCGCGATTAATAACCGGAACAATATCGTTAGCAGAATAACCTGACAGCACATTGGAAAAGACGGTAATAATTCGCTTTTGATCCAACCGTTTGATACCTGCATACGACGAAGTATAATTAATAGTGGCCACTGTGGACAATGGAATACTCCGCAATTGACCGGAATTCATGTCCCTATAGGTGATTTCCAGATTTACCAATGCATTGATATTTTCTCGGGTTATTTTGTTGTACCGAACCATAATGGGGTATTCATCCTCATCCTGCTTTAGTTTCGATATTTCTTTTCCGTACAGAGCAGTCCTTATCTCCAAGCCGATTTGTCCGGTTGAAAGGCCAAGTCGCTGCGCCCGGTCACGATCTATTTTTACGATTATTTCCGGTGAATTTGTTTCGAAGTCGGTTTTTAAATCTTCAACTCCCGGAATCTTCAATGAATCAAGATAAGTTTGGAAAGCGAAAGCATCTGATACCAGATTTTCCAGGTTTTCGCTGGTAATCTCAATATTAATAGGTTTCCCTGTAGGCGGACCATTTTGGTTTTTGTCAACCGTAATTTCGGCGCCGGGAATATCGGCTACTTCTTTACGAATAATATTCATATATTCGGTAGATGAGATGCCGGTAGTCCGTAATTTATGCTCTACAAAGTTGATAGAAACTTTTCCTTTATTGAATGGAGTTCCGGTAGTGGTAAATCCTTCTTCTTCGGCACCAATGGTAACATTCGAAATGATGGATTCAACATCCGGATTATTTTTACCCAACGCTTTATACACCCGCTGTTCGGCTATACTTGTAATACTATCCGTTACACTCTGATGGGTACCACCCGGCATTTTTATGTAAACATAAATATTATTCGGATCACTTTCGGGGAAGAACAACACTGTTGGTTTTACCATTCCAGTGATGATAATAGTGACAAAGAATAGTCCGATCATTCCACTCAATATCCATACAGGTCGCGATCCCTGAAGAATAGTAGTAAGTTGGCGTTCGTAAACACCCATAAAGTAAGGCCATATTTTCTGCTGAAATATATTAATTGCTTTTACCAATACATAATGATAAAATAGTAACATCAATACCCCAAATACCAGGAAGTTAGCCAACCCGTATGAATTCGTGAGGTAAAAGAGTACTCCTGACTTCAGGAAGACGGCTAGCCCCAATAATTTAGAGAGGTAAATAAGTATTGCAAAAGAAAGCATAACGATAATTACCGTTTTGTAGCGTTTCCATGCGCTTTGCTTTAGTTGTACATCGTTATCATACTCGTGTTTCATAAACGACACAGCAAACACCGGATTGAACACGTAGGCCACAAAGAGCGATGCAAACAAGGTAATGATAAGCGTTACCGGCAGATAATGCATAAACTGCCCAACTATGCCCGGCCAAAATGCCAGCGGAAAGAAGGGTGCGAGTGTGGTTAGTGTGCCGGATAAAATAGGCATAAACACTTCACCTGCTGCCATTTTTGCTGCTATATTGATGTCGGGATGTTTACGATGCAGACGGTGGGTATTTTCAATCACCACAATGGCATCGTCCACCACAATTCCCAGTGCAAAAATAAAGGCAAACATCACGATCATGTTCATGGTATATCCCAGTCCCGGAAGAACCAGATAAGCCAAAAATATTGACAGTGGAACGGATAACCCTACAAAAAATGCATTGGTGAAACCCATAAAGAACATCAACACGATGGTAACCAGAATGAAACCGATAATAATGGTGTTGTTTAGTTCCTCGAGTGTATTTCGCGTAAAACGACTCTGATCTCCGGTAATGGTTATTTCCATATCCTTAGGAAACTCATGCCCCTTCAGTTGATTTTCAACAATATCTTTTATCTGGTCGGAGGCGTCGAGGAGGTTAGCTCCACTCTTTTTTACCACATTGAGCGTAATTACATTTTTACCATCCAAACGGGCAAAGCTTTCCTGTTCCTCATGGCTGTCTTCCACATCTGCCAAATCGCTAAGTTTTACGTAAGCTCCGCTGGATGACTGAATTACAATATTTTTCAAAGTTTCCACATCGGCAAACTGTCCTTTAATACGAACCGTATTTCTGATACCATTATTCGTTAGCGAACCACCTGAAATGGTCATATTTTCCATAGCTACAGCCCGTTCTATATCGCTAAATGTCACTTTTGCAGCTTGCATTTTGAAAATATCTGCATTGATCTGTATTTCGCGATCGAGTGCCCCCACAATATCTACCCGGGTAATTTCTTTCAATCCTTCTATTTTATCCTGAGCTATTTTGGCATAATGTTTCAGTTTGTCCAGATCATAGTTACCCGAAATATTGAGATACATAACCGGCATTTCGGAGATGTCAATATCCATAATATCAGGTTGTGTGGGTAAGTCGGTGGGCAAATCGCTTTTTGACTTATCCACTGCATCGCGCACCCGTTGTTTGGCCGTTTCGATGGACAGATCAGGATCAAACTCAACGATGATAGACGAGAAATCGGGAACCGAATTACTGGTTATTTTCTTTACATCCGCTATCGATTTCAGTTGTTTCTCGATAGGACGGGTTACAAGATTTTCAATGTCCTCGGGTGAAGTTCCGGGGTAAACTGTATTGACAACTATATAGGGTATAACTACTTGCGGAAACTGCTCCTTGGGGATAGAGTAATAATTCATCATCCCGAGTATCGTAATCAGTACGGCAAGTACATAAACACTTGTCCTGTTATCTATAGCCCAGTTCGTTGCAAAAAACTGTTTAAACTTGTTTTCTTTCGACATATTGGTCATTTTTGGAAATTAGAAAACTATACTTGAACCGGCGTTTAGATTTTGAAAGCCTGCCGAAACAATTTTTTCGCCGGTAGTAATGCCTTCAAGGACTTCAATAAGCCCATCATAATCCTTTCCGGTTTTAATTGTTCTTTTATCGGCTATCCAACCGTTACCTTTTTGTTTGGCTACATAAATAAACTTACCTTTCTGATCATTCTGAACATAGTTTACAGGCAAGCTGATGGCTTTACTATTGCTGTAATCTTTGATTTTGATATAAGCAATCATATTGGCACGTAGCACCAAATCTTTCGACGAAACTTTACATTCAACTTTGAAAGTACGGTTGGTGGGGTCAATAAACCGACCGGCAAAAGTAAGTTTTGTTTCAATATCCTTGCCTACATCAGGAAAGTTTACCAATACCGAATTGCCATCGTGTATACGGCTTGCGTATGCTTCCGAAACATCTGCCGAAATTTTAGCTACACTCATATTGATAACACGAATGTTAGAAGTAGGTACGCCTGGCGATACACTTTGTCCAACGCGTAAAGGCACACTTTCAACGGTTCCGGAAATTGGCGACACAATTCTGGCTTGCTTAAGCTGTTCTCTCATTGTTCCCAAACGTTGTTCCAATGATTCTTTATTGGTTTTTGCCTGAAGGTACTGAACCTCGCTGCCAATTTTTTTATCCCAAAGTGCACTTTGTTTCTGAAAAATACTATTGGCAAGTACAAGTTGTGTTTTCACTTCTTCGAGCGATTGCTTCAAAACCCGACCATCGAGTTCAGCCAACAACTGACCTTTACCCACATTCGATCCTTCTTTTACATAAACTGCTGTAACAATACCCGGTATCTGCGGACTGACAGCAATGTTCTGATCACCATCCACGGTGCCCTGAACCTGAATATAATGATTAAACACCGTTTCAACAGCATCTGTTACACTCACTGTTACAGATTTAGAGTCATTCTTATTGCCCGGATTGACTTCATTTTCGAGCTGGGAAATTTGGGTGTTTAGTTGATCACGTTCAACTTTTAGTTTGGCCAGCTCAGCTTTTTTGTCGGACGATGAGCACGACGATAAAAAAACGATGAGTACTGAATAATAAATAATTTTTCTCATTGTAATTATGTTTTAATGTCTAAGTAATTTAATGTATTTGGCGGTTTATTTTAGTAATATTCAGACAAAGCAAACTTGTAACTCGTAACTGTTTACTTGTAACTACTTATTTGTTTAAACTGTCTTGATTGATATTGTACATTTTTTCGAGTTTGGATCTTGCACCCTGTAAATCATAAATACTTTGATAATAATTGGTCAGGTTGGTCAGGTATTGGTTCTGGCTGGTCATTAAATCCATGCTCGATGCTATTCCCTGTTTGTACTTCTCCATCGTTCGTAGATAAATATCGTCGGATAGTTCCTTGCTTTTTTTCTGATTGAGGTATCTTTCCAGTTTCAGTTTTACATCGGTCTGATACTGGCTTGCCTGCATCTGCAAACTGCTGGATACATATTTGCTTGTGTTTTGAGCTTTTTCTAACGACATGCGTTTTTGCGACACCACAGCTAACCGTTCGCCACTACTAAAAATGGGTAGAGTAAGATTGATACCTACAAGATCTCTCGGGGCAAAGTTGAAAGCAGAGCTGTTTAATTGTTCGTTGTGATTGTAGAAGCCTGATATTGTCGGTAGAAAAACCATTTTAGAGAGACTCAAATCCAATTTTGCTATTTTCTCGGCGGATTGAATCAACTGATAATCCACATTTCTGTTTATATTGAATTGTTCCGCTGTAAGTTGCATACTGGTTTTTACAAGTGAGTCGCCCGATTCCATTTCATCAGCAAGTTCCAATTTAGCAGTTTCTTGTAATCCTAATTGAATCTTTAATAAACGATATCCCAAATCCAGGTTGCTATCAATTTGGTTCATCATATTTCGAACATTATTGGCCGTAACCTCCAGTTGGTCAACATCCGTCTTTTCCAAAAATCCCTGTTTATGCATCTCTGCTATTTCCGACAGAGTTTTATTGATATTATCCAGATTTTGAACTAATATTTTACGGCTCTCTTCGGCTAATTGCAGCATGTGATAGGTATTTACAACTGTTTCAACCACATCGAGCTTTGTTTTCTCATCAGTTTGTTTCGAGAAATTATAATACACTTTTGTAGCCTGCAAACCAACAATATACGATCCACTAAAAATCAATTGTGAGACAGTAAGATCGGCAGTAATGTTATCTTTTATCCCAAGAGCAATGGGAGTTCCTGCAACATTATTCATATATATGTTTTCGCCGGTCGATAATTGTAGTTCACTTGTAGTGCCGATTCCGGTGGCTGGATCCATGGGAACACGGGTCTTCGACAACTGTGTGCCAGGAAAACTCAGAACCGGAACAGAAAAGAGATGTTGATAACTCGATTTTACATCAACATGCGGTAAACCCATAGCAGTTGTTTCCCAAATTTTCTTCTGGGCAATTTTCAGGTCAATCTTTGAGTTGATAATGTTAGTGTTGTTTTGTAAAGCCATTTGTATGGACTTCTCAAGAGATAGTTTTTCGGTTTCCTGAGCAAAGGAAAGTATTGTTCCTCCCAGGATCATAGCTACCAACAGTAGCATCTGTTTCTTTTTTCTGAACATGCGTGAAATAATTATTGGTTTAAATTTGTTTTTGGCACTGAGTATTTCTATGGTTCAAAAGTAATCTTTTTCATACTGGCTTATTTGTTAAACTCGTTGAACCAAAGAAAAAAGGGGGACGAACGTGATAAAAATACGTATAAATACTATTTATAGCTTTATAAATAGGACACAGATAAAATATTTATCAACCGAAATACATAAAAAGTCAGACTTAAAAGCACCCGGTTTTATAGCTTATTTACATAAAAGAGCTGTAAAACAGTTTGTCCCCAAGTCTGAAAAACAATTATATATAATTAATGTTCAAAGATACAAATAATTTAAAATGAATATATATACAATGAGGTATTTTATTTGATTTTATTAAAACTAGTCGTATATTTGCCCAAAAATAGAAATCATTTTACAGACGGATTTTTAGAGAGACAAAACTAATCTAAACTATAGAATGTTAGATGGTAAGTTTGAAATAATTATGAAAGGAGGTACTGATGATTGAGAACAGAGATAAAATACAAATCAGAGAGATTAGTTATAATACTCCCGATTATACAAAGGAACTGGTTTTGAGAGACAAAGTGCTCAGAAAACCACTGGGAATGAGCTTGTATGATGCCAATCTGGATGCAGAAAAGGACGATGTGCACATTGGTGCATTTGTGAATAATGACATGGTTGGTGTACTTATTCTGACCAAATTGAATGCCGACGAAATAAAAATGAGACAAGTGGCAGTTGACGAGGATTGGAGATCGTTGAATATTGGACGTGCATTGGTTGTTTTTGCAGAAGAATCGTCTAAAATGAAAGGATTTAAAACCATGTTGCTCAATGCGCGAAAGCCTGCTGTTGGATTTTACGACAAACTAGGATATGAAATTATAAGCGACGAGTTTCTGGAGATAAATATCCCTCACTTTAAAATGTGTAAACACCTTTAAAAACAATAATATCTAAGTATGATTCAATTAAGTTACTTATGAGAATAATAGCATCAATTCTAATTGCACTGGTGGCATTTGAGCATATCTATATTTTATGGATGGAAATGTTTGCCTGGGAGTCGGCAGGAAAAAAGACATTCAAAAATGCGTTGCCCGAAGAACTATTTAAACCAACCAAAGGGTTAGCTGCTAATCAGGGCTTGTACAATGGGTTTTTAGCAGCCGGTTTGGGATGGACATTTTTTATATCCGATATGCTTTGGAAAACAAATATTTCGGTATTTTTTCTGAGTTGCGTTGCTATCGCCGGAATTTATGGTGCTGTAACTGCCGATAAAAAGATATTCTTTGTGCAAGCAGTACCGGCTATTGTTACCTTGGTGGTTGTTTTATTGGCCAATTGAAACAGAAATTTAAAATATACAAGTACGGCGTATAGTTTAAAACTACACGCCGTACTTGTATAAAATAAATTGCAATTAGAACTTTTTCAGCTCTTCCAATAGAATTTGGTTTTCTTCGGGAGTTCCAACCGTAATGCGCACACAACCCAAGCATAACGAAACCGTATTGCGGTTACGAACAATAATGCTCTTGTCAACTAAATAGTGATACAACGCATTTGCATCATCCACTCTTACCAACACGAAATTAGCATCTGTAGGGTAAATGTGTTGAACAATCGGTAATTGTTGTAATGCATCTACTAATACGGCGCGCTCGGTGAGCAATGTTTTTACCCATTGTTTTACCTGCGTATCATTTTTTAAAGCCGACAACGCTTGCTTTTGGGTCAGTATATTGATATTGTAAGGGTATTTTATTTTATTGAGCACCGCTATTATTTCGGTTGAGGCAAATGCCATTCCCAGGCGGATAGCAGCACTTCCCCAGGCTTTGGAGAATGTTTGCAGAATCACCAGGTTCGGATAGTTCGATAGCATTTCCGAGAAACTGCCTTCAGAAGCAAAGTCAATATAGGCTTCGTCTAATACCACTATTCCTTCAAACGAAGTCAGTAGTTTTTTAATTTCATTACGGTCTAAACTATTACCGGTCGGATTATTAGGGGAACAAAGCCATATAATCTTGGTATACAGATTTGTTGCATCGAGTAACTTGTCGGCCGAGAATTGGAAGTTTTCATCCAATAATACCTTGCGGTATTCCACGTCATTTATGTTTGCACTCACTTTGTACATGCCATATGTTGGCTCAATAGCAACTACATTGTCGATACGTGGTTCGCAAAAGGCACGAAACAATAAGTCAATCGGTTCATCGCTTCCATTGCCCAAAAAGATGTTTTCGGCAGGTACACCCTTCACGCGGGTGATTTGTTCTTTCACTTCCCATTGCAAAGGATCGGGATAGCGATTAAAAGGTGCATTGTAGGGATTCTCGTTCGCATCCAGGTAAACCGACGCTTCCCCTTTGAACTCGTCGCGAGCGCAAGAGTAGGGTTGAAGGGAACGGATATTATTTCTTAAGAGCTTGTCTAAATTCATTTCTTTTACTTCGTGTTATTTTGCTCACTACATTCGCGTTATTTGCTTCGCGATATTCACTTCGTGTTATTAGCCTTCGGCGTTATTTATTGTACGTATCTAATAAATTCCCTGTGTACTTGTCTACTTGTTAACTCGTTTACACTGATTACTGATCACTGTTAACTGAAAAGACTGCTAACGTCTATGGCTGCTATAGGTTTCAATTACCTCTTTTTCTTCCTGCAATCTAACTTTAACCGCATTGCTGTGTGCTTGTAATTCTTCGCTTTCGGCCATTAAAATAATGGCATTGCTCAAATTAGTCAAACCTTCCTGAGTAATTTGCTGGAAAGTGACTTTGCGGATAAAGCTATCCAGATTCACACCGCTATACGCTTTAGCATATCCGTTAGTTGGTAAAGTATGATTTGTGCCAGAAGCATAGTCACCGGCACTCTCCGGCGTGTAGTTTCCAAGGAATACTGAACCTGCATTCACTATATTTGCTGCTACACCCATGTAATATCGGGTTGAAATGATAAGGTGTTCAGGAGCATATTCGTTGGTCATTTCCACCGCTTCTTCGAGCGTTTTCACAACGATAATTTTACTGTTTTTCAGCGATTTACGCGCCATTTCTTTGCGTGGTAATTGTTCTACCTGCAACTCAACTTGTTCTAACACCAAATCTACCAGCTTCTCACTAACAGTGATCAGGATAGATTGGCTGTCAACACCATGTTCGGCTTGCGAGAGTAAATCAGCAGCAACAAAGGCCGGATTGGCCGAGTCATCAGCTATTACTTCTACTTCCGAAGGACCGGCAGGCATGTCGATTGCCACGTCGCGCAATGAAACCAATTGCTTAGCTGCAGTGACATATTGATTACCCGGACCAAAAATTTTATATACTTTCGGAACTGTTTCTGTTCCGTAGGCCATAGCTGCGATAGCTTGTGTGCCACCCACCTTGAAAATCCGATGGATACCGGCTACTTTAGCCGCATACAATACCGCGGGGTGAATTTTGCCTTCCTTATTGGGCGGTGTACACAATACTATTTCCTTGCATTCTGCAATTTGTGCAGGAATTCCCAGCATCAAAACAGTAGAAAATAAAGGGGCTGTACCTCCCGGTACGTATAGACCCACTTTTTGGATAGCAATGGCTTTTTGCCAGCAAAACACACCCGGAGAAGTTTGAATCTCGGGTAAATCTTGTTGTTGCTCGGAATGGAACTTCCAAATGTTGCGACGAGCCATTTCTATGGCTTGCTTCAAGTTGGACGATACCAGCAATTCGGCTTCAAGCATTTCTTCTTTGGTTACTTCCAACTGAGAAAGCTCTACTTTATCGAATTGTTTGGTAAATTTCATCACGGCTTTATCGCCCGAAGTGCGTACTTCATCAAGTATTTTTTGTACTGTGTCGAATAACGAGGTGCTATCGAAAGTGGGGCGGGTGAGGAGTGATGCCCATTCGGTACGAGCCGGGTATTTAATTACTTCCATACAAATTTATTTCGTGTTTTGTAAATTCTATTGTTGATTGTACGATGAAACTTTTTTCGAGAATATATCCCATTTTTCATACAGATTTTCCATATCATCCAGCACAATGTCGGCTCCGCTGCTGGCTAAAACGGCTGCATCCAATGGACCTGTATTTACCGCTATGGTGAAAAGTCCTGCCGAGGCGGCCGATTCTACTCCAAGTGGTGCATTTTCGATAACGAGAACTTCCCAGGGTTGTAGCCCCGATTTTTTTAATGCCATCAAATAGGGCTCCGGATGTGGTTTACCATGTTTTACGTCGTAGGCAGTGACCATTTTTTCTTTATGAAACATTCCCGGAAAATTACCATCCAAACTATCAATTAATGTTGGTTGGCCGGAACCTGTTACAACGAAAATATCCATATGTTGTGACTTCACTTTTTTTAGCAATTCCATTGCAAATGGCATTCTTTCCGGTTTACCACATGACTCGAAAAAATCTGATTTCAAATGATATATTTGTTGTTTTTCCTCATCAGTAGCATTTCTTCCATATATCTTAATGAAAACTTCATCAATAGTGGAAGCACCAGTGCGTCCTTCGTTCATAAATGCTTCATGTTCGGTGAATGGTAATCCTACTTTTAACATGGCTTTTACCCACGATGAAGCATGATGTTTCATCGAATCGAAAAGTACTCCATCCATGTCAAAGAAAATAGCTTTTGGTTCAAATCTGGGATAATTTCTATCTTTTATAAAGGTTTCTATTTCTGTTGTAAACATACGCAATAAATTTTGTGCAAAGATACGGATTTTGCTTTTAAAATGAGCTTTTTGTTAAGCATTTTGTTTTGAATTAAAACGAAATGCATGTTGAATTGAATCACCCATTGAACTATTATTTAAAAAGTGAGGAGAAGTATCAAAACTTCCCCTCACTTTTTAAATTTAGTTGAAGTTGGATCATTTAAACGTACAAACACATTTAAAATACGAACGGTTCAACTTCCTGATTATATTTTATCTGAAATTATTGCTTTTTGGTGTAAATATCCCAGGCAATCCAGTTCACTACGTTTGTTGCAAAATAGGTTTGACGTAAGGAGATAAACAAAGTACGAATGGTGTCGACCGAAGTTCCAAGCAATTGACTGATGGTTGAACTTGTACCATCGTCGAATGTAATTTTAATCTCGCGGTTATGATTGGCAACACAAATATTGGTTGAGTCTTCCACCGTGCCTGTTGATACATTTACAATTTCAACTTTCGATTTTGTTTGCAACACGCCTGCTACATATACTTTTGCGCTATCCAAACTGTTTTTTCCTTGTGCTCTGATAATTTGAACATCACCAATGGTCAATGAATAAGATTTTTCGCGATGTCTTTTGGTTACTGCCGATTTAATGGCAGTGTATTTTTCTTCGAAAAGAATCTTAGTTCCCTGAGTGATAGAATAGGTCGACACAGCTGTGTCTCCATTCGAATAACTACATGTAGCCAGATACCCATTTGCAAACGCAAATTCGGATGAAAAATTAGTACCGGTGGTTTTGTTACTTGACGATTGAATTTTTAGGTCGCCGGCATTTACGTTTTTGATGTTAATATTCGACGCCAATGAATAATCCCAACCCAGAAAACGATTGAATTTGTAGTTGTACTTCGAAACAGAGATAACATAATCATTTGCCAATAGCGTATCGGCAGGCGAATAATGCAACATTTCACCGAAATGTTTTACCTTACTCTCGGGCAAACGAACAATCATTTGAGTATTGTCAGCCGTTTTAGTAAAATAGCGAAGCATTGACATGCCACCTCTTTTAAATCCTACCGCTTTGTAATTGTACACGCCCATAATATCAGCCAACGCAATGGTACTGATGGTTGAATCAACTACAATCGATCCAACCGATGCTTTCACCATTGAAGGACTACTCGCAGCAGCTGTTCCTGTAATGCCCAAGACCTGATAACCGGGACTCGATGTGATTTGCCCAAGAGCAGAGGATAAATTTTGCGCATTTTGATCTATCGAACTTTTAAGGGACTTGTCGCTCATGCTGTCCTGGTTTGAGCAACTCCACGTAAGTACAGCAAAAAGGGTAATTGCTAAATAAAAACCTTTTGTCTTCATACACTTAATTTTTTAGAGATTATTACTTTTGTTTGTACAGACTAAAACTAGTGTTTTTAATTTATAGTATGTTTCAAGCTCAATTATAACAATAATTAAAAGAGGAAGTTGAGTGAATTTTCTTAAATTTTCTGAAAGTGACGATGGTAATAAGTGATAGTAGTTACGAGTTTAGACTGACTGAGTATTGAGCTTGTTGATAAATAAACAAAAAGCCCGTCTGTCAATAATCATTGACAAAACGGGCTAATAAAAAAACTGTGATTGTTACTTACATCAATAAGTCATCCACTTCATTTTCAAGATGACAGGCATCTTCTGGCTCAGCGTGAATATAGACTTCGCTGCGGGGTACGAGTGTCCGTATGTTAGCCTCTATTTTATCGCAAACACTATGCACTTCACGCAGACTTAACTCGGGATCGAAGTGAACATTGAATTTTATAAACGTGTCTGCCCCGGCTGTACGGGCTTTTAGGCCATGATATTTAATCACTTCCGGAAATTCTTTTAAGGTGTCACGCACAATCTGTGTAGTATTTTGAGGCGATTTATCCAACAATACATCAATCGCTCTTCGTCCCAATTGATACGATACAAACAACACAATGACAGCTACCACAAGCGCAGCCACCGAATCGGCATAAAAGAAAATAGGCCAGTGAGTCCATTCGTAAATTTTCACACAAACTAATCCGAGCAGTACCACTGCCGAGCTCCAAATGTCGGTAGAAAAGTGGAGCGCATCCGCTTCCAGTGCCTGACTATTGTGCTTTTTAGCTACAGCATATAACATTTTCGAACGCCATGCGTCGATTACAATTGAAGTAATAACTACAATAAAGCTAAATATGGTTTGAATAGTATTTAGTTCCAGCCCTTTGCCCGAAATAATACGATGTGTTGCTTCGTAAATGATCCATACGCAAGTAACGAGAAGTAGAATAGTTTCAATAAGTGCTGAAAGGTTTTCTATTTTTCCGTGCCCGTAATTATGATCTCTGTCAGCAGGTTTGTCGGAAACTTTTACCGAGAAGAAAGTAATTACAGCTGCCACCATATCGAGTGCAGAGTGTAAGGCTTCGGATAGAATACCCAAACTGCCTGTGAGCAGGCCGACAACCAATTTAAAACTGGTGATAAAACCCGCTGCGAAAACAGAGTTAAGAGCAACAGTCTTTTTTTCTTGAATCATAATGAATATTGATAGATAAATTTTCGTCAAAAATACTCAAAGAAATGCTTGCGTCACCAAAATGGAGTAGTTATTTTGATGTAAAGGCTTAATTTAGAATGATACAAATTAGTGTTTATGACCAAGAGAGAGACTGTCTAGAGTGATAAAAAGACACTCCGAAGTGATTTATCAGGACTAATTAGTGCTAAATTATCACTCCCTACTATTGATACAAAAAAAGAGTTGCACAAGATTTAGTCCTATGCAACTCAATTTATAATGATATTCAGAGCCTGTTTTCTAGCAAAACTCAGATATTTAATTAAGCATTAATTCTTAGCAGGCTCAATTCCGAAAGTAAAACCTCCTTTTACTCGTTCGATAAGTTCCGGTAATATATCTTGATATTCACCTACAATACCGAAGTCTGCAAAATGGAATATGGAAGCTTTCGGATTACGATCGATAGCAATGATTTTTTCGGATTCTTTCATACCTGCAATATGTTGTATCGCACCCGAAATTCCAACTCCAACATACACTTTAGGGCGAACTGTTTTACCGGTTTGTCCAATTTGTCGTGCATATTCTGAGAATCCTTCATCAACTACTACACGACTACAAGCCCATTCAGCCTTTACACCTTTCTCTTTCAATGTTTCAGCCAGTTTTTTGATTAATTCTAATCCATCACCGGTTGTGCCTCTACCTCCGGCTATAATGATGTCTGCATCAAACAGGTTAACCGAATTTCCTTCTCCACGCACTGTTTTCAGAATCTCAACAGAGAATTCCTTTTTATCTATAGTGGGTTTAAATTCCGATACTATACCTGAGCGACCTTCTACTTTTGCGGGAACTTCGAAGGTGCCTGCACGGGCTGTAGATATCTGAGGATACACAAATCCAAGAATGGTAGCCAGTTTACTTTCGCCATAAGTAGGACGACGCGAATGTAGAATCGGTTTGTTGATTACTTTTTCTTTCCGGTTTACATATTCGCCAATTTCCAAGCCGGTACAATCGGCCGTTACACCACTTCCGGTTTTTACGCCAATACGTGGTGCAAGTTCACGTCCTGCTGTAGTTGCTGCAAATAAGGCTATTTCAGGTTTTCGCTCTTTAATGATTTGTGCAATGATGGATGAAAATGGCAAAACTAAATATTCTTCCAGTCTGGCATCATCAACCACAATTACTTCATCCGACCCATGTTCGAAAAGTGTTTGCGTCAAACTATTAATGTTTTTGCCGATTAAAACGGTCATGATTTTGGTATCATTACCCAGTTGCTCTGCCAAATGACGTGCAGGAGTAAGCAATTCGATGGACGGGCGGGAGATACTTCCGTTCGTTACTTCGGCCCAGGTAATAATTCCTTTTGCGCCGTTTCTGTTATCATAAAGTGGGAACTCCGGTTTTTCTGAAGTTTTCTTTTCAGCTGCTTCTTTTTTCTCCAGCACATTGGCACCTTTACCAAAATTAGTAACCATACTGTCGACGAGTGTATTTTCATTATGTCCTTCCGACATAATAATCGGAGCTCTTTCGCTCACAATATTTACAACTCCTGCAACAATAGTCGGTGAACCTCCAAGTCCGATTTTCTCAGTTCCTAATCCGATATCGTCAATCCCAAAAACTGTCACTTTTGTGCTTCGCGCTTTGATAGCTCCAACCAACGACGGTTTACGTGGAGGAATACCGGTAGGAGTAAGCGAGATAGTACATGGCATTGGCAGTTTCATCATTTGATAACCACCTTCAATGATACGCTTTGCAATTACATTTCCTTCGCCATCTGCTTTTACTGTTTCCACAAAAGTTGCTTGTGGTATCCCTAAATTTTCAGCTACCTGCGATGGTACGTGAGCAGTGTCACCATCGCTGGTTTGACGACCGGCAAGGACAATAAAAGGTTCTTTTGAATCTTTTGAAAAGCCCAAATGTTTTAGCATGGTTGCAATAGCTAATCCTGTGGCATAGGTATCGCTACCTCCCAGCTTTCTGTCCGACAAAAGATAGGCTTCGTCGTAGCCCATAGAAATAGCCGTTTTTAGTGCTACTTCGAATGATTGAGGTCCCATTGAGCAAACAATTAGTTTTGCATCGGGATATTGTTTTTTTAATTGTAATCCTGCTTCAAGACCAAACTGACAGTCAATATTGATGATCGATTTAGCTTTTGTTCTATCCATCAAACCATCATCACCCATGCGCATTTCAGTTGGGAGTGGTACTTGTTTAATTAAACTTATTATCGTTAGTGCCATTTTAAATTATAAATTAAGAATTGATAATTGTGAATTATGCATTTTGGAATTATGCATTAACTACATGTTTTGAAATTCCGGACCATTACCACCATTGGGTACCGACCATGTGATACCATCGCCAGGGGTTTTAATATCACAGGTTTTGCAATGCATGCAGTTTTCGGCATGTATACGCAACTCTTGATGTCCGTTTTTGTCAGTATGAAGTTCGTAAACTTCCGACGAACAAAAGAACTGGCATGGAGCACCATATTGTTTGATATTAATGGCTGCAAATGATTCCGGGTTGTTTATTTTTACGTGAGGAACTTGTTGTTCATCATGATTTACACCTGAAAAATAAACATCTGTAACTTTATCAAAGGTCAATACCTTATCAAATTCTAATTTATTCTTAAACCTTTCTTTAAAAGGTTTTCCTTTAAACTCGGCTAATGTTTTAGTTGCATCTTTGTCAGGATGAGATTTTAATCTACCACAAAAACCAGCTCCACCCGTAATTAGTTGTGTTCCAAAATGCAGTGCGCCTACAATTAATCCTTTCGAAAATCCCTGGCGGAAGTTGCGAACAGGATACAAATCTTTGTAAATTACACTTTCTTTAATCGACAATTCGTATGCTGATAATACTTTTTCAGAATAATCGTTAGCAGCCAGAGCCAATGCTGCCGTTTTAGCTGCCAGCATCCCCGACGTAATTGCCAAATGCACACCTTTAAGTGCCGGCATTGCCACTAATCCTGCACTATCGCCTACTATCAATGCATTGTCGGTGTAGAGTTTAGGAATAGAGTAATAGCCGCCTTCGGGCAATGTTTTAGCACCGTACTCTACTAATTTTCCGCCTTTTAGGAATTTTGAAATAAACGGATTTGTTTTCCATGCCTGAAAAGCATCGTGAGCATCAAAAGTAGGATCTTCGTATTCCAACCCAACTACCAAACCTACTGCTACTTTGTTGTCGTTCAATCCATAAACAAATCCACCACCAAATTCTTTTAAATTTAACGGGTATCCCATTGTATGATATACTTCGCCGGGTTGGATGTTCCCTTCAGGTACGCTCCATACTTCTTTTACTCCCAATGAGTAAATCTGACAGTTTTTATCTTTCTCTAAATCAAATTTTTGAATAAGTTGTTTTGCCAAACTTCCGCGAGTTCCTTCTGCAAAAATGGTCAACTTTGCTTCAATGCTTGAACCTTCCTGAAAATTTTCCATCTGTTTTCCATGATGATCAATACCAGTGTCCTTCGTTTTCGCACCAATCACTTTACCATCTTTATAAAGAATTTCGTCCACGGCAAATCCTGCATAGATTTCCACTCCTTTTTCTTCGGCTTTTGTTGCCAGATAACGGCAAATTTGACCTAAAGAAGCAGTGTAATTGCCAGCATTGCTCATGTAAGGAACATGGAATGGTAATTTGAATGATCCGTTTTCGCTCAGCATTACTGTCGAATCTTTAGCTACTTTGGCATTGAACGGAATTTCATTAAAGTCCACATCGGGCAATAAGTCTTTAAACACTTCAGGTTTAACTACAGCTCCCGACAAAATATGGCTGCCGATTGAACTTCCTTTTTCAATCAACAAAATGCGCTTGTTCAAGCCCTTTTGTTTGAGGATGTCAGCCAAATGAATTGAAGTTGCCAGACCTGAAGGTCCACCTCCAATAATTAAAATGTCCGTTAATACGGAATTAACATTACTCATTATTCCTTTGATTTAAATTGTGATTATGATATTGATTAAGATATAAAATATAGGTGTTTGCGTCACTGTTCATATTCATATCAGATTTTTCAATTGATAATTTTGGTATGAACAATAACCTCCAATAACTTTTATTGGTTGCAATTTGTGTAGGTAATTGATGTTGGGGAATGTATCAAGAAGACATATTAATCTTGACTCGAATATATAGTTCGATTGGATTTGGCTGGAATGCGTGTTGTGATTTCAAGTGATTCAAGATTATGATTTAAACTAATATTTGATATCTAAATATATTCGCTCAAGTATAGTACAAAAATGTTTCTCAATTCAATATTTTGTAACTTCGACATTGCAAAAATAGGCATTAAAATTGGTCGACCAACCTTTTTTTTGATGTTTTATTATTTAAAAAATCTTAAATAATGCACATTTTACTGAACCTTGTGCAAATTAATGTGTTTAAAGAACCATTTGTTCCGAAATTATCAAGATTTCGATTTCTTAATAATTTAGGTCAATGGTTTTAATATAATTTGTCCGTTGGCTTATTTTCCGTACCTTTGCACCGAATCGTATCCCGTCAGGTTTTTGTTAGAACTTGTGGATAGACAACGGATGCGTTGAAACTTATATATGTCATTTGAAAAATTAGATCTTGTAGAGCCGATCTTAAACGCTCTTAAATCAGAAGGTTATACCACCCCAACACCCATCCAGGCAATTTCAATTCCAATAGTACTTAAAGGTCGTGATTTATTAGGCTGTGCCCAAACTGGAACCGGAAAAACGGCTGCATTTGCAATTCCTATCATACAACAATTGTATCTTGCGAAAGGTAATGATAAAGGGCCTCGTAAAATTAAAGCGTTGATAGTGACCCCAACACGTGAACTTGCCATTCAAATTGGCGAAAGTTTTACCAGTTATGGTTGTAATACCGGTTTGCGTCATACCGTAATATTTGGTGGAGTTCCGCAAAGTCAACAAGTAAATCCCTTGAAAATGGGAGTGGATATATTGATAGCAACTCCGGGTCGTTTACTCGACTTAATAGATCAGAAATATGTGAAGTTAAATGAACTTTCTATTTTTGTGTTGGACGAAGCAGATCGTATGCTCGACATGGGTTTTATTCATGATGTGCGAAAATTAATCAAAATTATTCCGGCTAAACGTCAGTCGTTATTCTTTTCGGCTACAATGCCGGACTCAATTCGCACCTTAGCGAGTACAATTCTTACCAATCCGGAGGAAGTGGAAGTTACGCCTGCGTCGACAACTGCCGAAACCATTCAGCAGGAAATGTACTTTGTAGATGCCGAAAACAAGAAAGACTTATTGATACATGTCCTGCAAGACAAATCAATTGCAACTGCTTTAGTTTTTACACGTACTAAACATGGTGCTGATAAAGTGCAACGTTTCCTTACCAAAGCACACATCAAAGCGGAAGCTATACATGGTAATAAGTCGCAGAATGCACGTCAGAATGCATTACGCAATTTTAAAGACCGTACCACCCGCGTATTGGTTGCTACCGATATTGCAGCACGTGGTATCGATATTGATGACCTTAATTTGGTTATCAACTACGAAATTCCTAATATCCCTGAAACTTATGTTCACCGCATAGGCCGTACGGGTAGGGCAGGGCTGAATGGAAAAGCCGTTTCGTTTTGCGATGCTGAGGAACGTGAATTTTTGCGCGACATTCAAAAACTGATTTCTATCCGAATTCCGGTGGTAAATGATCATCCGTTTTTGGCAGTAAATATCCCTGTTGAAGGTGCTCCGAAAAAGAAAAAACCGGCACCACATGCACGTCCGGTAAATCCAAACAAACGTCCTCAGGCAACTAAAAAAGATGTTGTGAGAGAACCAAGAGTGGAAGCTAACGGAAAGAAAATTGAGTTATCACCACGGAAAACTGAAAACGCACCAAAACGACCGGAAGCTACTCCAAGAAGAAAAGAAGCAGCAACGATTGAACCTCCTAAAAAACCACAAAGTGCAATGAGCAGATTTTGGGGTAAGAATAAAACAACCAGATAGTTGTTGAATTATACAAAAAATCCGGTAGATATGAATTATCTACCGGATTTTTTGTATGTGTTGACAAATTGAATGGTGTTACTTAGTTATTCGCTCTAGCCATTTAATCATACCTAACATGGTAAACATAGAAATGCAACAGGCTACTACAAAGACAGTCCATGTTAATGAAATAGGAATGCTTTTATAGAAGATCGCTCCGATAAATAATAATTGATTACCAACAGCTGTAGCTCCAAGCCAACAACCTTGCATAATTCCTTGATATTTTGGAGGTGCGACCTTCGATACAAATGAAATTCCTAATGGGCTGATAAATAATTCAGCAATTGTTAGAATCAAATAAGTTCCAATTAACAGAAATGGAGTTACGCGTTGCGCATCTGGTAAGCCCCCCATTGCCGTAATCTCAGTTTTAGTAGGTAATCCCATTGATCCTAAACTCATGAGTACATATCCTAATGCAGCTATCCCCATACCAATAGCAATTTTCTTTGGAGTTGAAGGTTCTTTGCCTCGTGAACGTAATGCTCCAAATACAGCCATGATTACAGGAGTTAAAAATACCACAAAAAATGGATTAATAGATTGAAAGATCTCTGCTCCTTGAAGCGTTGTGAATCCCAAATCTAATTTCAGTCCGCTCAAGTCAGTATAGTCCTTTGCAAAGAAAGTAAGTGTCAATCCATTCTGATGGAAAGAGAACCAGAAGAAAATTACAACAGCAAACACAGCAAATAATGCATATAATCGCTGTTTAATTTCTGCGGCGTCCATCTCAATAGTTGTCGAAGCTGCTCTATCTGAAGCTGACTTTGGATCAGGAAAATTCTTTTTGTTTACGATATATACTACTAACGAAATAAGCATAGCTATAATTGCCACAGCAAATGCATAATGAAATCCTGTTGCAAATAAATTCAAATATTCTTTTGCAAAAGTAGTCATATCAGTACCAGTGTATCCCACTTTTGAAGCTAAATCACTCATCCGAGTGGCAGCTTCAGCGGAAATATTTCCTCCAATTTGTTCGTGACAAAGTGCAGGTAAATCAGAATTATATGCAAAGCCGTGAGAACTCACCCACCAGTTACGTACTCCTACAGCAGCAAATGGAGCAAAAATAGCACCTACATTAATAAACATGTAAAACAGTGAGAAACCAGAGTCACGTTGACTAGAATACTCAGGGGTGTCATACATTTGACCAACCAAAGCTTGTAAGTTTCCTTTAAATAGTCCGTTACCAAATGCAATGACGAATAATCCAAAACAAGTCATTCCAAGCGTAAGTGCAAATGAATTTACAGGAACTGGTGTCGGCGTTGGAATAGCAATTAGAAAATATCCAATGGTCATTAAAATTAGACCCACAAGGATAGTTCCTTTGTAATTACGTTTTTTATCGGCAATAATTCCGCCAACAAATGCCAAAATGTAAATAGAGAAATAGAAAACTGAATAAATTATTCCTGCTTTTGTTTCATCGAGTCCAAACTTCGACATAAGAAATAGCGATAAAATTGCCATCATGGTATAAAACCCGAAACGCTCGCCCATATTGGCTAATGAGGCAGCTACTAGACCTTTAGGATGTTTTTTAAACATAGATTCATTGAATTAGTTGTTGATTTTATTGTTTACTTTATTTTGAGCCATCATGGTTTCATGACCACTCCTTTATTTTTTCGTCCATCTACTTTCATTATCATTGGTTTCTCGAAACGTATATGGCGCACGTATTCCGATTCATACTGAGCAGTTTGTGCATTCAAAAACTCGGTATCAAAACTACCATCCTGTTGAAAAGGATTAATGGTAAAATACGCTACACCAAACGAAGTCAGGTTTTGAAAAAAGTGCGTTCCCTGACTTGGGTCAACTCTGTAATTGGATAAGCCGCACTCAACAATAAGTCGGGCATTGCTGATGTTCGACCATTTAACGGGTATGCCTAACCACGAATCGGCAGAGCCCCAGCGTCCAGGACCAACTAACACATAATGGCGGTTCTCACTGATAAGTTCGCGGTTTATACGCTCAAGTTCAGTTACAATCAGCTGATTTTTAGCCGCATTAAATGCCTCCGGCTTTACATATATAATGTCGTATATGTCGGTTGAAATTCCATGACCTAAAGCACTTTTACAGGTAATAATGGCGTTCTCTTCGGGTATTGCCCCGATATTTTCATTTACCATCTCTTTGCTGTCAACTATGGGGCGAATCTGCAATAAATAGAAAACATGTTGTTTTAAAGGTGAATAATCGAGATTCACTGCAAACTCAATTTCAATGGGGCGACCCATTTCAACCTGAGCAATTCGCAACACTTCCTTCAAGGTTTCGGATAATGGAAATACATTGTGTTTTAATATATTAGCAAATGTGATTATTTTCCGTCCTCCTTCGTACAGACTATCATTTATCACTTGGTCCTGAGGATTAAAAGTGGATGCAATGTAACGCAATGTGCCATCTTTTTCAGCATCCGAAACTCTTAGTTTGAGCAAATTAAATCCATCGTCAACTTGCGGCACGAAATGCATTTGGCCTAAATCCAGTGCGTTGAAATAGGTCTGTGTTTCGCGCAGAGCAAATTCTAATGTACTCGTTTGCAATATGTTGTTGGGGTAGGCGGGGGAGAAGCGCAAACTCGTGCCACCATCCATTATGTATTTGCCCAAACCTAAAGCAATATTGGCAATACCATCTTCAGGTTTCTCAGCTCCGATGGGGTAATAATTGAGCGAGCGCGCCACTCCTGAAAACGAAGGATAAAACCGGTTTTCATAGGCATTTCCACAAATTTCCTGTAGCACAATAGCCATTTTTTCCTCATCGATCACGTTTTTTGTGGCAGTCATATATGCTTTACTATCGTGATAAAAAACGGATGCGTAAACGGCTTTGATAGCTTCAGTAACCATTTCAAGCATTTGCGTTTTGCTTTCGGCATTATAAGGCACCATGTAGGTAGAGTAAATTCCCGCAAATGGCTGATAATGCGAATCTTCAAGCAAGCTGGATGAGCGAACTGCAATAGGTGAGTCGATAGCCCTCAAAAATGCATGTAAATCGGCTATTAAGCGTTTGGGTATCCGCGCTTTAAGAAAGTGTTTTAGAATTTCATCGTCTGATAACTCCGATAATGCTATGGGATATAGTTGATTAAGCTCCATAAATTCCGAAAAATTATCGGCACACAATACCACCGTTTTAGGAATGGTGATTTGCGTATTTTCGAAATTTTCAAAACTCACATTTCGTTTAATCATGGCATCGATAAAGGCCAGTCCACGGCCTTTTCCACCAAGTGATCCTTCGCCAATACGGGCAAAGTTAGAGTATTGATCAAATCGATCACGTTGGAAAACAGCCACCACACCTCGATTTTTTACCTTTCGGTAATGAACTATCGCATCGAAAATGATTTGCCGCACTTTTGCTAAATCGCTGGCAGCAAAATTATCAACATTGATGTTTTTCAAAAATTCGGCCAACGGAAACATGGCGCGCGAATAGAGCCAGCGAGAAATATTATTTCTCGAAACATGAAAATACAGGGATTCATCGCTGATTTTGAAAATGATCTCCTGCAATCCTTTCAGGTTTTCAACGCGGGCTTCTTCTTCGTAGGTGAGCGGATTGATAAATAGAAAATCGCCAAAACCAAAGTTGTCGGTAATCTTTTCGCGTAAATCTATCAATAATGTTTTGGAATTTTTATTTAAAAACGCCGCTGATAAGCTGTCGGCATGAGCGTGATTTTCTTCCTCGGCCGATTCAATGATAAGTGGAATATGTTTGTCCTGTTTTCGAATTTCATTGCATAAATTGACTCCTGCCAATTTATTTTTTATGCCGTTTTGGGGGTAACTCACATCAGTAATCACGCCAAGCATATTGTTTTTGAATTTTTCGTAAATTGCCAGGCCTTCCTCATAAGTTCGCGCCAACAGAATTTTAGGACGCCCCCGCATTCGCAGCATTTGCTCGTGTTCGTTCAGTGCTTCGGTCATAAACGAGCGACTTTGTTTAAACACAAACTTATATAAATGTGGAACTATGGACGAATAGAAATGAATAGCATCTTCTACAAAAAGAATTACCTGAACACCAACCGAATCCACATCTTCTTCAACATTCATTTTATCTTCTATCAGCTTTATAATTGCTAATAGTAAATCTGAGTTTCCTAACCAGCTGAAAACGTAATCGATAGCACTTAAATCCTCATTGGCAATACGCTTCGATACCGATTTTGAAAATGGCGTCAGTACCACGATGGGAATTTCGGGGAAACGCTGTTTGACACTTTTTGCCCACTGAAATGGATTGATGCTATCTCCACTAGGCATCGAAATAATCAATTCAAAGGTTCTTTCTTTGAGCAAAGCATTGGCTTGTTCTTCGCTGGAAACCAGTGTGAAGCGTGGTGGGTAGCGTAGATTGAGCGATGTGTATTCGTTGAAAATAAGCTCGTCAATACGACCATCTTCTTCCAATACAAAAGCATCGTACTTGCTGGCGTATAGCAATACATTGTATATGCGATGCGTCATCAGGTTTGCAAACGATGTATCCTTGAAATATAGTTTTTTTATGCTTGGAGAATTCATTTCAATTGAATATTGACATTGTTGGGAAGTGATTGAACAAAAGTAATAAAATGATTGAATTTATGAATGAATAATGTATAATTATTTTGAGAGTTATGATTGTATTCAAAATTTAGGATTTGTAATATTTTGTTTTAATTGTAGAATAATTTGGCAATTCAAAAAATAGAGTTACTTTTGCTGACTGATTAGTCAATTTAAAAAATGGAGAAAACAAAGAAAATATTAGATGTAGCCTTAAAGCTTTTTGTTGAGTATGGATTTCATGGTACGCCCACGAGTAAAATAGCTCAAGAGGCTGGTGTTGCAAATGGAACGTTGTTTAATAAATTCAAAACGAAAGATGATTTGATTGTGGCGTTATTTGTCGACATAGAATTGCGTATGTCCAAATTTGTTGAAGAAAATTCGAAAGAGGCTAGCTCACTTAAAGATACTTTTAAAGAACTCTATTTTGCGTCACTTTATTGGATTATCGATAATAAAATAGAATTTCGGTTTATACAGCAGTTTAAGACATCTCCGTTTCTTTCACTTATCGCTCCGGAGGAAATTGAAAAAGCTCATAAGCCCATTTGCGAACTTCTGCAAAAAGGTATCGAAGCTGGAGTCATTAAGCCCTTGCCAGTCGATTATTTGGTAATGCTCATCAGTAGTCTTACCTATGGTCTTAATGATTATCTGATTAAAAATGAATTTTCAAAACCAAAGCAACATGCTGTTATCAGCGATACTTTCGATTTGCTTTGGGATATGATAACCTGATTTTTATTTGGCTTAGAATTGGAGTGATTAGTCAATCTAAATAGATTGTGAATATTTAAAATTAGAAAATAATGAAAAAAGTAGCATTAGTAACCGGAGCTTCCTCCGGCATAGGAAAAGAAACCGCAAAACTATTGGTTCAAAATGGATACACGGTTTATGGTGCAGCCCGCAGAGTAGAAAAAATGGCTGATCTGGTAAAAGAGGGAGTCAAACTTATTGCCATGGATGTAACTGACGAAACGTCGCTGGTAAATGGAGTAAATGAGATTCTCCAAAACGAAAATCGCATTGATTTGTTAGTAAACAATGCAGGCTATGGTTCGTTTGGCGCATTGGAAGATGTGCCTCTTTCTGAAGCAAAATATCAGTTTGAAGTAAATATCTTTGGCTTAGCCCGACTGACACAGTTGGTTTTGCCAACCATGCGCGTTCAACATTCGGGTAGAATTATTAATATTTCATCCATTGGCGGAAGTTTAGGAGAACCTCATGGGGCATGGTATCATGCCACTAAATATGCTGTTGAGGGCTTGAGCGATAGTTTACGGATGGAGTTGAAACAATTCGGAATAGATGTCGTTATTATAAAACCAGGGGCAATAATTACCGAGTGGGGCTCAATTGCCAGCGATAATCTGTTGAAAACATCCGGAAACACCGCCTACAAAACATTGGCACACAAACATGTGAAAATGTTTGAGAGGACATATAAAATGGGTTCTCAGCCAATAGTCGTGGCCAAAACAATAGTGAAAGCAGCTATGGCCACGAGACCAAAAACTCGGTATGCTACGGGAGGTGGAGCGAAAATAATATTGTTTATGCGTAAAATTCTTTCTGATAGAATGTTTGATAAGATGTTTCTAAGCATGATGAAGTAATTTTCTTAAAAATGCATCCAATGAATAAACTAAGAGTCATTATTACAGGAGCAACCGGGATGGTTGGCGAAGGTGTTCTTTATGAATGTCTGCATCACCCCGAAGTGGAAAAGGTATTGGTAATAACGCGTACTTCGTGCGGTTATTCACATCCAAAACTTACTGAAATAATTCATAAAGATTTTTTTGATCTATCATCTTTGAGTGACAAACTTACAGGTTACAATGCGTGTTATTTCTGCCTCGGGGTTACTTCATTGGGCAAGAAAGAAGCTGAATATAGCAAGCTCACTTATACATTGACACTAAACATTGCTACAACGCTTGTCTCACTAAACCCCGATATGACGTTTTGCTATATTTCGGGTGTCGGTACCGATAGTACTGAGAAAGGACGAACCATGTGGGCACGCGTGAAAGGACGAACTGAAAACGATTTAATGAAATTGCCATTCAAGCAGGTGTATAATTTTCGTCCGGGCGGCATAGAACCGTTTTTGCCATTGAAACCCACGCATACCTATTACAAAACATACAAATACATGAAAGGGCTGATTTCAATAATGAAAGTGATTACTCCAAATTATGTGATAACATTGAAAGACCTGGCTGCAGCCATGATAAATGCGTCTTTAATAGGATATTCCAAAAATACGCTGGAAATGAAAGACATGAAAATATTGGCGAAAGTATCCGAAAAGGTTGATTAAAAGGCATATTCGTAGCATATTAAGCAACAAGGGCAGTATTCCTTATTAAAGAATACTGCCCTTATTAATTTGTTATCAGTCGAAATTAGCTTTGTCGGGCTACTTCGCCATGATGAATTAAATCCAGTCCTACGGTTTGTTCAACATCAGTTACACGCACCGGAATAAATTTGTTGATGGTTCTGAATAACAATACGGTGAAAATAAAGGCGTAACTTATTGCAAATAAAATGGCTACACATTCTTTTAGCAATAACATTCCATCACCGCCAAAAAATAATCCGTTGGGAATGGCTGCATTGATTGAACTGTTGGCAAAGAACCCTAAACAAATTGTGCCAATCACACCACCCATTCCGTGAACGCCCCATACGTCAAGCGCATCGTCCCAACCTTTGTGCTCTTTGAATTTTACAGCTAAGAAACATCCAATTGCCGCAATTACTCCGATGATGGCAGATGAATAGATGTCTACATATCCGGCTGCAGGAGTGATGGTGGCCAATCCGGCAACTGCACCTGTCATCAATCCGATAAAAGTAGGTTTCTTTTTGCCGGTGTTCCATTCAATCAACAACCAGGTTACAGCTGCAAACGAAGCCGCAGTATCAGTATTAAGAAAAGCCGAAACGGTAACTGAATTAACCGCCAATTCGCTTCCGGCATTAAATCCATACCATCCAAACCACAATAAAGCAGTTCCGATAGCTACCAACGGAATGTTGTTCGGATCCGTCTTTTCCTGACGACGACCAACGAAGTAGACCGAAGCTAAGGCAGCAAATCCGGCTGTTGCATGAACGGTAATACCACCGGCAAAGTCAAATACACCCCACTCAGCAAGCAATCCACCGCCCCAAACCATGTGAACGAAAGGATAATACACAAAAATTTGCCACAATACAAGGAAAACAATGTACGATTTAAACGATACCCGATTGATAAATGCTCCTGTGATAAGCGCTGGTGTGATAATGGCAAACATCATTTGGTAAGCAATAAAAATGTATTCAGGGAATCGTTTGTCGGGCGAGTAAAGCGTTGATGGTGTTATACCATGATAAAACGCTTTGTCGAAATTTCCGATAATACCAAAAAAATCGGTTCCGGAGTGCAGGTTACCGCTAAAGCAAACAGAATAACCGAATGCAAACCAGAGTACAGTGCCTATTCCCATAGAAACAAAGCTCTGCATCATAATACTTAAAATATTCTTTTTACAGCCTAATCCTCCGTAAAAGAAGGCTAATCCGGGCGTCATAAGCATGACAAGACTGGTGGCCAGGATCATAAACGTGGTCAATCCTACATCTAACATAATGGTGTTTTTTAGTTTGATGCAAAAGTATATAAATATGTCCATATTTCCTACCAAAATGTAGGAAAATTTAATTTTGCCATTCAAATTGTCATAAACTGATGATATTAATTGTCAAAATGATATGATTTTAGATATATATGCATTTTGCTTTTGCATAATAAAGTGCTAAAGTTGAATACAAATTGCTTTATTTTAAACGAAAACGGCTTTGAATTCAATAATTCAAAGCCGTTTTCGTTTAAAATCTTATAACTTTATATAGTCACTTCATTTATCAATATTTTACCATCAACAAAGTCCTGAATATTCATCAAGGTGGTTTGAGCAATGTTTTCAAGCGCCTCTTTTGTGAAAAAAGCTTGATGTGAAGTAACAATCACATTGTTGAATGAAAGCAAGCGAGCCAGAATATCATCATCCATTACATTATTCGATCTGTCTTCAAAGAAATAATCACTTTCTTCCTCGTACACATCCAATCCAGCCGCACCAATTTTCTTGCTTTTAAGTCCTTTTATAATCGCATGCGTGTGAATCAATTTTCCACGTCCTGTATTTATTATCATTACACCATCTTTCATTTTGGCAATTGATTCAGTATTAATAATATATTCCGTATCTTTATTTAATGGGCAATGAAGCGAAATAATATCAGATCGACCGTACAGTTCATCGAGCGAAACGTATTCAACATTATATTGCTTTGCAAATTCATAGTCGGGATATAAATCATATGCCACTATTTTCATCCCTATCCCACAAAGAGCCTGAATAAGAATTTTGGCAATTTTACCGGTTCCAATCATTCCGGCCGTTTTTCCATGCATGTCAAACCCCAAAAGTCCATTGAGCGAAAAATTACCCTCGCGGGTTCTGGAATAGGCTTTATGCGTTTTTCGGTTTAAAGTCAGCATCAACGCAAGCGTGTGCTCTGCTACTGCGTAGGGCGAATAAGCCGGAACACGTACAACTTTTATTCTGTTGTGAGCAGCTTTTATATCCACATTATTGTATCCGGCGCAGCGTAGTGCTATGAGTTTTACGCCATTTTCAATTAAACTATCGATTACATCGGCATCGACTACTGCATTTACAAATATGCAAACCACGTCTGCACCTTTGGATAATACTACATTGTCTTTGTTTAAATGTCCTTTATAAAAACGAATATCGAAGCCGTACTTTTCGTTGGCTTTCTTGAATGATGCTTCGTCATACGGTTTAGAATCGAAAAATGCGACTTTAATTGCCATAAATTCTGTTTTTTGGTTTTTGTTTAACACAGAAACATATTTTTATAAGGCATTGTTCAATATACAGACTGTATTTATGACTAAAAAATTGCTAAAACAGGCATGTTTGACCATTGATTAATTAATTTTTCAGACAAATAGTATTGTCAATCAAAGAATTATTCGTATCTTTGCCCCGCTTTAAGAAAAACTAAGTATTAATTACTAATAAGCTAACAAACAGTATGTTAAATCATTATGAAACCGTTTTCATTCTAACTCCCGTTTTGTCTGATGTACAGGCAAAGGAAGCGGTAGAAAAATTTAAGACCATTTTGACAGAAAATGGCGCGACAATCACGAACGAAGAAAACTGGGGATTGAAGAAATTGCAATACCCAATTCAAAAGAAATCGTCAGGTTTTTATTCATTGCTTCAATTTGATGCAGATCCTACAATCATCGCTACGTTGGAAACTCAATTCCGTCGTGACGAGCGTGTACTCCGTTTCTTATCGTTCCGTTTGGACAAATATGCGTTCGAGTACGCTGAAAAAAGAAAAAGTATTAAATCTAAAGAAGTAAAGGAGAACTAAACCATGGCAGCAAACAACGGAGATATCAGATACTTAACTCCACCTTCAGTTGATGTAAAAAAGAAAAAATACTGTCGCTTCAAAAAAAGCGGTATTCGTTACATCGATTACAAAGATGCAGAATTTTTGAAAAAATTCTTGAACGAACAAGGGAAAATCCTTCCACGTCGCCTTACAGGTACTTCGTTGAAATTTCAACGTAAAGTAGCTCAAGCAGTGAAAAGAGCACGTCATATTGCGTTGCTTCCTTATGTAACCGACATGATGAAATAATAAACAAGGAGGAAAAAGTATGGAAATTATATTAAAAGAAGATGTAATCAACTTAGGTTACAAAGGCGATATCTTGAAAGTTAAGGACGGTTACGGTCGTAACTTCCTTATCCCAACAAAAAAAGCGATTTTGGCAACAACTTCAGCTAAAAAAATGTTGGCAGAAGACTTGAAACAACGTGCTCACAAAATTGAACGTATCAAAAACGAAAGCTTAGAATTGGCTGAAAAATTGAAAGACGTTACATTGACTGTAGGTGCAAAAACCAGTACTACCGGTAAAATCTTTGGAGCTGTTGGTCCTATCCAATTGGCTGAAGCTTTCGAAAAAGCAGGTTATGCTGTTGATCGTAAAGTAATCGTACTTAAAGATGCCGTTAAAGAAATCGGAACTTACACTGCTACATTAAAATTACACAAAGAAGTAACTATCGACGTTGCTTTCGAAGTAGTAGCTGAATAATATTTCAATTCAAAATCTCAGGAAAGAGCCGATGCACATTTTGTGTATCGGCTCTTTTGTTCGTGGTTGAACTTAAGCAATGATATTCTTAGCTTAACATGCATTCGCTTCTATCGAACTCACTTTAGTTTAGCATTTAAAATACAGGGAGATTTGAATAGAATCTGCGGATAAACCCAGTCTATTTTTTCAAGATTAGATTACGGTGCACTATACCCTCCATATTTATCCATAAAATCAAATTCCGACAAAGATTTGGCTACGCCGATTTTCAATTCGCCAATCTGTGGCTTTGCATCAAGTGAAGCGCACCGTTATATTTGTAGCTATTTACGACAAGAACAACCAAAGGTGCAGCGCACCGTAATATCACATGCAAAGAAATTGAGAGAATAATCGCTTAAACCTTGCACCTTAAATGCAAAGTTTGATTGTATTGCATTTAAATATAATATGCTAAATGTTTTTCAGCAAACCCTAAATAACAGAAAAGAGATAAAAACAAAAGGCTAAGAACTGAAAAAATTCAAATCTTAGCCTTTTGCTGTAAATCAGATCGGCAATTACTTAGGTTGCCAAAACTGGATCTATGATTTGTTTTTCTAAATATAACGTTTGCGTAGGGAAGGCGAATGATAATCCGGCTTCATTGAAAGCGCGTAGAATCTCAGTATTCACTTGCGATGGTGTTTCCATTACATCCGCATTTTTCCGAATGAAATAGATGTAGGTAATAATCAGTGCAAAATCGGTAAAGTCGGTAAAAGCAACGGTCATCTCTTTGCCGTCGACATTACGAACTTTATCGGGCATATTTTTGAGTATTTCCATGGCCTCGTTCATTTTCTCGGGTGTGGTACTGTAGGTGAGTCCAAGTTTCATCAGTACTCTACGTTGTGGTTCTTCAGATACGTTTTCAATCGGCGCATCTACCATTTTGTAATTAGGGATGGTTACCAGTCTTTTATCTAACGTTCTGAGACGCGTACTTCTTATGCCGATGTCTTCCACAAATCCATCATATTTATCTACTTTTACACGATCGCCAATACGAAAAGGACGGTCGGTAAAAATAGTAATACCTCCAAAAATATTTTTAATCGTATCCTGAGCTGCCAACGCAAATGCCAAACCTCCAATCCCCAAAGTTCCTAATAATGCTCTTACATCTACGCCTATGTTGTTCAACGCCATTACTCCACCTATGGACCAGATAATGGATAAAAAAGTTTTTCTGATAATGGAAATCAGGTGCGAATCGAGCCTTTTGTTTGCGGCATCTCCTGTTTTGGGAATCCAATACTCTTCAATTAAAGCATTTATTAACCGGGCAACAAACCATGTTATGTTAATTACGATAAGTATCTGGTAGGAAAGGAAAATAAAATGCTCGAACTTGGCATTCAAATCGAGCCTCTTTGCGGCTATCCAAATAGCAAAAAGCATAATCCCGAATAAAACCGGAGCTTCCAGCATTTTAAACAGAATATCATCGAGCCTGTTATTGGTTTTGGATATGAGTTTTTGTATTACATGCTTATTGAGCAATACGATGGCCTTGTTGAGAACAAGTGCACCTACAATAATAAAGAACGAAATTAACCAGTTCTGAAAGCTGTTTCCGTAAAAAAGTTGTTCAGTCATGAATAATAAATTGAAAATTTAATAGTTTGTAAATTTAAATTTCTTTCGGGAGCGTAAAAGCCACCGCATCACTTGGCATGCGCCAGTCGCCTCTTGGCGATAGATTGATGGAACCCACCTTTGGTCCGTCAGGCATACAGGAACGCTTAAATTGTTGCGCAAAAAAGCGACGAAGAAACGTTTTCAGCCATTTTTCTATCACTTCATCTGAATACGTGTCAGCAAATGCATTTTTTGCTAAAAATAGAATTTTAGCAGGCGTAAAGCCGAAACGAACAAAGTAGTACAGAAAAAAATCGTGCAATTCGTACGGTCCGACAATATCTTCGGTTTTTTGTGCGATATCACCATTCTCATCAGCCGGAAGCAATTCGGGACTAACCGGTGTGTTGAGCACATCTTGTAAAATGTCCTTTGATATAGTATCGAGCTGATTTGAAGCCCAATCAACGAGGTAACGAACCAAGGTCTTAGGAATGCCATTATTTACAGCGTACATCGACATATGATCGCCATTGTAGGTAGCCCAACCAAGCGCTAATTCCGATAAATCTCCGGTACCTATCACCAATCCGTTGTGTTTATTGGCAATATCCATCAATATTTGAGTTCGCTCACGAGCCTGCGTGTTTTCGTAAGTTACATCATGCTGATTCGGATTATGATTAATATCCGCAAAATGTTGAATACAAGCATCTTTTATTGAAATTTCTAGCATAGTTATGCCGAGTGATTTCATTAGGTTGATGGCATTCTTATAGGTTCGGTCGGTAGTCCCAAACCCGGGCATGGTAATACCAATAATACGCTTGCGGTCAAAACCTAGTTTATCTGCCGTTTTTACGCAGACCAATAAAGCCAGTGTTGAATCCAAACCACCTGAAATGCCAACCACTACGTTCTCCGATTGAGTATGTTGCCAGCGCTTTGCCAATCCTCCAACCTGAATGGAGAAAATTTCTTCGCAACTCTCGTCACGGTTACTCAATGGTGGTACAAACGGATGCTTATCGTATGTTCGTTTTAATGGTAGATCATTCGACGAAACCGCTTTAAATTCTATCGTTCGGTACGACTTATCAGACCTGCCATTACCAAAGTTCGAATTTCTAATTCTGTCGGCTTGTAATCTTTCTATATCCAGATCGCTCACAATAAGTTGCGACTCAAATGAAAAACGCTCAGATGTCGCAATAAACTTACCATTTTCAGCAATCAATCCATTTCCGGCAAAAACCACATCAGTGGTCGATTCGCCGGCACCGGCCGAAGCATACACATAACCCGAAATACACCGCGCAGATTGTTGTTCAATCAGTTGACGGAGGTATTGATGTTTTCCAATCAGTTCGTTACTAGCTGATAGGTTGAAGATAACTTCCGCACCATGAAGTGCCAGTTGCGAACTTGGAGGAATGGGCACCCACAGGTCTTCGCATAATTCAATGCCAAAAGAGAATTCGCCGTTTGAAAAAAGTAAATCTGTTCCAAATGGAATATTCTCACCTGATAAAGTTACGGTTTGTGTTTGCACATTGGCACCTGAAGTAAACCAGCGTTTTTCGTAAAACTCGTTATTGTTGGGCAAATTTACTTTGGGAACCATTCCCAAAATACGACCACTCTGCAGTACTACTGCAACGTTGAATAGTTGATGCTGAACGCGCAGAGGCATGCCAACTATTATAACTGCCGAAATAGAATATGTAAGTTTTTGTAAATCGCGCAGCGCATTTTCGGCATCCGAAAGTAGCTGATGCTGATAGAAAAGATCGGCACAAGTGTAGCCTGTAATCGACAGTTCGGGAAAACAGACAACTTGCACTTTTTCAGCTTCAGCGCTAAGAATCAACTCGACCGTTCGGGCAATGTTGAAAGCACAATCGGCAACTCTGAGTTCGGGTATAGCTGCTGCTAAACGTACAAAACCATTATTCATAATTAGTTACGTGATATTGGTTACAAGAAAAATAACATCAATGAAACAACACAAATAAAAATATTGGAGTAATAAGCGTTATTTCGGCTACAACTTCAGTTACTTCATTGATACTCGATGTGTTTGTTATACACAATGTTGTGGTATATCAATTGGAATTTTTACCAATTCGGCCACTTGTCTACCCAGTTCTAAGCAAGCTTTATAATTATCTTCCTTTAAACCTTGTTTTTCGTCAACGGATATTTCGGCTTTTGTCCATTTCATGGCTTCCACAAAGCTGTTCAAACGTTTTACAGCTGCACTAGCCCATGTAAATGATCCAAAGCAACCAAAGATACGATGTTTCACACCACGAATTTCAATTTTGCGAAGCAATGATTCAACTTCGGGATATAGTTCGTTGCTATAAGTAGGACTTCCAACAATTAAACCTCTGTATTTGAATATGTCCTGCAAAATAACGGATGGGTCGCTTTTCGATACATTGTGAATGATGATGGTTTTGATACCATTTTGTGCTAATCCCTGAGCTACGGTCTCTGCCATCAATTCAGTGAAGCCGTACATCGAACCGTACACAATTACAACACCTTCTTCGCTATCGTAACGGCTATATTGATCATATTTATCCACTACCTCACTCACATATTCTTTCCATATAGGACCGTGTGTACTGCAAATCATTTCTATGTCCAGTGGTGTGAGCTTTCTCAATGCTTTTTGTACTGCTGCACCATATTTACCTACAATATTGGCATAATAACGTGTCATTTCATCCCAATATCGATCGATATTCATGTCGGTATCTACTACTGCGCCATCTAAGGTTCCAAAACACCCAAATGCATCGCCCGAGAAAAGAACTTTTTCACCTTGGTCAAAAGTCATCATTGTTTCCGGCCAGTGAACCATCGGGGTAAGATGAAATTGTAATTTATGTTTGCCTAATGACAATACTTCTTCATCTTTTATTTCCAACATGTTGTTATCCACGCCGTAAAAACCTTCCACCATCGACAATGTTTTACTATTGCCAACGATTATCATTTCGGGATAATATTTTCTGATTAGTTTTATAGACCCGGAATGATCGGGCTCCATGTGGTTGATAATAAGGTAGTCTAGTTTTCTTCCTTTAAGCTGTGATTGAATTTTATCTATAAAAAGATCTCCCATCGCAATATCAACGGTGTCGATAAGTGCAGTTTTTTCATCAATTATCATGTACGCATTGTACGAAACCCCGAGTGGGAGAGGAAGCATATTCTCAAATTTGTGTTTTTGACGATCGTTAACGCCAACATAAAAAATGTCTTTTGCAATTTCTTGATTTTGAAACATGAAGCTATTTATTTGTAAAGATTATACCATAAAAACACCTATACCAATGTGTTTGTTTTTTCTAACTGCAAAGATAAACAATTCTATCTATTCATAAAGCATAAATTACAATTCATAATTAGCATAATACTGAACTTTTTAGGGATTAAAAGGCACTTCTAATGAATAATTGACATTGAACTTCCGTTTCGATAGATTTATTTCTTTTGAAAGTTTTTCTGTACTTTTGCATGAAGATAGATAAATTGAAGTGAAAAAAGTAAGTTCAACTGTTCACACATAACCGTTCACTGATAACTGAAAAAGATGATTGTTTGCATTGCCGAAAAGCCCAGTGTGGCACGTGATATTGCTGAAGTACTAGGTGCTAAGATTCGAAAAGAAGGATATATTGAAGGAAACGGTTACCAGGTAACGTGGACCTTTGGGCATTTGTGCGGTTTGCTCGAACCGCACGAATATGCTCCCGAATGGAAAGCATGGGCGCTGAGTCATTTACCTATGATTCCACAACGATTTGGCATAAAGGTAATGAATGATAGTGGTATTCAAAAGCAATTCAAAGTGATTGAAACGCTGATGACTAATGCTGATGAAGTGGTGAACTGTGGTGATGCCGGGCAAGAAGGGGAGCTTATTCAACGGTGGGTAATGCAAAAAGCTATGTGCAAATGCCCAGTGAAACGGTTGTGGATTTCGTCACTAACCGAAGAAGCTATCCGAGAAGGATTTGCGAAACTCAAAGATCAAAGCGCTTTCCAGACGCTTTACGAAGCCGGACTTTCGCGCGCAATTGGCGACTGGCTGTTAGGAATGAACGCAACTCGACTTTATACCCTTAAATACGGAAAGAACCGTCAAGTACTTTCCATAGGTCGCGTGCAGACGCCTACGCTGGCATTGATTGTTAATAGACAACTGGAAATTGAAAATTTCAAGCCCGAAGCCTATTGGGAGCTGAAGACAGTGTATCGTGATACCATTTTTTCTGCGTCGAGTGGGCGTTTTTCGAGCGTTGAAGAGGGCACTAACTTCCTTGATACTGTTCGTACTGCAGATTTCTTTGTGACTGATATTATTCTTAAAAAAGGAACTGAATCTGCTCCACGCTTGTTCGATTTGACCTCACTGCAGGTTGAATGCAACAAGAAATTCGGTTACTCGGCCGACGAAACCCTGAAGATTATTCAAAACCTTTACGAAAAGAAAGTGACTACTTATCCACGCGTGGATACCACTTATTTGACAGATGATATTTACCCCAAAGTGCCCGAAATCCTGAAAGGAATTAAAGACTACGAATTGCTTACAAAACCTCTATTGGCAGGAAAATTACCTAAATCGAAAAAGGTTTTTGATAATAAAAAAGTAACCGATCACCATGCCATTATTCCTACCGGTGTACATCCCACAGCGCTTACCGATACCGAACGGGCTGTTTTTGATTTAGTTGCGCGACGCTTTATTGCCAATTTTTATCCTGAATGTAAAATAGCCACTACCACTGTTTTGGGTGAAGTGGAAAAGGTTGAGTTTAAAGTAAACGGAAAGCAAATTCTGGATATGGGATGGCGGGTAGTTTTTGCAAAAGCAACCGCTGATGATAAAGAAGGAGAAGAGGACGATGAACGTACGTTACCACTTTTCGAAAAGGGCGAAAGCGGTTCGCATGAGCCTACATTAGCCGAAAAATGGACCTCGCCACCAAAACCTCATACAGAAGCTACTTTGCTGCGAGCTATGGAAACGGCCGGAAAATTAGTTGATAATGACGAATTGCGTGATGCATTGAAAGAAAATGGTATTGGTCGGCCGTCAACTCGTGCTGCCATTATCGAGACCTTGTTTAAACGGGAATACATCCGCAAAGAGCGGAAAAATCTTATAGCTACCAACACAGGCGTTGAACTGATTCAAATTATCCAGGAGGATTTACTTAAATCGGCAGAGCTAACAGGACTTTGGGAAAAAAAGCTTCGTCAGGTGGAACGTGGAGAGTATGCTGCAAAGGACTTTTTGGACGAATTGAAAGCAATGGTTACGCAAATAGTATTCAATGTAAAAAGCGACAACCGAAGGGTGGGAGAGAAGCCTGTAGTTATCAACAATACCGATCCACTTGTGGGTAGCGTTTGCCCGCTTTGTGGCAAAGGAACGCTTCTAAAAGGTAAAACAGCCTATGGTTGCAGCGAATGGAAAAGTGGTTGTGCGTATAGATTGAATTTTTGAATTTTACCGATATAAAAAATCCCGCATTAAAGTTTTGGCTTTTAATTCGGGATTTTTAATTTTACAAATTTTATCAATAAAGTGTCACCTTGATAGCTCTATTGGCTGCCTTAAGAATATAGGTTTGACCTCGGGGTAAATCCGATATTTCAATAATGTTTGAGCTTGGAACAATAACACGCATGCATTTGCCGCTTAAAGTGTAAACATATAAAGTGTTATCTAAATCAGGAAAATATACTTTTATATTCCCAACCACATCTACAAGTGCTAAAAGTTTCTTTTCCAACGGATATTTTAGCGTGTAGGTGGAAATAGCATTCGAAAAATCAGTAATGTTTTCGTAGTTCAATGCTGTATTTTTATCGCTGGCTCTCACTTTTACAATGTATTCAGATAATGGTGCCAAATTCAAGATAGAATCTGAAGTTGTGGTTAGCCACTTATCGCGTTCAATATACGATATCTTTTTTGCAAAATTAACTATCACGTCATCGAAAGTCACAGAGCCCGATCCTTTGATGTAGGTAAATCTAAACTGTGTGTAATTATCTGTTTCCAGAAAAGAATAGGTTTTGCTTTTTTCGGACAATGCAGTGGTTACAGGAATACTATCAATTTTGTACCAACCACCTTGCTCTTTTTGTGCTTCAACTTTGAAGCCTCCACTTGTACCTCCCATCGAACGGAGATAAAAACTAAGCTTAACCACAGGTGTCATGTATTTTTCTGTAACAACCTTCTCTCCATTATTTGCAAACTGTAATGACGGAACAGCCAAACCACTATAGATAGTTGAATTTGAAATATTTACAGGAGTAATAGTCCAGTTTGTAGGAGCTGTTATCCCTTTGTCAAACTCTTCTGTCAAAGAAGACTCCCCGGTAGTAACGTTATATACGGTTAGATAATAACCTGCTGCAGGTTTATTTGTAGAATCCGATACTGCTTCCCAGTTAGCCACAAAGCTTGAAAACGTGACAGAAGAGGATGCTATTGCCACTGGGGGTACAATGTATATTTTTCTGGTCGATTGACCCGAAAGAAGTGCGTCTGCATAGTCGCTAGTGCCAGATTTTAATACAATTTTATCTTCGTGCGTTGAAGTGTATGAGGGAATCGTAGGATTATACCTGATTTGAATATTGGTATTGTTGACAATCGAATCTGCACCTGGAACTAATATGATTTTTTTTCCCCAGGCTGTCTCAGGATCCGTTTCTTTTTTCATTTCAAAGTGAGTTCCAACACTAAATGAAACATCGATATTTCCTTTTAAATTACTGCCATTGGTTGTTACCGGTTGAACCTGTGAAGGCGTACCCTGAACAGTCGTAAAACTGTGCAGACTTTCTTTCAAAACAACATTAGTAGCAAAATGGAATTGAATAATCCCATTCGTTTCGGTAATATTTGTGAGAGGTTTTCGTATATCCGTTTTATCACGTAGCAACGGAGTGTATGACTTGACGTTTTGTGTTCCTGGAAACGGGTCGCCCGAGAGTGTGGCGTCATTAGCAATTCCATCAGCTTCGACAATGTCGTATCCCATTGCTAAAGCATTGTTATTTGGCCCATTATCTGCCCAGTCGGCTGCGTTGTAATAAATGTGTGATAGTAACATACCATGCCCTGGTAAATAACTATCCCAGCCAACTTTCTGTCTGTTTTCGAGGGTGAAAAACTCAACAGGTGATGGATTAGAACCTACTAGATTGTGATTGCCATATTGTGTAAAAATATCAGCTTTGTTTGTTGTATTCAAATTCTCAAGTGTATATTCACCTGAGGCTTTAATTTCTGTTGGAACGAGCCAATTTAGATAAAAACGATCAAATGCTGAGTAAGATGGGGGAGTTCTTCCCAAGTTTAAATATGCTCCATTATCCATAATATTCCAATCCGAAAGAGTCTGATGCTTGGCATCGTTCGTTGCATAATAATCAGGGAGTCCAAGCACATGTCCAAATTCATGGCAAAAAGTCCCTACTCCACACATATTTGACCCTGATTTGCTGCGAAGCTCAGATGTGCACGCGTAATCATAGACAGAAACGCCATTGAACTTTGTGTTATAATTTGCTAATGACCAACGATGTGGCCACATAGTATTTGCAGGAGCACCTTCAGCTTCGTTGTATCCGGCGTAATAGATAAATACATTATCTACAATTCCATCTTTATCAGTATCGTAATCTGAGAAATTCACGCCATTTTCTGACGCTGATTTACAAGCATCAATAACCATTTGTCGAGGATTTTTATCAAGACCCGATGCATCATTTTCACCGTAATAGGCCATCGCTTGTGGTAGTTTGTATGGCCCTACAACATCAAACTGTGGGTCAAATAGACTTATTGAGTTATCACTGAAATAATCACGCGCTGATCCGGTACCTCCATTGGCACTATATCCGGTCTCCGTCAACAAGTTAGAAAAGGCTGTTTTGGTATTGGCAACTACAAAATTATTGTCTGTAAAATATACTAGTATTACCAGAGATTTTGGAGACCCAACTAGAGGGTAACTTTTTTTTGCCACAGTAGTTGAACTGGAACTGGAGTTCGCTAAACGCTTAACTCTACTGGCTATGTTTTGCTTTGTGTAACTAATATTTTTACTCAATCCCTGCACGAAAATTTTTTCGGTAAGATTCCGTTTCTCGACGTTATTGGCTTTAATTTTAGAACTATATAATTTACCTTTCGTATTAGCTTGAGCATAAGTCAAAATCCCCATATCGTCAGGAATCAGGGTATAACCATCCAGGGTTGTTTTGTAGTTGAAGAATTCATCACCTCTTAATCGGATCGTAATTTCAGTTCCATCGGCTTGCTTAACGGTTATCGGATTTGGGGTAGCCGGTACAGCATATAATTTGGATAGGGATAATATAGTGACCGAAATAACAAGTAGCCGGTGTAAAGATTTCTTCATACTTCAAGTGCTTTTGCGAGCAAAGATAATAAAAAAGGGAATGTCAGGACTGTTTAACACTAATTAAGCGGTTAAATTAGGTTTTATTTAGTGAGAAATAAGAATTGCTGATGTTCGGAACATTCAACTTACAGGATAGTTCTAAATGAATGTCAGATTTAGCACTTAATGAATACTGTATTTGGTCAATTGTACTATTTCATAAATACAAAATAAACAGCCAGTACTAAACAGATACAAGCAGCTAAATGATTCCAGTGCAAACCTCCGGTGTTGAATGCCACGGTGGAGAATACAATAAAAACGATCAGCGTAATTACTTCCTGAATAACTTTTAGCTGCATGAGTGTAAACGAACCGCCGTTGCCAATATATCCAATTCTATTGGCTGGAACCTGGAATGAATATTCCATAAGTGCTATTATCCACGAAAAAAGTACAACTCCATACAATGGCCAATTGGTAATTGATCCGGTCTGTTGTAACTTCAGGTGTCCATACCACGCGAAAGTCATAAAAATATTCGAAACTATTAAAAGCAGAATTGTATATAAGGCATTCATAAAATGATATTTTTGAAATAAAATGTTGATGAAAATATTTCACCAGTCGGTATTTGATATGAAGCGTATTTTACTCCTCAACATGTTTCGTAAATCTTCGGTCTACTTTTTTTGGTAGATATTCTTTTTTGATATTTTCCATGGCTCCCCAAATGCTCTGACGAACATCCGGATTCCATTTTTCGAGTTCTGTGAGCAGATTTTTGGCATCACGTCGCGATGAGTCTTTTTCGTGTGGGCAGTTTTTCACTTGTTTGTGGTAAGCTCTGATTTGCTCCATCTCTTTCATCTCCTTTTCAGTAACTAAAGCCAATGGCCGAATGATGGTCATATCAAATTTATCCATTTTCAGTTTTGGAGGCATAGTACCAAAAGACCCCTGATATACTAAGTTTAAAAGTAACGTTTCAGCTATGTCGTCGAGATGATGTCCCAATGCTATTTTATTGCAATTAAGCGTTTTTGCGACTTCGAACAATGCTTTTCGGCGATGCCATGAGCAAAGAAAGCAAGTAGATTTGCGCGTGTCGGTAGTGCCGTCGAATTTGGTGGTGTGGTGTACAAACGGAATTCCAAACTGAGCTGCATGATTTTTTAGATATTCTAAATCCGATTGATACGAAATGTTTTCGACGGAAATATGAACAGCAGTAAGCTTAAAGCGAGGAACAAAGATTTTCATACGTTCGCCCAACAGTTCAACTAAGGCCAAAGAGTCTTTTCCACCCGAAAGTCCGATGAGAATATGATCGTCGTTGTCTATTAATTGGTAGTCATTTATTGCTTTTTTTACTTTCGACTGTATTTTTTGGAGCGTTTTTCTATCCGACTTGCTTAATTCTTCTATCATATTTGTCATTTTTGAGCTGCAAAATTACTATAAACACATGGAATTATGCCGATAATGGAAAATATATTTGTTTTCAATAAAAAAATATCTTTTCTAAGATTCTGTTTTTATTATTGTTAGCATTGCGTGGGTTTGAAATGAATAGAAAAACCTCCATTTTTTTCTCTCAGGTATTTGCAAATTATCAAAAAGAAACTATCTTTGCACTGCAATTGCGGATAGCTCTTCTCGTAGAACTAAAGTTTGCAATAGTAGCTCAGTTGGTAGAGCACGACCTTGCCCCAAGAAGTTGGATATGAAAACGACCTTGGCAAGGACTAAATAGAAATACGTTTTTTATTTACCAAGAAAATATTGCGAAAGTAGCTCAGTTGGTAGAGCACGACCTTGCCAAGGTCGGGGTCGCGGGTTCGAGTCCCGTCTTTCGCTCACAAAATAAAAGGTCTAAGCGAAACGAGTGAGTTTCGCTTTTTTTCTCTTTACAATAAAGTATGCCCAAATGGTGAAATTGGTATACACGCTAGTTTCAGGTACTAGTGGTCGAAAGGCTGTGCAAGTTCGAGTCTTGTTTTGGGCACCAACAGATTTTCCTCATTTTTTTGAATTATGCGCTGATGGTGAAATTGGTAGACATGCTACTTTGAGGGGGTAGTGCCGGTTACGGTGTGTGAGTTCGAATCTCATTCAGCGCACCAATATAGATAAGTGGTTGATACCATGCGAAATGCAATAGCGTTTCGCATGGAGATACGAAAAAAGCGCAACAGTAACGCAACATTAATTTTTTACGGTGGTATCAGTATCATTGTAAAAAAAAAATGTCCATACCAAAAAATTTCCCAAACCCCGGTACAAAAGGTATTACAAACTATTTGCCTGCGATCCTTAAGGAATACGCAAGCGGATGGGTCATTGAGTACTCAGCAGAACACCCCGTCACGCACGAACTTACCCGTAAACAAATACGACTACAGCGAATTGTAAAGCGATACCCACGCATTAAAGATGCACGGCTTCACTGCAATAGAATTGTAGCCAATCTGAACACGCAACTTGCAGGCGGTTGGAATCCATTTTTCGAAGCTGAGGACGCACGCATGTACGAGCTATTTAGCGATGTTGTAGAAAAGTTTATCGCCGAAAAGAAAAAGGAACTAAGAAAAAGTACATTACGATCTTACGTGTCATTTTCCAAAATCCTAGGTGAATGGGTAGACAAACAAACACCCGGTTTAATTTGCTCTGTATTCACTCAATTATATGCAGTTCGTTACACAGATCACATATATAACCAGCGTAACGTAAACATGACAACGTACAACAATCATGTGAAAATGGGGCGTGCGATGTTCAATTGGATGAAAGAAAAATGTTACACAAAACAAAATCCGTTTGAACTTGTGAAGCTTAAGCCGAAAAGCAAAAAGACACGCGTCATCATTCCACCCGAAATAAGAAAGAATATAATAGCTGATTTAGAAGTAAATAGCCCTCAATTACTATTAATCTGCAAACTTGTGTACATTAGTCTGATCCGTCCAAGTGAAATAAAACTGCTAAGGGTAGGGGATGTTGATTTAATCAACCGAAACATTAAAGTAGTTGACACGGTAGCAAAGAACAAAAAAACACGCTATGCAACTATAAACGAGGAAATTATAACGGCACTTTTAGAAATGAATTTAAGCCAATACCCGCTAAACTATTACTTATTTGGATTTGAACTTATGCCAACCGAAAAAGGAGTAAATGACTGCTATTATTCGAAGCGGTGGGATAAGCTCCGCAAACGCATTGATCTGCCAATGGAGATGCAAATGTACAGTTTACGCGATACGGGTATTAATGGAATGCTTAAAGCTGGTATAGATGATCTTTCGGTAATGCAACACGCGGATCACTCCAGCCTAGCAATGACAACGCTATACGGTAATCACTTCGACCCGAACCTAAACACCTTGATCCACGATAAAGCCCCGAAGTTTTAAAACGCAAAAAGCCCCTACAGCATTGCACTGTAGGGGCTTTTTGTGTCGGTATGATTATTTCAATTTGAGCCTTATAAAAAAGTAAAGTAGAAATAGCAGTCCACTAATAGAACAAATTCGACCAAGCCATATAAAAATAATATTATACCATGGTTGTTTTTTCTCGTAGTAAAGTTTCTTTTCAATTATACGATCTTTAAACTTAGTGTCGAATACCGTATCTGTTTTATTCAAAAACTTATCCCGGAACAAAGTTTTAAATTTCTCTACCCAAACCGTGTCACCTTTTTGGTGGATATACACACTGTCAAACTTGTACACAAATGTACTATCGTGGATCAACTTGTTTTTGTACACGTCCCTGTATTCAATTTGCTTGATAGGCTTACACGACGCCAATACGGAAACGATAACCAGGAATAAAATAAAATACCTTTTCATGCTGTTTTCTTTTTAGTGAATTGAAGTATTAGAGTTATGAAATAACCTAGGAATGCCGTAACTTGTATAATTACAATTGGAATTGTAGCTTTCCATTCTTCCGGTAGTCCAGCGTAATAAAGTGCCACGGTTGCAATAGCTGACAAAGTGACTTGTAAAAACTTTACTGTTTTACTTGTTTTCGCTTTCCAGCGTTTTTTAATTTTTTGCATCATTTGAACCGATCTTGTTTTAAATCGAGTTTGCCCTCAATTCTAATTAATGTTTCGCGAATAAAAACGCCCTCTTTTATGTGATCTTTAAACTCTACTTTACTATTTGTATTGTCAGCTTCAATTAATCTTATCCGGGCTTCTACCTCATAAATACGGGCGTTCATTGCAGCCCACGAACCACCCACACTAAGCAGTAGTGTAAAAACCCAACCTATTATTATATTTCTACGATTTTGCATGCGTTTAATTAATTTGATAGAATAATATACTTTTAATCCCGGTTACTTCACCGCTTATGTCAACGGTAGAAATTTTACTACGAAAGAAATTCTTTGGCGGTATTGCTCCAAAATCTTTAGCAACACCGAAAGATAAAATCTTTGCTTTCTGTTTGGTTATAGGTGGAATTACACCCGTGTTGAGTGCAATTCCAATTGTAGCTATTATCATATTTATTGGTCATAGTCAGCGTTGAAGTGTCCATTTAGCTCAGTACGTAAATACTTTAATATTGGCACTTTATAATAATAGTTCACCGTGTCGAGTACTAACGTAGCAAACTCCTGGTCTGCATTAGTCACCGCCCACGCATCGTAGTAAGCTATCTTATCGTTTGCAACCTCACTAAATAAAACGGGTTCATCTATGTGATCGCCAATTTTGTGATAGAGCATATAACAGCTTCCAAACATAGGGGAACTGAAACGGGGAAATGTTGGCGATGGTGTAGCAATGTCATCGTAAGGAATAACCTCTATACTTTCCATAGGAACGGCCAAAACCTTTTTTACAACTGTACCACTATCACCATTAAGCAGGGTGAACGCTAGTACATCATCATCCGTTTTAAAAAAGTAGTCGGGTAGATATTGATTTCCATTAAAAATTGCAGCTTGATAGATCGAGCGCAACGGATTGCAAACCTTGTAGATGCAATTCGGTTCGAGTGCATCCGCCGGGGTTAATGCTGTGGGGTTCATCAAATCCTGATGTTTCCCAAAGTAGTAACCGAATGCAGAACCATCGTTTGAACTTATTGTAGTTCCGTCAAACTTAATTCCGTTAGGTATTACAATTGTTTCATTGCATTTTAGTCGGTTCCAAATTTGTCCGCTAGCTGCATTAAAATCTATCGTGTCATCTACATTTATACGTAGTAAAGTACCTGCATTAGCCGTATCGCTACCATCGGTATTTACATCTATAGAAACGTTCCAATCAGCCGAAACAATCGCATCAGCGGGTTTAAAACAACCTACAAAACTGCCTGTGTCACCCGCATATAATGCTTCATTGTACAAATTAGGATTCAAAGAATAATCGGCAATAGTACCATCCGGGTTATATCGATTAAAGATATTTGGGTGAGTTCCACCATCTTTTTCTTCAAATATGATTTTACATGTTTCATTTTCAAATGAATCAGTATGAAACAAATCATTTGCAAGCTGTTGGCTCATTCCAGCAGCAACATAAAGAGCTCTTAATAATTGCGCATTCGCATAACTATTATTAGTCCAGACTGGATTGTCTAAAACTACATCGCCATATTTAAATATACAATTACTAGAAAATGTACAATTCCGAAATTGCTGGTAAGCACCATTCACAATGCGTACAGTACCCAATACTAGCCCATTTGTAAAAATAACCTTACCACTACCTGACGATGGAATATTTACACCATTAAATGTAATATTTTTTAGTGGTATAATATGATATTGAAGAGCGTAAGCGGTTACCCCTTTTTTATAAAACAAATAACTGTATACCCCCGTCAATGTTATTCTTTCTATATTTTCAATGTATAATATCTGTGATGAAGCCCATTCATTGCCATCAATTACTACGGTTTCACTATCAGTACTTAATCTACGTTTGCTAGTTGTTTGTACCAAAAAATTGGCGCCTAAAACATATTGATTAATGTCATCGCCAATTATCATCTTATAAGTAGAGAACGCCTCATTAATCACACCACGAAAAACAATATAAGTTACACCGCTTTTTTGGTTCGCTTTAAATGCAGACTTAAAAGGATATTCACGGGTTCCATCGCCTGTCAAATCATCGCCAATGTACGTATGCACAAAAGCCGTATTGGCGTTAGTGATAGCCGTTGCGCTATCCGTGCCGTCGGGGTTAGGAACAAAGCGAGTTTTAAATAAATTAGCCATCGTTATACGGTTTTAATGTTTATTTGAAAATCACTACACCCCCAGTCGTTTTGACTATCAGTTTTATAAATTGGTTGAACTTCTACAATAAAGCCATCGACCAAAACAGAATACAGAGCCGGGCGTTTGTATTCGTCCCTTTCTTTAATTTCCGTTTTGTCGTTAATCTGCGAGTTTACATTTTTATTGTACCATGGTTGAAAATCAGCACTTTGTTGCGACAATGGTAACGTTTCATCGAACTGTATTTTGTCGGTTATATTTTTCATATTAGTATCATTTTGCAGTTAGAGTTTTCATATCCAGCCATGATCATTAAATCATTAATGATTATTTCAGTTCCAAGCGGAATAACTACGCCCTCAAGGTTTGTTTTGTTGTAATCAACTCCATCTATAGTTATATCAATATCCGAACAATTAGAGGCTAATTGTAAGTGTGTTATAGTTTTATTCACCGTATAAGCCGGTATTAGCTGAGGGAATACCACCCCATTTGCTCCTTGCTTGAAAATAGTTATCTTTTCGCCATCGGCATCATCGAATAGAACTACATCGCCCCCGGCATTTACACCTAATGATTTTACAGGAGTTCCGCTAGATGTCAATCCAATTCGTACATTATCAAATGATATTTTTTTACTAATGATCGAATTACCATTAATAAAGCCCTCACCCGGCATCAATTGATCCGGAACGTAAAACCAAGTAGTATCGCCGGTTACGAAAATAGAATTGGCAGCATCGGAAGTAATCAACACGCGCGAGAATCGCTCGAATGAATTAAGAGCCAATACACCTGTGATACGAATGTACAGCTTACTGAATCCACCACAAGCTACTTTAACCCAAATAGGTTGTATCACGTTGTTTGTATTCCACTCCACGCTATTTGTGTTGTGCTGTATGCCGTCGATGTTTACTAGACCGGTATTACCACCACCACCCAAAGCTGTAATGGTTATGTGTGGTATTGGCATTCTCAGGTTATACGAAGCGTCCAAACCATCGGTAACGAAAGTACAGTTCTTACACTGTATGTACCCGGTTTCACTAAATATATAACCGGTAAGATTTGGATTTGAAAAGCTTATGTTTTCGTAGTACTCGTTAGCTGAAGTGAGTTTAAAACCACTTAAATTAAATGTGACACTCGGTACACCAATAATAGCAATACGACGGCCATACGTTGTATGCGGTGCAAGAAATAAGTCAGCATCCAATGTGATTGTACCTGACGCGTAAATATTAGAGGGTAAAGGATCCACACGAGCGGAAGCCCAAGCAGCTTTTAGTTCTGCAAGATTAGTAACGTTATAGGTAGTGAATGCACCCCCATTGCCTGAGTTTTGCGCATCGATTAATTGTTGTACCTCATCTAGCGTGAGATCACTAGTACCACCATCGGCATAAAGCCCGGTTTCCTTTATAACTAATTTATTTCCCGGATCGGTAGCAAGATGAACACCCAGCGGGGTTTCATGGCTTCCATTGCCAAGCAATGATATATTTGTTTCTACAGTGGATAAACCACCTTTTGAGGGGCTTATAATAATCATTTTTTAGCCTCCTCAAAATAAGTTTTTACTACTAGCACTTTGTCAGCTTTCCCAATTTCTGAGGTGAAAATTACATTTATATCTTCATCGATAATAACGTAAGGTTGGTTGTCAAATACCCACGACTCATCAGGTTTCAACGTGATAACATCATATACTGTAACTACAGATTCACCAACGTTTTTAACGATGATACAACTAAATCCGTCTGACATAATCGGTTTATTCTCAACTAACAATTGCCTTTTTGTGGTCGCCTTATATTTTAATGCTGTGATTGTCATATCTTTTGTTTTTTAATGTATTTGAATCCGTAGTAAAGAAGTCCCCCAGTAATCAGTAATATACCCGACCCAACACCTACGGTTTGGAAATTAATTTTTTTTTTATGGAATTGACAATCGAAATTACACTACGTGCATAATTTGGATCGGTAGCATACCCGGCTTTGGCTATTTCACGAATATACTGTTCTGAATTGTCTGCATACTTCAATGCAGTTTGATATCGAGCGTTTGACGCGATAAACTTCCCGTAGTCCTCAAAGCTTTCTAAAGCACTAGGATAAGCCCTAAACCATGCTTGAACACTTACACGTTTACCGTTAATCACTTCGTGTGTCCAAAGTAATTGTTTTGCACCCGTCCAGCTTGTGCCCGCCTTAATTCCGAAATACATGTTACCAACTACGGTTTTGCCCCAGCCCGTTTCTTGTGCGCTTTGTGCCATGGCTGCAAGTGCATTGACACCATACTTTTTTTGTATTGCCAATGCAGCGCTATAGGTTGCATTTATAAATTGTTGGATTGTCATACAACGTGTTTTTTGATAGAATTTAAAACCGATGAAGCCAAAGTAAAATAACTCGGATTTGTGCCATAACCGGCATCAATTACGGCTTTTAAAAACTTTATTGGATTGTTAGTGTGATCAAAAGCAGCAGCGTAGCGATCCGATGTTTTAAGGTTCATTGCATAATCTAGAAATGCTTCTGTAGCACTAGCATACGCCCGAAAATAGGCTTTTACAAGTACTCTTTTACCGTTTACCACTTCGTAGGTAGATAGCAGTTGTTTTGCACCTTTCCACGTAGAACCTGCTTTCATTCCAAAGAAATTGAAAGCCGGTGCGTGTTCATTCCATCCGCTTTCTAATGCCGCCTGAGTTAGCGTAACCAAGGCGGGTACACCTATCTTAGTAGCTACCTCGTTAGCGTGAGGAGTGTAACGCAATACAAATTCTTTTATACTTAACTTTGCCATTATTACAAAACTTTATGTCTAGCCAATTTATAAGCCAATGCCCCGGCAGCTAACGCCCACCACCAATTTTTATTAATTTTTGCGGTTGTACCTGTTTCCGTTGTGGGGGTAGTATTAACCGGGGTCAATGGTATATCACTATTTAAATCAGTTGCCGTATTGCTTGATGTTGGCTGCGTACTCGCATCGGAATTGCTCGTATTGTTATTACCAGCACTATTATTAGTAGTATCATACGTAATAACCGACGGTGTAATAATTACATCGTAAACGGGATCAGGCGTTACAGGTGGTAATATATTTGAAGCCGTAAACCCACCACCAGACGAACCCGAAGTTGAGAAATCATCTTCGCCATCTCTTACATTTTGCGTGTCATCAACCGATAACTGCCCAACTCTATATAAAAGTGGTTTCCCTAAAATATTAGTTCTTTTCATTGTGCTTTATTGTTACGTGATAATAAGAATTTATCTATTGCCCAAAAACCAATTAAGCCAGCACCTAGATACTTTATTGTATTCAGAAATGATTTACCGCTTGCAGCGTCGATGGCTTCCTGTGCTTTCTTTTGATTTGCTGCGTTTTCGGCCATCAATTGTTTGTAGGTATCAGCCGGTAGATATTTGACAAGTTGAGATGTGAGATCAGCACTTAACGAAAAATCCGCTTTACTTTCAGCGTGTAAACTTTTAAATATCGCCCATGTAGTTACAGCAGTGGAAGCGATAAGGATCACGGCCACAACGATAATGTAGATTACCGGTATAATTCCGATTTGCGGAGTTTCCATAAAGGTGACAAGCGATTGATTGTACACACTGAAATTTGGAGATGCAGCTTCTTGCACATTTTCCACACTTTCACTTTCCTTTAGCTTTAAATTACGAGCTACCAAACGCGCCTGTAAGTTGTACAAGTTTTGGCGAAAACCTACGGGCATAGCCACGCCAACCGTTTGCGCCAATTCCAAACCACGAGCACAAAGCAAATTGTTTTCAAGAATCCATTTATTATTATCAATTAATTCATTGATAATGTTTTGCGTTACTTGATATGATCCGTTACTAGAGGTTACCCTTTGCCATTGTGCCATATCGCTCGAAAAGATATAGCCGTATTGGTTATTGAAAATAATCTGATAACCGTACGATCCGTCGGAAAACTCAACACCTAAGCCCGTGAGCGTAGCAATATCACCGCTATCGAATACAGCTGTAACAGTTCCGTATTTCCCGGACTCCATTTTTGTAGGGGCACCCAAACCAATTTCAACGCTATTGATAGCTTTGATCTTTACGTTTGCAAGTGCATCGAGTTTTAGTGTGAATATATTTTCGTACATAATTTCTTATTTTTTTAGCATCATACCCTTTACAGTTGGGTAATCAAGTTGAATAAACCCGGCATCAATTTTTTTGCCGTCGGCTGCAAAGTCCGCAATAAATTCCAATACTTCTATAAATTGAGGATCAGCACCGCCCCACTTAGCAATTGCCAACTCTATACGTGTAGACATTTCGTCTATTTCTTCCTCTGTGACTTCGTGTTGATCCTCTACTACACCATCAACCGGTATAGTGTGATGTGTACCAGCAATACCCATTTGTGCAGTGCCCGGAATCATTTTACTCATCAGCATACCGATAAGCGGTTCGGCACGATTAAGTATTCTATTCATCGCACTATCACTTTCTTTTAGTTCTGCTTTTGCTTCTTTCAATTGAGCTCTTAAATCATCCAATTCACGGGCTTTACGATCACGATCTAAAGCGTCAGCGATACGTCGTTCTACCTCATCGGTTGTAATACCACTAACTACAGGTTGAACGCCTGCAACCGCTGGAGCTGATCCGCTTTCAACGTTTGCAAATTCTTCCATAAATACACCACGCCCAGCCGTTTTATTTGCCTTAGCTTTAATCACGTATCTACCACCGTGTGAAAGTCGCATTGTTTCAATAAAGCGGTTTTTTCTGTCCTCAAAACTTTCACCCTCTACAGAGTCAAAAACTTTAGAGTTATCATCCTTAGTGGTGGAAACTGTAAACCAATCCAGTTTATTAAGTTCTAACCACGTGATCACGTTCGTTACATTCTGTATCATTGCTCTAAATTTTAGCGGTTAGCGTCCAATACGCAATTAAAAAACACGGTTTTCAAATCGTTAGCAGTAACGCCCACGGTGTCGATGTACGAGGTTTGAAAATCGAAAGTGATATTTTGCAAACGTAAGCGGTTAACCGTTTTGGATTGATCAAACAAGAACAAAGGAACTTGTCTAAAAAATTCTTCCGGTCCGGAGCGTAACGTAATAAACTTGTTACGGGCGTAAGCTGCACTTATGCCGTCGTTACCGTTTGGCGTTTTAGCCGGGAAAGACAACAAAATGTTTTGGAATCTTTTTTTGTACAAGTCTATATTTTCCGCAAAATAAGTACGTGACTTAGTTAGCTTCAGTTCGAAAAAATTCATTTCGGTACGGTTGTTCTTTTGTGGAACAATACCCCAAGTTTTTTCATTGTCGAACCAAAACACGAAATACAATGACTTACCAGCCACATCACCCGGAACACATCCCGACACGTCAACCGTTGACCGTGGTAGATCAATAATTTTGTTTATGAATAAACGGTCATCATAAGCAGTGAGAACCGTAGCGGGCAATTGTTGGATCAATTCCGTTTGTGTGTTTTTTTCGACGAAAGTCAGGAAAATAGATTTTTCTACATTAGCTGCAATGTTAGCCGATCCATCAGGGCACAAAGTCAAATTTTCGTTTACACAAAAATCGATGTGCTTAATTCTCTTACCATCTAAAATGTCGATATAAGGGAACTTTATTTTTTTACTGTTACCTGTAATTGGCACTTGCACACCGATACAGCCGGACACGTGTTTATTCATATACTTTTAAAATTGAAATGTGATGTTTACGTTTTCGGAAAGTCCGCGATTACGGAAAAAACTTTTTTCAGCGTCGATTTTGATATTATCGAAACAGAATGATTTAAGACCCTTGCACTGCAAAAAGCGGGTAGGAATATTCTCAATTAGTCCCTTGTCGGTAACTAAATGCAAATAGCCGTATGTTTCGGGGGATGCAACGATTTTTTTGATACACTTGTGTTTAAGGGTATCACCAAGCAAATCGACAAGCTTAATGTCATTTTCGCCATTTACAGTGATAGGTAGAGAGATAGTGCCCGTTATTTCGTCATTGAATGCCGAGAGCGGTTCGGTTTGGAAAAATACGATCAGAACGATTTTAAACACCGCGTCGGAGTTCAGCGCCTTAAAATTAAAGCTGGTATTGTTCCAATCAATTACGCGATCTATTTCCCATTCGGTATGGGTGTCGGTAGGTTCAGAACCTAGAATAAAATTATTGCTATTGTATTCTTTTACAATAACATTGCCGTCAATGTCTTTAGCGTTCATTGAGATAGAGAGCGCACCAACATCTAAGAGTGTAGCCAAGGGTTCGGCTGTAGAGGGAGTGGAGTATTCCACTGCATTTGAAGCAAAAAGGTACATAGAGGAAATTTTCTTTCCACGTACAATTTCGGAATTAAAATAAACTGTCCTTTCGGCAGCATTGCACGTTAAAACCAAACATGCTGAGTTTTGTATAATTTGCATAATATGTGTGTATTGGTAGTGTAGTAGAGAGTAATAAAAAACGGCTCACTCATTTTTCAATATCTATTCAATATTGTTTCGTGAGCCGTTTTCGCATCACGAGCAGAATGTCAAATGCTTAGAACAATAGTTCGTAAGGATTTGACTTACCATTCTTTTTTCCTTTCATGGTTTCAACAGCTCCACCCTCGTAGATAAATCCGTCGAAGATCAAAACTGCATACGCTTTGTGCCCGGCAGGAACTCCAAAAGTCGCATCGTTTTTGAATGGAAAAGAAAGTTCGAAAGGTTGGTTTTTTGTTCCAGCCAAAACAATACCCTCTTCAAGTTGAACCAATACGTTTTCAATGTTGAATGCAGGATAAACACCGTTTGATACCACAACATCATCAGTAGCTTGAAGCACGGCAGATGGTTGAATTTCCGGTACAAACAAAAAGTCGTCGGTAGCAATACGGCTGTAGTTCACGCTTGAACCTGTACGCATTTGCAATTTACCGTTGTAAATAGCGAAAGCGTTTGTGTTTTCAAAACCTTTTAAGCCAGCAGGCAAATGCAAACCAGCTTGAACAGGGTACGACAATAAAGGAGCTTGACCCGGTGCAGCATCTGCTTCAATTACCAATGCCATACCGATAGCAGTAGTTACAAATAAATCGCCTTTTTCCAAAAGCAATTCAAGCGGATGACCTACAGCCTTATCACGAGTGATACCGAAAGACAACACGTCTTTACCTGTTAGCAACTGAGCCACTGCACGCACCTTTGTGCGTTGTGGAGTAATACCTTGTTCAACGTAATACGCTGCACCCTGATCGAAGCGTTTTCTACGCAAATCTAAATCTTTAGTTATATTTTTCATTTTTCAAAAATGTGTGAGGATTAAATAACTTGTGAGGGTTGAGTCTCAGTTGCTTTTTCAGTACGCATTGCGCTTGCTGGACTCCAATCAGCACCTACAACAGCGCGAAAGTCGTTCGATGCACCAATACCATTGATACCTAACTTTTCGGCTACTTTGTAGCTTTCAGATAAGCGATACGCTCCAATTGCCAATGCAGCATTAGAAGCCGTTGCTACCACGTCGTTTTTCACCACTTCGGGCAATACTAACCCAATAGCGATTAAACCGTAGTTTACCATGTCAGCGTTAGCTGGTTTTCCTGTGGTTGCGTCCACTTCGCCCTCGATCATAGTCGATGCTACTTGTACCAAAGCACCTGTACCACCTACAACTAGAAGCGACTTCACAACGCCTTTCGCGTTGAATTTTTTCTTTGCCATTTTCTTTGTCTTTTAGGGGGTTACTTTACTTTTTTTTCTTTGATCTTCTTCACTGAAGCGATAACAGCGACTTTCTTTTTGCGAGCTGCAATAATAGGAGCATTGTCCTTATTTACTTGCTCACAGCGTTTTTTGTAGTTTTCCCACACTTCCAAACTTGCTGTAGCTTTTGGAGCTTTTAGGTGTTTTTTCAACTTTGTTGCCATGTTGTTTTTAATTAGAATTAATTATTTAAATGAAAAGAGTTTATTTTGTTTTTGTAGCTAGAAATAGAACGATTGCCCCGGCTGCAACATATCCCAATGTAGAACCCATTGAAGCACTGGGACCGGTATCGTAATTGACTGAGTTAGCCCACCCGCCGGTAGTTGGATAAGTAACGTTATCTTTTGGACCCGAAGTAATACCCAATGAATTGAATATTTTTACGATCCACTCGATAACACCGCTTACATCTTGCCAAAATGTTTTATCTGCTTTTACCACCGCACCGCTTGAATTTAGCTTATTAAAAGCCACTTCATTAAGGCTTGTATACTTTTTACCCGTCATTGGGTTATAGTTCGCTGTAGCCGAAATGGTACCCGTTGGAGTTGGCAAATAATTACCGTTAGCGTCGAACGATGCACCAATAGCACTACCATATTTAAGATGATAAGCCGTACTGTAAATGTGACTCAATACTGCTTCGGGTTCGGCACCGTATAACTCCCGGATGCCTTGACGGGCTAGAGTAATCAATTCGTCAAAGCTCGGTGTTAATGGAATTGTAGCTATTTGGCGTAAACGTGCAATTTGATTGGCACGCCTTGACATAATTTCTTTGTCCATTTTAGCCGTTGGCGAAATGAATATGTACAAGTAATTATTTGCCCCTCTCTTAAAATCAGTTTCGAATGCCATCTTATTTTTTCTTTTTACTTAATAATGCGAATAATAAACCCACTCCTAAAATTGGCAAAGCATATTTTCCGAACGACGATGTACTAGTAGCCGTGGTAGTTGTTGCCGTTGTAGTTCCCGGTGTTTGTACCGTTGGATCGGGCGTAATAATTATATCGGGTGTTTCGTCGAATGCGTCGGTATGATCAATTATCAACCCGTAAAAATCTACATTCCATTCAGGTAGCCACCTACCTATTACATCAAAATTATATGCATGATCAGAAGCTAGACGTGTATCGTTTATTGCTTTAATAATCTCAGCATTCGTATACGTATTAAATGTGCCAGACTCTACTCTCTTCACAATTGCATCCATACTATTTAGCGACGAATCTCTAGCAGAGCACAATTTTATTATTGTAGTTTTTATCCTTGCAATAAAATAAGGAACTGTGTAACCCGATTTAGCAGCTATATTCCCAAGCGACCAAAGCGCGTCGGAACGTTTATTTAACAACGATTCTACAAACTCAAATCGCCTAGATATTTCCTCAGCCGGATAAAGTGCGAACCAATACGCAAAGACACATGCAGTGTCAAAGACTTTGTTTTGATCCGCAATAGACATATCATTACTACCAATGTGTGCAGTTTTCATTTTGCAGCCCCTTTCTTCTTTGAACTCGCACGAGTCAATAAATACCCGGCTACTAATGCAAAAGGCAAAGCCAACTGACTAAGCGTAAAACCCAACCCGCTGGTTGAAGTACTCGTATTTGTTTTTATACTGCCAAAATCGGTTGCAGGATCATACGACCCGGCTGTTATATTTGCATCGGATGGTTTAGAAGTACCACCACCAAAAATCAATTTAATTAAACCTACTAAGGCAGAAATAATGCTGATTACAGCTAACACAGTAGCAACGGGTAAACCTACAGCATCGCTATTAATAGTTACACGCCCCTCTTTCAATGCTTTGATAAACTTTTCAGGAGTTAATCCTGTACGGGCAATAATACCACTTCGAATACTGAGCAACATGGTAGCTTCATTCTGATATTTATTAATGTCACGCATCCATGCGAAAGTGTCTTTTTGCTTCAATAATTTGTCGCGAACAATAGCCGGCATAGCGTTTATTTCGGCATTAGATATATACATGTAAATAAAGTAGATACCACTTTCTTTTACCTTAGCTACAAATTCGGATTCGCTGATTGCACCAATAACCGGAAGCACAACGTTATCGTTAATCACATTTGCGGTTATATCGGCAAATCGCTTTTGATCGTACGTTTTGTATGCGTAACCATTGTGATAATGTTCCTCAATGATTACAAATAAATCGGATAGATTAGCGTAGCGCGCATCTACATCGGTAGTGGTAGCATTAAAACGACCCTCAGCCACCATACAGCAGATAATAAAAGCCATTTGCTTAAATGCATCCGTATTGCCATCTACATGATTGTAGGCATGAAGCAATGAAGCCACTATGTCCAATTCGTTAAGGAAAAAAGCACGATCTTTGGCAGTAGTGGAAATGTTCAACATCTCCATGTTGAAATCTATTAAGCCATACAGATAATGTTTACCACGACTAATATTAGCCTCGTTTTCGTCACCAATCCACACCTTGTAGCGATTAGAATCTACAACGGTGCCCGTGGTATGCTCCACTTGACCAATGCCCGATAAACGATATATGTTAGTTCCTTTCATATCTATTTTTGTGGTGTATGTAACCTCGTCATTAAATAATTTACGATTACCATCGTACCCGGTTACGGGGTCTATGGTAATTTCACCTCCATTGCCATCGGGTACTGCCACATATACATGTGTCACATCCTTTGAATGGGTGAAGCCAACAAAACGGAACGTGTGATCTATACCTAAGCAACGGAGACAAGAAGCAGCGAAAATGGCCATGCTCTTACAGTCTCCAAACTTATCATGTACAAGTCGCGCCGGGGTTTTTACCCATTGCACCCCCGGAGGGTCTTGTTTATAGGCTACGTGCGAAACGATATAGTCAAATATGTTTCGGCATGTTTCCAGCTTATCACTTCCTTGTAGCTTGTGTGCAAGTTCGTTAACTTGTGAAAAACTACGGTTATATTCGTCGTACACCAGCGATGCAATATCGCTGGTAGTTCCGTTTCGTTTTACTATTCGTGTGTGTCCGTCTGCTATCATTATAAGCCGTTTGCAAAGTCTTTTACTGTCCAAACCACGTCGAATGGTAGCGTTTTATAATTAGCACTTAAAGTGCCGGTAACTTCTAAATTAGAGTTCAGTAGATTGTTAGCTAAGATTTGTTGCCAAAGTTCCGCTCCGATCACACTTGCATCAATGGTTACGTTTACATTGAAATTTTGTGAGGAATTACCCATCAGCAAAAAAGATTGAGTTTGGTAGAACTCAGCAATCTTTTTACCATTCAGTAAAATGTCTGCTTTGATCCATTGCATGTGCACCTTTGTGCTACCATTATTTTTTAGCTTTACGCTCACTACAGCATCTATTTTGCTTTCGCGGATGTTTGTAGGTATAAATGAATTAAGGCTAATTTCGAGCTTTAAAACTGCAAGAATGGTAGGCAAATACCAAAAGCCCAAACCGGCACCAGCAAGAAGTAATATTTTAGTTATGGGTTTCATTAGCAAACGTTATTTTCTTAAGCGTTGCAAATATATGCGAGGAATAAAAAAGGGTTGGGAATTTTGAATCGTTACGGGAAAAGTGGGAAATGTGGGTACAAAAAAAGCCGTAACGGAGTGCGTTACGGCTTGTGAGAGTAGGAGAGTAGAGAGATATATGTTTATTTGAATTTCACAACATCGGCTTTGTTTCCGTCGATAATGATAGCTTCACATGTAGGATATTTACTTTTTGCTGTTTTAAGTAGATGATTACGAACCTCAGAATATCCACCCGAAAAAGAAAGAGTCATTTTTACAGTGCCAAGATATTCATATTCCATAACCGGCTTAGCGTCGTGGAATACTCTAACGCCTTGCACTATTTCTACGTTAGCGGTTGATTTACTAACGGTGTAGGCTTCTACACCAGCACCGACAAGAACGGTAAAAGATACGCCTAAGAGTAGGCCGAGAATAAGTTTTTTCATAATGTATACTATTTTTGTTTTGCAAATATAGAATTATTTTTCTTAAAATCCAAAATAAGACTTAAATTCTTGCATGGTCAATACCTTTGGCCAAGTCTTACCGAGCGCATCACGCGCTAAGTCGATACGCCTTTGCGCTGTTGATTTACTCCACTCCGGTACAATTGACTGTACCTTTTTAATAGTCACAATTTCTACAGTTACAACATCCGTGCCATTTTTCATGTAAAACTCATTTTGCGTGTAAGTCAAGTATATTTGACAAAGGTAAATATAATGTTATAAATAGCAATGGTTTAAGTGAAAATTAATGAATGTTTTTTTCGTTGCATGGATCGTGTATTTATCGGTGCAATTTCGTGTAGTATAAAAGGGGTAAGGAGTAAGGGGTAAGAGGTAAGGAAAAAGAAAGAAAATAGAGATAAAAAACGCACCGGGATCAAATAAAATAGTGACATAAAATATCTGTTTTCCTTTTTCTTACTTTCCTGAACATATAGAGAAATGCAATCAAAATTTTGTAATTTTGTAATTTTGTAATTTTAAGAATTTATCTTATTGATTTATAAAGAGTTATATAGGTTACAAAAATTTTACAAAAGTGGTTACAAACTTTGTAACGAGTTGTAATGTACGGAGCAATGCACAAAGGTGCATGAAGTGTGCAATTTAGTTACAAAGTCATTTTATTTTTGTAATTGTTTGTAACTATTTTTGTAACTTTTTTTGTAACTCCATAACTCTTTAATTACTAAGTTAGTATTTACTCTTTTCCTTATTAAGTTACAAGTTACAAAAATTTGATTGCATAATTAAAGGGGAAAGGGGGAAGTTGGAAAAGCGAACCAAAGAACATGATCCCCGGCGCGATCCGCTCGCGGTGTATCGTAAAAGGGGCGAAAGGGGCTGATAGTTTGTAACGGAAATGAAAAAGCCCCGGCGTTGGTGTACGTCGGGGCTTTTCGGTTGGGTGGGAGTGATTAAGGGATCAATTGCATGTTTCTTACGGTTATGTGTCCGTCTGAATGCTTTTGTCTGAGTTGATCATTAATGTGCTGATTGGTTATATCTTCTTTTTTGTCGAATGAAAATATAATAGAATAAAAATCATCTACATGCCCTTTGCTAATTCCGGTGAAAGTGTTGATTGAATAATTGACTATAATCTTAATCATGTGGTTTGTTTAAGTGTTAGTTGTGCAAAGATATGAATTGTCGATTAATTATTTTTCGATTAGCTTTTATTTCTAGCAGTAAGCTATCAAAATCGAAACTACCTTTCTGTTTTAAATTCAATGACCCGTTGATATACCCGCTAAAATACAAGAGCAAACAATCCTCAGTGGTCAATGTTATTTTAGACTTATCGGCTTCAATCTCTTTAATGATCTGATTGAACTTTAGAGAGTCAACCAACTGTGTAAATGCACTATCAGACTTTTTGAAATCTTTTTTAAATCGGTTTTGTGCGATGCAGTTAACTGAGAGTAATGTTACGATAATCAATAGTAAGTGTTTCATAATATATAATTGTTTAGTTGTTAGTCTTTATAGTTTGATAGATCGGTAATAACAATACCACACTTACCACATCGGTGTAAATCAGCATCTTTAAATATTACTGTGTGGGGGCATTCCGGGGTTATTGGTTCGGTTTTCTTACACTCCATAATCGAAAAGCGACTGAGGAAGCTAGAGCCTAGTTTTTCGATATGATCCCTTTTTATGCTTTCGTCGCATGTAATGATGACTACGGGGTCGATAGTGAACGGTTTTTCATTTTTTCTCGAAATTGTAATTGGTTCTGATACAAGAGCAATAAGATTATCTAAAACAGGAATTTTTGACACGTCGTCTATAATGATAAGCTTTGTATCCGGGTTGCAATACTTAAATATAAATGGTAGTGTATATAAGTATTTCGAGTCATTCCTACCGGATATAAAAACTTCATTCCCTCCGGTTTCAATAGCTATTAATCTTGCAAGTGTGGTTTTACCGCTACCGGCTTCACCTGTGATAATAATTCCTTTTTTCATTGTTGTATGATTTTTAAATGTTAGTGTTTGATACATGAATACATCTTTCGGCTACTTGTACAAGCCATTTTGCAAGGTCAATGGGTGTTGCTTCCCTTTCATATCTCGATACTTCAGGTCGATAACCAGGTTCACCCTTTCGTTTTGAACTATTAATAACACACGGTGGTAAATCGAAATTAATAGGTATATCAGGTAAATCATTCTTTGGGCAGCCAACAATGTACAAAAGCGTTTTCTTTTCGGCTCTGTGTCCCCACCAGCTTTGGTTTATACATAAACTATAACCGCCATACTCATCAACTTCATTGCCGGTTGGTAGGCTCATTTCTTTCCATAACTTTGATGCTCTAGGATGTTCTAAAATACCGCCGTATTTTCTTATTTGGTGAATTGAGTAAATAGCTAGTTCTTTTTCACCGTCCCGTGGTTTTGCAAAGTGGCTCAGCTGCCCCCATGCTCTACAAGGGGGGTGTGCTATTATTGGATTACCACCCGGCCACTTACGGGCATCCCTTACAATGTCCCAACAATCCAAACCCATTGTTTTATATATAGAGTCTTCGCGTGTAAATAAAATTAATACTTTAGTCATAATGTGTTTGTTTAAAATGGTTTTCTATCGGGTAGCCCCTCTTTGTTTAATATCATTGGTTCACCAGCTGCATCCTTAGTGCGTACATAGATCATCTCAGTAGTTTTGCCGGATATGTTGCGCGTGATACGTTTCGGCTGGTTACATAGCTCTTTGGGGTTTAGTTCAAACACCCAATCGGCATTTTTGCAAAAGGCTTTCATTGCTTTAGTGAATGCCTGTGTAGTCCAATTCTTTACTTTACTATCGTTCACAAAGTCGGTGAATGCTTGTTCGCGCGATAGCTCTATGTTTATGTTGGTGCCGTCATGACTGAAATACACATCCGCCCAGCTTCGGAATTGATTACCCATAGTAGCAATGTTTTGGCGTTCTTGCACTTTTTTCATTGGGGGCTGTATTTTTACATTATTGGCACATGTAGATAAATAGAATTGCTGACACTCAACAAGAAAATTAATGTCCTCATTCCAAAAATCCTCTGAGTATTTGGCGTTACAAATGTCATAGCCAAAATCGGAACGGATCGCCCGGCTTTCACGGTACCCGTTGTCTTCTGTGGCTTCGTGGTAATAGTCGGAAAAAACCACATACAACAATCTACGAGCGGTGGAGCTACTACCGGAGCGTGGGGGAAAGTTTGAGGTAAAGACTAGCTTCGGGCTATCCTCGGGGCTTAGCGGTTCGCTCTTTACGTGTTTGCCGTTTATGTCCAAACCGCCCGTTATCTTGTCGTAAAAGAAATCGAAATCTATATACTGATCGGCATCATCCACAAGTATAAAATGTGTGTTGCGCGTTACGTTTTCGAAAATGTGGGGGTTTTCGGTTAGCTTCTTGTTTCGACCGCCCAGCGTTACGGTAGTGACAAACTTTTGCAAAAATCGCATCATAAACGATTTACCCGAACCGCCCGAACTTACACCGTCTTCACTCACTTTGTCTTCCATAACCCACAGCGTCCACGACTTCGATTCAGCTTTATACCGGTGCATAATGTAACCGATTGCAAAGATTTTGGCAATAAGGTTTTGTTGTTGCTCCTCTATTTGTTCGTAGCTCAGGCGTTGGCCGTCGATAGTAAACTTATTTGCAAGCGCGTAGGCTTCGTCTTTCTCTTTGTCGCCCGTTTCCATTTCTTCGAGTTCCTCGCGCCAATACATACGGCTGGAGTTGATAAGGTAGCGGAAATAGTGCGATTTAATATCGAGAATGTCGATCATGTATTCGTCGTTGTTTTCGCTTTGCGTGATCTTAAAGGACGGGGCAAGGCGTTTGAAACGATGCTTTGAAATTGCCGTGTCCCACACGTAGCGACCACTTTCGGCCGGGCGATGTTCTTTTATACTGTCGGGCGTAATTTCAAGGGTTTTGTTTGCAAAAAACATGTATTGTTTATTGTCCTCGAAGTTCTTAAAATCCAGCTCAATAATATTCAAGTCGTCCATAGTTACAGTTTTGGTGCGTGTGCTATTCAAAACTAAATTTAACACAGTTATATCTGCGACGTTTTCACGCACGAAGCGTACAATGTAGGCGCGTATGTCTTTGCTGGTTACTTCTCGCACCGTGGAGCCAACAACTTGTACAAGGGTTTCCTTTTTTGTGTTCGGGTCTTGTATTTTACCGAACCCGGCATCCGATAAGAAGTTGAGCAAATAGGCAGTGTTGATCTCCAAAGATTTGCCGTTCTTAGTTTCTACCCATTGCCAAAAGCGATACGGCATTGCAATTTTAAGCAGGTTTTCGAAGTCGGAGCGGAGCGATCGCAATTCTAAGAAGTCCCGTAAATCTTTGCGGGGTTTCCCGCGCATATCTTTGAACGTGGAGAGCCACATCGGTAGTTTTACGGTGTGTATGTCCAAATGCTTCATGCCTAGCTCCACGCCCTTGCGAAGTCCCGTAACATCAATATCGGGGATGTTGTACACCTTTTCGGCATACTTGCAAATGTCTTTGTACGCCCAGATGTCGATTGTTGCACTTTCGGAGTTGAGCCAAAGAGGACAAAAGCCGTAACTTTTAGTATTGATCGCATCACGTTCGCCCGAACAGATCACTACGGCATCGAGTTTTTGTTCTTTGTACGCTTTGGTTTCATTGGCTTTGTTGCTCTCGAAAATACGGCGTTCGCTTTCGTTTAGTTCGCTCCATGCCTTGCGTAGTTCGTCGAGTCCGTTTATATAGTCTTTAGGCTTAGCACCTTTATAGAAAAAGCGATAGGCTTTGTCGGTGTTCAAAGGTTGGTAGACTTTTACAAAAGGATCTTTGTCGGTAGGGCAAATGCGTGCGAAAATAGGGTAGTGTTCGTTACTCGAAACGATGGTAGTTTCCAACAACTTTTTGTCGTTCAGCTTTGTAAGGCTGTACCATGCAAGTGCTTTATAGCCCAGCGCATCAACGTGTCGTTGCTCCACCTTTGCGCCTAGCACTTCGAGTTCAGCGGGGGTAAATGCTTCTTTTGCTTCATACGCGAAATGTCCAGCCGGTTCGCTTTCTGTAGCCGGGCGTTGTTTGAAGTCCGGTTTATTAATAGCAGCGTTAAGCGTATTGCCTACACCGTACCGATCGGCCAACGTACAAATGCATTCGGCTACCGTCATACCCTCTTCACGCATCATTACATCTATGGGGCTTTTAGCGTGTGCGTCATCTCCAAAGTCTGTGATTTTCCAAACGTTACCAAACTGCATTAAATAAGTGCTGGCTGTTTTTTCGCCCCTTAAACAGAAAGGTTTTTTAGTGGTTACGCTGTCTTTAGCTTGTGGGTAATAGAATAAGATTATATCTAAACCGTTGTTTGTTGCTGTGTAAATATCTTTAATGTCGATCATCTGTTTATTTCAGTGACAAGGTCTATAACTTGTGAGTGTGTAAGTTCTATTTGTTTCGACGTAGAACCCTGTTTAATTGTAAATACATAGGTGTTGATACGCTCGAACGAATACGTTATTTCTATGCCGGTATAGTGGTATGTTTGGCCACATGTGAGGGCTTTGGGGTTGGTCATACAATCTTGAATGCAAGTACATGATACTTTATTCCGGGCTTTGCGCCCCATTCTTCCAAACCCTCATCTATGCGTAAATCGGTAAGTTCGCATTTCATAACGGCTCTATCCTTATCGAATGCACGTGCTAAGAATAGATCAATATCTTTCGGATCGTAAAGCTTTCCTTTTATCTTTACCTTACCATCAATGAAAATGCGATTGTAGAACGGCTTAACGTCTCTGTATTCCTCGCGTTTGTAGTGAAAGTATATTTCATCCCACCAAAATTTTGTAAGCGTTAGAACTAAGCGGGGGCGTTGTTTAAGTTTGAAATATCCTACTTTTCTGTCAACTCTAGCAACAAAAGGAGATTTAGGATGACACGGTATTTTGTGGCACAAACCGCAATGGTTTAACGAACACTGAATACATTCCTTATAAACCCTAGTGCTTATAAATTCATGATCTATACCGTCAACACTTACAGTATTTTGATCCTCAGAAACTATTATTATTTTGTCCATAGTATAATTAAATAAAATATCCATTATCGCCATCATCCCGCTTTTCGGGTAGGCATGGGAACGGCCAAAAATCATCATCGGTGCCTATCTCGTTGCACAAATTCAGTAGCGCGCAACTGTTACACTTTTCCGGGGTGTCATCTACTGAGTCGGGCACAAAGTCGTATAGCTCCACGTTGTCAATGACAACGGTGTTTTGATCGGGGGAAATATTAATGTTTTGCATGATCGTGGATTGTTTAAATAAATACCCCGTTAACTGTAACATAGTATCCAAACTTAGCAGCGTATAACTCAGCTGCGCGTAGATCATCAAATTCGCATACTAACTCATAACGGTATAAGTCCCATTTCTCTAAAACTTCGATTTTATCTTTTGGCATAATATTCAATGATTTGTTGGTTATAGCAAACAATTAAAAGGCTGATAATAAAAATAATGCTAAGTGCTGTAAACACAGCTAATTGGCGGTAGTAGCGTTTCATATTACTTGAAGTCGATAAAATAGGTTTCGAACTCATGTTTAATGCCGTCGGTTACTGATTTAAGGTTATAATCTTTACTTAGCGAAAAGAAATACGAACCGCTATCCTTTGTGTCTATCGACACGCTTTTAAGTCCTGCAACGCCCGGAATAGCTTCCATTCTTTGAGTTATGCATAAATGATCCAATACGTTGAAATTCGTTTTTATATTCAAAAATCGAAGTCCCATTAAATGTCTGATTTGGAAAACTATCGTTGTGCCGATTGGGGCTTTAAGTTCGGTAAGTGGTGTTTGTAGTGCCATAGTAGTAATGTTTATGAAAAAGTTTTTCGTCGTAACCTTGTTTTACTAATTCTTTCTTTTTGGCTTCGAGTTGCCAAAACGGTTTATCTTCCAATACAGTTTTGTTTCCGTACTTCAATACACCGGTATTAGGTTTCGGTTGTGTTCCCATTTTCTTCGAGTTTAAAAACATTGGTGCCGTCGTACTCCTGTGATAGCTTATTAATGATTGTCCGTTCCAATAATGGAACTCTAGTAATTCCGCTTTTCCAATTACGGAAAATATGATCCTGCGATTTGCATCGCTCAATGATTAGTCGCTTTATAGTTTTGACATCTCCCGCCGGGATAGCGTCCATCCATACACGCAACTCATTTACTACTGTTTTAACTTCGTTTGTTTCCATTTTTTTTAATGTATTATAATTGGCTTGTTTATTGTTTTGTCTAAATTTATTACATTTGTATAGAATTAGACATTGCAAAGTAAAGTATAATTTACTTACGAGCAAAGTATATTTGACATGTCAAGTGTTATTTATAATCAATTATAAATAATTAAAACACTAAAATTATGGATTACAAAGATTTAAAAGAAATTGCAGACTCAAAAAATATTGAGATCAAAGACCTTTCAAGTGAAGTAGAAATGACACCAAACGGTTTCCGTGAGAGTATTAAGAACGAAACAATTCAGCTTCGTAAGCTTAGAAGGGTATGTGAAATACTAGGAATTAGCCCACTATTATTTTTAAATAACCCTAGTGGAGTATACTTACACAATGTACATACACAGGTAGGAGACAATAACCAAATGGCTATTGATAACAAGGATCGCGAAATCGAAAGTTTGAGAGAGCAATTAAACGCTAAAGACGAACAGCTAGAGGATAAGAAAGTAATTATAAAAATGCTACAGGAAAAAATAGAGGGTACAAGCACAATGAATATTGCAGCTACACCAAAACACGCGTACAAAAAGAAGTAATAATGAAAGAGTCTGAAAAAATCGCATTGGCCGTATTGGTTGCCATCTGCTTTGGTGTTGCTTTAGGTTTCGGCTTTTACGAGCATGAACGAAACAACGAACTAGAGAAAAAACAAATCCGTGATAAGGCTTATTTAGATGGGTATTTGAAAGGCAAAGCGGATGGAGCACAACAGGTAATTGACTTGCAACATGAAGCAGATACCAAAATGTGGGACGAATTAAACGCAAAAAATAATTAGAACTCAGACTTTTAAACCCTGTAAAGCGTCACAGTATCGCAACACGAAAAGTGATATTTAACCGATTTTAGTTGTATAACTATCTGATATTCATTGTAAAAAATTAAAACGTAATTGTGTGAGTTCGAATCTCATTCAGCGCACCAACAAAAAAGAGTTTCTTCCGAAAGGGAGAGACTCTTTTTTTGTTGGTGGTTGTTATTATTTTAAGCTTACTTCAGTCCAATTTTATTGTATCCTTCAAATACTTTGCTTGTTTCGAAGTAATAGGTTTTGTTCCCTTCATCAGTATTTACTTCCAGTTTATCGTAACACCCTTTTTTATTGCAGATGCTTTGTTTTAATAGTTTTGCATCTATCATGTTAAGCATAAAGTATTCTTCTTCAATTTGAATCACTTGCCAAGCTGTCTCACATGACTTTCCATTTCCGTTATCAGTTATTGACCGTAGAAGTCCAAACTGAATAGCTTTATATTTCTTTGCATTTATACTATCGCCAATGATTCTATATGTCTGTCTTAATATCTTATGCGCTATCAAACTGGTATAATCAATACTTAGCATCTCTTTTGTGATTTTTATAATTCTTTGATAATCGGACTTGTTCATCTGATCATACATATCTCTTCTCAGACTATCAAGGATTGATGATTGCTCGTATGCAAGTATAAATTGTTTACTTTCAACAAAACTAAATCTAAAGGCCTTATAGTCAATATTTGTTGCGCCTGATTCAAGTTTCTGTACATACTCAGAGTATTTGTCATTGAAATTTGGCACTGTAACTTCTTGTCCAAATGAATATATTGAACTAAAAAGGATAATAGTAACAACTGCAAATGTTTTTCTCATGATACTGTCGTTTTGCTTAATTATAACTTAAATAAATCTCCCGACGAGAGATTTTATTCATTAAAATCGCTTCAAAATGAATGGTTAACTTTAAGTGTGTAAATATACAAACAGTTTTTTAACCGGCAAGCATTTACATAAAATAATTTTTAAATGGGCTAAAAAAAGTACAACCTGACAGGTATCTGCCAGGTTGTACTTCTACTATTTTTGATTTATTGATGAATAATGAACGTGAGCGGGGGTGAGAAGTTGGTGCGCTAAATCCGCTTATTGGCAACACTTCTCGAAACTACATTTTTCATTTGCTGTTTCAAATTCGATGGTAACATGTTCAATGCCTTCTTCGTGGAGCGTTTCACGTATTTCAGACTTTAGTTCCGCCAGTTTTTCCATCGCTAATGCATTACTGAGTACCACATGTACCGTGAGTACGTTGTATGTGCCGTCCACTGTCCAAACATGCAAATCGTGTACATCTTCTACACCTTCAAATTTTTGAATACGAGTCGCTATTTCAGTCATGTCTACTTCTTCGGGTATGCCCTGAAGTATAATGTGAAGGGTTTGACGTAGGTTTTTATAAACGTTAGACAATACAAAAATGGCAATGGCAATGGACATTATAGGGTCAATAATAGGCACATCGAAGAAATACATCACCACAGAACCTATCAGAATAGCAGTCCAGCCGAGCACATCTTCGAGCATATGGAGCGATACTACTTTTTCATTTATGGAGTGACCTTTGTTTAACCGAAAAACAGCTGCACCATTTGCCAATATTCCAACTATTGCCAAAAGAAACATACCTCCGGCATGTGCTGCTTGCGGGTGAAAAATACGTGGAATGGCGGCTGAGAGCACAAAAATACTACCCACAATCAAAACAATGGAATTGATAACGGCGCCTAGCAGCGAAAAACGCTTGTAACCATAAGAAAAGGATTTGTCGCTGCCCCGCTTGGCCATTTTCTGGAAATACCACGCAAGTCCAAGCGAAAGCGAATCGCCCAGGTCGTGTACCGCATCAGACAGGATGGCAATACTATTGGTAAGAAAACCACCCACAATCTCGATTAGCGTGAATGCCACATTAATAAAGAATGCAAGTTTGATATTTTTCAGATCGGTATGATCGTGATGATTATGATTATGTTGATGATCGTGTGGCATATTTAGGTTTTAGAAAGTCTAACAAATTTAATTTAGAACAGTTCGTTTTTATTGAGATAATTAATGATCACTATTTAAACCATTCACGCACATTAATATCATAGCCGGCACCCTGCATATAATTGTAAGTCGCCAGATTCAGACCTTTACCGTAATATTCCAAATCGATCTCGTTAGGTGTGCTGAACGGAATTTCATTGTTGGCAAATGTGCCCGCTGGAATATCAATTCGTTTAGCGCCTACACTTTCGGGGCATTGTCCCGAAGGACTATGAATAGTCATGGCGTATCTGTGCCAAAAAGCCGATTGAATATAGCCTTCTTCGAATAATCCCCTTACAACTTCCAGTGAATCAATAGTTTCTTTGGTAGATTCGGTAGGGAAGCCGTACATCAGGTAGGCATGGGTCATTATACCTGCTTCGGCAAAGTTTTTCATGCTTTCGCGGGCAGTTTCTATGGTTATACCTTTGTTGATAAGCTTCAGAATACGCGGCGAAGCCACTTCTAATCCGCCCGAAATAGCTATGCAACCCGATTGTGCCATCATATAACAAAGTTCCGGGGTAAATGATTTTTCGAACCGGACATTCGTCCAGTAGCTCACCGTTAGTTTGCGACGAATAATTTCTTCGCCCAATTTTCGGAGCAGGGCAGGAGGTGCCGCTTCGTCTACAAAATGAAATCCCGACTGTCCGGTTTGCTGCATGATCGTTTCCATGCGATCAACAATCAGTTGGATAGATGCCGATTCATAGCGGTTAATATAATCCAGACCGCCGTCGCAAAACGCACATTTCCCCCAATAACAACCGTGTGCCAGCATCATCTTGTTCCAACGTCCGTTGCTCCACAGTGCGTGCATGGGGTTGGTGAGCTCAATCATATTAATGTAATTGTTTTGCACCAATCCATCGTAATCGGGTGCGCCAATTTCGGTAAACTTTACGTTCTCTTTGCTGTCGAAATTTATGCGCACAATCTCGCCCGTTTCGGAACGATAAAGGGTGCGAATGAGCTCGTCGCCGTTAAGCAGTCGTAATAAGGGCAATTCACCATCATCAAACGTGATATAATCGGTGTAATCAAAAATAGTTGAGTCGGAGATGCTTCGTAACTCAGTGTTTACATATCCTCCACCCAGTAGTATTTTTATGTTGGGGTGATATTGTTTCAACCATTGCGCGCAGCGTAGTGCACTGTATAAATTCCCCGGAAATGGAATGGTAAATCCTACCATATCGGGGTTACTGTCAGCCATTTTTTTTGAAAAAAGTTCCAGCATTAGCTCGTCAATAAGCGAGAGTGGTTTGTTCAACTCTTGTTGAAGCGGTTCAAATTCGGGCAACCGCAGACAAAGCGACTCAGCATATCGTATCAGTTCAAAACGAGAATCAATGGTTTGGTTGATAAAATCGCATAAATCTTTTAAAAACAGGGTGCAAAGGTGGGTGGCACGGTCATAGTTGCCGATCATTCCGAATCCCCATTCCAAATCATCATCATTGGGCAAACGTTTACTTTGCGGCCAAAATTCCAACGAACAAAATCGTTGCGCTAAACTACTATCTTTCCCTCCCAAAAAACGCATTACCGGTTCTATTGTTTTAGCATAGAAATTTGCATTTTGAAGGAGTATTCTGTTGGGTTTTGAGAGTTTTGAATGTGTGGAAACAATTTCGAAAATTTCCTCTAGTTTTTGACGGGTAAACAGTGCATTAATCAACTGAATACTTAGGTCCATTTGTTCGGCAGCAAGCCCCTGAGAGCGTAAAAAACCTACCAAATGACATGTGGCAGGGTAGGGTGTATTTAGTTGTGTGAGTGGGGGAGTGACTAACAGGATCTTCATGCAGTTTATTTTTCTGCAAACTTACGAATATTTCCTCTAAAACCACGATAGGCACAATAGATAGTAACCTATTGTGCCTATGAAATTTTATAATGTATGCTTAATGCTTATTCAAATATCAGTTCGCCAAAAAACTCAGGGCAATGGAAATTCGGCTTTTCGGTCTTGATAGGACTCCAACTTACATAATGAGGAGAATCGGTGCCATCGGCACATTTATAAAAATTGCCCAGTAATTTTTCGGGTAAATTATTGGGGTCAATACCCATCAATGTAAATGGTATTTTTACTGTTAGTTCCCATTCGAACATGCCTTCCATTTCATTAAAAGCACGACGCCCAATTGATGGGTAGCGTTTAATTTGAGCTAATTCGTCTAATGTGTAGCGTACCACACCTTCTGTTTTACTTTTACGCTTAGCGGCATTGCAGGTTCCTATACAATTAAATTCGAAATTCATATAGTTGTCACTATCTGCCAACTTGCAAAAAAACTCAACACAGCTGTCCTCATTTACCGACTCCAAATCATTGGAATAAATGGCACGAAGCATACTTCCTCTTACAGAGTATTTGATAAATATGCTGTCATTCGAACGGGCAATGTTAAATAGAGTAATGGGGCGATACGGATATGTTTCTTTCCAGTTCAAGTTTTCAACCAAATCGCGATGTCCAAAACCATCCATTAGTTCGGATGCTGCTTCTAACTCTATATCATTCAGGACATCATTATATAAAATTTTGATTTGTTTCATGTTTTTATGTAGAGTTGTAATTTACTGCAATATTAGTCAATAATTTGATAAAATGAAATAGATATGTAGAAATAAGTGTATAAATGTCACTAGCTTTGCTGAACATTAATATGTCTGTATAACATTTTGAATTTTAAATAGTTTAGAGTTATGTAAATAAAAAAGGACAAATCAATATAATAATTGATTTGTCCTTTAAATACTGGGAACTTAGAATGTTCTAGTTATTTGCTTCTTTTTCAGCTTGATTGTATTCAGAAGTTATACTGTCAACCACCTCTTTTACCGAAGAAATTTTAGTGGCACGGTAGGCATTACTACCTGCAAATGCATATCCTTTGTCCATTTTTCCCTGGTAGGCGTTGTATAATGTAACAATAATACAATAAGGTACTTTTTTGTAATCGCAAGTATGCAAACAGTTGTAAGGACATGATTTCGGAGCAGTAAGACCTTGTTTTACTTTTTCTAAAAATTCCCCTTTCAACGCACGACCAGGCATTCCAACCGGACTTTGAATGATTTCAACATCATTCTCATTTGCATTAATATACGTTTCTTTGAACTTGATATCAGCATCACACTCATCTGTAGGAACAAACCGGCTCGACATTTGCACACCTTTAGCACCTAACTGCATAATGTTGTACATGTCTTCACCAGTATAAATACCACCGGCTGCAATTACAGGAATTTCTTGATTGTATTTCTCCTCAAAAATAGCAACTTCTTTTACCACTTCCGGAATCAATTTTTGAATTGAAAAGTTTTCATCTTCAATTTGATTTGCTTTGAAACCTAAGTGACCTCCGGCTTTAGGACCTTCAACCACTACTAAATCAGGCAAATAATTGTAAAGTGTTTTCCACTTTTCACAAATTATTCTTGCAGCTCTTGCCGAAGATACTATAGGAACAAGTTTTGTAGTACAATCAGGCGTAATGTATTTAGGTAAATCCATTGGAAGTCCGGCACCAGCGAAGATTACATCCACTTTTTCAGCAATTGAAGTTTTAACCATATCGCCAAAATTAGTCAACGCCATCATAATGTTGACACCAATCAGTCCATTCGATTTTTCTCTTGCCTTTTTAATTTCCTCTCTCAACCCAATAATGCATGCTTCCATATAGTCTTTGGCTGTATTACGATATATCAAACCAAGACCTGCACAAGAAATAACGCCTATACCACCCTCATTTGCAACAGCAGACGCTAAACTAGACATGGAAATTCCAACACCCATTCCACCTTGTATAATGGGGATGCGAGCTGTGAGATTTCCGATTTTTAAATTATTCATATTGCACATTTAAACGATTATTGTGCAAAAGTACGCAATTTTGGCTAATAATAAGCAGATTTATTATTGGTTAAAATGTTTTTAACGGTATTTGTGTTTAATGCAAATTTATTATTTGCATATTAGTCTTAATTTATTTATAATAAATACGGATTAATTTATTTATATTGAGTGTGTTATATTGTTTGCTGTTTCGTGTTTATGAACAAATTTCGGATAAACTTAAATAGTTGTAATTTCTTCAATAATTACTACCTTTGACATCGAAAATACAAATTTGATTAGAAATATTAGAGTTCAATGACCTACACTGCTATTGATTTTGAAACTGCACACGCCAATTACCCTTGTGAAATAGGGTTGACACGCGTTGAAGATGGAGTAATTCTTGAATCTAAATCCTGGTTGATCAAACCTGCCTGTTTTCCTTATATGAACCCATGGAATGAAAGAGTTCATGGAATTTCTGCCGCTAAAGTAGCCAATGCTGCCACTTTCGAGGAACTTTGGAGTGAGTTAAAACCATGGATAGACGATAAAACGCTTGTGGCTCATAACGCTGCATTCGATATGCGTGTATTGCGGTCTGCATTAGCACATTACGATTTGGCCATTCCGTATACCGATTATTTTTGCAGTGTAAGTTTGTCTCGCAAGACCTGGAAACATCTATCAAGTCATTCACTGGGGGTGGTGTGCGACTATCACCAGATAAGGTTTAATCATCACCGGGCAGGCGATGATGCTCATGCATGTGCGCTTATTGCGCTAAAAGCTTTCGAAACTGTAAATGCCACAAGTGTAGAAGATGGGCTTTCTAAATTGGGAGTGGGGCTAAAGCGACTTTAGAAACATAAAAAAAACCTCTCCGAGCTTCACAGCAAGGAGAGGTTATCATTTGTAGATAACGTTCTTATTTACACACATTAAAAGTGTTTGCTACAAAACAAACACAGTTTTCATTTAAAATACGTTGATATCGTAATTAGGTTCGTCAACTGTTTCAGAAACTAATTCGGTATAAAGCACTTTTCCATTCTCATCAACAGCTACGACTGAGCGAGCCATCAACCCCTTAAGCGGACCATCTGCAAACAATACACCATAATCCGTAGCAAATGAATTGTAACGGAAGTCTGAAGCTGTAATTACATTGTCCAATCCTTCAGCACCGCAAAAACGGCTTTGCGCAAAAGGTAAATCTTTTGAAACGCAGATAACAACTACATTTTCTTTTTCGGAAACCCATTTGTTGAATTTACGAACCGAGGCAGCACATGTACCTGTGTCTAAACTCGGAAAAATATTAAGTAGTACGCGTTTTCCTTTGTAATCGCTCAAATGAATTTCATTTAAACCACCACCTACTAATGTGAAATCGGGTGCTTGAGATCCTACTACCGGTAATTGACCGCTTGTCTGTACGTCGGTTCCTTTAAATTTTACTGTTGCCATCTAATTTTATAATTAAGTTTAAAAATAATTTCGTTTGTAGTCTAATAACAGCCTTAGCTGGAATTTTGTTTATATTTGCAGAACTTTTTTTTGAAAAATAAATTATGAGCCAACTTAGAACAGCATATTTTCTACTACTTGTAGTCACTCTCGGACTTGCTTCGTGTAAAAATTCATCTGAACATCGGGTCGGTAGCGAGTTTACCGTGTATGTACAACGGTTTCAGGATGAAGCCACAAAACATGGAAAAAATCTCGATTTGATTAATGGAGGTTTAATCGTAGAATTGGCTGATTTAAAGGATGGTGTAGCCGGTTTGTGTCATTACGAAAAGCCAATCAGGATAGAAATTGATAAAACCTATTGGGATGCAATAAGCAAATACGCCGATGCCGATTTAATGAAAGAAGATCTGCTGTTCCATGAACTTGGTCATGGATTCTTAGGTCGGAAACACTTGAATACTCTTCTCGAAAATGGAGATTGGAAATCAATTATGTGTGGTGGCGATAAAATAAATGGTAGAAGTTGGAATATAAATTATCATGGAGTACGTCGTACTTATTATGTTGATGAATTATTCAATGAAAGCACTGCTGCGCCCGTTTACTCGAGTTTGCAGTTCATTGCAGATACTACCGGTTTTACTCCTTCTTATAGCTTAAATTTCGATTCTCCATCACAAGCCGGATGGCCTATTGTCGATGCAACCAATTATTCAACAACTCTTACATCGGATGGAAGACTAAGGTTTCAATCAAAAAATGCCCAATCATATTTGGTTTCTACACCAATTCAAACAGCCATATCATCGAATTTTTCTTACGAACTGACCATTGAAAATCCTACTGGAAATATAACTGATCAGTATGGAATTATTTTTGGGGTCATTCCGGATGCAACCGCTAATAATGCTCCTCTGGAATATTTTAATATCAATAACGGTAAGAAAATGTTTATGGGTAATCGAACCTACTATAGCTTTTTTACAGAGCTTGATGAGTCGAAAATAGTGCCTACAGGAAAGAATAAGTTAAAGGTATTCAAAATGGGCAACATGATTTATTACTTTATAAACAATACTTATACATATTGTTCGGAAATTGTTACGACTGCTAGTTTGAATAGATTCGGTTTTATTGTACCTGCTCAGGGAACGATTTTGGTTGATAATTTTATCATTGCTCAACCCAAAATTTCAGGTGCTCCGACAAGGGTTATACAATCTCAGTCTCTTCAGTTTGAAATCACTCCAATGGGTGTAAATACACAAAATAGTGTTTTGAATAAATAATGTCTCAATTTTAATTTCAATAATCTTCGCCGGTTGTTTTTGAATAAACAACTGGCCATTTTAATGTATTTCATGTCTAAATTTGTTATCTATCAGGTTCTTCCCCGCCTTTTCGGCAATTTCAATACAACAAACAAACAAAACGGTTCAATAGAAGAAAATGGCTGTGGAAAGTTTAATAGTTTTACTCCAAAGGCTTTAGATGCCATTAAATCGCTCGGCATCACTCACGTTTGGTACACCGGCGTTATCGAGCACGCTACTCAAACCAATTATTCAGCTTACGGAATTGCTCAGGATCATCCTGGAGTGGTAAAAGGCAAAGCAGGTTCGGCCTATGCTATCAAGGATTATTACGATGTAGATCCCGATTTGGCAGAGAGTGTGGACAATCGTATGGCGGAATTCGAAGACCTGGTGAAGCGTACCCACGAGGCCGGTATGAAAGTGATTATTGACTTTGTTCCAAATCATGTGGCGCGTCAGTATCATTCGGATGCAAAACCGGCGGGCGTTGTTGATTTAGGCGAAAATGATCACTCTGAATGGGCTTTTTCACCACTAAACAACTTTTATTACTTACCTAACAAGCCTTTTACACCTGATTTTGATGCCCAAGGCTATACTGAATTTCCTGCAAAAGCAACTGGAAATGACCAATTTACTGCTTCACCAACGCGTAACGACTGGTACGAAACAGTAAAGCTCAATTATGGTGTTAACTACGTTGAAGGAGGTCAAAAGCAGTTTGATCCAGTTCCGGATACTTGGTTCAAAATGCGGGATATACTGTTGTTCTGGGCTTCCAAAAATGTAGATGGATTTAGATGCGATATGGCAGAGATGGTACCGGTTGAATTCTGGGGCTGGGTTATTTATCATGTAAAATTGCAATATCCAGAAGTGCTATTTATCGCAGAAGTATACAATCCTGCCGAGTATCGCAACTATATATGTAATGGTAAATTCGATTACCTGTACGACAAAGTAGGCTTATATGATATGCTTCGTGATGTTACCAGCCGGAATTTTCCAGTACGTGATGTTACCAATTCATGGCAAGCCTTAGGTGATTTAGAAAATAAAATGCTTAATTTTCTCGAAAATCACGACGAGCAACGTATTGGTTCCGGTTTCTTCTCGGGCAATGGTGTGTATGCGCAGCCGGCCATGATTGTTGCAGCTACGCTCACTCAAGCACCGGTGATGATATATTGCGGGCAGGAATTAGGTGAGCATGGTATGGATAGCGAAGGTTTTAGTGGGGTAGATGGGCGAACTACTATTTTCGATTATTGGGGTGTAAAAACAATACAGGCATGGGCGAATAGCGGAAAATTTGATGGTAAGAGACTTTCCAATGACCAAAAAGCATTGCGTTCGTTTTATAAAAAACTATTGGCTGTAACACTTGCTGAAAAAGCTATAACCAATGGATTGATGTACGATTTGGTATTTGCCAATTTAGAAAACCCTAAATTCAATACTCACGAGCAATACGCTTATTTTCGCAAATTCGAAGATGAATTGTTACTGATAGTTCTAAATTTCGACGATAAACATTTAGATACAGAAGTTTGTTTTCCATTGGAAGCTTTTCAACATCTGAATCTGAAAGAAGGGCAAACCTACAGTGTTGTCAATCTGCTTGATGATGCTGATAAATTTCCTTTACAAACATTGAATTCCAAAGAACCTTTTGTAATTCATATGCCGGCATGGAAAGGCTTTATTCTCAAACTGACCAAAATCTAGCTGTCCGATTTTGGTTGTTGTTTGTGAGAGGTGTTTATCAGTGACAATAATTGAATCTTTATAATTGTAGAAATGAAAACACTATTGATTTACTCAACATTTGTCTTGCTGTTTTTCATGACGGCTTGTTCATCCACCAAAACAGCAACTGAAACTATCGGCGAAGTAACCCGAAAAGTAGAATCGAAAGATGTTACCGTAACCGTTCATTATGCCAATCCGTTAAGAATGAAGCAGGTTGTCTTGACTTCCGAGTATGATTTGCGCATAAAAAACGACTCGGCTTTTGCCTATCTGCCCTATTTTGGGGTAGCTTATTCAGCACCTTATGGAAGTTCCGAAGGTGGAATTAAATTTGCTGAACCGATGAACGACTATGCTATCACGTCCAATAAAAAGTCAAATGGATGGGATATACGCTTTAAAATCAGATATAAAGAGGATGTTTACGAGATATTCATGAATATTTTTAATAATGGCAGTACCTCGTTTTCAGTTACTTCTCAGAAACGAGACATGATTTCGTTTAGTGGAGAAATAAAACGTTGAAATTCTTTTATTCATACTGCTTAATATAATCGGATAAAATGCTGCCTGGTCTATCAGACCATTTCTGACCCTACAATGCATGTTGGGCACTTATTTTATTGACAATGGAAACTTATTGTTTGATTAAATAAATACCTTTTTTCTTCTATTTGTAAATTATTCAAATCTCCAACTGCAGGTTTCTTTGTTTTTCGTTCATAATACTTTCAAATAGATTTTAACTCGTGAAAAACATGCAAAATAATTAAAGAATTATTTCTTTAATTCGCTTGCTATTCGAAAAAAAAATCGGATATTTGTACTTTAAATTGATTTTTTGAAAATACGACTCAACAAACTGAAATATAGCTAGTTGAAATTTGATAAGTGAATTATTTTTTGATAAAAACAATCAATCATACGAATTATAAAATGAAAGAAATTAAATTCAGTCTTGTTTACCGTGACATGTGGCAATCATCGGGTAAATATGTACCTCGCAAAGACCAATTAGCTAAAATTGCCCCGGTTATCATCGAAATGGGATGTTTTGCCCGTGTAGAAACCAATGGTGGTGCTTCTGAGCAAGTAAACCTATTGTACGGTGAAAATCCAAACGATGCTGTTCGTACTTTTACAAAACCGTTTAACGAAGTAGGTATTCAAACACACATGCTTGACCGTGGTTTGAATGGTTTGCGAATGAATCCGGTTCCTGCTGATGTACGTGAGTTGATGTACAAAGTAAAGAAAGCTCAGGGAGTTGATATTACTCGTATTTTTTGCGGTTTGAACGATGTGAGCAACATTATTCCTTCTATTCATTATGCTAAGGCTGCCGGCATGATTGCTCAGGCTACTATGTGTATTACATACTCGGAAATTCACACTGCTGAGTATTACATCAACATGGCGGAACAATTGATCGAAGCAGGTGCTGATGAAATTTGTTTGAAAGATATGGCCGGTATTGGTCGTCCTGTACTATTGGGAAAAATCGTAAGCGCTGTAAAAACAGCTCACCCTCATATTGTTATGCAATATCACGGTCACTCTGGACCGGGCTTCTCGGTAGCTTCAATGCTCGAAGTTGCCAAAGCTGGTATTGATTATATTGACGTAGCTATGGAGCCTCTTTCATGGGGTATGGTTCACCCTGATGTAATTACCATTCAGGCGATGTTGAAAGATGCAGGCTTTAAAGTAGCTGAAATCAACATGAATGCATATATGGAAGCCCGTCGTTTGACTCAAAGCTTCGTAGATGACTTCTTGGGTTATTTTATTGATGATCGCAACAAATTCATGACTTCATTACTTGTTGGTTGTGGACTTCCGGGTGGAATGATGGGTTCTTTGATGGCTGACCTTAAAGGTGTTCACGCCGGAATCAATTCTTATTTGAAAGGTGCAAACAAGAAAGAACTTTCAACGGATGAATTGTTGGTAATGTTGTTCGACGAAGTTAAATATATCTGGCCTAAACTTGGTAACCCACCATTGGTAACTCCATTTAGTCAATATGTAAAAAATATCGCTTTAATGAACGTTATGTTCCTTGTAAAAGGACAACCACGTTGGAGCATGATCGATAAAAATAGCTGGGATATGATTCTGGGCAAAGCAGGTAAGCTTCCTGGAAAATTGGATGCTGAAATCATTGCTTTAGCCGAAAAGAATAAATTTGAGTTCTTCGAAGGTAATCCTCAGTCTAATTATCCTAATGAACTGCCACGTTTCATTGCCGAAATGAAAGAGCTTGGATGGGATAGAGGTCAGGATGATGAAGAATTGTTCGAATTTGCAATGCACGAAAAACAATATCGTGATTTCAAATCGGGCGAAGCTAAAAAACGTTTCGAAAAAGAACTTGAAACTGCTATCAAAGAAAAATTTGCAACAAGCACCATCGAATTGCCTGATTTACGCGCATTGAAATATCCAAATGCTGAACCGGTTGTTTCTAACGCAACAGGACGTGTATTGTGGGAACTTGATTTCAATGAAGTTTCTGTAGAGCCTGTTCACGGAAAAATAGTGAAAGAGTTCGATACACTTTGTACTATTCAAACAAACTACGGTTTGGAACACATTGGTAGTTTCTGCAACGGTCGTATTGTTGGTGTAGAAAAGAAACAAGGTGATATTGTTCGCAAAGGCGAAGTATTAGCTTATGTAGAAAAAGACTGAGAAAATTAGTCAATAAACACAAAAGAGACCTTGCAAAATTGCAAGGTCTCTTTTGTGTTATAAAATTTAATGCTAAAGCAGATCTCTTAGTGTACCTACAAAGTTTTCAATATCTTCTTCAGTAGTGTCGAATGAGCACATCCAACGAAGTTCAAGCGTTTCTTCGTCCCAAATATAAAATGGGTATTTTGCTTGTAATGGCTCAATTGCCTTTTGCGGGATAATAGCAAAAACGGCATTGGCTTGCACTTTGCGGGTTATTGCTACACCCGGAAGTTGCTGAATTTCGGCAGATAGAAGTTGTGCCATTTTGTTGGCATGTGTAGCCATTCGTAACCATAAATCATTGCTTAATAAAGCTTTGAATTGTGCGGCAATAAATCTGTTTTTCGAGAAAAGCTGTGCAGACTGTTTTTGAAAATATGGTGCATTGGCTTTTAGCTCTTCGTTAAAAACCAAAACCGCTTCACCCATCATTAAACCATTTTTGGTTCCACCAAAGCTCATAATATCAACACCGCAGTCCACAGTTGCTTCTTTTAGTGTAACACCCAAAGCAGCTACAGCATTCGATATACGCGCGCCATCCAAATGAACATACATGTCGTTATCATGCGCAAACCTGCACAAAGCTTTCAGTTCGTCGATGGAATATATCGTTCCTACTTCGGTACTTTGACTTATCGAAATGACCTTAGGTTGGGTATGATGTACATTTCCAAGGCGTGAAAGTAATGGTTTTATAAGTTCCGGGGTTAATTTACCATCGGTAGTCGGAATCGGTAGGAGTGAGCAACCTATGCTTTGAGTGGGTGCACCACATTCGTCTACATGAATATGAGCTAAGTCGGAACAAATAACTGCCTGAAATGGTAGAGTACAGCATTTTAGACAGATAACGTTTGCACCAGTACCATTAAAAGAGAATAAAACACTTACATTTCCAAACTCCCTTTCGAAAAGTTGAACGGCTTCGGCGGTAAACGTGTCATCACCATATGATATTTGGTGGTGCGAATTGGCTAGTTGAATGGCTTCAAAAACTTCGGGATGAATTCCCGAATAATTATCACTTGCGAAAGATTTCATTAAAATTTAAATTTATCAAAGAAACTTTTTGATTTAGATTCTTCTGCAACAGCACTTTCAACAGTTTCAGTTTCTTTGTACTCGCGTTGTGGAGCTTCACCTTGCTCTCGTTTAATAAATCCAACAACATCCTCAAGACCCTCAACAAATTTATCGAAATCCTCTTTGTATAGGAATATCTTATGTTTTTCGTAAGTTACCTGTGCATCTTCATCAAAACCTACCACTTTTTTCTTGCTTTCAGTGATGGCCAGATACAAATCTTCGTTACGACTCTTCTTTACATCTAAATAATAAATTCGCTTTCCAGCTTTAATTGCTTTTGAATAGATAATTTCGTTGTCTTTCTTCTCAATTTCGATTTTTCTTTTCTCTACTTCCATAATGTTACGATTATTATTCTAAACTGCTATAAATAAATGCATTAAAAATTGCTTATTCTTTCGTTTAAACTGATATTATTCGATTAAACTGCTCATTGTTAATTACAAATTCGTTAGAAATGCTATACTATTTTTACGAATTGAAAATGAGTCCTCAAATTTCAGTATTTTTTTCCAATTTATCAAGCAAAAACGTATTTTTTATTTCAAAATAATGCATATTCTTTTTCGGAGATAGACCAAATAGTATACATAAATCATATTTTAAATTTCAAAAGCATTTAAGTATTAAAACGATGTAGTAACAAAAAAAAATCGCTACCTTTGTAGCGAAATAAAAAAAGCGCTCCCTGTATTTTATGATTAATCGAGTATTATTACGCACTAAGATTGTTCAAATCTTATATTCCTATTACAAAAGCGATAGCAAATCGTTGCCTATCGCTGAAAAAGAGTTGTTTCATAGTATTGAAAAAACCTACGATTTGTATTTCCACTTGTTGAATCTGTCTGTCGAGGTAACACGATTTGCTGCAAATTTGATTGAAACAAAACGTAACAGACTTCGCCCTTCTGCCGAAGATTTAAATCCCAATACCCGTTTCATTGACAACTCTTTTGTAGCACAACTATCTAAGAACGTGCGATTCAATGAATATCT